>JAESFZ010000023.1_pt1 | contig 724426 bp, 653 predicted proteins | sample 9269561 | NCBI WGS metagenome assembly JAESFZ01 (sample SAMN14515552, study PRJNA621657) | algae metagenome | isolation source: Tildeniella nuda ZEHNDER 1965/U140 and co-occurring heterotrophs from wet... | place: Switzerland: Stansstaad, Zurih | collected 1965-01-01
TGTGGCAAGCTCGACTTTTCCCAGTCTCTAGCGCAACAACCGATATGGTAAAAATACCAAAAGTCTTATTAGACTGCTGTTTCAGCCTATTGTGCTACGCTGCCTAATTGGATAAAGTCGAGCTTAGTGAGAAGCGATTTTTTGCTGGTCGATCGCGGCAAAATCGACGCGCTCTGCATGACCCCAAAAGGCTTCCAGATTGTAGAATTCTCGCTCTTGCGGCATCAAGATATGGACAATCACATCGCCGTAGTCCTGGAGTGTCCAGCTACCTTCTGACTGCCCTTCGGTGCGGATGGGAGTGCGCTGCAATTCCTCTTCAACCTTGTCTTTGACGGAACCCGCGATCGCCCGTACCTGCGCTTTTGAAAAGCCCGTCACGATCACAAAGTAATCTGCCAGCGTAGAGATATCGGCAACCCGCAGGAGCGTAATATCAGCGGCTTTACGATCGTCAGCGGCATGGGCAGCCGCGATCGCCAGTTGCAGGCTCGAATCATCTTCGGTGCTAGGAGTACCCTCGCTAGCAGTGGCTAAGACAGACGTTAGAGAGGATTCTTGAGCGTAGTTTGGCATTCAATCTCCAGCTTCGTAGGGTAATTAAACAGTTGCGAGTCAGAAAAGGGTCATTCAAGTTTGATCAGAGGTTGATCAAAGCAACATTGTTTCGTCTTTAACATCTTAGATTGAGAAGCATTCAGAGCTTGAACGTCATTGAGACTGAATCTTGGCGGGCGCGGGCGTTTTCTTGTGAGTCAACCCCAGCGCCCAGTTGCGAGTGAGTACCATACGGGGATGAATTTGCTGAGCGCGAGACAACAGATAGCGCAAGGATTCATCGCAGGTTAGCCAAACAGCGCGATAGAGGTCTTGCTGGCTACTTTGACGTAACACATCCAATTCTGGTGTGTCTCCGCGACCAGGCTCCAGACTATCGGCTAGAAAAACGACACAACTCAACGCACTCATGCCAGGGCAGCCCAGCGTATGGTTGCGAATAGCATCCAGCACTGCCTCATCCTGAATACCAAACTCGTCTCTAGCGACGATCGCGCCTACTGCGGCATGAAGCAAATGCGGATTTGCCATATCGACTGGATCAAGCACGATTCCTTCAGCTTGCGCCATTTGCAGCAGACGTTGCGGCTTAAAAAACTTCGCCAGATCGTGCATTAGACCTGCCTGTGCAGCTTGCGCTTGATCAAGCTGATGACACTGAGCCAGCTCGATTGAGCACTGCTCTACACGCAGAATATGTTGCAGTCGACTGATGGGCACGTTTCTTTGCAGCCAGCGAATGATGCGATCGCGCAACTCGACGGACATCACTGAGGCAGAGGTGCTGACATGAGGGTTATCAGACGGTAGTGTCGTAGCAGCTTGTGAATGATCATCAAACGGCACACGGTTCAAAGACTGAGCGTTTGGAGACTGAGGAGATGCGGCAGAGAGCGCTTTGTCGGCAATCCGCTCTACAGACTGCTTCACAGGCTTCAGATGCCCTACATCTGCGGTGTCATAAGAATCCATGTTGCCGTCTAATTCACGCATTCAGACAAGGGTCTCCTAGTTTGCACTGAGAGTGTTCAGGCTGAGAGGGTAAGTTGCAGTGAACGACAGTGTACGAAATCAAAAACTTGCTTGGAAATGTGGAGCCTCTTCATTCTAGCTCACCCCTTCCGGTTGCTTTCGACCCAACGGCAAAATTCAAAATTCGCAACACAACCCCTGCGGTGATAACTGCTTGCCTGTCCTAGCGTGACTACTTTTGACCGCACGGGAGTTCCCATTGAGTTGCAACCTTCGCTCCTAAACAAGCAAGTTGAAAGCAAGCAGGCTGGTCGGCGGATAGTATACAAATTCAGTTCCTCTTGGGGCATAAAATAGCTTTCCAAGGCACTGAAGCGACGGCTATGGGGTCGGTAGATGGCACCAGAACGCAAGTCTGGACGCAAAAGCCAGAGTGCCGTCCGTTCGTCGTAACCACGGTCTAGCCCCTCGGATGGCACCACGTAAGGTCGTCAGGCTGCTGGGAGAAAGCCAGTCGGCGCCGCCTCCGGCAGCTTGCGACGCATACCGGCATGGATCTCACGCACCCACTGCAGGGCTTGCTGCCAGCCCTGATCTTCCTGGCGAGACTGACACCGAGGGTGGACAGGAACCGACTGGCGAAGTGCCGCACCCGTTTGGACGACTTGCCGAAGTCGTCCACGTAGGTATCCTTTGCCGGGCGAATCAGTGGCTGTGAGGGGTTGGATTTGTCGTTGGTGGTGTTGCTGTGTGCTGGTGCGGTGCCGTAACAAGCCAAGAGTGCTGGTGAAACCGCTACCTGTTGAGCCACGTACTGGATGACCACGTGAGGACTCTGCAAGCGGTGCTCTGGAAAGCAGCCCAGTTGCAGTGCAAAACCCAAACGGTTGGAATCGCCTCGAACGGCATCAAGTGCTTGTTGTTCCGCAGGCGAGAGCCCAAAGAAGCGGTTTAACTCCTCCTGGCTGATTGCCTCTGGAAACCGATGCCATTGGTCTTGCTCGGCTTGGGAGAGCAATTGCACGGGCAGGATGCAAACAGGGCAAACTGTCCCATGATGGTTTGTCAATGGGTCGGACGTTGCTGAGTCGTCTCGGTAGCCATGCAGCGCTCACGTTCCCAGTGCCTCCTCACAGGCTGCGTCATGGTTGTGGCTACAAGCTGGTTAAGGACGGGCATGACCCACGCTCGATTCAGCACTCTCTGGGGCACAAGAACATTCAGCAGACGGTGCGCGACACAGAGTTAGCGTCGGCTTGCTTTAGTGACTTCCGGCACGACTGAATGCTTGAACGACCAAAGATCTTTCCGTTGCGATCACTAAGCCTGTTCGCGATCGTAGCACTGATTGTTTTTGCCTTTAAGGTTCGTCCACCCCAGCGATCGCAGGTCACCGACAAAACACCTAGTCCGAGGGTCGTGGGTCTGGTTTCGCTGCTTGCGTCGAGTGTGTTCATGGCATTAAGTCTGGTCATTGATGTTGTACTTGGCTAGGCGATCGTTGGAATTTAACTGACGCTTTATGCTCTGATGATCAAACTCGTTTCTCAATGGTCACGCTCGGCAAGATGGGGAAACGCCCACCAGTTAGCACTCGCAGGTGGAGCACTGTTGACCTATGTCTGGTATGGGTTTCCTCACCCCCCGGCTGCGGGTTCAAAGGGCGTTGTTGATTTGATTGGCAATGGCATCTTCGCGATCGGTGCGATCGTTCTGCTTGTGCTTAGCGCAAAGCGCAACTCCGAAAGAACCGCTCATCATACTGTGCAAGGATTGTGACCCAGATCTCGATAGGTAACGGTATCGTTGGGATGCTGCTGTTTCCATTGCTCGACAAACTCTTTAGTCATGCGGCGAGAGCGCGATCGCTCTCTACGTGGACTCGCATCAATGTGCAATAGATGTTTCATATTTGAATCTCCTGTTTCTACACTAAAGACTTTGTTTTTGAAATCTGAGTTGTGTTCGCATAGTAATCGGCAATATCGTCGCTCGTCGTTAACCAAACACCTTCATGCCCCGTGATGTATTCCAGTGCCTTTTCAAGGTACTTGTGACGAAACGGCTGATTGATAATAAAGGGGTGTAAACAAAGCGCCATCACTCTGCCTGACTGCTCTCCCTCTTTGTAGAGCTGATCGAATTGATCGACGACTGTACGGTAAAAGTCTTCTCCAGATAGACCTTTATTGACCAACAACATTCCGTCATTGAGTTCGATCGAATAGGGTACAGATATCATGCCTGCAATATTGAGCGGGAATGGCTGATCGTCAGCACACCAATCCAGGACATAGGAAAGACCGAGTTCCTTGAGTAGCTCTGGAGTTTCAAAGGTTTCTGTGAGACCTGGTCCCAGCCAGCCCTTGATCGATTGTCCAGTTGCATCCGAGATGGTTTTGACCACAGCAGTCAGATAGCTGCGCTCTTGCTCAACCGTCATATTGGCGTGGAGAATCGAGTTGTTCTTGCCGTGAGCAACCCAAGCCCAATTGCGCTCCTTCCCTGCATCAATGATTTGAGGGTAACGGCTGCAACAGTCCGAGTTAAGCAGAACTGTGGCACGTATGTTATATCTGTCCAGGGTCTCAATCATGCGCCAAATGCCTACCCGGACACCATAGTCGCGCCAACCGTAGTTCAGCGGATCAGGTTTTAGATGCGCTGTGCCGTCAAAGATGTTGAATGACGGTTTGTCAACTTCATAGTGTTCAATATTCAAGCCAACATAAAACGCGATCCGCGCACCGTCTGACCAAATCAGCTTGGGGCGATTGACGATCGGCGAATAGCTGTAAAGCGTATTGTCCATTTTGATCTCCAATGCTTGGAATTCACACAATCAGTCAGCACCAGTTAAGACGAAGCAGTGTCATCTGGTGTGACAAGTCTGTTCTGATCAATTTCCTGATGTTGCTAAGCAACTAAACGCGACACTTGCGGCATCCGGGAAGCAGCGTGCAACTCCTCCAACGTCACATGACCCATAAACTTGCTACTGGCGATCGCTGCCTGGTCATTCTCAATTGCTTCAGCAAATAGGACAGCAGGGTCAGACTTCAGCTTCTGCAAATACCTGTGTAGATTGGGATACATCTGCTGCAAGTCAAAGAGCTGATGATAGTCCACCCAACGACCAATCCCAGCCAAGTAGGCATCGGCTAACGTGCGGGTTTTGCCGCCTAACAGCCATTCCTGATTGACTAGAAATGTATCCAGGTAGGCACAATTTTTAGCAACTTCTGCTCGTCCAACAGTTCTCAGCAGTTCGCGATCGGCTGGCTCCAGATCTGGCATTTCATCAGCTGTCCAGAGGGGATTAAACGCTGCATAAAAGTCAGTGTTGAGATAGGCTAACATCTGGTTGAGGCGATCGAACTTTCGTGTACCCTGACGAAAGCCCAAGCCTTGATCCAAACCACGATTCGCCAGATGCATCAAAATTGCGAAGCTTTCAGTTAATGTCTGCCCATCCTCTAGCAGCAGCGCGGGAGTCAGGTACAGCGGGTTGATATAACCATAGAGCGGGTTCCACGGGTGCTGAAGCATTTCAATACGACAGAGCTGGTAGGGCTGACCGAGCCATTCGAGTGCCACGATCGAGCCAAATGAACTGCCTTGTGGCACACCATAAAACAATACAGGTTGCATAAGATAACTCCTAAAAGACTTACTCAACGAAGTACTTTGATTAGCGCAGCGGCTTCTTCATTGCCGTAACCTGCCGCCATTGCTCGTTTGAACAGCCCTGAAGCGAATGTGGGAAATTCAGCATTGATCTGGGCGGCTTGAGCGGTTTTCACCAATCGTTCTGTCGCTTCCACAGAAATTTTGAGCGGACTTTCGGAAACCGTGTAATCTCCTGTCTGAATGACCGTCCCTTCGTGTTTGAGAAACTCGCCAAAGCTCGGTGCAATATCCGCGACAATGGAGCCGTAGGTATTGACGCGAAAGCCCTCCGCCTCGCAAATACGAGCACCGTGAAAAAAGCCAAGCACTGCACCGTAGATGTAGGAAAGCGTTGCTAAATCCATTGCAGAGGCGGAACCAATCTGCTCACCTAGATAGGTCAAATTGCCGCCTAAAATCTTGAGCAGCGATTCACTCTGCCGGAATGTAGTTTCGGCACCCGACACCAGAATGGGCGTGTCTGGTCTTCCCATCTGGCTGGGAGCTGCCTGAATCGCACCATCGAGGTAGCCCGCACCTCGCTCTTTCGCCCAACTTTCGCTATCTCGTGCTTCTTAGGGGCTACCTGTAGTCAACTGAATCAGAATGCGTCCAGCGAGAGCAGCAGCGACTTCTTTGGTAGCAAGAATCTGGTTCGTAGCTGAATAATCATGAACGCAAACTACGATGATGGGACTGGCACTAACGGCAGCAGCGGCGTTGGGAGCAAGCACGGCTCCTGCTTGAACCAGTGATTTCGCTTTGGCGATCGTCCGGTTCCAGACCGTCACGCGATATCCGTTTTGCAGCAGCAACTGAGCCAATGTTGAACCCATTGTTCCTAGACCAATCACTGAAGCTTCTAGCATTGTGTGTTCTCCCTATGCTGAGATTGCAGAGCAACCAATCTAAATGAATGACTCTTTCACCTTAGGGAAACCTCTCACGATTCAACTATCAAAATCCTGTGCAACTATCAAAATCCTGCAACCAGTTTTCAGGCGACCCAACAGAAAGGCTCTGAAAGTGAATAGAATCAGAACTAGACATATTGGGTTTGCAAAATGAAGACACTTTTCACCCATCTGGCTGGAACCACTGACTTGCCTATCTGGTCGAGTCAAGCCCAGGGTTGGAACCATATTCTGGTTGAGCAATTTCAGCACCCTCCCGGCGAGGAGAAGAGTCATTTCAGCGAAGAACACGCCATTTGTCTGTCTCTGGCTCCTCGCCCAGTGCGCCTATTGCAAATTAAGGGCAGCAAAACCCATGTAGGCTTGCAATCCAAAGGGGACGTTTCGCTTACGCCTGCAAAGATTCCATCTTATTTCCGTTGGGAGAGTGACGATAGTTGTTTGCAAATTCGTATTGCATCGCAGTTTATCCAGACTGTTGCTAGGGAGACGATAAGTGCTTCGCACGGACAAGTCAACGCCACCGATTCCGATCGCTTAGAATTGCGCCTGGAATTTCAGACTCGCGATCCACAGCTTGAAGCAATCGGCATGATGCTGCTGGCTGAACTCAAGCAGGAAGGTATTGGCGGAAAACTCTACATTGAATCGTTGTCAAATGTACTGGCAGTGCATCTGATCAGACAGTACGCAGCTTCCAAATCTCGGTTTATCGTTTACGAAAGTGGTTTATCTGAACGTCAGGTTCTGCAAGTCGTAGAGTACATTGATGTCCATCTCCATCAAGACATCAAACTGGCTGATCTGGCGACCTTACTCAACATTAGTAAATCCCATCTCAGCCACCGATTCAAACAATCGATCGGCATGACTCCCTATCAATATCTGCTGCAACAGCGAATTGAACGGGCAAAGCAGTTGTTGAAGAAGGGCGATCGCTCCATCATGGACATTGCTTTCCTATGTGGATTCAACAGCCACAGTCATCTCAGCAAACAGTTCCGCCAGCTTACAGGCATGACCCCAAAAACCTACAGAGTGAATTAAACAACTTTCTCTGTGTCTTTAGAGCTTCTTGAAGTATCTGGCAACTGGAAACAGCCCGAAGCCTGCCTTTTCGTATATATGACGTGCTGGGGCATGACCAGGATCACCTCCGGTCTCAACCATCGCAACAGACATCCCAGCCTCTTTCATCCAATTCAGAGCGAATTTCGTCAGAGCGGTGCCAATGGCAATGTTCTACATAAGCTTGGCAGGGTAAAAGGCACAATATAAGATTGCTCAAGCGATTGGTCAAAGCCGCTCAAAGGAGTTAGGAAACGTAGCGAGGGATAAGATGACGACACAACCCATTAGGGTGATTGATTACAGCGAAGCAAATGCTGCTCATTCGTTATTGCCCAAGCCGTCCATCCTTTCAAGCTCTGGCTGGAGTCAATTACATCTAGAGGTCTTTCAGCAACCCAAATTTGAAATTGCTGAACACCAGCACACGATGCATGTGATTGCCCACTCGCCCATTTCTAACCATTTTCCTGCATCCTCCACTGGAGAGCGCTGGTTAGATAGCAAGGTATGTCACGAAACGCGCCATCAGGGGGAAATTGCGATCGTTCCGGCGGGGGTTACCCATCGCTGTAACTGGAATGCCTCGGTTGAGTTTATGGTGCTGGCGATCGAGCCTGTACTGCTTCAGCAAGTTGGGCAGGATGCTGTGGATGTTGATCAGATTGAACTCCCTCCCCAGTTCATGAATCAAGTCGATCCGTTGATTCAAGGCATCTTTCTAACACTGAGAGAGGAATTAGAGTTTGGCAAAATTGGCAGTAATTTGTTGATCGATAGCCTCAAAACAACCTTAGCCACTCATCTGCTACGCAACTACTGTACTTTCCAACCGAGGCGATTCGGTAATGAAACTGGTTTATCTCAATTCAGACTGGGACAGATCAAGGAGTATATCAACGAACATCTGAATTGGGATCTGAAACTGATTGAGTTAAGCGCGATCGCTCAACTCAGTCCTTATCATTTTCTGCGTCTATTTAAGCAACATATGGGCATCACTCCGCATCAATACATTCTGCAACAACGAATTGAACGGGCAAAGCACCTGCTGCAACACAGCAACCTCAGCATTGCAGACATTGCTGTGCGAACAGGATTTTCTGACCAAAGCCACTTAACGAGATGCTTTAAAGGCAGATTTGGTGTAACGCCCAAACAACTGCTGCAAGATTGATCGCAAGAATTTACTAAAATCCCGCAACTTTTTTCTAGCATTCTGAACCACCAGCTTTTTAAGTTATGAACAGGCTTTGCTGGAGAGAAAATGAAAATCAGCACAAACGAGGTGCTAATCGAAACATCGGATGGACAAATGCCTGCTGTGCTAGTGACACCGACTCAACCCGATCGCAAACCCGCCATTTTGCTACTAATGGAAGCATTTGGATTAACCTCACACATTCGAGCTGTCGCAGCCCGAATTGCGAACGAAGGCTATATAGTGCTTATTCCAGACCTTTACTACCGTGAATTGCCTCACAATAAGTTTGGCTATGACCAGGTAGAACAGGCAATGGCGATAATGTGGCGCTTGGACTTCGGCAAACTAATGGAAAACGACTTACGAGCCGCGCTAGCTTATTTGACGTCACACCAATTGGTGAATCCTAGTCGTATTGGGGTAGCAGGATTCTGTTTGGGCGGTGGCTTGACCTTCTTCACAGCCTGCAAGCTATCCGATGAAATTGCAGTAGCGGCTTCCTTTTACGGCATGGTGCTTGATGAATGGATTGAGTCTGTAAAAGAGATCACAGTGCCCGTCTACGTGTTTTTTGGCGGTAAAGATCCGTTCATTTCAAGCGATCGCATTGGGCAGATCGAATCCCGATTTCAAGTCCTAGAGAAAGACTATCGGCTGAAGATCTATCCAGACGCAGGGCACGGTTTTTTCTGTGATGAAAGGTCTGACTACAATCCATCAGCAGCAGCAGATGCATGGTCTGAACTGCTGCAATTCTTTGATCAACACTTAAACAGTTAGACTACGGTTTATCAATTCGTGATTTTATATTGACTGTTTGTTCAGTCATAAATACACTGAAAAGTAAGCAAGAACTCTGCAAACCGTTGGAGGAAGAATGATGATTTGGCAAGAAGTCATTGAAGACAGCAATGTTTGGGTTTACGAATACGTGGCAAATGGGTACAAAGCGAATGCGGTCGCAGTGACACTCGAAGACGGTGAACTCGCGATCGTCAGTCCACCGATTGGACTATCAGAAGCCGATTTTACTGAAATTGATGCAAAGGGACAGGTAACAGCACTGATCGCCCCGCATTCTGCACATGATTTAGGGCAAAACGAGTGGCAAGCCCGTTATCCCGATGCAATTCCCTATGCTCCTACAATTGCGATCGAGCAACTGAAGCATGTAGGACAACGATCGTTTACACCCGTTTCTAAGTTATTTGCTTCAACTGTGGAGTTTCGAGAAGTTCCGGGCACGAAGAAAGGCGGAACAATCGCCATCTCGCGTCGAGGTAAACGACCGATTGTCTATCTTGATGAACTAATCATCAACTGGTCATCGCTCCCCCATAATTGGACAAGATTCTGGTTCCAGTTCAGCAACAGTGCGCCCAGACTCAGAGTCAATCAGATTTACAAACAAATGTTTTGCCCCGATCTACAAGCAGTCGTGCAGACGGTGTTGGGAGCGTTAGAGGGCGATCCAGCGATCGTACCCGCACATGGAACTCCCCTGGTTCAAGTCGGTGATGCCGCACGGGTACGGGCACTTGTCGAATCCTTAACCAAACCAGTCGCAAATTAGATGATTTTTTCTGAACGCCTGGATCAGCTTTGTAGTACATTGTACTACAATTGAGATTGATGACCTCGTCGCGCTAGCTTTTCGCTCAAAGGACATTGAGATGCGTGAATTGAAGTATTTCATCGCCTGTACCATCGATCGCTCATCGACCGCGAAAATGGTTCTTTCACCGCTATGATCCACCAGACGACTTATCGACCAAGATCGCCCCTCTCACAGTGCATAGAATTTTTTTGGTTTCGGGAGGGCGATCATCTGCCACAATCCCAGTCGTGCTTGCTACCGATCGGCTCAATGGAGTTAGTCATCAACCTGCACGAGGACAGGATTCCCCTGTTTGATCGGCAGAGTCGGGCAGAGTGTGGCAGCACGAACGGCACCATGATTTGTGGCATACATACAGTTATTTAAGAGTGAGGGTTCACTAAATGACCGATCTGATTCTCACCACTTTCGATTGGGTTCCCGAAGCTCCGCGAGGCTATGTGCGCGACTTACGTGTGCGTTGGGCACTAGAAGAGGCTGAATTACCCTACCGCGTCAATAGTGTGCCATTTCGCGATCGAGGGATCGATCATTTCTCGCACCAACCCTTCGGACAGGTGCCGTGGTTGACCGATAGAGACATTTCTATCTTCGAGAGTGGTGCCATCCTGCTTCATCTCGGCGAACTGAGTAGCAAGCTGATGCCTACCGAGCCGCACGATCGGAGTGATGTCAAGGAATGGCTATTTGCAGCGATCGCTTCAGTCGAAGCCGCGAGCCAGCCCTGGTCATTCTTCAAGTTCTCAGGTGACACCGACGAAACTCCAATGCGGAAGTTTTTTGATAGCTTCCTTGAGGCTCGGCTCAAGCACATGGAAACCGTCTTGGCAGGACACGAATGGTTGGTCGGCACCTTCTCCATCGCCGATATTCTCATGGCGGATGTGCTGCGCCTTGTCGATCGATTCGACGGGTTGGCGGTATATCCTGCCTGCCGCGACTATGTGGCGCGCGCCACGGCACGCCCGTCGTTTGTGAAGGCACACGCAGACCAGATGGCGCATTTTGCTGCGGCAGACTGAACCACCGATCGTATCAAGTTGGTTGGTGGAGTCCGATATGAGCCAATGCGAGTCGCCAACTATTTCGGAGAGAGGATGATCTCATGAAAAAGCTATTGCTGAGTACCACTGCTGTTTATATGGGGCTACTCGGACTCGGATTCATCTTTGCTCCACGAGAAATCGGTATCGGTGCCGTTCCAGCAGATGCACCCGCCGCGCTGATCGCCTATCTCCGGGTGTTCGGCAGCACCTTTCTGGGGATTGCCGTTCTCAACTGGACGGCTCGGAACGCGGAGCCATCTACAGCACGTCAGGCAATTATCCTCGGCAACATTGTTGGGTTTAGTGTGGGTCCTGCTTTAGATGTATGGGGATTGCTCAGCGGCGCGCGGCAGTTGGCGGTGGTGTTCGGTTTGATTCATCTGCTCATCGCGTCAGCCTTCATCTGGGCATGGCGGGCAAGCAGATCAATCAGCACGAGTTAGAGAATGCTTTTAGCGCAACAATAATGGCACTTCCAACGCTCGTCATACTCTTAACTCTCGAAGCAAAACGCGATCGCAAGGAGGTAAAACTATGAGTTCTGATGTGCTTGCTTTTCAGGACATTGATCAAACAAAAATCGGGATTGTTGGGGGGAAAGGCGCGAATCTGGGAGAACTTTCCAAAATTGAAGGAATACTCGTACCAGAGGGCTTTTGTATTTCTACGATCGCTTTTCAAAGAATCATTGAAGAAACACCGTCGATTAACAGATTACTGGATCAGTTATCGCTTTTGAAGGTAGATGACCAAGCTAAAATCCATGAGCTTAGTACTGAGATTCGCAGAGTGATCGCAGGGATAGTCATTCCTCAAGACATTGATGAAGCGATCGCCCACTTTCTCTCCAGACTTGGTGAAAAAGACGCTTATGCAGTGCGATCGAGCGCAACCGCAGAAGATTTACCGACAGTCTCTTTTGCAGGTCAGCACGATACCTATTTAAACATTATTGGAAAAGAAGCAATCCTAACGCACATCAGCAAGTGCTGGGCATCGCTATTTACCGATAGAGCCGTCACCTACCGCCTGCAAAACGGCTTCGACCATCGTAACGTTTACCTGTCTGTGGTGGTTCAGAAGATGGTCTTTCCGCAGGCGGCAGGCATTTTGTTTACTGCCAATCCCGTCACTTGTAATCGGAAAGTATTATCCATTGATGCCAGCTTCGGGCTTGGGGAAGCATTGGTCTCCGGTCTAGTGAATGCGGATAACTACAAAGTGCAGAACGGTAAGGTAATAGATAAGAAGATATCCACCAAGAAACTGGCTATTTATGCTTTAAAGGATGGCGGTACGAAAGCACAGGAGATTGAGCCTGAGCGGCAGAATAAACAAGTGTTGACGGATGAGCAGATCTTGCAGCTTGAGCGTATTGGTCGGGCGATCGAGGCACATTTCGACAGTCCCAAAGACATTGAATGGTGCCTGGTTGATGATACGTTTTACATGGTTCAGAGTCGTCCGATCACGACTTTATTCCCAATTCCTGAAGCGAATGATCAGGAAAATCACGTCTATGTCTCTGTCGGTCATCAACAAATGATGACCGATGCCATGAAACCATTGGGACTGTCTTTTTGGCTGTTAACGACCCCCAGACCCATGCCTATAGCTGGTGGAAGGTTGTTTGTTGATGTTACCAATATACTGGCTTCACCTGACAACAGAGAAGTTTTATTAGATAGCCTGGGACAATCCGATCCCCTCATAAAAGACGCACTTTTGACTATCGTAGAGCGAGGGGATTTTATCAAATCGTCACCAGACGATAAAAAAGAACTAAGCTTCGGTAAAAGCAATAAAGTTATTTCGCCTGCGGGTTTTCGTACGCAAATCGAAAACGATCCGGCGATCGTTGCTGATTTGATGCAACAGAGTCAAACATCGATCGAAGCATTAAAACAAAACATCCAGACGAAATCAGGATCAGATTTATTTGATTTTATCCTGGAAGATCTCCAGCAATTAAAGAAGATCTTATTTGCCCCGCAAAGTCATAGTGTAATTATGGCTGCGATGGATGCTTCATCGTGGATCAATGAAAAAATGAACGAGTGGTTAGGTGAGAAAAATGCAGCAGACACGCTTTCTCAATCTGTACCCAACAATATTACTTCGGAAATGGGTTTGGAACTATTGGATGTCGCAGATGTGATTCGTCCTTATCCAAAAATAATTGATTATTTACATCATGTAAAAGATGATAGCTTTTTGGACGAGCTGATTCAGTTTGATGGTGGAGAGGAAATCCAGGACGCGATCGCTGTTTTTCTCAACAAATACGGAATGCGATGTGCGGGTGAGATCGATATGACAAGACCTCGTTGGAGCGAAAAACCAATGACGCTTGTCCCCATCATTCTCAGTCATATCAAAAATTTTGAGCCTGGTGCTAGCGATCGGAAATTTGAGCAAGGGCGACAGGAAGCTTTGGAAAAAGAACAAGAGTTATTGGAGCGACTGAAGCAATTACCGGGTGGTGAACAAAAGGCTAAAGAAACAAAACGAATGATCAGCCTGATCCGGAATTTCAGCGGTTATCGTGAATATCCCAAATACGGCATGATTAATCGCTACTTCATTTATAGGCAGGCTTTACTGAAAGCAGCCGAACCACTCGTAAGAACTAAGGTTATTCAGGAAAAAGAAGATATTTACTACCTCACGTTTGAAGAACTTCACGAAGTCGTACGCACAAATAAACTGAATTACCCGATCGTCAGTAAACGAAAAGACGAGTACAAATTCTATGAAAAACTAACGCCACCACGGGTGATCACATCTGACGGTGAAATCATCACGGGTGAGTACAAACGAGAAAATCTTCCAGCCGCAGCGATGGTAGGTCTGCCTGTTTCCTCCGGAGTGATAGAGGGACGGGCACGGGTCATCTTAAAGATGGAAGCTGCGGATCTGGAAGCTGGAGATATATTAGTCACCGCCTTTACTGACCCTAGCTGGACACCACTATTTGTATCCATCAAAGGTCTAGTCACCGAAGTCGGTGGGCTGATGACCCATGGAGCAGTGATCGCCCGTGAATATGGCTTGCCAGCAGTTGTCGGAGTCGGAAATGCTACCAAACTGATCAAAGATGGGCAACGAATTCGCGTACATGGAACAGAAGGGTATGTAGAAATTCTATAGTGGACGATGTTGCTGACGAATTTGGGGAGTTTCTAATGTTTTATTGACTCCGCGTCGCCCGCTGCTACTTCGTTGTCAAGAATAGGACGGTCTGCTTCAAACCTCCTATTCTTGGCATCAACTTCAGACTATGCGGCGACCTGCGCTGCCGCTGCGTTCTTTGGTGATGGAAATCTTATCATGCGACCTACTCCTCAAAGCGACCCGTGGTGTCACGATCGCGATCGTATCGTCTTGTGAGCGGAAACGGCGGCAACCAGGACTCGCGACGGACGATCCAGCTTTCGTAGGTGGGCATCAGTTGGTCAGAAGCATCCAGGGAGCCGAGGTTCACTTCGATTTCGTCTGCGGTGCGTGCGAAAATGGACGAGCCGCAGCGGGGACAGAAAAACCGCCTGGCGTAGGATTGGGTTTCGCCCTCGATCGTGACTGCATCCTGAGGGAACACCGCAGAAGCGTGAAAAAGCGCCCCATGATGTTTGCGGCAGTCGAGACAGTGACAAAGACCGACTCGATAGGGGAGTCCCAATGCCACAATGCGGACATTACCGCACAGGCAACCGCCAGTGAATCGATTCATGCTACGTCTCCTCTAAAATTAAGCGATCGAAATGGTTACAACGAACAGCACTAATCCACCGCCGTTCGGGATCGAGTCACAACAATTCTTATGAGCATTCTGCTGACGACCAAGTTGAGCAGCAGCAGATCAACCATAGCGATCAACGAAAAGACTCTCAACTGTCCGCTCCAACCGGGTTGTTATGCCGTTTTTTACGATCAACTCTCTGTACACCAATCGACTTCAACTTTGTGCGGAGCTGTTGAGTTGTTGCTGAAGTTGTTGCACTTCTTCGATCGACAATCCCGTTCCACGAGCGACCATTTCAACTGATAAGCCCTCTCGCAGAAAGTTGAGTGCGATCGCCCGATCTCTTTCTTCCTGGACTTCTCTCTGAATTGAACGATAAACAGTAGATTCTTGCATAATATCTCTCCACAAGAACTACTTTGTTAGAGAGAGTTAGAGAGAAACCCGGTCTCTTTGAGCAACCGCTGTAGTTTTGCGTGATCAAGTTTCGTATCCTTCTGGTGATTTCCCCACATAGCAACAAAGAAGTCTTGCATCAGCGCAATGATGCGGCGATAGTTGACAATGCTGGCAACATAGAGCGCATCTAGCTGCATGTCTCCATCAGCATGGATTTGCTCAATGTGATTCAATAATAGCGATCGCAATTCGTAGGGTTGTAAGCCTGCTTTGATATTATATTTTGCCATGATTCTACGCTGATCGTTTTCCGAACAGGCATCATAGACTGGTCGAATCAGGTGTCCTAAATTCCGCAGAACTTCTCCGTAGTCATAAAATATATGCTGCTTAAAGAAAGACTCTTCTTCTTTCGTCAATGCAAAACTCTTGTCCAGTGTCAAACCGAAATCGGTCAAATAAGCCTGTTCACCGTCAGTGAGCACATTTTGAAAATGCGCGTCAAAGTGGATGATTCCTTTCATCCTCAGAAAGTCAACTGTTGCGCGTAAGTCATTCAACGGTTTCTGGAGTTTGTTAGGATTTTCCCGCAGCCATGTTTCCAGAACGTAGGGAATATACTCTAGAAACAAAACTAATTCGTAGTTAGCGATCGCTCGATCTAACACATACTTCCCAGCGTTCTCACTATTACCCCAGGATTCCACATACCTGCTGTGCTGCGACCTATCTACCGCCGCCCGCTGCCCAACAAAAGGAATAATCCGGTAATGGTACATCAGTGGGAAGGTAGCAATTTCTCCCTCCAAGACCCAGTGGGTGGTCTTGAGATGGGTCACGAGTTCACGGAAGACCCCAAAACCCGTGGAAGCAAAGGCACCAATGCCGTAATTACAGTAAGTCGGCAGGTCATAGAGGTTTCTGGTGGAGAACAGGTTGTCATATTCAAGGTTTGTTACTGGAACCCGTTTCACAAAGACTTTGGATTGTCCAAGAATGACGACCTGACTACTTCCCCAACCCGTACTCGACTCATGCGACTCACTGTTGTCAAGCAGAGAATGCAATTCTGCATTGTTCAACTGAGCGACGTGTGAGCTGAGCTTGAAGTATTTCGTTCTTCTGAGTTCGATCGAATTGTGAGCCATTTTCGTTTGAGCTGCCGAATAGTCGATCATGGTGCCTGATACCATTCCTTGATATCGCTTAAAACTGATACTGTCCTCTGATGCTCAAGTAGGGTAGACAGTTCCTCCTAAGCCTTTCGGTAACTCTTGGCTTCTAGGTGTGGATGAACGCTTCAACAGATGATTTTCGCCATTATTCATACAGTGTAAATCGATTCGCCTCCTGAGCATCCCGATGCAGATAGCAGGTGACAAAAGTATGCGCCAATCCCCCATTGCATCAGTTCAGGTGAATGATTCATATTAGACCCATGAACTCAGGGATTCTTACAAAACTCCGCAATCACTTGGGCTTTGACTTCATCTAGCGGAAAATTTTTGGGATAGGTGGAATACATCAGCATGATGCCCTGCAACGTTGAGGAGAAATAGAGCGATCGCTGCCTCGGATTTTCGACTCCCAAGGCTTCAAACATGTCTGTCTGCACCTTAAATTGTTGGGCTTGTTCATCCATCAACTGTTGCGTGTATTTTGCAACGACTGGATCAAGTTTCGGCTGAGTGAACAGATTCAGATAAAACCGAAAGATATCTGGTTTACGGCGTACATCATCCAGTGCCCCCTCTGCAATGTGCTGAATTTGTTGAGCAGGCGTTGGTTTTGTTTGAGCCGCATTCATCACGACTAACACATCATTGATCCGAATCTCCACCAGCGCCGCCAACACCTCCTCTTTACTTTTGAAGTAGTGATACAGTAGCCCTTTTGAAATATCTGCTTGTCTGGCAATATCTTCAATTGACGTGGAGTAATAGCCCTTTTCGCAGAACAAACTCAATGCGGTATTCAGTATTTGTTCAGTGGTGGCACGACGGATGCGATCGTTTTCGGCTGGAGTGCGTGGCATTGTTGTTACTCTTTCACCAGTTCGCGTAAATCAACAGTTTCAGGATATTGAGGCAAGGCATCACTAATCTCAAGCCACGACACTTTTGCTTTCACATACAAATGTGCCACGGGCTGTGTTTTTGGATCATCATCCAGCGTCGCTAAGGGAATCCGCACGTAGTTCATTTCAGGAAATACGCTTGGTAGATTGGAACCACAGATTCGACAAAAATTCCGCACATTGCCCGCTGAGGAGTGATATCCAGTCAACAACGATTCTCCCTGAATCCAGCGGAAATGGTCTGACTGGGCATGACCAAACGTGCCAAATGCGGCTCCATGTACCTTGCGACAGGTTGAACAGTAACAATGGTTAGCAATCAGAAAGCGATCGTTGAGTTCGTACTGCACGCCACCACAGGCACAACTTCCTCTCATGCGAGTACGCTTTGCGTGTGCCATAGACATCGCTCCTTAGATTCAGGGTTAGCCTCCAGCGACCACTACAGCAAGCAGAAAGAACGCGGACTAGTTCGTTTGCTAAAGCCGCTAAGCATCTATATCATAATTATGACTGACTAAACAGTCAGTAGAGACGGCAGGTCAGACCGAGGTTTTGATGACGAAAGCTTTTAATTCGACAATCTGACCGTTGCGAAAGCGCCAGATGTCGCAGTACGAGTAATGAGCCGCCTTTCCGTCTGCGTCCTTCATTGTGATGTCGCCGAGTGCCGTGACGAAATCACCCTCAGCGATTAAGTTAGCGACCCTAAACTTTGGCGGCTCTACGTATGTCGTTGCCATCCATTGGCGAACGGCTTCTTTTCCATTGAGGGTTTTGTCACCTACAAACGTCCACTGCGTGTCGTCGGTGCAGAACGACAAGAATCCTTCATTGTTGCCTTCAGCGATCGCCGCATTTCCCTCTAATAAAATTGCTTTATTGTTCTCTGACATCTGAAACTTTCCTTTGTTTGAGTGGGTGCTTTAACGGAGCGAGGGCAGTTTTTCTATCGGCGCTTCCTTCTCCTCAGCGTAGTCGCCGAATCACCCCGTTGCCACTTGTGCAAAATTCACGGAACAATTGCAGTCACGCGGATTTCAATCCGCATCGCTGGCAGTCCAAGCGCCGCGACTCCTAACTCTGTCCAAATGGGGGCATGGTTGGGCATGTAATGACGAAATAGCCTGACCATCTCATCGTTCACCTCTGGGGGAAACCCGCCAACATGGTAAGAATTGACGTGAACCACATGCTCCCAACCCGCACCAGCAGTCGCCAAGGTTCGCTCTATGTTCCATGTTCCGAAACGCCTGAGCAATCCCGTCCGCAAGCGATTCTGGAATTTGCAGGTTGTCATCCCAACCACCTTGTCCAGATGTCTCCACGCGATCGCCTATTTTTACCGCTTGCGAGTAGTGCAATTTATTCAACATGTATTCCCCATAACCGGGAGTGACAAAAAACTCGGGCTGATTCATGGTGTTCCTTGTGTAGTACGTTTGACTCGATCTCGCGTTGCTGAAACGAGTTTGTTTCAGGATCATCCGCTTTAGACACTAATGTTCAGAATTCACTTGCCATGTAACAACAATGATTTCTGCAAACAGTAAGACAACTATTAGCCGCGAAAACGCTTGTAAAATGGCTTCCATCGTCCAGTTCTGACTCTGAACCTCCCAGATCATCCAAATAATGTTCACTCCAATCACCAACCAGGGTAGAATGACCGCTGAATTGCGGCTGCGATAGAAGCGGATCGTCGTCTCGCGCCAAAATGGGAAAGTACTGAGAATACAAACAATGTAGGATGCTCCTGCGCTGATGAACAGGCTGGTTTGAAGACCCGAAGGCAGGTTTGGGTATCCAAGCGCGATCGCTGTCAGACAAACTCCCAGCGCGAGATACAGGAAAGTAAACAAGGTAAATCGTTTCATTATTTCTTCTCTGGTGAAGCTTATTCTCTGTACCAAACACGCACACATTGAAAGCAGTTGATTGCAAGACCCTGACTGATCATCACTGGGTGAAAAGCATTACTGGTCGTCAATCCGTAAACATCATCACTGGTGCCTTCGATGCGATCGGGTAAAACAACAGTTTCAACATTGATCACCTGGATCGTGCTACTTTCAATCCACTGATTGACCTCACTCACAACCTCAGAGAAGGATTCATACTCGGCAGGTCCGCCGAAGGGTCCCCGTTCCGTAATCCGAGGCGCAAAATCTTTGTACTTAATCATTTGATTCACCATCTTAAAATTGTAGAGTTGACAATCGATTCAAGAAACCATCATGATTTGATCCGTTTAGCGCTACAACAACCATTGGGTCAGCGGAGAAACCAGGTAGCGGAGCGAGAACGCCTCCCAGATCGCGCCGACGATGAACAGTGGGAGCGTGGACAAACTCAACCAACCGAGCTGTTGCAGCCCACGGACGTAACCCTGACGATGGTTCCGAGTACCGATGGTTGCGGGGCGAACCCAAGACCGACCAAGAATGTATGCGCCAAACATCAAGAGAGCGTAAGCTTGGAATTCGATGAGTATCGTCAGCGAGTGCGGGATCAATGCCACCGCCATAATCTTGGTAGTCGGAGCCATAGCTAAACCGAGAGTGAATGTCTTATACGCAAACATGGCGATGCCAGCAAAGGGAACGATCAGCGAAGGGAGCACGATCCACAGCGCGCCGGTCGTGAGGTTGACTCCCAGGATGGTCAGCGAGAACAGCCAGGGGGTATTGATTAGCGATCGGACAAGATCAGCCGTTCCGTTGTCTTCCAGGATGGCTACCCGAGTTGCGCTCAGGTTGGGGAAGACTGTCGCCGCTATCAACCCGGTGATGACTAAGCCATACACAATGGCGTTGATGGTGAAGTAGGCGCGAAAATTAGTGCGAATGATCTGAAGAGGTTTGCGAAGAAATCGCAGAAGCGGGTGTTTGGCACTGGGAGTAAGGGGTCGTTGTGGAGACTGGTCTTTGGTGGCGATCGTTTTGCGTGACATGTTTTAGCTCCGATATTTGGTGATGGATGCAGTGATGCTTGCCAGAAAAAAGCTTAGGCAAATCTTGCCAGCAAAAGGCTAAGAGCAAAGGAAAAGGCATGAACGCTGACATGGGATAACATCGCAGCCTCAAGCGAGTATTGCCAAAAGAGCCAGCCAAACGCAATGCCAGCAATCCCATTGAGTAATATCGCTCGGGCAATCACAACTGGAGTGAGGGGAACGATCGCGGCAGTCGCTGGCAGGTGTAGTAGTCCAAAGACCAACGCGGCTAGAACGATCGCACCCTGGTAAATCCCTTGGCTCGGCAACGTAACGCCTTGTTTTAGACCTTTCCACGCAATCCAAATAAGCAGTGACATTAAACCCCAGCGCATCAAAATTTCCTCAGTGATGCCGCCATAGAACATTGCTGTGAGCAAATTCAACCCACTTAGCTCTGTATGATTGGCAGCCCGTAGCGCTTCAGGGAGGACAGGTTGCATCAACTGATCGAGCAACAAGAGAACGATCGCCGCCGCTGCACCCACACCCAAGCTCCACTTCATCTCAACGGCAAAAGATGGAGACTTAGCGGTGTGAAACACCCAATGATCAATCAAATGGGAGCGTAATCCAACACGATCAGCACAACCAATGCCGACCAGAATGCTGATTGCCAGTAGAACTGTAAGCTGTAGTCCTTGCAGAAGCATTAAAATCCACAATGGCGGCACTTTTGCCAGTGTTTCTGGAGACAGTTTCGCCAACTGTTGCTCAACTAATGGAGCCGACGTAATCGTAACCATCGCAATTCCTGCAATGCCCAAGACAAATAAAATCCCAAATTGTTTCAAAACTGCCATTGATTTAATCTCCAGATGATCCGTCCTATTAGCCCATGCCAGCAGCTACCATCACCGGGATCGTGGGCAAGTTGAAAACGACGTGAACGACGACAGCAGTCCAAACCGATCCACTACGGCGGAAGATCTCGGCAGTGGCAAGACCCGCGACTACGGCTGCGGGAAAGACGATGTTGATGCCATGAGCGAGGGCAAAGATCACGGTGCTACCCACAACCCCGATGAACGAACCGTAGCGCAGCAGCGCGTTGGCGACGACACCCCGGAAGAGCAACTCCTCACCAAGAGGCGTAACGATTCCGAGGAAAAATGTCGCTAAAACCAGAGAGAGTACCCCGCCGCTACCGCCCTCTGCGTAAACACCCTGAACATTGTTGGTGTTCCCGGTGATCTGAATCCAGCCCAGAACTGCCAATCCCTTAAGTACGAAGGCAACCAGTCCGACTCCGACCGCGATGAGCAACCAGCGCCTGGAGACGGGGCGCACACCGAAGGCTTTCAGGGAACGAATCCGAAGTAGCACTGCCGCTGCGAACCCGGCAATCCCGGCGATGCCAGTCCACGAAGTCAAGATCAGTCCGTAAACCACTGGGTCGAGACCGAGCCGCTTGAACTGCCAGATGCCTCCGAACGCTACGATCGCGAAGACGACAAGACCCACAATGATCTCAAGCCAGCCTGGACGAGAGTCCCTGTTTGGTGCGAACGCGGCAGGAGGCTTCTGTGGGCGGTTAGAAGACACTTTAGACATGATGATCAACTCCTTTGATCGAGTTGCTGATTCAAGTGGCTAATAGATTTAGGAATCAACGGGTTCGGATGCCTTGTCGCGTTTGAACACCTTGTAGGCGATCGCCAGGAACACGGGTACTACAACCAGCACTGATAGCGCGTAGAAGGTCGCATGGTACTCGCTGACCATGAACAGCGCTGGCGTGGTCGCGGCGCTTCCGGCTGCGTTGACTAGGAGAAAGAAGCTGATGTTGTTCGCGAAGTGCGCGCCGATGGCGAGTTCGGTCGTTCCCTCCACCAGCGAGACGACCACCCACAACAGTCCTCCGCTAACAAAGTAGCCAAGGAACACTTGGAGCCAGCCGCCCGCGATCGCCTCCGGGTTGCCGAGGTGCATCAGGGTGAAGAGTACTGCCGACACAAGCGCTAGAAAGACGCGGTTAGACCAGATCAGGCTCGCGCCCTGCACGATGTAGCCGCGAAAGAACAGCTCTTCGGTGGTGGTCTGGATCGCGGTGAAGACTAGCGCGATCGGCACGAAGAGCGCGAACGTCGTGAGGTCGGAGTTAAAGGAAAAGGTGTCGGGATAGAAGAAGTACTGTCCTAGCCCATCGATCAGGCAGAATGGCACGAACCCAGCCACAAACCCGTGACCGACACGCCGCCAGCTTATCCGCTCCCGCGCCGTGACCAGCGTCCGGAGGGAGCGGCGGTGAATTCCAACAACGGCAATGAAGATTCCCGCGAGGAAGAACGGGAACCCCGCCATGATCGCCAGAAAGTTGCCAAAGGGACCGAGCAAGGAGTAATCTGCCTGCCCGAACGCTATAAGCCCCTCCTGACCGCCGAGCAAGAACGTGACGAGCGGGGCGGCGATGCCGCCGACCACCAGCCACGCAAAGAGGATGACTACTAATCCTAGAACATACCGCCACCCCCGATATTTACCCCACCGGGCAGCCTCCACGTAAGTCGCGTCTTTCACGTCCGTTCCGCTTCCCTGATGTCCTTTGATTGCTTTGATCCTCATCTTTGTCTCCTTGACTCGTGCATATATGTAGTGCTTGGATCTGACCGCTAGTTGCCTTTACGATTGTTTTCAGGGTTCGATGGGATTACTAAAAACCCTTCCGATCGCTCTGGAAAACAGGTTCGGATGCCTCATCGCGTTTGAACACCTTGTAGGCGATCGCCAGGAATATGGGTATTGCAACTAGCACCGATAGCGCCACGTAGGTCGCGTGGAACTCGCTGATTGTGAACAGAGCCGGTGTGGTCACGGCGCTTCCGGCTATGTTGAACAGGAGTATGCCAATGATGTTATTTGCGAAATGTACGCCGATGGCGAGTTCAGTGGTGCCGTCAATCAGCGAAACCACAGTCCACAACAGACCCGGAACGAGGAAGTAGTTGGAGAAAACCGTGAGCCAGCCGCCTGCGATCGCCTCCGGGTTTAAGAGGTGCGGCAGGGTGAATATCACGGCTGCCACGATCGCCAGAAAAACGCGGTTGGTCGAGATCATGCTCGCCCCTTGCACAACGTATCCGCGAAAGAAAAGCTCCTCAGTGGTCGTCTGGATCGCGGTGAAGACCAGTGCCAATGGCACAAAGAGCGCGAACGTCGCCAGGTCGAAGTTGAAGGAAAAGGTGTCGGGGTAGAAGAGGTACTGTCCCAGCACGCCTATCAGACACGCTGGAACGGACCACGCCACAAACCCCTGACCGATGCGACGCCAGCTTATCTTCTTCCGCGCCGTGATGAGCGTCAGGGGATGACGGCGATGGATAAGGGTAACGGCGATGAGGACTCCCGCCAGGAAGACCGGAAAGCCTACCATGATATACAGGAACTTCCCCAAAGGACCAAGCATGGAGTAATCCGGCTGACCGCTAAACGCGATCACGACGAGTACGCTGGCACCAGTCCCGACCACCAGCCACGCAAAGAGGATGACCACCAGCCCCAGAACATACCGCCACCCCCGATACTTACCCCACCGAGCAGCCTCCACATAAGTTGCGTTTTTCATGAGAATACCTCCTACCTTTTGCAAATGATTTACACCGCGCTGCTGGGTTTAACTTTGACTTCGGTTGTGATTACGAAAGCTCTTAATTCGACCATCTTGTCGCCGCGAAAACGCCAGATGTCGCAGTACGAGAATCAGCCACCTTCCCGTCTTAGGTTTAAGCGGCATAACGTTCCCGCTTACCGGATTCAGATCACCTTTGTCTGTGACCAACAACCTATATTCGTACTGGTGAAGAGGGTTTATTAGCTGGTTTTTGTTGCATCAAACATGGAACTTTATGAATTCAACGCCTTTTCGATACGACGATCGGGAATGAGCCACAGAACTGAAACCAGAACGTACAATGCACATGCAAGCCAAGGGATTGCAAAAGCAAGTGGAATTGCAACTGCATAAATCAATACCGATAACTTGCCTTTAAAGTTCCGACCCAGAGCGTTTGCAAGTGTGGAATCTTGACCGTGGTGAAAAACAAGTGTGCGGGTCAGAGTGAAGTAGGCGATCGCAGCCAACAATAGAACCACACCATAAAGCGCCACAGGCAACGCAGCAAAATGATTTTCACCCATCCATGCGGTGACAAAGGGAAATAATGATAACCAGAACAACAAATGTAGGTTTGCCCACAAAGTTGAACCATTCACTTGTCGGACTGCCTGAAACAGGTGATGGTGATTGTTCCAGTAGATACCAACATGCACGAAACTCAACACATAGCTTAGAAAGGTTGGAATCAGCAGACGTAGCGCAGCTAAATCTGACTCATGAGGTATTTTCAACTCCAGTACCATAATGGTGATAATAATAGCAATTACCCCATCACTGAATGCTTCTAACCGACCTTTAATCATTTTTGGGTATGCTCCTTGTCTGCTTACCGCTCTGCTTACCGCTTTGTATAACTGCCGTTTGCAAAAATGTCCGGTTATCCACTATCCATTGAGTCTCTCTAGGTGACAGCAGATCGCCTCAAACTTTGTATCAAGGTCGCCAGTCCATCCGCTTCAGCAATTTGCAATTTGTTAGCCTTACACGGTTGGGGAACGCTCCAGGGCTACTCGATCCCAATGTCCTAAGTTGGCTGCTGCTTCATAGGTGCTTTGGAGAAAAGCAAGGAGCATTGCATCTGGATCGTCAGCTTGTCTCACGGCTTCATAGGGTAGGATAAACTCTTGCATCTCTGGGCTGTAAAACGCTTCTCTGGGTTGGATTGGGTAATCACGGAAACCCTCCGGCGCAGGGTAAGCGTAAGCGTAAAAAACAGGCTCCACAACTGACCCACCCCCTAGCCAAAAGCCGCAACTACTAACTTCGTGTGAATAGGCTTCGCGCGTGACCCAATCTGCCATATTCGGAACCCCACCGGGATGTTCTGGCGCACGACGACCAGAGAAACGAGTCACAGCAAGATCAAAGCTGCCCCAAAAAAAATGTACAGGGCTGGATTTACCAACAAACTGGGAACGGAAGACGGTCATGATGCGATCGACTTGCACAAGAATTCGCCAGAACCGTTGTGCATACTCCGGATCGTAAGCTGCGTGTTGATAGTCTCGCTCAAACGGGATTGGTTCTGACACTTCTTGCGGCATCGTCCAGATTTGGACTTCGATGCCGATGTCGCTCAATGTAGTTAGCACCATTTGGTAAAAATCTGCCACAGAGCGAGGAGCCAGTGCAATTCTTTTAGTGATGCCGTCGCTAGTGTCTATTTGTAGTTGATGGTCGAGAAAATCAAAGCTAATTTGAAAGTTACTAGTTCCGCAGGGGATTGAAGCGGTTGTTAGTCCACGCGGTGTGACATAAAGAGTAGATTGCCACCAGTGATTGAGTTTAGGTGCCAGTGCCAACCGGATTTTACCGATGATTTGCATCCATAGATGGAGAGTTGCATAGGTATCCTGCCAAGCTGCTAAGGGCAAACTGGGCCAAACGATGTCAACGGGAGTACTTTGATGAGAAACAGCCATGAAAATCACCCACATGAGGAGAATATGTTGAAGAAATAGGAAGGAAATCTAGATGAAATCAGAATCGCTATCAATAGTCTTTTCCCTGTTCATCTGCAAAACACCATAACCACTGCTCCCCCAATTCAGCCGAACTAACCACTGCATGATTGGTTGCTTCATAATGACGACGAGCATGTTGATGCTCAGAAGAATCACAGCACAGCATTTTGCTACAGGTTTGGCAAATCCGGAGGTGTACCCAGCGGCTATTTATTTTAATGCACTCTTCACAACGAAATATGGGATAGGCTGCTTTAGAAATCAGGTTTTCCACAGTTAGATTGTTGAGATGTTCGCAGGTCATAGTTTTTTGGTATCCCTGGTAGGAGACAACGGTGAACAGAATGATTGAGGCTATCGGAGCAAGTTCAGAATCTGTGAATTTTGGAGGTTAAATACTGTTAGAGGTCAGCAACATCACGACATCTGCATGAGCTAACACGCCATCGGGGTGGCGTTGAAGCGCCGTATCATACTTCATGGCAAACTCATCACCCAATTCGTCGGGGCTGAGCAGTGTCCGAATGTCACTGTCGATCGCTGCAATTGCCTCTGGTGTAACAAGTTCACCGTCATGAAGCAACTCATCGATTTGGATAATCAATGCTGAGAGTTGGTGCAACCAGGCAAACTGCTCATGACTAATCACCAGTTGTAGCAATTCACCGCTAGAAACTTGCCCTCGAACTTGCTCATAGGTAAGGCGCTCAGTCTCTAGTAAAAGCTTGTGCAGACGCAGTAGTTTGATTCGTAACTCACTTAAGCGTTGATGTTGACTAATTTGATATTGAGATGTGTTAAACATCAATCCGTCCCATCCTTCCTTCCTGATAGTCGTTGATCGCCTGGGTAATTTCAGCTTCAGTGTTCATGACAAATGGACCGTAGCGCACGACGGGTTCGTTAAGGGGTACACCTGCAATCAGCAGCAGATCTAGAGGACGTTGAGCAGCAGCAGGGTTGGAGATTATCACATCTTCTCCATCTTGAGAAAAGAGCACCATCTGCCCATCATCACCAGGCGCTGGCTTTGTCCCAAACAACCCAGACCCCTCCAGTACATAGGCAAAGGCGTTGTACTCTTTGGGTACAGGCTGGATCATCGTTGCCCCTGGTTGCAGTGTGAAGTGGAGGTAAGTTATGGGCGTGCGCGTCTGAATGACGGCTTTTGCCCCTAACGCTTCTCCCGTAATCACCCGCACCGTCACAGACCGATCTTCAGTTTGAGCGATCGGAATGTGAGCCGCTGGAATTTCCTGATAGCGGGGCGGCATCATTTTGTCTCGTTGTGGCAGATTGACCCATAGTTGAATGCCGTGGAGCCGTCCACCCGTTTGAGTAAACATTGACTCTGGCATCTCGGAATGCACGACCCCGGCACCTGCTGTCATCCACTGAACATCACCCGGATTTAGTAGCCCGGCGTGCCCCACAGAATCTTTGTGTTCTAACCGTCCATCCAAGACATAGCTGACGATTTCAAAGCCCCGATGCGGATGATCGGGCGCACCTTTTGCTTGACCCGGCTTGAGATTAATCGGCCCCAATTCGTCGAGGAGGAGAAACGGGTCAAATTCAGAGAAGCTACTTTTGGGAAAGGGCCGACGGACAAGAAATCCAGCCCCTTCGAGTGTTTCAACGCTGTTAATTACTCCGGCAACGGTTCGAGACGTTTGAGTAGGGACAGTCATAGAATTGCCTCTTCAGAACTAGACAAATATGTGTATCATTTGAGCCTGACTCAACGGGATGAATCACAGCGTTTTTTCACAAGCCAGAAATGCAGCAGATCACTGATTATTCCTGTTGAAGAAAGTCCAGTAACAGGGGATTGATCTGATCAGCGTGAGTCCAGTTGATGGCGTGCGGTCCGCCAGGAATGACAACCAGTTGACTGTTTTTAATCAGCTTTGGGAGTCTTGCTGCGGTGGATTCCAGTGGCAAAATCCGATCGCTATCGCCATGAATAATCAGAGTCGGTACATCAATGCGGGGCAGATCATCGCGGAAATCAGTCAACCAGGACGGTACACAATCCAAAGTTCCTTTTGCAGAAGCCCCTGCTGCCACATTCCAACTGGCTTGAATTGCCTCATTGCTGATGCGATCGCCAAGCAATACATCGACATTGAAAAACTCTTTGAAGAACGCAGAGAAATAGGCTGGACGGTCTTCAACGATCGCTTTCATAATGCCATCGAAGACACTTTGATCAACACCCTCTGGATTGTCGTCTGTCTTTAACAGAAAAGGTGGAACGGGAGCCATCAGCACGGCTTTCTGCACCCGCTCTGAGCCGTATTTGCCAAGATAACGTGTGACTTCACCTGTTCCCATTGAGAAACCGACCAGCACGGTATTTTGCAAGTCAAGCTTGGTCATCAGCCCGTTCAAATCGGCTGCAAAGGTATCGTAGTCATAGCCAAACGAGGGTTGGCTAGAAGCACCGAATCCTCGGCGATCGTAGGTAATGACTCGATACCCCGCATTTAGCAGCACTAAGACCTGCTTTTCCCAGGAATGACCGTTGAGGGGAAATCCATGAATCAGAACAATCGGTTGACCTGTCCCCAGATCTTCGTAGTAGAGATCGATGGTTGCAGAATTTTCTTGACCGACAGTAACGTAAGGCATGAGAGGTTTCTCCGTTGTAAATTGATGACGTGTTTTTGTCTGTTGCATCGTCTCGCACTGTCAATCGACTACTGCGCTACATACCCGCCATCTACCATCAACGTTTCACCTGTTATGAACGATGCCAGGTCAGATGATAAAAACAGGACTGCATTTGCAACTTCAAGCGGTGTTCCAATTCGTCCGATCGGGTGAAGTCCTGTTATATAAGCTTTGACCTCATCCTGCCCACCTGTAGCTGCTTCAAACATATCTGTTTCGATTGCTGCTGGTGCAACGACATTGATGCGAATCCCCGCTTTGGCATATTGGAGCGCGGCGGCTTTTGTTAAGCCTACTACTGCATGTTTACTCGCGGTGTAGAGGAGTTGGGTAGGAACTGCAACGACTCCAGCCCCAGATGATGTATTGACGATGCACATAGTGCCGCCAGAGGCGAACGAACCACTTCCCTGTTTCAACATCTGAGCGATTTCATATTTCATCGACAACCAAACGCCTTTGATATTGACGTTCATCGTGCGATCGTATTCCGCTTCTGTTTGCTCAATCAATGAGGGATTTTCGCCGACAGTTCCTGCATTATTAAAGGCAATATCTAACCGACCAAAAACGTCAACCGTTTTATCAACCATTGCTTTAACATCGGCTTCTTTCGTGACATCGGCTTGCACAAAAATAGCCTCTCCGCCAGCTTCCTTGATCAATCGAACCGTTTCTTCACCTTCATCCATTCGACGACCCACCACCACCACCTTTGCTTGTTGTTGGGCATAAGCGATCGCCGTTGCTCTGCCAATTCCTGAAGTTCCGCCAGTGACAAGCGCAACTTTTCCTGAGAGTTTTTGTGACATAGTGTTTTACTGCGTATGTGATTACTAATGTGATCGTCAAATCGGCAATTTACTTACCAATAAGCCCGCGAATCGCTTCGCCCTGATGACAAATGCCGGGCGGTCGAGTGCAGTGTCGGGTTATCCTGCCGCCCGCTCCGCCTGATGAATTCAGCCTGGAATACGGGCGATGACCTTGATCTCGAAGTCGAACCCCGCGAGCCAGTTGACCCCGATCGCCGTCCAATTCGGATAAGGCGCTTCCGGGAAGACTTCGCTTTTAACGGTCATGACCGTGCCGAACTGATTCTCGGGATCGGTATGAAAGGTCGTCACGTCGACGATATCGTCAAGCCCGCATCCACCCGCTTGTAGGGTCGCCTCAAGATTGGAGAATGCCAGGCGGACCTGAGCCTCAAAGTCCGGCTCGGGCGAGCCATCGCTGCGACTGCCGACCTGACCAGACACGAACAGGAGGTCACCTGATCTGATCGCTGCGGAATAGGTGTATGAGGTGTAGAGGTCATGCCGATCGGCGGGGAAAACGGCGTCACGCTGGGTCATATAGAATGCTCCTGTTGTAGGTCGCTGGAAAGCGGTGTTCAGTTTTTGCATTTTTTACAGTTTCTTCACCTTCATCAATTCGACGACCCACCACCACCACCTTTGCTTGTTGTTGGGCATAAGCGATTACCTCCGGTAGGCTTCGCCAACGCGGTAGCTCTACCAATTCCCGATGTGCCTCCAGTAACTAACACCACTTTGTCTTGCAGTATCATTGTTGTTTCTCCTGTTTCAATCAAGATTGACCTTCAGCAACGAACTGACGAGATCACCGACGACCAATTCGATCGCTTTGGAAAACGGGTTCGGATGACTTATCGTATTTGAACACCTTGTAGGCGATCGCCAGGAAAACGGGAATCAGCACGAGGGAGATGATGTCGTAGAATCTTGCATGGTACTCGCTGATGCTGAACAGGGCTGGTGCAGCGAAAAAGCTTCCAGACCAGTTGAACAAGAGAAAGTACGCGATGTTGTTGGCGAAGTGTGCGCCGATCGCAAGCTCAGTCGTGCCGTCGATCAATGAAACGATCGCAAACAGCAGACCCGTGCCGACGAAGAGTCCGAGGAACATCCCGATCCAGCCACCCTCCTGTGACTCTGGATTGGTGGCGTGCGGCAGGGTGAAGATCACAGCCGACACGATCGCCAGAAACACGCGGTTCGACCAGATCAGGCTCGCGCCCTGCACGATGTACCCGCGAAAGAAAAGCTCCTCGGTGGTCGTCTGGATCGCAGTAAGGATTAGCGCGATCGGCACGAAGAGCGCGAACGTCTTCAGGTCGGAGTTGAAGGAGAAGGTATCGGGGTAGAGGAGGTACTGCCCCAGCCCGCCTATCAGAACCCAGGGCACGAACCCAGCCACGAAGCCGTGACCGATGCGATGCCAACTGATCTGCTCCCGCGCCGTAACGAGCGTTCGGGGATGACGCTGGTGAATGAGGGTGACGGCGATGAGGATTCCAGCGAGGAACACCGGGAAACCCGCCATGACCACGACGAAGCCCCATACGGGACCGAACGCAGCGTAATCCAGCCGACTAAATGCTGCGACACCCTCCTGACCGCCGATCGCGAGTGCAACGATCGCACTGGCAAAGTTGGCGGCGACCATCCATGCAAAGAGGATGATCATCAGCCCTAGAACATACCGCCACCACCGATACTTCCCCCACCCGGCAGCCTCCACGTAAGTCGCGTCTTTCACGTCCGTTCCGCATCCCTGCCTTCCTGTGATTGCTTTAAACTTCATCTTTGTCTCCTTGACTCGTGCGTGATCGAGTTAGCGAATCTGTTTTGGGGTCATTCCAGTCAGGCGCTTAAACTGTTGTGTCAAATGACTCTGGCTGGAGAAGCCGACTTGTGAGGCAATGTCTGCGTTGGCGTAGCCTGTGCGTAGCACGTATTGCTAAGTTCGTTTACAACAGCATCAATTTCACTCGTTCCAACCGCTGTTGAATCACGTACTGGTGCGGTGAAACTCCCATTGCTTGTTTGAATGCAGTGGTAAAGTAAGGCGGACTAAGATTCAGCGCCTCTGCAAGTTCGACCAGTGACAAATCTCGTTCGCCTAGCGTCGGCTCTGCCGAATCGAGGTGGGTCTGAATATAGTCGAGTACTTGTTGCAATTGGAGGTGTGTTAGACCTTTGCGCTTGCATTCAATGGTTGGTGTTGTAGTGGTTAGCATGGTTCAAAACTTGGCAAGTTGTTCAACAAAACAGGCAAAAACTAGCTATCACGCATTAGATAACTTACTAGCACTCACAAACAAGTCAGATATGAATAGAGCTTAGTGACTTGCAGCAACAATGGCTGTCATCAACTCTGCCATTCGCCAGCGTGCGGTATACCGGATGTTATTGATAAATAGGGCTGGAGCGTCGGTCACTCCGCTGCGTATTCCACTTTCGATATTTTGATTAATGCGATCGAGGTGCGTCTGTTGAGACAACTGTTGTAAAAACTGGGGAATGTCTAGTCCAAGCTGATTGGCATACTCGACAAGATAGCCGTTTCCTAGTGCTTGGTAATGGTTGAACAAACTATCGTGCATCTGCCAAAACTGACTTTGGGCAGCGGCAGCTTCGGCTGCCTGAGCCGCACGTTGAGACTGAGGATGAATCTGGATCTGTGGAAAATGGCGGAAGATACAACATAAATAATCCTCTCCAAGAGAAACACTCAGCTCTTGCCGAATGGCTTTAATTAATCGGTAAACATCCGCGCTTCTAGAACATTGGTAGTCCCCATACATCACTAACACCACGGCGGCACTTAGCACACCTTGACTGTGATCTTGGGTTGAAGCTGGCACAACTAAAAAACTGGAACTATGGTCGCCGATCATCTTTCTACATCTGTATCAAGCCTGGAACCTTGCAATTCACTTGCTCAATCCACATGAATTAATATAGGCAATTGACTTTTAGTTGTCGTCTACAGTGAGTTAAATTTTTTACAGTACAAATCGGTGGAGCAATTGCTCTAACCCAAAATAGAAGGTAGGTTATAACTCAAGTTAGAATCCGAGTTTGATCGAAAGTTCTACAAACAGACGATTCCGCGTTTAACGGCAACAATTACAGCTTGGGTGCGATCGCTCACATCTAACTTATTCAAAATCCGATTGACATGGGATTTAACAGTGCCTTCACCGATACTTAAAGCAGTCGCAATCTCAGCATTACTCATCCCCTGTGCCAGTGAACGAAGTACAGCCAGTTCTCTTTCACTCAGTTCTGGATTACTGAGGCGCTGCACCAACTTGGCTCCTACATCGGGCGGAATATACTGCTGACCCCGATGAACGGTACGAATGGCATTCAGAAGCTCATCCGGCTCAGTTTCTTTCAACAGGTATCCTTTTGCGCCTGCCTGCAAGCCCCGATAGATATCTTCGTCGCTATCATACGTGGTCAGTACAATAATCCGAGCCGATTTAGTAGTCGCACAAATTGCACCAATGGCGGCAACGCCTTCCACACCCGGCATTCGCAGATCCATGAGCGTGACATCCGGTTGGTGTTCCTCAAATAGCGCGATCGCCTGTTCCCCATTTTCGGCTTGGGCAATCACCTGCATCTCTGGGTCACGGTTAATAATCGTGGCTAATCCTTGCCGAAAAATGGCGTGATCATCTGCAATCAAAACTCGAATCGGGGGTGTGGGGTGTGGGGTGTGGGGTGTGGAGAAGTCTCTAGGGTGTGGGGTGTGGGGTGTAAGGTGTGTCAATTGTCTATCCCCCTTTGAAGACTTTGACGAAGACGACTGAGTAACCGTCCCGTGCTTTCACACAAACTCATCAATTCAGTAATGTCATCAATATAATTTAAACTATTAGCAAGGAGAAGCAAGGTTTCTAGTTCTTTGAGACTTCCATTTGCAATACCGAGAAACTGAAGATATTCCTTACGATGATTTCTCCCATATCCCTCAGCAATGTTGGCAGGCACAGAAACACAGGCTCTACGAATCTGTGAAGTTAGTCCATAGATTTCATGCTTTGGTAGTGCTTCTGTTGCTTGATAAACTTCCTTTGCCAATCGCATTGACACTCTCCAAACCTCCAAATCACGATAACTCTCTAACTTACCCATACCCTACACCCCACACCCTGCACCCCACACCCTACACCCCAACGACTACGATAATCTCTGTTCCCTGCCCAGGTTGACTCCGAATCGTGAGTTGTGCGCCGATGCGCTCTGCCCGTTCGCTCATGCCTAATAAACCAAAACCCTCAGAGGCTGGCATACTCCCAACTCCAAAGCCCTGCCCGTTGTCTTTCACGCGCAAGCAAAACTGATTGCGATCGTAGACTAGCTCCACTCGAATTTCGTCAGCATTGGCGTGTCTAATCGCATTGGTTAAGGCTTCCTGCCCAATCCGCAGTAGGTTACTCTCGACTTCAGTCGGTAGAGCATACACTGCACCCTCAATCTCATAAGACAAAGTGGTATCTAGTGCGGCAGTTCTGAGTTGAGCGACGAGACGATGGAGAGCGCTCTGTAGACTGCCTTCCTCCAAAAGCTGAGGACGGAGCGCGACAACCGATCGCCGTGCTTCAATCAGTCCGGTTCGTGCCAATTCTTTGATCAAGTCTAGATGTGCCTGAGTTGCTTCTAAATCATCCGTTAGCACCTGTTTTGCCGCTCCGACCTGAGCCAGAATGCCTGTAAACGCCTGAGCCAGTGTGTCGTGAATCTCGCGTGCCATGCGGTTACGTTCTTCCAAAATTGAAGCTGCTTCTGCTTGCTTTTGCGGCGTAATATCTCGCGCCAACCAAATCACCTGCTCGTGCTGAATTGGGGCAATGCGAGCCGAAAACCAGATTTCTCGCCCAGCTATCCACTCGCTGTATTCAACGGTCAGAACTTGTTGGGTTCTCACCACCTGCTGAATATAATTCAGGAATTCATCAGCTTGTTCTTTAGCATAAAGTTGATACAGTGTTTTGCCAGTATACTCCTCCCTATACTCCTCTCCATAGGATGGATTTCCTTTGATTGCACAGACTAATTGCCCTTCAGCATTGAAGATACACAGCGGATCGGGAATGGCTGAAACGAGCGCCCGCAGTTCTGCTTCAGAAGCTTGTAACGCGGCTTCTGCTTGCTTTTGCAGCGTAATATCTCGCGCCAACCAAATCACCTGATCGTGGGCGATTGGAGCAATGCGAGCCGAAAACCAGGCTTCTCGTCCATTTAAAAACGCACTGTACTCGACTGTGAGGATTTGTTGGGTTCTCAGCACCTGCTGAATATAACTTAGAAATTCATCGGCTTCTTCCCTTCCGAGTTGATGCATGGTTTGACCAATCATCTCCTCAAAGGGGTGCCAGAGCAGATTTGATTCCAGTACGATGATTTCAAGGAATCGCCCTTCAGCAGTCAGTACAAATAACGGATCGGGAATTGCCTCAATGAGAGTCCGTAGCTTTGACTCTGAGGCTTGTAATGCCTCTTCTGCTTGTTTGCGATCGCTAATATCTGCAGTCACTCCTTCGAGGTAGCCATCGTCTGCATTCAAATAAGCAGAGGAAAGTCCCCAGAACAATGTCCCATCTCGTTTTCGCAGCTGAGTTTCAAAGTTTCGCACTTCCCCATCCCGCTTCATCACCTCAATTGCCTGTTGGCGATCGTTGGGATTTACAAAATAGTCGATGGTGTGTTCCAGCCCAATGATTTCTTCTGGTGAATCAAAGCCAAGCAGATTGGCATAGCGTTGATTGGCATTGAGAATTAATCCATCCGAGAGGCGGGTGCGGTAGATGCCAACCTGCGAGTTTTCAAAGATCGCTCGGAACTTGGCTTCACTGCGTTGTAATGCCTCTTCTGCTTGTCTACGCTGGGTGGTGTCATTGCCCACCGATAAGATTTCAATAACCTCTCCCTGTTCATTGAAGATGGCTTGATTCGACCAAACAACCCAAACTCGCCGACCGTCTCGACACAGATTTTCACCCTCACCTTGCGGATACGCTTGAGGATGGCGAAGTAAATCGTGGACCATCGGTTTGACATCGCGCCCAGAGATTTCGATGTCTGGAATGATGGTTTCAAACAAGGTTCGCCCTAGAATCTGATGTTCTTCATAGCCAAGAAGTTTTATCCCATAATCGTTGATGTAATGAATCCGTCCTTGCAGATCATAGCGAATGATGATTGAATTCGCGGTTTGTAACAGGTTGCGATAATTTGCTTCACTTTGTCTCAATGCGGCTTCGATTTGTTGACGTTCAGCGATCTCCTGCTGCAAGGCTTGAGTTTGCGCTTCCACCTTCCTTTCCAGTGTTTCGGCATAGTCTGCTAACTGTTTATACAGCCGAGCATTTTCCAGTGAAATCGCTGCCTGAGCCATCAATAGTTTGAGGACTTGTAAGCGATCGCTAGTAAACACTCCGGTATTGAGATTGTTCTCCAAATAAAGGATGCCGATCAACTGACTTTGATTGAGAATGGGTAGACAGAGGAGCGATCGCGTCTGGTGGTGTTGAATATAAGGATCAGTTGAAAAAGACGATTCGCTGACGGCATCATCAAGCACCAGCGTTTCTTGAGTGCGTTCTGCCGAGTGAATGATGGAGGCAGGAATCGTTGCACAATCAGCAACAGCAAGCTTTTCTACGTCACACTGTCTATTTCCGCTGCATTGAGCTACTACAGTGAGTTGATCCTCTTCCAGGAGAACCAGAGCACCAGTTTCGGCTCCTGTATTTTCGATCACGACCTGCATCAATGTGGCAATTAATTGAGCGAGATGGATCATTGGACTCTCCCCCGACGAAGGGCTGGCAGCCGTCTCCCAAAGTATATCGCTTGCCAAACTTCAGAAAATTAAGCCTCTAGTGGATTTTTTGCAGGTTTCCTACCTCGATCATCTTGGTCTGAAAACTATCAAGCAACCAGGTTTGGGCGTAGTAGAAGTAAGTGTAAGTGTTGCCACCCCTGATGACTCTACTCCTTCGGTTCCTGGTAAGGCTTGAAACTCACTTGACTCTAAAACCACGATGTCAGGAATCCCAACTAACAACTCGCTCTCAGTTTCATCGCGGTAAGTTCGCGTCTCAATCTCGATACAATACTTCGGCAAAATCTGGGGTGCGATGGCATCGGCGATCGCCACCATCAAGCAACCGTGAAAGGACGACACTTCGTATTGGGCGTGGGTGCGGTGACTGGGATCTGCTTTACTCATCTGGCTCACTCAGGGCTGTAGATATTTGCTATTCGCAGCCTACACTGAGTGAGCTTTTTTACGCCCTTCCTGACTTCTCAAACACCCTCTAAAGCTTTGCAACCGATCGCTTCCCTGTTCAATCTCATCTTTGCGATCGAGGAGGCTATACAGTTTTTGTAATTCTTCTTGCAGCCTCAGCAACTTCTCTTGCTGCTGCTCCCACTGTTTCGATTGCTCCAGTAACCTTGTTAGCTGCAAAACATCTGCTTGTACCATAGCCCATGACGTTTGAGCTTGAGTCGAGGTAACCTGGGCAGCAATTAGATCTTCTTCGCATACAGCAGCGATCGCATTCAGACGATGACTTAACGCCTTGACCTGAGACTCAATCGTTTTACGCTGTTCTTCTACACGAGCATGTAACCGCTCATAAGCACTCAAATTGACCAACTCTTTAAGAATTTGCAGGCGTTTGGGAGGAGGCACATCCAAAAGCCGCGTGCTCTGCCCCTGTAGAAGCAGCACCGATGACGTGAACGTATCGTAATTTAGCCCAATCACCGAATCAATCCAACGCTCAAACCCCTTTTCTCGATCAGTGTCTGGAATGGGATCTTCGCGGTAGGAATTGTTGCCCTCTTTTGAAATTAGGTGGAAAGCCTGCCGTGAGGTTTTGGTCAAAAGGCACCAGTCCTGGTCTAAAGATCTGATGGTGAATCGGGTGCAACGATTTCTCCTTCGCCCAGGGTCAAGAGCTGCTGCTGGTCGGTAATCAGATCACTTAGCTCGTGGAACTCAACGCCCATCGACTCACAGGCTTGCTGCAACGACTGCTTGAACGTATTGAGATCGGCACCATAGCCGCAAAGCTCAGCCGCTGTTTCGGCTCCCTGCTTTGCGTTTGCTCGTGCACAATCGACTAGCTCTAGTCCTTTCAGCGGTGTGGTTGCTGCCATCTTACATTTACTCACTCTACTCCTATCACTATGGAACGAACTGCACCAGCACTTATCCATCGACAGGCGGATTATGGACTACTACTCGTTGGAGACTGCCAGTATTGACAGGCAGCGTGGGCGAGCGTAACGACACCAGTGACGATCGCCGTTTCATCCACCTCAAATTGCGGGTGATGAAGGGGGTAGTTGTGTTTTTCTCTAAAACCGACACCCAGTCGAAACATGCTGCCTGGTGCATGCTGCAAATACACCGAAAAATCTTCCGCACCCAGCGACGGCTCGTGGATGATTTGAACGCCTTTTGCGCCCCAAGCGGCTCTAGCAGAAGACTCTAGAAGCTGAGTCAACACTTTGTCATTCTGCACAGAGGGGGTGCCGCGTCGATAGTTGAGTTCATACCGAGCACCGTAGGTCTGGCAGAGGTTCGCAACGATCTGCTCAATCCAGGCAGGTAGGGCAGCACTGGTTTCGGGATGGAGCGATCGCACGGTTCCCAATAACTGCACCCGATCAGCAATAACGTTGGGTGCGCGTCCGCCGTTGATTTGCCCGATCGTCAGCACAACAGGACGCAAGGGGTTCTGAGTGCGGCTAATGGCTTGCTGTAGCGTGGTAATGATCTGAGAGGCAATCCAGATCGCATCGATCGCCTCATGCGGACGCGCCCCATGTCCCGACTCGCCCAAAATCGTGAGTTCCAGATCATCCGCTGCTGCAGTCAGCGCGCCATAGCGAATGCCCACAACACCTGCGGGAATCGATGGAAACACATGCACCGATAAAATGCCTGATACGTCCTCCATCACACCATCCTGCACCATCCACATGGCACCTTGGGCAATCTCCTCCGCCGACTGAAACAGAAAGCGAATACTACCCGGCAAGGCTTGTCCTAATTGAGATAGCACCATTGCTGTGCCTAGCCCAACGGTGGTGTGGACATCATGACCACAGGCGTGCATCACTCCGGGTTGCCGCGAAGCGAACGCTAATTCAGTTTGCTCACGAATTGGTAACGCATCCATATCGGTACGGATTGCCAGCAATCGGCTGTCAGCCCCTTGACCGGGTAGTTCGCCAACCACACCCACTTTGCCAATTCCTTCTTTGACCTGAAGCCCACATGAGGAGAGAACCCCTGCTACATATGCCGCTGTCTGCTGTTCTTGCCCACTGAGTTCAGGGTGGCTGTGCAGGTGTCGCCGAATTTTAATCAGACGTGGCGCTAAGTTGGCAGCGAGATCTTTGATTTGGGCAAGCATGAATCAAATGTGTTGTGCTTTACCTCTATGATACGGATTGTTACAAAGTTCTGAACGTTAAACCTTGTTCGCGCGAGAAGGATTGGTGTCGATTCTGACTGAGAAGCCGAGCGATCGCGCCACTAGCATCTAAAAGTCGCGTCAATAGGCTACCAACTTGACCTTACCGTCTTCCTACCACTTGCAAAGTAGGCTTCAGTGGCTTGAAAACAATGGAGCAAACAGTGCCTTGTTTGTTGCTTGCTCCGTGTGTTGCGATCGCACGAACGCGAGAACTACGCCGCTTTCTTCTGCCGTACAGGACGCTTGTAGGCAGATTTTTTCTTGCGTCCAACGGTTTGGGCTTCACTGCTGTCAGCTCCGAACTGAGCAATCACGGCGTTTTTGGCTTCCAGGATAGTGTTGTGAAATGCCCATTCGGCAATGCGAGCAGCATCAAGCGCCGCACGATATTGGGCTTTGAGTTGGGCTTCGAGCTGTTGTAGTTTCAGCATTTCAGCCTGAGCCTGTTCGATCTGGGGGACGGAAGCTTCCTGGCGATGAGGGGTGTAGCCAGTGATGGTCTGCAATCCGTGGAAGATGTCTTGATCGGAATTCAGGATGCTGGGACTTAAGCGGTTGTTGGTGTTTTGAGTAATCATGGTTCGATTCCCTGAAGCTTTAGCTGGACAAGGTGAAGGTGCCCGATCGCAGCCCAAAACGTATAAACGAGTGGTTGGCTTTAAGGACTCTTTAATCAGAGAGCGAAAATAGGGGTATGGAGAGACGTAACGTTTACCATTACTTCATATCGACGGGTCAATTCGTTCTCTCGACGAGTCGATTCGGTTTCTCGATTGCCCAATTCGGTTCCTCAAGGGGTCAATTCGGTTCCTTAAGGAGCCAATAGGTTCTCTCAATGAGTCAATTCGCTTGCTCGATGGCTCGATTCGTTTTCTTGAGGGGGCGATCGCATCAGGAAAGTAAGAACGATCGTGAGTCAGCCCACCAGGTTCTCAAACAAAAACGTAAACCGCTGCCATCTGTCATCACAAGGCAATGTCAATACGTCCACAGTCTGACCTTACCGTCATTCCCGCCACTGGCAAAGTAAGGTTCAACTGGATTAAAGACAATAGAGTAAACGGTGCCATCGTGCTTGCCTCGTGTGTAAAGCAGCTCGCCATCGAACACGTCCCAGAGGTTGATGGTTGTGTCTTCGCCGCCACTGGCTAAGGTGCGTCCATTAGGACTAAACGCAACTGTATTCACCTTGCCGGAGTGTTTGAGTAGGGTATGTAACTGTTCACCGTTAACATTCCAGAGTTTGACGGTTTTATCATCACTACCGCTTGCCAATGTGCGCCCATCGGGGCTGAACGCCACTGCATTTACTTCCCCATCATGACCTGTCAGAGTCCGCAAGAGCTTTCCGGTGGTCAGATCCCACAATCTAATCGCTTTGTCTTTGCTACCGCTTGCCACAAGCTGACTGTTTGGGCTGATGGCGATCGAGTTAATGTCATCGTTCTCAGGTAGTTTGCCACGCACTGCTCCGGTGGTTGGGTTCCACAAAGATATTTGCTGATCTCTCCCAGCACTCGCCAGAATCTTCCCATCAGCGCTAAAGGCAACGGTGTAAATTGCCTTTTTTTGACCAGTCAGAACACGCGGTTGTTCGCCTACTTGGTTTAAGTTCCATAGCTTGACAAGAGCATCGTAGCTGCCAGTTGCTAGCGTGCGTCCATCGGGGCTAATCGCTACCGATCGCACAATACTTGCATAGCCGCCGAAGATGCGTGGATCAAGGTCAATCTTAAGGTTCTGATCTGGGTCGTAGTTAAGCTTCCAAAGTCTGGCTCCATTTTGAATCACAGCCCCCTTACTCACCTCATAGTGACCGCCAGAAGCCAATGTACGACCATCCGCGCTAAAGACAAGGCTACTAGCCCACACAGAGAAATCATCGTTCAGGACGAGCGAGTAGGTTACTTGATCTGACTGAAGATTTGCAGCCAATTGAGGCGCTTGCTGCTGAAGAGCTGTTTTTGTTGCGTTGGAGGGGCTTCGGTCATCAGCAACTGTGGGCAGGTGATGAAACGCCAGGACATTTGTAGTAAACGATCTTGCTGGGAAATGTGGTGTAACGAGGTAAGCCAGCACAGACGCAAAAAGGGTGGTGGTCGTAGCTCGGCGCATAAAATCTAGAAGCGTTATTTTTCTTCGCTGAAAGCACTATCAGCAGCGTATCACAATCGTGGTTGCCGCTTGCTCTTTCAGTCAACATAAAACGCATGAAATCAACGACTTGCGCCACCAGACGTGCCTGGATCTGTTACATCAGTGCATTTGTACGTGAGGCACTGTGCATCTGAGGATGGTGAGGGTGAGGGTTCTGGAGGCGTTGGAGATGGACTTGGCAGTGAGTTGGAAGGGGCAGGTGGAGGAGTAGAAGGTGAGACTGGCGCTGGTGCTGGCAGATCAGTGGCTATAGGAGTTGGTGTTGGGGGAATATCTACAATTGTTGCTTTCGCAGGTCTTTCTGGTACGTCTGCTTGCTGTGGGGTTGCTGATGGTTCAGGCGTAGAGGTTGCAGCAGGCAACGGCGCAGCGGCGGGGACAGTTGGGTTGCCTGAGGGCAGTGGTAACGCTGTGGAAGGCGATCGCTCTGGATAAGGTGATGGCGTAGGCGATGGTTTTGGCACTGAGATGTAGCGATACGCAAAGACAGCGAGGAACGCGACAACCGTAATGCCGATCGCCCAATAAAGCCTCTTCCGGGACTTGGGTGGAGTTGGAACGGAATCGGTTACGCCCGATCGCACGGCATTGGCTTTCGTCCGTGCGTCAGCTAGCAGTGGCTCAAACTCAACGAGGGGATCTGCCAACGTTTCAACGATCGCGGCAATACGGAGGCATTCGGTCTTGTCGTGTAGGTAGGTTTTGGACAGCATTTGTGATAGTTCTTGGGCGGCTGCACCGGGTTGAGTATAGGCGATCGCAGCCCATCGTTGTGCCTCGGCACGATCGCGAACGTCAATGTCTGGGCTATCCAACTGCTGTTGTACATAGGTCAGCAGAAAGTCAGAGAGTTGCTGAATTCGCACCTGACCAAACCGGGAATCTTGCTGCAACTGACTCAGCAACTCTGTCCTGACTTCCCGATCCATTTCGTAGAGTTCGTGCCCTACTTCTTCGCACAAACTCGAGAGCAATACATCTGCAACTGCGACCCAGGGAATATTGAGCATTTCTCCCTGCGTGTCTTGTTGAAAATTTGCCCACAGGCGATACATCAGGTCGGGAGTCAGCGCCAGCGGTAAGGCAGCATGATACGCCAGATGCAAATGCGCCTCGCTAAACCGTTTGCGAAATGCGTCCAAACGCGGATGCAACCGTTGTGGTTGGGAGACCTCAAGCTTCATGATCCAACTCCTGCAAAATTAGTTCGATCGCTCGTTTCAACGCTGGCAAATCCTGCTCCACTGCGTTCCAAACGCTACTGAGCGAGATCCCTAAAAAGTTATGAATTAAAACATCTCGAAAGCCTGCAATGAGTCGCCAGGGAATATCCAAATACGTTTGCTTTAACTCTGAAGAAAGCCGTTTTACTGCCTCACCGATTACTTCAAAGTTGCGTATCACGCCATCCTGAATCAGTGTGGACTGAAAAAACTCCGTGCGTCCGCTTTGGGTATAGCGCTGCATACGCTGCATTCGGTTCACAATTTCGCTCAGATATTTACCGTCTTCGCTCACAGAGCAATTGCCTCCTTCAGCAGGTGCGCGCTGGAGTTTTCTTGCAGTCCTTCAACCGTCGAAACGGTGACAGTGCGACCAAGGAGATCTTCAAAATCTTGCACAAGCGCGACGTAATCTAGAAGGCTCCGATCAGCATCTAGCGTCACTAAAAAATCGACTGCCTGGTCGGGCTGGTCTTCGTGCGATGGAACTGAGCTAAGAAGACGAACATCCGATGCTCCATGTTTTGCAGCTAGATCCAAAATCTCTGCACGTTTTGTTTGCACTAATTCATGCATGTTCATGGCTAAGTCCTTGAATCTAGGTCAATCTTAGCCGAATGTTTTGATGCTTTTCCTCTCAGCACATCGATCGCCCCATCCAACCCCTGACGACTCGTTTCAAACATGGGGATCACAGTCGCAATGTCGCCTGCGGTAGTGCCTGCCCAGCGCGATCGAGGCATAGGATTTAGCCACGCGATGTAACGGACGCGCTGTTTTAGATCATCAACAAAGGTTTTGGTGGCACGGCGGCGGCGAGGATTGAAGCCACCCCGTGCTGATCCCGCATCGCTAAAAATGAGCACAGCGGTACGTGAATTGAGTTGCGCGAGAAAGTCATCGATCGCCACTGCCTCTTGATGCACGGGATCGTGATAAACATAATCGGCTGGGCAGTTATGGAAGTAGTAAACGCCAGCCTTACCTAAACGCCCACCCTGCAACGCCGTATCGATCAACCGCTGCGACAGACTATGGAAGGGCACCATTGAACCATCCTGATCAATGAGCAGCAGTAGTTCGGTTCGATTCACGCGACCGGGTACGAGAACAGGCTCCAGCAAGAGTCCCTGTTGCCCAACGCGATGAATGGTGGCATCAATATCAACGTCAGTTAGTGCGCCTTCACGGATGAAGCGACGCAAATAGCGCCAACTCTGCTTCATTTGTCGTCGTGTGATGGGAAAGAATTCGGGATTGGTGAGGACGCGATCGCCCACTTCCCCATCGGCTCCCAACCGTCGCCGTACCACTCTAGCAGCCCGCACTTCATCGCCAATTTGTTGAATGAGTTCGGTTGAAAGATTGGTCGCGGCGATCGTGCCTACTTTAGTAGGGGCTTGTGTTTGTTCTGAACGACTTAATCTTTTCAAAGCTTGCTCAAGCAACCATGCTAATCGCTCAATTAACCACACCACTCCAAAAATAAGAAGGCAGATTGCTCCACAAAACAAAAGGAAACCAATATTTACAACAATAGCTAAGCTCATTGGAGATGTTGTAGTCGTTGGGGTTGCTGGTGAAGGAGCTACACTTTTATCAGGAGTTGGAGATTTGAGCGGTGTCGGTTTTAGGGTGGAATCACTGTTGGTTGGATTTGGCTGTGAGGTTGTAGATTGAGTAGATGAATTTCGGGACGCGTATATTGCAATATTCACTACAACGAGTATTACTAGGCACATGGCAGCCAACAGTCCTATCAACCACCACTTAACCTTGTGTAACCACAAGATTCGTTTTGCTGACCGTTTTTTGGACGCACCTTCTACGGCAGTAGACAACACAGCAGACTGACCAATAATCTGCTCAAAGTGGTAGTTAAAGAGGCGTTCTTCTTCGGGAGATTTGATCCAGAGGGTGCGGCAGAGTTTGGCGAGAGCCTCGCGGTTCTGGATGCCGAAGCCTGCTTGGAGCGATCGCAGCACGAGTTGATATTCAGTAATGCCCAGCGGTAAGCCAGCCTCACGCAAGCGGGTAAAGAGTTCCAGTAAGGGCAGTTCATCCACTGGATGGGGGTTCATGGGGTTAGCTCCGCTTCAGGTAGCGCAGGTGGTCGTCCCAGCTTTTGAGCAGCACGCCGAGGTAGGGGAGTTTGCCATCCAGCTTTTGCAGCGCTTCGTCGTCGGGATGGCGTTTCAATACTCGAAACCAGTCCATCAGTTCACTGGTGCTGACGTTTTTGGCGGATTCGCCTTTTTCTTTTCGCAGTTGGTCGCGCAGTTGCAGGAAGCGATCGACGGCTGCCTGGGTTAGCGTATCGGAGGCATCGGGGTAGCGATCGCGCACAATGCGTACCAACTGTTCCTGACTGGGGAACTGGACTTGTTGAAAGAGACAGCGACGTAGAAAGGCATCGGGCAGGTCTTTTTCGTCGTTGCTGGTGATGAAAATAATTGGCGCGACGGTTGCCCGAATGCGTAGCTCTTTGCCATTCTGTCGGGCTTCTTCGATCACAAACTGCTGTTCATCCAGTTCCACCAGCAAGTCGTTGGGGAAGTCAATATCGGCTTTGTCAATTTCGTCAATCAGGACGATCGTGCGTTCAGCAGTCTGAAAAGCGCGTCCCAACGGTCCAAAGCGGATATAAGCAGCAGGATTGTCGATACGTTCCAGTTCGGCTGGGGTGAGGCGATTGGAGGAGGCAAGCTGAGCATCGCGCAAACGGGCGATCGCGTCATACGTGTACAGCCCATCCCGTGCGCGACTGGTCGATTTCACATACCAGGGTTCAAAGTTCAAGCCGAGTTCGTAGGCAACGGCACGGGCAAGCTGGGTTTTGCCGCATCCCGGTTCGCCTTTGAGTAGCAAGGGGCGTTCCAGGTAAATCGCCAGGTTCACAGCTTCCACCAGTGCATCGCTGGGTAGATACGGGTAGAGGATTTGCCCAGCAGCATCCCGCTCGCCTGGTTGCGGCTGTCGTTTTCCGGTATATTCTGGCGATCGATAACTCACAGTTTTAACCACCTATCCTCTTGGTCATACCAGTTGCAGCCACACAGGTCACAAATTTCGCGCAGCGTTGGTTCTGGAAGCCCATTGTCTGTGTTTGCCAACAACGTCTCAACCATTGTTTCGGCATCATCAGTGATGGCGGTTGGCAGCACATCACTTTGTTGCTCAATCCAGGTGATGAGTAAGTCTGACGAAAACTCCGTCAGGTTTGGCAAGCCAAAGGGAATGATGGGTTTCCAGGTAGAATCATACTGCTTGGCAAAGGTGAGATTCCAGGTATTTACGCTGCCTTTGTCATCCAGCAAAAACATCAGTAGCTTAAAGCCGTTGCCCTGAGTTGCCGTTTCAGACACGCGATTTGCCAGCACAGCCCAAAAGTCGGTAATCAGGTCACGCAGATTGTCTTCAATGGTGCCATGCACATCGTAAAACACGACTAACACATTTTGCGTCTGCCACCACTGATGGACTTTCTCGACAATTTCAGTAGGTGTGCTTTGTCGCCCTAGTCCTACGCGTCCAGACAGTTCTCGCCACAAGGCAGGAATATCAGTGCGCGATGAGACTCTACCAAGATTGACCTTGACTACTTTTGCTTCCAGGCTTCTGGAGGTTTCTAATGCAAGTCGATTTAATAGCCAACGCTGACCGTATTCTGGCGAGGTTCCTTGAATCAAAAAGGCACCCACAGGATGGTCTTTGATCACCTTTTTGAACGATCGCTGTTGCTCCCAATACCCCAGTTTCAGTAATGCCCCATGAAGCTGATCCAGATTGACACTTGGGCTAATGCTGGCGGGTTCAGCAACCTCCTTGATCTGGCACTCCAGGCGATCGAGGTCTTGTTCGACCTGCTCCAGTTCCTCCGTAGTTTCCGCAATCTGCACATCCAGTTTTAGCTTGACTGCCACATCAGTTTCGAGTCTCCGCGCCTGTCGCAGACTACGCAGTTTCTTACTCAACAGGTCATATTCACCCTGGAGGTCATCAAGTTTCGTTTGCAGGCGATCGAGCGTGGGCATTTACAGAAGGGGAGCTATGCTAACGGGGACACAAGTATGAGACTAATGTAACTGGCTTTCAATGTGATCCAATCGCTGTTCCACCACTTCCAGATCAGCGGTGGTTTCTTCAATCTGCATATCTAACTTCAGCTTGACAGCCACATCAGTTTCGATCGCCCGCGCCTGTCGCAGATGCTTGAGCTTGCGATTGAGCAAGTCATACTCTTGTTGTTGCGATGCCAGATCGTCTTCCAGTCTGCGGCGCTGGCGGCTGGTCAACCCACCTGTTGCTGACGGTGATGTTGTTGCTGTAGTAGAAGCCGTGACAGCAGGACTTAAATCTACAACTGACGCGTTTGGTTTTGCTTGCGCGATCGCCTCTACTGCTTTGCGAATACCTTTGGCAACATCCAAAAACGCCTCATCGGGATTTGACCAAGTGGTGACAGGTTGAGCATTCTTGGGCAATGCCTGTAGTTTGCTAAACGGTGCACCGCTCCAATCGACGGGCTTCAAGATAATGGGGATTACGCAAGCGTCTCCGGCTTCATGGCGTTCGATCGCCCGCCTCAATTCAATATCCCAGCAGTAATCTGATGCTAAAAAATCCGCGCTAATGAGTAGTAAGATGACTCGCGCGGAGTTGAGATGATCGTCGATCGCGCCTGCCCATTCGCTTCCTGCCGTGATCTGGCGATCGTGCCACGCCGTAATCACACCCTGACGCTTCAAGATGCTCAGGTGTTTTGCCAGTTCATCACGCAGCGTTTCATCTCGGTGAGAATAGGAAAAGAAAACCTCGATCGCGGTGTTGGGCGCAGTACTCATTCATCAAGCTGAACCGTATTAGCAGATTAGATTCAGTCTCCTGCACGTAAGTTACTCGATCCAACGCGTAAATGCGAGGTCGAATCCGGAAACCCCTACTTCGGCTGCTTCACTGGAGTTAAAACCCAGAGTCCATCCATCCGCTCTGCTTGAGCGGTGGTGGAATTGGACGTGCTGATGCTGCGCACTGACCCAACAATCCGCTGTGCCTCCTGCACATAGGACGCATAGATCTCCGGCACAGACGGGAGGAGGAGGTTATAGAAGAAGGACAGCGTCGCACCCATATTGATGTAGTAGTAGCCCTCATTGGGTATTGGGAAACTGGCAGTGGCAGTTTGAAAAGTGTAGTTGCGATCGAGGGGCAGATACGGCTTGGGGTTAAGCGTTGCCATTGGCTGTACACCTGTTGTTAGGAGCAGCGTTTTGTCATCAACCCAACCATGAGACAAGATGCTGATGACTTTGCCCTTTTCTTTGCCTTCCCAACTGACGATCGGCTGACCCTTAATGCGTCGGGGGACGATCGCCACTTCACCCTTCGCCTGTGCTTTAACAAACTGATCGAGCTTTTTTAACGCCGCTTCGGCAGCGGGGCGATCGCTCGTTTGAATCATTAACCCCACGCCCAGATTGAGCTTGTTGTAAAAATAGTTGAACAGTCCGCCAGTGGTGGGAAAGAAGAACAGTGCATACTCCCCGTCCATCCAGGAAATCACGTCTTTTTCGGGGTCTAACCCGGTAGCCTTGCGGAAGGAATTGCGGAGGCTGGCGATCGCCAACTGGTTAGGCAAGTCATCCTGTACAGAGTCGAGCGCCGTTTGCCACTGCCGCTTAAAGTTGCGGCTGTTTGCCGATAAATAGGTGGTGGCTGGTAACCGCGTCAAAAGTTGGTTTGCATCGGGAGAGAGTATCGTTGCCTTATCAGGCTGAGGCGTGGTGTAGTAAAAGTTTGATTGGCTGCGAAGCCCCTCTGGTTGCAGCCAGATGTGGGCATCAGCGGTATCGTACAGCTTCGTTAAACTACGTAGCTGACCTTCGCTGAAAGTCGGAAAACCAAAGAGTTCGGCGGATGACGGTGCAGCCTTCGCGATCGCAAGGACGAATTTTGCAATTTTTGCGACATCACCGTAACCCATCAGCAGCGAGCGTCCCGTTTGCGAATGCCGTAGTGTTCGCTGAAACAGGGGATTTTGCGCCAGAGGGGTATTCTCAGAACGGGCATCAATCAGGTCTTCTAACGTATCCGCCTGCACCGCGATCGCGATATTACCAGGCAGCAGCGCGATCGCCAGTCCACGCGGCTTGCTAAATTCTGACGGATCAGGGACGGCTGGTTCTGCTTCAGTAGGCGTACTCGGCTCTGGTGGCGTTGCTTTTGGTAGAGGCGCAGGTTTGACGACCTTACCTTGAGAGACGCTGGCTACCGTCCAGGGCAATAACAATGAGTGTGGCTGTGTAGATTGCCCCGTGGGCAGCGGCTGAATGCGACGGGTTGTGGAGTCGGGTTCGGGCTTAGATGGCTTGTCTTCAGCGGGTGCAGTCCATTGCAGAATGGTGATGCCTTTGTACTCCCGCTCTACTTCGGGTTTGCCTCGCGTGGCTTTGAATTTGTTCAGAAAGGTATCGAAGCGATCGCGATCTTTAATGGGTGCCAGCAAAACCGCGCTTGCATCCAGCGTTTGTAAAACAGAACGCTCGATCGATCCCGCCGTTGGTACTAAAGCGATCGCCACTTCGTCCCCCAACCAGGGCTGAATATGTTGTGTGAAGTCAATCTTAGCTGGCAAAAACGGAATTTTGAGGGGCGTTCGGAGCGATTCGGGCAACGGGTTAAAGCGATCGACCTCTGACCACACGGCCGGTGTCGCATTGACGAGCACCAATCCTGGCGTGTTGGCTGGCAGCACAGTCGTGACAGCAGGTGGGGATAGCTGTGGTGCTGGCACTGCACGGACAGGGGCGCAACTGGGTGTGACTGCTACAGCAACGAGAAATGATACAGAAACACGACGGAACAATGCTTTCTCCTCCAACCATTAATTAGTTCAACCGTCAATTAATTAGGAACATGAACCATTCCAGCACCCAATGCTCAGGCAACCCTAGCCTAATTTTGCTACCACTGCCAAGATTTGCGTCGAGTGATTTTAAGATGCCCAATGCGTAAGGACTTGTAGCGTCGATCGCTGGATTGCCTCACTGCAACCGTTGTGATACCAAATCCAAAAACAGGCGCTACAGATCAAGCAACCTAGCCGCCCTCACCCTTACCCTCTCCCTTTCTTGAATGCCCATTGGGCTATAGGGGCGAGGGGACTGGATTTTAGCTCCCTTCTCCTTCGGGAGAAGGGCTGGGGATGAGGGCACTCGAGCGTACGCACACGAATTATTCAACCTGCCTGCTGTTGAAATGGTTGCCTTGGATCACGATTCATCAGAGGTCTAACGCACGATCGCCTGTTGAGAACAATAGCAGTAAAGAATGCGTGTTTGATGGCTGTAGCGATCGCGCAAAACTACTTTTATGCGGTTCCTCCTAGACGGGGTAGTACTGAATTTATATATTTAACAATTCACTATTGATATTTAATCTCAATAGCTGTGATAGGATTATCCCAGCTCTTAGTCCTCCCATACTCACGCACTCACCCTTCAAAACCCCCATGACTCTCTCGTTCGATGTCCTGTGGTTAAACGCCAGCCCCAGCTTGAAACATTTTGACCAGCCGTTGCTGCGATCGCTCTCCCAGCATCATACTGTGGCGCAGTGGGCTTACAGGCAGTCTCTCGATGAAGCCAGTTCACTGGATCATGCCGTATCGCTATTGCACGACTATCTGCAATGCCAGCCGCGCCCTGTCCATCTAGCAGGTCACGGCATCAGCGGCGTTGTGGGATTAATTTACGCACGGCGCTTTCCTGAGCAAGTGCGATCGCTAACATTGCTGGCAGTTGGAGCACAACCCGCGATCACGTGGCAAGCGCACTACTATGTTCAACGTCAACTCATTACCTGTAGCCGTCAGCAGCTACTAGCGTGTACAACCAAAAGCCTTTTGGGTCAGCAGTTTTCTTACCCCACCAAGGCGCTTGTGACATCGCTTGCCCGCGACCTGGAAGAGGCTCCTTCACCGCACTCCTTATTTAGCTTGGCGACCCTGCCCAAAGGCGGCGTGACGATGCCTTTGCTGGTTTGTGGGAGTAAGACTGATCCAGTTGTTCACCCACCCGTACTACAAGAGTGGCTGGCTTACTTCAAGTCAGACGACACGCTTTGGCAGTGCCCCGATGGTCGTCACTTTTTTCATTCTTTTCAGCCTCAGTTGGTTGGAGAGCAGATGATCCGGTTTTGGCGCTGCTTGGAGGCGCAACAGTCTTCAACTCACCGTTTTCCTCTGAAAATCAACCACCATTAAGGCACCCTTATGTTGTTCAATGAGCTTCACGATCGTTTGTTTTGACATCCTGCAAGAAGCGGCGACAGAATGACCATTCTGGGTGCGTTAGTTCTGATTGTTGATGCCACTGATGCCACGATTCAGTAGGCTAGGGGCTGTCATCAATTACGACTACACATGACTTGCAACAAGGGTTCCAGCCCCTAGCCTGGTGTGTTGGGACGGGCGCGACAATGCTGATACCGTAAGGTTTCGGAGCTAAATTGATGACGCGCCTTAGCGGACGTGAGGCAAGAAAACCTGCGAAGAGAAAGGCGTTGCATATCAGCGAGCAACAGTTGCGGTCAGACTATCTCGTCTGCGAGTAGACAGGTCGGCATTTGACCGAGTGAACTCAACTGCTATGCACCTATACAACGCCGTTTGAAGGGAGTATTGAACTCATACCAACGATCATACTGTCGAAACCCATAGACATAAATCACATATTCTTCTTTATAGAATAGAATAGAATCTATGGTCAATTAGACGGGGGAACGCACTTGAACAATGCAACGCTCCATCAGTTGAAAGTGTTTGAGGCAGTCGCGCGCCACAACAGCTTTACTCGGGCGGCTGAAGAACTCTTTCTCACGCAACCGACGGTTTCGATGCAGGTAAAGCAATTGTCAAAATCGGTCGGCTTGCCGCTCTTTGAGCAGGTAGGCAAGCGACTCTACCTGACTGCTGCTGGCAAAGAGCTTTACACCACCTGCCAAGACATTTTTACTCGCTTATCTCAGTTTGAAATTGCGATCGCTGACCTCAAAGGACTCAAGCAAGGCGGGTTGCGGTTAGCCGTTGTAACGACCGCAAAGTATGTGGTGCCTCGCTTACTAGGACCTTTTTGTCAGCGGTATCCTGGTATTGATGTCTCGCTGACAGTGAATAACCACGAGTGGGTTTTAGAAAGTTTGGCAGCTAATCGTGATGACCTTTACATCCTGAGCCAGTTGCCTGAAGACATGGATGTGCAGGTGCATCCGTTTTTGGAGAACCCTCTGGTTGTGCTGGCGCAACGCAATCATCCTCTAGCGCATGAGCGGGATATTTCGCTGGAGCGATTGGCAGAAGAGCCGTTCATTATGCGCGAACCTGGTTCGGGTACCCGTAAAGCGGTTCAAAAACTGTTTGATGATCAGGCGCTGCCACTTAAGGTCAAGCTCGATTTAGGCAGCAACGAGGCAATTAAGCAGGCGATCGCAGGTGGTCTCGGTATTTCTGTGCTGTCACTACATACATTAGCGCTAGAAGGCTCCAACAGCCAACTGACCATTCTGGATGTCAAAGGCTTCCCAATTCAACGCCATTGGTATGTCATCTATCCCTCTGGCAAGCAACTATCAGTCATTGCCCGCACCTTTCATGACTATCTGCTCAACGAAGGCAAACGCGTGGCTGAAGAAACCGCTTTTCAGGGAGTGTTCAGTAAAGGGCTGAAGCCAAGAGGACACGATTTAGAAGGCAAGGGTTAGACGAAAACATAGTTTTAGCCGGGAGTATGTCACCTTTGCGCCCTCACCCTAAATCCCTCTCCCCAGGGAGAGGGACTTTGAATCCTTGCTCCCTTCTCCTGGGGGAGAAGGGTTGGGGATGAGGGCAGAATCTAGCACTTGCGAAAGTGACATGCTGCCGTTTTAGCCTTCTGCCTTCTGCCTTCTGCCTTACTCAGGCAGCTTGTACTGTTGGACGATCCGCTTGGCATATTCAGGCACATGCGCGTCTAGCTTTTCGGGATAGTTGCGCTTGACGTATAGATAGTTGCGGGTGAAGTGGGAGTCGATCGAAAAGCGGGCATATTCTAACCCTTTAGGTCCTGTTTTTTTGATGACAATGCCCAGCAGCTTGGCTACCCACATCGGTAGCGTTACCCCTTTGTCATAGGCAGAAATACTTTGCTGCACAGCATCGTGACGATCGCCCTGCGACATCACGGGTTGCGTCTCAATCTGAGCCTGGACAAGATCGAGCATTTCCTGACCGCGATCGTTCCGCACGACGATCCATTGCCAGCCGAAGGGTGCGCCCATATACCCTACAACCAGATCAGCCAGGGAGTTAACGTAATCAAAACAGCTCATGCAGGACGGTGCAAACACGTCTTTAAGCTGGTTTGTCTTGAGACCAAAGAACGGTACTGTCTCACTGGAACCATCTTCGTGCTTGAAGTGGACGCGGAAGTCCTGCATGAATTCGTAATGCACTACGGTGGCGGGCGATCGGCTAGTAGTATCGAGAAACTTCTGCAACCCAGCGCGAGTCACATTATCGACACAGGGCGTTCCCAGTACGTAGAGCTTCTCTAAACCCAGTTGCTTTTCCACTGCCCGAAGCGCCTGAATTTGGCAACCCACGCCAATCACCAGCAGACGCTTCATGCCCGACTGCTCGATTTCTTCTAGCACGGAGAGGTTGGGCGACAGCGTGGGCTTATTCACTTTTGCCGCCAAAATTTCTTCTGGTGTGCGAGCCAGTATAGGTTTAGGCTGAAAGCGATCGTCCTCCGTGTTTTGCACACAAACGACACCTTCGACCATACCGCGAGTGAGCATTTCAATGGCGATCGTGCTGACAATGCCTGTCCACTGTGCGCCCTCTACAGGCTCTAGCTTGCGTGCCGCCATCATGTCCTGGCTGACCCCAAAGTACCATTCATCCGGATTGTCCAGATTGCGGCTGCGATCGTGGATTTGCGCTTCTAGTTCAGCAATCTGCTGATTCAGGAAGGCACAGGCATCTTTGACGTAGTGAATGTAATAGGTGTCACAGAGTCCGCATTCGCTGCACAGTGCTTTGGCGGGGCGGCGACTGGTGGGCTTAAGAGCTTTCGCCTTTTTGTGGGAGGGCGCTACGGTCATGGCGTGAGGTGTGCAAAGGTCACTGTTGATCACAATAACGTACTGCTGCCCCGTGATGTAGGGTTTTGTCGTTTGATTCCCTAGCCAACTTAGATGAGTGAGCGCTGCGATCGACCAGATTGTAGGGTTGCACGCTTGGGATGCTGACCCTTGACAAACTGCCTTCGGAGAGAGGTCACTTTCTTCGCATCAAGGGCAAACTCTAGGTTAAACGTTCGCAGACCTAGACGATCGCGCACCCATCCCTAAAACAGACCATGAAACGGCTGCTGACTTGCTTTGCTGGGCTTCTAGCGTTAACGACCTCAAGTTGTGCCCTTGCGTCTCTTCTAACTGTCACTCCCAAAACGCTGATTGATCAGACTGTTAATTGCCCAACCGATGAGAACTTAAAAGCAGAGGGCTTCAAAGTTTTGAGTACACAAACATGGTCTCAAGGCGTGATTGTGCTTTACACCGCTCTTTGTCCCACAGATGACTCAAAGACCGCAATGCGTCCAGTCTTTGGTCATAAGGTTGTCAAGCGGAACGGCACGATATGGCAGGTAAGCGGCAGTGGCAGCTACAGAACAGCAAACGAATCAGCCCCATCAGAAGAGTTGGTAGAGTACGGCATTGGTCGCTCTTCAAACCAGCGCAGCGGTAGCGCCCCTTCTCAAAAAGCCCCTTCTCAAAAAGAAGAACCTTACATCATTCTGTATGGTCGAGTGCTCAAGCCAAGCGTTGTCGCTGTAGAAGCCACATTTGATAATGGCAAGATTGTGCGCGATGAGAGCAGCAATGGTGTATTCGCACTGCTTGCTGCTGGAGCCAGCGGAGTCTGTGAAGTGCGCGTCTTAGGAGCAGATAATCAGATCCTGCGACAAGAGGATTTAGCAATGCCGAAGCAACGTACCCGCAGTGAACCGATAATTCGGTGCCTGCCGATGTCGCATCAGTTGTAAGTAGCAAACATAACCAGTTGTAGGATGTGCTAGACGCAGCCGTGACGAATTCGACCTCCGAGCAACACAGATTCCCTAACGTTGAACCGCTATGTATGCCGCTTTGAAAATATTAATCTTCATTTAGATAGCCATGCCAGTCAACAAGGTGCCCTAGCACGGTCATACGCCTGTAGTCCTCCTCGGTAACTATGCAACGATCAAATTTTGCCCTTGACTTTCGTTGCGGTTGCAATTTTTGCTGTTGAGCTTTCGGCTTTTGAGCTTTAGTCGAATGACTTAAAGGGGCAATCGATTTGTTGGACGCGCTTTGATGCTTAGTTTTAGCAACGGAAAAATTTTGGTTGTTAAGAGGACGCTTTAAAAGTCCAGATGCTTGTAGCATTGGCGACTGAAGTCGCGGCTACAGAGGCACTAGCGCAGCCATGCCCGAAGGACTTTACCCTGCCGTTGCAGGTGATAAAACCCTTACTCTGCGGTAGTCCGCACAGGCGGACTTTGTTTACGTGGTCGCAGTTTTAACCGCCAGACACTTTTCAAACAACCTCTTACGTCTACCAATGCCAACCACTAAAACAAGAATTTGCGTTTGCTCAACCCTCTAGACGATTCGATAGCGTTGCCCCACTGCCCTCACGCTGCGAAAGCCTGAAAGATTATCCACCAGTGCTTTCCCCTGTTTCTCAGGCTCAACTTTGAGCTGATCAATGCGCTCACTCAGCTTCTCTTGTTCACGTCGATCGTTAATGGCAGTCAGCGTTTCTAAGGCAAGGGGAGTGAGTTGAATCGTGTATTCAACCATTGCTATAACCCTAGCGTTGTTTTTGCACTCTCCCAGGAGACGGTGTTGCCTTGTTCTGCTTGAAGAAGGCTCTGACGGAGTTTAGCGACGAATTCGGTATCGGTCAGGATGTCGAGGGTTTCGAGTAGCTCAGTGAGGTGCGCGTAGCTGAGGGCGACAATGACCGGCACACCATCTTGAGTGATGATGATGGGTTCGTCGGTCAGTTCATCGGGAAGGTTGGGAAGTTGCTACTGTGCTTGAGCGATCGTCCAGTTGTTTGGGCATACCGCAAGAGAGGAGTCAGGGTGAATTCACTCTAACACCCGCTTTCAGGGAAGCAGCCGCATTCTCAGTTTGGGTTTGCCACACGCGATCGCGATTCTGAGAAGAACAAGAGCGAGTTTATACGCAGGCAGAAAGCAGGATTGTCTGGAAGCGCTTTACGGTAACTTCACCGTAAGTAACCACAGCTTTACCGTTAGTCACCACAGCTTCATCATTACTAACGATCGCTCTAGCGTCAGTAACCACAGCTTGAACGTAAGTAACGACAACTTGTGCAGAAGTAACCACAGCTTGAGCGTAAGTAACCACAGCTTGTGCATAGGTAACGACAGCTTGAACGGACGTTACCAACGCTCGTTCTAAGGCAACATCAACAAGTGTTGTTTAAGGGCGGTGGCGATCGCGGATGCCTTGCCGAAACGCCTTTGCTGCCGCCAGTGGATTGGGATTCTGCACACAGTTACTCAGCAACGTCATGTCCAGGTTGGGGAGCAGTTCACTCTGGTCGATCGCCTCATAGCCAAAGGTTTGCGTCCATTGCTCCTGGTTCTCTGTACGCAAGTGGTAAAGCAGAAAGCCGTTGTTTTGCCAGAACCAGACCTCCTGTACTCCCAAGCGTTGAAACCGTTCCAGCCGATTAATGCTGCCGCTTGTCACCACCACTTCAATTGCCAAATCAGGAACCGCTTTATCGGTGCCGATGCAGTAGCTTTCATCGGGTTCCGTTCCAACCCGTTTGTCTGCATTGCGAAAGGTCGTGGAGCCTGTGGGGAAATATTCGGTATCCGTTTCCAGAAAATAAATTTCTAAGAGCGTCCCAATGCGAGTTTTGCCACTTTCATGCCGACGGCTGGGTGCCACAATTTCCAGGACTCCATCCAAATAATTGATGCGATACGCTAGACTATCTCCCATTCTGGTCAGCAGCGCTTCGTACTGTGACCAGGGGACGTTGGTAATCACGCGCCGTTCTTCCGGGTCATCCAGCTTTAACCATTGAGAGAGGTCTTCCAGCAGCAGCATCGCCCGTTCCTCGTTGCCCTTTCACTGATTCTAATGCGGATTCTAACCTCTGCTCTGATACCTCTCGGTACTGCTACCCTGCTAAACCAACCGCTGGTGTTTTCAGTCACAGGGCAAGGTTGACCGATGGGGTGCAGTCAAGATCAGATTCAGCGGAAGTAACGACAGCTTGTGTAGAAGTGACGATCGATCGTGCCGAGTCAACATCAGGAAGAACCGCCACTATAAAGGTAGAAGAGGAAGTACAGCCCTCGCAACACGTTAAAATCCTTAAGCTTTCGATTTTATCCTTTTCACACGGATAACATGCAGACAAGGTGCTGTCTATTCAGCTTGATCGAGATTTTAGGCTGCAAGATTTTAGCCTAATCGAAATCTGCCTAATATTACAGTTAGTGATTCAAGCCTTTGGGTGAAAGGTGCGTTCAGATTGCTATAGTCCTTTAGGGATTAAGTTATTCTAAGGATATCGGTAGGGGCATCGCTTCAAGGTTATTAGTGAGATGGTTGGTGTAAACGGTGCTTGGAAGCTTAGGCATGAATCTCCTTAGTGACTTGAGTCGATGGTTTTTTATTAATGTTGTTCTGGCTCTATTGCCACTTATCGTAAATTTGGTAGTTATCTCAATGTTTAAGGAGGAAGAACGACGTAAATGGAAATGGGTTAGTCTTTTTAGAGATGGTGAATTGTTTTTCTTTTCAAGCACTATATCTGCGACATCAATGAGTGAGGTGGTTTTAGGGAACAAATCAAATTCGCCCAATTTGGGATATTTGCATACATTTACCTTACTGCCAATAATGTTGGTATTATTACTCTCGACAGTGATATTTGGATGCGCTGCATATACCAAACTACAAAAACAGCTAACAGGGAAAGGAGATTCGCTACTAGATGATTTTCGGTTTTCATATGGATCAGTCGCTTGTGCAATTGCCTCAGTAATTCTCGGCTACGTAGCATTTTTACAATCAAGAATCTAAACTTATGAGTGAGACAAGCAAAAAAGTTGAAATTCTAATGAGAGCATCTTCAGGAATAGCTCTAGGTGCAGCATTGGGATCTTCTCTTGGTTTAGTAATTGGCTCTGCTGTTGGCAGTTTAATTCTTCCAGGCGTAGGGACTTTGGTTGGAGTTGCTGGAGGGGCTTTTCTTAGCTCACTTTTAACAAGGAACTTAACAAAAAATGCTAGGAGTGGCGAGGAAAAGTTGACAGTAGTTCTTGATTCGATTGCTGAGAATGATGATCCTTTAAAAGAAGATATTTTAGTTGTTTTAGAAGCAAAGATTAACTATACAGAAGAAGATGACATAAAAGAATCTCTGATTAAGATGCGAATTTCAGTTAATGCAACTAATCTTCCACGTCCTCAAAAAAAAGAAATGGCTGACTACATAATCACAGCACTCAGAGAGATTGAACGCAGAGATACATCAAGCGCTAAGTATTCCTTGGGCAAGGTAGCTGACTTGGCTCAGGATTATCCAAATATTCTCAATGCTTTGAGGGAACTAGGGAAATATCTTTCAAAATGACCAGACCGTAAAGTGAATAGGTGCGGTAGGGCAAGCACTGCCCATTTCTACTTTCATGCACTGACTACAATCGCCCTCCCTTTCTCTACGATCGCTCACCCCTCCGTTACTAAAAGCTTCAAATCCATCAAACGATCGGATGGTGCTGACAAAACCAACGATCGCGCGGTGGCAGATGCGGCTGAAACGATAGGGTGCGATCGACTAGTAGTGCGATCGGGTTGCTGGCAAAACACCGATCGCACTTTAGCAAATGTAGCTGAAATGACAACGCCTGTAGACAATGGAGAGATGTAGCAGGATTGGGCGTTTGACGGCAGAGAGATAAAATGTACAGTAGTACCTTTATTGATCAGAAGGATTTTATGAGGTTTAGCGTAACGCTCGATCGTGATGAAGATGGCGTTTGGATTGTGGAGTGTCCCAGCATTCCGGGTTGCGTGAGCCAGGGGCAAACACGACAAGAAGCCCTTGAAAACATTAAAGATGCTATCTCAGCTTGTCTACAGGTTCGAGCAGAGCGTGGGATGCCGCTTACAATTGAAACGTATCAAGTTGAGGTCGTAGCGTAGTGGGTTCTGCCCTTCCTGTAATGAGTGGGCGTGAGGTCGTGCGCGTCTTTGAATCTTTGGGTTGGAATGCTGTGCGGCAGACAGGTAGTCACATCATTATGGTTGAAGACGAGGAACTTGTGACGCTTTCGGTTCCTGATCATCGTGAAGTAGCAAAAGGAACGCTGCGAAGCCTCATTCGTACTGCTGGATTGACCGTAGAAGAATTTGTTGCCGCCAAGTAGCACGTAGTTCTCAGGCTAACGAGACAGTGTTAGGGTAGGCACTGCTCATCTCTACTTTCATGCGCTGGCTACAACATCCTGTCCTGTGGTTACGATCGCCTAACCCTCTGTCACTAAAAGCTTCAGCTCTGCCAAATGATCGCATGGTGCTGGCAAAACAACGATCGGATGGTGGCAGATGCGGCTGAGATGGTAGGGGGCGATCCGGGTTAATTTCGCAAGCTTGTAGAACCAGCGTCTATGTCATGCTGCAATTTTGCCACTGCGTCTAAAATAACAACGAAGCGTTGTCCAAATGCGGTGAGCTTGTATTCAACCCGTGGTGGAACTTCTGGGTAAGAGCGTTTTTCTAGAATACCGAAGCTGACCATCTTGTTTAGACAATCGTTTTGCACTTTGGTTGTGAGTCCATCAATCGAGCGGGTAATGGCTCCAGGGCGATCGACTCCCTGACAAATCAAGGTCAAAATTTGAATTGACCATTTACAACCCACAATGTATTCCACCATTGCAGCGGCTGAAGTTGGCTTACTTGCTTGCTGGCTGTTCATCTAACGCAATCTATTTTTTCTAACCCCTGTCTTAATTTCTACCAAAAAGTGCCTACCGCACCAAGAGGTGCTTACTTTCGCGCCCAATTTAAGTTGCTTAAGATGCTTGCTGTGGGCGGATCACTTCAAAACCTCAGCAGGAAAATCATTATGTACCAGGAATTTAAGCATCAGCAAGCGTTGATCGTTGGCGGTAGTAGCGGCATTGGACGGGCGATCGCAGAAATTCTTTTAACTCATGAAACAACTGTAACCATTGTCGGACGAACCACTGACAAGCTTCAGGCAGCCGCATCCCACCTCAAGCAGTTCGGCACGGTGCAGACGTGGCAGGCAGATATTAGCGATCGTCAGGAGGTATCCCAACTGGTTGAACGTATTGCTTCCGAACTATCTAACGTGCGTTATTTAGTCAATGCTGCTGGCGTTTTTCTGCCAAAGACATTTCTTGAACATTCCGAGGCAGACTACGATCGCTACCTCAACATCAATCACGGCACCTTCTTTGCGACTCAGCAGGTTGTTCGCAATATGGTTCAGTACGGGCAAGGCGGCGCAATGGTCAATATTGGCTCCATGTGGGCACATCAGGCAGTTCTCGCTACACCCTCCTCTGCTTACTCAATGGCGAAAGCTGGCTTACACTCTCTCACTCAGCACTTGGCGATGGAGCTTGCCCAGTACCAAATTCGCGTTAATGCTGTTGCTCCCGCAGTGGTCGAGACTCCGATTTATGGAGCCTTTATCAAGCCAGATGACATTCATACGACGCTTCAGGGCTTCAACAGCTTTCATCCGCTTGGACGTGTTGGACAACCGCATGATGTTGCAGAGGCGGTGGTTTACTTGCTCTCCGGTCGAGCCTCTTGGGTCACGGGTGCAACATGGAACGTCGACGGTGGGGTTATGGCTGGACGTAATGCTTAAGACCGAACATCAATAGGCACTCGTCCGCGCAATTCCACGAAGGACTGGCGGTCTAACAAGACGTTTTAGTGTATGGACACGTCGAAGGGTCGGGATGGATGCCGATAGCGTGAAGACGATCAAAGGCGGTTCGACTATCAACTGCTGCTGGTTTAAAGACGGTGAGCCGAAGACAATAAGTCATCGGCTACCAGCTTGGTAATGTCTAAAAGGGGCGATCGCCGCTCGGTGAGCCGTGGCTCAATTCCAATTGGCTCCCTTTCCACAGCCGCGATCGTCTTACACAAACCATCAGCGGCTGAAATTGACGTATTCTACGGATTCTTCAGGGTTGACTTCTGAGACCGCTTGCGACTGTTCTGAGTAGTTAGCCGCCTGACCATTCTCGACTGGCTTGACGGCGACGGGAGTAGGCGAGGGTGCTTGCTCTGGGCGACGGGCTTCGATCAGGCTAATAGCACGAGTCACGCTTTCGGGCAAGATGACAACTAACCCATTGAGCGAGGCGGCATCCAGGGCAGTCTGAATGGCGGTCACTTCATCAAGGATAGTTTCGTACCGAGCATCTGGCTTTGCCTGGACAATGCCCTCAGTAATGAGGCTGGCAGCTTCTCCACTCGGTCTACCACGGGTGTCGCCGTCTTCTTTGATGATGATGCGATCGAACATTTGCGCCGATAGTTTGCCCAGCGTCACGAAGTCTTCATCGCGGCGATCGCCAGGACCACCCACCACACCAATCCGCTCACCGGGCCAGTTTTTCACAAAACCGCCTAACGCTTCGTAGCTGTGGGCATTGTGGGCATAATCAACAAGAGCATGATAGCGCCCAAGATTGACCAGATTCATCCGTCCTGGCGTTTGCTCAGTCGATGCCTGGAAGGTCATTAGCGCGTCTCGAATGTCTTCAATACGAACACCCTGAGCGAAGGCTGCCAAACTTGCTGCCAGCGCATTCGCAATCATAAAGGGGGCACGTCCTGCCAGCGTTAACGGGACATTCACTGCCTGTTCGATTCGCAACGTCCAGTCGCCTTTGAGGATAGAGAGATAGCCATTTTCGTAAACGGCAGCAAGACCGCCCTGCTCTGTGTGCGATCGAATTAACGCGCTATCCGGTTTCATCGAGAAGTAGGCAACTTGCCCCTTCACACGGTCTGCCATCGCTGCGACCAGGGAATCATCGGCGTTGAGCACCACGTAACCGCCTGGCATGACCGTTTCAGCGACTACGCCTTTGACCTGTGCCATTTGCTCGATCGAGTTGATGTCCCCGATCCCCAGATGGTCTGCGGCAACATTGAGCACCACGCCCACATCGGAGGCAGTAAACGCCAGACCAGAGCGGAGAATGCCACCTCTGGCGCTTTCGAGTACAGCAACTTCCACCGTTGGATCTTGCAGAATTAGTTGAGCGCTCTGCGGTCCGGTATTATCACCCGGTTCGACTAAGTAATCACCAATATAGGTGCCATCTGTGGTGGTGTACCCAACAACTTGCCCGGTTTGCTTGAAAATATGAGCAATCAAACGAGTTGTCGTGGTCTTACCATTAGTGCCCGTCAGCGCGATGATGGGCACACGGCTAGGCGCACCAGGCGGGAACAGCATACTCAGCACTGGTTCTGCGACATTGCGAGGAATGCCCTCGCTGGGGCAAACGTGCATTCTGAACCCAGGAGCCGCGTTAACTTCGACAATCACGCCATCGACTTCGCGCAACGGGCGAGAAATATCGGGCGTGACCACATCGATCCCCGCAATATCTAGACCGATAATTTTGGCAACGCGTTGTGCTAACCAGATGTTTTCGGGGTGTGTATCGTCGGTGCGATCGACCGCAATGCCGCCTGTGCTCAAGTTAGCCGTTGCTCTCAGGTAGAAAATCTCGCCCGCTGGCAGAACAGTCTCAAGGGTATAGCCCTGTTTTTCAAGCAACTGCCAGGTGTTGCGATCGACCTCAAGCTTCGTCAATACATTCTCGTGCCCTTCACCCCGACGTGGATCTTGGTTGGTTTGCTCAATGAGTTCATCGATCGTCAGTCTGCCATCACCAACTACATGCGCTGGCACTCGTTCTGCAACCGCGACCACTTTACCGTTGATGACCAGTACACGATGATCCCGCCCTTGATAGAAGCGTTCGACAATGACTTCTTTGGAGACTTCCTTCGCGGCATCATAGCCAGCTTCCGCCTGTTCCCAGGTGGTGATGTTAATCGTGATCCCGCGTCCATGGTTGCCATCTAGAGGCTTGATGACGATTGGGTAGCCGCCAACATCGGCGATCGCCCCTTCCAGTTCATCCAGATAACCAATCACCGTACCGCGAGGCACAGGGACACCTGCTTCCCGCAGAATCTGTTTTGTGCCTTCTTTATCCGATGCCAGTTCAACCGCCAGGATGCCCGTGCGATTGCTCAGGGTTGCCTGAATGCGTTTCTGGTGTACCCCATAGCCAAACTGAATCATGGCACGAGCGCTGAGTTGAAACCAGGGAATCCCCCGCGCCTCCGCCTCTTTAATCAGCGTTTCGGTACTGGGACCGAGCGAGGCATCTGCCCACAGCGCCTGTAAATCTTGCAAATCCTGATCGAGTTCTTCCTGCGGATAGTGACCCGTTTCGATAATGCTCTGACAGAGGCGTACTGCCGCTCTAGCCGCGTAGCGCCCTGCTTGCTCATCCTGGTATTCAAATACGACCTGGTACGTACCAAGATTTGCCGTTTCGCGAGTACGCCCGAAGCCGACGACCATCCCCGCCAGTTCCTGCAACTCTAAGGCAACATGCTCAATAATGTGCCCCATCATCGTGCCTTCTTTGACGCGACTCAGAAACCCCCCTCGACAGCCCGGTGAGCAAAAATGCTCAATCAGGCTAGGCAATGCTTCTGTCAATCCCTCATAGAAACCAGGAATCACGTTGGAGGGCTTGTCTGCCAGATCCTCTAGATCCAGACGCATCACGATCAGCTTTGGTCGTCGGATGCTCCAGTAGTTGGGACCACGTAATGTCTGTACTTTGAGTATTTTCATAAGACTGATTAGGAGGAATTCTGGTGCGGCTAACTGAGTACCAGTGACAAATGTTGTCTACAGCTGTGACCTAAAACGAAGAGAACAATGACACAGTTTCAAACTCTCAAAAGCCGATAGACTGTTCGTGACGAACATTCTTAGTCTGAAATAGAGACCGTTCTGGCTCAAGACTCCCATGTAACGGAGGATGCAAACTGTATCAAGGGAGGGTAGAAAAGAAAATTTCATCCTGCACCAAAGAAACACTTGACCCTGTCCATAAAGAGACATCGGTAGAGGTGCCCGTCCCTCGCCAACGTAGCCGCTAGGCGATGCCGCAACCGGAGAATAAGGGCATCCGTTTATGCAAATCATAGCGATCGCTGTGGCTCAGAATGTGTAACCGGAGGTTCCCAATGCTTAGCGGCTCGGTTGCACCAGCCTTCGTTTGATTGGTGTAGCACAGTTCGGTCGGGTCTAAAATGGTTACGGTTCCTTTACCAATCACTTGCAGCGTACCATCTCCCTCAAATAGAGCACAGGTGTCTTCATCGATCCCAATGCCCATCCGATCAGGGTGAGCGGCGATCGCGCTCATCAGACGAGCCATCCGATTGCGATTGTGAAAGTGTTGATCCACGATGACTTCAGGAATAATGCCCAGCCCAGTCGTCATATCGACTAGCGATCGATTGGGCGATTCGCCACTGCCTCCACCAGCAATCATATAGTGACCCATAATGGCTGCGCCTGCACTGGTTCCTGCCAGCGTCAGATCGCCCCGCTGGGCACGTTGTCGCACCGTTTGCATCAGCGGCGTGTCAGCCAGCAGCCCACAGAGACGCAACTGATCGCCGCCTGTCATAAAAACGCCCGTGCAGTTTTCGACGTAGCTTTGCATCAGCGGATCTTCGCACTGTTCACGATCGCGGATATCCAGGATTTCAATGCCTTTTGCACCCATCTCCCCAAAGATCGTCAGATAGCGATCGCCAATAATGGCAGGCTCACGAGAGGCAGACGGAATAATGGCAATGCGAGCCTCAGTAGCGCCTGAACGACTGAAGAAGCTCTGTAGAATTTCTCGTCCATGAACTTTATCCTCCGCGCCCCCAATCACCATGATGGCAGTTTTCGTAGACTGGGGCATGTTCTCTCCAAGGGACTGAAATTCGATTTGCGCTGGTTCATCCCCAGGCAAAATGGGAAAAAAGCGCTCCCATAGTTTCATGACTGAGGTGTAGACGCTGCTTTTGTTCATGTTGCCGCCTGACCGCTCATTGTCCTCATCATAATGGTTAGCTTGACACAAGCGACTGAGAGGACTGGATGAAGAGGCTGAGAGCGATCGCTGGTGCAGGTACATTGACCGCTTAAGCTGCATACGCTCCCAGGCTTCATCATGCCAGATTGTTGAAAAGTAATTTAAACGACTAGGAAATTTTATGCAATCTTTTGATATGCCTGCTAGGGTTTAGACGGCTTCAGGCTCTAGATGATCCCGACCGGGTAGACTGCCGTGCTCTTTCGAGTTTACAGTTCATAGTCTAGAATCCAACTGCGATGCGCTTCGATCTGGTCACTCTATTCCCTGATTTTTTTACTTCGCCCCTTCGTTCGGGTTTGCTCGGCAGGGCGCTGAACAAAGCGATCGCGACAGTGCACTTCACCAACCCACGTGACTTTGCGCTTGATAAACATCACCGGGTAGACGATGAGCCATATGGCGGTGGTGTAGGGATGTTGATGAAGCCAGAACCCATTTTTGCTGCTGTAGAGTCGCTGCCAGTCTTACCCCGACGCGCGATCGTTTTGATGACACCGCAGGGCGAACCGATGCACCAGGCAATGTTTCAGCGACTGGCGATCGACTGCGAACAGCTCATCATGATCTGTGGGCATTACGAAGGGGTCGATGAACGAGTGCTCAATCTCGTGACTCAAGAAGTCTCGCTAGGCGACTTTGTGTTGACGTGCGGCGAAATTCCAGCGCTGGCACTTTTGAACGGCGTGATCCGCCTGCTGCCAGGTACAGTGGGCAAGGCAGAGTCTCTGAAGGCTGAGAGTTTTGAAGATGGGCTGCTAGATTTTCCACAGTACACGCGCCCCTCTACGTTTCGGGAATGGGACGTACCAGCGGTTCTGCGATCAGGAAATCACCAGGCGATCGCGCAGTGGCGCAAGACACAGCAGATCCAACGCACGCGCGATCGTCGCCCTGACCTTTATAATCGTTGGCTTGAATCACAATCAGGTCAAGAATCATACGATTCGGAGCCGCATGAAGGCTGATTGCTTAGAATGAAGTGAGGGTAGCCTTAGGGTTAGAGATCGGGCTTACATTCACAGCTTCAATTTATGAGATATTCCAAACTCCGACGCTACTGTGCGATCGCAGCCAGCACCCTACTTGCCAGCACAATCAGCCTTCACCTGCCTACGGAGACAACCCAGTTAAGCCTAACAGTCGCCTCTGAAGCGTCTGCCCGTAGCAGTGGTGGTCGCAGTGGTGGCGGCTCGTTCCGCTCGTCTCCATCACGTTCATCGCCTTCGCGCTCATCCCCTTCACAATCGTCTCCTTCCCGCTCCTCTGGCTCTAGCGGTTTTAACAACAGCCCCTCCTATCAGCGCGATCGCTATTACAACGGCGGGGGCGGTCCTGTCATTGTGCCAGTGCCTGTCGGACCTGGTATCTACAACGACCCTTACCGCAACAATGGCTACAGCAACGGCTACAACAACAGTCAAGCCTCGACGAATGCAAATGACAGCGGTTGGATTGTCGGACTCATCTTTCTAGGTGTTTCGGCGATCGTGGTTTTTGGGCTTGTCTTTCTCGTGTTCAGAGCCATGCGGAGCACAGGTGGAGCCTCTGCCAACCGCGAACTTGACAACGATATTGTGACCGTGAGCAAAATCCAGGTGGCATTGCTGGCAGAGGCGCGCACGATTCAGTCTGAACTGACTGACCTCACCCTGGAAGTTGATACTGATACGCCAGAAGGGTTGCTACAACTGGTGCAAGAAGCGGCGTTGGCGCTGCTAAGAATGCCAGAAAACTGGTCACACGTACTGACAGACTCGCAAACGGTTAAAAGCCGCGAAGAGGCGGAGGCACTTTTTACCAAGCGTTCGATCGCTGAGCGCAGTAAGTTTAGCGTCGAGACACTGACAAACGTTGGTGGCAGAGTCAACAAGCGCGATGGCTTTAAGCCTGACCCGGATGAGGGTCCCGCCTCATATATTGTCGTAACGCTGCTGGTTGGCACAGCCCACGACAAGCAACTGTTTAACCAGGTACGTACTCAGCAAGACCTTAGCAATGCTCTAGAGCAATTAGCATCGCTCCCGTCAGACTATTTAATGGCGTTTGAGCTGCTCTGGAGTCCGCAAGACGCATCCGATAGTCTCACTTACGACGAGCTACTGACGGAATATACAGAGATGGTGCAGCTTTAAGGGCATTCAGTGAGAGAACCAGTCAACCGTTCAAGGCACAACGTTACAACTGAATCGTTAAAACTAGGGTGTTATGGAACAAGATTTGCAGGCAGCATCAGCGATTCAAGCGGCTGACAATACCGAACTGACCAACGACGAACTCACAAACGACATTGTGACGGTTAGCAGGCTGCAAGTCGCACTGCGATCGCGGGCAAAGCGTCTGCAAACCCAGTTCTCGGACATTGCTTTACGGGCAAACACTGCAACCCCAGAAGGGCTTTTTGAACTGCTGCAAGAGACCGCGAGTGTGCTGCTGGAGAACGCTGATTTCTGGACACACGTTTTAGCCGGATCACAAACAGTGGATAGCCGCGAAGAAGGAGAAGCGTTATTCAACCAATTCTCTTTGCAAGAGCGGGCTAAATTTAGCGCTGAAACGTTAGTCAACGTGAATGGAGTGGTGAGCCAGCAGCTACCAACACCACAACCTGGCAATCATCCGGCTTACATTGTCGTCACGCTGTTGCTCGGCACTGCCAACGACTCACCGTTGTTCAACGAAATTTATTCAACGTCACTGCTGCGCGATGTGTTAGAAGACATTACATTGCTGCGATCGCGCTTTCTACTGGCGTTTGAGCTTCTCTGGACACCCCAAGATCCCGCTGATAGCCTGACCGAAGCCGATCTTGCAGCCAACTATGCAGACCTGGTGCCAATTGCCTAGCGGTCGGCGGTCAGCGGTTAGCGGTTAGCCTTCTTTGGGATCGCTGGTGTGGCATTCTAACTGAAATTTTGCCAGCAGACTGAGACTAAACGCTTTGCCTGCTATCATCTCCGATGCAAGCCCTTTCAAAAATCAAGCTGGATTCCTATAGAAGCCATTTGAGATCTCAGGAAGATGTCAAATGGCTTCTATAGAGGTCTCTCATGATGAAACACCTTTTGATCAACGCTGCCCTTGGTCTAAGCCTAATGAGCCTCATACCCTTGCCAGCCATCGCTGCCCCAGCCTACCAGGTCATCAGTCATGAGGCGGCGATGCAGAGTGCCGTAGAGGTGCAGGTGGGACCAGGGCGATCGACTTTAGTCAAGCTCACGAGCGCATCACGTATGTTTTGTTAGCCGATCCCTCGCGTCTGGTTTATGGTGCGAATGCTTCGATTCCATCCAGGCAAGCAAACACACTCTTTTTGCGCCCCATTCGTCCCCTAACGTTCCCCGGTGCCACCACCACTAACATCACCAATCTGAGTGTCCAAACCCTTGATCAGACAGGACAGCAGCGACTCTATAACTTTAATGTTCGCCATGTGACGCAACCCCAGTATGTGGGAGTAGTGATCAGCCCTGACCAGGTTCGGCAACAGCAAGTCAGCCTTCAACCGAAGCTCAGGCTGGATTCGCTTGATCCAGACACCTGTTTATAAGGCTACCTTTCAGCACTTCTTCTTTGCCTACTTCTGGAGAGAACGATGAATCTTCCCATCAGCGATGCCATTTTGATTACAAAGCACGAAGCCGCAAGAATTTTGGGCATTCACCACACCACATTTCGCTATCTGAGAAACAATCCAAATGCGGCAATGATCGAAGGACTGCACTGGGTGGTAATGCCGTTTGCCGATGTGAGAAAACACAAGCTGTAGATGCCCATGAGAAAGCTTGATCTGTACAGACCTCTTAGCAGCTTTATGTTTTGGCGCTTTGGAAGGCATGGAGTAATCACTTTATCTCTACCCCAATTTCTGGTCGAAATTACCCCAAAAATGTCAAAAAAAGCCTGCAAGTGTTAGTCAAACTGAACCAAAATTCTAATCGTTCAGCGATCGGAAATGCCTGCAAGCCTTAGCTCATGTATACTTTCGTTCGACGGGACTGGCGGGATTCGAACCCTCGACCTACCGCTTAGGAGGCGGTCGCTCTATCCAGCTGAGCTACAGCCCCAGTTGTTAGAAATTATAGCAGGCGCTGAAAAGGCGATTGACCGTTTGTAACGTCATGGCACTTCTGACATAGGGAATTTTTTCTGTCTTCCTTAGCAGCCCAAACCATTGTTTAAGGCTTTGCTTTGACGTGTTGATCAAACTCCTGCGGCAGTTGATGCATTTGAAAATATTGATGGAACTTGTTGGTGACCTGTAGCCAATAGGAGCGCCCATCTGATTGTCGGCGTTTGCGAACAAAACCCAGTTCGACCAGCTCTGGCACGTGCTGATATGCACCGGAGCCGCGCAACTCAACTAACTCTGTCTGCGAAATGGGACCTCTGAGCGCGATCGCGGCAAGTGTTCGCAAGGCACCCAAACCTAAATCAGCAGGGACTAATGTCTGTACCAGATGGTGAAACGTTTCGCGTAGCTGTAATGTATAGCCGTTGGGTGTTTCTGCCACTTCCAGCGCACTATCTCGATGGGCGTAGTCGGTTATGAGTTCGAGTAACCCTTCTGCCGCAGTCTCGCGATCGCAAGCTGCAAATTCAGCAATTTCGGCAACAGTGAGCGGCTGCGCTTTCAGGTACAAAATGGCTTCGATTTTACTAGCAAGGCGAGGCATGGGGAAGGCAAAAGTATAAAGGCTGAAGTATAAAGGCTAAAGGCTAAGTTACAGCAGACTTCAGGAGTCAATGACGTTAGAAGGAGTCAGAAGTGAAAATGGTCAGGACTATAGCGTTCGGTCTAAGAGGTGTACTTCATTTAGCTGCGAACTGCCGTAATTGACTAATCTGAAGGCAACCGTCCATTTTTTATCCTTCATACTTTAGCCTTTAGCCCTCAATCTAAATTTCGTCCTGTCAATTCCACAAAAATATCTTCCAAATTAGACGGTCTTACCATCATGCCAGTTTTATCTGGCTGCTGGTTGAGATAGGCGTTGGCATCATCAATCGTGGGAAAAAATTTGTAGTCCCAGCGATCGTCGGTTTGCTGCATCACCAGACCCTCGCCGTGTTTTTGGCGAAAATCTTGCAGGGTGCCGAGTTCGATGAGCTTACCAGCGTCCATAATGCCAATGCGATCGCACAAGTACTCCACTTCATCCATGTAGTGGGTGGTGAGCAGAATCGTCATACCCTGGTTGTTGAGGTCACGAATGATTTCCCAAAGGCGGCGACGGGTTTGAGGATCAAGACCGACTGTGGGTTCGTCCAGAAACAAAATGTGGGGCTGGTGCAACAGCGCACGGGCAATTTGTAAACGGCGTTTCATGCCACCAGACAGGGTTTTGGCAAGATCATCCCGCCGATCGCTCAGTCCCACATACTCCAGCCAGCGATCGATGTCTTGCTGCCGTTGAGGATTAGGAAGATGGTGCAACCGCCCGTGAAATTCCATGTTCTCCCAGACCGACAAATCGCTGTCAACGCTGATTTGCTGAAGGACAACGCCAATCTGCTGCTTGACCTGCGATCGCTGGCGCACGACATCGTAACCCGCTACCTGAATCCGCCCTTCTGAAGGCTTAGTCAGCGTTGTCAGCATCCTAATCGTGGTGGATTTGCCCGCGCCATTTGGTCCCAGCAAGCCAAACATCTCACCTGGTTGAAGCTCAAAAGACAGATCGTTGACAACGGGCGCTTTGTCAAAAACTTTATAAACATTTTGGAGTGAAACAGCAGCAGTCATGAGGGTGAGGAGTGAGGGGTAAGGGGGTGAGGGAGTGCCATTTTCTAGGTGTTGGTTGTTGGTTGTTGGTAAGAAACCTTCCTTGTCTTCAGAGCCTTCTCTCTTCTGCCTTCTGCCTTCTGCCTTTCTCCTACTTCCGGCTTGATGCTGAGGTGAGCGATCGCTGCTTAGTGGGAATCTCACGATAACGGCGTTTCCAGATCTCAAGGCTCAGGATGCAGGCAACGAGCCAAACAGTGCCAGCAGCATAGCCAGCGGCAATATCGGTGGGCCAGTGAACGCCGAAGTAAAGGCGACTAAACCCGATCGCACATACAAGCAAGACTGTAACAGTGACGATCGCGCTACGCCAGCGTGGCACATGCGTTGCCAGTAAGTAACCGATGATGCCGAAAACGACTACAGACATCATGGCGTGACCGCTGGGGAAGCTATAGAAATTAACTTCAACCGTGCGCTGCCACAGCTCTGGACGTGAACGTGCAAACAGTGCTTTCAGCACAATGTTGAGACCGAGTGCACCGATCGCCGCAATCGCCAGGGTGACTGTTTCTGCTTGTCGTTTGCGCCAGAGCAAAAACGCTGCCAACAGCAAACTTGCTACTAGCAGCACTGAGGGATTGCCGAGATTGGTAATGACCAGCATGAGTCGATCGAGGGGTAGCGTGTGCCATTGTCGAATCGCTATTAGGATCCGAGTATCGATCGACTGCGTTTCTTGCTCTAAAACCTCCTCTGCAATCTCGTAAAAGCCCCACAGGGCAAATATGGCAATCAGCAGACCAATGAAACGAACCGTCGTCAGCAACGGCAGGATTCGAGATCCAACACGCTCTCTCCAAACACGAAGAATTCTCCGACTTAGCTCATACATTGGGATTCAAGGTGCAGTGATACCTTTCTTAAACAGGTTGTAAACAGTCATACTGCCACCAGTCTATCGATCCGGAGTTTGAAATGTCTCAGATGTCAGCAAAAGATGGTATCTGCACACTCTAAACTAAAGGCTGTAGTCGTCGATCGCTGCCCCTAGATGATTGCTGACCTTGAAGGCACCCTCAGAGCAACTGCTCCCATGCCACTGCAATAACTTCGCTTAACCAGCGTCGCTGTTCAGAATCAAGCAAAGCGTCATCTGCTAGAACCTCGGCTGTTAGCTCTTCGATCGATTGACCATTAGACCGCGCCACATCAACGACCCCAACGATCGCGGCTGCAATCAGTTCCTCATCGACAAACTTTTGTCGAAGGGCATCACCTTCTGGTGTAAACGCTGAAATAGGATAGTTCATGGCAGATTCAATATTGTGACGAATGCAGGCAGCCCCAAGAGATTTATGAGAGACTTGTAAAGTTTATTAAGCTCATAATGTGACTTGAAGTTTAGCGCACTTTGGCAATGCTTATCCTCGTCTTCTTGAGTAGTTCATTAAAGCTTGGCTCCCCTAAATGAAGGAAGTTCTTTATCTGGAAGTCCCTACCCCCGACGTAGAGGCTGTCAAACTCTGGTTGCAGCAGGAGTTTAAACCCCGATCGGGTGTAAAAGTCGTTGGCAGCAGTGGCATTCACTTAACGTTCCCCCAAGCGACAGTTCCGGCAATCCATAGGGCGGAAACTCAGGCAGGGGAAGCCGTTGCGCTAGTAATTTTTGTCTGGTCGCTCCAACGCACAACGTATCTCAAGGTTTTTCGGTGGTCAGAGCAGCCAGTGCCTCAAGAAAAAAGCTTGCTAGAGCAGCTTACACAGGCTTTACGCGATCGCTTTCCCAATCAGTATCCTCAACCGCCCGCGATCGACCTCTCTCGCCAATCTATTTTCGATGCTCTTGCTGAGCAGTATCCGCTTACGGTCAAATATTTCCAAAGAATGCCCGATGGTGAGTACGATCTCACCCGCGTCTATTGGTGGGAGCAGCGCTGGCGTGAGGGTGTGCAGAATCCGCAACAGCCTCGACAAGTTGTGTTTAGGGGAAGAGGGCAGAGCAGTCAGCAGTCAGCGGTCAGCGGTCAGCGGTCAGACTCAACCGTACAGCCCCATCCCCCCATCTCCCTATCTCCTCATTCCCTCACCCCTCACCCCTCACCCTCCTACGACCTGATCTACATCGGCGGTGCGCTCGGTGTCATTCACGCAGCGGTAATGGCAAAATTGGGCTATCGGGTGCTGCTGTTAGAACGCTTGCCATTTGGCAAAATGAATCGGGAGTGGAATATCTCGCGTAGTGAGTTCCAGAGCCTGATCAACCTGGGGTTGTTTACTCCCAATGAGTTTGAAAGCGTCATCGCCAGAGAGTATGTAGACGGGTTTCACAAATTCTTTGATGCCAATAATCCACCAGAGTCAAAGGCACCTGTACTGCACACGCCGACGGTGTTGAATGTGGGGCTGGATGCTGAAAAGCTGCTGCGAACCTGTGGCGAGAAGTTGCGGAGCTATGGCGGTGAGATTTGGGATGAAACGGAATTTACCCGTGTTGAAGTCGATCGCTCACAGGTAACGGTTCACGCTAAGCACCTACCAACAGAAGCGCTGCGATCGGTGAGCGGACGGCTGCTAGTTGATGCGATGGGGACAGCTTCTCCGATCGCGTGGCAGCTTAACGGTGGGCGCGCCTTCGATAGCGTCTGTCCAACCGTTGGGGCAGTGATTGCTAGCGGCTTTGAACCAGGCGTATGGGATGCTCGCTATGGCGATGTGCTCAATAGTCACGGCGACATCTCACGAGGGCGACAGCTCATCTGGGAACTGTTTCCAGCCGATGGCGAAGAACTCACCTTTTACCTGTTCCACTATCACCAGGTGCATCCTGACAATCCTGGTTCGCTGCTGGAGATGTACGAGGACTTTTTCACAATTTTGCCGGAGTATCGGCGCTGTGACATGGACAAGCTGGTCTGGAAGAAGCCAACGTTTGGCTATATCCCAGGGCACTTTACGACGGGTAGGGGCGATCGACTGGTTGCATTCGATCGCCTCATTGCATTGGGTGATGCCGCATCCTTGCAGTCACCGCTAATCTTCACAGGCTTTGGTTCACTAGTGCGGAACCTACCCCGCCTGACCCATCTACTCGACACAGCGCTGAAGCATGATCTGCTGAGCGTCCAACACTTAAATCAAATTCGTGCGTACCAGAGTAACGTGGCTGTTACCTGGCTGTTTTCTAAGGGCATGATGGTACCAACCGGGCGAAACCTGCCGCCCGAAAGGGTCAACGCGATGCTCAATACCTTCTTTGGCATTTTGGCAGACCAGCCACCCGCGATCGCCGAAGCCTTCATTAAAGACCGAGTTGATTGGCTAACCTTTAACCGCATGGCGCTGACTGCCGCCTGGAAAAACCCAAAGCTGTTGCTATGGATCTGGGATATGGCAGGAGCAGTCGCGTTTGGGCGCTGGCTGGGCAGCTACTTCGACTTTACCATCACTGCCTTTGTGAGCAGCCTCGTGAGGGGGTGGTTCCCCGCGTTCTTGCGTCAAAGCCAGCCGTGGCTAGAAACTAGCTTTCCAGGCTTCTGGCTATGGTTGTTGACGCAAAGCTACACATTAACTGACGGTGTTGGACGACCGCAGACACCGCAGCCTGAAACCATTGAAACGGTGGAAGAGCAAACCCATGCATCGGTCTAGGGTTCGTTTGTCCCTCTACCTTCTACCCCTTACTGGAAAACCCCATTGAGCCGATCGCAGACGAATTCTAGCGTTTGGGAAATGTGGGTAGGTCTACAGCCGCTAATGAGGCTAGCTTTTTGGTGGCGCGAAGGGGATACACGATCGGAGAGGGTGCTACCGTCGCAAAGGGCGCTGACATGGACTCAGCATGGCTGGAAACGCTCACTGTCTGCTGATTTACCGTCTGCTGACTCACTGTCTGCTGACTCACAGAACTGAGCGCCAGCAGCTTAGCTGGACTCTGAGTTGCTTTTTCAGATACCACTCTCTCAGGTAGTGCTTTTTCAGGTGCAACTGATTGCGGTCTGCTGGCTTTTTCCAAGCGATCGCGCCACGTCCAGGCAGCGATCGGTTGAATGCTGGTGCCACTGACAGGGTCTAAATCCAGCGCGTCGTTTACACAGGTTGGCTCTACGACTGACGTAACCTTGCTACTTTCGACCTTGTTTGGAGGATCGATCAATGCTGCCAGGTTATCCCAAAGTGGATCGGTCGTGCGATCGTCAGGCAACGCTAAAGTCGAGACGTTGTCGATCGCGCTGGCGTTCGGCGGCACAGCATCTTCCTGTTGACTCACGGCTTCAGTCACTTGAGGAGATTCTGTTGCCCAGCCTGTAGACTCAGTCGAGACTAACTTATCTGGACTGGACTCATCAGATGGTGTCGCGTCAGCAGGGACAGTTCCTGTGCCTAAAAAAGGACTTCGATCGAAAATTGGCTCTGCCTGAAGCGCATCAGTTGTAGATGCCTGGTGCTCAGCGTTAGCGGGAAAGATGAGCTGCATCAACTGCGTGACAAACTCTGGATCGTCAGAGTCGAGCAGGGCTGATGGGTCAGCAGGAGTCGGAAGCGTGTCTTGAAGTCCGCTGCTTTCATTGCTCTCAACTGACAGCCCATTCAAGAGCTTAAACAGGGGTTTCGATCGCTCTGTCTGGTCTTGTTCTGGCTCGTGCGCTTGTCGAGGTAGCGACCAGGGCTTCACGGGTTGGTTTTTAGGCTTGAGTAAGGCAGTAAGAGCGTCTGGAGTTGCGGCACTGTGATCGATCGCCATGTCAGGCATCACCTGTTGCCCGTAGGCAGTTGGCATTTCAAGACATTTTTCGAGCGCCGCTTTGAATTGCAGTGTCTGCTGCTGCTGGCGATGCAGGCGCAAGCGCAAATCCCGGCAGGCACCTTCTGCTTGTAGCACTTGCTGCACCTGTTCGTTATGGCGCTGCTGAGTCAACGCACAGTCCCGTTCTAATTGGGCGATTCGTTCCTGGCTGCTCTCCAACTGTTCGGTCAGCGTTTCGACCAAAATTTGCTGTCGTTGAGCGGCTTGGTGCGATCGCTCTAGCTCTTGCAAGAGCTGGCTCAAGCGTTCATTGATCGGCTCAAGGGTGGAAGACTTGATCACGCCTGCCGACGCTGCTGTAGTGACCGCTGCTGCCTCGGATTGAGTTTGTGTGTGTGCTGACTCCAACTGCCATTCGATTTGCTGTTGCGCCAGATCTAGTTCCATCTGGGCAAGACGATCGCGCAAGGCAGCATTCTCATCCTGTAACTGCTGCCGTAATGCTGCGTCGTCCGGTCTTTCAGCAGAGAACGCAAACGGAGTTGCCTGGTCGATTGCAGCGCTGCTGTAGTGAATAACCCCCTGAGAAATGAGCGTATCCTCTGCCAATCTGGGTTTTACAGGTTCTGCAAGTCTGTGCGGAATCGCATCAACACTCGTTGCTCCAGGGAAATCAATGGTTTGCCAACCTTCGCTGTTATTTGGACTCGGCACCGCAGCAGCGGCTGAATCAAGGGCAGCGCTTAACTCGACTGGCTCGGCGGGTGCGGGCGAACCAGATTGGTCGTTGGGGCTATCAGCTTCACTCATGGTTCTAATCCTGAAGGTGGCTCATCCTGAGGATGGAGATCTTTAGCACGTCACTGCTGCAACGCTTGTCATTATATATTCAGCCTTCAAAGTTGCGCGACGGTTTTGTCGTCGTATTCCTTTAGGTAAGTCGTGAGGGGTTGGATCAGGTTCCAAAAAGAGGGTTTCAAACACAAGCTTGATTGCCCGTGCTGGCTCTAATCAAGAGACAGGTTCGCCGTTAACCGACTGTTGCCCCTGGCTAACGCTGTTTCGTTGCGCTGAGTACTATTGAGTATGAACTTTTTATGAAGGTGTGGTTTTGCTCGTCGTGTTGGCAGAGACTTTAGGTGTGCGTATCTTCCTTTAAGGGTAATTGAGGAGCGATCGGCAGTCCCTCTTTCGATCGCAAGCAGGCTGTTAAACTAAATACCCATGATGGACTTACTCAATCGCCTCCAAAAGCCAGCCTTCTGGCTGCTTGGCACAACGGTTGCCATGATGGCGCTACATTTAACGCTGCTAAGTCGCACCAGCGATCCAGAGTTGGCGCAAGAGCTGTTTGCCACGTACACCTTGCTGTGGTTTGCGATCGGTTTTTTGGTGTGGGAACGGCGACACGTTCTCATGCTAGACAGTGGCGCGATCGGCGGCACGATCGGCGGCGGTTTGCTGCTAGGGCTGCTGCTCCTCAGTTCAACCCTGCCCACATCAGGCTCTTTTCTCAGAGGTTTTCCGGTCGTGACAGTGCTGGGATTGGGGCTGCTTGCGTCTGGTCTGGGCGGGTTGCGTCAATATTGGAAGGAGCTACTCATCTTTGGGCTGCTAACGCTCAATCCACTTCTAAAGTTGGGCTTGGACTTGATCAATTTGCCCAGGCTCACGGCTCAGGTGGCTGCGTTTATGCTCTGGTATACCGGGTTTGATATCCGCCTTGAGGGTCTATCACTGCTGCTACCAACAGGACGTGTGGATGTCTACGGAGCCTGTTCTGGTGTCAGCAGCATGTTGCAAATGCTATACCTCTCTGTGCTGTTTGTCATGATGTTTTCGCTGCGTTCAGTGGGGCAGCAACTGTTTTCCGTGGTGCTGGCAGTCTTGATTGGGTTTCTGGTGAACGCCGCACGGGTAGCGCTGATGGCAGTGCTAGTCGCATTCTCACAAAAAAGTGCGTTTGATTACTGGCATACAGGTGACGGTTCGCTCATTTTTGCTGCGATCGCCGTGGGGCTTTTCGGCGGTTTTTGCTGGCTGGCGTTCTTACGTACTCCCCCGACGCTTCCAGATGCAGGTACCCAGTCCAATGGTTAACACGGTCTGGCAACCCGCCCGGATGACTTTGCTGGTGCTGAGTTTTGGTAGCGCCCTGTTCGTATTAGGCAGGGCGATCGTGGCTCCCAAAGCAGCCGAAACGCAGCCCTCCTACAGTCTGCCAGCGACAATCCCCTTACCTGATTGGCAAGCCACCTCTAGTGCCGTGCTGCAGCCGCTTCCAGAAGCGATCGCGGGGCAGGAGTATCAATATCGTCGGAGTGATCAGTCGCTCAAGGTCGAACTGCGCTATATGGCAGGAGACGGCGACGTGAACCGCTTTCTGTTTGTCCATACTCCCATTCGGCAGGACAACAACCGTCTTGTCTTAAAATATCAGCCCAAGCTTGGGTTTTATGGTGTGCTGCCGCATCAAGGACGTGCCTATCTGAGTGCTTGCATCAGTCCACGAGGCGAAAGCACTGTGACGGCACAGCAGTTCGTGCAAAATCTTCGCGCCCATGACCTCACACCGACCCGCGTTCTACCGTGGCTGGCTGGAAAACAGCCGCTGCTCGATCGCCGCTGTTTATGGACTCTCATGTCTGTGCCGCTTGACACTAAGGCTGACACAGCAACGCTAGACAACACTTACAAAACACTAGAAACTGCCTGGTTCTCCTGGTACCGTTGGTGGCAGCCCAACTTTCCACCCGCTGAGCGCGGCGCGGTGTAGTCTAACCATAGCGCCTGCATGTAGGGTGGAAGAAAGCAACCAGTTCGGGTTCTTGGCGGAACGAACCCTTTTGTGGGTGTAGTGTCAACTTGCCTATCTTGTCAGAGGAGACCCCAGCGTTATGGCTGAATCAACGACTGAAAATCGATCGATCCACAGATTCCGTTGGATTGGCTATGGTTTGCTCGGCTACGCCTTCATGGATCTAGTCCAGGTGTTGTACCCGCCGAAGTTTTTAAATCCTGCTTGGGAGGTTCAGGCGATCGGCAGCCTAATTGAGCGGGTAGTTGTGCCTCTACTGGGTATGGCACTCGTCTTTTTCGGTGAGTTTTACGATCGCAATCGACTCGAAAAAGTTCTGCTCAAGGTGCTGTCCTGGGTTTGTTTGGCGTTGGCGATCGTCTGTTTGCTGGTAATTCCCTTGGGTGTGTTCGGTACGGCTCGTTTGGATTTTCAGAACGATCAGCAAGTAAATCGACAGGCAGAACAGCAGCTTTCCCAGTTCAACAAAATCGAAAGCCAGCTCAACCAAAGCAACCCTAGTGCGATCCAGGCGCTGGCAGCAAAAGCAGGCATTCCGATCGACCCAACTAAAGAACCACAGGCGTTAAAGACCGAAATTCTTGCGCGGTTGACCACTGTTCGCGCAAAAGTCCAGACTCAGATTGAAGAGAATCGCGCTGCACAAAAGCAAACTCTTTTCAAAAACTCAATCAAATGGAATCTGGGTGCCTTGCTTGCCAGCACCCTCTTTTTTATTCTTTGGAAAAGCAGCGACTGGGCACGGAAACCGTCGTAGAGTTTGCCCGTTGATTGCGATCGCCAGCACTCAACTAGCTGTGCGAAAGCAGACTGCTCCTAAAGAAAAAGGGACGCGTTAACGTCCCCTTTAAAGGCTTGAGCACTCATTCAAGGCGCTTGAGCGCCAACGGCTAGACTCTAGCCGCAATCTTGGCTTCCGTCGCCGTTAGGCGTTCATAGGTTGCCCGCATTTTTAAACCTGTCAAGACCTGGAATAAGCCCGTACCGTTGGTCGAACCAGGATATTCACGGTGATGCAGCAGTAGTTCTGTCAGTTCGCCGCTGTACTTAACCGATGTCTTGCTAAGGTGCTGCTCAATGTAGATGACTTCTTCGAGCTTGTCGAACTGTCCATCAACTTCTAGTACCGAAACGCTATGACCGTAATAAACATCCGGTCCATAGTGCATTTTGATGCCGGGATAGGAGCAGGTGAGCTTGCGACCACAAGGAACCCAGTCGATCGTAGAGCCTTCGTCGAACAAATAGGCAGGCTCAAACCCTGCCACACCATCGCGTTGAATCATTTGGACACGTAGCACCTTCCGCTCTTTATCGTCTTTGATCAGTTCGGTCGGCAAGACCTGAATCACCACATCCGCAAATTCTTTTTGCGGGTCAATGTACGCCTTGAAGTCAGGGCGACGAGAATTAATGGCTGCTAACACGTCCTCATAGGTATGTCCGCGTTCGGACATATCGCGCTGAATCTTCCACGCAATTTTTACTTCGTCACTAATGTCGAGGTAAACGCTGAAGTCGAGCAGACTACGGACACGTTCATCATACAGAGGGTGCAAGCCTTCAATCACCACGATGTGGTTAGGCGAAACCCCTTCAGGCGGGTCGATCAGACCCGTTTCATGGTTGTAAATCGGCTTGTTGATCACTGCACCATGTTTGAGCGCTTTGATCTGCTCATACATGAGATCAAAGTTATTTGCCCGTGGGTCGAGGGCAGTGATCCCTGTCTCTTTGCGCTGCTTCCGATCCAGACTGTGGTAGTCGTCCAGGCAGATGACCGTTACGAAATCTTCCCCAAACAAATCGGTTAGTCGGCGCAGAAAGGTGGACTTACCGCACCCGGAATCTCCGGCAACGCCGATCAGAACCACGCGGTCTGGCTTACTGGTCATAGGTTTCCTCTAAGCGAAAAGATGTCTACTAACTATGTCTTGAGTTAAACTGCAACAGCGATGCATTAGTGATCGGACCAGTCTGCAAAAAGTCATGCCGAAAGCGACCGATCGCAAACTGTAAAGGTTCTTACATCACAGTATCAGGAAGCAGGTCACCAGAAAAGCAAAAGCTACCCTCAGTCATGGTGAACCCTGAACCGAATCGAGTAAGTATTTAGTACTACCGCTGATTTCATCTTACCAAAAACGGGATCATCATCACAAGGCTTAGTAAGAATTGATTTTCACTGCTCAGATTGTAAGTAAACATTCATTGCAGCAGAGGGGTAAGTTGCTAGAGCCGCTTTATAGCCATCGTGACTAACGTTCTAAAGCTGAAGGCTTCGGCAGCAAGAGCCAGTTGGTTGGATTCACCTTCATGACAGAGTGATTCAGGGCATGACAGAGTGATTCAGGACTGTAGAACGGCTTGGGCACTCGTATGTTGGTTAAACAGTGTAGGTTAAACAGAAGTTCCATATCAGGACGATCGCCAGCAGCACTACACCGATCGCAAACACACCCGCCACAGACCAAGATGCGGCACAATAGCAACAAATGAGGTCTGGTTCCGGAGAAACTGAGCAAAATGTACAACTCAAACGCAGTTGGTAGTACTGCTAATACGGCATCTGGTAGCCGCGTCTTTCGTTATGAAGTGGTCGGATTGCGGCAGAACAGCCAAACCGATCGCGTCAGCTACCCTATTCGCCAAAGCGGCAGCACCTTTATCAACGTGCCCTACAACCGCATGAACGAAGTCATGCAGCAGATTACGCGATTGGGCGGCAAAATTGTCAGCATTCAACCGTTGGATGCCGATTCTAAAATCAATGGGAACGTTACCCCAGAACAGAATGAAACTGCGGTAAAAGTAGAAACTGGAGAGGGTAACCAACCAGGAGCAAAGAAGAAGCCTATGACTCAAGCCAAGGCTAAGACAGATATTCCCGTGAATATCTATCGTCCTAACAGCCCCTTTGTGGGACGGGTGATTTCTAACGAACCACTTGTCAAGGAAGGCGGCATCGGTATTTGCCAACACGTCAAGTTCGATATTTCCGCAGGGGATTTGCGCTATCTGGAAGGTCAAAGTATTGGGATTATTCCCCCTGGTACCGACAAAAACGGCAAACCTGAAAAGCTACGGCTTTACTCGATCGCCTCTACCCGTCATGGTGACGACGTAGATGATAAAACAGTTTCTCTCTGTGTGCGACAGCTCGAATACACCCATCCAGAAACCAAAGAAACCGTCTACGGTGTCTGCTCTACCTACCTTACCCACCTGAAGCCTGGGGACGAGATTAAAATTACCGGACCCACGGGTAAGGAAATGCTGCTGCCAGAAGACCCGGATGCCAAAGTAATCATGCTGGCAACTGGCACTGGAATTGCGCCCTTCCGTGCTTACCTGTGGCGCATGTTTAAGGACAACGAGAAAGCCGCTAACCCTGACTATCAGTTCAAAGGATTGGCATGGCTGGTCTTCGGTGTGGCAACAACGCCCAACGTGCTGTACAAAGAGGAACTGGAAGAAATACAGGCGAAGTACCCTGATAACTTCCGCGTTACGTATGCCATCAGCCGGGAGCAGAAAAACCCCGAAGGCGGCAGAATGTATATTCAGCACCGCGTAGCAGAACACGCCGAAGAAATCTATAAACTGCTTGAAGACGAGAAAACCCACGTCTATATCTGCGGTCTGAAGGGCATGGAAGACGGCATTGACGCTGCTCTCTCGGCTGAGGCTACTAAAGAAGGCAAGGACTGGAAAGTGTACCAGCGAGAGCTAAAGAAAGCTGGTCGTTGGCACGTGGAAACCTACTAGCGATCGACGACGGCAATCATTCGCCATGCCGACAAAGCAGATGGATCTGTAGATCCGTCTGCTTTTTTATTTTGCTTGAGTAAAATTGCTCAAAGCAGCAGCCCGTTTTGTTGATTGCGTATGCTCACCCTCAGCAAGGCTGGGTCTGTCAGCGATCAGGAGAACCCTTTCTTGCGCTTAGATGCGATCGTGAACATTGGTTCAAAAGTCTGAAAACCCTGTCCTGAAAGGCTTTAAGAACAGCAAGTCAGATCTACAGCTTAGCTCGTAGTGAGCCATAACAGGATTCATAGCATCAAAATCTACGCCAAGTGCATTACCTTTTACGGTGAAATTGGGCTGGCGGCAGCAGGCGATTCTTACGTTACATCCGGTAATATTTGTGCGGTTTGTGCCCTGTCATTCTATGGGGTACCGAGCCAGTGAATCTTACAGTGAGTAGGGATACTATGAATAAAACGTCATTAACAATGATTGAATCTTGATTTATTGCTCCATCTGCAAATAGCTGAACTATAATCACGGCACACATTTGAATCAACAATACTAAGGTCTCACGCCATGAACAAGAGTGAATTAGTGGACGCGATCGCAGCAAAGGCATCAATTACCAAGAAAGATGCGGATGCAGTACTGAGTGCGGCAGTCGATGCAATTATCGAAGCGGTCTCCGCTGGCGAGAAAGTGACCCTGGTCGGATTTGGCACGTTTGAAGCCCGCCAGCGTCAAGAGCGCGAAGGACGCAACCCCAGCACAGGCAAGCCGATTAAGATTCCTGCAACCACTGTACCCGCCTTCTCGGCTGGCAAGTTGTTTAAGGAAAAGGTCGCTCCAGCCAAAGAGGAGAAAGCAGAAAAAGAGGAGAAAGCGACTAAGACAAAAGCGAAAGCGAAGAAGTAACCACTTGATCGCCTACTTAGCGCGACTGTCTGCTCACAGATTGCCCCGTACCGCTGGTAAGAAGGCGTTGTGTGCTTGCTGTTCCATTGCTTAGGCGCTCAAACTTTTTTGCAACCATGGTGTTTTGAGTCCGGGCAGGTTGATCGATCGCCACAGTGTCAAGCCAGAGGCGAACGTAGTCTGCCCTTCTAAACTTGCTAAAGCTCTACAGGTAGGCTGAATCTGTAAGCTCCTTGCTTGCGCACAGGGATCGATTCATGGCGTAGCGGAGAGGGATTCAGTTGAGTGCTTCGGTGTCCTCTCGATCCGAAGTGTAGGGCAACCTGATGAGCGAACAATCTTCTCTAATCATCGCTAGCACACAAGAAGCGATACCTCTTGCCATTTACTTTGGAACTATTTCTCGCCCGGTGCGGTCAGTGGGGATGAGTGCGGACGATGCTTGGGTGACGTTGTGTTCCGAAAACTTGTTCTCGATCGCACTGTTCGGTGCCAGCAACTTATCGATGCCAGCAACTTAGCTCAATGTTTCTACCAGGGCGCTCTGCATGGGAAGGGTCTGTCTCGTCGCAGTGTAGCGATCGCCCACTGAAGGCACGCGTTAGCACTGAACAGGTAGGCGCTACACTTTCAACGTTGAGTCAGTCACGATCGCATAGAGGTCAAAGCGGACTCAACATTTAGGCAAAGTTCGTTTGGACATTCATCAGTAGCCCGCCACTGCGTTAGTTTTACAAATTGCGCTGGATGCATCAGAATGGGTAGGCAAACAAGCGCCATCGAGTTTAGTCGTCTCTCCGTTCACCTGGATTAAAGTCTGAATCCAGTTCCCTGTAAACTTTTTGCCGTTTTAGTGCCAGGAGCAGTCATGAAATCATTGGTTCGCTGGAGTGCAACCGCTGGGCTAGTTGGAAGCGCTCTTATGGGGTCGTTTTTAGCAGGTACCTTGCAGGCGCTTGCCATTCCCCAAGAGCAAATTATCCAGAAGCTTCGCCCCGTCCCTGTCTTTACGATCGCTAACGCGCAGGGTGCCCCTCTAGTTGCGTCTCCTCCCACTGGGCAGAAAGGAGCAGCGGTCGCAGGGGTATTCATTAATCAGAAAGATGCTCAGACCTTTCTGGACAACCTTAAGACTAAAAACCCGGATTTGGCAAAGAACGTCAAGGTGGTACCCGTCTCGTTAGCTGAGGTCTACCAACTCAATCAAACCAACAAAGGTAAGCCTGAACAGCTCGACTTTGCTTACGTGCCGTCCAAACAGCAAGTTGATACGGCTGTTTCGCTGTTAAAGCAACAAGGTGGACAACAGCCGCAGCAATTTAACGGCACACCGCTCTTTGTTGCCCGTGGTGGCAAGGACAAAGGGTATTTGACGATTCAGCAAGATGGCAAATCAATTATTCCTATGTTCTTTAACAAGGAAGAATTGCAGAGCCTGCTCGATCGCTTTAAGCAACAGCAGCCCGCTATGGCATCAAGCATTGAAGTGCAGGTGCTTAACCTGGAAGGGTTGATGGAGGTCTTACGGACAAAGGATGATCCCCAACTGAACCAGATTGTGCTGGTGCCGCCGCAGCAATCGATCGAATTTATCAAATCGATCGCGCCGCCGCAAGGCGCACCCGGAACCAACAAACCCGCAGCGGCTCCTGCTCCCAAAAAGTAGGTCGTGCGGAGGGATGAGTGATCACTAGAGAAGACTCAGACCCGCTCTCGCCTCAGTCGTTGAGGCGAGAGTTTTGTGTATCTGGGCAAAGACTCTGGCAATGGCGAGAAGCTGCCCGTCAACAGGCGATCGCTGCCGATATTCCCCTTGAGGAAGTAGACTGGCTGCTGCAAGACTTGGCTGGGCTAGACCGACCATCGCTGCGGCTAGAGACTTTTAAAGATAAGGCAGAAATTCTGCTCCGCTTGCCCCTCTCTGAACTTACAACACTCTGGGAACACCGTATCCGCGATCGTGTTCCAGTGCAGTATCTCACTGGCGTTGCCCCCTGGAGACAGTTTTTACTTAACGTTTCACCCGCAGTACTCATTCCCCGACCTGAGACGGAATGCTTGATCGACTTGGCGATCGCGGCAGTACCCCCCACACCCCACACCCCACGCCCCACACCCCACCTCTCCCACCAACACTGGGCAGATCTAGGCACGGGCAGCGGCGCGATCGCGATCGGTCTAGCAACAGCCTTTCCGGCAGCAACCATTCACGCAGTCGATTGCAGTGCAGCAGCGTTGGCGATCGCGCAGTCCAACGCCCAAACGCTTCACCTGACAGAGCATATTCAATTTTATGAAGGTTCCTGGCTACAGCCATTGGTTCACCTCAGAGGCAGGTTAAGCGGCATGGTTGCCAATCCACCCTATATTCCCAGCGAGATGGTGCCAGCACTACAGCCAGAAGTTGCCCGACACGAACCTCATCTGGCGCTAGACGGGGGCGCTGACGGACTCGATTGTCTTCGACACTTGGTCGCAGTGGCACCAGAGTATTTGCAGTCTGGTGGCATTTGGCTAGTAGAAACGATGGCAGGACAGGCGATCGCAGTCGCCGCTTTGCTGCAACAGCAGGGAAACTACGATCAGATTCAGATCCACCCTGATTTAACAGGCATTGATCGGTTTGTTCTAGCCTATCGCTGTTGAGCAGCCGTCACTGAAGAGTCTAAAAGGCTTTAGACATTGCTCTGTTGCAACCCGTTAACGCGATCGATCGCCTCTTTTTGCAGCGCTTCTTTACCCTGGGCTTTATAGAGATCTGCTGCCTTCTGTAAATTGCTGATTGCCCCAGAACGATTACCCAACGCCTGTTGTGCCAGCCCAAGATTGTAGTAAGCATCGGCATAGTCTGGCTTCCGACGAATCGCCCGGTTGTAGTCTCCGATCGCGGCTCTAGTATTGTTAAGCGCAAGTTGGGCATTCCCTCGGTTATTGTAGGCACCCGCTAGAATCGGCGCGGGCGGTTTGAGCGCGATCGCCTGGGCATAATCCCGCATCGCACTGTCATAGTCACCTTTTTTAGACCGTGCATTTGCCAAATTGATGTGCGCTTCTGCCGAACTGCCATTTAGCGCAACGGCTTGATTGCCTGTCTCCAGTGCTTTGTCATAGTTCTGGCGATCGTAATAGGCATAGCTAAGATTGCTGTAGAGTACGGCAGACTTAGGATCGAGTTTCAACGCTTGCTCATAGTCTCTGATCGCGGCACCTGTGTCACCCAGTCGGTGATGGGCAACCCCGCGATTGATATACGCCGACACATCATTAGGGTTTTTCTCAATGGCTTGGTCATAGTCAGCGATCGCGGCTTTGTTGTCGCCTGCCTGCGCTTTTCTTCGCCCCTCACTGTTGAGACGCTGGGCAGCAGCAGGATCAGCAGGTGTTTGTCCAAATTTGAGCCACCCCGGACGACTGGACGATGGCAGAATCGCGGCTACCAGCCCAATAATTGCCGCCAGGAGGATCGCCGGAATGATCAGAGCTTGATAGTTAGAAGCAGAGCGTCGAACTCTATCCATAAGATTTGGCTTCGCGTCAGGCAGAATAGGAAGCGGTTCTTCTCGTACAGGTACGGGGTTCAGCGGTGTTTCTGCTAGCGACGCTGGTTCTAAAGGGGATGTCACTGGTTCGTTCATGTTGAACAACCGTTGCAGCACTGCCTCTTTAGCCCGTGAGTCGTCGTGAGAAGCCCGTGAGTCGTCGTGAGAAGCCCGTGAGTCGTCGTGAGAAGGCGGTACAGCCGTTGGGAGCGGTGCAGCAGATGGTGGTGGCGATGAGCTGAACGCTTTTGGTGCGGGCGAAACTGGACTGGACTGGCTGGTAGCGCCAGCATCTGGGGTGTTTGCGGTTTCTGACTCTGGTTTTTCACTCAAGTCAGCTACAAATTGCTCTGTTTGGGTGGTGATTTGCGCTTCGATGGTTCTAGTGTCATCATCCCCTAAGTGCAGTGTCTGCTGCAAGCGTTGGAGCATCGTGCGATCGCCCTCTCCCAACGGAGACTGACGCTGCATTGCCCATAGTAAAACCTGCTGGTACAGCGCCTTTTGACGTTGATGCTCGACTAGAGATGGTGCGATCGTCATCACGGCAACATCACGATCATTCAGGTACAAGGCGTGCTGCAACTGTTTCAAGGTCTGACGCACTTGCGGGTGGTCAGTAGCGTGCGATCGCGCGTGTTCTGCCACCTGTTCCTGATACAGCGTCACACGTTGACGATACTCCCGTGTGGGACGTAACACTTGTGCCTCTAGCGCCTCAGCCTCCTGCGGCGACACGCCTAAACGCTGGCGCATCTCCTCCAAGAGTGGTAACCCTTCCAGCACAGGAGCACCTGACACATCGATCGCGATCGATGCCGTCTCCAGAACTTTGCGATAATGCAGTCGTGGGTCGTTGTTTGGCACCTCTAACAGAGGCATCTGAGCCGTTTCGGCACTGCCGTGCAGTTGGGGCTGTAGCGTGGGGGCTGCCACTTGCAGCTTTTGAGCAGCATAGTGATGCAAATCAGCCGCCGTCACGATACCGTCATCATCAGCATCGGCAGCACTACTCTCAATACCTTCTGCCAGATAACGTGGATACGTCCAAACATCAAGTGCTTCAGGTGTTAGCGCTGGTCGGCTAACGTTTGAAGCCGCTAAGATGACGCGCCCCGCACCACCGAAAGGAGCCGTCAGATCAGACATTGGCTCTGCTACAGCAGACTGATCCAGCAGTGGCGGGCTGTAACGATTCAAAATGAAAACTTGCTGTTTGGCAGGGCTACTGTTCATTGATTCCAGCACAGCGCTGGCAGGTATCGTTTGCGCTTTAACGATCGCACCCTGATCATCCAGTTTAGTGCTGGGTGTCGCAAAATACAGTTTGCCATCCGCATCGGGCAAGAGGTAGCCACAAAACAGAAACACCAGTTGATCATCACTGCGCCGCTGCTTAAAGAACAGCTCAATGGTTTCCTGCATCTCTTGCAATGGGCGATCGCATAAGCACTGTACAGACTCAAACTGAAAGCGCGGCTGCTTCAGCAATCGCTTGATCAGTTCCACGTCTTTTTGCGCGTCGGGCAAGGGGTCTAAACCCGTTGGATACCGACTCACTCCAATTAGCAGCGCTACCCTGGACATCTCATTACTTCTGGTTTCCCTCAGCACACATTAAGCGGCACACATGAAATTGCCAGACCAGTTAGGGTTAATCTCCTAACCTGATCCGATCGACTCCAAACGCCAGTTTGCACTCGCGCTCTCAAGTCGCATCCAGGCGCTGCAAGAGTCAGTTGCCACCTGTCAAATGAACCTATGTAAGGATACTGAATCCTTTTCCAAATGAACTATTAATTACGGATTCCCTCAGCAAAGCGGTGTAAAGCATTAAAGCGTCATCCAGCAGCGAGTGTCATCCTGCCTTTTCGGTGTTGTGACGGATTTAGACGCTCAACTTCAAGCGTTACACTCAAAGAAACGCCTGGTTCCCTGTAAAGGCAACTGTGCTGGGGCGGTAGAGCTGCCATAGCTTACTACTTGCAAAAGCACAGGCGCTTATTTCACAAGCCGTTTAGCCATCTGCCTTTTACGCTCTGCTGTCTGACACTCAATACATGCGATCGCCAACATGCTGCTAGAGATCATCGCTACATTACTGCTGGGTGGTCTGCTCTTTCGCTGGGGTATGCGTATTGGCAAGCTGTTTCTACGTAAAGGCGCGACAGCAAACGATTTATTCAAAGGTAGAACCTCCCTTTCGCTGCTGTTTTTAGGGCTTTACGTTGGGCTGATTGTGCTGGCACTGAATGTGCCTCAAATGCAGTTCCTACCAGTCGAGTGGCGTGTCTATGGTATGCGGATCACCTGGACGATTATGCGTGCCGTCCTGCTAGGGTTTTGTGGGCTGGCATACATCGTCAGTTGGCAGACGGCACGCGTACAGGTGATTGCTGTAGCGCTGATTGGCATCATGGGAATCACTGGATTCAGCGCTTCCGAAGCCTATTTTCTAGCTCCGATTTACACTACGCTTTACAACAACTTGCAGCCCAATGGGGTGTATAAGCAAACCTCCATGAGTAGCTGCGCGCCTGCGGCTTTGGCAACCGTGCTGCGACGATGGCAGCTTGACGCTACGGAGTCGGGTGTTGCGCGGCTTGCAGGCACCAGTCGTCTAGGCACCTCAATGCCGCAGTTAATTGTCGCTGCCCATGAGCTAGGGATGGATGGGTTGGAACTAGCGCCTACCTGGGAGCAAATGCAACGGATTAACCGTCCTGGCGTGCTGGGTGTTTGGTTGCTGGATGGCGGGCGAAAACTGCCTCATGCAGTCGCTCTGCTAGAAATGAGCAATGAACTGGTTGCGATCGGTGATCCAGCGCGTGGCAAAATTTACACCCTCAACCAAACCCAGTTTGCTGAAATTTGGCGAAAGCAGTACGTACCGATCTTCCGAGCCAGCGATCGCACCCTTACGTCAGAACAGGCAGCCGACTATCTACAGCGCCTCGGCTATCTCAGCCCACCCTCAAAGGATCTCGGCAAGGCAATCCGCCGCTTTCAAACGGCTGTTGGCATTCCTATTACAGGCGAACTCAATATTGAAACAGTACTCTCGCTAACAGGTTCCTTTTTGGAAGGTGTGCCGACGCTGACACCAAGTCAGCTCCCTCCACAGTAGGGTGAGCAGCCCTTACAGCGGTTCTCATTTGGAGTGCAGTACAAGTTTTAGGTTTTAAGGCAGAAGGCAGAAGGCAAGAGGTAGGCAGGAGGAAAGCTGTAACTCTTTTTGCTTCTGCTTCAAACGCTGCACACTTTAGAACAGACAGAGCGATCGCTTGAGCAGATTCTGAGAAAATCCTTCTTGAGCAGGAGCATATGAGCAATGGTTAAAGCTATACCTAAGGACTGCGAAGCATTTTTAAAACTCTTATCACTTCATACAACTCTTTTTTGTGATGGCATTAATGACGAAACCACTTTTTCAAGGAAGACAACAGGTCAAGACTGGATATATTCTGGTTGTTGACGACATGGCAGATAACTGCTTTTTACTCAAAGCAATCTTAGAAGGAGAAGGCTACAGCGTTGAAGTTGCCAGCAACGGCATGGCTGCGTTAGCAAAAGCAGAGGCATTGCCGCCTAAGCTCATGCTGCTGGATGTGATGATGCCTGACATGAATGGTTATGAAGTCACTCAGCGCGTGCGACAGAGCACCAAACTGGCAGATTTGCCCGTGGTACTGATCACAGCACACGGTAAAGAAAGTGCAACGATCGGAAAAGCGGCTGGCGCAAACGACTGCATCTCCAAACCCTTCGATTTTGACGAGTTGATTCGGCAAGTTCAGATTTACACCCTTTAGTCATGCGGCGCTATCAACATCGTTTCCTAAGTAAGAAACTTTAGATCACACACTTTTCAGAGAAAAATCACGTTGAGGCTGCGCTGTCAGTCACGCGACTCCTCTTAAAGCTGTTCCATATTGTAGCTATGTTTACAAAAGGAACGCCCCCTATATGCAACTTCTACCTCGTACACAAGAAACACAATCTGCTGAATTTGCCTCCAATGTTGAATCAACTGCTTCCAGATGTGCACGTAAACCGAAATTGACAATGGTTTGGATGACTGAGTCAATCGGCGATCGTACCCGTCTCGTTGCCCGCTGGACGACACAAGACTAAGGGCACATTCAACTTAACGCAAACAAAAATCCCCTCGCAGTAACGGCTGAGGGAATTTTTGTTTGCTATTTTTTCGACAATTTGGCTGATTTTTTCGCTGCTGCCAGAAGAAGGGAGTAGACGTTAACTGGTAAGCAAAATGGTCAGACTCATTGGCACAGGGCTACTTCTGGTTGGCATAGTGGTTGTGCTAATCAACCCGATGCTCGTTCAAATCTGGGTAGCCGCGATCGCGTTAGGGCTACTGTCACACTGGGTTACTCAAAATTGACATTGAGCGGTGGAGGATGGATAAAGGAGATAGAAGGCAGAGGGCAGAAGGCAGAAGGCTAAAGGCTAAAAGCTGATGGCTGACCGCTGACCGCTGACCGCTGAAAGCTGATGGCTGACCGCTGACCGCTGACCGCTGACCGCTGACCGCTGAAAGCTAAACGCTATAGACTCCTGTAAAATGACAGACATTGCCGCAACTAGAGGAACCAATGGCAGAAACACTTTTCTTTAATGCCCTGCGCGAAGCGATCGACGAAGAAATGGAGCGCGACCCAACCGTAATGGTCATGGGGGAAGACGTAGGGCATTACGGCGGTTCCTATAAGGTGACGAAGGATCTGTACAAGAAGTATGGTGATTTGCGGTTGTTGGATACGCCGATCGCCGAGAATAGCTTTACTGGCATGGCTGTAGGAGCCGCGATGACCGGTCTGCGACCCATCATCGAAGGGATGAACATGGGCTTTTTGCTGCTGGCATTTAACCAGATTGCCAACAATGCTGGAATGCTGCGCTATACGTCTGGCGGCAATTTCAAGATTCCGATGGTGATTCGAGGCCCTGGTGGTGTGGGTCGGCAACTTGGCGCAGAACATTCGCAGCGGTTAGAGACGTACTTCCAGGCAGTGCCGGGGCTAAAAATCATTGCGTGTTCCACTCCCTACAATGCGAAAGGGCTGCTGAAGTCGGCGATTCGTGACAACAACCCCGTGCTGTTTTTTGAACACGTCCTGCTCTACAATCTGAAGGAAGATTTACCAGAGGGCGAGTATCTGTTGCCTCTAAATAAGGCAGAAGTGGTGCGATCGGGCGAAGATGTCACGATCATCACCTACTCCCGGATGCGGCATCACGTGATGCAGGCAGTGAAGACCCTAGAAAAAGATGGCTACGATCCAGAAGTGATCGATCTGCTGTCGCTGAAGCCACTGGACTTTGACACGATCGGCGCATCCATTCGCAAAACCCATCGTGTGATCATTGTGGAAGAGGCAATGCGGACGGGCGGCATTGCGGCAGAAGTGATTGCGTCGATTAACGATCGCCTGTTTGACGAGTTGGATGCACCCGTTTTGCGGCTCTCATCTCAAGACATTCCCACCCCTTACAATGGCGGTTTGGAAAATCTGACGATCGTCCAGCCCCAACAAATTGTCGAAGCCGTCCAGAAAATGGTGGCGCTCAAAGTTTAAGCTGGACGCTGATGAAAGCAGATCACGACCAACTCATTCATTTCGCTTTGTGCCTTAACAATGAGGGCTACAAAGCTTCACTAGAAGTCGGAAAACTGTATCGCATGATTGCTGATGAGCAAGCTACAGCACATGGGTTGGTACGGATTGTGGATGGAAGCGGTGAAGATTATGCTTTTTCGACGAATCGTTCCATCCAATCCCATTACCGCAAAATGTGGAAGCAGTTCTGCTAAAAGCATCTTAAGCCTGTAAGAGAATAGTCCCATGACTTCTCTCATTGAAGACATCCGCCAGAAAATTGCTGATGAGCGATATGAGTTTTCCAAACATGCTGTTGATCAGTCAATCTTGAGACAAATCCAGGTTCAAGAAGTCAGAGAAACGATCGCCAAGGGTCAGGTTATTGAGCATTATCCAAACGATAAGTATGGTCCGAGTTGTCTTATTAGTGGCGTGACTCAAACCCAACGGAGACTTCACATTCAATGTAGTTATCCGCCTCGTCCCTTGCTGAAAATTATCACTTTATACGAACCTGACCCGCAGCGATGGAATGCTGACTTCACACAAAGGAGGAACCGCAATGATGAGTTATGAGCAAGAAACGTTGGTTGAAAAACAAGTGACTTACACGCTCCAACTGAATGGGCAAGTCTTTGTCATTGAGAATGTACCTGCTCGCATCAATGAAGAAACTGGAGAACAGTTTTTTTCTCCATCAACGGTAGAGCATTTGCAGCAAATTATCCTGACTCGACAAGAGCCAGATCGCTTTGCAGAAGTCCCTGTATATAACTATGGGACTTAATCACGATCACTGTAGTGACGCGACTTGTCGAATTCAACTATAAAAAAGCCTCTCCGAAGAGAGGCGATGGTGTGAGCCTTTTAAGGAATGGGATTAGACACCTTTGACGGCGATCGCGCCTGCTAAGGCAGCAGCACCAGCCGACACAAGTGCAGTGCCAAACAACCACCAGGCAGCACTGGCAGCCGCTTTTTGGGTTTCCTTTACCTGCTTCTGCGCCTGATATTTGACCTCTTCCAGTCGTCGTTGTGCTTCGCCTTGCAGACGCTCTGCACGACGCAATACACTGCTGCGGGCATCTTCGACCTGATCGATGATGTGATTTGCTTGCTCTTCGGAAATATCATCACGAGAACTCATCACGGCGACCAGCGTTTCGCGGTTGAAACTGCCAAGCCGATCGCGCATTGCGTCAAAGCCAGCCTGGGGATCGTAGAACATGGTGCGAACGTCGCGCTTGATGCCGTCGTAGTTGAGTTCGGGGCGATCGAGCGCGTTCAGGTAATCCCGAATGCGCGCCAGAATGCCATCGATCACCGACTGAATGCGGTTCTGGATCTTTTGAATCTGAGCCGATACCTGATCGCGTACAGCCAACACCTGATCGACAATCCGTTCCGCTTCTGCTGTAGATATATCCTGGCGTTGAGAGAGCAGCGCCACGATGGTTGACCGATCGACCTGGCTGAGGCGATCGCCCAAGCTGCTGGCTCCTGAGCGGGGATCATTCAGCAGCAGTTGCAGATCGCGCTTAATGCCGTCAGGGTTGAGTTCATCCTTGTTGGTTTGGAGCAAGTAGCTTTCCACGTTGGTCTGGAAATCTTGCACACGCTGTTTGGTGCGCGATGCCAGACGACGCGGTGAGCGGACAATACGACGAATCGCTTCCTGCACCTGATCGATAGACTGGTTGACTTGCTCTTCGGTGAGATCATCTCGTTGGCTAAGCAGTTTGACCAGCGTTTCACGATCGACCTGCGAGAGGCGTTGCCGTAGCGCGATCGTGCCCTGTTTTGGATCATCCAGCAGTGTCTTCAAGTCGCTCTGAATGCCATCAGGATCAAGCTCCGATAGGTTAGTGCGTCGCAGATAGTCGGCGATCGCGGTACTCACCTGGTCATACTGATCCTTCGCTTTATCCGCCACGATTTGCGGTGCATGGAGGACGCTATACCGCACGTCTTCAAGCTGAGTGATGATGCGATCGGCTTCCTCGGGTGTCATATCCTGCCGCTGAGCGAGAAGCTGCACGAGCGTATCACGATCGACCTGGCTGAGGCGCTCACGCAGGGCATACCGTCCCGCCTGCGGATCATCTAACAGCAGTCTAAAGTCGCGCTTAATGCCGTCGGGGTTGAGTTCTGACTTGTTGGTATTTCGCAGATAGTTTTCGACGCGATCGCGCACTGCCAATGCCTCTGCCTTCACGCGCTCTTGAGATTCATGCGCTGTACTTAGAACATTGTCACGAGTGCTTTCAAGTTGGCTGACGATGCGATCGGCTTCTTCGGGTGTGGTGTCCGGTCGCTGCGCGAGTATGGCGATCAGCGTATTGCGGTCAAATTGGCTGAGTCGAGACTGCAAGGCATCAAAACCAGCCTCGCGATCGTCCAGCAGCAGACGAAAATCTCGCTGAATACCGTCAGGGTTGAGTTCATCTTTGCCAGTCGATCGCAGATAATTTTCTACTCGACCGCGAACATCTTTGGACTGCTCATCAGTTGCCGCTGCCTGTACAGTGCCAAGCACCGAAACGCGAATCGTTTCGAGCTGATCCGCGATTTCCGACACTCTTGCAGGTGTGAGGTCACTGCGTTGCGACAGCACCTCCACAAAATAGGCGCGATTCAGTTGTTCCAGTTGGCGTTGCACCGTCACTGGGTCGGCTTCAGGATCGTAGATGGCATCCCTGAACTCGGTTTGCAGCGTTTCGCGGTTGAAGTGCCAGTAGTAGGTGTTCAACAGGTAGTTTTCAGCATCTGCCTTGACCGTGTTGAAGGGTGCTCCTGGTACCTTTTGAGCAATCTGCTTCGTTGTATCGCTGACTTTATCTTTGGCTGTCTGAAGCTGACCAAGAATTTTTTCGACGCTCAGATCAGACAAATCACCGCGTTGCAGCACTGTGCCCATGAGAGTCGTAAAGCCAAGCTGGAGCGCTTGACTGACTGGACTAACGTCTGCCTTGGGCGATTGTGCCAGTTGTCCTGATGATGCCAGACTTCTTTGCTGACGAACCTCTTCAGTCAGACGATCGATCTTGGCGTTTAGTTCGCTAGAGTTTAGCGCCTCAGGCTGAGCAGACTTGAGGTACTCCACCAACTCTGAGGTTGGGTCTTTCTTCTGAAACTGGTTGACGACCGTTTGCCAAACCGATTCAAGCTGACCCACGACACGCTCAACATCTCGGCGGGAAAGATCGGTGCGGCTGCTCACCAAATTCATGAAGGTGGCGCGATCGATACTCCGCAGGCGATCGGCGATCTCTACTGGCGAACCACTACCCGCAATCTCTTTTAACTCTGGATCGTTGACCAATTTCTCAAATTCGCCCCGGATCTTGGACATATCCAACCCTGCTGGGCGCAAAGCATCCAGATAATCCTCAATGGAATCCCGTACGCTGGCTGGGTCAAGCCCTGTACCCAGTTCTCGCCGGACGGCTGCTGCCGCTGCTTCTGCGGTTGAAACAACCTGACTGTTTACAGCTTTAGCTCCGAGAGCCGCGGTTGCCGTCCCGAAAATTGCTTGAAATCCTGACACGGCAGTATTCACGACCGAGCCAGCCAGAGAGCCAACAGTTAACGAACTAAATAAGACTAACAAAACGAAGTAAGCGCCCCAAATAACAACGCCGACGATCGCGCCTAAGGCAGAACTGGTAATTAAACTCAGCTTCACCGCTAAGAGGCACGCCAGAAACAGCGCTACGCTAACTGTAAGCAGCGTCCATAGACCGACAGCAAAGCCAATTTTCTTGACTGTGCCGCCCAGACTGCCCGACTCATGGCTGTCAGAATCAGAATCATCGCTCGACGATCGCCCAAGGTACGAAATACCCGCTGCTACCGAGAGATTGGTAAGCAGTAATTGAAAAGCAAATGCCAGAACTAAACCTGCAATTAAGGCGATAAAAAATTGAGGTCCTGAGAAAACTAAAGCTGCCCTTTCCGGTGTACTGACTGCCCCATCCAAAGGCACCTGCGCCATCCATATCGGAAGGCGATCGAGATCCAACGCCATCCTAAAGTCATCAATCATACGAATTTTCCTCGTGAACGCTCAACTGAAGCCGCCCTTAATCTGTAGAGAGCTGACACACCGTTTGAATCATGTCTCCCGTTGTAGATAGAATCGCCGAGTGCGAGGCTCTGCTTCATCTCTCCTGAGGGTGAGGCGATCGTTCCCAAAGGGATGAAATGAGCCTGAGCGCAGAAAGCAGAGACTTGGGCATTGAAAATCAAAGCACACCGGATATTTTCTTCCTTGCGATTTTGAGAAAGCGTTTCTCTCGTTCGGGAATGTCACCCAGTGTGCTGTATTTGTATTACAATACTACTTTTGTAGTATGAGCAAGTGCTTTGTGCGAAGAGGTTTGGGAAGCACAATCGTTTGTTGCCTGGATTGAAGCGCCTGGACTGAAGCGAACGTCCATTAGCGGAAATCAGCAAAATCTAACGTTAACAGGTGGTGGTTAGCGTTGGGTTAACTGAATTGCTCGACACAAACCTCGCATCGACCGTTTTAGGAGGAATCATGGCGAAATTTCAAGACCTTATTCGCTACTACGATCGGTACTGGCGAATCTCCGTCTTCAGCGTTGCAATGATGAGTGCCTTTGAAGTGATTGATTTATTTGGTCCCTACGCGATCGGGCAAATTCTCAACGTGCTGTCCAAGCAACCCGTCGATCAGCCTGTGCAGAACCTGATTACAGGCGTTGCCAATGTGACAGGACAACCCCAAGGACAAACGCTTTCGTTGGCTGTGCTGTTGGCGTTGGTCTGCCTTGTCTCGGTGGGGCGGGCACCCATTCAACCCTGGCTGGGTCCCTGGTTTAACTGGGATACTGCCTTTCGTGCGCGTCGAGATCATGCCCAGAAAGCGTTGGAAAAGGTGCTCACCTTGCCGCTGGAGTTTTACGACGAAAATAATCCTGGGCGGATTGCAGCACGGGTTGCCAAAGGTATCTCTAACCACACCTGGACGTATCCCGAAATTACCGGGCAGTTTTTGCCCAAACTGTTTCGGATTGTGGGCATTTTCACCGTGATCTGGTTGATCGATTGGCGCATTGCGATCGTGCTGCTGATCTCGTTTATCGGCATTCTCAGCTTCAGTTTGTCTGGTTTAACCAAATTAACCAAGCAGGAGGAAAAGCTCGATCGCTACATTGAAGACACCGAAAGCCGCAACTCGGAAATCATCACCAACATTAAAACCGTGAAAGCCTTTGCCACCGAAGCGCAAGAGCTGACCCGACAACGCCAACGGTTCGATCGCGAGTTCAAGGTGGTGGATTATCGTATCCACAAAGGCTACGTCATGCTGGGCATGTATGAGCGGACGATCGTGCAAAGCTGCGTCTTTCTGGTGCTGGTGTTTACGCTCATGGCAGCAGTGCGGGGCGAAATCTCGCTGGGGCATTTTGTCACCACGCTAACGGTTTCTAGCATGGCGTATGCCGAAGTGGAGCCGATTAGCCAACTGGCGGAAGTTTTTGCGCGTCGCTATGCATCAATGATTCGCTTTCACGAATTTATGCAGCTTCCGGCTGGCAGAGATGCGGGTAGTCTGGTGCGAGACAAGGATGCCGAGCCGTATCAGTTCACAGGCAAAGTGGAATTTTCGCACCTAACCTTCGGGTATGACCCCGATCGTCCGGTGCTAAAAGACATCAACCTGCTGATCGAACCCTATCAAACAGTGGCGTTGGTGGGGCGTTCCGGCTCTGGCAAGTCCACACTGGTCAAGCTCCTGTTTCGCTACTTCGAGCCAAACAGCGGCAGCATTCTCATGGATGGTCACGACCTGCGCCGCCTGGATGTGACAGGCTACCGGAAACGGCTGGCGATCGTCCACCAGGAGGTAGACATCTTCAACGGTACGTTGATGGACAATCTACTCTACGGCAACCCCAGCGCCACTCCAGAGCAAGTCCGAGAGGCGTGTCGCATTGCCCAGGCAGACGACTTTATTCGGCACATGCCTCTGGGCTACGCCACAGTCGTTGGTGAACGCGGTGTACGACTCTCTGGTGGTCAGCGTCAACGAGTCGGCATTGCCCGCGCCCTGATTATGGAACCGGATGTGCTGATTTTTGACGAAGCGACCTCCAGTTTGGATTACGAGTCGGAGCGATCGATTCAACTGGCGATGCGCGCTATTCTCGGCACCCGCACGCTGATCATCATCGCCCACCGTCTCAGCACCGTCCGCGAGGCAGACAAAATTGTCGTTCTCGAAAACGGTCACATCGTCGAAGTCGGCAACCACGACGAACTCCTGAACCGCGAAGGTATCTATCGTCGCCTTCACTCCTTGCAAGAAACAGGAGAATTGCTTGCTTAGCGCACGAATCGAAGGCAATAGCGGGTGAAACGCGCATACACTTGGCGATGTTCGATAGAGCCAATTTATATTGGACATCGCCTACTGGTAGTCTTTTGTAGTAAAGGATGTAGAAAAGGTAGGGAGCAACCCAGGACTCTAGAGACAAAATTGAGAATGAGCGAAAAGAGGCTTCAAGCAGCAAAAGCACTCGTCAAGCGGCTCAACCCAAGCAAGTAGTCAAGAAGATTAATGGAGAATACCAAAAATGCGTTTCAAAGGACGGCTGATTCGATTAAGGATAGCTTGACTCCCGACGAAGATGCGGTTTAATAGCGGTTTGTTTAGCGGTTTAGTATCTAAAAGCATTCAAAAGGCAGAGGTTTTTACAAGTAATTTTGGTGCAACATCTTAAGTATTGACTCTAACGAAAGATTAAGTGAAGTGCTGCCAACTCTTGTTGACTCCTTGCCAAGTTTGATTGGTAAACAAAGCGGCTTGCCCCTGGATGAACTGCTAGTTCGAGCGACTAAAGTTGCTGATTTTTGTGCGACTAATGCGGCTGCGATCGATCACAACGGTGCCTTTCCAGTCGAAGAATTTGAGCTGATTGCGAAAGCAGGTCTATTGGCAGCACCCTTGCAGCCAGACTTAGGCGGGTTGGGCGTAGGGCTTGACGCAAGCCTCACCTGTGAATTGCTTATGCTCCTTAAACAGATGGGACGCGGTAATTTAGCAGTGGGTCGCCTTTACGAAGGGCATGTAAACGCACTGCAACTCATTCAAACGTTTGGCACACAAGCGCAGATGGAAGCGTATGCCAGTGATGCCCGCGATCGCCATAAAATCTTTGGCGTTTGGAATGCAGAAGCAGAAGATGGAGTCAAAGTGCATCCTCTGGAAGGTGGTCGGTATCGTTTAGACGGTTCAAAGACGTTCTGTTCCGGTTCTGGCTTTGTCGATCGCCCATTTGTCAATGGACCGTTGGGAGATAAACCCTGGCAAATGTGTATCGTACCAATGGAAGCGGTGGCGACGGTGAGTGATCCTACCTGGTGGCAACCGTCAGGGATGCGAGCCACTGCCAGTTTTAAGGTGGATTTTAGCGGTGTCGAGTTGGATGCGAGTGCACTGATTGGACAACCGGGTGATTACTTTCGGCAGCCCTGGTTAACGACTGGCGTGATTCGCTTTGCAGCCGTGCAGTTAGGAGGCGCAGAGGCGCTCTTTGATGCGACCCGACAATACTTACGCGACTTAAATCGCACCAGTGATCCTTACCAGCAAGAACGGCTCGGTCGGATGGCGATCGCGCTTGAAAGCGGCAATCTCTGGCTACACGGCGCAGCGGAGCTTGTGCAATCGTATGCTCCCATTTTTGGTGGTCATCCCGATCAGTCGTATCAGCAGGCAGAGAAGCTCGTTGCTTATGCCAACATGGTGCGAACAGCGATCGAACAGATCTGTATGGATGTGATGCAACTGTGTGAGCGATCAGTTGGCACTCGTGGCTTACTGCCGCCGCATCCAATGGAGCGCATTATTCGAGATTTGACCCTCTATTTGCGTCAACCTGTGTTTGATGCGGCTCTGGCTAACGTTGGACAGTATGCGTTATCCGAAGCAAGCGCCACCCATTCACTATGGTCTTATGAACGCTCCGATCGCTAGCCAACCGCCCCTTTTCAATCCTGCTACATTGCCGTTGCGATCGGTACATACCATCACGGGATCTGCGTTGGTCGTTGCGCCCCATCCTGATGATGAAACGTTGGGCTGTGGTGGCGCGATCGCGCTACTTAGAGCCTTGGACTATCCAGTCTATATCTTGGTGATTAGTGATGGAACGTTGTCCCATCCTCGATCGCTCAAATATCCCGCTCCACGATTGCAGGCATTGCGGCAGGCGGAAACGTTAGAAGCACTGTCTATTCTGGGAGTGGAAAAGACGGATGTGATGTTTTTGGGTTTGCAAGATGGCTCGATTCCCACGTCTGAATCCCCCGGAATCCAGGAAGCAGTGGCGTGTTGTCGCACGTATTTAGAAGCACTGCTGCCTGAAACCATCTTTTTACCGTGGCGAACTGATCCACATCCCGACCATCGAGCAACATGGAAACTGATGCATACAGCATTAGTCTACTTAAATTACTCACCCCGAATCATTGAATATCCCATTTGGGATTGGGATCCAGAGCAAGGCACGTTCACCAGCCTTGAACAGGTTGTAGCGTGGCGATTGGATATTCAGGCTGTGCTAGAGACAAAGCTGAGGGCGATCGCGGCGTATCGTTCTCAAACAACTAACTTGATTGATGATGACCCAGAAGGGTTTCAGTTAACACCAGAGATGCTAGTGAACTTCACGCGTCCCTGGGAAATGTATTTGGAGGACGTTCAATGAATTCACCCCAACAATCTTTGACACCTGACTACTTTGATTCGCTGTACAACGCCGATGCCGATCCCTGGAAGTTTGAAACCAGCGATTACGAGGCAAAGAAATACGCCGCTACGTTGGCAGCTTTACCCAACGCGCGTTATCGATCGGCGTTGGAAATAGGGGGGTCAATTGGTGTGTTGACATCAATGCTGGCAGAGCGATGTGAGTCGTTGCTATCAATCGATGTGTCAGAAATGGCTCAGCAAAAGGCGATCGATCGTTGTCAAGCTCTATCACACGTCCGCTTTCAATTGATGTGCGTTCCAGAATCCTATCCTGATGAACAGTTCGATCTCACGGTGCTATCAGAAGTTGGCTACTACTGGTGCCGGGAAGACCTCCAAAAAGCACAGCAGTTGATGCTACAGCATCTTGAACCAGGCGGACATTTGCTCTTAGTCCATTGGACTCCATACGAGGACTACTATCACAATCCCTTGAGTGGTGATGACGTGCACGACTCATTCCTATCGTTACCCTCACCGCAAATCAAACATTTAAGGGGCGATCGGGCAGAGAAATACCGCCTCGATTTGTTTGAGCGGGTTGACGAAACCTTATAAATTAAAAAAATGAGAAGTGGTGAGTTAAAAGCACTAAGATTTGGTAAACTGAGTGGTTTGTTGTCTGACCAGCAGATGTACCACAACAAAGTCTGTGCACTCTATTGTGTTTGCGACTCTGTTTCTTGTATTAGGAGTTGAAAATGCCAGAAAGCAAAGAACGCGCCCCTCGCAATAGAACGATTACTCTGAATAGCGAAGAACAAGTTAAGTACAAAAACAGGCTACTGCGATTGAATATGCCTATTGAGTTGCAAGATGTTATCAATCGCACAATTCATCAAGACCTGCTTCAGGTTTTAGATTACTTGCCAAAACAGTCAGTTGATTTACTTTTTATTGATCCACCTTATAACTTAAATAAAACCTTCAACTCTAATAACTTCAAGAAAAAGAATTTGGATACGTATGCTGATTGGCTAGACGCTTATCTTGATAAACTTGAGGCTGTTTTGAAGCCTACCTCTTCAATTTATATATGCTCTGATTGGCAATCCTCACCTGCGGTTTATGCGGCAATAAAAAATCGTTTTCAAGTTCGTAATCGCATTACATGGGAAAGGGATAAAGGGCGTGGAGCTAGTAAAAACTGGAAGAATTCATCAGAGGATATCTGGTTCTGCACAGTTTCTGATACCTACACATTCAACGTAGATGCTGTGAAACTAAAGCGCAAAGTGATTGCCCCTTACACTGTGGATGGTACTCCTAAAGACTGGGACATAACAGATAAGGGAAACTATCGCCTTACGCATCCATCTAATTTATGGACAGATCTGACCATTCCCTTCTGGTCAATGCCAGAAAATACAGATCATCCAACTCAAAAACCGGAGAAGCTGGTTGCAAAGGTTATCCTTGCAAGTTCTAATTTTGGAGATGTTATTTTTGACCCTTTTCTTGGATCAGGAACGACATCTGTGGTCGCAAAGAAGTTAGGCAGAAAATACTTTGGTGTAGAGCTTGATGAAATGTACGCCTGTTTAGCTGAAAAGCGTCTTGAAATTGCTGAAGCTGAGCTCTCAATCCAGGGCTACGCTGAGGGAGTGTTTTGGGAAAGAAATACTCTGAATGAACAGGTGCGCTCTATTGACAAGAAGCGCAACTCTCAACATGACAAAACACTTCATCAGCAAGACTTGTTTCTCCTAGCAGAAATGTAGATCTCATGGAAAAGAGTCAGATCTTCTACAGCGAAAAGTTCAGCGAAGTCAACGAAGCCATCAAAGAATTTCTCAACTCTCAAGAAGATTATTTGTCTCTCTCAACCGCAAATAGCCCAAGAGCAGTTGGTGACGCTATTCAGGACGTTCTAGGCAGCAATTTGCAACAAGTGCTTGGGGAGGAGAATTGCAAGAACTACTCAGCTGATTTTGCTCGAAGAGCAATGGCTGATTTAGCTTTCGAGGACGATAACGGTTTTTACTATGTTATTGACATAAAGACTCACCGAATAAGCACAAAGTTCAATATGCCAAACTTGACATCTGTAGAACGGCTATCTCGTTTCTATGAGAATGACAAGAACGTCTTTGCAGTTCTGATGGTTGCTTACGATGTTGAAGGCACCCGCTTAGAGGTGGAAAGGGTTACGTTTGTACCGATCGAGTTTCTAGGTTGGGATTGCTTGACGATAGGTGCGTTAGGTTGGGGACAGATTCAAATTGCCAACTCAAACTCAATAACTGTTAACCCTGGTTATTCACGTAAGCAATGGATGCTAGAACTGTGCGATACCTTGTCAAACTTCTACCCAAGAGAGGTTGCTAAGATTGAGAAACGGCTGAGTCATTTTGATAAAGTTAAACAGTTTTGGCTCAATCACACTGACTAAATTTATCGGTTGTAGTGTCAGTAATCAGCAATGCGAAGGAGAGGACAATATGATCGCCAGTTTCGTAGATCAAGTTGCCTCCTAGGAAACTCAACACCCTTTTCTACTGACGGTCAAAGTCGCTTGCATTATTACAACGATCGCACCGCTCGAAGCTTAGCGTCATTCGGTTGGCATGACTTATCCTATGGTTACTAACGCTCAAGCTGTCGTTACTAACGGTGAAGCTATGGTTACTAACGCTCAAGCCGTGGTTACTAACGGTGAGGCTATGGTTACTAACACTCAAGTTGTCGTTACTTCCGCTCAAGCTGTGGTTAGTAATTGTGAAGCTGTGGTTACTTCCGTTGAAGCTGTGGTTACTAACGGTAAAGCTTTTGTAAAGGCAGAAGGTCTATTTACTCTAGAACGTAGGGGTTCTAGCAGCAGACGCAGATCGTAAATTGCTTGCTCGATTTTGACGAATGACCACCGCTGTTGCCATATTTCTTCCTGTGTCTGCCGTTGTTCAATCTGCTCAAACAGTGCACCCAACGACGCGTGTTGCGTTAGGGCAGCGATGAGCCAACCACGATCGACCCCTAACTGACTCGCGGGCAAGGCAATCTCCTGGGGAGTAGGCTGGCGACCATTTAGAAAGCGTTGCCAGAGTAGCCTTAATGTATAGCGCGCTTGCAACCGAGCGACGATCGCGCCTGCTGGCTCAACCAAAAACGGTTGGTGCTGCACTCCCATCGCTGACCATTGCTGAAGCTGATTGGCTAAACCATTCTGCGCGCGTCCAACTTGCCGCGCTGATGTGGTTACTCGTACGAGTGGACTGTGACGAAAGCGGGCATTCACTCGAACTAACGCCCGATAGAGTGCCACATCCTCTGAAGTCCTCACGGGTGGCAAACCACCTGCCTGTGCATACATCTCTGCGGTCACTGCCAAACTGGCACCGTAATGTTGAAAGTGACGGGGTAACCCATCAAATGGATCAGGGTCTAGATGTGTTTCTAGTTCAGCAACCAGAAAACGATAGCCTACTTCTCGTAAATGGCAGGCTCTCGCGTAAGGATCAAGGGCGGCGCGATCGCAGCGATCGGTCACAATCCGTCCGCCGACCGCATCAGCGCCACAGGTCATCTCATATAGAATTGCAGCAATCCAATCAGGAGCTACTTGTGTGTCGCCATCCGTGGAGGCAATAACTCCTCGGTTACGTCCCAATCGCATCAAGCGGCGATGTGCCTCATCCATCAATCGCTGCCGCACCCAGCCAATGTAAGCTTGAGACGCAGGTAACGTTCGTTCAACAATGTGCAGTACTAAATCCGGATGCTGTATGGCAAACCGATGTGCGATCAATACAGAATCATCGCTGCAATTATTGGCAAACAGAATCACTTCGTAACGGTCTGCGCTCAACGGGTGTCCATTTAAATCAACCTGGTGTGCAAGAGCTGCAAGCGTCTGCTCCAGTATCTCTGCCTCATTTCGCACAGGTAGAATGACACAGACTTCACATTGAGGAAGTGGAGGCGTTTGAACTAACGGATGAAATTTAGTTTCAGGAAGTAAGGAAAGGAAGGAAGTTGATGGAGCGGTGATTGTTCTCAGGCAATCATCTTTCACGTAGCCCACTGCTATATCTCCAAGGCAATCAAGCGGTTGCAGCAAGCTGAGTTATGGAAACCTCTTCATGCTTTGTACTTGTATTGTGAAGCGTTGTTCTAACGACAAAATCCGTCCCTTGATGGAGATCGTTCTCTAACCTTGTAACCTCAAGCAGCAATGACTCAAAAGGTGGAGGGCTTCGTGTAACAGGGGTGTGATGATTAGGTTTGAAGCCATTACGCGTTTACGGTTGTGTCAACAGAAACGTCTTGGCGATCGCCTCGCCGCAGCCTCAAAGCACTGGATCGTCTTAATTTCACGTTGGGTGATGTACGAGATGTTTTTGAACCGTATCTGGCAATCTTTCTAGCAACCGAGCGTCAGTTGAATCCTGCCCAAGTCGGTATTGCCATCGCTATCGCTAACCTTGCGGGTATTATCACCCAAACGCCCCTTGGCGCTCTGGTTGATGCTTCCAAACACAAGCGCCAGTTAATTGCGATCGCATCGTTTGTCATTGCAATTAGCTATTTGACCATTACATCCGTTCAGGCGTTTCCGATCGTGCTGGTCGCACAAGCAGGTATTGGTATAGCTGCCGTGACGATCATCCCAGCAGTCTCAGCTATTTCATTAGGGCTGGTTGGACAAGACCGCTTGAATCAACGCATTGGTCGAAACGAAGCGTTCAATCGAGTGGGAAACGCGATTACAGCCGTGATTGCTGGCGTTTTGGCACAATTTATCGGGCTGACCTGGATTTTTTATCTATTGGTGCTGTTGTGTCTTGCCACCATGATTCTGATCTTTCGAGTTCAGAGTCGCGACATAGACAACGCCGTTGCTCGCTCTGATGATGCAGGTGACACAGACCAGGAGCAGAGCCAGCCGCGGACAACGATTAAAGATTTGCTGCACGATCGTCCGCTCTTAATTTTCAGTTTGTCGGTTTTCCTGTTCTACGCTGCCAACGCTGCTTTATTGCCTTTAGTAGGGCAGCAGCTTACAGGTGGTCATTCCAATATGCCTTCTGCGTTTCTCTCTGCCTGCATTGCCATCTCGCAATTCACAACCATCCCTGTAGCGGCATGGGCTGGTAAAGCCGCCGATCGTTGGGGTAGAAAGCCCCTCTTACTGCTCGCCTTTGCTGCGACAACGCTCCGGGCTTTCCTATATGGGCTGAACGCAAATCCCTGGTTCACTGTGGGCGTTCAAACTCTTGATGGGATTGCATCGGGCGTTTTTGCTGTCTTGCTTGTGGTGGTAGTGGCTGATCTTACAAAAGGAACCGGACGGTTCAATCTGGCACAGGGAGCAATTTACACCACGATCGGGGTTGGTGCCGCACTCAGCAACCTTGCGATCGGCTTTTTAGTCAAAGTTGCAGGCTTCCCAGTTGGTTTCTTCACTCTCTCAGCCGTGGCGGCAATGGGGATGGTTTGGCTGGGGTTAGCCATGCCAGAAACAAAAGAGACGTAACGCAGTTAAGTCATGACTGTTGACTGATCAAACGTCCAACTCAACGATTTGTGTCTGTATTGCTGTGCCGTTAAGGTACAGGCGAGCTACGCGATCGGAAGCTTGAATCTTCGCGGTTCTGCGCTACCTGCATTGAGAAAGAGGACACCGTTATGCTCCCCTTAGGAACAAAAATTCAATCACACCGAATTTTGTAGGATGTGTAAAGTCTACTCTTCGAGAAGCAAGCTACGGCATGGCTTCGCTAAAGGTGCTAGCCGTGACGCATCAACGCCCCGGAAGCGATGCGTTACGCTACGCTGACGGCATCCTACGCAGAATTACAGGTCATTTAATCTACGATCCTTGGAACCAGTGAGGGCATTCACCGCTTCGGGGCTGCTGCTTTAGGATTGAGATCGATGGTCATGGCAATCGCTCATACTTGATCAATCGATTTCATAGGCGCTTCATAGGACAGGAAGTGGCGATCGCGTATGCACAGTAAGGCAAACGAAGAAAACTCCCGCAAAATGGTAGCGTCATCCGACACAAGGGAACCTCTCACAAGCAGAAAGGCAGCGGTTCTAAGTCTTTTCTGACTTCAGACTTTGTTACTGCTCAGACTTTGTTACTGCAAGGAAAGATAAGATAAGCAATAGTCAAACACTCAGGTGCGAATCGCGCCATAGTCTCTGCTCCGTTATACCGATCAGTTACGCCAAAAAATGCAAGCACTGATAGCCGATGTTTTAGTGGTGGGTGGTGGGACAGGTGGTACCGCAGCAGCGATTCAAGCAGCACGACGAGGAGCCAAGACGATCTTAGTCAGCGAGTTCTCGTGGCTGGGTGGAATGCTGACGAGTGCTGGGGTATCGGCACCTGACGGCAATGAGTTAACCGCACTTCAAACAGGGATTTGGGGCGAATTTCTACGTGAACTACAGCAACGACAACCAGAAGGCTTAGATCATGGTTGGGTGAGCTTCTTCACCTATGATCCTCGTCTTGGCGCTCAAATTTTTGCCGATTGGGTAGCAGCATTACCGAACCTAAAGTGGATCGCTGGGCAAACGCCGGAAAGTGTCTTTGTTCAAGAGCACCGCATTACTGGAGTACAGTTTCAAGATTTCACGATTCGCGCAACGGTGACGCTTGATGGCACAGAGTTGGGAGATTTGCTCAATCTAGGTGAAGTGCTGTATCGCTGGGGCTGGGAGTTACAAGCGGAGTTTGGCGAACCCAGTGCGCCTGTCGCTCCAAGCAAGCTCACGCAGCAATATCCTGTGCAGGCTCCAACCTGGGTCGTGGTGATGCAGGACTACGGTGAAGGTGCAACAGCTAACGAAATCCTTGCGCCACCAAACGATGATCCCGATCGCTTTGCAAGTGCGTGGGATCACTACGGGGGCGATCGCTTTCTCAACTATGGACGCTTACCTGGAAACCGCTTCATGATCAATTGGCCCATCCACGGCAATGATTATGGTGAAGGTTTAGAGCGTTTATTGTCAGCCGAACAGCGTTCAGCCTTTCTCACTGAAGCACTATGGCATACCCAAAGCTTTGCCCGCTTCATTCAACAACAGTTAGGTCGTCGCTATGGGTTGGCGATGGACGTTTTTCCTCTCAAAGAGAGGGGAGAGGAGAGAGGGGAGAGGAGAGAGGCAAGTTTCGGTGGTGGTGCTTATGCGCTGCATCCGTACTATCGGGAAAGCCGACGGCTGCAAGGGCTAACAACCGTGCGTGAGCAGGATATCCTCCCCCTAAGCAACGGATGTGTGGCACCCCTACCGATCGTCGTCTCTGGGCAGGGCTGTATGCAGGCAGAAACGGTCTGTGATGCGATCGCGATCGGCAACTATGTCAACGATCACCACTATCCCAGTGGAGACATTGTCTTGAAGCCAAAGTCGATGCGCTGGGGTGGACGTTGGACGGGCACTCCGTTCACCATTCCCTACCGAGCACTGGTGCCAAACAGCACTGATGGACTGCTGGTTTGCGAGAAAAATATCTCCGTTTCCCACATGGCGAATGGTGCGACTCGCTTGCAGCCACTGGTACTGGGGATCGGTCAGGCGGCAGGCATGGCTGCGGCGCTTTGTGTGGAGCAGGGGTGTGAGCCACGGGCATTGAATGTGCGATCGCTCCAGGAAGCATTGCTGACCGATTCGATCGCGCCAACGGCTGTTATCCCTCTGCTCAATCTGCTTCCTACCGATGCTGACTGGTTGTACTGGCAGCACTATTACCTAAATCAACCAGAAGCTTATCCTGCTAGCGGCAATTGCCCTACTCAGCGCCAAGCGCGATCGACCAGCCAAGCTCCTGCCCAGGCTGCTGATTTAGCCTCAGCAGAGACTGTACTCAGAGCACAATCTCTATCCGGCGTTTTTCGACAAGCAGGCGAGCAAGCTTACACGATGCAAGTAGAGAAGCCATCTGTACTCGAAAAGGCAATGATAAGCCTGGTTACTCTCGACCCAGTGATCAATGAAGCTCTTGCTACAGCGTCAGTAGAGCAACCGATCAGTGTGTCAGGCAGGCTGAACACGGCTGGAAATTGGTTTCTAGTAGAAGCAATCGAGTTTTCCGCAAGTACGCTGTAGTTGCCTGCGGTATCGTCTGCGATCGTGCCAATTTGGAGCCAGAGAGGTTACTGGAGCTGACCACGCAGCGATCGTGCGGCTCCCTGGCTAGGCTTCTCCCCCAAGTCATCAGCAACCGTTAGCCTGCTGGGCTTGAAGCGCTTCAGTGTTACCTTAATGCCTTGAGCGCCTTCTTGTTCTAAATCTTCAACGTAGCCACTCTTGGCAGCGGTAGCGGCTTTAGCGCTCAGAAACGGACCAAAGTAATAGGTGCAAGTCGGCGTGTCTGTAATGACTTCGACCCACCACGCAAACCCAAACAGATTGAGCAGATTTAACAAAAGATCTTGCATTAACATCTTTACAGATTTACCAATGGGTTAGCAAAATGGGTCACAACCTCACGTGAGGTTGTAAGGGCTGACTCTTTACACTTTGTATACTACTTGCGGCTCACTTTTTCAACCGCACAGCCTTTTCCACTGTATCCAGGTGCAATGTGTTCGACCAGCGCTGACGAAAGATTTCATAAAGCGCCATACCTGCGGCAACAGACGCATTCAAACTGGGAGTATTGCCGCTTAGAGGAATCGAAACTAGACTATCGCAGGCACGCTGAGTTAACATGCTTAGTCCATCGCCTTCTGCACCAACGACCAGCACCACAGGACCAGAGAACTGCACGGTTGGTAGCGCTTGACTGCCGCTGCTGGCAGTGCCATAGATCCAGAAGCCAGCAGTTTTAAGCTCTTCTAAGGCGCGACCAAGATTGACAACACGTGCGACTGAAAAGGTTTCTAGCGCTCCCGCCGCCACTTTGACCACCGTGGAGGTGACTCCCACCGCTCGCCGTTGGGGGATCACCAAACCCTGTGCTCCTAACGCTTCTGCCGTCCGAACGATGGCACCGAGATTATGGGGATCGGTGATGCTATCGGCAACGATGATTACTGGCTGGTCAGAAGCCGCTTTCGCCTGCGCGATCAAGTCTTGCAGATCCATATACGCATGGGGTGCAACCTGGGCGACAACGCCTTGATGGTTTGCCCGAAAGGTGAGTTGATCTAACCGCTGTGGTTCTACTTCATCAATGACCGTGCCGTTTGCTTTTGCCTGAGACAAAAGGTCATGAAAGCGATGATCGTAACGGAGTTTGGCTGTAATCCAGATGCGGTTGAGCGATCGCTGACCTTCTAGTGCTGCCAAAACCGGATGGCGACCATAGATCAGATCGGCTTCTTCAAGAGACGCTGGCGCTGCGATCGCAGGATCGTGTCCTGGTTCAAACTGCTGCCTTGCTTCAACAGGTGGTAGCGATCGCTGCTGGCGTGGTGCAGTCGATCGTTGCTCATACCGTGATGAATGCCCCGCACGTCGATTTGGCGCAACGGTTCCCGCGTCCCGCGACGGACGTGGGCTATCAGCTTTATAGTCGGAATTTAGCTCTCGTGAGGGCTTTGGCATCCCGGCTGGGCGATCGCTGCTGGGTCTCCGCACTCGTGGTCTGGCAGAGTTGCGGTCAGAGTTCCCATCGGTAGCCTTAAAATCAGTGCTGGCTTTACGCGCTGGACGTGGTTTACCAGCTTGAAAATCGGTACTCCCTTCCCGTGACAGCCGCGGCTTACCAGCTTTAATCGGCTGGGATCGCCCTTTTGATCCCACTGGTTTGATACGGGGTTTGGCAGAGCGGGTCGAAAGTGTGCGCTCTTGGGGATCGTCGTGATGTTTTTTGGCAGCCATGATGTTACGGAAGAAGTAAGCGAATAAGGCGTTTGAACGGTCTGAGTGACTGGTTTAGATTTGGCTTAATTCACTGGTGTTACAGCTCAGTCGGTGTATCAAGCTCTAGCTGTGCTAACAGTTGTGCCAGACGTGTTGGGTTGGTGAGGTAAAGATAACCAATCAAGGTTTCTAAACTGGTCGCTTGCTGATAAACGCTGGGATCAACTCGTTTGGGTCGTCCAGTTGCCGCGTTACGTCCGCGTTTCACAAGCTCCAGTTCGGATTCTGTCAAGGAAGGCATGAGCGATCGCAAATGCTCAGCCTGGCGTTCTGCCCTTACCTGAGCCACGACCTGAACGTGATAGGACTGAAGCCGCTTAGGTGGTAACAGATAAAGGCGACGAACGTAGAGTTCGTAAACAGCATCTCCTAAATACGCCAGGGCAGCAGGCGGCAACTGTTGAAGGGATGTCTCAACCAATGGAGGGAAAGACAGCATGAAGGCAACTTCGTCAAGCGATGCGGTCTCGACACAGGGCTGTGAGCGATCGCCGTGCCGAGCTGTATCCGTAAGCGCTACCTCCCATCTCATTTCTGCATTCACCAACCTAGCGATCGGATTCAGGACACGCTCATGAATCTGCCGAGTCAACCAAATCAGCCTACTCATCTTAGCTGGATTTCTAGTTGGTTGGCGGACTCTCGCAACAAGTCCTCACGCCTGTTTTATTTATCTATACTAGAAAATCTCTCCTAAGAATGACAGATGCAACGGTATCACCGTCTAAGATTGCGTCTGTGAACCGATGAAAAATGATACAGACAAGACCAGCTACCCGTAGAGAATCGTTCCCGTTGAACAGCGCTCAACTGTAGCTACAGTCTGCTTTAGATAGTCCGACCCTTTCGCCCAGATCTGTCAACATGAACCAGCCGCCCCTGGCTCGCCTTGCTAGAGTCGATCGCATCTTGGTTGTCGATGATCATCCCGATAATTCGTTCTTAATTCAAACGCTTTTGCAGCAAGAGGGTTACCACATTGATATAGCCAACAGCGGTAGTGAGGCACTGAGCTACATTGAAGCGACTCCACCCGATTTGCTGCTGCTGGATGTGATGATGCCAGGTATGGATGGGTATGAAGTGACGCGCCGCATTCGGCAGAACACTGATCTGCCGTTTCTGCCGATTTTACTGATTACGGCGCATGACCAGCCCAGCGTTGTACGTGGGTTAGGGTTAGGTGCCGATGAGTTTATTCGTAAACCAGTTGAGTTTGATGAGCTGGTTGCACGGGTGCAATCGCTGCTGCGCTTGAAGCACAGTGTTGATGAGCGCGACCTGATTGCCCGCCAGCGCGAAGATTTTGTCTCTCGTTTAACGCACGACTTGAGGACACCGCTGGTTGCCGCCGATCGCATGCTCACGCTCTTTCAGGAGGGTGCTTTAGGCGAACCGCCGCCTGCTATGAGCGAAGCTATCGATACCATGATCCGCAGCAATCAGAATCTGCTGACGATGGTAAACATGCTGCTAGAAGTCTATCGCTACGAAGCAGGGCGGAAAACACTCAACTTCACGCCTGTCAACCTGCTGGAACTGGTCGAAGCGGTCATTGCTGAACTGTCGCCGATCGCGATCGAAAAAAAGCTGGCGCTAACGCTTGATCAAGCCGCGCTACAGAACAACCAATTATCAGATACTGTCATGGGCGATCGCATTGAGCTGCGGCGCGTCGTGACCAATCTATTGGGCAACGCGATCAAATTTACCGATGCAGGCTCGGTCATAGTGCGCCTGATTACCTCTAACCAGAAGCCCGCGACAATCGCTTTGGAAGTCGAAGATACGGGTCCAGGTATTCCGATCGCAGACCAACCCAAACTGTTTGAAAGTTTTATGACGGGAAATCACAGACGCTCTGGCAGCGGCTTAGGATTGCATCTCTCACGTCAGATTGTTGAAGCCCACCAGGGGCAAATTTACGTCCAATCAGACGTTGGCAAAGGCAGCTTGTTCACAGTGCGCTTGCCTGTCCAAGCGTGATTAGCCAAGCTGCTAATCCAGTGATTTTACGGGCAACGAACGCTAAACTGGCACACAGTCTGCTGAGCCTTTGACGACTGTCATCCGTTGCTATAGCGTTCTTCTGCCCAGGGTTCACCGCGTTGATGATAGCCATTCCGTTCCCAGAAGCCCAACGCTTCATGGTCGAGAAACTCTAAACCATTGAGCCATTTAGCGCTTTTCCAGGCATACAGATGAGGCACCACCAGCCGCAGCGGTCCACCGTGTTCAGTGGGAAGCGGTTCGCCAGATAGTGTATGCGCGAAAAAGTTATCCTCGCGCAGAAAGTCATCGATCACAATATTAGTTGTATACCCGCCGTAGCAATGCTCCATCAAATGCACTGCTTTAGGGTCAAGCTCTACATGGCGCATAAAGTCAGACACCTTGATGCCTGTCCACTGCACATCCAGCTTTGACCAGGTTGTCACACAGTGGAAGTCTGCAGTGAAGTGGCTTTGAGGCATCGCCATCATATCGTCCCAGCTAAAGGTGACCTCCTTTGCCAGTCCCCATACACGAAGATGCCAGTCGCTAGTGTTAACGACAGGTGTTTCACCGTAGGTCAAGACCGGAAAACCTTTAGCGAGATGCTGACCGGGGGGCACGCGGTCTTGTAGCTCTGGATCGGGCTTCTGAAAAAACTTTCCCAGCATGGCAATTGGGTTAGTAGCGTTTGGACTGCGTTACGACTCTTCTTCGTCTTCGGCATCGGCTTGTGGGTAGATGAAGCCTTCAGCCCGCCCGGTCAAGATCGATTTGCCGATCGACAGTGCCCGTTGTGCCTGCAAGTTTGCTTTACGCTTCCAGGTTGCTTTGCGCTGATCGCGCTTACCGTTGGAGGTTTTCTTCTTAGGAACAGCCATAGCAGTGGGAGTTTGATTTGACAGCTTTTCTATTCTAGGGCATTGAGCCTTGATCCAGATCTTCTCGCTGAAGATTGGTAGCGTAATCTCAGTAGCTTAGGATCGCCTTCCTGTTTCTACGGGGTTACCCGATCGTCAAGCCACTGCGCTTGATCCGTCTGCTTCGTCGGCGATCGCCAATAGCTGAAGTATCCGTCGCAGTGGAATGTGAGCTTGCTCTGAACGGTTGGTCAACTCGCGCCCCAGGTCATAGATGGCTTGCTCCACCAGGTAGTAATCTAACAGCACCTGTAATTCCTGGTGGGTTTGTGGCAGAAAGCTGCTCTGCTTGGCAGTCGTCAGGTACTCCTTGAGGAAGGTCATGCTGACCCAACGGTGCCAGAAGGTTGCCCATTGCTGTAGCTGTTGTCGCTGCTCAGGTTGGCTCATGCCGCTTTCGATTTCACGATCGAGTGCCACGTTAGTAGCATAGTAAAAGGATTGAAGCATTCCTGCCACATCTCGCAGGGGCGATCGCTTCATGCGGCGTTCGCTGAGACTCCGAGCCGGATCGCCTTCAAAGTCAATGACATAGAAGTCTTTGCCCGTATAAAGTACTTGACCCAAGTGGTAATCGCCGTGATAACGCGTGCGTAGAGCAGTAATTTTGTGGTTCAAAACCAACTGGAACCGCTGCAAACAGGCATCATGCTGTTGGAGCACCAGGTTCGCTAGGCGTTGTGTGTCGGGTGAGAGGGTACTCAACCGATTCTTCAAAGACTGGAAGACATGACCGGATAAATTGCGGCTGTACTGATAAATCGATCGCTGATACAGCGAGGTAAATGGTTCTGGCGTAAAGGCAGGCTTGCCCGGAGCAGAAGCCAGTGCAAGGTGCAGTTCTGCGGTGCGCTGTCCCAGCAGTTGAATGTTTGCGAGGTAGGTGTTGATCGCCTTGCAAGCAGGGATTTGCGTGGACGAAGGAGTCACAGGACAGGATGGTAACGGAAAAAACACGTCCGTTGCTTCGGGACTGGTGGTTAGTGACTCTGTTGCGATCGCAGTCAGCAATTCCAGCAGCGAACCAGATGGCATGGGCGCGTCGGCAATATCTGCTGGATGCATCACCACCAGTTCAAAGTAGTCGCGCAGGTTGTCGAGCGTGTAATCCCAGGCGCTGCGTGTATCTGGAATGAACTCTTGCAGAATACCCACCGTCATCGGTTCGGCATTGGGACGGTGGTATTCCAGGGTGCCTGCGATCGACGGAATGAAGGCAAAGCGCTGTTGTTCATCCAGAAACTGTCGTACTTCCAGATCGGGCTGAATGCCTTCCTCCACTTTTTGGAAAAGTTTGAGAATGAAGCGATTTTGTGCTACTACCCCACTGCCGCTCACATCGCTGTAGACGATCGACAGATTGTTGTGATCGCCTCTGAGCAATGCCGAATCGAAGTAAAGATTGCCGCCGCTACGTTCAGCAAAGAGCTTTGTTGACGTGGCAACCAGTTCACCAGCCGTGTTTTTGTAGCGATGCTTTTGAGCAATACCATCCAGCAGGGTGCTCAAGAATTGCTTGTCGGCGATCGCGTCAAACAGCACTGCGACCTCATCGCTGCTCTGCGATCGCAGTCGCGCCATCACCACTTGGGGCGTTTCGGTGAGTAGCTGTAGCGCCTGTTCACCTGTGGCACACGCCAGAAAGAAGAGATAGGTCTGGGGACTGCCCTGGATATAGTCCACCTGCAAGGCAAGCATTTGCGCGTAGCTATCTTTATAGGGAATGGCGATCGCGTCTGCAATGCGAGCCGTTTGCACTGTGCGCGTTCTGCCACCAAACCACCGATGGCTGGCTAGATACTCTGGCAGCAGCGACTCTAGCGCTGTGGTGAAACTGCGCGTTGGTGCTGACTGCAATTGAGAGAATGCCGTCTCCCAGGTACTGCTCATCACCAGTGTTGGCAACTCTACTTGTGGCTTCGAGGCTTGCAGAGAACTGGGTTGCAGCTTAAGCGTGAACCAATAAATAGCGTAGGGTCCAATGCTAAGGAAGTAGGGAGCATCGCCGATCGCTGGGAACTCAGTGCGTCCAAAGATTTCAACGGGTACCCGATCGTTAAATGCGGCTAGATCCAGCGCCACCGTTTGCACAAAGCGCGACAGGTTCGCCACCACCAAGATTTGTTCATCTTCATATGTGCGCGTAAAAGCAAGCACTTTACGGTTTTCGGGATGCAGGATTTGAAAATCACCACTGCCCAACGCTTGAAAGCGATTCCGCATGGCAATCAACCGCTTTGTCGCATTGAGAAGCGAATTGGGATTCGTTCGCTGTGCCTCAACGTTGACGGTCGCATAGTGATATTCTGGCTCGACGATGAGGGGCAGATACAGCCGTTGGGGGCTGGCGTTGCTAAACCCTGCGTTACGATCGAAGTTCCACTGCATCGGTGTGCGAACCCCATTGCGATCGCCGACGTAAACGTTGTCGCCCATACCAATCTCATCCCCGTAGTAGAGTACAGGTGTGCCAGGTAGCGACAAGAGCAGCCCATTGAGGAGTTCGATCTGACGGCGATCGTTCCCCAGCAAAGGAGCCAGCCGTCGTCGAATGCCCAAATTCACCCGCATCTCTGGGTCTTGGGCATAGACCCGATACATAAAATCCCGATCTTCATCCGTCACCATTTCCAGCGTCAGCTCGTCGTGGTTCCGCAAAAACAAGCCCCACTGGCAGTTGTCCGGAATGGCTGGCGTTTGCTGCAAAATATCCGCAATGGGAAAGCTATCTTCCATCCGCAGTGCCATAAACAGTCGCGGCATGAGCGGGAAGTGAAAGTTCATGTGGCACTCATCGCCATCGCCGTAATAAGCAGCAGCATCTTCGGGCCACTGATTCGCTTCTGCCAACAGCATTCGGTTGGGAAACTTTTCGTCAATGTGCTGGCGCAGTTGCTTCAAAAATGCATGGGTTTCGGGCAAATTCTCGCAGTTTGTACCATCCCGCTCATACAAGTACGGTACTGCATCCATCCGCAGCCCATCCACGCCCATCGCCAGCCAAAAATCCATCACATCAAACACTGCCTGACGCACAGCAGGATTGTCATAGTTCAAGTCGGGCTGATGTGAGTAAAAGCGATGCCAGAAGTACGCCTTTGCTACAGGATCCCACGCCCAGTTAGACGACTCAAAATCTTGGAAGATGATCCGTGCTTCTTGGTATTTTTCGGGCGTGTCGCTCCAGACATAAAAATCTCGCTCCGTACTGCCTTTAGGCGCTTTGCGTGCCCGTTGGAACCAGGGATGCTGATCAGAGGTGTGGTTGACGATGAGTTCGATAATGACCCGAATGCCCCGCTGATGAGCAGCTTCCAGGAGTTCCTTAAAGTCGTCTAATGTACCGTAGATGGGGTTGACATTGACGTAGTCAGCAATGTCGTACCCATCGTCCCGCAGCGGAGAGGGAAAAAATGGTAGGAGCCATATAGCCGTCACGCCCAAGTCTTGAAGATAATCCAGCTTGCCAGTCAGCCCACGAAAGTCGCCGATACCGTCATTGCTGCTGTCAGCGAAGGCACGCACAGGCACTTCGTAGATAATGGCGTTCTTAAACCAAAGGGGATCATTCTTCAAGGAATCGTTCTTCAAGGTCTGACCATCCACGCGTGAGTTCCGTAAACAAGTTAGCGGAAATAGTTCGCTTCGTCATCGTACAAAGGTAGGAGCGATCGCGTCACGGTTCACCACTATCGTCGTACCAGCATCAAAACACGCTTTCTCGGCACAGGAACTTTACATGATCCAATCCCAAACTATCCAGTCCTCAAGAGGGATGCATTCGCTACGCCTTTGCTTTTATGAATGACGTTGCTGAGTAATGGTGTAAAGAAGCGGCACAAATCCCCAACTTCTTTGTATAGTCCTGATTAGTCGGCTCAATCTAGTTAGAAGTCAGGAATCTAGCCTTTCCTGAAACAATCCATTTGATTTTTATAAGAGCGATCGCTGATATGAGTTTTCAACGCGCTAGTGGTGTCTTGCTGCATCCAACCTCTCTACCCAGTCAGTTTGGTATTGGCGATCTCGGTCAATCTGCTTACAGGTTTGTTGATTTTTTGGCTAAGAGTGGTCAAACGCTCTGGCAAGTTTTGCCGTTAGGTCCGACAGGCTATGAGCATTCTCCTTACATCATGAATTTCAGCACCTTTGCTGGTAACCCTCTGCTAATTGATCTGGAGCAATTAGTGAGCGATAAATTGCTTGATGCAAATGAATTAACACCGCTATTAGATGTTGATCTAGAGCGAGTTGATTTCGATAAGGTGATTGCTCACAAAACGCGGTTTTTGAAACTGGCACACGATCGCTTCCAGAAAGCGCGATCGCCCGAACAGGGCAACCAATTCGTGCAGTTTTGTCAGGAACAAGCCAATTGGTTGGATGATTTTGTGCTGTTTATGGCATTGCTAGAAGCAAACGACGGCAAAAGTTGGCATCAGTGGGAACCTGCGATCGCGCGACGAGAACCAGATGCGCTTAAAACACAAATAGAAGCATTACAAGAAAAGATTCAATTCCATCAATTCTTACAGTTCAAATTCTTTGACCAATGGCAGGAACTACGTCAATATGCGAATGCCAAAAACATCAAAATCGTTGGCGATATTTCCATCTACGTCTGTCACAACAGCTCAGACGTTTGGGCAGATCCAGAGCTATTCAAGCTTGATCCAAACACCTTTGAGCCTGCGTTTATTGCCGGGGTGCCGCCCGATTATTTCAGCGCGACCGGACAACTCTGGGGCAATCCGGTTTACAACTGGGAGCAAGCGCAAAAAACGAATTTTGCCTGGTGGATTAAGCGCTTTCAGGTGACATTGCAGTATGTCGATATTGTTCGCGTTGACCACTTTCGCGGCTTTGAGGCATATTGGCAAGTGCCTGCCGATGAAGAAACTGCTATTAACGGCGAGTGGATTAAAGCGCCGGGTGAACAATTCTTTGAAGCGCTGAGTCAGGCACTGGGAACCTTACCCATTCTGGCAGAAGATCTCGGCATTATTACACCCGAAGTGGAGGCATTGCGCGATCGCTTTGACTTCCCTGGAATGCGAATTCTCATGTTTGCGTTTGGCGATGATTCAAACAATGCTTACTTGCCTCACAACTACGTCAAAAATACGGTGGTTTACCCTGGTACACACGACAACGACACTACGATCGGCTGGTGGCAGCAAGCCAATGCAACCGAGAAACAGTTTCTCGCACGCTATTTAGGCTACGACTCACCTGAAGCAATTAGTGACATTAGTTGGCTGCTGATTCGCACTGCCTTAGCCTCTGTTGCCGATCTCGCAGTGATTCCATTACAGGATTTGTTGGATCTAGATGGTCGATCGCGCATGAATGACCCAAGCCACAACGATGGCAACTGGCGCTGGCGTTATCGCAGTTCGGATTTATTGACGCAGGAGTTGAGCGATCGGCTTCTTGCTCTCACGCAACTTTATAGTCGCTAACGGCTAAGTTGAGCGGCGGTTAGTATCTTTTGCCTCCCCACCAAGATCTTTCACCTGCTTTCGGCTTGCTGCTTTTGTAAATCAGCAAAACCGTCTACACTGATTTCCTCAACCGCTTGCCCCACTTGCGGCAGCGCAAAGGTCAGGGTCAGTTTCTTCATAAAGCAGGGCTGCGATAGCGCGTGCGTGGGCTTGAATTTGGGCTTTTTTGTCAACGTCCATAAGGCTCTGTTAGGGGCAGTGAACTGCTCACAGTTAGCCTTAGCGCAGCAAGTTAAATCTAAGTATTTATGCTCGTCGCAAAAGTGGGATGCACCAAAGCTAGTGGCTGACCGCTGCTCGCTCAATGCTTAAATTCCCGCTCACAAATGATTTGGGACTGCTATAGTTCTATTTCAATTTGGTAGATAGAATCTTGTCCAACGTTGAATTTTTTAGAGACGATTCTGATTGCAAACAGCAGCGATCGCTCTCTCAGTAAAAATGCCGAAGTCTCCGTATAAACCACATTGGCGCAAAGTTCTTATGAATCTATAAGCATCATGTTCGTTCAATATTTAATACCGGGAACGCTAATAATGCGAGCGTCGAAGGTATAAGTAATGGCAGATTCTAGTATTTTTGATAACAGCACAGCGACACAGCGATTAATTACTGCTGCGTCCGGTACTCAAACGTTTTCCAACACGTCGGGTGATACCAGCTACTCACTTGACTCAACCGATACACAGGACTTTTTCCGTCTGCGCCTTAGCCAGCGTAGTAGTGCTGTCCTCACACTGACCTCTCAAAATGCAAATGCTGATATTGCTATTCTTGACGCTGGCGGCGTTTTGCAACAGTCTACCAATGGCGGTACCCTAGCGGATGCGATCGCCACAGGACCACTCAACGCTGGCGACTATTACATCCGAGTTTCGTTGGCTGATACCAGCACTAGCACCAGCTATACGCTTAAAGTTAACCCAACTAAAGCTGCTCGTGCAGATCTCCTCTGGCGAAACTCCAACAGCGGACAAAATGCAGTCTGGCTAATGGATGGAACCACCTTGGTCAGCAGCTTTTACACTATTCCCGTCGGCGACCCTAACTGGAAAATTCAAACGACGGGTGACTTTAACGGCGATGGGACTTCCGATTACGTTTGGCGTAACTACAGCACTGGTCAAGATGTCATCTGGCTGATCAACACGGATAATACCTACCGCACCTCAGCGTATTTTAACGGAGTCGGCGACCTCAACTGGAAAATTGCAGGCGCTGGTGATTTTGATAGTGACGGGAAAACTGACCTTATCTGGCGCAACTATGCCACAGGCGAGAATGTTTGCTGGTTAATGGATGGCACAACCTTCAGAACATCGGTTTCATTGTCGAGCGTACCTAATATCAATTCACGGATCAATAGTGTCGGAGACTTTAATGGCGACGGCAAGCCTGACTTGGTCTGGCGAAACTATCAAACTGGGCAGAATACCATTTGGCTGATGAATGGACTCTCTCTCACTTCAGCCGTCTCGCTTCAAGCCGTTGGTGACGTTAACTGGAACATCGTCGGCGTTGGAGACTCTAATGGCGATGGTAAGCAAGATATCGCTTGGCGCAACTATTCAACGGGGCAAAGTGTTTTCTGGTTAATGAATGGCACCGCCTTTTCGACAAGCGTATCGCTTCCTTTCATTGGTGACACAAGTTGGCAGATTAGCGGAGTCATCACGGGGCAGCCACCGAGTATATTGGCTGGCAGTAGCATGGGATCTGCCTTTAACATTGGCACTCTGAACAATACAGGCAGCTACAGCGACAGCGTTGGCGGAGTGACAACTCCAAATGGTTACTATAAGTTCAACTTATCGACTGCTAGTGTACTGAATTTATCCCTTACGGGTTTAAACGTAGGCACGAATGCAGATCTACAGGTGATTAGAGACACAGATGGTAACGGTGTCATTAGCAGTGATTCGGAAATTATTGCTAAATCGTTGAATTTAGACAATGCAGATGAACTTATTTCTAATCTTTCATTAGCGGCTGGCACTTACTTTATCCGAGTCCTCTCTTCCTCGGCTCAAGGCTCAACGTACTCTTTGGGCGTTAGTTCAGCCACTGCTCAACAGATTGATTTGGCACCAAATCCGTCAAGCACGTTTACCGTGACGCGCACGAATGGAAGCGCCCTACCAGCGACTGTGAGCCTTAATACTGGTAGCAGTAACTACGTCTCTGCAGTTAGAGTCAACTACTCGATCCGCAATACCAGTGCGGGCAATGTCACTCCATCGTCGTTCAAAGTCTCGTTTTACCTGTCGCGGGATAATGTGATTACAGCCAGCGATCTGCTTCTGGGCACGATCGACCCCAATACTGGCAACAGTGACAGAGATGTGTTTGTGCCTAACCTGGCACCGGGTGCCAATTGGACGAGTCAGCAAACACTTAATCTGATTGCACAAGCCGATTCATGGTGGGGCGGTGACCAGGCTTACTACATTGGCATGATCATCGATGCGGGCAATCAGGTTGCTGAGTCGAATGAATCGAACAATACAGCGAGTGCGGCGATCGCCATCCGAGACACACTGCAACCAGATTTGTTGGGTGGTGGGCTGACCATTGCCCAAGCAACAGCATCACCAAACCAGGTAATCAGCTTTACTGGAATGATCAAGAACATTGGTAACCGAGTGGCTGGTTCGTCACGTGCGCTGGTGCGGTTCTACTTCTCTAACGATGACATTCTTGATGGTAGTGACACTGTGATCGCTGTTGCCAACATTGCGCCTGTCGCAGCGCAGGGCAGCGTGTCGTTTAATACCGCAACTGGACCACCGACTGGAGGCACGCTACCCCCTGCTTTCTTCACCACGCCCAGTACCAGTATTCTGACTCCAGATTCCAGTTGGGAAGGGTGGCGAGGGAATAATCGGTACTACCTCTGCATGTACGTTGACTTCTTTGATGCGGCTGTAGAAGGCTACTCCAAAGAAAATAATCTAAATTACGGGAGAGTAAATGGTCAATACACAGACTATGACTTTATTGACATTACGAATGCTCCTAACAATACGCCTGTGTAGAGGTTAGAGCAATTTTGTAAAGGCTACACCAAGAGATGACCTTTAACTTTTTCAAAGGTTATCTCTTGGTCTGTGATGCGAAGACGTTTAATTGTGAGTGAGGGGTGTGTGAGCAACGCCCCACACCCCTTTTGATCTCAATGTCCTAAGCTCTGTAACACAGTTATATCTATCGTTTGTCACACTTTCTAAGGTCGATTGAGCGAGGTAGTTAAAAAGTCCTAGGAACAAAGCCATAGTATTGCGGTCAAGTTCACTAAGTGCTTAATAGCTCTATCATCGAAACCAAGTTATCGGGTTGCACGCAAGCCACGGTTGCATCACCAATTCTTATTGAGCCTGTAGGCAGTACTCAAAAAGAAACGATTTTTTGCTATCGCTCATACGTGTCATTCATCAGTATCGCTTCAGCGTTTACGGAGTTTTTTTATGTCTCATGTTCGTCATTGGTCTTCGGCAAGTGCATTCATGCTGGCATTGGGTGTAAGCTCAAGCGCCATTGCGCCGTTCGTCGTTTCAGCTCCGGCTACAGCGGCTAACTTTTCCGATACCCGCTCTCACTGGGCACGCCCCTTCATCGAAACGCTGGCTGAAAGGCAGATTATTGCAGGTTTCCCCGATGGCACCTTCAAGCCCGATGCTCCAGTGACCCGCGCTCAGTTTGCGGCGATCGTCAAAAATGCGTTCAGCAACAGTTCAGTGCGTGTCTCGCGCGGCTTCGGTGATGTTCCTGGCTCGTACTGGGCAGCAACGGCGATCGGCAAAGCGTATGAAACAGGCTTCATGAGTGGCTATCCCGATGGTGCCTTCAAACCAGAACAGCAAATTCCGAAAGTGCAGGTCTTGGTCGCCCTTTCCAGCGGCTTGAACTTCACGCCCGCACGCGCTGCCGATACAACTCTGGCAACGTTTAGAGATGGCGGCGAAATCCCTGCCTATGCGAAAAGTGGCGTAGCAGCAGCGGCAGAGCGGAATGTAGTGGTCAATTACCCCAATGTCAGCTTTCTCAACCCCAACGAAACCGCAACTCGTGCGGATGTTGCTGCCTATATCTATCAGACTTTGGTGAATCAGGGCAAACTGGCTCCGATCGCCACTAGCGAAGGCGCAAACAACTACATTGCCCGACTCAACGGCAGCACACCAACTACAGGTAGTAACCCAACGCCAACCACGAATCAAACGGCGCTAAATCCGCGTTATCTGGTGCCTCAAGGTACGTCAGTCAACATCCGCTACCTCGGTTCACAGAAAATTGTAGTGACTCCTGGTGAAACCATCAATAATCTGACGCTACGGGTGGTTGATGATCTCAAAAATAATCAGGGTCAAGTCGTCATTCCCAGAGACAGCGACATTGCGGGTCAACTGATTCCGGTCAGCAGCAATGGTCAAATTTTGGGTACGCAGTTTATTGCCCAACGGGTGACGATCGGCAGCCAGTCCTATCCCTTTAGTGCGCGATCGCAAGTGGTCAGTGGGCAGCCCGTGACCCAAAACACCAACCCTGGCACACTTAAAGATGCGGCGACCTCTGCGGCAACCAGCGCCGTCCTAGCAACCATTCTGGGACAAAAAATTGATCTGGGTACCATTCTAGCTGGTGCCACTGGTGGACAAACTGCCACCCAAACACAAACGCCCCAAAACTTAATTGTGATTGACCCCTCAGCCGATCTTCGCTTAACCGTCAGTAACGATTTCTACGCCAATCCATAATTGGCATAGATGATGTCATCGAGTCTCTTATCGATCGCATTGAATTTAAGAAGCCCAGCATCGATCGTGGTGTTGGGCTTTTGATGGTCTATTCACCCATCAGGTGAGCGATCGCGCTTAGGTTTTCTCCTACGTTCGCCTAACGTTCATGCAGCACCAGTCCTGGCGCTTCCAGAGGGCTGCGACCACCCAGCCGTTTTCTTCGAGCGTATCGGCGACGGGTTTTGCCTGATCGAGCAGAATGCCGCTAAAGATGCCCCAGGTGTGCGGATGGGCGATCGCGGTCATCTGTGGGATCAGGTCAATAATGACCTCAGCAAGAATATTGCAGACAATGCCATCTACAGGCGCAGCGATTAACTCAGCCACGCGATCGACGCTGCCTTGTTCCACAATGAGATGGTGTGCATCAATGCCGTTAAGGTCGCGGCTCTCGCGTGCTGCCTTCACAGCCAGCGGATCGGTATCAACCGCGTAGCCTTGCTTTGCACCCAAAAGAATAGCACCGATCGAGAGAATGCCCGAACCGCAACCAATATCGGCAATGATTAGATCAGCAACATCACTGCCCAGGCGCATTTCGAGTGATTCCAGGCAGAGTTGCGTTGTCGCATGATCGCCCGTGCCAAAAGCAACGCCGGGTTCAAGCTGAAGAATGATGCGATCGGTCTGCTCTGGTTTCGGCAACCAGGCAGGATTGATGAGGAAGCGATCGCCAATTTCCTGCGGTTGCCAATGCTCTTTCCAGGTGCTTGACCAATCTTCTTCGTCAATCAAATCCCACTGCACGGCTGGAATGGGTAGACCAATGCAAAGAGCATCCTGCCGTAATGCCAGCGCCAAGGCTGCCAGATCAAGCACATGCGCCTGTTCCTGCGGTAAATAAGCACTGATGAGAGACGAGTAACCTTTCACTTCACTGGACATACCACGGCAACCGAACATCTCCAGTCGCCAAAAGATGGTTTCTTCCAGCGCGGAGTCACACAGAATCTGAATTTCCCACCAGCTATTTGCCATAAGAGCGGTCAGCGATTAGCAATCAGCCATCAGCTTGTGTTGTTGTGTATTTCTCGTCGCTCATGCCGTAAACACAGGCGACTAACGGCTGAGCGCTGACAGCTAATAGCTATAACGTTACCGTATAGGCATCCCGAATACCCGACACCTTCAAAATCTCATCTAGAATCCCGTCAGGCAGGGGATCGTCAATGCTAAGTACCATCACGGCATCGCCACGCACAATTTTGCGTCCCACCTGCATACTGGCAATATTGACGTTGAAGTTGCCTAAGAGTGAACCAATATTACCGATAATTCCTGGCATATCGCGGTGCAGTGTGAAGAGCATGTAGCGGTTGGGCGGCACGTTGACTGGGAACTCATCCACGTTAGTAATGCGGATTTCCGAGTCACCGAGTAGCGCTCCGGTAACGGAATGTTCGCCTAGTGAGCCTTTGGCAGAAAGATGCAGCGATCCCGAATAGTCCTTGATGGATGCATCACGAGTTTCAATAACACGAATGCCACGCTCTTTTGCCTCCAGGCTGGCATTAACGTAGTTGACCCGCTCTTGCAGTGCATGAGACAGCAAGCCCTTAAGCGCGGCTACGACGATCGGCTGGCTTTGATTGGTCGCCAGTTCACCTTGAAGGCGCACCGTGAGCGATTCGACTCGTCCGCCTGCCAGTTGCGCGACCAGATTGCCTAGTGTCTCCGCCAGTTGCAAATAGGGGCGCAGTTGTTCTAGCAAATCGGGGCGCAGTCCGGGAATGTTGACTGCCGATCGCGCAGGTAACCCCAACAGCACATCCCGAATTTGCTCGGCTACATCGATCGCCACATTTGCTTGTGCTTCTTCAGTTGAAGCGCCTAGATGAGGAGTCATCACCATTTCCTTGCCGAGCGATCGCAAAGGCGATTCGCCCAGTGGCTCTTGCTCGTAAACATCCAGCGCGGCTCCAGCAATTTTGCCGCCTTTTAGAGCCTCTGCCAGGGCAGTTTCATCGATAATGCCACCCCGAGCGCAGTTGATGATGCGTGCAGTCGGCTTCATCCGTGCGATCGCTGCTGCATTAATCAAATGAGTGGTTTCCGCTGTTTTAGGAATATGCAGAGTGATGTAATCTGCCTGCTGTAGCAACACATCCATCTCGACGATGCGGCAACCTAACTGCTCTGCGCGTTCATGAGAAATGAAGGGATCGTATGCCAATAGCTTCATGCCCATCGCACGAGCAACCGTCGCAACATGGGCACCAATCTTACCCAGTCCAACGATCCCCAGCGTTTTCTTATACACTTCAACGCCCGTGAACTGCTTACGATCCCACTTGTTTGCTTTGACTGACTGATTTGCTTCAGGGATGTAGCGTGACATTGCCATCATCATCGCTAACGTATGTTCGGCAGCCGCGATCGTGTTACCTTCAGGTGAATTAACCACCACAATGCCTTTGCGGGTTGCTGCCAGCACATCCACGTTGTCAACGCCAACGCCTGCTCGACCAATGATTTTCAGTTGCTTTCCCGCTTCAATGACCGCCTGAGTCACGCGAGTACCCGAGCGAATCATCAACGCATCATAGTCAGGAATGATCTGGATCAGGTCGTCGGGCGACAAATCTGTTTTCACGTCAACCTGAGCCACCTGAGAGAGGATATCGATCCCTACCTGGTCGATCGGATCAGAAACAAGAACTTTAGACATAGCCACCAGTGAGGGTTAAACGCAGAGCGCTCTAGAACAACAGGGATTATTTCTGGCTCAGCCATGACACCAAAAGACCAGTCAAGAAGGAAGACGCAAAGGTAACTCCGACTAACTTAAGATGAAAAGAGCTGCTGATACAGACCATCTAGAGTACGCCATTTTAAGTCTCACTTTGCCTAAACTGCTTGTTTTTTTAATTTCAATTTCTGTTTCGATCAATAGGAGCCGCTAGCGGTACAACCTTTAGGAGTCAGCAGTCAGCACAAGATGAATGATGAACTAGGAAATGATGAAAAGCTGGCGGAGCATTACTTCGTATGACTACCAAGTTAAAGCTTTTAGGATCAGCAAACAGTTTCTCCAAGCTGACCGCTGACCGCTGACCGCTAAAATGCATTACATCTACTCCAGTCGTGTCCGTTTACCTATTTCTATGAATTATCTTGTTGCCGTCTTGAGCGATCGCATTCGGGCAGAAGAAGCCTACTCAGCGCTAGAAAGCCAAGGCTTGCCGATGACCAAGGTCGCCATCCTCGGTAGGGGCTACAAAAGCGCAGACGAGTACGGGCTGCTTGACCCAAACCAGCAGGCAAGTAAGCAGGTCAAGCTACTGGCTATTTGGCTTGTACCCTTTGGCTTCGCTGCTGGCTATGTCTTTAACCTGATCACTAATCTCGATACGTTTGCTTGGGCGGGAAACATTGGCAGTCACGTTATTGGTGGGCTGTTGGGTGCTGCCTCAGGTGCCCTGGGTAGTATTTTTGTGGGTGGGGGAGTTGGCTTGATCACTGGCAGCGGTGATGCCCTTCCTTACCGCAATCGACTCAACGCTGGAAAGTACCTGGTCGTCGTGAAAGGCTCAGAGGCTCTGACACGTCAGGCAACAACTATTTTGAGGCAGTTCGAGCCTGAAAATATTCAAGGCTATGTTGATACATCGGAAGCATAAGCGATCGCCCTGTTGCCTATTGCCCATGCATTTTTCGCTTAGATGCGATCGATCCATGTGACCGTGCATAAACACTCGCTTTAAAAAGATGATAGCTGCTGTTTCAACCTAATGCATGGGTCGAAACAGCAGCTACTAAGAGAGATTAATGATGACTGGCTTCCATTGACCGAAAACCTGAAAGGTTCAACGAACCTACAGTAAACCCCAGAAATGTAGAACACCTTGACCAGAGTAAAGCTCAATTAGTAGTACAGCCGCAAAGCCAATCATGGCAAGACGACCGTTCCACAATTCTGCTTGGGGAGTGAAGCCAAACTTCCATGCGTTGCGGTCTGTTTCGACGATCGGAGTGGTTACTTTTGTTGCGTTAGTCATGATTATTGCTCCAATTACTTCAGATTGATAAAGGTTACGGATCAACGAACTAGCGCTGTCAAAGAGATGGGGCTAAGCCAACTGATGAAGCTTCGTTAAACTATGTAAACCAATATAACGAAAAGTTTCAGGAATGGCTAGTGATCCTTCATAGATCTTTCCAAAGACGCGGAAATGTGTATTGGGAGCAAGTCACTAAAGGTTCCTGAAAAACGAAACGGACTGAAGCAATGTTCAGTCCGTCTGCTTGGGTTATTGATCTTGGGCTAGTCGCGATCGCAATGCTTAAGCTTCAAGACCATCGATCGGGCTAATGTCTCCCATAAACCGCAGCATGTCTGCAAAGGTAAACTTTCCTGGCACTTTAGAAGGTAGCGTTGGCTTCCAGTGGCGATTACGCACAAAGAAGGAATTGCTATCGCCCTCAAAGAGACCCAAAAACACCTCCGCGATAATACGGCTACCCACTTCACCCAGACGTAAGCCCTGCTGTTGCACTTGCGCTTCTTTCAAGATGTAGTACCAGAGCGGCGTTTCCTTGTCAAAGCCATGACGAACAACCACATCAACATCAGGACCCGGAATCGATGTAAAAGCACTGGAACTCAACGGCTTGAGATCCAAGAATTTAGCCACACTTTGACCCGACGGCAACCCTAGACTGCGCCCTCGAATCAGGTTTCTGACGGCAAGCGAAGCGGGTGCTGGAACGTTTGGCAAGTTCTTCAGCGGATTCACCAGGAATGGATCGAATTTGCGGGCAAGATTCACTTTGATATCTGTATCAAGCTCGAAGAAGCGTCTCCAGTCAATGATCCAGTTGCTTGGCAGGGTCGCATTTAAACCAGGAAACACGATATCGCCATCGCCAGATTTAGCGGTAAACGTAAAGAGCAGTTCCAGCGTTGCGTCGGTCAGCCGACTACCATCCGATCGATCATTAAAGGTGAATGCGCGGTTGTAGTCGTAGGTGCTGCGGATCATGCTGTGACCCAGGCGATAGGCAGCCGTCGAAAACTCAACCGGGATGAATGGAAAGGTGTCGAACTTGTAAAACTTACGCCCCTCGTTCAGCACCTTATTGATCTGGTTGGGGTCGAGAATGCGATCGAGGAAGTCATAGACCACAAGCCACTGATAGTGCCACACCACCAACTGTCTGGCTTCTTCAAAAATCGATTTGTCGATCGCTGCCTGACGCGGAATCGAACCATCATTGAGTCCATCCACAATCTTGTTGTGAAATTTGAGAAACGCAAGGTGCGTCTGCGCCACAATGAGATTTTCGTCGTTCCGAGGATCGCCTAACAGCGCGATACTGCTGACAGCACGAGGCAAATCGTGGTCATTTTGCTTGAGCGCAATGATGTCCTCGACTGCATTGGGGTTCTCAGGTGTCGGTTTCGGCTTTCTCGTGCCGCTGGGCGTGTTTGTGCCAACGAGAAACTTATCCTTATTGCCCAGTTCATACAGATAGGGTTGATCATCAGGACCAGCGCCGTAGAGACTGTCTAGATCGAGCGCGGGTGTGCGGAAGTTAACCAGTGCTTGAGGATCAACCCGCTTCTCTTTCAGCGAGGTGGGGTCAAAGGTAATGTCGTGGTCGATGAACTGCCCAAAATAGGTAAGTCCTGCTGAAACGTGGGGATTGTCTCCATCGGGGTGATCTCGTTTTGGCTCTTTCGGATCAGTTCTATCGTCCGTCATCGCGTTGCCCAACGCCGTCAGGCTGTCGATCGATGGCGTAAAAGCTGGAAGCTCTGGAAACATCCTGCCGAATTTACCAGTTTGGGCAAACGCGCCTTGAGGCGTATTATCGCCATTGCGAACACTAAAACCATGTTTGGGTGACATAAGTTTTCCCTCTAAAGGTTTAAATCTGACTCGACTACGGAGACAGCCTAAACTGAATGACAAACGTTTGATGGTACCCGTTTGGGTTATTTTTCTTTGAACGATCGCTGCTTGCACACGCGCCGCTCTCTCACGGTTGTCATCCTACGAACCATTCACCAAAATGAAGGAAAGGGCGAAGCATCACTCTCTTGACTGCGTGTTGATTGGTGAGGAGTTGTACAGAAACAGCATGGTCTGTAGCCGTCAGCCGTCAGTGAAAAACTGATCGCTGATCGCTGATCGCTGAGCCAAAAGTGTGCAGTTATTTTTTAGCAAGCTCTTAGATGAAAGAAGGACAGCTTCATGGCTGAGTATCAAAAAATTGAATACCGCATTGGCAAAGATGGCAAGGTCATTGAAACCGTACTCAATGCCGCTGGCACAAGCTGTACGACGACAACAGCAGCGATCGAACAGGCACTCGGCACCGTAGAGTCACAGGAGTTTTTGCCTGCATACTATGAAGGTGAGGAAAATTTGCCTGTAGACACAACCCAGTCGCTACAACAGAAAAATTTAGAGTCATGAGTCAAGGCTATGGTGGATGATCCTGACCTTTTCTGGTTTGGCTGCATGTTGACGCTAGTCTGCCTTTGCTTCACGCTCAGCCTGATCAGCAAAAACCCCAAAACATCTGCAAGCTCACACGCAACGACGATCGCGCCCCCTGTCGCTGACGCTACCGTCGATGCCCAAATCGCAGCGTTGCAGCAGCAGTGTTCGCGCCTACGTGGTGAACTACAGCAGCAAAAGGCTCAACTGCACGAAGACTTTCAGAGCCACAGCTTTGCCCAACTGCAACCGCTGCTCACTAACTATCCCAGCGCTTGCAAAATGGCACAGGTCAAGCCCGATCTGCCTGCCCGTAATCTGGTTGCGCTTTTTAACCCGTTAGAGAATTTGCTTGAAACCTGGCATATTGCCCCGATCGGTTCTGTCTGGGAGCAAGTGCCCTTCAACGCCCAAAACCATCAGCCTGACACAGATGATCTTGTAACCGGAGAACCTGTCTATATTCGCTTTGTTGGCTACTGCCAGGGCGATCGTATTCTCTGCCCCGCCAAAGTAAGCCGGACGTTGCCGGGAGGGATGAAAGGTGCGGAGTGAGGGGTGAGGAGTGAGGAGTGAGGAGATGGGGAGATGGGGAGATGGGGAGATGGGGAGATGGGGGGTGAGTTAGCCTTGACTACTGACTTCTTCTAATGACTAACAACCAACAACTAAAAACTCCTCCATGACTACGATCGCGATCGACTTTGGCACCAGCAATACGGTTGTCAGCCTTTTGGAGCCGGATACACAAACACCGAAGACGCTGAGGTTTCCAGGTCTTTCGCGGATGTTTCGGCTGACCCAGAAGTCAGGAGATGTACAAGAAATTCCGGTGGTGCCAACGCTGGTGTTTGTGGAAGATGCGGAAACCCTGATCGTGGGAGAACAGGTGCGATCGCAGCGGTTGGGATTGATGCAACCCGATCGACTCTTCAAAGCGTTCAAACGTGATCTGATTGCTGCGTTTCAGCCGCCGTCCCGTCAAATCGATGGGCAAACCTATAGCGCTGAGTCTGTTTCAGAGCAATTTTTGCAGGTCATCTGGCAACAGCTTCAGGAACAGCACATTCAGCCGACGCAGGTGATTTTCACGGTGCCGATCGGTGCCTTTGAGAGCTATCTGGGCTGGTTTCGGGATGTGGCAACACGGCTTGGTCTACTGACTGTGCAGTTGGTGGATGAGGCAACGGCGGCGGCATTAGGTTATGCGATCCAACAGCCCGGTTCGCTAGTGCTGGTGATCGACTTTGGCGGCGGGACGCTTGACCTGAGCCTGGTGCGAACGATCGCCGCTGCGCCTGATACAGGTATAGATGACTCTTTGGTACAACGAGCTGAAGTCTTAGCAAAGTCTGATGCGTACATTGGTGGAGAAGACATTGACCTTTGGCTTGTGGAAGACTACCTTCACCAAATCGGTTCGTCGCGCGAGGCTGTGGGTGCAGTCGGTTGGCAAAATCTGCTTGCCCTGGCTGAGCGGCTGAAGATGAGGCTTTCTGGCGTTGAAGTCGCGAAGGAAAGCTGGCTGGATGAGGAAACGTTCATGTCTTGCGAGTTTGCGCTCGATCGCGATCGCTTCGAGTCCATTCTGGAAGCGCGGCAGCTTTTAGAGCAGTTACGACAGGCATTGGATGAGGTGTTGACGATCGCGATCAGCAAGGGCATCAGTAAAGCAGACATCGAACAAGTCTTGCTGGTGGGTGGCAGTTGTCTGATTCCTGCCGTGCAGCAGTTGGTGCTGTCGTACTTCGGGCGGCAGCGTGTGCGACTCGACAAACCGTTTGAAGCGATCGCGCATGGTGCGCTGGCAGTGAGTCAGCTTGCAAGTATTGATGATTATCTCCGCCACAGCTATGCCATTCGCCTCTGGGAACCGTATGCGGGCACCTATACCTACGTGCCGCTGTTCCAACGGGGCAGTCGCTACCCCTGCCAGCGATCGGAGCCTCTGACGCTGCAAGTTGCCACTAATGGACAGTCAGAAATTCGGCTGGAGATTGGCGAAGTTGCCACGATCGCCCAGGCAGAGATGACCTACGATGCTCAAGGCAGAATGACCAGCGCACCACTGCGCCAACAGGAAACCTACCGTTCTCTAGACCGCCAGCAGGAAGCCGTTTGCATCGCTCATCTCACTCCACCTGGACACGTTGGCATCGATCGCGTCACTGTCCAATTTGAAGTGAACGATCAGCGCATACTCATCGCTACAGTGCGAGATTTGTTGACGAACGTCTTGTTGGTCAATGGAGCCGCGATCGCAAAACTGCGCTGAGTTCGCTGCTGAGAGCTGCTTGCGTTTTGTGCTGATTGTGTGGAAGTGCGATCGTCACTTGAAAGAACGATCGCAGTTTGCTTCAGCAGAGGCACATCACCGTTTTATTGAGGCGCACGACGAGAATCACTCAATGAATCAAGCATCAACCACTGATGAATAAGGCTCAAGGCTTAGAACTGGGTTTCTGAAGGCTGGGACTACATTTTTTCAGAAGCCCTGTAAGCTATGACGAGAAGATTACAATGAGCCAAAAGCACCATTTACATTTTGCTGGAAGAACAAGATGGCAGAAGAAGCCGTTAAAATCTTCTATTCTTATTCGCGCAGAGATCTAGAAATGCGGAATACGTTAGAAGATCACCTGGCAGGACTAAGAAGAGCCAGGAAGATTAGTACTTGGCATGACCTTGAACTGGAAGCTGGCAGTGAAAGGGAGCCGAATATTCTTAATAAACTCAACACAGCAGACATCATTCTTTTATTGGTCAGTAGGAACTTCATTGCTTCCGACTACTGCTTCGGCACAGAAATGAAGCGGGCGATAGAACGACATAACAGTGGGGAAGCCCGTGTTATTCCGATCATTCTGCGCCCATGTGACTGGAACCATCCTGATGTACCTTTCAGTAAATTGAATGTCCTCCCAACCTACGCTAAACCGATCACAAGTTGGGCAGACCAGGATGAGGCGTTTACAATCGTGGCTCAGCGTATCCGTGAAACAGCCGATCAGCTAAGAGCAAAAAAGATTGTTGACCCACCGCCAACATTGGTGCAGCCAATCACTCGAAAAGAGCTACAGAAATGTGATCCAGCAAAGATCCTTTTTATTAAAAACGTCAAAAATCCAGAGGGATGGGCTTATTTACTGGATCAAAGACAACAACCAGAAAGTAGAACTTTTGAGTTGATGTGGCGGTTGGGAAGTCACGGATTTCAAACACCAGTGACAGGAGATTTAATGATTTTACATCAACGTGCAAAAGTCACCCATGTTGTTGAGTTCTTGAGTAATGAAGTCCGTAAGACGGACACAGGCTTTTTTCGTCAGGTTAAAGCGGTATGGATACCAGAGCAGGATTGGAGCCAACTTCCTCACCAAAAGGAATTTTTAGGATTCAGCCCTAGATACGCTGATGGCAACACCCATTCTCTAAAGAGTCCCGGTTTTACAACCTTTCATGAAGCCTGGAGCAATTTAGAAGAGTTCCAGAATCACATTGCTAATGAGATACAGCAGTCCTAAGCCATTTGTGAGAAGACGTGGCTGCAAACCTAGTAGATTAGCTTGACGGAGAAAGCTCAAACCCTTCAGATAAAACTTTGCGCCTGGTTTTTCGTCAAGCGCTCATGAGAGACGTAGACGAGCCAAACTCTTACCTCGATCGCCCAAGCTCGATCACAAAGCACGGACGTTAGAGCTGATTGAGTATGTGACTAAGCAATTGAGAGTGACGATCGCTTAAAGAGCAGAGGATGTGGAGTCACGGGTTAGTGTATTAGAAGCACTGCATTGGGAGGGACGATCGTATGCAGCCAATTCAGCAGAGAGTGGTAGAAGGCTTACAAACGCTCTCCTCACGTGAACAGCAAGAAGTGTTGGATTTTGTAGAATTTCTTAGAAGTAAGCAGCAGCACGCAGTACGCACCAAATCATCAGAAAAAGCTGGCATGTCTGTCTTGGAAGCTGCTGGTGAGTATGTTGGTTGCTTAGAGGGTGGTCGCTCTGATCTATCGACCAACAAAGCTTACATGGAAGGCTTCGGGGAAGATCGTCAGTAGATTGCTTGCTCTCCCCCAAAGTTAGTTCAAGAACATCGCTATTCTGCCTGAGATAATAAGGGTAACCTTCTTGCACGTATAGCCATGTTTGCGATCGTCTCCCGCGAGCACATTCAACTTCGACCCGGTGCAGTGCTGCGTCTACCCGCCACCTGGGACGAGTACAAGAGTTTGAGCCAACAGCGGGGCGACGGTTCGCTGCCTCGTCTCAAGTACCGTAATGGAGAAGTGCTTCTCATGTCTCCGCTGTTCCATCACGGGAAAGATGCCAGTTTGATCGCTGATGTCACTACAACGCTGCTGGATCACCGTGAGCGTGACTACGATGCTTTTACCCCAATCACAATGAAGCTGCCGGAGGAAAGCGGGATTGAACCAGACTACTGCTTTTACATTGACAACTGGGAAGCCGTCTCAGGTAAAAGGCGCATTGACTGGCGCATCGATCCACCACCTGATCTGGTGCTTGAGATTGATGTCACCAGCTACTCCGATGTCGATGATTATTTGCCCTATCGGGTTCCAGAAGTGTGGCTCTATAAGCGGCATCAGCTTCGTATTCATCAGCTTCAGGACGATGCCTATTGCGTGTCAGCCCAAAGCCGTTACTTCCCAGGAATCGATCTTCAGGCTGTGGTCGATCGCTGCCTCCAACTTGCCTACGATCGCAACACCAGCGCCGCAATCCGTGACTTGAGACAGCGGTTAAGCAGTGACAGTACGCTATAGCCGACTCATACGATGGCAATGTAGATGGTTCTAATGCCCGTCGGCATCACTTTTGAAGACGAAAGTTTTTGAGCAAGGCAATTTGGGCACTCTACGGTAGATTATTTTTTACTCGGAGTTTCAGCCATGCCCTACCAGGACATCAACACGACCCTTTCAGACAAAGACCTGCAAGACATTAAGCAAGCGATCGCGACCATTCAGCAGAAGATGCCCTTTCTCGTGACGCTGAGTGCTGAAGAGCGCAAGCGTTTGTATAAGATGGGCGATCGTCGTCTCGCCTTTGTGCAAAATAGCTTTCAAGCGGCTCAAAGCAACCGCAACATTCTGCCAGCCAGCTTTGACTTTGACGGTTTTGGCAATGACTATCGGCTTTCCAGCAACCTCACCGAGTTACTCATGCTGCTGCGCCAGCTTACCGAACAGGTGGATGATACTCTGATGGCAGTCGGCAGTGAAGCGATGAGCAGCAGCCTTACGGTGTATGACTACGTGAAGACGGCTGCGAAGAAGACACCCGGACTGAAGGCGATCGCCGAGCAACTGGGCACCTTGTTCAAAGCACTGAAAGCCAGAGCCAGCAAAGCAACGAACGACCAGTCTGCCCCATCGCTGTAAGGTTGCCATGCTCTGAGGTTCCGTCACTACCCTACAGCGATCGTGCCCGAACCTCAGAACATCGTCAGCCATGCTCAGAGCATCGCCAGCCATACTCAGAGCATCGTCAGCCATACTCAGAGCATCACGCGTGAACCTCAGAGTATCGTCGTTCATGCTCAGACCATCGTCAGCCCTACTTAGAGTATCGTGCGTGAACCTCAGAGTATCGTCGTCCATGCTCAGAGTATCGTCGTCCATGCTCAGACCATCATCGACGAACCTCCGGAGCATCGCGCGTGAACCTTAGAGTATCGTCAGCCCTGCTCAGAGTATCGTCGTCCATGCTCAGAGTATCATCGACGAACCTCCGGAGCATCGCGCGTGAACCTTAGAGTATCGTGCGCGAACCTCAGAGTATCGTCAGCCATGCTCAAAGCATCGTGCGTGAACCTCAGAGCATCATGCATGAACTGCAAGACATCACAGAGGAACCTGGAACTGGCACGATCGCCCTACACTGCTACAGACTCGACCCGCAGCCCAAAGTACGTGAGAATCAGATCGGTCGAGCCAGTGTTGCGAACTTCGTGTTTTTCTCCCGCTTCTACAGCAACGCAGGTACCGCTTTGCAACGGGTAGGGCACATCATCAACCCAGATTGTGCCTTCGCCGGATTCGACGAAAAAGACCTCGCACATATCTGTATGGCTGTGAGCGCTGGCGATCTGTCCTGGGGCAAAGCAGGCTTGTGAGAAGTTGGTCAAGTGCGGCAGTTCGCCCAGGCTCAGCATGACCTTTTTTTTGATGGCTAGATTGTGAGAAACGGCTTGTTCAGGCAGGGTAGAGAGTGAGGTAACTTTCATAGAGTGGTGGCGATCGCGCAAAACTTCCTCTACACTAACCTCGCGCTCACTCACGGCAAGGCGACTCTCAATCCATTCATGACTAAACAACGTGCTCAGCTCAAGCTCCTTCTATTGCAAATCCGGGATGATGCGGAGACGTGTCAAGAAGAATTCGATGAGTTCGTGCGCTACAGCCGTCTCAACGCTCACCAGTTTGCGGTGCTGAATGTCTTTGCTACCCCTGAATTTGACTCAACCTGTATGGAGGGCTACGATGCTCTATTCGTCGGCGGTTCCAGCGATGCATCCGTGACGCAACCAGAACTCTACCCATTCGTTGCATCGGCAAAGCGGCTGCTGGTTCACTGTTTAGAGCAAAGCATTCCGGTGTTTGCGTCTTGTTTTGGCTTTCAGGCGGCGATCGAAGCGTTGGGCGGGCAGGTGATTGTCGATGTGGCAAACATGGAAATGGGCACCTATCCGCTGCAACTGACTGAAGCGGCTGCGGTAGATGTGCTCTTCCACGATGTTCCCAACGAGTTTTGGGCAGTGTCGGGACACAAAGAGCGCGCGGTTTCCCTACCAGACGGAGCAATTCTGTTGGCGTACTCAGATCTCTGCCCATATCATGCGTTTCGGATGGAGGGGAAGCCGTTTTATGCCTTTCAATTCCATCCCGAAATCGATCCAGCCGATCTAACCGTTCGCATTACCCGCTATCAGCACCGCTATTTAGACAGTGCAGAGGCGCTGGATGCCATTCTTCAGTCGTTGCAAGCAACACCGATCGCGAACCAGTTAATGGAGAAGTTCGTCGATCGCATTTTGTTGGCTGAGTAGGATTAGAAGCCCCCCAACCCCCAAGGCTGGGGGCGCTGGATTTCTATAAAGTCCCCCAGCCTTGGGGGATTTAGGGGGCGCTCTAAGACGATCGCTCTGCCCAGGGGGTGACGAGCTTAAACAGCAGCTTGAACGCAAAGTCTGTCAGTAGTCCAATGAGACCGATGATGGCGATCGTAAACAGCACCTTGTCAGTTTGGAGGTAGCGCTGTGACTGCACGACACGAAAGCCCAACCCATTCTCAGAGGCGATGAGTTCTGAAATCACCAGGTAGTTCCAGGCTCCAGCGACGTTCACGCGCAGAGTGTCAATAATGCTGGGCACGATCGCGGGTACAATGACTCGCACCAACACATCGAAACGATTTGCCCCTAGCGTATACGCCACACTCAACAGCTCGTTGGGGATAAACTTCACGGCATCTGCCACCATGATGGCGTTGAAGAATACAATGCCGAGAAAAATGATCGTTACGCGGGTCGGCTCATCTAACCCCAGCCAGAGTATGATAAGCGGCACAAACGCTGCTACAGGCATATAGCGCACGGTGCCGACGATCGGGCTAAAGAGGCTCTCCATACTGGAAAACGTGCCCATCGCAATGCCAACTGGGACACCGACCGCAGCCGCCAATAAAAACCCTAAAAAGACACGATACGAACTGGCAAACACATCCAGCAGTAAATTCTCTTCCGTGAACATCTGAATGCCAGATTGCAAGACGGCTGTGGGCGTGGGGAGAAAGATGGGTGTCACCCAACCGCCATAGCTCAGCACTGCCCAAACCAGCAACGGTACCACCAGCGCTGTGATTGAAATGAGCAGACTCAGCCAGCGTGGAAAGCTCTGACGGATGCTCCAGAAGACAGATGGGGTCAAATACCGTTTGCGGGACGTGGGAAGAGATTTGAGCACGGCGGTCGTTGAAGTGGGGTGAGTTGGCAACGTAGTCCAGATTGTCGAGGGCGGTCAGGAGAGTAACCGTAGCGATCGCCACAATTTCAGACTTCAGGCATTCGTTTAATGAAGGTAGGATCACCAGTGGCATGTCGCAGCCGCAGATGTTTGAATGGACTGGCGTGGCTCAAACACCCTCTTCTCGATCGCCTCGCGCCACGAAGACTTTGAGTCCCACCTTGAATGCGAGTAATCACTTGACTCTTACTAGCACATCTCCCACACTCGTTCACTCAGCCGAGTGCCCCAAACTGGAAGTACAGGGCGTGTTCAAACGCTTTTCGCAGAAGGGCAGAACTGTGACGGCGTTGCAGAACATTGATCTCCATCTGCAACCGCGAGAATTTGTCTGTATTGTCGGCGCGTCCGGTTGTGGTAAATCGACGCTGCTCAACATTGTGGCTGGCTTAGTGCAACCCTGCTCTGGCAACGTGCTGGTAGACGGTGAGGCAGTGCCGGGTCCCGGAGCCGATCGCGGTATGGTCTTCCAAAGCTACACGCTCTATCCCTGGCTCACCGTCGCAGGCAACATCGCGTTTGGGCTGAAGCTGCGCGGTTTACCCAAAGCAGAGATCAAGCAGCGGGTGTCCTACTATTTAGATGTGGTTGGGCTGACCAAGTTTGCGAAAGCTTATCCCAAGCAACTGTCTGGCGGGATGAAACAGCGAGTGGCGATCGCCCGCGCGATGGCAAACGAACCAGAAGTCTTGCTGATGGACGAACCCTTCGGTGCGCTGGATGCCCAAACGAAGGAGCAAATGCAGAAATTTCTGCTGGAATTATGGGAGCAAACCCACACAACCATTCTGATGATCACGCATGATCTAGAAGAGGCTGTCTTTCTCTCACAGCGCATCTATGTAATGAGCGCTCAACCCGGTCAGATTAAGCAAGAAGTCCACGTACAACTGCCCGAACATCGTGACCTGGAACTGAAGCTCGATCCCGCCTTTATTCAAATCAAACGCGCCATCATTCATGCTCTACACGACGATCATTAACGTTACTAAGGGCAGAATGGAAAAAACAATGCTGTTGAGCTATCAGCTATCAGCGGTCAGCGGTCAGCGAACTCTTATGAAGAAGCAAGCCACAGCAATCAGTTGCTAGACCTGTATTGATAGCTGATAGCTAATAGCTGACCGCTAACCAACTATCAACTGAACGAACATCAGGGGTTCAAAACCGTCATGACTACTGGATCGATCGATATCAACCGCTATTTACATCAGAAAAAGTCGCTGTGGAATAGCCTTGCCATCCTTTATACGCTGGTTGGCTATGTGGGTAGCATCGCCTTGCTTTTGGCAGCAAATGGCTGGCTCAATGGCTTAGGAGTCGTGCTGCTGACGCATAGCCTGCTCTTTTCAGCTTATCTAGCGCACGACTTTATGCACAGTGCCCTTTTTGAAAGCAAAGCGTGGAATGTTGTGTTCGGCAACGTGATGCTGTGGCTGAATGGTGGCTGCTATGCCCGTTTTGAAGATTTGGCACGACTGCACATTGCTCATCACGTCAATCGAGTCGATTTTTGCCGCTTTGACCTGACGACCTTCCTGAACGCGATGCCTGCGCCTGTACGATCGCTCCTCCTGGCGCTCGAATGGCTCTACTTTCCCTCGCTGGCGTTTCTGCTGCGGATTCGCTCGATCTTTGCGCCGTTTTGGGAACCCGATCGCACGGACGATCGCCTGCGAAACGTGCTGATGCTGCTGATTCGGGGTAGCTTATTTGCGATCTTAGGTATCGTGTCGCCGAAAGCACTGTTGCTCTACTTCGTGTCTTACATCGGTATGCTGACCATTCTGCGGTTTGTGGATGCGTTTCAGCACACGTATGAAGTCTTTGCAGTTGGTAGCGCGATACCCAAGCGCGATCGTGCCCATGAACAGGCAAACACCTTCTCAAATGTGATTTCACTGCGTTACCGCTGGCTGAATGTGCTGTTGCTGAACTTTGGCTACCACAACGCTCATCACGAATTGATGAAGTGCCCCTGGTACAATTTGCCAGACCTCGATCGTGCCTTGTTCAACGGCGATGAAGTGCAGTACATCACCCTGCCGGAACTCCTGATGAACTATCACCGCTACCGAATTTCACGCCTTTATTCTGGTCAAGGGCGCGGTGTGGATGAGGACGGTAAGCGTAGCCTGGAGACGTTCTATGGCGCGATCGAAGTTTCATTCCTGGTGTTACCAGCTTAGAAGCTGCAAAGAACCAATGTCCTGAATTGGCAGCGACTAGCTGCTAGCTGACCGCTGCTAGCTGATGGCTCGTAGCTGACCGCTGTTCTAACCATGTGCAATGATTCTTTAACAAGCTCTCAGGCAAATTTGTGACCCAATTAAGCTTTCGGGCAGCTTTGCCAGGTGTGGGCTTTGGCATGAGCACGGCGCTCTTGTTTGGTGGCACTACGCCTCTAGCCAAGCTGTTTTTAGATGATGTACAGCCCTGGATGCTGGCGGGTCTACTCTTTTTAGGCGGTGGTTTAGGACTGCTGCCGATCTATCTGATTCGCAGCCGACTGATCTGCAAACGACAGGTGCCGCCGAGCGATCGCTTGCAAAAGCATGATTGGCGCTGGCTGGGAGCCTCGATCGTCGTTGGCGGCATCATCGCACCCGTCCTCTTGACGCTGGGCTTAGTGCAGACGACTGCGGCTGCTGCCTCCTTACTACTGAACTTTGAGTGCGTCTTCACAGCACTACTGGCGTGGACTGTCTTTGGCGAAAAGTATCGCTGGCAGGTGTTGATTGGCATGTTGGCGATCGTGGCGGGAGGGATTATTCTCTCTCATGCCGAAAACGCCAGAGTGGGTCTTACGTGGGGCGCACTGCTGATTTTAGGCACGTGCTTCTATTGGGCGCTGGATAGCAATTTCACTAGCAAAATTGCGATGAAAGATCCCTTGCAGATAGCGATGCTGAAAGGTGGAGTCGCTGGGGCAATGAATGTGGCGATCGCCCTAACCATTGGGCAATCCTTACCGCCACTGCCCATTCTATGTAGTGTTTTAGGCGTGGGCTTTCTCACCAATGGTCTGACGCTGTTTTGCTTTGTCATGGCATTGCGCCATCTGGGAGCCGCACGTGCAGGTGCGTATTTTGCTCTTTCGCCTTTTGCTGGAGTTGCCGTCTCAGCGCTCTTGCTCAAAGAAAGCCTGAACGAATCGCTGGCAGTTGCGGCTGTTTTGATGGCAGTCGGAGCCGGATTATGTGCAAGGGTTGCGGATTAGCTCGTGAACGGTAACGTACACTGCGTAAGCTTTTGGATTATTTGAACGCGCTGAATGAAACCGATGAGTAGAAACGATCGTCGCCAGAGGTAGGCAGTTTGCAAGGGGAGCCGTTAAAATAGTGGAAGGTTCATCTGCGGCGTTGGTGACTGCCAATAATGTTTTTTGACTATGCCTTGTTCAAAAGGGAACCGATCGCCGGACGGCAGTAGACCGGGCTTGTACCCGGAAACTTTAAGTCACGGCACTAGGTACCCACCTGGTTTTTTACCAGGTCAAAAACTGAGGTAAGACGGCGCTGCGGGGAGCTTTAATTAATCATTTCGAGTAGGGTTGTATGAAAATGCAACCCTACTTGCGTTTAAAGACCTGAGCTAGAAACCGGGTTTCTAACCAAGGCATGTCATTAGCACCTGATTGACTGACAAAAGTCCTGCAAGGCTGATGGCTTCGTTGCTCACCCGCCCGTGATTAAAATCCGGGCTAATGGTAGAAAACCCGTTGAAACGGGTTGCAGCCCCTTGCAGTCCTCCTTTAGAGGACTTACTGCTGTTAGCCCGTACTTCGAGTGCAGGGCGGGGCGGGCGATCGCTGAAAGATTTGTCAGTCAACCAGCATTAGCACATAACCACCGCAAGAAACCCGTCTGAAGCTGACGGCTGATAGCTGATAGCTAGACAGGTAACTGTTTCAGCCAGCCTGATACATCGACTGCTAGTGTGCGTCCCAAAGCAAGCAACGATCGCAGATCGGCTAACGGTATGGTCACCACGCGATCAGGTTTGGATTGTCCTGCATTGCTCAACCAATGGACGCATTCGGGAATGATCCAGTTCTGCAACCGCTGAAAGTAGAGTTCTTGCGCTTGAGCCAACGAAAGATTGAGGTGCAACTGCTCACCAAGGATCAAGAGTCGTTCCAGTCGATTGAGTTCAGTTTTGCAGGTGTTAGAGTCAAAGTGGTAGAGGAGTTGCCAGAGCGATCGCAGCACCAGTCGTTCGAGCGTTTGTCGTGCTTCCGGTAGATTGAGCTGGCAATGGAGGTGAGTCGCTTCGGTGGCGATCGACTCCAGCTCTAAAAGGCGACTTGCGGCGGCTGGCAACGTTGAGCGATCGCTGCTCTCCTGCTCCAACGCTCTTAAAGAAAGCATGACGCGATGGCTCAACGCGATTTCAGCCGCTACTTGAAGCTCTCGCGGTACGGCTAACTCGTCTCGATGAAATGCTATTAAGACACCGTAGTTATCCCGGTAGACCTGGGTATAGAGCTGATCGAGCCGTGTTAGCGTTTCGTGGGTCAGCAGACGCATAATGCGGTGACGCTCCTCCGCGAACAGGCTCTGAAGACTGTGAGACTGGCTGCCGAAGAGCGCATTCATTGCCAGAATCGTTTGCGCGGCGCTAGCTTGTTTGATCGACTCAAACAATTGTTCTTTCATGTCGGCATAGTCGCGCCGTCCCGAGAACGGTTGAATACAGCAATGAAAATCCCATCCACCCAAATGAACGACAGCAAACACGAGATGCGTACTTTCACGCGTGATATCTGAAACCAGTTGAAGCTGCCCGATCGCCAGCGTCAGAGAACCCATCCGCTGCAACTGGTAATCAAGCTGCTGGGCGGTATAGCAATAAATTTGGTGTTCTTGGCTGTAGGTGGTAAACAGCGAACTGATGGCATAGTGAGCCGCAACTTGCTCCATGCTAATTTGCGCTGTCCTCACCAGTTGGTCATAGACCTCTGCACCATGCTTAAAGCATTCGACATTACTAGGGGCCAATGCCAATCGTCTCACAAAAGCCTTTTCGAGCTGAATGCCCGTCACTTCGCCAGCGAGTTCGAGTGCGCGAACCGCGTAGCGCAGAAGCTGCACCCCTTCTGGACGGGACAATTCCTCAAAGAACCAGCCGCAACTGGTATACATCAGGAGGGCATGGCGCTGCATTTCGAGCAAATGTAAGGCATCCACGCGCTCTGAAGCAGTGAACTTGTGGGTCTGATGCCGTGACAGAAAACCATCAAGGCTGGTCAGGCTACGATCGCGCACGACCTGGATGTATTCATCCCGCGCCAGCCAAGGATCAGAGAACAGCTTTTTGCCTGCCGCTTCATATACGTTGATCAGTTGATCCCGTAGCCAATCCAATGCGTCTCGTAACGGTCGCCGCCACTGTTGGTTCCAAAGTCCACCGCCGCCGCAGCCACAGTCATCTTGCCAGCGATCGACCCCATGGCTGCAACTCCAGGCTGTGACGGGTTTTAGCTCTACTTCCCAGGTCGGTGTATGCAGTGATAAGTAGTGGGCAAAGTTAGTAACTGTCCAACCGCGATCGGGGAACTCATAGGCAAACGCATAGGCAAGACATTTTTCGGTGCCACCTTTGTGGTGTCCAAACGTTTCACCATCTGTTGCGACCGAAATTAACTGCGAGGGACGCTGATCCCCGCGCACTGCTTGCCCTAATCGTCCCGCTAGGTGGTGAGAACTACTCAAGGCACTGTCAAACCCCATGTCACGAGAAATGGGTCCATCGTAGAAGAAAATGTCGATGAAGGGTGTGGGGTGTAGGGTGTGGGGTGTAGGGTGTGCGTCCTCATGCTTCAGGAAACAACGATAGGGACGGGTGGGATCGATTTGCCCGCCGCCGACTTCTAGCCACTCGGACGCTGGCTGGTCATGCATGGACAACGATCGACAGCGCTGGGCTTGAGACGGAGCCAGGACAATAAATTTGATCCCTTCGGAAACGAGTGCCTCTAAAGTGGCGTAGTCAACGGCTGTTTCTGCCAGCCACATACCTTCGGGATCGCGTCCAAAGCGGGAGTGAAAGTCTGCCTTACCCCAGCGAATCTGAGTCAGCTTGTCGCGATCGTTCGCCAGAGGCAAAATGATGTGGTTGTACGCCTGCGCGATCGCATTGCCATGTCCATTCAGGCGGGCACAGCTTTTGCGATCGGCATCTAAAATGCGTTGATAGGTTTCGACATCGTGCCGTTCCAGCCAGTTCATAAGCGTGGGACCGATGTTGAAGCTCAAAAACTCATAGTTATTGACGATCCCCAGCACGTCTCCCTGTTCGTTGAGAATGCGGGCAAAGGCGTTGGGGCGATAGCATTCGTGGTGAATCCGCTCATTCCAGTCGTGAAACGGTGCGGCACTGGGTTGACGCTCGATCGCATCCAGGTAGGGGTTTTCGCGCGGAGGCTGGTAAAAATGTCCGTGTATAGTGACGTACACACCTTGAGCGGTTTGTAGGGGATCACTGTGGCAGCGATCGGTTGGCGAAACAGCATCTGCCTGCTCATTGCTCAAGTACTGTGCTTGAGTCGGTTCACCCTGCTGCATCGTCTGCCCATTGACAAGCGCTCTTGTAAGCGCAGATGCAGTCAAACGGGGATCAAAATTTGAAGTCATGTAAGAAAATCCAAGGGGTAGAAGTTCGCTGTTTGATGCCATCAGCCGTTAGCTGACAGATGCAAGCGCACTGAGCGAGAGGGAGTTTGAGTAGAACTGTGAGTTCTTGCGGGTTCGCAAATCTCTGCACCCGACGATCGTGCTAAGCGCGGTTTCAGAATGAAGACTGGAGGCAAGTATCAAGGTAGTAGTCGCTACTCGTAGTGTCCATCCTGTGAGCGAAGAATCATAGCGACAATGACTTTAGCAGCCTTAAAAGGTTAGATATATCTAACTAAAAGAGTAGAAAAACGGGGATCGCTGCTGCACCGACTAAACCCAACCAGGTTCAAACGCGATTGTTAGCGTGGTTCTCGTTCTACAATCCACTCATACACTCAGCAACAGTCCTATGAGCAGTCGTCCGATACGGATGCAAAGTAGTAGTTAGTACCAAAACTCTCAGAGATTTGAGAAAGCTGCTGTAACATAACTGATTCAACCGCGAATGAGAGACGGACTTAACAGTAACTTAAGCTTTTATGACAAAAATTACAGTTATGATGGCAAACTACACGATCGTTTACGCTTAAGCCGATGCATCTTTAAAGGGTTCCTGCATTACCTGCATTAATATAGCGGTTCCTAATCCAGTGAAGTACAGTTGCAAAGAGGCGGAAGGCAGGCTTCGACGTGAGCTTTCAGCCGAAGGGCGCTCAGCCGAACGTAAGCAGAAGGAAAGCCGCCGTTCTCTTTAACTTCTGCCCTCTGCCTTAAAACCTCAGCCCTTGTACCGCCCTCTAATGGGAACCGCTAGATCACGCCATTCACCAGGACATTGCAGTGGAGCATTACAAACGTTCACTCATTGCCAACTAAATAGTAGCCAGATACCAATGATGGCGATGAGAACGCCCACAATTGCTTGCAGGCTGACTTTTTCACCTAACGCGATCGCAATGGGAATGACAAACAACGGGCTGGTCGCACTCAGCGCCTGTGCAATGCCAACGGCTGTATATTTCAGTGCCACTTGCTGGAGCCAAATTGCCAGATATGTGCTGGCAAACGCAACTCCGACTAGAAGAGTCAGAAAGCGTCTGGAGCCTAGTGGTTTCAGTGACTGTTGAAGGGATTGGATGGGCTGTCGTCGGCACAGCAGCCAAACTAACAGCGCCAAGCTACCTGCTACAAGGCGAAGCAAAGAACTCCACAGTGGGTCGATGGTGGTACTAGCCAGCACTGCCCTGGACAGCACCACTCCACCTGCCTGCCCCAAGGCTGCTAACAAACCAAAGACTGTGCCCTGCCAGAGGTGACGCGGGGGTTGATCCTCTACAACTGTGCGTTCAGCAACAACCCAGGTAACACCGACGATCGTCAGCGCAATGCCAAGCCATGCACTCACCGCAAGGCGTTCTTGCAAGAAAACCAATGCCATGACCGCCGCTAACGGGGGAGCGACAGATTCTAATACAAGCGCTCGTCGTGCGCCCAGGCAATTGAGCGCCTTGAAGTAAGCCGTGTCGCCTATCCCAATACCAACGATGCCGCTAAGGAAGAGAAGCCCCATCGCTGGCAGGCTGATCTGAGGCAGTTCTCCACCCTGCAACCATAAGGTAAGGAGAAGAAAGGCGATCGCAATCACCCCTTTAACCAAATTCAGCACTAACGGCGCTAACTGCCGCCCAATGCCGATGTAAATGACAGAGGCGATCGCCCAAATCAGCGCTGCACTCAACGCTGCCAGTTCGCCACGAAATGTGAGCAAAGATAGAGCCACTGCAAGCCACAAAGAGAAGAGGATACACCGTTGATTGACGGATCTGAAGCGTCAGCCGTTTAGAGAATCTCCTCATACATTAAAGAATCTGAAGGCTGCATCCCTAACGACTGATAAACCGCTTGTGCTCTTGCGTTGTCTTGATACACATAGAGACGTAACCCACAAACGTTGGACAGGGTTGCCTGGTCTTTCAGATATTGATAAAGGGAGCGGAAAACGCCTTGCTGACGGTAGTTTGGCTCTACGTAAACGTCTTGCAGCCACCAGAACCAGGCATTTCTAAAATCGCTCCATTCAAAGGTCACTAAGACGGCTGCAACAACTTTGGCTTCAACTTCAGCAACGGTATAGAAGCCACGATCGCCATCATTCAGCACCGCTTGCACACCCTTCTGAAGCGTTGTGGGATCAAGGTCTTTCCCCCGTGCCTCTTTGACTAGAGACAAATTGAAGTTGACGATTGTTGCCAGGTCTTGGAGTCGTGCTTTGCGAATGATTGGAGCGATCGTCATAAATAGTCATCAGGAATGATGGTGCTTTACCCTCTATCACATCGAACTGTTTCGGTTAGTGCGATCGATGGTTTAGCAATTCTACTGTTTGCTTTGGCTGTACCAATGTGTTGGCACACAAAATCCCAGAGGCAGCGACCGCAGGCACGCCAATCCCAGGCATAGTGCTGTCGCCAACGCGGTACAAGCCGGAAATGGGGGTTTGGGTGCTGGGAAACATGCCCTGACCAGCGGCGATTGCTGGACCATACGTCCCCAGATGACGGCGCAAGTAGCGGGCATGGGTGAGCGGTGTGCCGATGAGTTCTAAGACGATGCGCGATCGCAAATCAGGAATGACTTTTTCTAACGCCTGAAAGAGTGGTTCTGCGCGTGCGTGCTTGCGTTCCGCATAGTCGCTGTCCTTTTGCCAATTGGCGTGAGGTTCCAGCGTATAGGCATGAACGACGTGATGACCGGGAGGAGCCAGAGTCGCGTCCCATACAGAAGGAATGGAAAGCATGCAGGTATTACCGGGAACGGTGATGTCTCGATCGGCATCGTGCAGAACCACATGATGTCCCGTAAGGTGCTCCAACCCATCGGCTCGAATGCCTAGATGCAGATGCATGAAGCTATCTACGGCTGGGGTTTCTAATGCTGTTTGACGATAGTTCGCAGGTAAATCTTCTGGTTTCAAGAGGTGATTGTACGTGTCCCAAACGGTGGCATTGGAGATGACGATCGCCGCCTTCAAGATTTCGCCATTTCGCAAGCGCACTCCAACGGCTTTGCCAGCTTCCACCAAAATCTGTTCTACGTGAGTGCCTAACCGCAGCGTCCCGCCCCATTTCTGCAAGCCTCGTACCAACGCCTGCACGATCGCGCCACTGCCACCGATGGGATAGTCGATCACCGATCGTGTCCGTTCGCCAAACATAAAGGCAACTTCGGGGGCGATCGTTCCCTCAGCTTTCAGACCAGAGAGCAAAAAACACTCCAGATCAATTAAGCGTCGCAGCCAGGGATCATGCAGATCGTGCATCAAGTCGGCGACGGAGCTTTGGACGGCACCCAGTTGGGGCAGGAGCTTGATCAAGGCAGGCAAATAACGACTCAACAGCAGAGGCACCAGCTTAAAGTCTGCCCGTAGCGCCAGGGTAGGAATGCCTCGCAGCGCTTCATACAAACCCAGCAGTCGTTTCTCTAGCCGAGCCAGTTCTGCGGCACCTTGAGGCGTAACTTGTGCTATCGCCGATCGGTAGCGATCGGCATTGCCATACACCGGGAAGGTGCCTTCAGGAAAGTGGTAGTGTCCCATTGGGTCGTAGGCGATCGCGGGCACCGTCTCACCCAGCACATCCAACACCTGTCGCAATGGATTTAGCGAGTGGCGATCGCTCAGACCGCAGTAAAACGACGGACCTGAATCAAACTCAAAGCCCTGCCGCGAAAAACTGTGAGCCGCGCCACCGGGAATCGTGTGGCTTTCACAAACTAGAACTCGCTTCCCGTAACGAGCCAGCAGCGATCCTGCCACCAGTCCACCAATCCCGCTACCAATGACGATGACATCGAAATTGCTACCATTCCGATGTTGTGTTGCTTGCCCCATACCTGCATCAATGTCCCAGAAACGCGCCTCTGGATTGTAACGACCTGTACTATGAAATTGGGAGAGATCGTACCTGGTTACGCGAGTTGATTGTTTCTCAAACCTCGAAAGTTTAGCTAAAAGGCTCACCAGCGATCGCATCTGACCAGTCATCTTTCAACTATGCCCCCACCAATAACTGGAAGCGGCATGATTATTAATAGACTGAAACGTAATTGGGCGATCCTCTTGTAGAGACTCTCCGCGAACGCGCTTTAATTGGCTGTCATTTGAAGAGACTGCAAAACGACGATCGGAGCTACGAAACAATGTCCTGGGTCTAGGAAATCGCTATTGAGGTCTGTAAAGCGATCACTGAGGTTCGCATAACGATTGCTGAGGTTAACGAGACAGTTGTTGAGGTTCGCACAACGACTGTTGAGGCTCACGAAACGGTTACTGAAGCCCCCAAAACGATTTCAAGGGTTTGGGAAACGATTGTTGAGGTACAGAAACCAATGATTTGGGTCTACGGCACAGTGATCGAGACGTAGAGATCGATGATTGAGGGCTAGGAAACGACTATTGAGGGCTGGGAAACGACTATTGAATCCTTAACCGGAGGAATTTACGGAAGCAGACAGCGATCGTCGGCTGCAAATTCAACTAAATTACAAACTTTTACGGATCTCGTAGAAATTAACACCGGGCTAGAGTAACTCCATCATCAGTCCAACATCTAGCCACTGAAGACCACTCACTATGACCTACCAAAAACGGCGTTCTGCCACTCTGGAAAAAGCACAGTCACGCTTAAGCGGGCTGCAATCGGTTCATTTCACCATCAATCTAGGCAATGGGTTAACGCTACAAGACTACGCTGCTTTGATTGCCACCGCAGACACCCAGTTGCAGACTCACAATCTTGCCCTTGCAGAAGCCGATCGCACCCGCATTGAATTTGCCGAAACCGAAGCCGCCTTAACCGCTCTGTCATCACGTCTTTTGAGTGCAGTGGTGGCGATGTATGGCAAAAACAGTAAGGAATACGAAATGGCAGGTGGGAAGCCGCCAAGTACATACAAACGCTCCAAGAAACAAGCTTCAACCACAAGCTCAACCGCTGCTCAGAATGGAGATACTGCCTCTACCAATGGAGCCATAACGAACGGTGCCACAACAGCAGCGCCTTTACCGCATTAGCAGTTGGTAACGCAGCCACTCCTTTAGCCGCGATCGCCTCTCACGCGAGTAGTTCACACGACTCGATCGCACCTAATGCCTGAAGGGTAACGTTCTGTGCGTCTGTCAAGCCTGTTGCCCCTGCAATGAGAGTGCCTTCGTAGGGTCGGGGACAGCGCAATGTTTTTAAGTGGGTTCCCGTCTCAAGATGCCACGCCTTGATGGTTTCATCCTGGCTACTGCTCAAGAGAATGCCGTTTTGGGGATCCTGTGCGAGTGACCAGACCCAGCTTTGGTGTTGCTGGAGCGTAGTTATACAGCCGCCTGTCGTGAGATTCCAGCGCCGAATCGTTTTGTCAGCGCTGCTGCTGATCAGACTGGTGTTATCAGCATGGAACAGGAGTGATACCACCTGGCTTGTGTGTCCTTCAAACGTTCTGACGCACTGACCCGTTGCCACATCCCACAGCTTGACGGTGCGATCGTCGCCACCCGTTGCCAAGTAGCGGCTATCAGGACTGAACGCGACTGCCCAAACGCGATTCAGATGTGCCTTTAATGTGTTGAGACACTGCCCAGTTTTAGAATGCCACAGTTTGATCGTTTGTTCATAACCGCCGCTGGCTAACCACTGCCCGTCGGGGCTAAAAGCAACGGCTAAGACGGAACTGGTATGCTCTTTGAGTGTTTGCAAGCAATCGCCTGTAGCAACATCCCAGAGTTTGAGGGTGTGGTCGTAACTGGCACTGGCAAGTTGTTTGCCGTTGGGGTGAAAGGCGATCGCCCAGACCCAACTGGTATGCCCATGTAATGTCTTCAAGCACTGTCCGGTGTGCGGATTCCAGAGTTTGATGGTGCGATCGGCGCTGGCGCTGGCAAGCATCTGACCGTCTGCACTGGGCGCATGGGCTAGTGGTGCAAAGGTAATCGAGAAGATGCGTCCGGCATGTCCACGCAAAACACGAAAGGGCTGCGGGTTTGATGTTGGGTTCAAAGTTTGCGGATGAAAATCCCAGAGCTTGATAGTTTGGTCTTCGTGTCCACTGGCAAGCAGATTTTGGCTCGTGCCGAGGACGTTCCCGCCAGGGTTTGTCAGGCAAATCGTATAAATGGAGTTGCTGTGCCCCTGCAAGGTTTTAGTGCATTGCCCTGTTTGTAGATCCCAAAGGCGGGCTGTGTAGTCTTCGCCGCCACTGGCAAGCAGCGGTTGAGTGGGATGGAAGGCAACCGACCAAACAAAATTCGTATGTTTCTGAAGCGTTTGCAGACAGTGTTGGGAGGCAACGCACCAGAGCTTGAGGGTTTGATCATAGCTGCTGCTTGCCAGGGTTTTACCATCGGCTCTGAACGCAACAGCCGTGACGGGTTTGTGATGACCGCTTAAGGTCGCTAGACAGTTGCCTGTAGTCACATCCCAGAGTTTCAACGTTTGGTCATCGCTACCACTAACGAGCTGTTGTCCATCGGGACTGATGGCGATCGCTCTAACCCAGTGTTGATGTCCCGTCAGCGTTTGCACACACAGTCCACTTGCAATCTGCCAGCGCCGGATTACATTATCTTCTCCCGCACTGAAGAGGGTTTTGCCATCGGGATGAAACACGACACTCCAAACACAGGCAGCATGACCATACAGCGTTTGCACACACTGCCCAGTCGCAACGTTCCACAGACGAATGGTTTGATCGCCGCTGGTACTGGCAAGCCACTGACCGTCGGGGCTGAAGGCGACAGCGGTAGCGATGCCGATGTGTCCCTCCAGTAGTTTGAGGCATTGCCCCGTGTTGCTATCCCACAACCGCACTTGATGATCCTGACCGCAACTCGCCAGCAACGGCTGTGAAGGACTGTAGGCAACGCTCCACACCCAGCTATTGTGCCCAGTGCAAAGGGCAAGTTGTTTGCCGTGCGTCAGACTCCAGAGCTGGATGCTGCCGTTGGTGTCGCTGGTTGCCAGTTGACGACCATCCGCACTGAAAGCAACGGACGTGACCCCGCCAAACGTAGACGCAAAGGCGCAGTTGACGAACTCAGCCTCGGTAAAATTCACCTGATGCAAATTGACATCTTGCAGGTATGCCTGCCGAATGCTCAAGCAGGAGAAGTCGTAGCCTGTGAGATCGGTTTCTAATTGGCGACATAGGTTTAGCAAATTGCCTGCACCGTAATTTGGCTGCTGGGCACAGTGGGTTCGCAGGTATGCTAACAGGCGACTCAGTTTAAGCTCTAGTTGCTTGGGTGAGCCGAGTTGTGTTAGCAGGCGATCGATGAGTGGTTTCAGAATGACTCGCATCTGACTATCGCGGATGTAATCTTTTACCTGAGCTTTGATGAGCGCATGGCTAAGAAAGACCTGTGGCTGCTCGGTCACAATTTCATTGGTAACCTGTTCAAGCAATGATTCGGTCACAGATTCCATCACGACTGGTTGCTGGGTAAAGCCGATCGCGCTGCTTTCAATCAAACTCCGCCAGCGTAAGGATTCCATCACTGCCATCAGCGTTGATTTGGGCAACTCAGACACCAAATCTGCCTGAAGATCTGCAAGGGTGACGGGTTCACGATTGATGGCAAGCCAGTGCATGACCGCTTGCTCTAGCGGTGACAGGCGATCGCATTGCTGCTGAAGCAAGTGACCAATGCCATTAAAGGCAACCGTATTTTGCTCCAGAAAGGGGGCAATGTGACCTGCAAACAAGTTTTGAATTGAGGTGGCTGCCATCTTCAGCGCCAGTGGGTTCCCCCGATAGTGAGCAATCAACAGTTCCCGATCGTCGATGGCACCGTGCAAGCCTTTGGCATCCAGAATGTGTTGTCCTGCCGCAACATCCAAACCGACGAGCGGCAAAGTTCGCACAGGCAGACGATCGCCCTCCATTGTGCCGACTTCCTGCGGCTTTTCTCGGCTCGTCAGCACCAAGCAACTCTGATGCGCGATTTCACCGACGCGCTTGAGCAGCTCGCCATACGTCTCATAGCCTTCGCGGTACGTTCCAGCACACTTGCCGCCTTGCAACACCGCTTCAACGTTATCGAGAATGATGAGACAGCGCGATCGCTTCAGCAGTTCGATCAGGTGAGAAAGCTTGCCGCCCAAGCTATCTGGCAAAGCGGTGTCTTGCTGTTGGGCAAAAAACTGAATCAGCGTGGTCAGCAGTTCGTCAAGCGGGGGTGCATCCCGCAGCGATCGCCAGATCACGCATGCAAATTCACTTTGGATCTCCTCTGCTAGTTTGACTGAGAGCGAGGTTTTGCCCATGCCGCCCATGCCAAGCAGCGTGACCAGTCGGCAACGGTCTTGCACAAGCCAGTGCTTGAGGGTAGCGCGTTCTTGGGTGCGTCCATAGAAGATGGAAACGTCGATCGCGTCGCCCCAATCGGTTCGCTTTTGGCTTGCTTCCTTGTTCTCTGTCCTCTGTCCCCTGGTTACGACTGTCGCGGTTCGCTGCAAGACACCGCGAAAATTGAGCTTGGTAATCTTTTCACCCGAAGCCGTTGAGAGCGATCGCCAGAGTTCAGACCCAACATCTTTAATGTAACCAGGGTCGTAGCCAGAGCTGTGGGCAATTTCCATATACGACTGCCCTTCCCAGGACTGCCGGAACACGAGTTCTTGAATTTTAGTGAGTCTTGCCTGCTTCAAAACTTTTTCTACGAGAGCGATCGCGTCTTCAGAATTCATGGTGAGATTCCACAGGGAAGTAGATTGACTGAGCTAGCCGCCTCTACTCACCTTTACGCCCACTGATTAGTATTTCCGCACAGATAATTATGAAGCTCAGCTTTATGCGGGAACTTTTAGTATCAAAGTTGCGTAAATTTACGCCCGATCCGACCTTGATCCGACCTTTTCCGACCGTCAAAGCCCTTACACACAAGATAAGCTTTGTTCAAAAGAAATTCCAGCACCGTTGAGTCAGGCTGACATTGCAGAGACTCAGTGAGCCGCGATCGCATTTTAGGGTACTACCAAGCTAATCCCAGACACCGTTACAGCATATCGAAGGATAGTTAAACCCATGACACAAGAAGCACCCGCCAATCTCAACATCAGTTCAGATTCACTCAGCACCGATTCAAAACCCTGGTGGCAGTTATTACTCATGTCTCCCGTTTTAGTTGCCCTGATTGCCAGTGGCATTCCATCAATTAGTAACCTCATCACCGCTTTCAAAGCAGGAGTTTCGCCTGAAAAAGCGCCTCTAGCAAGACAACAGGAAAACCTATGGGAGAAGAATGCTCACTGTCTTGTTTCTGGCAAGCACAGCCAGATTACGACCTCTGAGAAAGTCAGAATTGATGTGTTGACCTGCCCGTCTGGCGACATTTTGCTCACCAGAGCGCTCGATTCACAAGAACCGCAACGGCAGTGGATTGCTTTTGCTACTGCCTCAAACACTGCATTTACTGACATCTTAATGCCAAGGGCAAACGCTGCAACGTCAACAACTGCAACACTAACGAAGGTGAACCAAACAGTACCATCAACGCAATTAGCCCAGGCTGGAACGGTTATTTGCACCAAGATTTTAGGAGAAGGTCGCTTGCTGCAACGGCTCCGCAATTCCAACGGTCAATGCGTTGATGAGGTGATCAATACTTTCACAGGAGATCTTGTCAGTCGCACTCCTGGCTCTTGCAGTAGTAATTGCGAACAATAGTTCTTGAAAGTTAAGTATGGTGCGATCGCCTTTTCCATACCAAAGAAACGATCGCGTTCAACCCCTCCTCTAACTGGCAAGATGCCGACCTTGATCCGACCTTTTCCTGACCTTTCACCGATGTATTTAAGGCAACTCAGTAGTTACTCTAGAAGCAACAGAGTGCAAACGGCTACCACCACAACGACTGAATCTTTGCCAGCTTGACGATCCACTGCCAAACAAGGGTCTCTACCATTCACCACTACCCTCTTTGGAGTTCTTCAGTTCATGTTTAGCATTAAACAGTTTTCACTTTCTGCTGCAACGATCGGCATCGCAACCAGTACGGTCTGTACTGTGTTGGGGACTTCAAATCCTGCTAATGCACTCAGCATAGTAGATTCCGTCAATGCCGACAAATCACCTGCGGAAAGAGTGAGTTGGGGTGCTAGTGAAGTTGGCTGGTCTTATACCCCCACCTTTTCTTACGATCTGAGCGGAATTAACACAAAATTTGGTGCTAGGTCCGTTGGGTCAAAAACTGTAACGGTTGAGGTATATGACAAAGCCCCAACAACAGGCGGCACATTGCTACGGTCAGCAAGTTTTACATCTCTCGCAAATGCATTTTCAGGAGGAACATTTACCGCTCTAAGCCTGCTGGCAGGTGAGGATTATTTCATTGGCTTCCGCGACGTTGATGGATTAGATGTCAATGTCACACAAGATGCAGGAGTTGTCTCCCTACCCTACCGATTCGGGTCTTCTGGTTCTTATGAAACTGCTTTTTCAGGTAGCTTTTTTGTAACACAACCAATCCTACAATTTGTGGGTGAGGTGCCCACTGCTATTCCCACTCCTGCTTTGTTACCGGGCTTAATTGGGCTAGGGTTGGGTATTCTGCGTCAGCGCAAGGCTCAAGCGGCAGCAGTTTCAGAAGAGTAGCAAGCATAAAACATAATCGCGATCGCTCCTGCATCAACAAAAGGGGCGATCGCTTTTCTATTTCTATACACGTATAACTGTTGAGGTGTTCCTGCAAATCTAGCTTATCTCTGCAACAATAGTCTTATGGTTACACTGGCGATGGGGCTACCTCTACAGCCAAGGCTCAATCAATCCTTCTCAGCGGCTTTCCGATGAAATCTAAATCTTTGATGAGAGCGACAGTATTAGCGATCGCCAGCTTAGCCATTCCCTTAGCCACGATCGCATCCCCGTCAAGTCAGCAGCGTAATGCGATCGCTCAAGCTCAGGCTGAACCGACAGCAAGACAGATCCTCGAAGCCTGCGTCCAGAACCGAGCCGACACGCTACCCAATCCGTTTGTCGATGTTCCTGCAAACCATTGGGCGTTCAAGGCGGTTTTGACGATGCATTACTGTGGGGCGTACCGTCAGGCAACACCACCTAGCCTGATTGAAAAACTGACAGACCAACAGTCTCCTGCACAAACATCGCCATTGGCGCAATAAAACGCAAGGCTCTTTTTACCAGAGTCCAAGCGTTAGGGCGTGTATGCTTGGTTGAGAAAACAATTGCTTAGGATCGTGGATTAAATCATCTGTGTAGGTTGGGTTGAGCTTTGGCAAACCCAACGCTCCGGAGGTGTTGGGTTACCCTGCGGGAAGCAAGCTACGTGCCTCAACCAACCTACAAAAATCGGTGCTACTTAATTCTCATTCCTTAGCCGAAGAGAAGAGAGATGCTGACGAAGCGCCCTTTTGGATTGCTTGCGATCGTTTTTTATAAAGCATTTGTCGCGTCGCTTTTAGCCGTTACGTCTCTTGCACTGCTGTTAGCTTTAAAGAACTACGACAGCCTGTCAGCTTTTGCTGATGCTTATACGCTCGAAGGCAAGAGTCAAATCATTAATTGGGTTTTAGATAAAATCTTAAACTTGAATCCAAGAACCCTGGAATTTAGCGGTATTGGTGCAGGCGTTTATGCCCTTTTGACGGCGATCGAAGCAGTGGGCTTGTGGTATGAAAAACGCTGGGCGCACATTCTCGTCTTAGTACTAGTTGGAACCAGTATTCCACTCGAAGTTTATGAATTAGCTAATGGTTTCACAGTGCTTAAAGCGATCGTCTTTGCAGTGAATATCGTTGTCTTCTGGTACTTATTGAGTCATCCCAACTATAAAAGCTCATGATCAGTAGCGATTAGCTGTACTGAGATTGACGTAGCATCGAAATAAAGCTTTTGACGGCTTGGGGTTGCTCTTGAGGGGTGACGTATCGAGCCAGTAAAGCAATATCCAAATCTGGAAGAAATTGGCTACGACTGGCAACAGTGAGACTATCCCCTCTCAAGTCATAGAGAACAAGCTGGTTATTCTGCCAGAGTAAAACCTCCGGAATCTCCAATCCTTTATAAACATCTAATTTATCCAATCCACCACTGGTCAGAATGACTTCGATCGCAAGATCAGGAATGTCCTTTAACGAACCAATGCAGTAACATTCGTCAGGTTCTAGTCCTCTGGCTTTTGCCTCTTTACGAAACGTAGTAGAGCCGTAGCCGTGCAGAGGAATGTCTAATTCTTCAGCGTATCGCTCTAGCAAGCGAGCAATGACCTTCTTGAGCATTTCGTGTTCAGAGGAGGGCATTAGTAACTCTAATCCGCCTTCAAGGTAGGTCATTCGCAGCCCTGGAAAATCTCCTAGCGTTGCCAAAAGATTCTCATATTGCTGCCAGCTTACGCCAAACAAGACGACTTGTTGATCGGTTTGCTGAATGAGCGGCTCAATAAGGTAAGCCATACGCGAATGCCTTGAGGGTTTGCTTTCGTCTGATCCTAACGACTGACGCACAAAATTAGAAGGTGATATGGTTTTGGTTTGCCAACTTCAGCCGCTCTAGAACCGCATCGACTGAAATTGCGCCCAGTTCACCAGAGGCACGAGTACGGATACTAAGCGCATTGGCTTCGACTTCCTTTGCACCGACGACTGCCATCACGGGGATTTTGTCTTTTTCAGCGTTGCGAATCAGTTTGCCGAGACGATCGCCGCTTGTATCGACCTCTGCCCGCACATCGATCGCCAACATTTGACTGACCACCTCTTTTGCAAACGGAAGCTGCTCTTCACTCACCGCCAGCAGACGCACCTGGATGGGAGCCAACCACACCGGAAAATCGCCTGCGTATTCTTCAATCAGAATCCCAATGAGCCGTTCGAGAGAACCAAAGGGCGCACGGTGAATCATGACAGGACGTTTACGGGTGCCATCTTCGGCTACGTACTCCAGGTCAAAGCGTTCGGGTAGGTTGTAATCGACCTGGACGGTGCCCAGTTGCCATTCGCGATCGAGCGCATCATTAAACATAAAATCCAGCTTTGGACCGTAGAATGCCGCTTCGCCAATGCCTTCAAAGTGCTCCATACCAATCTTTTCGACCGCTTGACGGATGGCACTTTGGGCTTTTTCCCACGCCTCATCAGAGCCAATGTACTTATCAGAGTCAGGGTCACGAAAGCTCAGACGTGCCCGAAACGAATTGCCCAGTTGCAATGCCTGAAACACCGACTGAATCAGATCCACCACCTTAAGAAATTCGTCCTCAAGCTGCTCTGGAGTGACAAATAAATGAGCATCATCTTGCGTAAAGCCGCGCACCCGCGTTAAGCCACCCAGTTCGCCCGACTGCTCATAGCGGTAAACAGTGCCAAACTCTGCCAATCGCATGGGCAGTTCCCGATACGATCGCAGTTCGCTTTTATAAATCTGAATATGAAAGGGGCAGTTCATCGGCTTGAGCACAAAGCCTTGCTCCAATGCTGCTGACTCTGCATCCTCTGCCATGAGCGGAAACATATCTTCCTTATATTTTTGCCAGTGTCCGGAGGTCTTGAACAGATCGACACGGGAAATATTAGGAGTCACGACGGGCAAGTAGCCCCGTTTGAGTTGTTCTTTTTGCAGAAATTCTTGGAGGGTCGATCGCAGCACCGTTCCTTTCGGTGTCCACAATGGCAAACCGGGTCCAACCAGATCTGAAAAGATGAAAAGTCCCAGTTCTTTGCCTAGCTTGCGGTGATCGCGCCGGAGTGCCTCTTCTTTGCGCCGCTTGTATTCCGCCAACTGTTCGGGCGTTTCCCAGGCAGTGCCATAGATGCGCTGGAGTTGGGCTTTAGTTTCATCGCCGCGCCAGTAAGCGCCAGCCACACTTTCTAGCTCGATCGCGTCTGGCTTCAAATCGGCAGTGTTCTCTACATGCGGACCCGCGCACAAATCCCACCACTGGTCGCCCAGGTGATAAAGCGTGATTGGCTCTTCTAGCCCTTCCAAAATTTCAAGTTTGTAGGGTTCGTTGATTGCCTGAATGCGGCGCTTTGCCTCGTCCCGGCTCACTTCTTCCCGAATCACAGGCAGCTTGCGGTTGATGATCTTCGTCATCTCCTTTTTAATCGCCTTCAGATCCTTCTCAGTAAATGGCTCTGGACTGTCGAAGTCGTAGTAGAAGCCGTTTTCGATCCAGGGTCCGATCGTCACCTGCGCTTTGGGGAACAACTTCTGCACCGCCATTGCCATCACATGAGAAACGGTATGGCGAATCTTTTGCAGCGGTACCGATTCGCTGGTGCGAGGCAAATGAATTTTTTCGGGCAGATCGTCGTCGGGGGAGGCGGAGAACGGCATAGGAGATGGCATCGAGACAATAGACACTAGAGGGCGAGCAGCAGACGGACAAGCGTCGCACATCAATCAAAGCATGATCGGAATGCAGCAAACTCTAGACAGATCTAGTCTAAAGTCCGGTGCTGCAAGTCCACATCGCTAGCTAAGACTACAACCTCTATCTTACTGAATCTTATTGATCCCCTCTTAGGGCTGATGATTTTGCGTTACTTAAATCTATGTAAAGAAGGGTTGCGAACCTGAGAAAGCGCTAAAATGGGAAGATGGATACAATAAGTCAGTTTTAGTAATGTTTGATTCCAATTCATCCAACTCAGACTTGCTCCGATCGATCCTGGAGCCGCTGTTAGAAGACTTTCAGTACTGGTTCGACCGATCACAACTGCTCTTAGAAACAGAAACGCTCTCTTTTTTGAGCGCTGAGAAACGTGCGGAACTGCTGGCACGAGTCGCCATAGCACAACGAGAAGTGAGCACGGCACAGATGCTTCTTAAAGCAACTGATGGGCAGGTTGGCGTTGAGACAGCCGTGATGAAACCCTGGCACGATCTCGTAGCAGAATGTTGGCAAGTCGCTGTACGCTTTCGGCTTCAAGAGTCCGGCGAGAAGCAACTGTAACTGACCGTAGAGCTGAGCCACATTTGAGCTGCTAAGTAGCATCATGAAGTGACGCTCTGATTCACGTCTGCTGGTTTGGTTGAGCGATCGTTGAGTACCTGAAATTTTAAGCATCCATAAAAACGCACTGATGTAGCCCTTACTTAAGGCTGCTAATCCTGAGGAAACCCCTATGATCCTACATTTGCTTTACATTATTGCCTTTACAACGCTTGCTTTCCTTGCGGTCGGAAACTTGATTCGGAATTTGATGACTCTGGGTGTAGAATCGCAGCGCAGTCAAGCGCCTAGAAACTGGGCAATGGGTGATCCGCAGGCAGCAGGAGCAGGACGGTTGCGGATGGTACCGCATCCAGAACTCCTGGACACAGCCGGGAATGTGATCAACGAGCCGCTTCTAGTCATGCGATCGATGAGCGTCGAAGATGCACGCGAACAGCTAGATGCCCTCTACGAATCTTCACCAGGGGCAAATGCGTCAGGCGGCGATCGTCGTGACGAGACCTGATCGGTGGCAGCGTTCTAGATCTGCTTGACTGCCATGTCAATCATTGGGTGGTGTACCCACACACAATTTGGAATTATTGTAAGGATGTACACCTACTCATTGTTAGACATTCATGTCTGAGCCATCTGAGGTACAGCCTTCAGACGTTTCCCACAAGCCGCATGAAGAAACTGCGATCGTTTCTGTTGAACCGACCAGCGAAAACATCGATCGTAAATCGTCTGCGCTAGAAGCGTGGGGCACCTTGAATGAACAGTTGGGCGGCTGGAAGCGATTCGCTCCTGTTCAGTGGCTTACAACGACGCTAACATCCTGGTTTAGCGTTAGCGAGGCTGAGGTCGTTGAGATTTTAGAGCAGGTACGGTCAGAATTGCCGACGACCGAAGCGCTCATGGTGGGCAAACCACAAGCGGGAAAAAGCTCGATCGTTCGTGGTCTTACTGGAGTTTCAGCCGAAATCGTGGGTCAGGGTTTTCGACCCCATACGCAGCACACACAGCGCTATAGCTATCCGACCAACGACCTGCCGCTACTCATCTTTACTGATACAGTTGGTCTAGGCGATGTGTCTCAAGAAACAGGGGCGATCGTGCAAGAACTCGTGAGCGAACTCCAACCTGATGAGAACCGCCGCGCCAGAGTGCTCATTCTCACTGTTAAGATTAACGATTTTGCGACTGATACTCTGCGTCAGATTGCCAGCCAACTTCGCAAGCAGCATCCCGAAGTACCTTGCCTGCTGGCTGTAACCTCTCTCCACGAGCTTTATCCAGCCGCGCTGAGTGATCATCCTGCTTACCCACCGGATGTTGAAGCAGTCAGCCGAGCCTTTACTGCTGTGCAGGAATCGTTTAAAGGTTTGTACGATCGCGCCGTGATGATTGACTTCACCCTAGAAGAAGATGAATTTAACCCAACGTTCTACGGTTTAGAGCCATTAGTCAACGCACTGGCAGATTTATTGCCCGAAGCGGAGGCTCGCACCATGCATCAACTTCTAAATGACGGTGCCGGAGAGCAACTGGGCAACCTTTATCGGGATGCAGGTCGCCGTTACATTTTACCGTTTGCAATCATGGCAGCAACACTTGCCGCTGTCCCGTTGCCTTTTGCCACAATGCCCGTACTGACGGCGTTACAAGTTTCCTTAGTCGGTCTTTTAGGGCAACTTTACGGACAAACACTGTCTCCGTCACAAGCGGGTGGAGTCGTCAGCGCGATCGGGGGTGGTTTTTTGGCACAGGCGATCGGGCGTGAGCTGATCAAATTCATCCCTGGCTTTGGTAGCGTCATTGCCGCATCATGGGCAGGTGCTTACACTTGGGCACTCGGCGAAGCTGCCTGCGTGTACTTTGGTGACCTGATGGGTGGTAAAAAACCTGACCCAAGACGGATTCAGCAAGCGATGAACGAATCCTTTACAGCCGCGAAAGAGCGCTTTAAGCAGAAAAGCTAAGCAGGCTATCAGCTATCAGCTATCAGCTATCAGCTATCAGCTATCAGCTATCAGCTATCAGCTATCAGCTATCAGCTATCAGCTATCAGCTATCAGCTATCAGCTATCAGCAGTCAGCGGTCAGCGCTGATAGCTGACTGCTGACTGCTGACTGCTGACTGCTGACCACTAAATCCCCAGGCGTTGATAAATTTGGTCGAGGTGCTTGAGATGGTGCTGCGGATCAAAACACCCTTCAACCTCCTCGGCAGAAAGGTATTTGGCAACACGATCGTCCTGGCTGATCAGAGCACGAAAATCGCCATCAGGTTTGTTCCAGGCTTGATGAGCACAGGCTTGCACGACGGTGTAGGCATCTTCACGGCTCATCCCTTTTTCAACCAGCGTTAACAGCACACGCTGACTGAAGACAACGCCGCCGTAGAGGTTCATGTTGCGCGTCATATTTTGGGGATAGACGAGCAGATTTTTCACCAGGTCGGTGATTTCGACCAGCATGAAATGGGTCAGAATGCAGGCATCCGGTAAGATAACGCGCTCAGCGGCACTGTGAGAAATATCGCGTTCGTGCCAGAGCGCTACGTTTTCTAAAGCAGTGCTGGCGTGACTGCGAACCACTCGCGCCATTCCAGTCAAGCGTTCCGATCGAATGGGGTTACGTTTGTGCGGCATAGCAGAGGAGCCTTTCTGCCCTTTGGCGAAATATTCTTCGACTTCTAAAACATCCGTGCGCTGGAGGTTGCGAATTTCGACGGCAAACCGCTCGATCGACGCTGCCAGTAACGCTAACGTTTGCACAAATGCAGCATGTCGATCGCGCGAAACCACCTGTGTTGAAGCGGTATCAGGTTCCAACCCAAGATTCTGGCAGGCGATCGCTTCCACTTGCGGATCAATATTGGCATACGTGCCCACCGCACCGGAGATTTTGCCCACAGCAATGCTGCGCCTTTGTTGGCAGAGGCGATCGCGGTGACGCAATACTTCCGCTAACCAGCTAGCCAGCTTAAAGCCAAAGGTGATCGGTTCCGCATGAATGCCGTGTGATCGACCAATCATGATCGTGCTGCGATGCTGCTGTGCCTGATAGCGAATTGCCTGAATGAGCGACTCTAGCTGTGTCATCAAGACATCCAGACTGGCAACCAACTGGAGCGCCAAAGCCGTATCCAGCACATCAGAGCTGGTCAACCCCAGGTGAATGTAGCGTCCCGCATCGCCCACATATTCGTTCACATTCGTTAGAAAGGCGATCATGTCGTGGCGTACTTCTGCCTCAATCTCCAACACTCGCTTGGGGTCAAAATTTGCCTTCGCCTTAATCTCTGCCACCGCTTCTGCTGGAACGTCTCCAAGTTCTGCCTGTGCCTCGCAGACAGCAATTTCGACTTGCAGCCAGGTCTTCAGCTTGTACGTATCAGTCCACAAGTTGCCCATTTCGGGCAGGGTATAACGCTCAATCAAGGTTCGTGTCGCACAGCACAACGGCTCTATTGTACAACCGTCCTTTAGTGGATGGGTGGATGGAGCCGGACGATCGCCAGTCTCCTCCCAACCAATTTCACAATGTCTTGGTTAAACATTCGCAAATGGTCATCTACCTTAAGGTAGAGATTGGGTACGTTGTAGCTGGGCGTTTCTCTTGATGAACGTCTGGAAGCATCGGTAGAATCGGGAGCAACAACCATGCACAGCAACTCTCAACGCAGCGCGATCGCATACTGGAGCAAACAAATAGCAGCGATCGCAAGCTGTACAGGACTGTTGACAGGGCTATTGATGACTCATACAGCCTTGACTGCCCGTACGGTAGACGCTGCTCTCGATCGCCCTACCCTCCAAAGCAACGCGCCAGTAGCTACAAGCGTTGTTCGCCTCGAAATCCATCTCAACCGTCGTCAGGCAATTCTTTACCAGGGCAGCACACTCATCAAACGCTACCCGATTGGCACCGGACGACAAGGTTGGGAAACTCCAGTCGGAACATTTCAGGTAATGCAAATGAAGCGCAATCCTACCTGGATTAGCCCCTTCACGAATGAACGCATTGCTGCCAATGATCCGAGGAATCCTTTGCGGGGCTACTGGATTGGCTTCTGGACAAATGGCAGGAACTGGATTGGGTTTCACGGCACACTGAATGCTAGCAGCGTGGGTAAGGCAGCATCTCATGGCTGCATTCACATGTATGACCGGGACTTGCAAGACCTCTTTGCACAAGTCAGCTTAGGCACTCAGGTTAAAGTCGTACCATAGGATCGCTTAGCCGTGGTGAACCACCATTCTCCTTGCTGAAAAGCGCGTCGCTAAAGTATCTGAAAGGCTCTCAAATATTGAACGACAGCCTTGCTTTCAACCATTGTCGTTAAAGCCGATGGAGTCTTAGGAAGAGCGTATAGATGAATATAGTCAAAGGGTTACTGGGGCTGGGGTTGCTGGCGATCGTCATTTATGCAGGTTTCGCCAAACTCCCCTTGTGGAGCTTGCCACTTTTAGCCCTACTGTTCACCGCCGCTTATATCCACGGCAAATGATACCTGTGGCGAGACCTGTTTCAACAACGAAAGCTCAAACTCTATCAATCCCTGCTCATTACCTATTTGATTCAAGTCGTTGTCGTGGGTCTCTTCTATTTGCTTGGTAGCGAAGTGGCACACTTGTTCGATCGGTGATCATCTTCTCACTCAATCTTCGTTGAACTAGAAACGGCTGAGAGTTTGTTAAGGGCATTAATCTCAATCGATTAGCAGAATGTGCCGCGATCTAATCTAGATTTCAGGTAGTAAAAACATTAAGAAGCTTCACGCATAAACTAGCCTTGGCGCTATCAGTTATGCTGCCAACATTTGTCTAAACTCATCAAACCCAATATCGTAGATTGCCTGCACATTTTCATGTAAGGCAAGAAGTACATTCATCATACTAGGGTATATATGTACTGTATAGGACACTGGGTAACTGAAATCGAGCTTCCTCACTTGATCAAGAAAATCATTAGCATTAGATAGATCATGTTCTACGGTTTTTATAGTAGAACCAATCGAATATGGAAAAGATTGATGGAGATTAATATTGTTAAACCTATCAGAGTAAAATTTTAATACCTTTTTCAACACATTGTTCTTTACACGAACACTTCTATCTTGATCAATTAGCACATAAGCTTGCAGTTGTAGAATTTGAGAGAAACTATAAATTTTAATACGTTTCTTACCTCCGCCTTTTTCTAAAAAAGGTACAACCATTTTTTCTTGTTCTAAGTAGCGCAATTGCTTGAAGCTAATTCTTGTTAGTTTACGAGCTGTATTTCTGTCAAATTTGTCATCGATATTGAACGCAGTTTGGCGACCTTTTGAGTCTGATATAGAAACATCTCCGAGGCTAACGTCAGGGATTGGTTGATAAACTTCCCAATGCAGTAATTCATGCTGTTTTTGTCGAGCTTCCTCCCAAGAACTAGCCTCAATAATGCTAACGAGCTTGGCATCTTCATCTAGGAAAGCTCGAGCACTTTCATTAGTCGATGGAAAAAAGTCATAGCTACCATCGCCATTAACCCATAATTCGTAAGTTACCTGCTCTGCAATGGAAGTCATACAACAGCTATTATTTAGAGTCTGGTACAAAGGCTCTACCCGTAATTACCTCTATATCAAGCCGTATGTTAGAACGCTCTCTTGAACGGTTTGGGAAAGTTTTGCTGACTGGTGCATCAACACCACCTGCCCTTGCCACACGATCTATATAATCTCTTACCTGCCGAAATGCCTCCTCCCGCCCCTCTTTTTCCTTTGAAGTAAGACCTCCCTCCAGTGTATCTACTTTTTGTTGTCCTTCATCTCTGGTAAGCGGAGTCTTCTGTGCCCAAGGACAAGACTTTTCTACTCCACCCCCCTGAGCTTGTACTCGCCCTCTGTGAGCAGTTCCTCTTTCCATTATTTTTTGAAAAAATTATAACTTGGGTTAGGTTCTAACCGAATGTTAGAAGCTCCTCCTTTCGAGATCGTGGACGTATTGATGCGTCTTTTACGATCGCACCTGCACAGGCATCACGAGGTAAGTCATTTTGATGCTACCGAGAGGAGTGACGATCGCCGGACTCATGACAGTATTGAGCTGAATCTGAATCTCTCATTCAGGCAATGCCAGCCAGTTGAAGACATCCGTTGCGGAGACGACCAGATCGAGACCGTTCAGCATCGGTAGGGACTCCGTTCCCTGGTACAGCTTCACCCGCGACTCTGGAAAAATTGCTAGGACACTCTCATTCTCAGGATCAAGCAACCAACCAAGTGACGTGCCATGTTCCACACAATGCAGCAGATTGGCTAGCACCTTCGTCTGAGACTGCTCTGGGGAAAGAATTTCAATCGCCCAATCCGGGTGAAGCTCAAAGCGATTTGCCACTCTACCCGATGCGGTACGAGGAATCCGCTGCCACCGAAACACAGACACATCCGGCACAATCGCCGCTCCACCAAATACACAGCGTAACTCTGAGAAGGCTTTTGCTATTCGCTGAGGTTCTGCAACCCGATCAATTACCTTACAAAGTTCAACTTGTAGTGTGCTGTGTTCTCCCTGGGGCATGGGCTTCTGTGTCACTTGACCGTTGATAAATTCGCTGGCAGGATTGGTTTCTGGCAGTTGCAGAAACGCATCCAGCGTTAACGGTTGGGTTGGCGTTTGAACCATAGACCCTCCTTTGTGATCTCAGCACCTTCCCTTCTGATTTTAGCTACGCACCTGGACGGGCATCACGAGGTAGGTCATTTTGATGCTGCCGAGAGGAGTGACGATCGCCGGACTTGTTGCCGTATTCAACTGGATTTGGATTTCGGTGGTGGCGATCGTCTTCAAACCATCCATCAGGTACTTCACGTTAAACGCTACATCCAGGTCATCCCCTGAAATTTGGGCGGGGATGGTTTCTTTGCCGCTACCCACATCCTGAGCATCTACCGAAAGCGTTAGCAACTGGTTGGCGCTATCAAGAGTCAGCTTGACAATATTGTTTTTCTGATCCGCCAGCACTGCAATCCGTTCCAGGGCACTTAGCAAGAGTCGTCGTTCAGCCGTAATCTGGCGAGAGAATTGACGCGGTATCAGTTGATGATAGTTGGGGTACTGCCCTTCTAAAAGGCGGCTGGTGAGCCGTTGATCCGTCCATTCAAAGACAACCTGGCTATGGTCAAAGTGTACGGCAACATCACTGCCCGTTTGCCGCTCCAGCATTTTCGCTAACTCTTGCAGCGCCTTGGCGGGGATAGTCACATCCAAGCCTTTTTCTAATGCGCTGGGCTTTGCTCCACTTTCAGCAGCCTCTGCATTTAAAGTTTGAACCACCGTCAAACGATGCCCATCCGTTGCGGCAAACTCCAAGCCATCAGGTTGCATGGTCAGGTGAACGCCTGTTAGCACTTGCTTGGTTTCGTCACTGCTGGCAGAAAACAAGGAACTCCGCAAACCTTCAATTAAGCTCTCTACTGAGAGATGTGCCACTTCGCCGCCTTCGACCACTGGCAGTTCGGGAAACTCCTCGGCTCCCATACCGCGCACCTGGTAGCGTCCCGAAGCGCAGGTAAGCGTGGTTAAGAAATTGGTGTCCGTGGTGCCAGCGGCTTCATCGTTGCCATCCTCAAGGGTGATGTCGCCTTCTGGCAAACGCGAGACGATATCGGTCAGCAGTTTGGCAGGTAGGGTCAGCTTGCCACCTGTGGATACGTCGGCTGGAAAACTCGTCTGAATGCCGAGACTGAGATCAAAGGCGCTGAGCTTGATTTGCTGTAGTTCTTCATCAGCAACCAGGAGGATGTTTGCCAGTACGGGATGGCTCGGACGTGATGAGACGGCACGGCTGACCAGTGAGAGATTAGCGCTGAGGCTGTTTTGGGAGCAAACCAGTTTCATGGGAGTTCAACCTTTGCGTTGAGTAAAGAGGAGCGTTGTGACAGGAGTTTTGAACGGAATTGTGAGCAGATGGGGTTGTTTGGGCTTAATTGAAGAAACTAAACGCTATCTGTAGCGGGTGAAGGCGTTGTCTGCGTATGTTAGCACCCTTGTTTTGAACAATCTAGCCTGTCTTTTTTGAAGCGTCGATCGCTTTTTCCTATACTCCGGACTTAAGTAATTCTTATTTAAACAGTAGTAGTAGAGCCTGTGGAAAATGTGGAGAACCGTATGAAGTACGACTGGTCAATTCTTTGAGATGGCTTTAAACCTGTGGAAAACCTGTGGAAAACTGGGCGATCTTTTCACAGAGTATTTATACTCATTAAGCTTATCCACGATCGTGGCGGGTTTTGTACCGCTTTTCCACATGCTTTTCCACAGAAAAGTTTAAGCTTTTCCACATGGCTGCGATCGCTTTACATTTCGCAACAAAATTTCGTCATAAAAATTTGGAGTCGCTCAAAAAATAGTCTGACTTCTCCACACCCCCAGCGCAGATAATCCATAAGAGAGGCTGATCGATGGACTGCGTAAACGTCTTGTACGTTCAGCGATGAAGCAGGCGGTAAAGGTCGGCAGCTTTAGACCCTTTCTTTGACGATCGGTTGTTCGGTTGCCGTACGTTCAGCATAGGGCTGATCGAGGTGATCGATGGAACCCGTCTCTGGACTGAGTTCTCCTTCGCTATGCGGCACAAAACTACCCTGAGCTGTCTGCGCTTGGGTTGTCTGCGATCGTGTCCCACTAGCCCCTCTCGATGACCGCACAGCAACAAGAATATTCTTGACGACCACAGCCGTTGGTACGGCAACGATGACACCGAGCAGACCACCCACACGGGCACCCGTCAAAATCGAAACAAAAATCCAGACTGGATTCAGCCCCGTAACGCTACCTAAAACACGGGGCGCAACCAGATTTTCCAAAATTTGTTGTACCAGCAACGAGGCTGCCAGCACTTTAACGCCTAAGCCGATGTCGCGCAAAGCAACCAGCAGTGTCACCAGCGCAATGCCAACGGAACCACCGAACGGAACGAGCGCCATGGTGCCGATCGTCAACCCAAACAGCAAGCCAAAGGGCACTGCCAACCACAAAAAGATGAGGGTTAAAACCGAACCCATACAGGTCGAGAGAATGAACTGACTCAAAAAGTAGTTCTGAAAACTGAGCCGCAACGTTTCCGAAAACGGCTTTTGCATATTGTCGGGCAGCCACTCTACAAGGCTTTCCCAAAGCGAATCGCCGTTTTGCAGTAGGTAGAACGTCAACACCAGCGTTAACAACACGTCTAGTAGACTGGTAACGGTAAAGACGGCAACGCTTAATGCCTGCGCTGCAATGAGCTGCAACTGGCTTTTAAGGCGATCGTTCACCTGTTCTGCCAGCAAGCTCAAATCCAATGGGAGGTTCGCGCCTTCTAGCTGCTGATTGAGAATAATGAGCTGCCGCTGCCCAGAGTCAAACCATTCGGGCAAGCGTGCTACCAGTTGACGAGCTTGATCAAGCGCACTGGGCAGCAGGGTAATGCCACCTGCCAGCAAAATCGACAGCGCCAGCAAAAACACGACGATCGCGGCTCGTCCGCGTGGTACGCCCTGCCGCTGCATGATGCTGACGGGGTAGTTGAGGAGAAAAGCGATGAGTGAAGCGGCAACCAGAATGACAATGAGGGAATGGAAGTAGTCTGCGATCGCAAAGAGCGACCAGGCGTTTAACACCAACAGTGGCGCTGCCAACAAAATAAGCAATGCTTTTGCCACTGGAGACAGCGTTTCCCACCAGAGCCGCAAGCGCCCTTTTTGCACATCGTGAGCTTCAATCTGGTGATCTGGCATAGATACCCGCCGTTCGCTTCTCTACACCCTCCACCCTACACTTATCTCTGCTCACCATCCCCTACCGATAGTTAGTAAATTGCAGCGCCATCGGAAACTCTTCTTGCTTCAGGCGCTGCATCACGGCTTGCAAATCATCTTTTGCTTTCGCGCTCACTCTCACCGCATCGCCCTGGATGGATGCCTGCACTTTCTTAAATTCATCCCGAATCAGTTTGGAAATTTGCTTGGCAATCTCCTGGCTGATACCTTTTCGCAGCGTAATTTCTTGTTTCACCCGATTGCCGCTGGACGATTCGATTTTGCCGTACTCAAAAATCTTGAGCGACAGGTTACGTTTAGCCGCTTTCATTTGCAGCAAGGTATGAATGGCATCCAACGTAAATTCGCTGTCGGTGTGAACTGTAATGGTCGTTTCGCCTAACTCAAGGGTGGTTTTGGTATCTTTAAGGTCGTAACGACTCTGAATTTCGCGTGTCGTTTGATCGATCGCATTGACGAGTTCCTGCCGATCGAACTCACTTACGACATCAAAGGAAAAGGATGCAGCCATAGGACGTAAACTCTAAACGTTGAATGCAGAATGGGGGCTTCGTTTGCTGCCTGAATTCCTTAGTCTATAACCTGTAGCCCATTGTCTCAAGCCCACATCGATCGACAGCACTTAAACAGGCACATCCAAATTGTTCTCTCGAAAGTCTTCTAAACTCTCACCGCGCAAGAAACCTCAGCCAAACTCTAGACGCTGGCTGGTACGTGCTGCCCGCTTATTCAGCGGCTATGTCGTCATCTGTATTTTATTATTGTGGCAGCAGCAGCGGTTACTCTTCTGGCCATCATCCACACTGGAGCACACGCCTGGACTCTATAATCTTCGCTATCAGGATGTTTGGCTGCCAGTAAGCACCAAAGATGGCAACGTAGAGCGGATTCATGGCTGGTGGATTCCGGCAGAGCAAGCAACGGCTCCAGTGCTACTGTATTTTCACCACAACGCCGTCAATATTGGGGCTAATGTTAGCCAAGCTCGGAAGTTTCAGCAGTTGGGCTGTTCGGTATTGCTAGTTGACTACCGTGGCTTTGGGCTGAGTGAAGGCAGTTTTCCAACGGAGTCGCAAGTGTATGAAGACGCGCAAGCCGCTTGGGTTTACCTGACGCGCGATCGCCAAATTCCAGCGAGACAAATTTTCATTTATGGTCATTCAGTCGGTGGAGCCGTTGCGATTGATCTCGCTGCCAAACATCCAGAGGCAGCAGCGCTCATTGTGCAAAGCTCTTTCACCAGCCTGCGCGATATGACCAAGCGCTTTGGTCTGTTTTGGGTGTTGCCGATCGACCTAATTCTGCGCCAGCGCTTTGACTCATTGCAGAAAATTAAGTCCTTAAAGATGCCAGTTTTGTTCATTCACGGTACGGCTGACCCACAGATTCCAGTGGCGATGGGTCAAGCGTTATATGACGCTACTCCTGAACCGAAGCAAATTCTGATCATCCCTCAAGCGGGACATGACAACAACATGGCTGACCCATACTACCAAGTAGTTAAGCAGTTCACAGCAGCGCACAGAAAGCCGTAAAGAGTGATGTCGTGCGATCGCGCTGACTCGTCCTCAAGCAGGATGCTAATTCCGATGCATTTTGTTAGATTTTAGTCAAGCAAGAAAATACAGCACTGTGCCATGCGCGAGTGTTTGGAGTGTCAATGGTGCGAGTTGTACGTTTGAGCGCCAAAACAAAACCATAAAGCACTGTCAGGAGTACCTATGATGTTCAAAGCGATCGCCGCTTTCGGTACCGTTGCCATTCTCACCACCGTCGCCATGCCAACGTTCGCACAGGAGAAGCCAATGGGTTCAGCCGCCTCCCTGGATGGGCTTCAAGAGCGATCGGTTGCCAGACCTTCCTCGCAAGACCCAGTGTCATTATCGCCGCAACGGAGCACAGATATCCCGGCTGGCAGCGAAGCGTCAGTGCAACTATACGATAAGGTGAACCTGATTGTTGGTCCTGAGAGAGGCGCAAGTCAAGTAGGGGTCTACCCTGCTGACGATTCGTCGTCTGGCAACAAAGTTCAGGTTCTCTACCAACTCAACCAGTAATTGGGTGCGGGTCGTTTACTCATGCAGCCTCATATCGAATGCGTGTCAAGCGGTCAGCATGAACCAGTGCTGACCGCTTAACCAGGATGTTTACGCATTAACGATCGCTACTTCAACTTTTGCCTGATAAACGTCAGAATTTGTGCCATCTGCTTTTTCAAGCTGTCAATCTCAGCTTGCATTTTAACAACTTTCTCGTTCAGCGCCTGCATATCACCCGCTGGAGCCGAAGGGGTGCTTGGTGCTACGGTTGGAGCGGTGATAACTGCGGCTGGTCGACGCTTCGCTTTTGCCATTGCCGCTTTGATCGCATCAATCAGTTCTTTCTGATCAAACGGCTTTTGGACAAACTCAAAGTACTCAAAGGGTTCCTGAAGCTTTTCGGTTACTTCTTCCTTTCGACCAGACATGAGCACTAGCGGAATTGCCTGTAAATCTTGCTGAATTTGAATTTGCTGATAAACTTCCCAACCACTCAGTCGAGGCAGCAAGAAATCTAACATGATCAGGTTCGGGCGCTCCTGACGAATCAGGTCAAGCCCCTGCACGCCATCTTTTGCTTCCAGGACTTCAAAGTTACCTTTCGGCAACATGTCCCGAACCATGTTTCGGATGACGTTGCTGTCATCGATGACCAGGATCTTGTGACTTGCCACAACTGAACTCCTCTGGTAGAGACTGCAAGGTTAGCGAATAAGGTGAAAGGTCACAGTGTTTAGATATGACTACTGTTCGATCGAGCTAGAGAGCATGAGTTCTAGACGGAACCCTTTGCTAACGTGCCAAGGATGAAGACTTAGATAGTAGCAATTAAACAGCGAACTGTATTCAGGTTAGACGGTAATCCGGTCGTAGCACAACTTAGTTTAGCCCTCATGAGGCAGAATTGCTCCTCTACTGTGGATTGATACAGTCCGGCTCACGTCTCTGAATCCTTTAGAATTTGAGAAAGCAATGCCCTGTTCAACGTAGTGTGCCCAACTCTATGCCTGCTGAAACAAATGCACTGAATTCTGTCCCGCCTCAAAGCACCTTGACGGCAGAAAAAATGCCGGAGTGGTTGAAACGTCCAGTTGGTAAGGCAAGTGAGCTTTCGACGGTGCAGCGGATCATTAAGCAACGTCACATTCATACCATTTGTGAGGAAGGGCGTTGCCCCAATCGGGGTGAATGTTACGCCCAGAAGACGGCAACATTTTTGCTGATGGGTCCAACCTGTACACGATCGTGCGGTTTCTGCCAGGTCGATAAGGGACATGCACCAATGCCCCTCGACCCAGACGAACCGCAAAAAGTGGCTGAGTCAGTGAGTTTACTGGGACTCCGCTATGTGGTGTTAACATCGGTGACGCGCGATGATTTGCCTGATCAGGGCGCAGGATGGTTTGCTCAGACGATCGCCCAGATTCGTCAACGCAACCCACAGACACAAGTCGAAGTGCTGACACCCGATTTTTGGGGCGGACGGGATGGTGGTGAACCAGACGCGTTGCAGCAGGAACGCATTGCAACGGTTGTAAACGCCCAACCTGCTTGCTATAACCACAACATTGAAACCGTACAACGGCTTCAGGGTCCGGTTCGGCGGGGAGCAAAGTATGAGCGATCGCTGCGGGTGCTCCAAGTGGTCAAGGCACTGAATCCAGCCATCCCTACTAAGTCGGGGTTGATGTTGGGATTGGGTGAAACGGAGGCAGAAGTGCTGGAGACGTTCGTGGCGTTGCGATCGGTGGGATGCGATCGCCTGACGATTGGACAATACATGCGCCCGTCGTTAGAACACCTACCCGTGGCAAAATACTGGACACCCGCAGAATTCGATGAGTTGGGAGAGCGGGCGCGATCGATGGGGTTTGTTCATGTGCGATCGGGTCCATTAGTGCGTAGCTCCTACCATGCGGGAGAGGGACACGCAGACCCAAGACGTTAAGATTCATCCAGGGACAGCACCAACGTTAGCAATTCTTTGGTATGTCTTAAAAAACAACACTCAAGGAGTTTTCGTTATGACTGCTCGGACGACAAAACCCGCTTCTCCTGTCACCAAAACAGGCAGCCCACCTTATCCGTTTCGCACCTTTTGGGCGCTGCTGCTATTAGGTGTCAACGTTCTAGTGGCTGCGATTTATGCAGGCTACCTGAAGATTTAAGCGATTCGTCTGTAGTGGGGGTGGCACAGGTAACGCCCCTACACGAATGATCCCACGCGATCGCCGCCCTATAGCGTCCCTCTAAAGATGCCTTGCGGACGAAACAGCAGGACAAGCACCATCATCACGAGTGCAACACCCAGTTTGTATTCGGTTGGTAGCCAGTATGTGCTGACTTCTTGAGCGATGCCAATGACGATCGCGCCCGCGATCGCGCCGTAAGGATTGCCAATGCCGCCCAAAATGACGGCAGCGAATAGTGGCAAGATCAGAAACCAGCCCATATTGGGGCGTACTGCTTCGACCAAGCCCAACATGCTCCCACCGAGGGCAGTTAAACCGCCTGCAATGATCCACGTCCAGATGACCACGCGATCGACATTGATCCCCGTCACACGAGCGAGATCAATGTCATCTGCGACCGCACGCATGGCTTTACCGATGCGAGTGCTTTGAAGGAGATAGTGGAGTGCGGCGATCGCCACAACTGCCAACACCATAACGACAACATCGTAGTAGGCAATCCGCAGCCCCCAGATGGGGATCGCTTCGGAAACGGGTAGGTTATAGCTCTGGTTGCCGCCGCCCCAAATTAAAATGATGCCATTGCGGAGAAATAGCGCCAGACCGATCGAGATAATGACCAGCGTCGTCGAGTTAGCGCGATGGGCACGCATGGGCGACCAGATGAGCTTTTCGCTCACTAGCACAGCCACCACCGTTAGCGTTGCTCCGACTGCCATAGAAAGCCAGATATTGAGTCCAGCCGTATTGACCAGCAGCGTCAGGTACGCACCCAGGGTCATAAAATCACCGTGGGCAAAGTTGGAGAGGCGCAGAATGCCGTAGGTGAGGGTCAAACCGATCGAGGCAAGGGCAATAATGCTGCCGACTGCCAAGCCGTTGATGACCAGTTGAACGAGTTGTGGATCCATTGCAAACCGTTAAGGCGATCGCTTTGATTGTGCAGGATAGCGGCGACCTTTGGGAAGCGTAACGGCGATTTCAAGCAAATCCTGTAGGGCAGTCCATGCGTTCCTACTTTTTTTTCTTCTTACCTTTTTGGGCTTTCGGCTGAGCTGTTTTGCCAAAGCCTTGAGGCTTGGGTGGATTCAGCGCATCAAGTTTTTCGATGAGTTTTCTGATCTCATCCATTTCTGGTGTCATTTTTGGCTTCAGCGCTTCAGGGTCAAAGTCCGACTCTTGCTTGAGTCCCAGCTCTACCTGTACGCCAGCCCAACTTCCCACCATAAACTCATCGACCCGTTCGGCTGCAAATGCCTGTTCAATCAGTGGCGCAGCCTCGACGGCTTTTAGATCCAGCAGAGCGCTAATCAGAATCGTGTTGAGATCGATATCATTTTCGGCAGAAGATTCTAGCTGCTGAAGCATCGGCGCAACGCAGGCATCGCGGCTTTCTGGGTGCGATCGCGCAATTTCTAGCAAGCAGTCCACTGATGTATTCCGCGCCCACGTTTCATGAGCGGTATCGTGCAGGTAATCTGCCAGGACTGGGATCGCGGCTGTCCCTAGCATGGCGTAGACTTTGGGCAGTTCTTCTGTCACCCAGTCACTATCGCGTTCTTGAAAGAGCTGAGTCAGTGGGACGATCGCCGCTTCGGCGTGTAACTGTCCCAGCGATCGCCAGGCATGAATCGGTGCCCAAACGTCCAGCCGATCGTCGTCCAATTCCCATAAGGCTGGGTCAGTTGCCATGCGGATGAGTTCTGGTGCATCGTCTACCGTCAACCCAACGGTCTCAGGATAGTTGTGCCAGTCGTGCAAATCCATTTCATGACAATCGCCATAGGTGAGCAGCTTTGCTACTGGGTCATGGTAGGTGTCAAGGCTCATAGATGTCACCTGGTGTAGCTAATCGCTTCCTCAGCTTCGTTGTACGATTGCCAAAATTTCGTCCAAAATTTCCTGTGCGCCCTGTTTGCGAAGGCGCTGAGCCAGTTCTACACCCAGCGCTTCGGCTTCGATCGCAAGCCCACTCACGCTGTCTTTCGCCACTTTTTGCCCATCCAGGCTGATGACAATGCCCGTTAAGGTGAGTCGATCGCCCTCTAGCAAAGTATTCACACCAATCGGCACCTGACAACCGCCTTCTAACTCGCGGAGGAACGATCGTTCCGCATAGCAACGGTAAGCGGTTGGCTCATGCTCCAGCGCTTTTAGCAGTAACAACACTTCCGCATCATCACTCCGACATTCAATCCCTAGCGCACCCTGACCCACCGCATGTAACGAGATTTCGGGAAGAATAATCTGATGAATGCGGTCTGCCATCTCTAACCGCTGCAAGCCTGCTGCTGCCAAAATCAGCGCATCATACTCGCCTGCATCCAGCTTTGCCAGTCGGGTATTCAGGTTGCCTCGCACATCCTTAAAGCTGAGGTGGGGGTAATGATGCCGCAGTTGTGCTAAACGACGCAGTGAAGATGTACCGACAACAGCGCCTTCTGGCAAGGTTGCTAACTGCTTGTCTTTGTGCTTCTCGTGCACCACCAGAGCATCAGCGGGATTCTCTCGCTCAGTTACGCAGCCTAAAACCAGACCTTCTGGCAGATGAGTGGGCAAATCTTTGAGCGAATGCACGGCAAAATCAATATCACCGCTGATCATGCCGACTTCGAGTTCTTTCGTGAAGAGACCTTTATCACCAATTTTCGCCAGCGCCACATCCAAAATCTTGTCGCCCTGAGTGCTCATGGTGTGGACTTCAAAGGTTCTATCTGGGAAGGCTTTTTGCAATTCTGCCTGTACCCAATGAGTTTGTACCAGTGCGAGCTGGCTTTTGCGAGAACCAATACGAATCGTGCGAGTAGCGATCGGCGTTGCAGTAGGCGACATAATTCAGGGCTTGAAACGAGCTTCAAAAGTCACTCTATCCACCTTACCGCAGTGTGTAACCCGTTTGTAGAAGTGTAAGAAGCGTAATCGTTACAGATGTTTAAGTAGATTCCTCATCTTTTAACCAGCAATATGAACGATCGTGCTAGAAGGAAAATTTCGAGCTTGTTAGTTTTCAAATTCCAGAAATCAGGCTAATAATAGGGGTGCTTTGTGCGTTGCCAGCTAATTAGCGATGATTACTTACCGGGAGAATGAGAATCTATCCTTTGAAGAATATTACGACTTCTTGAAAAGAAGTGATCTTGGTGGTCAATATCCGAAGGAGCGGTTTGAGGAAAGGATAAGAAGGCTCTTGGTTCAGCGGTCAATTGCCATCACAGCCAGAAACGATGAAGGGAAACTGATTGGAATAGCCTTCGGTATTACCGATTTTGTTTACTTCCTGTTTGTCACAGATCTTGGTGTTGATAGAACTTATGCAAAACAAGGCATAGGAAGCGAGTTATTGATTCGCATCCAAGATGCCGTTGGTGGAGCAGATGACATTACGGTCGTAACTGTTGCACACGAAACTGCGGCAGGCTTCTACGAGAAGTGTGGCTACGTATCGGAAGATTGTCTGTTTTGGAAACCTTGTCAGCTTTGGGGCGAATTTAAAGTAACTTAGCTCAATCACGTGATGAAAACTGGGGACGCGAATCAGAATGAAGCGTGAATCTCTAGAACACTACCTGAAGCTTCGTTACCCCATTACGGTGTACCCGGAGGCGGAAGGCGGCTATGTCGCGATGATCAAAGATCTGCCAGGATGCATCACGCAGGGTGAAACGCCAGATAAAATCATGGCAAACATTGAAGAAGCACGACAACTCTGGATCGAAACGGTGTACGAACACGGCGATGAAATTCCGCTACCATCTGATGAGTTTGCCTAAATGAAAGATGATGAACGCTTTTCAGCAATGTCCTAGTTGTGGTGGTGAATTAGTCAAAAAGAACGTGCAGAAGCTGTTGCGCGGCGGGATGCACACGGCTGTTTTGCAGGTTAAGGCTGAAGTTTGTCTTCAGTGTGGTGAGCGTTTATATTCTGAGGAAACCGTCAGACGCTTTGAAGACATTCGAGCAAAGCTGAAAAATCAGCAGGTAGAAGAATTTACACCGTTGGGTCGATCGTTTCAGGTCAGCTAATCGAACACCCAATATTGCTTCTTGGGAGTCGTTGCAACTTCTGTAAGAGGAAGGGGCATTGTGTCTGGAGCAGTTGATCGCCCACATCACGACTTAGGCGATCGCATGTCCAATACTTAAGATCTACGCAAGTTTCCTCAAAAGAATAAATAAGCAACGATAATCGAGCTTATTCTGATCAATGGTTTTTTTGATTAGCTGAACAATAATCGTAGCTGTAGGTTTGGATATTACATGCGCGTTCTACTCCTGTATCCGCTGTTTCCGAAGTCGTTCTGGTCATTTGATAAAGCGCTTGAACTCGTTGGACGCAAGGTATCGCTGCCACCATTGAGCCTGACGACTGTGGCAGCGATTTTGCCGCAAACCTGGGAATTTCGTCTGGTCGATCGCAACATCCGGTATGAGAGTGATGCCGATTGGTATTGGGCAGACCTGGTGATCATCTCTGGCATGATTGTGCAGAAGCCAGACATGCTGTATCTCATCGAATCGGCAAAGCGGCGGGGTAAATTAGTCGCAGTGGGTGGTCCCTACGTCACCTCTGTCCCCGAAGCAGCGCAGGCAGCAGGAGTAGACTTTCTGGTGCTGGATGAGGGCGAAATTACGTTACCCATGCTGGTAGAGGCACTGGAACGGGGTGAAACCTCTGGAGTCTTTCGTGCCGATGGTGAAAAGCCTGCAGTGACGGATACGCCCGTGCCCCGGTTCGATTTGCTGGAACTGGACGCTTACGGCGATATGTCGGTGCAGTTTTCGAGAGGCTGTCCATTCCAATGCGAGTTTTGCGACATCATTGTGTTGTACGGACGCAAGCCACGCACCAAAACCCCGGCTCAACTGCTGGCAGAGTTACAGACGCTCTACGATTTGGGCTGGCGACGCACGATCTTTGTGGTGGATGACAACTTCATCGGCAACAAGCGCAACGTCAAGCTGATGCTGAAAGAACTGGCTCCCTGGATGAAAGCGCACGGCTATCCCTTTAGCCTTTCTACCGAGGCATCGGTGGATCTGGCACAAGATCAGGAACTGCTGGATCTGATGATTGCGGCAAACTTTACAGCGGTCTTCTTGGGCATTGAAACGCCGGATACTGATAGCCTCTCAATGACGCAAAAGTTCCAGAATACGCGCAATTCTCTCGTAGAAGCGGTGCAAACCATTAACCGTACCGGACTGCGCGTGATGGCTGGGTTCATCATTGGGTTTGATGGCGAAAAAACAGGGGCGGGCGATCGCATCATCGATTTTGTGGAAGCAACCGCCATTCCCCAGGCGCTCTTCAGCATGTTACAAGCGTTGCCCAACACGGCTTTGTGGCATCGGCTGGAAAAGGAAGGACGGCTACGGGCAGGCGATGGTGAGGCAAATATTCACCAGACGACGCTCACAAATTTTGTGCCCACTCGTCCGTTAGAAGAAATTGCACGGGAATACGTCCGCTGCTTTTGGGAACTGTATGAACCCGATCGCTATCTGGCGCGAGTCTACCGTCACTTTTTGGTCATGACACCTAGTCCCAACAAAAAGAAGTTTAAACTGCCAGGGTTGGTAGATATACGCGCCATGCTAACCATTTGCTGGCGACAGGGCATTCAACGCAATACCCGGTGGCAGTTCTGGCGACAGTTCGTTTCCATCCTGCGGCGTAACCCCGGCGTGTTCAAGCATTACCTTACCAACTGCGCCCTGCTGGAACATTTCATCGATTACCGCGAAATCGTGCGCGATGAAATTTATACCAAGCTGACTGAGTATCAACCAGAAGAGTTGACGGAGAAAGTCGTGGCGATCGCAGGTAAATAACTTCTCTCACGCAGCCAATCTCCTGTAGGGACGTTACATGTAACGTCCCTACAAACGCAACAGGGTGTTAGACGTGCCAACCCAGCCGATCGCGCCGTTTTCACTTTGCACGACCGCGATCGCTGCTTGGTGTTCGCTGGGATTGAAAGCAGCACAGCAGTCTTCTAGCAGCAGACAATAGAAGCCGAGATCGCTGGCGTGACGGTAAGTTGCTAACACGCAGCATTGGGTGGTTACGCCTGTGAGCAGCAGATGGGTAATACCGCGATCGTGCAACTGTGCTTCTAAATCAGTGCCAATGAAAACCGATTGAGCAGGCTTATCAAGCTGGAGTTCTGTGTCTAAAGGGCTGAAAGCATTCAGCAGAGCAGTGCCGGGTTCGCCTTGCACGAGAAACCGCCCCATATTGCCCCGTGTCCCCACTGGGTAGCCTGCGTTGGTGTATCGGAGTTGCTTGCTGGGTGAGACATCGGACAAATCCGCTGGATGACTTTCGCGGGTGTAGACGATCAGGATGCTTTGACGGCGACACCACTCAATCACCGTTTGGATACGAGGTACGATCGCGCTGACAGCCGACAAATCGGCACCCAGATCATGACCGCAGAAGCCCTCTGGATGGCAGAAGTCGTGCTGCATATCGATGACCAGGAGTGCCGTTTTGTTTAGCGCGATCGGAAAGGAATGCGGTCTAGCCGCTAGAGCTAACGAACGATCGAAGCCAGACATCATCAATGCACCCGTTCTACTTCATCGCGGTGACATATTGCGGTTCAAGCACTTTCGATAGGTCAGGCACCGTTTGAATTTGTCCTTGAGCTTTCAAAAATTCTGCCAGTCGGGTCATTGGCTTCAGCAGATATTGGTCGCTGTTGGCATCGCCTAACATGGCAATATTGGTTGCCTTATCGGGAATCTGAATGCCTTTTAGCTGCTGGTCAAGTTCTTCAGGCTTAATTTTGAGCTTGGCGGCACCAATTTTCAAACCTTCTTCACGATTTGTTTTCAAGAACTCGACACCCTTGAGGTTGCCTTCCACAAACGCTGCAACGGTTTTAGGATTCGCCTGCACGAATTTTGTACTGAAGATGTAAAGGTCAGCGATCGCCGTGGGCATTTGCTTCGAGCTATAGATGACTCGTCCATCTTTTTGAGCCGCGATCGCTTTGTCACTGAACGGCGAGTAGGAGTAAGCAATCTCAACTTTGCCTGCCTGGAATGCGGCAGCGGCAGCATCGGGAGGCGTGTTGACTAGCGTGACATCCTTACCCGTTAAGCCAGCTTGATCGAGAATTTGCAGCAGAAAGAAGTGACCAATCCCACCCAATTCGACCGCGATCTTTTTGCCCTTGAACTCTTTAATGCTCTTGATGCTGTTCCGCGCCAGAATGACATCGGCACCAACAGATGTATCTTCGACCGTCACTACTTTGAAATCGACCCCTTTAGATGCCAGCGTGACAGCTTCAGACGTGACGGGTGCCAACCCATCCAGTTGACCCGATGTAAAAGCTGGAAATGCCTGTGCCACCGTATCAAACACTTTGATTTTGAGATCCAGCCCTAAGTCCTTAAAGAAGCCCTTTTCTTCAGCAATGCGGAGTGGAGTATTGCCAATCCAGGTAGTAATGCCGATCGAGGCTGACGTTGCGCCAGCGCCTCCCGACATGGCTGGTGATGCCGAAGACTGTGCTGAAGGGGCTTCAGGTGGCTTCGCGCAGGCATGAACACTGGCTCCTGCGATCGCGCCAGTCATCATCCACAAAGCCTGCCGACGTGTCCAACGAGGTGACTTAGAGAAGGTCATTAATACTGCCATCCATACGAACTCAGGGCAAATTGTGACACTTGCAACTCGGTTAAAATGAAGCACTCGCTACATCACTGTAGAAACAATTGTGCGTCCTCACTGAACAGAGCTAAATTCATGCCGAATTGCCTTAGTAATGCTCTCTGTAAGCTGCTCTGCCATCAAGCGACCCTTCTCGGCGCTGGCTCCTTTTGCAGATGACAACACTCCCGACTGAGGCACCCATTCTGTGCGAGTAGGATACATGTCATAGGGCGGAAAGTTGGCAGGCGCAATAGTGGGAAGCCGATCCAGTGCTACCAGGTCGGGACAAAAATGCAGCATGAGCGATGTTTCAATTACCGCAGCATGTTCCAGTGCAAACCCCGGAAAGCCGTCAGGAAAGACGTGGCTTAACGTTTCTTCGGTGCAAAAATCCCAATATTCCAGGCGCATGATGCTCAGTGGATGGGCGGTTCCCAGTTCACGCATGGCAAGATCAATGCCTTCAGTGAGAAACCATTGATTTTCGTAGTGTCCATCGACAACCACAAGGTTTTTAACCCCGTGGCGAGCAAACTCACGAATGACATCGCGGGTAATTTGGCTCAAACTTTGTCCATCTAGGCTAGTCGTACCCGGAAAATGCTGCCCACCACCCGACTTGGGCTGCGATTTGTAGCCGTAGCTGAGGGTTGGCGCAACCAATCCGTTTAGGTTGGTCGCAACAGACTGGGCGATCGCTGCACTCAGCAACGCATCTGTCCCCAGCGGCAAATGTGGACCGTGCTGCTCCAAGGCACCACAGGGCAGCAGCAGTACTAAGCTGTCATCCTGCAACCGTTCCTGGTAGGCGACCCAACTTAACGCACTCATCAATACAGTCATGTTCACTCCTCAATGCTCTGATTGGACTTTAGACGATTCACCTCAGTAAAGATGTTTGTCAAAGAGGCTTTCATCTAGCAGAATCAAACATGCTGTACGCATGGAGCGATCGATGGGACGACTGAATGGCAAAGTGGCACTGATTACGGGCGTCGCGTCTGGCATTGGGCGATCGGCGGCTGAGCTGTTTGTCGCGGAAGGCGCACTGGTGTTGGGGGTCGATCGCAATGAGTTGGCAGGGAACGCACTGGCAGCAGCCTTGCAGACAGACGGACAGTTTCAGTTTTTTGCTGCTGATTTGTCTACACAAGCTGCCTGTGCTGCAACCGTTGACCATTGCTGCAAAATCCACGGACGCATTGATATTCTTTACAATAATGCCGGAATCGCGGTCATTGCACCTTTTGCCAGCACTGATGCAGAAACGCTAGAACGCGTGATGGCAGTGAACTTTAAATCGGTTTTTTACTTGTGCCAGCAGGCGATCCCCAAAATGCAGCAGCAGGGTAGCGGCGTGGTCATCAATACCGCATCGGAACTGGCGATCGTCGCGCAACCTCTCTATGCCGCTTACTGTGCCAGCAAAGGCGCTGTGCTGTCGCTAACTCGTGCGCTGGCGCTGGAATATGCTAAGGACAATATCCGCATTAATGCCTTGTGCCCGGGTCCGATCGCCACGCCGATGCTGCAAGGTGAGTTTGACCAGGCAAACGATCCCGCACAGGCGAAGCAAGAGGGTATTGCAACCATGCCGATCGGACGACTTGGCACACCAGCCGAAATTGCCCAGGTCGCGCTGTTTCTTGCCAGCGATGCGCCTACCCTGATGCATGGTGCCGCGTTGGTTGTCGATGGTGGGAAGACAATTTTTTGAGGATGAGTTTTTGAGGATGAGCGATCGCCTAGCCTCGATCGTGGCAGCTTGATGCTAAATTGTGACTCTGGCACTCAATCCCGGCAATAATGGCTCCTTCAGTGAGCTAACAGCAGTGGTTAAGACTTCTGTAAACCACTGCTCTAAACCATTCTTCTGACCAAAATGCTGCACTTTATTTTGACCTGGCTGGCAACTGCCCTATCGCTGGTGATCACCGCCCACTTCGTACCGGGCTTCAAGATCGATAGCTTCACTGCTGCGCTCATTGGGGCAGTGGTTTTGGGTTTGGTGAATGCGATCGTCCGACCCATTTTGACGCTGCTCACGCTGCCGTTGACAATTATTACGCTGGGCTTATTTTTGTTTGTGGTGAATGCGTTTACCTTTTGGCTCGTGGCTGCGATCACACCCGGCTTTCACATCTCGGGGCTTCTAACTGCTCTGATCGGGGCGATCGTCCTCACGATCGTCTCTACCATTGTCTCTTGGCTGGTGAGAATCATTGATCCGCTGGCATGAGGTGACCGCCGTTTAGCATGTCGAGTCAATGCTGAGAAGCCCACGATCGCCGTCTAAGTGAGCCATGATGCCCACAGGTAGCGCTGCATTCGCGCCATCATGACCAAAGGGCAACTCTGAAACGATCGGAATGCCCAGGTCACCCAGGCGATCGCGCAACACTTCTGCCACCGTGAAGCTAGGAATGTTGGCAGGCGGATCGCACTGGCTAAACCGACCGAGGGCAATCCCTTTGACGTGCTTCAATGCGCCGCAAAGTCGCCATTGGGTCAACATGCGATCGATGCGGTAGGGTGCTTCTCCCACATCTTCTAATGCCAGAATGGTGTCAGCAAAATCAGGCTGTACAGGCGTTCCCAACAGATTTGTTGCTACGGTGAGATTGACGGGTAAAAGGAGTCCAGCAGTCTGTCCGCCGCCCCAACCCGTTCCTTGTAAGGGCGGGAGCGATCGACCTTCTACCCAATCGAACAAGCGTTGCACTGACCACTCCGGTTCTGCCGTCAGCGTGGTCAACAGCGGTGCATGAACGCCCGAAATGCCCTGTAGACTGAGGCTCATCAACAAACTGGTGATATCTGAAAAGCCGATCAGCCATTTGGGATCACTTCCTTTCCAAGACCAGTCTTCCAGCAATCGCGCACCACCGTAGCCACCTCGTGCACAGAGAATGCCGCGACAATCTGGATCGTTGAGCGCAGTAAGCAATTGTTGGCGACGATCGACATCGGTGCCTGCCAGATAGCCCCAGCGATCGTCGTAGCCAGGAGTGAGTTCCACCCGGTAGCCGTGCGATCGCCAGATCTTAACGCCGCGCTGAAAGGACTCAACCTCTCGCAAGGTGCCGCTGGGGGCAATCACTCGCAGTGAGTCACCTGGTTGTAATGGTGGTGGGGGTTGGCAGGGACGCATGGCTTCACGCTGGTGTGACCGCAGAGACGCAGAGGACACGGAGACGTTACTCTGCGCTCTTTGCGCCTCTGCGGTAAATTTTTGATGTTATATCCGATCGCGTCACACCGTCACCACAGCATTTGCTTCCTGTTTCTGAGTATCCAGACGCTCCAGGATCTCCAACATTTCGCGTTCAAAGGTGACTTGAGCACGATTGGTCAGACCGCCAATGTAGAGGTGCCCATCTTTCTGAAGTGCCCAAATTTGGGAGTGAGAGACATAGCTCATCATGACACCCAGCATGAGTAGACCAAAGCCTGCGTAGACGATCGGGATGCTGGGGTCAGCCTTAATTTGCAGTCCCGTGCTGCCGATGATGTCTTTCACTGCCAGCGTCACGCCATTCACGGGGGTAGACATCCCCGCGCGCACGGTGGAAATCAGCTTGCCAGTTGTGTCGTAGACCAGCAGCATTCCCTGTAGATCTTTAGCAATTAAAGATACCCCAGCGCTCAAATCCGGCTTGGTGGGAATCCAGGTGCCCCAGATGCGCCCACCTTTGCCGCCTGTATCCAACTGCGCCATCGGGAGCTGAAAGATCGGGCTGTTGTTGATACGAACCTGCACTGCAGAGATGCCCCAATCTGCCTGGTACAGTGTGACACCGCGATAGCGTAGGGGTTCATTCACATGAATCGTTTTGCGCTTGACTTCTTTGCCGGCGCTGTCCAGCACCGACATATCGGAGTAAAACTGGTCGATCGCGCCTTGCGGGGTGTAGTCAATCCAAAAGCGATTTACTTTCACCGACCAATCTTTGGGAATCTGCGACTCGGCAAATGGTCCCGCATCCAGGATGTTTTTGACCTGAAACGTTTGACCGCTGGGTATCATCTCTTGCCCCACAAAGCCTGTCAGTGCCCCAACGATCGCGCCGACCAAAATCAGCAGCATACTGGCATGAACGACGATCGGACCAATCCGCCCCACGATACCTTTTCGAGCGTAAATCGCGTCATCTTGACGAAACAGCTTGTACCGCTTCTGCTCTAGTAGCGGCAATACGTCATCGAGCGAGGTTTGTTGAAATTCAGCGCTGAGGGCAAACTTTTGAAACTGGCGCGGCTGGCTGTAGAACTTGCGAGACGTACGCGAAAACCAGCGCAAGGCGGGTAGCTGTCGCGTAAACGTACAGGCAGTCAGGCTCGACCCAAATAAAATCAGCAGCGCCAGAAACCACCACGTTCGATACACATGATCCAATCCCAACGCCAGCAGCACTTTCCAGGTGAGAAAGCCAAATAGCGCTGGATGTTCTGGATAGTTTGCCTCATAGAACGCGGCAGACTGTCCCTGCTCAACCACCGTCCCAGACACGCTGAAAAGCGCGATCGCCAACAGCAGCGCGATCGCCAACCGCAGATCAGACAGCACAGGCAACAGTTCCCGCTTGAAAAAGTTTTTGGGAGCCGTTCCCCAACCAGCAAGACGCGTTAGAAAAGAAGGATTTGCAGACATTTGGGGCAGTTGTTAGTTGTTAGTTGCTGGTTATTAGTGGTTAGACAGTCTAAAAGCCAACCACTAAAAACTAGCAACTCTTGAAAGCAGCGAAAAGACACCGAAGCCAACCAACAAAACGCCGCTGGCTGGCGTAATCCAACCTGACCAGCGACGGAGTTCCAGCAGTTTTTTAATCGAAGCTGTAAACGTTCCCGCCAGCACTAGCGGAGCCGCATACCCGATCGTATATGAAAGCAGCAATGCACTGCCCAAAACCGGATCTTTCGTTGCTGAAATCCACGCCAGGATGCTTGCCAGGACGGGGGTACTGCACGGCGATGCGACCAGCCCAAACGTTAGCCCGATCAAATAGGCACGAACACCGGGCGGTAAGTCCTTAGAAATCCATTCCAAACCACCGAAGGACGGCAGGCGAAAGGGCAAGGCTTCTAGCAGGTTCAGCCCCATGAGAATGGCGATCGCACTGACCACGATCGGCAACCCCAGCCCAATTTGCCCATAAATTTTGCCCACCACTGCTGCCACAATGCCTAACCCTGCCAGCGTGGTCGCCAATCCCAGCGCAAACCAGGTGGATTGTGCCGCCGCCTGTACCCGCGTTTGAGTTTCGTAGCCGCCAATGTAGCCGATCGTAATGGGCAGCATCGACAACATACAGGGCGTAAGGCTCGTCAGCAGCCCAGCCAGAAAAATGATGCCCACACTGGCTGGCGTAAGATGAGCCAGTTGCTCAGACACCAGGCTATTGGCAAAGCGTTCTAACCAGTAAAGCTGGGTTTGCAGCGTTTCGATCATTCTGTGTCCAATGTCTTGTTCTGAAGAAGTAGCGCTGTCTTTATCTTACTGGAGGTAGGAGAAGCAGGGGTGGTGGTGGAAGCAAGGGAGGCAGAGGGGGAAGCAAGGGAGGCAGAGGGGGAAGCAAGGGAGGCAGAGGTGGAAGCAAGGGAGGCAGAGGGGGAAGCAAGGGAGGCAGAGGGGGTAGAGAAAAAGGCGTTGCTGAATCCTGGGATGAAACACCCTGCTTCTTCCCAAGGAGAAGGGCTGGGGATGTAGCTCGCTTCCCGCAAGGTGGAAAATCATACTTGCATTCAGCAACGCCGGAAATAGATGGGAAGAGGTATTTTTTTAGGTTCGCTTCTAGAAGCTGTATGCTTTCCTCAAATCAGGTAGACAGAAGCAGCCCAACCAATGCTCATAGCTGACCGCTGACCGCTGATAGCTGACCGCTGACCGCTGATAGCTGACCGCTGACCGCTAATAGCTGACCGCCCTCACAAAACCCTCAGCGTACTGGCAATACTGCTAACAGACTCCATCACCCGGATCTCGTCCAGCGCGGTGCGAAAGTTGCCTTCGCGAACGTGATGGGTGACCACGACAATTTCTGCCAGGTCATCGCGTAAGCCTGTTTGCACGATCGATTCCAGACTCACGTTATGGTTGCCAAAGCAGGTGCCCAGCTTGCCAATGACACCAGGAGAATCACGTGTGAGAAAGCGAGTGTAGAAGCGGCTGACAAGCTCTTCGATGGGGACGATCGTGCAATAAGTCTGGTGCGAACAGGCAAGTAAAGGATCAAGTAAGGGCGTGCCAGTCGATCGTACTGCCCCGCCTCGCTGCACCTTCAGAATGGCAGCGATGTTGAGGATATCTGCCACGATCGCGCTAGCAGTGGGACCAGCCCCCGCACCAGGACCAAAAAACATCACCTGACCGATCGGTTCGCCTTCGATCAGGATGGCGTTGTTCACATCATTCACGCTGGCAAGGGGATGACTTTTGGGTACCAGCGTCGGATGCACTCTAATCTGTAGCTGCTCTGGAGCCTCGGTAAGAGTTTGTGCGTTTCGCTTCGCAACCGCCAGTAGCTTAATGACAAAGCCTAGCTTGTCGGCATAGGCAATATCCGCCGCACTTACTTGCCGAATGCCTTCGCAGTAAACGTCTGGCAGCTTAATCCGCCCACCAAACGCTAGCGATGCCAGAATGGCAATTTTATCTGCCGCATCTAGACCATCCACATCAGCGGTCGGATCAGCTTCGGCATAGCCCAGCCGTTGGGCATCTGCCAGAATGTCGGCAAAGTCGCCACCCTCGGTCTGCATCCGCGTCAGGATGTAGTTCGTTGTGCCATTGATAATGCCTGTCACTGTCAAAATGCGGTTTGCACAGAGGGATTGCTTCAGCGGCTCAATCACTGGAATGCCACCACCGACCGCCGCTTCCAGCAGCACATACACTCCAGCTTCTTCAGCAGCGGTGAAGATCTCGGCTCCGTAGCGCGCGATCGCCGCTTTATTCGCTGTCACCACGTGTTTTCCATGGGCAATGGCTTTGAGAATGAGCGATCGCGCTGGCTCCAGCCCACCAATCACTTCCACCACAATATCCACGTCTGGATCGGTGACGATCGACTCCAAATCAGTCGTAATGAGGCTCGTTGGTAAATCGACGGAACGAGGCTTGTCGGGCGATCGGACTCCCACCCGATACAGCTCCAACTCCTGCACCAAAGGATGCCGCTGGGCTGGATTCAGCAAGATTTGCACCGTTCCTGTTCCCACTGTCCCCAGACCCAACAGACCAATTTTGAACGCCACAGCCTCAATCCACTATGCGAGAGTTCACCCAACCATTGTAGGAGCGGGTGAGTCAACTGAGGCGGTAGAAAAGTAAGGGCGTAAGGAAGACTATACAGCCAGAGTTTGATGCGTTACGCTGCGCTAATACATCCTACAGAATTCGATCTTATTTAATTCTCATTCCTAAGAGGCTGTTTGAAGAGCGTCTGGCGTTAAAACCGCGACCACGTAAACAAAGTCCGCCGCCGCGGACTACCGAAACGCGAGGGCTTTATCACCTGCGGCGGCAGGTTTTGTCTGTGTAGCCGCGACTTCAGTCGCCAAGGCTACAAATGTACGGACTTTTAAAACGTTCTCTAAGGGGGCAGGGCTGATCTATCAGCAGGAGAAAATAGAGAATAGATAAGGTTGTTTCTCAGCATCAGTGGTCGCATGAGCCTCATTGAGCACCTGCAAACGATTCGGGATTTCCGGACGCAACCTGAGTACCCGTTGTGGGCAGGGCTGATCTACAGCCTCCAGTCGAGACGATGAGGAACGATTCCCGTTGCTATGGGTCATGCAAAAATCCTTGTCCGCTGAACAAGTCCGCTGTTACGTGAGTCTGAAGTTCAAAGCTCAGTCCGGTAGAGCCGTCATTGTTAGTGTTCCCAAGATTCATAGTGCAGCCCTAAAGGAATTCGATGAGGTGAATGGTTTGGCATTATTCCAAGCGGTTTTGATCTCTATATCCAGTGGAATAATGTCAAACCATCGATCGATAGGGTACTCAGAAAATTGAGACCTTCTAGAGTACGGCTCGTTCAATCTCCGTATTTTGCTCCTCGACAGAGCGAATCAGGCTGATTAAGCTAGTGACTTACCTACTCTCCTTTTGTAAGTTACGGCTCTTCCGGATCGGGGGTTTGCTTTTGCCTTTTTATACTCGTTGCCCAACCACCCATCTAGCACCCACCTTAATCTCAAATTCTCAAAGTTTTAGCCTTATTCTACAATTAAAGCAAACTATGCTCACATCTTGCTGTATCAACGTTTTGATTTTGGTTTTGTTGGCTGTGGCTACATTTGGGCGCATTAAGCAAGCCAGCATTGCCATAAGTAGATGCACTCCTGATGAATGAACCGCCCGATCGCTGGCATCGGGCGTTCTCGTATAGAAAGATGCAAACCACTGCACTCAAAATTAACCTTGCCACCGTCAAACCTGGCAGGTCATAGCTGCTGTTTTAGCGTTCTGCTTCTTGCCACATCAGTGTCGTGATTCTGTCATCCAGGCAGCAGAGCCTTGATTCCACGATCCGGGTAGCGAGAGATGAGCATCTAAAGAATGAAGTAACCAAGTGGTAGCATACTAGGCGTTATGGGCAATCTACGAAGTAGCAGTAGCGAAGGTTGCCATGCTGGCAAGAGTTTGGAGTGCATCACTGGTTGGCATTGATGCAGTGAAGGTTGGGGTTGAGGTCGACATTGCAGGTGGGTTACCCGGCATTGTCGTGGTGGGTCTGCCGTCTCAGGAAGTGCAGGAATCTAAAGAGCGGGTGAGAGCAGCGCTGAAGAATGCGGGCTATGCCTTCCCGATGCGGAAGATTGTGGTGAATCTGACTCCAGCCGATCTGCGGAAGGAAGGTCCTAGCTTTGACTTGCCCATCAGCGTCGGCGTACTGGCAGCCTCTGAACAGGTGAAGACTGATCTGCTGGATGACTACCTGTTTCTCGGTGAAGTGTCGCTGGATGGCAGTTTGCGCCCTGTGGCGGGAGTGTTAGCGATCGCCGCCGCTGCCAGCCGTTTGGGGATCTCTGGTTTAGTGGTGCCTGCCGATAACGCCCGTGAAGCCGCTGTCGTCAAAGGCTTGTCTGTGTTCGGGTTCAAGCATTTGTCAGATGTTGGCAACTTTCTCTGCGCCTCAGAGCAATATGCACCAACTCAGGTGGATGGTCTAGAGGAATTGGAGCAAGCACAGTTCACTGGACCTGACCTCAAGGATGTAAAAGGACAGGCACATGCCCGTCGTGCCCTTGAAATTGCCGCAGCGGGTGGACATAATCTCATTTTTGTGGGACCTCCGGGAAGTGGCAAAACCATGCTTGCCCGTCGGCTGCCGGGGATTCTGCCGCCCTTGACCTTTGACGAAGCGCTGGAAGTGACCCAAATTCATTCCGTCGCTGGCTTGCTCAAAAATAAAGGCTCATTGGTAGCAACCCGTCCCTTTCGCAGTCCTCATCATTCAGCTTCGGGACCGTCGCTCGTGGGTGGCGGCAGTTTTCCCAGACCGGGCGAAATTTCGCTATCGCACCGAGGCGTACTTTTTTTGGATGAATTGACAGAATTCAAGCGGGATGTGCTGGAGTTTCTGCGTCAACCGTTGGAGGATGGCTACGTCAGTATTTCTCGCACGCGCCAATCGGTATCGTTCCCAGCGCAGTTTACCCTCGTTGCCAGCGCCAATCCCTGTCCCTGCGGTTACTTTGCCGATACTGTGCAGCCCTGCACCTGTACGCCTAGAGCCAGAGAACAATATTGGGCGCGCCTATCAGGTCCGTTGATGGATCGGATCGATTTGCAAGTAGCGGTCAATCGCCTGAAGCCTGAAGAAATTACCCAACAGCCGAAGGGGGAGGAATCAGCATCAGTGCGCGATCGCGTCCAGGCTGCCCGCAACCATTCCCATACTCGCTTTAAAGACACTCCTCTACGCTGCAACGCCGAGATGCAAAGCCGTCATCTGAAGCAATGGTGTGTGCTCGATGATGCAACGCGTAACCTGCTTGAAGCGGCGATTCGGAAGTTAGGACTGTCTGTCAGGGCAAGCGATCGCATTCTCAAAGTAGCGAGGACGATCGCGGATCTGTCGAATGATGCCAACCTGCAAACTCAGCACGTCGCTGAGGCGATTCAGTATCGCACAATAGATAGGATGCAGTAGAGGTATGAACATGAGCAAAGAGTTCAATGTGATTATCGAGCGCGACTCCGAGGGCTATTTTGTTGCCTCTGTGCCGAGCCTTCCAGGTTGCCATACGCAAGCAAAATCCTAGACGAACTGATGGAACGCATTCGAGAAGCGATCGAGCATTGCTTAGATGTTGAGGGCAATCTAACAGAACCCCTAGATTTTGTGGGTATGCAACGCATTTCAGTTGAAGTATGACAGATATTACGTGACTGCCAGTTGACACGTGAGGCATTCAAAACGCTCTTGTGACACCTGACGATCGCATCCTTTCCAGATGCTAAATACTTGGTGTGCAAACTCCAGTTAGCTCGGTAGGGACATGGGGAAGTCTGTATGAATGAGCACATTGCTCTTTCACTCCTCCAGAGGTTTCCCGATGCCAACCAAGAACTTTCGTCACGTCCGCAAAACCAGTGTCGTGAAAACGCCCGATGGTGGGCGGATTAAACTAGGTAGCTATCGTCCCGATAAAAAAAATCCTCACGACAAGAAGTATAAATCCAGTCGATCGACCGTCGATCTGCCGTCGCAAGTCGATTTACGTCCCTATATGACCCCGGTAGAAAATCAGGGCAACTCCAATAGCTGTACGGCTAATGCAATGGCAGGCGCTTACGAATATCTGGCAAAGCGCATCAAAGGGTCTGCACACGATGTCAGCCGCCTGTTTATCTACTACAACGCTCGTGATTTGGATGGAGCGATCGACTCCGATGAAGGCACCTATCTTCGCAGTTGTATCAAAGTGCTAAAAAAATATGGCACCTGTGCTGAAACGACCTGGCCCTTTGACCTACAGCGCATCTTTGAACCACCCCACGAAAGCGCTTACAGCGAAGCCACCAACTTTTTGATTGAAGATGCCTATCGGGTGGATATCGACCTCAACGCCATGCGGCAATGTTTGGCAGATGGGTACCCGTTTACCTTTGGGCTAGATCTCTTCTCGTCGTTTCAAAAGGCTGGCTCAAAGGGCTTGGTGCCGATGCCCGATCCAGAAACTGAACAGCATGATGGCGGACATGCCATGCTCTGCGTGGGCTATTCCGATGAAGACAAAGTGTTTATCGTCCGCAACTCTTGGGGTGAAGGCTGGGGCGATCGCGGCTACTGCTACATCCCCTACGACTATATGACCAACCCCGACTTAAACGGCGACCTGTGGGCAATTCGCCACGTGGCGGATGCTGATATTGACCTGAGCCAAGACATTCAAGGTGAGCAGGCTTCGCTGTTTAGTGGCGCAACTGCCGCGATCGCCCACGCGATGCAAAGGGCTGGCAGCACCGTAGAAGACGAGTACACCGTTGAGTATGCAGAACAAACTGTTTACGTTGATGGACACTACATTGCTACTTCTATCTACGAAGGATTAGACGCGCTGTATTATGCCGACTACGAAGACGAATACGACGACTCCACGTTAACAGAAACCTCTGAAGAAACCGAGTACAGCTACGAGGAACCCTCTGAAGAGACATCGGAAGAAACGGCGTATAGCGACGAAGAGTCTGAAGAATCTGAGGAATCTGAGGAAACAGAAGAAATAGAAGAAACAGAAGACAGCTACGAAGAGTCTGAAGCGGAAGAATCTGAAGACGACGAGGAAGCTGAAGACGACGAGGAATCGGAGGAAACAGAAGACAGCTACGAAGAAGACTCTGAAGGAGAGTCTGAGGAAGAGGATGCCGAGGAAGAGGACTCTGAAGAAGAAGAGGAATCTGAAGAAGAGTCTGAGGAAATCGAGGGCAGCTACGAAGAGGATTCTGAAGAGGCGGACTCTGAAGAAGACAGCGAAGAGGCGTATGAGGAGGCTGAAGACGCTGAAGCTGGCGATGAGGAGGCGTATGAAGACGCTGGTGGCGAAAGCGAAGAGGAATAAGTAATACCAAATCAAATTGCAAACGCTACAGATCCTTTGCCCTCATCCCCAATCCTTCTCCCCAAGGAGAAAGGCGCTAAATTCGAAGTCCCTCTCCCAGAGGGCTAGGGATTGAGGGTGAGGGCGACTCGATTGATCTGTAGTGCCTATTTTGGGATTTGGTATAACCTACAAGATCTCCGACTTCTTAAAGAAGTCGGAGATCTCAAGGATTAACGCTCAAAGAGACTGGCTGTAAAGCGATCGCCCGATCGCCGTTGCCAAATCAGCACACCCGGCTTCAATCAAGGCACGATCGCGAATGCGACACGAATCACACAAACCACACGGTTCTGCGTCGCCCTGGTAGCACGACCAGGTTTGGGCGATCGGCACTCCCAATTGCACCGCCCGGCGTACAATGTCTACCTTGCTATCCAGCACTAACGGCGCGACCAGCTTCGGCGCGTTGCCTTCCAGTCCCGCTTTAGAAGACAGTGTGGCAAGGTGTTGGTACGCCTCTAAATAGTCGGGTCGGCAATCGGGATAACCAGAGTAGTCCACCGCATTGATACCCAGATAGATGGCGACTGCGTTTTTGGCTTCTGCTAGTGAAAGGGCGATCGCAATAAAAACAATGTTGCGTCCCGGCACGTAGGTGATGGGAATCACATCAGGCTGCACCCCATCCAATGGCATGGGAACCGCTGCATCAGTGAGCGAAGAACCGCCCCACTGCGCCAAATTGACAGCCATCATGAAGTGTTGCCGAATGCCTAAATGGGTGGCAACTTGTTTAGCGGCAACCAGTTCGCGAACATGGCGTTGCCCATAGCTGAGGGAAAGGGCAATAACGGTATACCCATCGACGATCGCCTGCGCTGCTACTGTTGCAGAGTCGAGTCCGCCTGAAAGTAACACAATAGCGATCGGCTTCATACCACCTCATCGTGAAATTGGATCGACTAAGTAACCGACAATCGCTACTACAAACTGCTTTAAGGACTGTTCTCTAAATCCATGACGGTTTTGCTGCGAAGCATTCCTGCGATCGCGACAGCTTCGTCTGCGGTGAACTCCAGACCAGCTTGAAAACCAATCAGCGTTTTAGTTCTGATCATCACTTTTCCCCACGCTCCACGCTCATTAAAGCGCCGCTCTTCGCAGATAATCCAATCGTCATGCCCTCGATAGTTTTGATTTGCCAGGGTTTGTACGGCAAACTCTAGTTCTGGCGTAATTTTGCATTCATGATTCATTAACGGCTCAAAGCCATCCCGCCATTTTTCCTCTGCTCTACGTTGCTCTTCTTCAGCCTGACGGCGCATTCGATCGAGCGGATCTTCCACAGTACACACTCCTAAGTGATCGCCCTAACCCTTTGCTTCCAGCAATTGTTCCACAATGCGAGACAGTCGAGCCACGCCTTCAGCCTGCTGCTGGCTAATTTTAGACTGCTCTCTCACCGTCTCTTTAATTTCTGCCATGTCAGCTCTAAATTCAGTCATCCCATCCGTGAGGTGACCAATCTGAACGCTCTGCGCTTTTATGGCATCTTTAATTTCTGCCATGTCGGCTCTAAATTCAGTGGTGCTCTCAGTCAACCTGCCGATCTGCTCGGTGATGCTTTCGAGGCGGTGGTCAACGGTGTCGAGGCGTTGTTCTGTTGTCATGGCAGGCTCAGGTTTGGCGATCGCTCGCAGCCTGATTTATTCTACAGGAATTGCGATGGGGGCAGGAGGCAGGAGGCAGGAGGCAGAAGAATGAGGGCTAAAGGCTAAAGGCTAAAGGCTAAAGGCTAAAGGCTAAAGAGCTGACCGCTAACCGCTGACCGCTAACCGCTGACCGCTGACCGCTGACCGCTGACCGCTGACCGCTGACCACTCAAATTTGCCACTCAAGAGCTATGGCTGAGGCTCTTCGTCATGCGACAGTAGGAACGCACAGAGAAGGGCTGAACGTGAGCTATGACCTTGTTCAATAAACCATCGGGTGGGTTTGCCTCCTGGTTCAAGATTGGTCTAATAGGGCTGCTGGTGCTGTCTTTGGCGTTACGCTTTTGGGGCTTGGGGCGGTTTAACAGTCTGGTCTTTGACGAGGTTTACTATGTCAAATTTGCCCACGACTATCTGACTCAAACGCCACTCTTTGATGGACATCCGCCGCTGAGCAAATATTTGATTGCGATCGGCATTTGGCTAGGCAATCAGTTGCCGATCGGTCACGATACGGTGAACAAACTCGCAGGTGCCGAATACACGACATGGAGCTACCGCTGGCTGAATGCGCTGACGGGTGCCTTCATTCCTCTGGTTGTGGCGGGCATTGCCTATCAGTTGAGCCATCGCCGTAGCTATGCCTTCCTTGCCGGACTGTTTGCGGCGCTGGATGGCTTGTTTTTAGTCGAGTCACGCTACGCGCTCAATAACGTTTACCTGGTCATCTTCGGGTTACTGGGGTTGTGGTGTTTTTTGCTGGCTTTGGAGGCGCGATCGCTCTGGCGTAGCATTTATTTGATTGGTTCAGGCATCTTCTTTGGCGCTTCCGCCTCGATCAAGTGGAATGGACTCTGGTTTCTTTTTGGTGCCTATGGGTTGTGGGTCGTCGCTTGGCTGCTCCGCTGGCTTCAAGCTCGATTCCCAACTAATGCTGAGTTGGCTTTAATGAATTCTGCAACCGGGTTGGGACAAGTCCCAACTAATGCTGAGTTGGCTTTAATGAATTCTGCAACCGGGTTGGGACAAGCGAAGGAAAGCCGCAGCCCACTACAAAACTTGACGCGGTTAGCGCCCTGGCAAATTGCGTTGAATCTAGGCGTTGTGCCAGCGGTGTTCTATCGCCTGATCTGGATTCCTCACTTGAAGTTCAATACGACAGCTAGCTTTTGGGCACTGCAACAACAAATCTTGAACTATCACGAGCGGGTGCCAGATGGTCCTAAAGTGCATCCCTACTGCTCTGACTGGTATAGCTGGATTTTAATGCTGCGCCCGGTGGCGTACTACTACAAAGTCGAGTCACAGGGAGGTCCGCTGTTATCTACCGATCCGGCTGTAAAGGCTGGTAGCACGGTGATTTACGATGTGCACGCGATCGGCAACCCCATTCTTTGGTGGCTATCAACTCTGGCGATCGTGCTGGTGTTTGCTGTCTTGGCGCAACAGCTTTTGCGGTGGTTAACGATGCAATCTGCTGTAGCAGGATCTGCTGTAGCAGGACGGTCTGATGGCGGACAGCCATACGACGATCGTCCCCACGCGCTAAATACATCTGAAATCTGGTTGGCACTTTTTCTAGGCGTAAATTATGCTGCCAACTTGCTGCCCTGGGTACGGGTGACACGCTGCACGTTTTTGTATCACTACATGGGTGCGTCGGTGTTTGCTTCAATGGCGATCGCCTGGTTGGTCGATCGCTGGCTTCATAGCAGCAAGCCCAACCTGCGAACGTTCGGGGTTGTCATCATTGTGCTGATTGTCCTGGCGTTCATCTTCTGGCTACCCATTTACTTAGGGTTGCCCCTTTCATCATGGGAGTTTCAAGGACGAATGTGGCTACGATCGTGGGTGTGAAGCAACAGTCGTGAAACACAACAGGCGATCGACTGCATCACGCGTCTGGTTAAGCAATCATGATCGATTCAAAATCCTGCAATTTGGTCGCCTCTAGCACATAGCTTTGACCATAGATGCGAGGGAGTTTTCCGGTTGTTGTCAGCACCTGTCTGACTTCGGCGTTGGTGATGCTTGCCAGGGCGCGATCGCTTGCCAGCGCAATCCCAGCCGCAATGCCTACGCCATGCCCCACTGCTGTATTGAACTCTACAATTCTGCCTGCTGCACAGGCGTAGCCATCAAAGCCCGACGCTGGGCTAACGACTGCCAGATTGGGCACCGCTTGAAGCAACGCATGACGAATGCCAATGTTAAACAGCGGCGGATGGTGAAACGAAATGCTGCTCATACCTTTTGCCAGTGCTTTGTTGCCCAATCCCGTAATGCCACCCCGCACATCCAGGTAATAGCCAAAGGTGCCGATCGCGCTGCTTTCCGGTACACCCCCAAACAGCATCTGAGCACCGCTCAAGGGGTCTACTGCGCCTTGAACATTACCAGCATGACGGATATAAAGCTCTGATGCTGCCTTCACCGCTGTCGCGCCAAAGCTTTTCAGCCACTGGGTCACAAAGCCGATTTCCTCCAGCATCGCAGGCGTAGGTTTGGCAGCACCCCGCGCCAGCGCCTCCGCTTGAGCACCCGTCACATAAAACATGAGCGCATTCCAGGAAAGGCGACCACCTGGCAGTATGGCGATGTTTGCCTGATCCAGCAACACGCCACTAGCAGCCAAAAACATTTTCTTGCCACGAAAGGCGTGATACGTCACAGATAAGGCTCGACTGCGGATATCGATGTGGTCTTGCCCCACGTACATCGTGCGAAGATTGCCCTTCTCATCCACAAAGCTTTTGCGGATCTGGTCGATCAGCATGGGATCAGAGCCAGCCGCGATCGCAAGATAACGTTGTGCCTCCGCATCGTTGCGATTAGTGAACCGTTTGAGGTAGTTCAACTCAATCTCTTTGAGACGCTGAACGCTCAAGCCCTGGCTTTCAAACACCAGCGTCACAGGCAATTCTGATTCTGGCAAGTCAAACGTAGCAAAGCCCTGTAGCTTCTTCACGCCAGCCATTTGAGCCAGCTCGGCATTGACGCTAGAGTCGATAAACTGCTTGCCCAGAAACGTATTGCCCGTTGCAAGTTGAATGCCTTTCAGGTTCTTACCGTCTTTGAGCACCGACTGAATTTGTACGCGGCTAATAATGTCAGCACCGATCTCACTCAACATGGCACGCAGCGCCGCATCGGCTTTGCGCGGATCAAGCCCAATTTGCAACACGCCCGATCGCTGCAAAAACTCTTGATAGATTGCAGACGGGGCACCAAAGGTCGGCAATCCGTAAGCTTGACGAATGTCAGCTGATAGTGTGCAGCGATCGAGGTACGCCAAGCCTCCGCGCACCAGATGTCCGCCAACGCCCTCCTGAGAATTGCCCTTGAACATCAGTAGCGATCGCGGTGCTTTACCTGTGCGGCGACGATATTCTCTGGCAGCACTGACTAGCGCCAGTACACCGGGCACTTCATCACCAAAGCCAATCACATCATAGGAGCGGGGCGGTTGTGTAGCGGCTGTCATAGTCTTGCCAGAAGAGACGATACTTTAGGACACAAAGAATAACCGATGTCTTTCGGAAAGCGCTGAATTCGCTTCCTTTTTTTTCGCTAGTTATGCTTCACATATAGCAGTCCTAAATCATTTGTGAGCAAGACTTAATCATTTAGCGGTCAGCCGTCAGCGATCAGCTTTTTTACTGACGGCTGATCGCTCGTACCAGTGTGATCCTCATCATTCAAATAGGATCGCTATAGAAGTTAGATACAATGCCGTTGAAACCACTCTATTACAATGGCTGTAAGACAAGCCAAGAGAGATTGTTATGACGAAAGCGGCGATCGGGCAACGACTCACCTTTGAGGCATACCTGAACCACGACGATGGTACAGACACTCACTATGAACTGGTCGCAGGAGAACTGGCTGAGATGCCTCCAGAAAGTCGTTTGAATTCGCAGATCTCGTTTTTTCTGGCGCTTGAATTAGCGAAACTTATACCCAGCGATCACATTTGCCATAAAGATACCGAAATTGAAGTCACTGGCGTACAGGCACAAGTCCGGCTCCCTGACCTAATGGTGCTATCAGAAGAGCTAGCGGTAATGTTAGGCGATCGACGCGGAACCATCACACGCGAGATGCCGCCGCCTGTGCTAGTGGTTGAAGTGGTGTCTCCTGGCAAAGCAAATGAAGAACGAGACTACCGCTACAAACGCTCTGAATATGCCGCTAGAGGAATCTCTGAGTACTGGATTGTTGACCCACAGCAAGCGAAAGTAAGCGTTCTCACACTGGTTGCTGGATTTTATGAAGCAGAAGAGTATACGGGTGCAGCGATCGTTCAGTCCCAATTTGAAGCACTCGTGTTAACGGCTGACCAAGTGTTGCGATCGCACAAATAAGTTTGTCCTGCACGACGCTGCCGTAGGGCAAACATGGTCCAGTTTTTGTTCAAAATGAAACCGCTTTATCGTTCATTACCAATGGCTGACGATGCTGCCCAACGCTGCGATGTCGAGATGGTCAACTGCAAAGGCTCGACGCAGTAAATCGGTAGGTATGAACTCGTCGTATTTTTGCAGTTTGGGTGCTTCGTCCTCGCCTAGTAAATCGTCTGCACTCATGCGACGATCGCCCAGAGATTTAATTTCGTGATACAGGCTAACGGTGCTGCACTTGCCCATATTGACAACGAGAAAGTAGGGCGATCGTCCTGAAACGCCTTTAATTTTCAGTGCTTCTCGACAAGGGAGACGGAGGAAGCGTTCTAACGTGCGGACTGCGATCGTGCCTGCCCAGGGCAGAATACAGCAAGCGTTGCCTTCTAGGGGAAAGAGGTAGCTACTCTCTAAGCCTTCTTTTTGAGCGAGTTTACGAGCAGTGGCTAGTCGCGCTTTGGCACCGGGTTGGAGATAAGGGTATGCAGTCTCTTCTAGTAGTGCCTGTCGCATTCGCTGAAGGACGCGGGTATGAATGTTGCCGCTGCTGCCGCGCCAGGAAACAGTAGAGGTGCCGATCGCGGGTTTGACCTGAAGCACCTTTCGACGGTTATTGACTTCGGTCACTTCCCAGATGCGTCCAGCCAGCGAGAGGCGATCGCCCACGGCAGGCGGCACAACCACAGTCCCAAGCGCTACTCCGTCGCTCCAAACCGCGTATTCTTCGCTGTCGGGAAAAATGGCGTAGAACTTAAAGTTTTTCACAATGCGTTCTGCCGTCATCCCTACAATGAGTCCGTTTTCCTTGGTGCGCTGAATGTGGTCTAGCTCGATCCAGTGGCGCAAGACCTGGCGAAAATCGTCTTGGGAGATGGCGCGAAACGGCGGCAGTGTGAGGATGTGCTGTGCGAGGGCAGCGGGAGACAGTTCGCCTAGAGCAACCAGCGTACTCATGGTTTGCTGATAAAGCAGGCTAAACGGATAGTGCAAGGGGGCGATCGGCTCGATCCACTTTTCTTCTAGATAGAGCTGAATGACTGCAATGCACTGGAGCAACTGCCAGGGAATCAGCTCTGGGAGCGATTCGCCGCCTGTGGGTCGGTCTTCAGCACAGACAAACCGCATATCGGCTGGAGTGCCTCGCCGACCCGATCGCCCTAACCGTTGCAGAAAGCTGGCGACCGATGGCGGTGCTTCGAGCTGAATCACGCGATCGAGTTGCCCCAAATCGATGCCCATCTCAAACGTGACGGTTGCTGCCGTTACCGTTGGACTGGTCGAGTCGCGCATCGCGTTTTCGGCGGCTTCCCGAAGCGGGGCGGCAATGCTGCCGTGGTGAACGTGATAAATGTCGGGAAACCCTTTGGCAGCAGCAATTTGCCGCAGTGAGGCAATGACAGTCTCTGTTTCAGACCGTCCGTTGGCAAAGATCAGGCACTTGCGAGACTGGCTCTGGTCGAACAAATGGCGCTGGTAGGGGCTGAAGGCTTTGTCCCGTATGTCGCCTCTTGCCCGCACGACAAGGCTGGAGGTGTAGAAGTGCTCTAGCGCCAGTTGAATGGTACGCGATGCTGCTGGCAGGTGGGGCGTTGTCACGGTACGGTTTGTCCCCGATCGCAACCAGTCTTCTGCCATGCCATAGTCGCCCAGCGTGGCTGATAGCCCAATGCGTCGCGGCTGGTTTTGCGTTAACTGAGCAAGCCTGGACAACTGACACAGAATCTGAGCACCGCGATCGGAGCCGATAAAGGCATGAATTTCGTCAATAATGACAAAGCGGAGGTCTCCAAATAGCCGATCGAGTTCGGTGTGTTTATTGATTAGCAGGCTTTCCAACGATTCGGGCGTGATTTGGAGAATGCCTTTGGGCTGCTTGAGTAACTGGTTTTTGCGGCTTTGCACTACATCGCCATGCCATGCCCAAACGGGAATATCGGCTTGCTTGAGCAGGTCTGAAAGGCGATCGAATTGATCATTAATGAGCGCTTTAATCGGACCAATGTAGAGTGCGCCGACGCTGGTTGGCGGTTGCTCGTACAAGAGGGTCAGCACTGGCAGAAAGGCGGCTTCGGTTTTGCCCGATGCAGTCCCCGCCGCAATGAGTAGGTGCGTGTCGGTTTCAAAGATTACGCGACAGGCTTCTATCTGCACCGGACGTAAATCTGCCCAGCCTTGGCTATAAATGTATTCCTGGATAAAGGGAGCGAGACGGTAATAAGGAGCGGTCATATTCACTGCAAACGGTTTCTGAAATCGTTAAGTTTGTGTTGTGAAACACAGGTTTAAACCGCGATCGCGGTGTGTCAAACCACGAAAATAATCGTTATATTCACCCACTAGAAGCCTGACTTCTAGCGTTTACGTTTCTCGCCTATTTCAGGTTTAATTAAAATTAGCATCTGCTTTAAGAAAGATTTTGCTCACGATGTAAGCTGTATAACATCACTCTTGATGTATATTAGTCTCCTGCCAATAGAGTTAGCCTTTTAAGGCAAAATGACATCAAAAGACTAATTTTTCTAGTTCCCACAAAATTTGGGTTGAGTGAGCGGTATACTCTACATTGAGTGTGCTTTTGGCAGTAGCAATCACTGCTTGCTAAACCGTTGTTCTTAGGTTTTTAGGAGAGTCGAATTATGAACATTATTGCGTGGATCGTTTTAGGCTTGATTGCAGGTGCGATCGCAAAGGCTATCTATCCTGGTACTCAGGGTGGTGGTCTTCTTGCAACGCTCGTTTTAGGCGTTGTGGGTGCCTTCATTGGTGGTACGTTGTTTACCTTGCTGACGACAGGAACGTTTGCTCTTGCTGCTCCAGGTTTCAGCATTGGCGGCATCGTTGTGGCAATCATCGGCGCGATCGTGGCTATCTTCCTGTGGGGCTTGATCACCCGCCGGGCTGCTTAGACAACTGTGTAGCGAAATGCGTAGGGGCGAAGCGTCTAGCGATCAGGTTCTGGCTTCTAAGGCAGAGCTGTAGCTCATGACTTTGTCCCTATAGCTTATGGCTGTACTCGACTATTTTGCTTCATTTCGAAGTTTGGATCAGCGAAGACGGCAATCGTTACGATAGTGGGCTGTTGCAGCAGGCACGATGTCTGCGCAACGCTCTCACCGTTTTTAGTTTGACCCACTCTCACACTGTAAACTCAGCGAATTCATTGGTTTCATCGATCGACTCGTCTTTGTGCGCCTTCGATGGTTGAAAAGTCGAGCCTTGCGTGACTTGGTTAAGCGTCATTTTAGGATTCTGCTGCAAAACGCTTAATACACCCATAAAATCGCGCACTACTTCGCCAGGGGTTAATAGCGCTTCTGCACCTACACGGCTGGTAACTGCCCCTAAAAAGTCTTGAAGCTCCCGTTGGGTCAGGCGTGGCTTGCTGTTGTGATGAGTCGCATGAATGTCCAATAGGCGCTGTAGTAGCCCCAAAATATCCTCCTTGGTGAGCGGTTCCAGCCAGATGGCAGGTCCCGAAACATCTTCCGCGCCAACGGTGACAAAGCGGCTTTTGGCGGTGCGACGTTGCCACGCAGGATCGCTATAAAGCCCACGCCGTGGGTCTTCTAATAACTGGGGCGTACCGCCGATTATGGTACCTAGGTGGCTAACTCTACCTTGCATGGCATCGTTGAATATTGCCAGCAATTTGTCGTAATTATTTTGACGGGCGATCGTCGTATTGATTTTATAAAGGTGAATCGCTTCGTCCAGGAAGATGAGCAAGCCTTTGTAGCCAATGTCAGCGACGAAGCGCGCAAAGAGTTTGATGTAGTCGTACCAGGTTTCATCGTCGATAATCACCCGTACACCGAGTGCTGCGCGCGCTTCCGTTTTAGTCGCAAATTCACCTCGCAACCAGCGTAATGCGGCTGTTTTCTTACTGTCATCATCCGTGCGATAGCCAGACCAGTAAGTAATGATGACGTTGGCAAACTCAAAACCGTTAACCAGATCGGCGACCTCTTTCACGACTTCACGAATTTTGGCTTCTACCTGACTGTCAAAACCATCGTCATTTGGTTTTTTTCCGGTTTCTTGGGCAACCTGAGTCTGGATGCCTGCAATCCAACGCTCCAAAATGATGGTGAGTGCGCCGCCATCAGGACGGCTCTTTGTTGCCAGGTTGTGCATCAATTCACGATAGGTGGCAACGCTAGAACCATTGCTGCCTGCCAGACGACGTTCCGGCGTGAGGTCAGCATCAGCGACGACAAAGCCTTGTTCCATGGCATAGTTACGCAGCAACTGTAGGGTAAAGCTTTTACCCGCCCCGTACCGACCGACGACAAACCGAAACGCACTCCCCCCCTCGGCAATAGTATCCAGGTCTTGCATGAGAGCTAAGACTTCTCGTTCACGCCCAACGGCGATATGTTCCAGCCCGACGCGCGGCACAACGCCTGCACTGAGGGCATTGATGAGCGCTGTCGAGACTCGTTTAGAAAGTTTGGGCAGAGACATGGGCGTTTCTTCGTTCACTCAGTGCCAGGTTCATTTGTACCAGGACGATCGCTTATTCATCATAGTAAGACCTGCAAGGCAATACTCTGCGCCTAGTTTGCCTGATTCATTGAGGCAGTTTGATCAGAAGTTGAAGCTGGAGAGGTAAATCTATGTGGTAATTTCACGGAGTCCTGTACTTAATTTTACTAAGAGCTTGCTACGATCGAAGCAAATCGATCATCTTGCAGGTGCCGCGCTCATCGTAGACTAACTGATTCTAACGGCTCATTAGTTTATGCTTCCTGGCTAATCATCTGATCGTCTGTCAGACGCTCTGACGTTTAGGGTCTATATGCGTTGCCTCTCTACTAATCGAAATGATCGCGTTGCGATGTATCGAGATGATCGCGCTGTTTGTCGAGTCTGACCCGCTCCGATCGCCACAGATTGGTTGAGAAAGCCATGCATCAGTATTCAAATGAATTTGAACAAGCTAATACACCGATGGCGACGATCAGTACGAACGCTGAGTGCCTGGTGCCAGAAGTGCCGCCAGACGTATCGCCAGAGACCACTGCTGCCTGGGCGACTCCATCTGTACCAGACGCGTCGAAAGCGGCAATACAGCAGTTAGTGATGGAGCTGCAAAGTGAACGATGCCTGAATCGCCTGGGTCAGCGGCTGAATGCCTGCGTTTCGGAGTATCTTGCAGCTGTCGATCGAGACGCTACAGTGAGTCACGTTTCAGTGCCGCCAGCGCAAATTTTGGCAGAGGAATTAAGTCTGGGTCTGAATCAAAGTTGCGCCGTTGTCCTGCCAAGCATAGAGGCTGTGAGCGATCGTGGTGAACCGACTGCGCACTCGCTCGAATCAGTCTTTACGGTTTACGTGATCGCCTCAGGACACGCCAAACCTGCACCAGGAGAGTCGTGTCTTGCCTCGGCGATGCCTTTAATGCCGTTTACTTTGGGGCAATCGTTAAGCGATCGTGATTTGCAGTGCTGGCGAACCCAATTCCCTGCCTGTGCCTGGCAGATACATAACGGTCAGGTTATTTTGGGCTGGCTGTTGCTGAGTCCGATTGCGGCTGATTTCCAGCCAGACACGCTGAATGTGCTGGATCCACTCGCCTCCTTAAAGGCTCGTCTCATTGAGCAAAGTCTCGATCGGTACCTTGCAGCCCTGTGCCAGGTTGAGCAAATTCAAGCGCAAGCACAGCAACGAGAAGCGTTAGCCGCTCACAATCACGAACTGCAACAAGCAAACCACCTGAAGAGCGAATTTTTGGCAAACACGAGCCATGAGATCCGCACGCCTCTTAGCTCGATTCTGGGCTTTACGCACCTGATGCGTGAACAGGGCTTCAACCCCAGCAGCCTGAAGCATCAGGAGTACCTCAACATCATTTTAAGCAGTGGTCAGCATTTGTTAGCGCTGATTAACGACATTTTAGATCTCTCAAAAATTGAGGCAAATCAGCTTGATCTGCACTGGGAAATCGTTGCCATTAAGTCGGTCTGCCAAACCGCGATCGCCCTGGTGAAAGAAAAAGCAAACGATAAAGGGCTGTCACTGACGCTAGAGATTGCGCCCCAGGTGGATACACTTGTTGCCGATCCGCTACGGCTAAAGCAAATGCTGTTCAATTTGCTGTCGAATGCGCTCAAATTTACGCGCCAGGGTAGCGTGGGGCTACAGGTTACAGTAGCCGATGATCTTCATTTCACCGTGTGGGACACGGGTACAGGCATCTCAGAAGACCAGCAGCAGTTGCTTTTTCGCCCTTACTCACAGATTGCGAATGCTGCCGCTAAGCGTGACGAGGGCACAGGCTTAGGGTTAGCGCTCACGCAAAAACTGGCAGAGCTTCATGGTGGTCGGGTTGAGATCCATTCTCAGTTGGGTCAGGGTTCACGCTTTACGATCGTGCTGCCCCTGATACCAATCACTGAGAACGACGCTGAGGTAAACGTCAAGGCTGGTGAGCTTGAAGCAGTTGAGACGGTTCAAGCAGCACCGTATGTCGGCGAAACGCTTCCTGCTCGTGACCATCCCCGCTCAATGACTCAAACAACTAAGTCTGCACGTTTGCCAGCTAATCCGCACGTCCGCTCGGCATCTGACAAACAGCCTCCTCTACCTACCGTTAATATACCGACGCGCTCGAACCATCTTTTGCTAGTGGAAGACAACACCTACAACGCCAAACTGATGCTGACGTATCTCAGCAAGTTGGGGTACGAAGTTACCTGGGTGAAGGATGGCATTGAGATGCGGCAGGCGTTGGCGCGGGCATTGCCAGCCTTAATACTGATGGATATTCATCTACCCGGTGAAGACGGGATAGCGCTGACGCATCAGCTTAAAGCAGACGATCGCTATTGCTCTATTCCCATCATTGCGCAAACGGCAATGGCGATGTCGGGCGATCGTGACCTGTGCTTGGAGGCTGGAACGGTCGCATACATTTCTAAACCGATCGACTTAAAGCTGCTGGCGCAGCTCATTGCTCAGTACGTTAAGGGTATCAAAGAGTAGAAGTGGGAAGAGCGGCTGTGGTGGCTGGTGTTGAGAGTTTTACAACCAGGGGGGCATCTGTAACGCTGAGCGTCAGCTGAGTGGGTGACGTATAGGCTGTGATCGGGGCGATCGATTGATTGGGTGCATACGTGGTTGCCTGCCCCAACGCGGTGTTGAAGTTTAACGTCACAGTTTGACCAACGGTTTGATCCGTGCTGGGAACTTCAAGCCAAAGGACAAGGTAAAAGTCGCCGTTTCTCTTTTCCAGCAGCGTGTGATGAACGTTTTGGGTTGTGCCACCGATGGAGTAGTTGAGTGCCCCTAATGGAGTTGGCGTGACGATCGCTGCTGTCGTCGTGCTGGTTGCCGTTGTTGCAGGCTGTGGATCATTGAGTAAGCCAATCAAGTTTTTCAGTGCTGTATACGCAGGCTTGGGTGTGCCATCGCTGCGGATCAGTCCATAGTTGTTTTCGCTGTTGTTTGGGTCAGCTTTCTGATCAATCAGCTCATACGAGAAGGTGCGGGGAACGCCTTGATTGAAGCTTTCTAAAAAGAGCCGGGGAATATACTTACCCTGTACGGCTTCTGTGACGGGTCGATCGGATGCTGCGCTACCAGTCGAGTAGCCAACCTCAGTGGCAATTAATGGCTTGGTGCCAAAAGCCTGCGATCGCAGCGCATAGTCTTTCGCAAGGCTACCGTCACCCGGATTCTTGGGGTTGTTGTAGGGGTGGAAACTGCCGTAGTCTACCCACTGGCTCAGGTCGCCGATCGCGCTGCTAGAGGTGGAATAGACAAAGGATGGACCAATGATGGGAATGCTTGCGGTCGCGGGATCTGACTTGAGCGCTATGTAAACATCTCGTGTAAAGTCGCGCAGGTAGCTGATCCAACCGTTCCCTGTGACGGGTTGACCGTTACGGCTGTAGCTAAACAGGTTGTAGAAGAGGTCGAATTCATTCAGGATTTCTACGGCTTCTACTCCAGCCGAGACGAGTTTGACGAAGTTAGCGACGGTGTAACCAGGGGGTTTGGTGTCGTAAGAGGCATCGGGACCAATACCAATGTTAGGGTCAAGTACCAACGTAGACTTGATGCCTAGACTACCCAACTCATTGATGCGCTGAATCCAGGTTGGGTCGCTACCACCATCGCGAATATGACGTACGCCCAAGTCGAGCAAGGTTTGCTTGATGAATGGATAGTTGCCATACGCTGTGTCGTAGTAGCGGATATGAGTGTTGATGCCGATCGAATCTACAAACGAGTTAGCGCTTTTGGCTGGTTCACCTGTGGCAAACGCAAGGGTGCTGATGCCCTGAAACAACTGACTGGCTGGAATAATTTCTTTAGCCTGAGTGGGGCTAGACCATAACAACTGCGATGTGGCACCGCCTGTGCTGTCGTAATACTCCAGCTTGATGTCATACGACTGACCGGCAACAAGGGCGATCGAGCCGCTGTTTTCAATCACATCGTGATCAGTCCAGTTATTGATGAGCAGTTGCCCGTTAACCCATAGCCTAATCCCATCATCCGATCGGGTGTAGAACGTGTAGGTTTCAGAGGTTTTAGCCTGCACCTGTCCCGTCCAGCGAACCGCAAAATTGTCTGCTGGCACGATCCAATTGGGGGCATTGGTGCCCCACACAAAATTCACGGTCGGGTCAATTTGCGACCATTTGAGATTCGTGAAATCTTTGCCCTGGTAGTACTGCGCCCGCAGCCCAGACTGGTTAGTGGCAGTAGCGATCGGTGCGGCTGAAGCGCTTGGAGGGATGCTACTAGAGGCAAGGGCGTTACTAGCCGTTAAGCTGCCCGTTTGAGTAGTCAGGGCGGAAGTAGCAACTGCATTGGTGCTGATATTTGTACTCAGATCAGAGCTGCTCGTTGCAACTGCGACGTTTGAATCTGACACTGGTAGTTTCCCTAATAAACGAACTTTGCGTTAATGAGCCTCAGAAATCAGTAGCCTGCCGAGCCAATACTCAGAACTGCCACTTGCCTTGAGTGCTACTACGGAACGAGCTGTTTGTCGGGAACACACGCATTTGATTTATAAAGACATCGGCAAAGGGACGCTGACCAACAATAGCAATGTAAAGCGTTAAAAGCGTTAACTGGAATACATGTCTACGACAGAGCCACGATCTGCAACAGCCGCGATTAATATCTACCATGAGTTTTCATAAATCTCAACCCCTGAGTCAAATTTACTAAACTGTAGTAGTTGCTTCGTTGTCTAAACGGAGCTGTTTTATGTGTAGATAACGACGGTTGCGGTTGCAAAACGTCATGGATTTGATGATCTTTTCTGATGCGAGAACGGGTGAAACATGAAACCTTCTAATGACAGTTGAGAGCGCTGAAAGCTAGCAGCCGCAACCCTTTCGAGTCAACTGAGAGCAGAATTTAGTGTGATTTAGTCACTAAACGTTCGACTGACTAAGCGACTTGCTTTACTTCCTCCTCAATGAAAATTCCTGATCGTTGTCTTCATAGAAACTTTAAGTAAGCTTTAAATTCTGGCTGCTATTCAGGTTGCCCTTTTCTATCAACAAGCAACAGCTTGACTGAAAATCTTTAGATGGTTGGGTTATCCTCTGATCGCATGGAGTGAGATCCGTTCAGTTGGGATGATTGGCGCGATCGTACTGCCACTACTATAGAGGTACCTTCACAAGCGCTATTGATTGTGCCTACAACCATTTCTGAGCCATTATCTTCTTCAGGATCGACCTCACTTCATACCGTTCCTGATGCTCCTACGCGTTTATGGATGCCTGAGCGCGTTTTGTTTACGCCTTCAGCGTTGGAGCTACCTTGGGGACAGCAGATTTTATCACGGGTACAGGCGCTCGATCTGCCTGTGGAAGCGTTGCCACGCGATCGCTTGACAGGTTTACGGGGTGAGGATGACCGCGAGACGTATGCGATCGCCAAGCGTACCCTTGCGGTGGTGGTCGCCCCACCCAGCCATTTTAAGCTCAGCCCCATTCCACCGTCCGCCGACTGGCAGTTTCATCTGGCAGAAGGCTGTCCGGCTCACTGTCAGTATTGTTATCTGGCAGGCAGTTTGCAAGGTCCACCTGTGATTCGGGCGTATGCGAATCTGCCGCAAATTCTAGAGAATCTAGCAGCGTATGAACGTCCCGGTCAGGTGACATCGTATGAGGTTAGTTGCTACACCGATCCGCTCGGCATCGAGCACCTCACAGGTAGCCTTGCTGAATGCATTCGCTACTTTGGTACTCGTCCCGACGCGCATCTCCGTTGGGTGTCAAAGTTTGATGGGGTCGATCGCCTGCTTGACTTACCACATAATGGGCGCACACGCTGCCGGGTGAGTGTGAATGCTGCTCCGATCGCCCAGCGGCTTGAGGGCGGGACGGCATCGGTTGCTAAGCGTTTGCAAGCACTGCGACGATTGGCATTACCACGATCGCAGGGTGGTGGTGGCTACCCGATTGGACTGGTGATCGCGCCCATTATGCCGATCGACGCTTGGCAGACTCATTACAGTGAGCTGTTTGATGCGATCGAGGCGGCGATCGACTTTGATTGCGATCTTACCGTTGAGCTGATCTCCCATCGCTTTACCCCCGGTTCTAAAGATGTGTTGCTGAGCTGGTATCCCAAGACGACACTTGATTTGGATGAATCGACTCGCAGCGTGAAGCGCAACAAGTTCGGCGGCACGAAATATGTTTATCCTGCCGAGATGATGAAAACGCTGCGCCGCTTCTTTGAGCAAGAAATTGCCCGACGCTTTCCGCAGGCGAAGATTCTTTATTGGACGTAGGAGGGCAGAGGGCAGGAGGCAGAGGGCAGAGGGCAGGAGGCAGAGGGCAGAGGAAGCAGAGGTAGCAAGGGGGGGCAGGGGAAGCAGCCTTAACTCCAAACTCCAAACTCCAAAGCTTCCACTGCCTCCTTTGCTCCCCCTACGTCACTAATTCGGCGTATACCGCCTGTGTTTCGTCATAGACTCGCGTAACCTTGAGCCAATCGAGATTCTGGTGCGATCGCCTTTTCCACTCCTTTAACAACTCAGGATCACGCAGCAGGGGTGCGATCGCGTCTGCCAATGCTGTAGGCTCTGCCGCTGGCACCAGTAACCCAGCCTTGCCACCATCTAGCGCTTCGGGAATGCCATCCACGTTGCTGGCGACGATCGCGCACCCTGCTTCCCGTGCTTCTGAAAGTACCAGTCCAAAGGGTTCTTGACGGGATGCGAGGACAAAAATGTCGGTGGCGGTTAGATAGCGCTTCGGTTCTGCCTGATAGCCTTCAAAGTGAATACGATCGACAATGGCTGTCTTTTGTGCCTGTGCTTCAAACTCAGCGCGATCGGGACCATTCCCAATCAAATAGAGATGCACATTAGGAAACTCGGTTGCCAGTGATTCAAACGCCGTAATCAAGTCTGCAATGCCCTTGCGGTGATACATGCCAGCAAGGGTGGCGATCGCAGGACGCTGAAGTACGACAGGCGGCAACTCCGATAGCTGTTCACGCGGACTGCCCAAGGTGCCGTTGCAAACCACGCGCAGCTTTGACTGAGGAATGCCTCGCTGTGCCATTGAGTTAGCAACGGATTGACTGACAGCAAGTACGCGATCGGCTAACCCCATCAAAATGGCGCTGCGCTGAAATTCGTTGTGGACAGTAGACACCAGCCCATACGGTGAGCGTCCCCGGAGTGCCCACGCCAGTACCATGCCTGTCATCATGTGAGCGTGAACAATGTCTGGCTGCATGGTTTGCACCAGCGATCGATACTGTCTCGCAGCCCGGAGCAAATTGAGCGGTTGGCGACGTTGATCCAGAGTCACATGCGTCACGCCGTAACGGGTCAACAGGCGATCGTACTCCCCTCCCCCAGACGCAACGACTACGGTATGTCCGGCTTCTGCCTGCAAGCACGCCAAATCAACCGCCACGTTCACAATGCCGTTGCCAATTTCTTGAATGTGGTTGAGGAGGTGCAGAATTCGCATGATGGTTAGCTGACCCGAAGCGCCTTTTGGGGCGTTAGATTTGCCAACATATCGATATATTGATCAACGACGCGATCAACCGAAAACTCCTGGGCGCGTTGGCGGAGAATCTCAGGGGCGATCGGCGCTTGCAAGGTCGCTAAAATGCCGTCTGCCAGTGCTGCTGGATCATTCACAGGCACCAGCTTGCCATATTTGCCGCCATCCAGAATCTCAGCGGGTCCACTGGGGCAATCGGTGGAGACGATCGCGGTGCCTGCTGCCATTGCCTCGGCAACCACATTGCCAAAGCCTTCAAAAATTGAGGACAAGGCAAAGACATTAGCTTGAGCCATATAGGCATAGGGATTTTCTGCAAAGCCTGGTAGTGCTACATCGTCTTGCAAGCCCAACTCGCGGATCTGTGCCTCTAGCTTTGCTCGATCTTCACCTTCGCCTAAAATCATCAACCGTGCCGATCGCTGTTGGCGCACGATCGCAAATGCCTCTACCAAAGTGGGAAAGTCCTTCTGGCTGACCAAACGCCCTACGCCCAGAATGACAGGCGGTTCTCCGGTTGCAAACCAGGGATGATTCACAGGCTGCTGCATTTTTTCCAATACCGCTGGCGTAACAACGGGATTATAAATGACCCGAATCGTGTCCGCTGGAATGCCCGTAATCTGCGCCACATCATCTGCTACGCCTCTAGAAGCCGCAACGATCGCATCTGCCCACGGATAAAACAGGCGCACCAATTTGGGTCTGATACGCCCGATCGTGTTGGGCTGATGATCACGAAATTGCTGCGATAGGTTCGTTTGCACACACATCACAATGCGAGTGGATGATCCTGCCAACCGTCGTGCCCACGTTGCAGAGCTGAGAATATCCAACGCCGAAAACAGTACGGACGGCTGCTCCTGTTGCAAATAGCGACGTAATGCCAGTGTCTTCGATACCAACAGCGGCGATCGTGCCTTCAAGTCCACAATCCGAATCGAAGGCGGCACTGTGTCCAGGTAGGCTCCTTTCGTTTCTGCCAGCACCAAATCGACTTTAAAACCACGTGCTGCTAGACCTTCTGCCAGGTGCAGCATAGCTCGTTCGGCACCACCGCCTTCAAGGGCAGGGAGGAAGACGCTAAGAGTGGTGGATTGAGGAGTGGAGGGCATGGGAGGTGAGGTGAGTGGAAGATAGAGGAGGTTTGAGTTGTTTTTTCCTGACTTCTGGCTTCTGCTTCTTCGCGGAAGTGAGGTGTGAGGAGTGAGGGGGTGAGGAGTGAGGGGGTGAGGAGTGATTTCGAGTTGATCCTGACCGCTGACCGCTGACCGCTGACCGCTCCCTTCTGCCTTCTGCCTTCTTTTAACAACTAACAACTACTTGCAGCAGTTGATCAATCTGTTGGCGAATTTGCTTTAAATCAAAGCGATCGATCGCTTCAACTTGGGCGGCTTTGGCGATCGCCTGTGTTGCCGCTGGGTTTGCTTGGCAATGGGCGATCGCAGCAGCGAGTGCTTTTACGTCTCCAGGTGGTACAAGCCAGCCAGTGACACTGGATTCTATCAGTTCCACAGCGCCACCAGAGGCAGAGGCAATCACGGGTCGCCCACAGAGCATCGCTTCTGCAATGACGCGCCCAAACGGTTCAGGTGCAGTGGAGGTGTGAGCCACTAGATTGCAGGCTTGCATTAACGGCACCACATCAGAGCGGAAGCCTAGAAAATGGACTCGATCGCGCAGTCCCAGTTTTTCTACTTGCGCCTTGAGAGTTTGCACGTAGTCTTGTTCACCAAACAGAGCATCGCCGACAAAGAGAACTGCAACATCTTCAGGACAGTGAACGAGCGCTTCCAGCAAAATATGCTGTCCTTTCCAGGGCGACAGGCGACTGAAATGACCCACGACAAAGCGATCGACCAATCCCATCTGTTGCCGTAACTGGGTCGCATTCGTGTTTACTTTGTATAAGTTTGGCTCGAAACCGTTGTAGACGACAGCCGCTAGATCTGCCTGCCCACCAGCGCTGATGAAGGCATCGAGGCTTGCCTTTGATGTCGCAATGACCTGACTGGCACAGCGGTTGGCTAACGTGACAGCAAGACGACGATTGGTAGGGCTGAAGTGGTCGATCGACAAAATATCGTGCAAATGGTAAACCAGCGGACGACGGCTCAACACGCTTGCCAGTGCCCCAACGACTAACGCCTTCTGAGTATTGGCATAAATTAGGTCATAGTTGCGGCTCAGACGCGCCACCTGTAGCGCTAATGGCAGCAGTTGACCGAGGCTTTGCAACCCTTGCACTAAGCCGCTTTCTTTACGTACCCGCATTGGCTTCGTTGCTAATACTTGTACTGGCACCCCACGTTTTTTTAGCGTTGCTTGAAAGGGACCATCTGTGAAGAGGCAAACCAGACAACGATCGCGATACGGCTGCACAATATCTAGAAGACACAACTCTGCGCCTGCCAGTTCGCCACTTTGATCAAGAAAAAGAATCTTCATTGCTCTGGTTGCAGAGGTTGAATTGAGAGGTTTTGTAGCAATTGCTTGTGGGTTCACAACTGTACGCCTTAAACCATTAGCCATAGGCACTTCGATCCACGCATAGGTTAAATATCCCACGCCTAATGTGGTTGCCAGTAACAAACTGATCGTAGCTGTATACCCAATACTGCTGATGAGATTAGTTGCAACGATTAGCTTCAAAAAAACTGATAAACAAAGGTAGTGTGTCAAATAAATTGAATAAGAGGCATCACCTAAAGAAGTAAATAGCCGTGCTAGTGATGACCTCGTTTGATGGCACGATCGCTGTACGTCGAACGAAGCCGAACCCAGGACAATGAGCATTGATGGTAAACCGTAGGCAAAAACGGGGTTTAGTATGAGCGATCGCTGAGCCTGAGCAATACCAAATAATAAGAATAGTGACGTTCCTAAAAATAGAAAACCCGTTTTTTGTGTGTTGAAGCGATTTTTGCGAATCAGATCAGCAGCCAGACAGCCAAACAGAAACTCGAAATTGTGAGCACTAAAAACAAACTTAAACAGAAAGTAATTATCTAAGTTGAAGCTATCTGAAAGGCTACTCAAAAGGACAGCTATTGTACCGATAAACCATCCCAGCAGTAGGTAACTAAACCGTCTGAGCGGTAGTACTATTGCAAGTGCGAACAAGCCATAAAAGAGCATCTCATGGCTTAACGACCAGCCTACAATTAAGATTGGAAAATGCTGCTGTGGTACCAACAGTAACGATTTAATAATGACGGCTAAATCACGTTCATAGCCGTAACCAAGCTGAGGCTCTAAAAAATAGATGGGCAGTATTGCTAATGTGATTAGCCAGTAGAGCGGATAAATCCGAATCAGACGTTTGAGGATGAACGGCTTGAGGCGATCGCGTTTTCCCACATCTGCCTGATGCACAAAGAAAATAATGAAACCACTCAGCACAAAGAAAAAGTCAACTCCAGCGCCACCAAACGCAAACAAATTGCCTAAAAATGGTTGACCAAGCTTTTCTTGACTGAGCTGGGTGGCGTGAAACAGCAGCACTAGCAGCGCAGCGATGCCTCGACAGATTTGAATGCCTTCTAAGCGCGGCTTAACGGTTTTCTGTACAGCATCCGAAGGCAGTGCACGATCGCCGTTCATTCGCTGCGTCGCAGTCATTGCTCCATCATTTACAAACGGTTTCACGAGCCAATACACCTCATACCCTGCCATCAACACATTGCCCTCAACACACTGCCATCACGCGCTTTCAGCTTCGAGCGCCAACAGATGTTGATAGCGGTAAAAGCGTTGGGCTGCCAGTGCGATGCCTGCAAAACTCCACATCACCACACCTGATAGTGCCAGCGTTGAACTACCCAACCCGATTTGGGCAAACACCCCCAGGCTGATAGCGCGTGATGCACTCATAAACGCGTCCGATCGTCCCTCTGTTCCCCGAAACAGGCTGAAAAAAAGGAGAATCATGCCGCCCAAATACGGTATAGTGCCGAACCAGCCCAAGTTAAATAAGATGGATAAAATGCCGCTGTCATTGCTGCCCAGGCTATCGTTTGCCAGCACAAAACCCAGTCCGTTACCCGGAACTTCTGCCAATGCATCGCCCAGAATTTGACCGTAGCCTTCAAGTCGCTGGTTGTAGCTCACGTCGTTCTGCGTGTTGGAAAAGGTTTGCAGACGTGCCGCGATCGCCCCTGAAAATGGCTGCATATTCACCAACGGAATGACACAAATTGCCATCACCAGAATCGTCACAATTAACCGCATTTGCAAGCGCGGCTTCAGCGATGGAATGTACATTACCACGCCTACAGCCCAGCCCAACCAGGACGATCGCACCAGCGACAGCAAGAACGACAGGTAGCCCACTCCCACCGCTGCAAACCGGAGCGTACTCTGACTGCTAAACAGCAACAGCAGTCCTGCCATCATGACGGTGGCGAACGGACCTGGTGAATTCATGGTGCTGAAGACGCGCATTCCCAATGGTTCAGGAGTGCCAAAGGCGATCGCCTTAGAATTGATCAGCCAAAAGCGATCCCACTCCGGTGCGACAAGATACTGCATCACCCCGTATGCGCCAGATACCAGTACACCCCACAAAAACACGCGTTCTAAATTCTGGCGGTATGCAGGGTAGCTCCGCCAGTTAACGAACAGATGAAAGCCAAACAGAATGGGTGCTAACCAGTTCAACAACGGGACTACAACGGCTGTCGGTGGATACTTAATCAGCCCCACTAGCAAGCCGTAGAGCACTCCTGCTGCCGACAAAATAAACGGCAAGCCATCCTGCCGCAGGTAGCGAGGCAGATACTTTACAAACGTCAGCGCCGTCAGCATCATCACCAGAAACGGTGCCAGCAGCACAGGGCTGGGGTCAACCCATCCGCTCTGAAAATCGATTAAGCGACGCACAAACGGAGACAAAAACGCGAGCCACCAGGCAAAACCCACGTAGAGTACCGGATAGCGCCGGAACAAAAACAAGCCAACCAGCAATGCTCCCGCTGGATACGCCAACCGCAACAAGCCACCTGCACGTGCAAGGATACAGAGCAGCGAGAAGAATACCAACCCCAACATGGCAGTCCATGCCAATGTTGGCTGTAGACCAAACTGGGGACGAGGGGTGGGAGTAGCAGCGTCGGGTTGCATGGGAAAGGCTGAAAGAGTTGTTGGTTGTTAGTTGTTGGTTGTTAGAAAAAGGCAAAAGAAGTGAGAGAAGTAGGGGAGAGCAATGAAGGGAGTCAGTGATCGGGAAAGGCTCATGCACTAACAGCTAATAACCAAAAACTAAAAACTGGTTTAACTCAAAACTCTACTCCCTCCCCGATCGCCCCTCCTTCCAATCAATCTCATACAATTTGACTTCCTTCAAAAAGATATAGAAACTCCATAACCCAGAGAGGGTAAAACCAGCCATGCCCTGACGAAACATGCCGTACCAGAGATACTGCTGCACGAATTTTGCGGATGGTTTGAACAGCAGTCGCAGCAAGCTAAACCGAGTGCCATTGCGATGAGCCTGCTGTGCATCCAGATCAGTGTAACGGTTGAAGCGAACCACTAAATCGCTGATGTCGCGGAAGCCGTAGTGCCAGATCACGCCGGGTAATTTCACAACGGGAGCATCCTTCACATCCGGTCCTTCGTGTACCAAAACGTCCTTAATCCGAAAAACGGTTTTGTTGTAGAGGCGAGTGTGATACTCCGGTCGCGTATCGAGCCATTTGTCCCAAAAATCGCCGATGCGAACGGCAGAAAAGGCATTGGCTGCGATCGTGTTTGCCTGTTTCCATTCCAGCAACGCGGTTGCTAGGCGATCGTCAATCACCTCATCCGCATCAATAAAGAGAATCCAATCATGCTGTGCCTTGTCAGCGCCAAAATTACGCTGGTTCGAGTAGCCCGACCAGGGATTGTGATACACCTGACAGCCCAGATCGTGAGCGATTTGCACGGTGGCATCTTCACTGCCGCTATCAACCACCACAATTTCGTCAGCAAATGACTGGCACGATCGGATGGCATTGGCAATGCATTCTTCTTCGTTCTTAGCAATGATGACGATCGAAAGCTGTCTCGACTGCATGGCATCGACTGGATTGAACAAGGGCTTCTGGCTCAACTGCATCATGGCATCTTCATCGAAATGTAGAACACTAATGGGAACTTGAATTTCAAAGAATACCCGTCTTCTCAGTTGTATCCCTTAAAATCGAGCTGGCACCGTTTCTTGCAACGCAAGACGTTTAATCCTAACTTATGTCGAAACTTGCACTGCTGATTGAGGTTAGTGAATACGAAGCTGGATTACCTCCCTTGCCTGGTGCTCAGAGAGATGTTAGGGCAATGAAGCGCGTTTTACAAAATCCTCATAGGGGCAATTTCGATGCTGTAAGCTTGCTCTCAAATCCCAGCCCAACGGCAATGCAACTGGCAATTGAGACGTTGTTTCTCGAAGATCGCCGTAAAGAAGATTTGATTTTGCTTTACATTTCTAGTCACGGTGTCCGCGATGATGATGGCTGCCTTCACCTCGCAACGCGCACAACCCAACTGCGGCAATCCGGGCAAATCTTCACAGCTACTGCTGTTCCTGCCAGTTTCATTCAGTCTTGCATGAGTCGTAGTCGATCGCGTCGTCAGGTGCTGATCCTGGACTGCTGTTTCAGCGGCGCGTTTGCAGAAGGTATGCAGGCGAAAAGCTTAGAGCAGCCGATCGCACTACTCAACCAACGGTCAACCGGAATCAAATCATGGGCATCCGCTTGCTGATTGTTGTGGTTAAGGTGAATTGTGCCAAAAGCTTTGTCGCCAAGAGCGATCACACATCAACCTGTGTGATCGCCCTCTTCCATGTGCAGGCGATCGGCTTAACTGGCAACTTTCTCGCTTGCTTTACGCACGGGTCGCTTCCGCTGGCTTTTGCGAACGCCTCCTGCCATTTCATATTCAGCGCTGTCTTTGCCATACTCAAAGGCAACACCCAGCAACATTTTCTCCGACAATGCCATTAACGTCTTTTCGGCTTCTAGCATGGCGGCACGGTCTGCATCTAACAGCGATAGCGTTGTGTTGTAGTCAGCAACCCGTTGGCGAGTGGTTTCAATCAGTTCAGTGAATGCCTCAACGGTTAGCCCTTTGCCTAAATCCAGCGCTGGATTGATGGACTTTAAACCTGCAATCCGACGCTCGGCTTTATCGACACTGGCAGAACTGCGCTTTAAGCGTGCCATAAATAGTCCTCATTATGGGTAAGGTAGATAACGCCAGAATGCCCACCAGCAAACCACAGCGAACATATTTATCGCCAGAATAATTACGGATTTTTGATCGCTTGAGGCTCTAATGTGTCCGTAAATCTATTGATTAATCGCTTTTGGGTTGCTGAAATGGACGATCGCATACCCAAGATCAAGGAACACAAACCTGAAACTAAAGAACACAAACCTGAAAGCAAGAAACGCTGACTTAAATTAAGCAATACTTATACAAATTCAAGAAACGCAAACCAGAAAGCAACAAACGCTTATCGAAGATCGAGAAATGGGTACAGGTTGCAAGGGTTTTTAACGTGCGATTGCTCAATTTAGTTATATGGGGAAGCGATCAGGCTTGTAGTTCCTAAAAGGTGATAAGGCTAAGTAAAGATCTCACTGCACCAAAAGATAATCTAAAGCTTTCAGCTTTACCCTTCGCGAAAGGTTAACATGCAGATAAGTCGCAGTTCAATCATCTAACTAGGAATTTAGACTGTGAGTTTCCAGCCTCATCATCCAACGAGGATCTTAGGCTGGAAGGATCTGTTCAACCATCCAACCCAATAAGAGAGAACCATGCTTAGATGCAGCATTAGATATTCGGTATTTTGGTTGACGACATCGGTGGTACTTTCTATTGCCTCATCTTCTGTAGCAAAAGATGTCTCCAGCCTTTTTTATGTATCTAAAAGTGACAATCGCAACCAGGCACACTATGGTGTTCAGCTAAATCAAAAGTGTTTGCCAACTAATTCTCGACCAGTCTACGCTTACTGGCGCATGGCTAATGGGAAAACTGAAGAACTCCTGTCAATCGAGGAACCTGCTTATGGCATAGCAAGTCAGTCAGTTTCGGGAAATAACACTAATCTTATTTTGAATGGTTTTCAGAACAGAGGCATTCAAAGGATGATTGCACTAACCGCCTCTGGGTCTAATGGAAGATGTCAAGCTAAAGCCTACACCAATATTAATGGAGTTCGTAAAGAGTTGTCCTACATCCACATTGATTTAGCTGATGTCAGGAGAAATCCTTTTGGCGGAGGCACAATAGGAGGAAGAGTGGTGAGATTAACACTTATTAGTTCAGATGGAACTCAAGAAGCAATTCCATGTAGCTCAAATTGCAGGTTCGGCATTTAGCGAAAATCTTGGTTAAGGGATATGTTGTGACTCAGTAGTCTGAGTAGTCGTAGTAAACCTGTAAAAGTCTAGTAAAAGAGTATGGCAACCAAATTAATCGAGTTAGAGAATGACATTTTGGTAGAGGTAGAAGTACCAGAAGATCAAGCCAGACAAATTTCTAGTCACTTTGCTGACCAAGTTAGCTCAACCGTTGATAAAATCAAGCCAGTCTTAGTTAAAATTTGTCGTCCTATTGCCGAAGTTTGGAGGGAAGTTAATCAGGAAATGCAAATTGAGAAAGCAGAAATAGAAATTAACTTTGGGTTTGAAGGAGAGGGCAACATCTACATAACGAAAGCAAAAGCGAATGCTAACTTAGTTGTAAAACTTGTGTTGACCCCAAAGGAGAGCTTAAATAAGTGAGCACAAGCTTAGATGATTCAATTGTTTTAATAACTAGCGGAGACACTAGAAAACAAGGAGTTACTGGTACAGGCTTTGTTATTCATCAGGATGGGCTTAGAACCTATGTATTAACTTGTTCCCACGTAGTAAGGGATGTAGGTGGCTCAGAAAATGTGATGGCTGACGGTCTAGCTGCTGAGATAATTGCTCAGGGCGACGAGCAGGATTTTGATTTAACTGTCTTGCAAGTTGAAGGCTTGTCAGACCGACCGACATTAAAGTTGAGCCAGTTCTGTCAGGAAGGACAGTTCTTCGTTGTTATTGGTTTCTACTTGTATGGCAGAAATAACCCTAGAATGAAGCAAATTACGGGAGTTATAGGACAACAAAGCGAAATAAGATCTCTAAAGTTAAGAAGTAGTGTTGATGCTTGGGAACTTGGTCTCGACGAGGAAAATTATCTACGCCCCGGCTATAGTGGAGCACCAGTGATTGAGCAATTAAGTAACCGTGTCATGGCTGTCGTAACTCACCAGGAAGGTCAAAGCGATAGGAGTGAAAAAGGAGCGGCAGTTTCTATAAATGCCTTGAGAGAAGTTTGGGTAGATATGCCAAGTGAACTGCTTCTTGATGAACCAGAGACTGCGCATTTAGAGAGCGAACCAAGTTTTAATGCCAGAGGGGAGGAAGAGTTTTCAGCAACATATGTGTGGAAGATAATTTGGATTGCGTTTGTTTTATTTATCATCTGCATAATCTCCCTTGCTTTTTCCTATCATTTTTCCTCTAGTCGAGCTTGGCAGGACAGATTTAATCTTCCGTGGGCTGATGGTTTGATTATTGAAGCTGCTCGTAGCATCATTTATCTGGCTTGTACAAGCTATTTAATTAGTGTGGTTTTCCAAACAGAATCTCTTGAAGTTCTCGGACTATCTAGGACTTTAAGTAACTATAGTAGAATTGTGTATTTAATAAGAATTTTTATAATTGCAGTTACTATTTTGAATGTTACTGTTCTAGTAGATTACCATCTCCATTCTGGGCCGGAGGGTCTGGCAAATGATCCAGAAAACACTCTCAAAGATGAAGTTACTCTAAAGGACACCAAGGGTTTTGAGGTTTATAAGTTACCCTATCTGTGCTATTTGCCTTATTCTTTTGTCAACTTTATCATTGTTGCTGGTTTAACTATCTCAGTCAGCCTTTATGCAGCAGTAAAGGATCTTGTTAGTTTAAATGATTGCCGGAGAGCACTCAAACGTGAGCTTAAGAAGTTTGTCGAACAATCTCCGAATTCTCGAAGAAACCAGAAATATTGCAAAGAGATTGAGCGAGAATTTAAGCGATTCTGCGAAGATTTTATCGACAAGATTGGTCGATACACAAACTTATTTTTGTGTTTAGCTATTGTCGTTTCATTTGAACATTCAATTGGAAAACATAACCTTATGCCTGAAGCTCAAGCCTTGACGGGATTGGGCTATTTGATATTTGCATCTGTATTCTTACTTATACTCTTTGGATTTTTACATTACGACAACGCTTTTCGAGAAGCTGCCCGCTCATTGTTCGATATAAGGTGCGATGATCTTGATCTTTTTGAAAGTCAAAATGGCTTCATCGATTTTTTGAAAAGAGTTTTTCGTAACTATTTTGGTCTTTATGTAGGAATTCTAGTTATTACTTTAGCTCTTGTTTTTTCTGGTATATCTCCAATTATTGGAAATGCCTTGCAAGGTTTGACGAGATAACGATCGCTGATCTTGTAGATTAGGTTGACTCAGGAAACCCAACAACTTTTTGTTTGCTCACCTCCGTTGCTTCAGCGATCGCTAACCACATTGCTCAAGGTTAAACTATAGAGACAACGTGGAAACGAGGTCAAGCCGATGGCTGTTCGACGACCCCGCTACGGAAAGGAAGAATTTGCTCGACGTCGGTGATGAGATTTATGAAACTTAGGTGCGTCCTCAAGTCGAAGCAGGTAATCACGGCAAGATCGTGGCGATTTGCTAGCGCAACACTGCGTGAACGATCTCGAAACCGGAGCTTTTGAAGTCGATGCGAGTGAGATTGCTGCCTACGATCGCTTTGCATTGTGATCTTTTTAGCGGCTAATAGCGGTTAGGAGCTGAGACGCAATATCCCTTACTGTATTCATCTGATTGTGAGGGTTATACCATTGATGGGCTGCCTTTGCGATCGCTTGTAATTGTTCGATCGCCAAGTTTTGCGTTTGCAGTCCAGCGAACAAAAAATGCTCGTTCGCTTGCAGTCCATCCAGTAAGGGGGATGTATCTTGCGTGACGATCGGTACCAGTCCATGAGCGCAATAAGTCGCAAAAACGCCTGATTTCGCCAGACGACTATTGTCAGTTGAATAAACAATGCCTGCAAACGATTCAGATAGTAATTGGCTAATGACATTGGCAGGTTGCTCACCTTTTTGTATAAAAGGAATACCCGCAATTTCAGACTGCCCCAATGATAAAGAGAGACCCACATCACAGATTGCTTCAATGCCCAGAAGCCGACAGCTATTGATGAGCATTGACTGCGATCGTTGATATATTCTGGCACGTCGTCCTCGTGTGCCAAAGACGATCAAACGCTTTTGTCGTTGCGTTAGCGGTGTTGTTTTCGCTAGCTCACCGATGTTAGAAAAAACAGGTAGATTGGTTATAGGTGACTGCAAACGGTTCGCTAAAACTGTTTTGGTAGCGGCGTTATTGGTGACGATCAGCTGAGCTAGTTTCGCAAGCTTCCAGGCAACGTGCTGCTGCCAGGGGAAGAGATAAAACGTTTTCTTCAATAAATAGAACGATGGGAATTCGTGAAATACTATAATCAATGGTAGCGATCGCTCTCTTTGCATTGCTTCCAGCGCTTTCACCAACCAAAAAGGTGCGCCGTACGTAGGATCGTAAGGATAGTCTGAATAGTGCAAGACAACGGCTTGAATCTGTGCTGGAATCGCCTCAACAAACGCTTGTGGGCTATCAACCGACAAGGGAATACTGGGAAAACAATCGTCGCTTTCTGCTTCATTTTCTGACTGAAACGTCATGAAGTGAGTGTGGATATTGTGTTGCAATAGTCCCTTTGCCAACGTAAACGCATAATCGCCAATCCCGTCGATCGCAGGTGGCAGTTTGGGACATAGTTGCAGAATTTCCATAGCTTCACGCGAGTACATGAAATTGCTTAATTGAGGTTTGTAGAAAGTAGCGTCTGTTTTTCTTTGAGTCCTAAACCATGTTGCATTGAGCGCCGAATGAAATGCACAATATTAGCGCGATCATACTGTTTAACAGCAGTCATCCGTGCAGAGGCACCCAGGCGATCGCACAAGTCATCGTTTTGTAAGAGCTTCAAGCAGGCGGCAGCAAAGGCTTGTGGCTCGTCGCGCTGCAAAAAATCCTGACCATCCTTAAAGACCAGTCCTTCTGCACCGATGCGAGTCGACACCATTGGCTTGCCGTAAGCAGCGGCTTCTACCAGCTTTACTCGCGTACCGCCGCCCGACAGAATGGGACAGCAGACTACCCGCGATCGGCGGTACAGCGCCTCCAAATCATCTACAAAGCCTGTAAATTCTACCCCTGCAATACCGCTGCCGTAACTGCGAATGTTCTCAGGCTGCTTGCCAGCAATAATCAAACGAGCCTCTGGCATCTGCTGACGGATGAGTGGGAACACGTTCTCAATCAAAAAATTAGCCGCGTTGATGTTGGGGTAATAGTGATAGGCACCAAGTAGCAAGAGCGTTGGCTCAGCAGTGAGTGGCTGTGGCTGTGGCAGAGTGACCGCATTCGGAATCGAAATCACATCGGCTAGACCTTGATTGGTCAAATACTCCTGATCCTGTTGTGAACAGACGTAGGTTTGCCGTGCTAACCGGATTGCCTGCCGCTCGCCCCACCAAAGCACTGGCAGTTGCAGGTAATAGAGAGACGTAATCAGTCGCGTGGGCGGTTGCCGAATGTCTCGCAGAAAGGCGATGTGTTCGATATCATCCAGGTCAAAGAAAATGGGTGGTAGCGACTGGCGCGTCAGCAGCGCGGGACATATCGATCGCAGCCGATGGATAAATATGGCATCAGGCTGACGATTCAAACAGTCTTCAAACGCCTGAACTTGCTCTGGTTGGCTGGTGCGAACCAGATCGCGCTGTTGAAAGAAGTTCAGCATTCCCGGTGCCTGCTGTTGCCATTTAGATAGCGGCTTTGCATGTACGAACTCTGGGCACAAGAAGAGGTTAATGGGTATGTTCCAGTGATCTGAGAATGCCTTTTCAGTTGCGGCGATCGCGCTTGGGGACGTGTCTGTTTCAGGCGAGACGTAAAACAACATATCCAACTGTGCGCTTGCGGCAGGCTTCTGTTGAAGCAGCGACTTTAACGCTTCCAGAAACATTGCCATCCGTTTATAAGTGCCCTGCACATCAAGCCGCAGGTCACTGGGAAAGTGAGTCGACACAAAGAGTATTCGCATGGGCAAAGAATCAGGCAGATGAACAAGACGATCGCACAATTAACGCTAATGGTAGGCTACGTTCGCTATGAATGACTCAATCATTGAACTCACGTTTTTGCGTCTAACCAACGAGTGAATGTTGCTTAGGCGGTGATCGATCGAAATTGGGAGCGCCATCGTTCAATCGCAGCAGTATCAATAGTGATTCTAGTGACGAAGGGCGCTTTGATCCATGCTTCTATCGATTGAAAGTCATGGCGATCGGCTGATGGTAATCCTGTTGCTCGCGCAATTTCGGTAGCGCGGTGGTCAATTTTGAGAATAAGTGAGCGTCGTTTCGCTAAAAGACAGCGAATACCACCGTGCAATCTGGTGCCAATATAGTCCAATGATGGTTCCATCGTAAGCAAATCTTCTAAGGCTATTAGCGATCGATCGAGTAAGGTAACAGGAAGACTGAAGCTTTTCACATAGTCAAGATCCCCTGCTCCTTGAGGCCAAAAAAAAACGGTCTTATAATGTTTGATTGCAAGCTTCAACAGATTGCGATCGAGTTCACCATTGCGGGCATAATCTGTTAGCATTAGGAGCACATTTTCTGCCTTCGTCTGTGGAATATCGTCAGGCTTTAAGTTAGCCAGCGTCCACATTGTCGGGCAACCTGTATTCACTACATTCCAGAAGCCCATTGAGCGTAGCTTTAACTCTGTGTAGGGGTCTCTAACGGAGTGAAGTCTGCTTGATGACAGCGCCAGATGCAGTAGAGCTAGAGTATAAAAGTTGGGTCTACCCTGATACTGCCACCAGCTTACACCCATCAAAATGACCCGCTTTTGTAGACGCAGCGCATCTCGAAAAAAGATCTTCCATTGGTTATAGTGATTCATGCGTGACGACAATAAGTTTGTGCCACCAACCAAAATAACGGAACTTGCTTGAATAAGCTGGAAGTGTTCTTCTTCTAATGGCACATGGGTAGAAATATTAACGATGTGTTGTTCGCCAAAAAGATGTGTGATCTCGCGTAAGACAGCTTGCTGAATAATCAGATCGCCCAAATTAGCACTGAGCGTTTTATGGTGATCTGCAATGCCTGGATCGAGTAAGCAAACTTTGACTGGGTGCACGCTCTCAAGGCTTTTGGGGTCGGCGCGAAAAAGGTTATGCATGGATAGTAGTGCTTAGAATTGATCAGCGGATGAATTTAAGCACTATGTAAACATGAATTTTAGTGGCTAGTTGTTAGCTAATATCACTTTAGAAACGATTAAATGGTCAGCCAACTATTGCTGAACGTGCTCAAAGCTCAATTTAAATCGCTAAGCCAAGAAACTCAATTTTCAAACGACTGGTTGAGTGGTTTGGAGTCTATTCTGCGATGACTGCTTTTCTGGACGTTGCTGAATGGCGGGATGAATTACCCTCATCCCCAACCCTTCTCCCCAGGGAGAAGGGAGCCAGAACTCTTGTTCCCTCTCCTTTTGGGAGAGGGCTAGGGTGAGGGTGGATTGGATAGCTTCATCCCAGGATTCAGCAATGCCCTTTTCTGCATCGTTAAGGGAAGTGTTTGCAACAGACCCAAGGTTTGATCAATCATCATTGCTTGGTCAAACTTTTGCACCTGCTGCTGTGCCTGCTGTGCCATTCGCTGCATTTGGTCGGGGTGTTGTAGCGCCCAACGGATTGAATGCAGCAATTCGTCGCTCTCTCCTGCACGGCACAGCAGCCCATGCACCTGGTGTGCCATTACCTCAGGAATACTGCTGGCATTGGTGGTGACGATCGACAAACCATAAGCCATCGCTTCTAGTAGCGCAAAGGGATGCCCTTCAAACCGAGTGGGAAACACGAATAAATCGGCGGCTTGCAGCAAACGGGGCAGATCGGAGCGGTGCCCAAGCAACAGCACCTTGTCGGCGATCGCGGCTGCTTGCAGGCGATCGTGCAATTCCTGCCGCTGTTCGCCCTCTCCAGCCCACACGAAGCGAATATCAGGATAGTCCTCAAGTAACGTTGGTATGACGGCAAGTAGGTTGGTATACCCTTTTTGCGGGACCAGCCGACTCGCAGTTAACAGTACCTTGCTACTTGCAGAGATGCCTAATTCCTGGCGTACCGCTTGGCGTAGAGTGGCTCGTGTTGTGGGGTCAACTAGTGTCGGCAATTGGATGCCGTTGTAGATGTAACGTAAGGCGCTGACAGGCATCTGGAACAAATCGGCAAGCAAATCGCAGTTTGCCCTGGAGTTGGTGAGCCATTGCTGCTGTCTGGTGCGCACCCAGGCATAAGCACGCAGGCGCGATCGGCTTAGCGGAATTTTCTCCGGTGGAATCAGATGGAACATCACAGCGGTTGGGATCTGCAACTGTCCGCAGGCGAGCAGGCTACCCAAGCAGTGGTCTGCCCAGGGTAGGTTGATGAGCACCACATCTGGTTTGAGGGTGAGTAGCAGCGATCGCGTGCGTTTGAAGCGTAAAAAAGCGTCACCCATTGCCTGGATGCCTCGGCTGAGCGGCTCGGTAATCTCCAAACGGTGGTAGAAGACTTGATTAGCCGCAAGTGCCTGCCGCAGCGAGACGTTTTCTTCGCTTTGAGGAAACGCAGCGTGAGTGTCCCATCCTGCCTGGGCAGCAGCCGTCGCGATCGTGAGTGCATACGCTTCTGCTCCCCCACAAACAGTGGCTGATGCAATGATTAAGAGTCTCATGATCCTGCCTCTTTGGGTGCCGCTGCCCTTGCCCACTGCCGCTTCCACTGCTTAGAGAAGGGCTTCCACAGTGCTGCTGGTAGGCTGGGGCGGAGATAGCCAACTGTCCAAAACAGGCGATACAGGGGCGATCGCAGTAGCCATTGACGATCTTTGTGCTGTTGCAGAATGAACTGCCAATCTGCCAGAACAGACTGCTGCCAGCTTTTCCAGGCATCACGCAAACCCATATCGTAGCCATACAGAACCTGTAGCGCCAGCGTTTCTCGATAGGTGCGCTTGTAAACCTGACGCAGCGGTTCGTTGTGGGAATGATAGACCGCCGCCTCTGGCGCGTAGATGATTTTTTCGCCCAGCGCGAGTATTGCCCATGCCCATGCCACGTCTTCGCATCCAGACAGCGTTTCGTCGAACGGTCGTTTTTCCCAGCACTGACGGCGAATGGCAGCGTTGGCGTTGGAAAATGCTCGATCGCCCGGTTCATTAGGGTTAGTTTGTTCTCGCGGCTCATCGCTATAAAAGCTGCGGTAATCCCGCTCCACAGGAGGATACGCGTCAGCATGTGGCGCTTGCTTGCCGTAAACTCCCGCAACATGAGGATCAGCAAAGGGCTGTATCAGATGCTGTAACCAATTGCGATCACAGGGAAACGCATGAGCACTTAGCGCAACCACAATGTCTGCTTGCGTAGCAGCAAAGCCAATGTTGAGCGATCGTCCAAAGGTGAAGTCTTCAGGACGCATTGTAATTAGTTTGACAGCGGAATATTGCTCCACCAGTGCGATCGTGCCATCCGTCGAGCCTGAATCCACAACGATAATTTCATCTGGTATCAACACTTGATCCATCACAAGATCAAGCGTCTTGACAATATCTTTGGCTTCATTTTTCGTCCGAATTAAAACGCTAATTTTGGGATTCATAAAAAGCTCGAATGCGTGTAGAGCACTGTGAATAAGGCGAAAATAAGCTGAACCAGCGGTTATCTTGCTTCTGGCGAAAGCTTGAATAGTTTTGTTTTGATGGCATCTGGTAACGCTTGCGGTCGCTTAAGAAAGTAGGTTACTGTTGCCCAACGATCGCGTAAAGATAGCTGCATTTGCTGTAATAACGGTAGGTCTTTGCGATAGCGCTTAAGCAAAAGGGAAACTCGTTGGTTCATGTGTCCCTTTTGCATATCATTTACTGTTTTAGTTCCTTCCAGGCGGCGGTAGTTGCCCCACGTTTGATCGACATAAACAACGGTTGCTGACTGTACGGCTTTCAAAATAAAGTCTAAATCCATTGAATAATGATCATCAAGCAAGTAGTAGCCAATTTTTTGGTGCAGCGATGTGTGATAGAAATAGGCAGCAGGATTACAGGGATAGGGATGCATATTGACTCCCATAACTAAGTCGAATAGCTCTAACTTGCTTGGTTTATTGACTTCAACAAGTCTGCCAGCATCATCCCAAATGTTGCAGTTACCTACTAAGAGCGTGGGTTCTGGTAAGGTCTGAAAGCGATCGACCACCTTATTTAGAACGTTGGGTTCGTAGGCATCATCGACGTTAAGCACACCCATAACCGTTCCTCTTGCCATGGCAATACCCTTATTCATCGCGTCTGATTGCCCCCTGTCGGGTTCTGAACGCCAGCGGATATGAGGATAGCGATCGGCGTACTGTCGAATAATTTGTACCGTTCGATCAGCCGAATTGCCATCAATAATAATGTGTTCAAGGTCAGCACAATGCTGCTCCACAACAGCTTCAATGCAGGCAGCGATAAACCGTTCACTGTTATAAACTGGGGTAATAATACTTAACATCTTTTCATCGATATTAGAGTTCTACATACGTATTGAAGATGGTGGCGATGCCAGCAGCAAGACGCACTCTGCGACCTAAATAATGCTGCTTTGAAAGGACTGATCCGACGTGACGCAGCAGCATTTTATCCTCTGCTTGTGCAGCATTTTTAAGCATGTGCTGAGCATAGTTAGACATACGATCGCGAAAGTACCTTTCTACATCTCCACCTAAACTGGCATAGTTGAGAATCGTTCGTTCAATCGCTTCTAGCTGCTGCCAGAAATCGGCTTTTCGCCATGTTTTATACTGATAATTTTGGTCGTGCTGGTTGTAGTACAAAATCTCAGGGTTTTCAATGACTAATGAGGGATAATGAGCACAAATCCGTGCAAAGTATTCTAGATCGCAGGAGTAGGAGAATTGTTCATTGAAGGTGCCGATCGTCTCAACGATTGAACGATGCAGCGTGACTCCAGACGGTGTAGTGGTTGTGTTCAGCACTGCCCAGGTGCCTGGTTCTGCCAAGCGGTAGCGAAACGAATGATCAAGGTGTGCATCCAGCGATCGGTGGGCAATGAGCGCTGGTTCACCGACTAACGTGCAGGCGCGTCGAATCGTCTGTAATGCCTTCGGTGAAACGCTATCATCGTCATGAATGACACAGATCCAGTCCTGCGAGGCAGCAGTCAGGCAGCGATTCCAGGTTTTTACCATGCCGCAGTTGGAAGGATTGGACACCAGCTTTACTTCAGGAAAGCCATGCAGTACCTCAACGGTGCTGTCGTGTGACCCATCATTCACAACCAAAAGCTCATCGCCTGGGAGCAGTTGGGGCATGAGCTGTTTAACCAGTGCGGTCACTGACTGAGAGCGGTTGTAGGTCGGAATGGCGATCGTCAGTGGTGGTAAGGCTCCAGAGACGCTGCTACCAGCCTGACTGGGTGAAACCTTCACTGAGCTTAAGTTTGTATCGCTTGTATGCACAGTCTCTCCTACAAATTGGGGGCAGGGTGAGGGGCTAGAGAAGGGATAACGGATAAAGTATGAAGGATAAAAAGTTCTGAGTTCAGCCTTTAGCCTTCAAATTCCTGACTTCGACTTCTTATCTCCTTTAATACTTAATAACTAATAACCATGTACTTGATGCAGCGTCTTCGCCAGAGTGTCTGTAAAGGTGTCTAGGTTGTATTTCTCTTCGCATAAGCGGCGACCTCGATCGCCCATTGACGATGCTTCCTCTGGGTGTGCTAGAAGATAGGCGATCGCCTGTTGCCAACCTTGTACATCGCCAGGTTCTACCCAAAAGCCAATGCCCTCTTTTTCGATGTCTAAATCAATCTGTTTGTTTCGTGTCATGATGACTGGTTTTCCCACTGCCATTGCGTCTAGTAGGCTGGTAAGACCCGCTAAATTATGGGTTTTTGTGAGTGGAATAGCGATCGCAAAAGCATGGCGATAAGCAGTTAAAATTTCTTGGTACGAAACGGCATTGTGTGCTGAATTGCTGGCATGAATGGTAATGCGATCGGGTAGATTGATCAGGGTCGGCGCTGTGGTTGCAGAACAGTAAAGATTGAGTGTGCAGTCAATACTAAGACAGGCTCTAACCAAGGTGTCGTGGTCACGTTCGGTTTTACCAGCACTCACGATTACGGGCAGATTAGCAGTAGGGACTATATCTTGCAAGGCTGCATCATAAAATGGTAAGTCTGCTCCCCACGCAATGAAGTCCATCTTTTTGTAGATAGCGGACTCTTGTACAAACGGTTCCATTACTTTTTTGCTGAGGCAAAGTAACCGATCGTGACCGTTGAGAAAAAGTGAATCTTTGGGTGGGTTGGTGAAGGGATGATGAATGAGGGCGACCAGCGGTTTGTGAAAGAGTTTGAGCGATCGTAATAACGCTAGCAAGAACGTATTGGTCTGACAGGCAGAATAAACAATGTCATAGTCGGTATGGCGAAATAGAATACGAAGCTGTTGATCAAGATAATCGCCTAAACCGATTCTGCGTCCAATTTTATTTAACAAACCGGACGCTTGATGGGGCACTATTTCAACTTCAATACCATGCTTCTCCAAATGTGTTGCGCCCCAAAGATGCTGTCCAGGATACTCGCCGTTTTGCCAAAGTTCCCAGGCATGATCCATTGGATAATTGTTGAGCAGCAGCACTTTCATGGACGCTGATGTGAGGTGTAAAACGTTGAACGGTTGATCAATTGCAAGCTTCGCTAATAGAACTATTCGGCAGTAGCTCCTACGATCGTCGCCGTATCATCCCGATCGCCCACTTCATACTGCATTTGGTGATAGTTCCAGAGCTTGCCGCGCTGGTCAAGCAGCGCCTGATATGACCCTTCTTCAACCACGCGTCCTTGCTCCATCACCACCACTTTGTCAGCGCGAATGATGGTCGAGAGACGGTGAGCGATCGCAATCACAGTACGCCCTTCAGCCAACTTTTCGAGCGATGCCTGAATGAGCCGTTCGGAAATCGAATCCAGGGCGCTGGTCGCTTCATCTAGAATGAGGATATCAGGATCGCGGAGAATGGCACGCGCGATCGCGATTCGCTGCCGCTGTCCCCCTGAAAGCCGTACTCCACGATCGCCCAGGCGCGTATCAAACCCCTCTGGCATTTCCTGGATGAACTCCAGAGCGTTGGCTAATTTAGCCACTTCAATAATCTCTGACTCTGTGGCTCCTTCACTGCCATAGGCAATGTTGTCGCGTACGTTCGTGTTGAAGATAAAGGTGTCCTGGCTGACGATCGCAAAACGTCGCCGTAGGGAATTGATTTGAAACTCCCGAATATCTACCCCATCGATGAGAATGCTGCCGCATGTTGGATCATAGAAGCGGGGAATCAAATCAACCAGCGTTGTTTTGCCTGCCCCTGACGCACCCACCAGCGCCGTCATTTCGCCCTGCTTGATCGTCAAATTGATTGCATTGAGAACTGGCTGCTGTGGGTCATAGCCAAAGTCAACCGACTCAAACGCGATCGCGCTACGTAGTCCCGCAAACTGCCGCTGTCCATCCTTTAGGTAAGGCTTGTTGTGAGTTGTGAGTAGTTCCCGGATGTTATTGAGTGATCCCCAATAGCTGCTCATGGCTGCTCGACTACCGTTAATTTCGTGCAGCGCGGGCACCAGACGAAACAGAATGAAAAGAAACGTCAGCAGTGATGCGGTTTGCATAATACCGTTGCTAACAAAGACAGTCAGCGCCAGAATAATCATGCCAACTAAGACGGTGGTTGCCAAACCTTCTGCTAGAGGGCGCACCAGCGCAAATCCCCGCGTAGCTTTCATCGACGCAGCCACCACATCAGCACTGGCTTGATAGAACCGTCTGCGCTCAAAGTCTTGGGTGGCAAACGCCTGCACAGTGCGAATACCGTTGATAAACTCCATCGCCACAGACGTAAACCGTCCGTTAGAAATCGATACGCCAGAACTAGCGAGGCGTATCCGCGCAATCAGGCTGTTCAACGCTACTGCCAGGAGTCCAAACAGCGCTAACGAGACAATCGATAGCTGCCACGAGAGCCGGAACATGAGGAACACATAAACGCCCAGCGTCAGACTCCGGATTAAAATGAATGAAAGTAACCCAAAGGCAGATTGCAGTCTGCCAATTTCACTGGTGAGCGTGTTGAGCAATTCTCCAGAGTGGGTTTTGGAGAAATAACTGAGGCTCAATGCCTGCAACTGCTCGAAGATTTGTTTCCGCAGGCGATCGACCAGTTTTTGCTGAGTCAAATCGGTGTAAATCTGCGTCAAATAGTTAAACGTCGATCGAATCCAGGTTGCTGCCAAAATCAGCGCTGAGACGCGATAGAGGCGATTGAGTGAGGGTTCGTTAATACCCAAAATCCCTTGATCAAACCAGCCCACTCCTGTCTGAAAGGGTGGCGCAGAAGGATTTACCAGGCTTTGCAGAAACGCCAGCAGAAAGCCAAAGCTAAACCCTTCAAAAAAGGCAGCCCCAACCGCGCACAGAACCGCTGCTACTGCTATCAAGGGAAAGTGCTTAAACTCTCGCAGAATGGTGTAGTTTTCTTGCCAGAAGCTAGTCGCTTTCAGCGCGCTTTTAAGCGATCGTCGGAGCGGTGCAGGAAGTCTTAGCAGCATGAATCGTTGGTAGAAAGGGTGCCGTAGCTCTTATTGTCAATGCAAGCTGTAGCGTCAGCAAGCGCTCTCGCTTGAGCTAGAAGGCACCAAACCCTGAAAGTACCTTGGGCACTGTCAGCAGGAGAATTTTGAAGTCTTGACGAAGCGACCAATTGCCCAGGTAGCGTAAGTCAACTCGGTTCACTGCGTCCAAATCGCGGAGGTGCGATCGACCCGTTACCTGCCAGATGCCCGTGATGCCGGGTAGCGCATTCAGCCGTTGCCTCACACACGGACTCAGCCGTACCGCATCGTAGAGTGCCCAGGGGCGTGGACCGACTAAGCTCATCTCGCCACGCAGCACGTTCAGCAGTTGGGGTAGCTCATCCAGGCTATATTTCCGCATCCAGCGACCGATCGGTGTCACGCGAGGATCGTTTTCGCACTTATGCAAGCCTGCCTGCTGCCCCATCACCTGATGGTGGTAGAGTTCTGCGCCAGTCACCATCGTGCGGAATTTGAGAATCCGAAACAGCTTGCCCCGCTCACCGACGCGCCACTGGCTAAAGAAGATGGGACCCGGCGACTGGAGGAGCATTAAAAAGCTTAGCCCCAGAATCAGGGGACCGACCACTAGCATGAGTAGGGCAGCAGCGCTCCAATCGACCAGTCGCTTTAGCCACCATCTCAAGCGATTTTGCTTTTTGGGTAGGGCAGCAATACTGGGTACGCTCAGGTAGGCGGGTTTGTTGACTTTGGCGCAGGCATCTGCCCAGAGCGCCAATCCAGCTTCGCCAATGTCAGGGGTTAGCTTGACCAGATGAACGGGCGATCGCTCCAAGCAATCTGCCAGCATTTGTTCGCTTTCTAACGCAGACAGCGGTGGCGTTGTTTGCGTGGGTGATAGCGTGAGTAAGAGCTGCTTTTGTCGCCAGGTAAGCGTGTAATGGGACGCGCGATCGCGCGAAGTTTTTCCTACAGCGGCTTGGTTTGAAAGGGAAAGGGTAGACATAAGCGTGGGGGTCTTGAAAGGGTAGATTTGCCGTTTAACTTAGCCGTTGGGTTGCCCGATGCAGCAAGCGCTTAGTGTCAATCTACAGGGTGTTCATCTACGGGATGTCTATCTACAGGGTGGCTAATTGTCCTTTGCGCTCATATTTGCGTTCATAGGAAAAGTAGCGATTTGCCGTCAGGTCAGACCCGTTAGCAATCACGCCGATGACATTCAGCTTGCTCAGCAGTGCGGTTGCTTGTACCAGTTCGGCACGCGTCACGTGACCGATGCGCCCTACCAGCACCATGCTGCTGCAAAACGATGCTGTCAGCAGTGCATCGACAATGCCTAAAACCGGGGGCGCATCAATGATGATGAGATCGTAGGCTTGCTCCAGAGCCTGCATCAAGTCACCCATGCGTTCAGCGCTCAAAAGTTGGGCAGGATCAGCGGGCATTGGTCCAGAGGTGAGAATCGACAGGGGAATGTCCGTATAGTGGTGTAACGGTTGAAGATCGCCGTGAGACCGGAACGGTGTTTGCCGCGTGAGTAAGGTTGACAGCCCGTAATCGTTAGGCAGGTCAAGCTGTTGGTGCAAACTAGGGCGACGCAGATCGGCATCCACTAACAGCACTCGTTGATGCAGACGTGCCGCGCTAATGGCTAAACCGAGGGCGATCGTCGATTTACCTTCGCCTGCCAACGCCGAGGTGACAACCAGGGAACGCAATCCAGCCGCACTCGGCAGCAACTGGATATTCTTGTAAATCAAGTCTAGGGATTCACGAAAGGGCTGCCAGTGGACGACCTGCATCATCGGTGGGGCTGGAGCGCCTGCTTCACGGAAGGGTACCAGTGCGGCTAAACCCTCCTCGTAAGATAAGGCTGGCACCATGCCTAAGAGCGGTAGGGCGACCTGCTTTAAGTCGTCTGGGGTATGCACTGCATCGTCCATCGTGTCGCGGATAAAGGCAGCTACACTGCCCAGCATCAAGCCAGCCACAGCTCCGAGCAGAATGTTCTGTTTCAGGTTAGGACCAATTTGCTTACCTAGCTTGGGTTCCTCAACCACCTGCCAGTCAAAGCCGCCGCGAGCGATTTCCAGGGCAATATCTTGCCGTGCTTTCAGCAGTTGTTGGAGCGTGTTGCGTCCAATCTGCACGTTGGGCTGGAGACGACCGTATTCTGCTAATAAGCTGGGGAAGCGTCGGAGCTGTTGCTGGAGCGATCGCTCTGCTTCATTTAAACTTTGGGCACGACCCTGTAAGGCAACCAGGTTGACCTGAGCATCGACCAGTGAACTTGCCAGCGTAAGATCGGTCGCGCTCAACTGCCCAACGCTAAGACCAGAATCCCCCTGGATATCGACCTGTGCGGCATTGCTGCCCAGAATTCGCCGTACCTCAGTAGCCAGCAGATCGCGTTGGCGCTGCCGCTGGTCGAGTGCCTGCTGCACATACGGACTGGCTGCTTTGAATCGCAAGCGCTGCTGCGCGATCGCCAGTTCGCTCTTTTGAATTTCATTCAGCAAGCTTTGATACCGCGACGATTGGCTCAACCGCGCGGCGATGAGTGCCTGCTGTGGTGAAAGCGCCAATTGTTGTTGCAGCGTTTGGTAGCGACCCTGCACTTCTCGCATTTGCGCCTGGTTACTCTGCTGCTCTTTCTGAAGATTGCTGAGAGCATCAATCAAGGCGCGTGATTGCACCTCTGGGTCAACCAGATTTTGACTTTTGCGAAAGCGCTCCATGGCATCTTCGGCGCGATCGACCTGCTTTTCTACTAGCGGGAGCTGCTCATTGACAAACGCTAAGCCGCGCGTCAGCCGCAGCGTTTGCTGCTCCCGGTTGTAGTCCTTATAAACCTGCTGAATCGCCATCAGCACTTTCTGCGTTTTCTCAGGATCATCGCTGGTATAAACCGCCTGAAAAATTTTGGTTTTTACCTTATCTTCTTCAACTTGCGTCAAAATTAGCGCTTTCTGAAGTTCTGCTGCCTCTAGTTTGGGATACTCTGCCTGTAGTAAAACAACGGCTTTTTGCAGCAATTGAGAACTACGCATCTGAGTGAGCTGTGTCGAGTAATCAACTTCCACATTACTGTCAGCAAACTGATTTTCTGATCCGGCTCCAGCATCTTTTTTGCTTTGATAGTTCGACTCTACCAAAAGCTGCATTGAGCTTTGGTAGATCGGTTTTTTCAAAAGTGTATAGATCGTAACTGCGACTAAGACACTTAGAGAAATACCCAGGAGCCAGAATCGACGGCGAAATAATGCCTCTACAAGCTGCCCATAACCTGGATCAGTTTCAGCCGTATGAACAAGATTACCTACCGTCACAACGACCACCCTTAAACATAAAAAATCAGCTAAGTTGATGCACCGACTCTGTCAAATTGCCCCGATAACGTGTTCGACTTGTCCAAAAAAAGCGTCTTCAGAAAAATGCTGGAGTGCATGTTCCCGAATGTTGCGATAATTCCACCTGATAGACTTGGCAGCAAGCAATGCAGACTGGATGGCTTCGGGTGTTTGACGGTTAAATAAAACACCGGTTTTGCCAGGAATTTGCGTATCTAAAACGCCACCTGCTCCATAGGCAATGACTGGCGTACCGCTGACGTTTGCTTCAACGGGTACAAGCCCATAGTCTTCCAAAGCTGCCACAATCACGGCGCGTGCTTTTGACATTAATTGAGTGCGATCGGCATCGCTAACGTGCCCTAAAAAGCGAATGTTCGGCATGGCATGTGCTTCTAACCGTGACCGTTCAGGACCATCACCTGTCACTAAAAGCGGTAATCCCAACCAGTTAAACGCTTCAATAATGATGTCTGTCCGTTTATAGCTGATTAGCCGAGCAGAGGTCAGATAAAAATCGTCTTTCTGATTTGAGAACACAAATTTGCTGCTGTCGATCGGATAGTTAATGACGATCGCGGGCTTACCGTACACTGTTTGAATGCGTTTTGCGACAATGCTTGAGTTTGCAATGTAAAGATCCGGCTCTTGAGAGTAGTTTAGATCCACTTTTCGCATTTGCTGAAAGATCTTTTCCAGCAATGGGTAGATCTTTCTAAACGTGGTGTATTCCCGTAGATAATTGCGTGTATCCCAGAGAAAGCGAGTGACGTTATGGCAAAAGCAAATGTGCCGTGCATCGGGTCGCTTACGGACGGCTTTAGCAAAACTGCTGCTGCTGCTGATGATTAGATCATAGTCTTGCAAATCGAGCGATCGAAAGGCTGGAAAATACAACGGCGCTAACAGCCTAAAATACTTGCTGGCTCCTGGAATCTGCTGTAGCGCAGTCGTATGGACAACGCGATTATGAAGCTCGATCGTGCGCTCTGAGTCATACAGCGATGTAAAGATGTCAGCATCGGGATAGTGCTTGCAAAGCAGTTCAAAAACACGCTCTGCGCCCCCTCGTTGGGTTAGATAGTCATGCACCAAGGCAATTTTCATAGCAAAATAGTGACGCTATAGTTGTGAACCTGGACATCCAAACGCTGGCTCCAGTAAAACGCTCAAGAGCATTTACGACAAGCGACTTTAGATGTAGTGTTCAAAGCTCCCTTAATGACTAAAGGGTGATAAGTTGAGGCTTGAATCAGGGAACGTAGAGACTTGTTGAATGTACTCGATTGGGGGCGATCGGGCACTAATATTTCACGGCTCATCCACTTACAGGGAACCACCCGTTGAGAACAGCCTGCATCGCTAAGGTATCGATTTACGCAGGCAAGCCTCAGTAAGGTGACGTATCGTTCCCAATCGACTTTTGCATACGTTCATGTACCAAACTTAACAAAGCGTAGAGAGCGCGTAAAAGTAAAACATCTCTCGAAAGGCTTAGATTGTCAAACCATCTCAGAGAAATATAGCTGTTTTTGTCATACTACTCTAGTAAAAGTAACGACGCTTTGCGGTTCGATTCAATACTAAAAAACGAAAATAGCAAAGCGCTTTCTTAGCGACAACTACGTTTTTAAATTGTCTCAAGTGATATTTTATACGCTACTGCGTAAAGTACGCACTATTTTGTAGCTCTATTTAAAGAGCTTTAAGCACTGCCTGGAAGAGATCGGGGCTGCAAGTAAAGTCTTAGATAGTGCTAATATCCTACGTAGGAAAAACATTAGAGTGCTAAAGCTAACAAGAGAGATTCCTAAGTATCACTTTTGACAAAGCGATTTCCGGAATAGTTGTCGTTGTCTTTTTTGAGCATGATCGCTTCAACGCGCTTTAATAGCATGGGAACTTTTGATGCACTTCTACGTCATCGCAATCATGTTCTACCCTCTCAGCAACCGTCGCGTGGTTTTGGTACGACCGCTCTGGCTTTTGCAGCAGTTGAGCAGTGCGAGCGTTCGGTGCGTTCCCATTACTGCACTTGCACTGCTGCTTTTGCCATTGGCTGGAATGGCTCAGGTCGTCGATCGAACATCCGTTCCCTCAGTAATCCCCTCAGCCAACCCTACGCCTGATCCCTCATTGACTCAGACTGAGGATGGTTATTTGTTAGGCGCTGGCGATCGCGTCCGCATCGATTTTTTCAACGTACCCGAATACAGTGGGGAATACTTGGTATTACCCAATGGAGCGGTGAATCTGCCGCAAGTAGGTGCGGTCTCTGTGCAGGGTCGAACGCTCAAGCAGGCATCGACCGCGATCGCGGCGAAGTACGAACCCTATTTGACGCGCCCAATCGTGACCATTGGTCTTCTGGCAGCACGACCGCTAAGATTGGCGATCGCGGGTGAAGTCAATCGACCGGGAACCTACAACGTGCAGGCTGTTTCGGCTACCTCAGATACAGGTGTTCCCAGCGTGACGCGTTTGATCCAGCTTGCTGGCGGCATCACACAGGCGGCAGATGTGCGACAGGTTGAAGTGCGTCGCCCACGCCCTTACAACGGTGGCGCAGATGCCCTCATCAAGGTTGACCTCTGGCAACTCTTAAAAGCAGGCAACTTACGGCAGGATTTGCGGTTGCAAGATGGCGACAGTATTTTTATCCCTTCTGCTACAAATACTAATTTAGAGGAAGCGCAACGACTGGCAGCAGCGACGTTTGCAGCCCCCAGCGATCGTCCGCTACGCATTGCCGTGGTTGGTGAGGTGAATCGTCCTGGACCCTACATTCTGACTCCCGACCAAACCAATCCAACGAACCAGACAAACGGTTCCCCTGTTAACCCGCTGTCTACCAACGCTAATTTGAAGGTTCCCACGGTGACGCGGGCAATTCAAACGGCAGGCGGTATTACCCAAGCAGCCGATATTCGGCGCGTTGAGATTCGGCGTACCACACAGGCGGGTCCAATGCAAACCATCAACGTTGACTTCTGGAGTTTGCTGCAAGCTGGCGATTTGCGTCAAGATTTGCCATTGCAGGAAGGCGATACGATCGTCATTCCCACCGCAACGGCTCTGGACAATACGGAAGCAACGAAAATCGCGGCTGCCAGCTTTGCACCCGATCGCATCACGGTCAATGTTGTTGGTGAAGTAGTGCGACCGGGTCCAGTGCAGGTACCGCCGAATACGCCGCTAAACCAGGCAGTGCTGGCAGCAGGCGGTTTTAACAATCGTGCTAAAAAAGGTGAGGTGACGTTTATCCGGCTGAACCCGAACGGAACCGTGGCACGACGCGACGTTGACGTTGACTTTGCTCAGGGCTTGAACGATAAGAGCAATCCCGCAATGCGAAACAATGACACGATCGTCGTGCGGCGATCGGGTCTTGCGGCTGTAACGGATACGTTAGGGTCTGTGCTATCGCCCATTGGCGGCGTATTCAGCATCATTAATCTTTTGGGCTTTTAACCTGTTCAGATCCCCGACTTCTTTAAGAAATCGGGGATCTGAAGCTAGCTACCGGGTGGGTGTTCTAGCGCGATCGCGCCCAGTACTCCGGTACGAAAATCATTCAACAACTGACGTGCGGTGCGTTCCACATCACCTTGATGACGGTGCGTTGCCAGTTCATGGAGGTAGCTTTCGCCAGTGAGCGATTGAGCATCCAGGCTGTAACGCGATCGCAGTGCCGACTCCACTTCTAGATCTTTAAGCAAATCCACCAGTGAGGCGGCAACCCGCTGATTATCGTAAGCCGCTTCACCAATGTCATCGCAAATTGCCAGCTTAAGTGCGGCATCCTGATCAGTGAGTCGTGATGGCAGCACACCAGGCGCATCTAGCAGTTCGATTTGATCGGAAATCCTGACCCACCGCAATTGCTTGGTGATGCCTGCACGACGGGCGCTATCCACTACACGACGATTCAGCAAACGGTTAATGAGCGCTGATTTGCCGACGTTTGGGAAGCCGATGACGACAGCACGAACAGGACGGGGCAACATGCCTCGATCGCGCCGACGCTGGTTCATTTGTGTGCCTGCAATTTGCGCTGCCTGTAACACGGTTTCAATGCCTTTCCCATGTTGGGCATCGGTAAAGTAGGGTTCTTCGCCCTGCGATCGAAACCACTCGATCCACTGCTGCCGCGCCTGAGCCGGGATCATATCAATACGGTTCATTACCAGCACGCGCCCTTTCGTGCCTAACCACTGCTGCACTTGGGGATGCTCCGTTGAAAGCGGAATCCGCGCATCGCGCACTTCCAGCACAACATCAACCCGCTTAAGCTGCTCCATCAGCGCTTTTTCGGCTTTCGCAATGTGACCGGGATACCACTGAATCGGAGGCGTTGTCATGAGAAGTACAGCACAAACGTTGAGGAAGGAATTACATTCGCTCTAGCGATCGTAGCTGACTGAGAAGGTTTTCTTTGCCGAAGACGTAGACATTGCTGGTGGGATTCGCACTAACCTTAACGCTGGCATTCAGCTTTGAAACTGCACATCCTCATACAACAGCGCGATCGGGCATCGAAACGTAATGCTCGCTAGCTCAAGCTCATCACCATCTAAATAGTGCGTCAACTCCCACTTATCTGCTGCATTCAGTCGAAAACACTCAACGCTAATGCGATCGGCATCGACCAGAACATATTCTTGCAGCGTTTTGATGGTGCGGTAGTGAGCAAATTTCCCACCTCGATCGTACGCTTCGGTTGCTGGTGAAAGCACTTCGACAATAAGGCAAGGATGCTCGATGAATTGAGTCGCTGGACGATCGCGCTCATCACAGCTTACCGAGAGATCGGGGTAGTGAAAGGGTCCATTCCCTGTGATGCCAACCTTGACATCAGAATTAAAGACGCGGCAACCACTACCGCGAAGATGAGGTTTCAGTGCTGTTGCCAGGTTTAACGCAATGGTGCCATGAGAAATTGTGCCGCCTGTCATGGCGAAGACATCGCCGTTGACGTACTCGTAGCGGAGTTCTTGCTCTTGCTCCCAATTCAGGTATGCCTGCGGTGTCAACTTCTGAAAGTGTGCAACCATCGCTCCCTCATCTACGGCACAATCAGCACAGGGCAAGGCGACAGATTGATCACGCGATTGGTCACGCTATCGGATACGCCTTCATCAGTCAGCCCTAAGCCACGACAGCCCATGACGATCAAATCGGCATCTACTTCGTCGGCAACGTCACAGATGGTGAAAGCGGGTTTGCCTTCACGCTCGATCGCGTCTGCCTCAATACCCTGCTGCGAAAAAAGAGACTTAGCACTAAGCAACAGTTCAGCGATCGCCTCTGGTGAAGTCATCGCGTCAGCCGTACCATCCTCGGTGGGCGGTTCCACAACCGAGAGCAGGATCAGGCGGCTTTGATGGATTTTGACAACGCCAGCAACGGTTTCAGCCGCTTGTTGGGATTCGCGGCTACGGTCGATCGGAAAAAGCACAGTCTTAAACATAGTTAGCATTACCGAGGACACACACTTCGGTACAATAGGTAAAAAGACTCATTTAGGAGATTTTTGCGGTGCCGAAGAAGACTTTAGCCAGTTTATCATCCTCTGATTTGTCCAGTAAGCGCGTCCTCGTGCGGGTAGATTTTAACGTTCCTTTAGATGATCAGGGCAACATTACCGACGATACGCGCATCCGTGCTGCTTTACCGACGATTCAAGCTTTAACATCCAAAGGTGCAAAAGTCATCTTGGCAAGCCACTTTGGTCGTCCCAAAGGTGACGATTATGCGGCTCGTGTTTCCGATAAATTTCGTCTGACACCCGTTGCTAAGCGCTTATCTGAATTGCTGGGTAAGCCTGTAGTCAAAACGGATGACTCGATCGGTGCTGATGTGGCTGCTAAAGTCGGTGGGCTGAGCAATGGCGATGTACTGCTGCTCGAAAACGTTCGCTTCCATCCGGGTGAAGAAAAGAACGATCCCGACTTTGCTAAGCAACTGGCATCGGTGGCTGATTTGTATGTGAACGATGCCTTTGGTACGGCACATCGCGCCCACGCTTCCACGGAAGGTGTCACTCACTACCTCAGACCATCGGTGGCAGGCTTGTTGATTGAGAAAGAACTGCAATTTTTACAGGACGCGATCGAAAACCCTCAGCGTCCCCTTGCGGCGATCGTCGGTGGCTCCAAAGTTTCCAGTAAGATCACCGTCATCGAAACTCTGCTCGATAAAGTAGACAAGCTGCTGATCGGTGGCGGCATGATCTTCACCTTCTACAAAGCGCGTGGTCTCAACGTCGGTAAATCTCTGGTAGAAGAAGACAAATTGGAACTGGCAAAAGCGCTCGAAGCAAAGGCTAAAGCCAAAGGCGTTGATCTGCTCTTGCCGACCGATGTGGTGATCGCTGACAATTTTGCTGCCGATGCGAACGCTCAAACCGTCAGCGTCGAAAACATTCCCGATGGCTGGATGGGCTTGGATATTGGTCCCGATTCCGTCAAGGTTTTTCAAGAGGCTCTTTCCACCTGCAAATCTGTCATTTGGAACGGACCAATGGGTGTGTTTGAGTTCGACAAGTTTGCAGTGGGCACAGAGGCGATCGCGCGTACCCTCGCAGACCTCACCAAAACGGGTACCACAACGATTATCGGGGGCGGAGACTCGGTCGCAGCCGTCGAAAAAGTCGGTGTTGCCGAGCAAATGAGCCACATTTCAACGGGCGGTGGTGCCAGCCTGGAACTGCTCGAAGGCAAAGAATTACCTGGTATTGCGGCGCTGGATGATGCCTAATCGGTGACCGACCGAAAGGGGCGATCGTGCCGTCTTTCGCTTCTAGCGGTACAGCGTTCCAACAACTATTTTCTACTGATCAGCCCTCATACCGATCGCTCCTTCTTTTGAGAGGAGTGCAGGGATGAGGGTTTCTTTTGTTAAGGTTGACGCAAAAGCCGGGTCTCTTCGGAGGAATGTGCTGTTTGAGCATTCAGGTAGCGTTCCGAAACTGGTTGCTGGAGTCCAAACTCCACCTTAAAGTAGACTGCTTGATTTTAGAGGACTATCTCTTGATAGAGAAGTCGTTACAAGCTTTGGGTTACTCTTTGCGATGAATGCATTCATTGTGCACTCACCGCACCAAGCTGGCTTCCTTTCATGTTGTTACATTCGCCTGTTTGCTGACCGATTCGGCAATCGATTAAACGTCCCTTTTTCTCACCCAAAACGTTAGTTAGAAGGTTTACGCTATGGCGACAGCTTACAAGATCAAACTTACGAACGAGGCAGAAGGTATTGATCAAACTGTAGACGTTCCAGATGATGCGTACATTCTTGAAACGGCTGAAAACGAAGGCATGGAGCTACCTTTTTCATGTCGTCAAGGGGTGTGTTCCACATGCACTGGAAAGCTGGTGGAAGGCTCGGTTGACCAATCAGAGCAGTCCTACCTTAGTGAAGATCAGATCGCTGCTGGTTATGTATTGATTTGTGTCTCACATCCTACGTCTGACTGCACCATTGAGACGCACAAAGAGGAAGAACTCGTCTAGGCAGGCTAGTTAGTTACAAAGGGGGTGTTCGATCGCCCCCTCAAAACGTTCCTTCTAACGCTGGAATGCAGCGCTCACACAATAACGGATGGTCTGCCGATTCGCCAACGTGGGTGGAGTAGTTCCAGCAGCGATCGCACTTTTTGCCATCTGCATCTACCACGCCAATTTGGAGCGCATTCGTTTGAGCGCTATATTTCAAGCCATCTAAACTTTCTGGAGAATCCAACAGTTCGACTTGAGAGGTGAGGAACAGGTAGCGCAACTCATCTACACCATTACCGCTCAAGCTAGCGGCAGGATTGAGCGCTTGCAGGGTTTGCTTAAGTTGAGCATCTGTGGTGTACAGCAGCAGTTTGGCTTCTAGAGAAGAGCCGATCGCTTTGTCAGTGCGGGCTTTTTCCAGCACTTTGTTGACCTCATCGCGGCTCTGGGCGAGGGTTTGCCATTTTGTCGCCAGCTCTGGTGCGCGCCATTGATCCTCCAGCGTGACCCATCCTGCCTGGAAGACAGATTTGTGGGGCGTGGAGTAGGGCAGCGCTTGCCAGATGTCTTCTGCCATGTGGGAAAGGACAGGCGCGATCGCTTTTGCCAGATTTTCGAGGGCGATCGCCAGCACGGTTTGGCAACTGCGACGACGAGGCGAATCGACTGCGCTGATGTAGAGCCGATCCTTGGCGCTGTCGAGATAGAAGTTGGAGAGATCCACGACGCAGAAATTCAGCACTGTTTGGAAGAAGCGGAAGAATTGGAAGCTATCAAAGGCATCCGTCACTTCGCTGAAAACTTCGGTGATGCGATGGAGCAGGTAGCGATCGAGTTCCGGCAGTTGGTCATAGGGAACCGCATGTTTCGCTGGATCAAAATCATGCAGGTTTCCCAGCAAAAAACGCGCCGTGTTGCGGATCTTGCGGTACACATCTGCCATCTGCTTCAACACAGTTTTGCCCAGCCGCATATCTGAGGAGTAATCCACAGACGACACCCACAGTCGCAGCACATCGGCACCATAGGGCGGTTCTTCCTTCTGGTTTTTGCCGCCGTTGATCACAATCATCGGATCAACCACGTTACCAAGAGACTTACTCATCTTGTAACCCTGCTCATCCAGCACAAAGCCGTGAGTCAGAACGGTCTTATAAGGTGCACACCCGTTCACTGCCACACTGGTCAGCAAACTCGATTGGAACCAACCGCGATGTTGGTCGGAACCTTCCAGGTACAGATCGGCGGGGTAGAAAAGGTGAGAGGGTTGTAGCTTGCTTCCGCTTTGCGGTAGAGAGAGGGGTGTAGCCTCCTGCCCTCTGCCTTCTGCCTCCTGCCCTCTGCCTTCTAGGACTGCTGCCCAAGAGGAGCCGGAGTCGAACCACACGTCCATCGTATCGGTGCCTTTGCGATAGCTGTGTCCGTTGTTGCGATACGCTTCAGGCAATAGTTCCTCGACGGGTAACTCCCACCAGGCATCGGAACCTTTCTCGGCAACGATCGCCTGCACAAACGCGATCGTGTCCTGATTAAGCAACGGCTCTCCAGTGGCTTCGTCGTAGAACACAGGGATGGGTACACCCCAACTGCGCTGACGGGAGATACACCAGTCTGATCGCTCTGCCACCATTGGTGTGATGCGGTTTTCGCCCTGGGCAGGAATCCAGCGCACGTCGGCGATCGCGTCTAAGGCACGATCGCGGAACCCTTCAACGGAGGCAAACCACTGTTCGGTGGCTCGAAAGATAGTTGGTTTTTTGGTGCGCCAGTCGTAAGGATATTTGTGGACGTAGGGTTCTTCTTTCAGCAAGGATTGTGCCTCTCGGAGCGCATCAATTACCGCTGTATTGCCGTCACCTAAAACGTTCAAACCAGCAAACTGTCCCGCTTCTTCAGTGAAGTTGCCGTCATCATCCACCGGCGCCAGGATGGGCAAGCCGTAACGTTGTCCTACCAGGTAGTCATCCTGACCGTGACCGGGAGCCGTGTGGACTAACCCTGTACCTGCTTCTGTCGTGACGTAATCGCCACCGATCACGATTTCGCTGCGACGGTCAAAGAGAGGATGCTGATAGGTTGTGTGCTCCAGCGTTTTACCGACTAATGTTGCCTGTACGGTCAGCGTGGTGCCCAGCACTTCGGAGAGGCGATCGACCAGATCTTTCGCCACGATGAGATACTTGAACCGACCCGGCGCGTTTTCTCCCACTTCTACCACGGCATAGATCAGCTCTGGGTTGACGCTGACGGCTAAGTTGGCAGGAATCGTCCAGGGAGTCGTCGTCCAGATCGCAACGCCCAATTCGCCCGTACCCATAAAGGAATCGAGCGCCATCATCAAGGCTGGCGATAGCTGTTTGACTTCAAAGGCGGCGTAAAGGCTGCGCGAGGTATGCCCTTCGGGATACTCCAGTTCTGCCTCTGCCAGTGCCGTCTTAGAACTGGGACTCCAGTAGACAGGCTTCAAACCGCGATAGATGTAGCCTTTCAGCACCATCTGACCAAACACACCGATCTGAGCCGCTTCATACTCCGGCTTCAGGGTCAGGTAGGGATGCTCCCAATCGCCCCAGACACCGTAGCGCTTGCAGTCTTGACGCTGCTGGTCAATGGTTTTAAGGGCAAACTCTTTCGCTTTTTGCCGCAGTTTCAACGGTGTGAGCGCTTTACGCTCGTCGGCTTTCAGGGTTTGCAGCACTTTTAGCTCGATCGGCAACCCGTGGCAATCCCATCCCGGCACGTAGCGCACCTTCCGTCCTCGCAGCAGGTGGTACTTGTTGATGACATCTTTCAACACTTTGTTGAGGGCGTGCCCCATGTGCAGCGAACCGTTGGCATAGGGCGGACCGTCGTGCAGCACAAACACGTCGCCTGGGTTTTCCTGCGAGAGATGCTCATAGAGCTTTTCTGCTTCCCAAAATGCCTGTAGCTCCGGCTCTCGTTTGACGGCGTTGGCACGCATATCAAAGTTGGTTTTGGGAAGATTAACAGTGTCTTTGTAGGAGCCGGGTTCTGTCACAGTCATGGAGTTGGGCACTAAGGGTTAGGGAGCGATGCACGAAACTTAAGGAATCAACGATCGGCTTCGTTGAGCCAAAGCTATTTGTAGTATATGTGTAGTATAACAGTGACTCATTGTGAGCCGCTACTTCACCGTCTTAAGCTAAAGCTTACTATCGTTGGCAAATGATCTGAAGCCTCAAGTTTAGCGAATCACGGTATTACAGACTCAAACTCACCGCAGAGCAAAATTCATTCACGAGATAGAGACGAGGCAACTCTGAATTTGAGACGCTAATGGAGCGCTGATGTTTTGGTTAGCGATTCGTTCTTGATAGGAAAGCGTATGGTTGGCATCAATGAAATTAAAACGGTTGGATTGCTGGGTTTACTGAGTGGAATTTTTGTCCTTGCTGGGTACTATCTCGTCGGTGATGAATCGGGTCTGCTGCTGGGGCTAGGCATTGCGGCGATCACTAGCTTTGGTTCCTGGTTCTATTCAGACAAAGCCGCCTTAGCCGCCTATCAAGCGCAACCGATCGCCCGTGAACAGTCTCCCGAACTCTACGATATGGTGGCTCGTCTCAGCGATCGCGCTGGCATTCCCATGCCCAAGCTCTTTGTGGTGCCGACCAAATCTCCCAATGCATTTGCCACAGGGCGCGACCCTCAACACGCCGCGATCGCGGTGACAGAAGGCATTACTGAATTGCTAAATCGTGAGGAGCTAGAAGGGGTCATCGCTCACGAACTCACCCATGTCAAAAACCGCGATACATTGACTCAGGCAGTTGCTGGCACGGTTGCCGGAGCTATTACCTACCTGGGACGGTTGCTAAGTTTGGGGGCGCTGTATGGACCCGTCACCCGTGACGATCGTCGGGGCGCAAATCCCTTTGGGCTATTGTTTCTCATCGTTCTGGCTCCCCTGTCTGCGATGTTGATTCAGCTTGCCATTTCTCGGACACGTGAATTTTCGGCTGATCAGGGTTCTGCCACCATTACAGGCAACCCGATCGCGCTGGCTCATGCCCTTGAAAAACTGGAAGCCGTCGGTCATGAAATTCCCATGCACGGCAACCCAGCGATGTCGCCGCTGCTGATTGTGAATCCACTGTCAGCGCAAGGACTACAGGCACTCTTTCGGACTCACCCGACGACAGAAGAACGCATTCGACGCTTAACCGAGTTGGCACAGCAGCAGCCTGTTGATCCAGCGTTTGCTTGAGATGCTTAGGTTTGCTGACGGCGGCTCATGCGCGGCAAAAACTGGTTAGAGAGGTCATCTACGCTGCTTACAGCGGCTTTCTTTCACTTGAGCAGACCACAAATAGTAGGGTGGGCAATGTCTACCCTACTACTGTATAGAACTCTTTAACGTTGAAACCCTTTGGCAAGAGGTGAACCAAACCGATCGCTCCTTGAGTTAAACTCAGCCACCTCACGAAACGCCGAGAAAAACGCGTTCGCAGGCAACTGAGGTGCTGGTAACCTGTCTCGTAAAGCAACCCGGTTTCTGCGTCAGCCCTGACATTTCCTGACCTTTAATAAATTTCGTATCGTCTGGTGTGAAATCACAGGTATTTAGCATCACACCTGCTTAGGATGATCTCAGTAATTAAACGTTTCCTGAGCCACTGTTGCTTCCTAATCAAACACTATGACCCAGCTTGAATTGACGCAGTGCCTGCATTTGGCTAAAACGCTAGATTTAATTGTGTCGAGCCGCATGATTAATGGGGTCTTGTATGTCTACAATGCCGCTGGGCAAAAAAGACCGTGGGATAGCTTCGTGTCTGACTATCCGTTAGAACGGCTGCGAGCCATGATCGATCGGATGCAGATACGTCCTAAAGCAGCTAGCTAGAATTGTTGCAAAAAGCGCAAATCGCTGGTGTAGAGGCGGCGAATGTCATCAATTTGGTGCAGCACCATTGCCAGACGTTCAACGCCCATACCAGCCGCAAAGCCTGTATAAACTTCAGGGTCATAACCAACGGCTTTTAAGACATTGGGGTCTACCATACCGCAGCCCATAATCTCTAGCCAGCGTCCTTTCCATTGCACATCCACCTCGGCGGATGGCTCTGTAAACGGAAAGAAGCTGGGACGAAAGCGGATCGGCACTTCGCCAAACAGTTGCTCTAAAAATACTTTGATGGTGCCCTTTAAGTCAGTGAAGGTCAGCCCTTCATCGACTGCCAGGATCTCAACCTGGTGAAAGACCGCAGAATGGGTTGCATCCACCGTATCGCGTCGATAGCAGCGCCCCGGCATCACAATCCGCACAGGTGGATCGTTGGTTTCCATGTAGCGAATCTGTACAGAAGACGTGTGCGTTCGCATGATGTTGCCATCGGGCAAATACAGCGTGTCCTGCATGTCGCGCGCGGGATGATCGGGCAAAAAGTTCAACGCCTCAAAGTTGTAATAGTCCGTCTCCATTTCTGGACCTTCGGCGATGGTGTAGCCCAAACCGACAAAGATGTCATTGACGCGATCCATCATGCCGTTGATTGGGTGAATGCGCCCCTGGGGACGATACACACCGGACATGGTAATATCCAGGGTTTCCGCCTCAAGCTGTGCTTGAATCTGGGCAGTTTGCAAGGTGGTACGACGACGATCGAGATCGTTCTGAATTGCCTCTTTCACCTCATTTGCCAATGCCCCAATGCGGGGGCGATCGCTGGCATCAAGCTTGCCCATCCCACCTAGCACTTGAGGAATCGGTCCTTTCTTGCCCAAATACTTCACCCGAAGCTGCTCCAGTTGCTCCAGCGAGTCCGTCGCTGCCAGAGCCTGTTGTGCTTCCTGCCGAATGGATTCTAATTGTGCTGCAAGTTCTTGAAGCTGAACAGTCATACTGATGAAGTTATTAGTTGTTAGGTTTTAGTTGTTGGTCTAGTTAGGCTCATAACCACTGGCTGTTAGCTCACTAGACCCTACAGTTTGGCAAGAATCTGAAGTGGAATTGCTAGTTTTGATGAGACTCAAATAACCGCGCTCAAGCGACCGTCTTTGCTCTTCAGTTTAAAGGCTGAATGGGTATAGATGTGCGATCGCTTGCCAAAATTTCCCACTCCCGTTCGGCTGAGCTCACGTCGAAGCCACTCCCCACTCCCTACTCCCCACTCCCTAACCGACCAATGAAACTACTCATCAGCAACGATGACGGCATTTTCGCTCTGGGTATTCGCTCTCTTGCGAACCGTTTAGCAGAAGCAGGACATCACGTAACAGTTGTGTGCCCCGATCGAGAGCGATCGGCGACCGGGCACGGACTCACGCTGCATCAGCCGATTCGCGCTGACATCGTCGAGTCTGTCTTTCATCCCAGCGTGAAAGCCTGGGCTTGCTCTGGCACCCCTTCAGATTGCGTTAAACTAGCGCTGTGGGCGTTGTTGGATAGTCCTCCAGATCTGGTGCTTTCTGGCATCAATCATGGGTCTAACCTCGGTACGGACGTGCTTTACTCAGGCACAGTATCAGCCGCGATGGAGGGTGTCATTGAGGGCATTCCTGGTATTGCGTTTAGTCTTGCCAGTTCTGCGTCATCCGAGTTTCAGCCAGCCGCCGCGTTTGCTGCCTCGCTGGTGGCGCAATTAGCTAAACAACCGCTGCCAGAACTGCTGTTATTAAACGTGAATGTACCAGCAGTGAAAGCAGGGGCGATCGCGGGTGTAAAAGCCACTCGTCAGGGCATTCGCCGCTACATCGACGTGTTTGAAAAGCGACTTGACCCACGCGGCAAAACCTACTATTGGCTGGCTGGTGAATTGCTAGAAGAGGTAGATGATGCTTCTGAGCTAACCGAGCAAACCCTAACGGATGTCCAGGCGATTCGCCAAAACTACATCACACTGACTCCCTTGCAGTACAACTTGACGGCTGCTTCTGGGCTGGCAAGCTTGAAGAACTGGAAATTTGATCTTCCCGTTGAGTATGCTGAGTAGACGCAGAACGTTAGCAGTTCACAAGCAATGGAGCAGAGTGTGACATCGCATCAGTGATTCAGCAAGGAGGCTTGACCGCGCTCACTACGAGGACACAGTATGGTAAAAACTTCCAGCCATTCTGTGCGTATGTGTTGCTGAATGGGTACTGTAACTCAAAGCCCTATGAAAGACAGAGGATATTTGTTACTGTTGCACCGTTTGGGATGATCAAACGCTACAACCTTGATGAAGAGATCACTGAGTAATGCGATCGCGATCACTGACATAGACGACGATTTTTATAAAGCTGCCTGGAAGGGGCAAATTAGGTATCGTTTTTAACATTGTATTCGTCCAGGTTTAGCTTTCTGGTTACCGAGAGCGCTGTTTCTGGAAACTCGATCGAATCTTGCAAGAAATACCCATGTCCAATACAGAAAATCAGTTCACAGCCACCTTCTGGGGCGTTCGGGGAAGTATTGCTAGTCCAGGCTCCGCCACGGTTCGCTATGGGGGCAACACTCCTTGCGTAGAAATGCGAGTAGGGGGCGATCGCCTGATTTTTGACGGCGGCACGGGCATTCGAGTGTTGGGTCAGTCCCTGTTGTCCCAGATGCCACTCGAAGCGCACATGTTTTTTACGCACTCCCACTGGGATCACATTCAGGGCTTTCCGTTTTTTGTGCCAGCGTTTGCGAAGGGTAATCGCTTTAATATTTATGGGGCGATCGCGCCCAATGGTTCCACGATGGAGCAGCGTCTGAATGATCAAATGCTGCATCCAAATTTTCCGGTGCCGCTACAGATCATGGGCGCAGACCTGAAATTTAACGATATTGAAGTCGGACAATCGGTGCAAATCAACGACGTTCTGGTCGAAAATGCCCTGCTGAATCACCCAGGGCAGGCAGTCGGCTACCGGGTTAGCTGGCGAGGTCATGCAGCCGCTTATGTGACCGATACAGAACATTTTCCAGACCATTTGGATGAGAACGTCTTGTTCTTGGCTGACCAGGCTGATCTGCTGATCTATGATGCGACGTATACCGACGAAGAATATTACTCCAAGCAATCTAGTAAAGTCGGTTGGGGGCACTCGACCTGGCAAGAAGCCGTCAAGATTGCCAAAGCCGCTAACGTGAAAACGCTGGTGATCTTTCATCACGACCCCTTGCACAGCGACGACTTTCTCGATCAAGTAGGAGCTGAAGTTGCCGCCGCTTTTCCTAACAGCGTGATGGCGCGGGAGGGTTTAGTGATCCAAATTTCGCCGCCAGCCGCCAGGTTAGACCCGATGTCGATCGAGGCTGAAGTTGGGGTATCGGTGTAGATAAGGTGCTGGGGAGACTGGGAGGCAGCGGGAGCAATACAACACTTAAACCGCCCTTCAGTTCGACTCAGCGAGAGTAAGACTTCCTCTGCTTCCTCCGCTCCTCTGCTTCCCCCACTCCCCCTGCTTCCCCCACTCCTCCTCTCTTCTCACCCATCTCTCCATCCACTAATCTCGCCGTCCCTTTGTGTGTCAAGATGTAAAGCGTGTGGGTTACTTCGTCGCCAACTACTATTCTGACTCCAACTGCCGTTGCCCTGGGAAACTTTGATGGTGTGCATCAAGGGCATCGACAGGTCATTGCACCTGTTCTTTTGGACTCAGACACCGGGCGAGACGATCGCAGCCATGCAACGGTGGTAACGTTTCACCCTCACCCGCAAGAGTTTTTTACCGGACAAACGCGCCTTTTGCTGACACCTTTACCTGAAAAGGCGGCACAGCTTAGCGCGATCGGAGTAGAGCAGCTTGTTTTATTGCCCTTTGACCAAACGCTTGCCAGCTTAAGTCCAGAGCAATTTGTTGAAAATGTTCTTCTAAAGCAACTCAGGGCAACGAAAGTGAGCATTGGCTCCGATTTTTGTTTTGGGCGGCAGCGATCGGGCACCGCAGAAACCTTGCAGGCGATCGCGGCTAAACACGGCATTGCTGTTAGCATCGCCCCGCTGAAAAATTTGGGAGCCGATCGCATTAGCAGTTCTGCGATTCGTCAGGCGCTACAGCAAGGAGATATGCAGCGTGCCAACCAGCTCTTGGGGCGATCGTATAGGCTGATTGGCACAGTCGTTCAAGGGCAGCAGCTTGGGCGGACGATCGGGTTTCCAACAGCAAACTTGCACCTTCCTCCAGACAAATTTTTGCCTTGTTCCGGCACTTACGCTGTTCACGTTCACTGTTGTGATCAAGGGAGTGAGGTCGATTTGTCAGTAGTGCCTAAGCTACCTGGCGTGATGAATATTGGCTATCGTCCCACGGTGAACGGTACGACGCAGACGATCGAGGTGCATCTATTTGATTGGTCAGGTGATTTATACGACCAGACCCTCACGGTCAGCCTGGAAGCGTTCTTGCGATCGGAACAAAAGTTTCCCTCTCTGGATGCTCTCAAAGCCCAGATTCAGGCAGATTGCGATGCTGCTCGTTTGTTGCTTTAAGCGGCACTGCCAAACTGCTACTGACCTCTAGGTAACTGGGCACACTAAGCAAGTAGAGGTTATGACTATTCGCTTTAAGCCACACCTAGAGGATCAACTAAATGGCAAACGAGGGGCACCTTGCTTTGCTCAAGCAGGGTGTAACAACCTGGAATGAGTGGTGGTCGCACAATCCGAAGACGATTCCTAATCTTGAAGGTGCAAACCTACAGGGCACCAACCTGCGAGAAGCCAATTTTTATAGGGCTGACCTTAGAGAAGTCGCCTTCCAGCAAGTTGATCTGAGCATGGCAAACCTGGAAGGGGCAGATCTTGGGGTTGCGATGCTTGAAGGAGCGACCTTTTACACGGCAATCCTTTACAAAGCCAACCTGCGCGAAGCGAACCTTTACAAAGCTGACCTGCGCGAAGCCGATTTGAGCCATGTTGACTTGAGCATGGCAAACCTGCGTGAGGCAAACCTGAGCACAGCAATTCTGGAAGGCGCAACGCTTTACACGGCGCTCCTCTACAAAGCCAACCTGCGCGAGGCAAGCCTCTACAAAGCCGACCTGCGCGAGGCGGACTTTAGTATGGCAAATTTGCGCGAGGCTAACCTCAGTATGACCAACCTGAGTATGGCTAACTTGAGCATGACTAATTTAGTTGGGGCAACTCTTTACGAGGGAAACCTGCGGCAAGCAAACCTGAGCCTGGCAAACCTCTGCATGGCAAATCTCATCGGTGCCACACTGGAGAAAGCCAATTTAGTCGGTGCCACCCTCATCGGAGTGAACCTCTACAAGGCAAAACTAATCGGCGCAAACTTACGAGAAGCCGACTTGCGAGAGTCTACCCTCAGCATGAGCGACCTGAGTCATGCCAGCCTGCACGGTGCAAATTTGACCATGGCAAACCTTCAGGGAGCGAACTTGAGCAAGGCGAATTTGACCCTGGCAAATTTTCAGGATGCCAATTTACATCGGGCAAACCTGGCAGGTGCTAACCTACGGGAAACAAATCTTGCCGGAGCTTACCTGAAAGAGGCTACTATGCCGGATGGCACCGTGCAGGCTTAACGTTTGCGTCATTGACCCTTAGCGATCGCCTGACTTAGGAATGAGGATTCGATAAGAACTCTGTAACCAGTGTTAGCCATTAGCCGTAACACATTAAAGCAGGGGAGTCGATGCATTACACCACTCGTTTCCTAGACGACGGAACGGCTATTCAGCATCCTACAGAGGGAGAGGCTCAGGTTCTTAAAGACGCGCTCCTTGAGACTTAGACAGGCGTATTAGCCATCCATCACTAACCAGGTTGTGATGCATTGAGCGAAGAACGGGCAGCGATCGCCAAAAAGATTCTGGAAACACCTGTAAAGATAATGCTGATGCCAACCAGCAGCCCGATCGCAAAAGGACCATTGAAGGGCCACTCAAACCAGATTAAACCGCCCAGAACAAGCGTCGTGATGCCGTTAGCCAGCGACCAGATCCAGTTTGGTTGAGAGCGCCGTTGAAACGCATACACAATTTCAAACACACCTTCTGTCAGCAAAAACGCACCCAGTGCCAGTGTGAGCGTCAGGATGCCTTGCAGTGGATACACCAGCAGTAGTACAGCAGTGCCAATGTAGAGAAGGCTCAATAAAAGCTGCCACACGAAGCCGCCTTCCTGTCGCGTTTGAAAGGTGTAAACCAGTTTGGAAACACCGCTAAAGAGAATAATCCACGCAATCCAGCTTTCGGCAGCGAGTGTGCTGAAAAAAGGAAAGGCGATCGCGGCGATTCCTAATAAGATCAGCAGCACGCCAACCACGATCGACCCATTTAGACGACTTTTAACGTCGTTGGTCGAAACCCCAGTACTCATCGATATACCTCGTTACTTGCCTAAGTTATTTCCTCAAATTGTAGGACTGTCGTCTCTACCTTGAGATCCTTCGTTTGGAGGAATTGAATCGCCTGGACAGAAACCGGGTTTCTCTATCAGACGATGCCGTTGAACCTCCAGATTGGGTCTAGAAACCCGGTTTCTCTTAGGAGTTGTACAGAAATAACAGCATGGTCTGTAGCCGTCAGCCGTCAGCGAAAAGCTGATAGCTGATAGCTGATAGCTGATAGCTGATAGCTGATAGCTGATAGCTGATAGCTGATAGCTGATAGCTGATAGCTGATCCAAAAGTGTGCAGTTATTTTTCAGCAAGCTCTTAAGGCTGGTCGATGTGTTTATGGCGCTGCGATCGCTGCCTTGTCAGGAAAGACGGCGTTTAGCTTGATGCCTTGAATTGAGTAATCCAACAGTTGCATTGGGTGCAGTACTGGCACCGTTTGTCCTTGAAGCTGGAGGTGCCTGCTGATTTGTACAAAGCAGCCGATATTGGCTGAGGCAATGAGCGAAGCTCCCGTGTTGAGCAGGTTTTCTACCTTTTGGCGACCAAGTTCCTCTGCAACGTCGGGCTGCAAGATGTTGTACACACCAGCGCTACCACAACACAGCGCAGCATCAATCGGTTCCCGCAACTGTACACCTGGGATTTGCTTCAGCAGTTGACGTGGCTGCACACTGATTTTTTGCCCATGCAGCATGTGACAAGCGTCTTGATACACCAGCGTCAGTGGTTCGTCTTGTAAGGGCGATAGTTTGGCAGTTAGACCAACATCGGCTAGAAATTCCTGAACATCTTTGACCTTGCTGGCAAACGCCTCGGCTTTCTCCCGATAGTCAGGGTCATCGTGCAAGATGCTGCCGTATTCTTTGAGCGAATGCCCACAACCAGAGGCGTTGATGATGATGGCATCCAGCGATCGATCCGCAAAGCTGTCAATCAACTGACGCGCCAGTGCTTGCGTTTGCGCTTCTTGCCCCTGGTGATGGGTGAGTGCCCCACAGCAGCCTTGAGCTTGAGGAATAACCACTTCACAACCGTTGGCGGTCAATACTCCCACCGTCGCATCGTTGACTTCAGGATTGAAGAGTCGCTGCACACAGCCGAGCAGCAGACCGACTCGGTAGCGCTGGTTTCCTTGCGCTGGAACGATCGCTGGTAGAGGATCTTGAAACGCCTGCGGTGAGATCTTTGGCAGCATCGCTTCCATTGCTGCCAGTTGGGGCGAAAGCTGCTTGAGGAAGCCGAGCGATCGCACCAACTTCTGCAAACCCGACTTTTGGTAAAGCCCCAGCGGACGTAGTAACAGGCGCAACCGATCGGGATACGGAAACGTGGAGAAAATCAGACGACGCAAGAGCTTTTCGGGCAGCGATCGAGCGTGATTGCGCTCCACTTGGGGACGGGTTGCCTCGATCAACTGGTCATACCGCACCCCAGACGGGCAGGTCGTAACGCAGGCAAGACAGCCCAGACAGGAATCAAAATGCTGCACGATCGCTGGCGAGAGCGGAATTTGCCCCTCATTCACCCCATCCATCAGATAAATGCGCCCTCTGGGTGAATCCATCTCTTTACCAATCACGCGATAGCTCGGACAGGTAGAGAGGCAGAAGCCACAGTGAACGCACGCGTCGATGAGTTTCGCATCGGGAGGATTGTGGGAGTCGAAGGAAGGGAGTGGGGAGTGGGGAGTAGGGAGTGGGGGGTGAGGAGTGGAATCTGGTAACTCGACATTCAACATTGGAAACTGATCACTTTCTTGGTTGCGAACTTCGGCACTCATGACTTAAATTTTGCCTACAAAGCGGTGAGGGCTTAAACGATCGTCTGGATCAAAGTGGTGTTTTAATTGGCGCATTAGGGGCAGCGCGTTGCCAGAGTAGCCCCATACATCGATCGCCTGTTTCATTGCGATCGGAGCCTGCAAAACAGACAGAAAGCCACCCTTTGCCTGACAGAGCGATCGCACTTGCAAGAGATCTGATGGGGTGACAGCATCGAATACCAATCTGCCCAGTCCACTAGCTATATGAATTTGTCCAAACCAGGGCACGATCGCCAAGTCCTTGATCGCCAAGTCCTTAAGGGTTGTCAGCAGCGCTACGGCTTCGGAGGGGCGTATTCCTATTTTGCAAGTAATCGCGTCGGTCTGGTTGTTCACCGTCATGCGTTTTTGTAAGCGTTGCCATAGAGCGGTGTCATCAGCAGCAGCAAAACAGGAGCAAGCTAACCCCAACGCTTGACCGACTTCAATCATGCGCTTGGTTTGCTCCTGGACATTGGGCAAGCTGCTCTGAAATCGCACTGCCAGGGCAGTACCCGCGATCGCCAGTTCTCCAGCTACCGACTCGGACAAGATATCTGCACTAGCGGGTGTTAGCGCTGAACTCAGGAGCGTTTGAGTCGCTTGAGCGATCGCGCCTGTAGCACCGCTCAGCACAATGGTTTGTGACGCTTCGGGCAACGGGTAAACGCGAAAGGTTACTTGCGTGATGATGCCCAAAGTGCCGTAGGAGCCAGTGAAAAGCTTCATCAGGTCATAGCCTGCGACGTTTTTTACGACCCGTCCACCTGCTTTAGCAACCTGTCCATCGGCGCGGACAAACGACAGCCCTAGAAGCATATCTCGCACACTGTTATACCGCTGACGCAGTGAGCCTGTGTCTGCGGTTGCCACAATGCCACCGATCGTCGCCTGGTCTGGATAAGCAGGATCGATCGCCAAAAACTGTCCCGCTTTTGCCAATGTTGCCTGCAAGTCAGCGAACCGCATCCCTGCTTCGACTGTCACCGTCAAATCACCCACTGCATGGTCAATCAATTGATTTAGCCGCTCTGTACTCACCATCAGCAAAGGTGGAAGGTTTTCTTCCTCCTGCCTTCTGCCCTCTGCCCTCTGCCCTCCCACCAATCCGCCCCAGTGCAGCTTACTCCCCGCACCACAGGGTAAGAGAGGTTGGCGATCGGTGGCTGTTACCACTGCGGACAGAGCGGTTGGCGTGTTGGGATAAGTGATACTACTGGCAAGCGTTTCGGGCGTGACTGATCGCCGAATCATCGCTTTTTGGCTCAGAGGTAGTGTGTCCCAGCCATGTAGCTCGATCGCCTCAACTGGGCGCGCTGAGAATTGGAGCGTATGCTGGAGATCGGCACCATTTTTTGCAGAAGGCATTCCCATACGATGAATAGCTGATGACTAACGCCTACTCTAGCAGCCGCAGAGGGATCGAAGTTGGCTAAAACACACTGGAGCGAACTGAGTCACGCTCTAGATCGGTTAGTCTCAGCTGTAAAAGTGAGATAAACCACTCGACCCAACGCAAAACGCTTGTGAAACACTACCGCTCTGACGAACGATGAAAAAAATTCTGGTGGTTGAAGACGAGCCTTCCATTCGTGAGTCGCTTTTAGAGTTGCTTACAGTTGAAGGCTTTAGCGTCTTGGGTGCAGCAAACGGTAACGTTGGTGTGCAGTTAGCGCAGCAGCATTTGCCTGATTTGATTTTGTGCGATGTGACCATGCCTCAGCTTGATGGCTACCAGGTACTCACCAGCCTGCGTCAACAGACGGCAACGGCAGCTATTCCCTTCATTTTTTTGACGGCACGGGGAACAAAGGACGATTTTCGGCAGGGGATGGAACTTGGAGCCGATGACTTTTTGACCAAACCTTGCACGGCAGATGAGTTGCTGGCTGCGATCGCTAGTCGTTTTGACAAACAGGCAACAGTATTCAAGCAGTCACAGAAACAGCTTGACAGTTTGCGGAGCAGTATTGCACTGTCGCTGCCCCACGAATTGCGATCGCCTTTAAATGGCATCTTGGGGCTGTCTGAAGTGCTCATCGACGACTATCAAACGATCAGCCAGCAGGAAGTGTTGGAGCTTGCGGAGGGCATTCATGGCGCTGCCGAACGACTATACAGACTCATTCAAAACTTTCTACTCTATGCGGAACTGGAAATCACAGCCCGCGATCGCGATCGTCTCGCTGCCCTCCGCAATGATGAAACACTTTATCCGAGCTTTCTGATTACCGAAGTGGCAACCGCGATCGCCAAGCGAGAAGGACGCGAAACCGATTTGCAACTGGATTTGCAAAATGCCAGAATTCAAATCTCTGAGCAGAAGCTAAAAATTATTGTAGAAGAGCTGACTGACAATGCGTTCAAGTTTTCGACAGCAGGTACATCGGTGCGAATAGCGACCGCAATGATGAACGATCGCCTGCTGTTGACAATCGTTGATCACGGGCGGGGCATGACCCCAGAACAACTCGTCAGTTTGGGTGCTTATATGCAGTTCGAGCGCAAATTTTACGAACAGCAAGGCTCTGGTTTAGGTTTCATTATTGCCAAGCGTTTAGTGGAATTGCATGGTGGAACATTGACGATCGCTAGCACGTATGGACACCAAACAATGGTGCAGATTACATTTCCAGACAACGAAGGCAGTTTAGACTCTAATTAATTTTTGGAACCAATCATCGTTCCAGAGTTCGTCGAAGGCAACATCTGTTTCTGCTTCAGCGCGATAGCTGGGATTGAGTTCGATCGCTTTTTCTAAACTTTCCAGCGCAAAATCAGCTTCGCCCAAAAAGGCATGACTGATGGCGCGATTGTAATACGCGCTGGCATAGTCTGGTTTTAGATCCAGTGCTTTGTTAAAGCTAGTGATGGCATCTTTGTGACGACCCAGTTGAGCCAATGCATAGCCGCGTTTATCGAGTGCTTTGTAAGAGTCGGGATTAAAGTGAATGACCTCATCAAACGAGGCGATCGCGTCTTTGTGTCGTCCTAACGTTTCGAGCGCCAAGCCACGATTCATCCAGGCAACGGCATCATCAGGTTTGAACTGCACGGCACGATCGAACACATTAAACGCATCCTGGTGTCGTCGTAAAATGCCGAGCGCTACGCCTTTATTCACCAGTGCTTCGTGATAGTCAGGCTTGCTATCTAGCGCATGATCATAGGACTCGATCGCGTGCTCGTAGCGCTTGATCCGTGCCAGACTGATCCCCCGACTAAACCAGCCTTTATCGTCTTTGGGCTTGAGTTTTAGCATGTGGTCGAAAGACTCGATCGCAGGTTCGTGGCGCTGAATTTTTTGGAACACTAGCCCACGCTGGTACCAGATATCTGCATTTTCTGGCTGAAGCTCAACCACTTTGTCGTAGCGCAAAATCGCTGCTTCATAGTTCTCTTCAGCAAAGAGTTCGTGTCCCTGATTGATGTATTTATTCACATCAATAAAGAGTTCGGGACGATTCGCTTTGAGCAGTTCCAACTGTGCCATCAAGTCTTGCAGCTTTTGTTGCAAGGCTGCGACCGCTGCTTCAGAAACCGGAGACGCTTCTGCCAGTTGTTTGAGAATATCAGCTTTTTGAGTTTGAGCAGTGGATTGAAGTGCTGTAAGCTGTGTAACTAGCTCAGACTGTAACGCTTCAATCGTTTGTAAGCTGTCGTCTTTCTGCCCTGAAACGGTTGCTTTGAGTTCACTAATTTGAGTGGTGAATTCGGTTTCTAATGTTTCTAATTCCGCGAGAATGCGATCGCGCTTTTGCTGGGTTTGCTGTTGGGCATCAAGCTGAAAACTAGCAATTTGAGGTGCGAGTTCGGTCTTAATTTGTTCCAAATCACTTAAAATCGTTTGCTTTTGCTTTTGAGCGTTTGCTTGCAACGTTTCTAACGTCTCTGTAAATTCGCGATCGACCGTTTCCAGCTTTTGCAAGATGCGATCGCGCTGTTGTTCAACGCCTGTTTTTAAGTCGGAAAGCTGAGGCGAGAAATCGGCTTTTAGTTGTTCTAAATGCTCCAGAATGCGATCTTTTTGTTGCTGTGCGATCGCCTGCAAATCGACTAATTGAGCTGTAAATTCGCGTTCGGAGGCTTCCAACCGTTGTAAAACTTGCTCTTGTCGATCGTGCACATCCAGGCGGAAATCAGACAGTTGTGGTGTGACTTCGGCTTTAAGCTGTTCCAGGTTTTCGAGGATGCGCTCTTTTTGCTGCTCAGCGATCGCCTGTAGCTCGACTAACTGGGTAGCGAACTCGCGTTCGGAGGCTTCTAAACGTTCCAGTAGGTTGCGTTGCCGCTGCTGCGCGTCTGTTTGAAGCTGAGTCAACTGTGGTGCAAACTCGGTTTTGAGGTGGGTTAGCTCTTCGAGAATGCGATCGCGCTGTTGTCTGGCAGAAATCTGCAAATCAAGCAATTGACCCGCAAAATCCCGTTCCGATACGGTGAGCTTCTGCAACACATCCTGCTGCCGCTGTTGCGCATCAGAGTGAAGTTGAGCCAACTGTGGCGAGAATTCGGCTTTGAGGGTTTCTAAACTTGCGAGGCTGCGATCGCGCTGCTGTTTGGCAGACACCTGTAACGCCGCTAACTGTGCAGCAAAGTCTTGCTCGGCGGCTGCTATGGTTATCAGCGTTTGTTCTTTTTGCTGCCGCACGTCTGACTGCAACGCATCTAAATGTGGTTCCACATCGGTTTTAAGCTGCTCCAGGTGCCCAATCATCAATGTTTGCTGCGCGACGGCTGCCGACTGAAGTTTGGCAAGATGGGCGGCAAAGTCTTGCTCGGATGCGGCAAGTTTTTCTAGCGCGTCTGTTTGTTGCTGCTGAATGTCTGACTGAGAGCCAGAAAGCTGCGCTACGAGTCCAACGCCCAATGCCTCAAGAGCCTGTTTGGAGTCGTGAAGTTGTGCCTCCAGCGTGGCAATCATTTGTGCTTTGGATTGCGCTAATTCAGCCACCAAACCTGCCAGCGCATCACGTTCTCTGGTCACGTCTTGCTGAAACTGCTCGGCTTCATCGGCAACGTCGTCCGCGATCGTCTCCACTTCTGCCAGCACAGTCTTGGCGTTCTCGCGTGTCCGGGCAATCTGACTTTCGAGTTCTTGCAAGCCTTCTAGCTGTTCTTTGGCACGGGTGGCAATCTCTTGAATGACCGCACGACGAAGCAACCACAGTGCCGCGATCGTCGCTGCCAGCAGCAGCACTAAAATGCCCAGCAGAATGTTGAACAGCGTCGTCATACGCACCAGGGAGCGATCGACCTCACTCTGATTCGCATTGCGTGGCTCCCCCGACGATGGCTGTAGTTGCGCCAGTAGGGGTGTAGACAGTGACTGAGGGTGCGATCGCGCAGGCTGCACTATCCCACCCAGCGATAGCAGTAAGACCGAGAGCATAAGCCCACTGCGGGACAAGACGAAAACTTCTGGGTGCTGGCGCTTCATCACGAATCATCCTTCGCTGTCATCGATGATTGCAGTATATCGAAGACGATGCAGAGCAATGGTGTCTCTTTTCCAGAGTAATCAAAATTGGGTTTAGTCGTCTAAGGTAATTTCTAAGAAAGGCGTTGCTGAATGCACATGTGAATTGCCCTCATCCCGACCCTTCTCCCCAAGGAGAAGGGCTTTCGGACATTTCTTGTCCCCTCTCCCGATGGGAGAGGGCTAGGGTGAGGGCAATTGCAGACATTTCAGGAAAGCCGTATATCGCGTTTGTTAATTACCAGCAACGACAGTCAGCTTTGCGCCCGTCTCGGTGACGACCTTGAGCGGTAGAGACGATCGCGCCTCACGGCGGGGAAATTGGATAAACTGCACACCCGTTTGAGCAGGCTGCACAACCATCACGTACTGCTCACCAGTCCATTTGATGCGAGTCACACGATGCGATAGCACCCAAACTTCAGCAGTTTTACCCGCGTTGATCTGGGTCACATTTTTGGCGTTGTAGCACTTCCAGAGCGTCTCTTGTACTGTCCACAGTCCCGAAAGATAGATGGGTTCCATTCGCAGGCTGAGACCATACTGTGTAAACGAAAAGACCTCTTGCTGCCAAAACCGTTGGGACAGTCCTTTGAGCGGTTGGGTTGTCAGGTCGCCACCATAGCGCGGCAGACTTCGCAGCTTTTTGGTTTGATCGGCTTTCGTTGGACGCACCCAGGTCTGTGCTTCACCACACACCTCAAAGGGAACATCGACCGTTGGCTGAGCCGCGATCGCGACAGCGCCAGACGGTTGGGCATTGGTTGTGAGCGGCGCGATTGCTATCCCAACGCTGCTAGTAGCCAGAACGACTAAACTGCACTGAAAGAGTTTGTAAGAGAAAGAAGACATAGCTAGTTACAGCGCAAGGACGGGCTTTTAGGTCATGCTTCGGGCGCACAGTTCATCAGGGAAAGCGCTTGCTAGTCTGTACCGCCCCAACTCCAGAAGGCATTTCCATTACGGACACCCTTGCGGAGGATCACAGTTGTAAAATCGTTGGCATCGCGCATACCTGTCATATCGAGAATGAGGTAAACCTTGCCACCTGTAAATCTCAGACGTAGATACGAATGATCTGCATACGCTTCGTTACCATTCTTCACCATACGAGCAGTGGCTTTGCACTGTCTGTAGGCAGGTTTTAATGTGCCCACCCAGGTGACGCTAAAATCATCCACTGCGGCAACGGTCAAGCGATCAGTAAGCTGGGTTAAACTGGCGCTGCCATCGATCGTATAGCCACCCTCACGGTAGGGCTGTGATTGTTCGTTCACCATGACTTTTTCAGGACAGCGGATCGTTTGGGCATCGATCGCCTTGAATACCTGTAGCGCGATCGGTGCTGCCTGAACGGGCGCAGCGATTAATAGTGTCAATGCCAACGCACCCAATCCAACCCACGATCGCATCTTCACAACGGAACTCCTTTTGTGCCACAGAGCAGTATCTACAGCAGCAACGAGCAGCATTCCGGGCAACGGTAGCAAGTTTTGTTGTCATGCTAAACTCACTGCGTTGACATGCGAAGGTTGTCAACACTTCGGTACTGTCTCAATGGCAGTCGTTTTTTGCAGTCTGTTTTAATCGCTTCTCGGCTACGTTCAAGCGCCAAACCCATGCTTCATGTTGCCCAGTCCTTGACAGACTATTGCATTCATAGAAGCATACTAAAGCGCGATCGAGCACGATGACCAGCGCCCTTTAACTACCGTCTCTGTGGGAGATTTTAAACCGACATGATGAAAACATTATTACTCAATCCGCCCTCATTTGAAGGGTTTGATGGGGGTGCTGGTTCTCGATGGCCCGCCACTCGTGAGATTGAATCCTATTGGTATCCAGTCTGGTTGGCATATCCGGCTGCGATGATCCCCGAAAGCCGAGTGCTGGATGCACCGCCACATGGGGTGTCGCCCCTGGAGACGATCGAGATTGCCAAAGACTACGATTTTGTGGTTGTCTTCACCAGTACACCTGGATTTAGTAGTGATGTGCGGCTGGCAGAGATGATGAAGGCGACAAAGCCAGAGCTGAAGATTGCCTTTGTGGGACCGCATGTGACGGTGCAACCAGAGGCAAGCCTGATGGCAAGTGAGGCGATCGACTTCATCACCCATCGTGAGTTTGACTATACGGTGACAGAATTTGCGTCAGGAATGCCCCTGGAGCAGATTAAAGGCATCAGCTATCTTCAAGACGGCAAGGTGGTTCACACCGAACCCCGACCTCAAACCGAAGATCTGGATGCGCTGCCCTGGGTGACACCCATTTACGAACGGGATCTAGACATTACGCGCTACACCATCCCGTTCCTGCTGTATCCCTATATTTCCTTCTACACCACGCGCGGTTGCCCCGCTAAATGCACGTTTTGCTTGTGGCCCCAAACGTTTGATGGTCATGCCTGGCGGCAGCGATCGGTGGATGATGTGGCTAACGAAGTCGAGCAAGCGCTCAAACGGTTTCCCAACATCCGAGAAATCTTTTTTGATGACGATACGTTTACGATCGGTAAAGAGCGGGTGCTGGCGCTATGTGAGCGCTTCAAGAAATTGAACTTTACCTGGTCATGTACCTCTCGTGTGCATGTTGATTTAGAAACGCTACAGGCGATGAAAGCAGCGGGCTGCCGCCTGTTTATTGTCGGTTTTGAATCTGGTAATGCTCAGATTCTCAAGAATATCAAGAAAGGGGCAACCGTGGAGCAAGCCCGCACCTTTGTCAAAAACTGCAACAAAGCGGGCATCGTCATTCACGGCGACTTCATTGTAGGACTGCCGGGTGAGACGAAGGAGACGATCGCCGAAACCCTGCAATTTGCCAAAGAGCTTGACTGCACCACCATTCAGGTTTCCATTGGTCATGCCTATCCCGGCACCGAGTTTTACGATTACGCCGCCCGCAATAATTTCCTCAGAGTTGATCAGGACATGACCGATGAGACAGGGCACCAGTTGCCGCATATTGAATATCCTGGTCTATCCCGTTCTGAAATGATGGAGGCAGTAGAACACTTCTACGGTAGTTACTACTTCCGCCCCCGCGTGGTCGTCCGCATTGTCAAGAACGCGATCTTTGACGGTGGCGAACGCAAGCGCCTCTTTAAGGAAGCGAAGGAATACCTCAACCTGCGGGCGAAGCGGAAAGAGTTTGTCACTAGCTCGAAAAGCTAAAAGCAACTGGCTCCCAAGTGGTTGAACGTTTGTTAAATGTCACTGCACATAGTGCTGAGAGTGGGCTGATGATCACCTTTCACCATTTGAACAACTCCCGCTCTCAGCGAGTGCTTTGGCTGCTGGAGGAATTTGGGCTACTGTATGAAATCAAGCGCTATGAACGCGACCCGGAGACGATGCTGGCACCAGAGTCCTTGCGTGCGGTTCATCCCCTTGGCAAGTCGCCAGTGATTACCGATCGCGCACTAACCCTGGCAGAGTCGGGTGCCATTGTCGAATATCTGGTCGATCGCTATGGCGAGGGACGACTGGTGCCTGCACCGGGTACACCAGAGCGCCTGCAATACACTTACTGGCTGCATTACGCGATCGTGATTTATTCGGGCTACAGGCTCAAGCATTCAGTCGTTGCTTGGCTGAGTGCAAGAGCAGATAGCTGGCAAATCTTACCCTGCTACACTTTCGTACGCCTCTCTTCCGCCTACTTTCTGGTCTAACGCAAGTAGGGCGGACGCTTGACATCTGCTGGTTTGCTCTTCATCACGTCATCAATGAACCGCTTGAGGGCGCGATCGCGATTTTTCATAAACGCTGCCCAAAAACCGGGTTGAAATTCATCCATCGTTTTGGCAAGCGCCCAGACATCCACAGCCAGAATGTTGTTGAGCGTCTCATCTTCTCGCTTTAGTGCGTTGATCTGCTCCAGTAATGAATCTTTCTCGCCAGCACGTCGATTTTCATTCTTAGACATAGAAGCGCCCAAATGAGGAAACTAAAATCAGCGATCGCGTCTAGCCCACGCTTGCTACAGTTATGAGAACTGGTATGAGAACTGATGCCGAAGCGATCCTCCAACCCTTTGCTAAGGCAGTTCTACTTATGACACGAATCCAACGCTGCGATCGTGGTTGCTCTTACCATGACAGACTTCTGCCATCAAATTGCACAACCGTCAGCGCTTTATCACTGTTTGTGCCGCTGCTTACTGCTCAGAATGCTTTGCAACACCAGCCATAAGCCTGCGATCGTATGATGGCACGGGGTTGGAGTTCAAACTAGAACAGCACTAATGCCAGCCGTTGCACAGACCCTAAGAGAAGGATAATGAACTTAGAATGAATGCTCACGAATCTGTCAGACTTTTAATCTATGTTACGTCAAACTTCTCTGGGAACGTTGGGTCTTAGCGTTGGTGGTGTTCTCACCATCATTGGCTTTTGGGCATATTTTATTACCGACAACGCCACGCTGAATTTGGTCGGCTTTTTCTATGGCATTCCACTTTTGTTAGGTGGGCTGGCGCTCAAAGCGTCTGAACTGAAGCCCGTACCGTTGATGCAGCCAACGGCTGACGGCATACTTGCCCTGCGAGAACAGCAAGCAACAGCGACTCAAAATCAGATTCGTAAAGACGTGACCCGCTATCGTTATGGTCAACGAGCACATCTTGACAGCTCACTGAGCCACCTTGGCTTAAGCCCTACGGATGAAGAGTGTCCTGTTTTAGTAGGCGTGCAAGAGGTTGAAACGGCAGGTGCCTATACTCTAGTGCTGGAGTTTGAGTCGCCTCTGGTGCCCCTTAAGGTGTGGCAAGAAAAACAAGAGAAGATTGCAGGCTATTTTGGACCGGGTGTTAAGGCAACTGTCAGTCAAGCAGATGATCAGAGGGTGGATGTATCTCTGATTGCGGCACCACCAGAAAAGGCTTAGGAGTTGTACAGAAATAACAGCATGGTCTATAGCCGTCAGCAAAAAGCTGATAGCTGATAGCTGATAGCTGATAGCTGATAGCTGATAGCTAATCCAAAAGTGTGCAGTTATTTTTTAGCAAGCGCTTAGAGGAATGCAGCTTGTTGGGTGGTTAGTCCAACACTCAGTTGGGAGTTGAGATGACTACCCTCCGATCGATCTTCAAGGTGCGAGGCGTTCAAGCAGCCAGTTGTCCTGTTCCAGACGATAGCGGAGGCGATCGTGTAAGCGACTGGTCCGTCCCTGCCAAAACTCAATCTGATGCGGTATGACCCGATAGCCGCCCCAATGTGGCGGACGGGGAACCTTTTCGTCTGCATACATTGCCTTTAGCTCTGCAAAGCGTTGTTCCAGCACCTCACGACTGGCAATCACGCGACTTTGGTTGGAAGCCCAGGCACCCAGGCGGCTTTCTAGGGGACGGCTCTGAAAATAAGCCTCGGTTTCTGCCGCTGCTACGGTCTCAACCCGCCCTTCGATGCGAACCTGCCGCTCTAGCACTGTCCACAAAAAGACCAGCACCGCCTGGGGATTTTCTGTTAGCTCCTGACCTTTACGGCTCTCGTAGTTGGTGTAAAATGCAAAGCCGCGCTCATCTAAGCCTTTGAGCAAGACAATGCGGGCAGATGGGATGCCATTGCTGGTTGCTGTTGCGAGAGTCATGGCGTTCGGTTCGGGTAGCTCAGCCGCGATCGCCTGGTCAAGCCAACGTTGAAATTGTTTGATGGGATCAGGATCAACGTCTGTCTCGTTAAGCTGCTCCAGCGTGTAATTGTGGCGAAGATCGGCAAGGGGTTGAGTCATTGTGGTTGCACACACAGATCGAATGCAGTATTCTCCACTGCTTTTGTATGATAGGTCGTTTGCTCAAGCGATCGCCAAAGACGCGATCGCGCTTCCCGTTCACCCGTAAAATCAGGGAATGCAAAAACCGCGATCGTCTGTCGAAATTCCCACTTGCGCCTGGAGCCGTCCGATCGGGCTGGGCTGGGAAAAGCCGTATACCGTCCGTTACACCAGCAATCTGGACGATGGTCCCTGGCACGGGATGCCATTGGGCGGTTTTGGAGCAGGCTGCATTGGGCGATCGCACCGGGGCGACTTCAACCTGTGGCACATCGACGGCGGCGAACACCTCTTCAAACGCCTGCCTGCCTGCCAGTTCAGCGTGTTTGAGCAAGGCAGCGAAAAAACGCAAGCATACGCCCTTTGTACAGAACCACCGGCGGATAGAACGTTAGGAGCCTGGCAGTGGTATCCGGCGAGTCGGGAGGTAGAAGGGGAGGAGGGGGGAACCGCAGAGACGCAGAGGCGCGGAGAAAGGGAAAATCAAAACTTCTCCCCTACACCCCACACCCCACACCCCACACCCTCTACAGGCACCTACCATGCGCTTTATCCCCGCAGTTGGTTTGTCTACGAAAACGTCTTTCAGGCAGAGCTGACCTGTGAACAGTTTTCGCCGATCTGGGCGCACAACTACCAGGAAAGCAGCTATCCGGTTGCGGTGTTTCGCTGGACGGCGCATAATCCCACTGACAAGCCGATCACTTTGAGCATCATGCTGACCTGGCAGAATATGGTGGGTTGGTTTACCAATGCCCTGAAGTCGCCAGAGGTGCAGTTGCGCGATGATGGCAGCCCGTTTTACGACTATCAGCCACGATTGGGGGAAAGCGTTGGGAACTTCAATCGGCTGATGGGGGACGAGCAGCGGTTGGGGGTGGTGATGGGGAGAGAGGCAGAAGGCAGAGGGCAGAGGGCAGAAGGGCAGGGAGCAGGGGAGGCAGAGGGAGCAGGGGAAGCAACCGCAGAGACGCAGAGATACGGAGGGGTGAGTGATTCTGAGTCCGATTCTTCTAGTCAGAACTCAAAACTCACCCCACACCCTACACCCCACACCCCACACCCCGCCGAAGGCTCTGGACAATGGTCGATCGCCACGTACCTCGATCCCAACCTGCAAGAAGTCTTCTACCATACGCGCTGGAATCCTGCTGGCGATGGCGCAGATGTGTGGGATACCTTTGAGCAAGATGGGTCGCTGGTGGATTTGGATGATGAGATGCCAGCAACAGAGGGAGAACAGATTGGGGCAGCGATCGCCGTCCGCTTTACTTTGCAACCGGGGCAAACACGCCAGATTCCCGTTGTGTTGACGTGGGATTGCCCGGTGACGGAGTTTGCACAGGGCATCGAATACTTTCGGCGCTATACAGACTTTTTTGGGCGGAATGGACAGAATGCGTGGGCGATCGCGCGCAATGCCCTGAAACATCACCAAACCTGGCGAGAGAAGATTCAAGAGTGGCAGCAACCCATCTTAGAACGAGAGGACTTACCCGACTGGTTCAAACTGGCGCTGTTCAATGAGCTGTATAACCTGACGGATGGTGGGACGCTGTGGAGCGCTGCCGATGAACGCGATCCGGTCGGGCAATTTGCCGTACTGGAATGTCTTGACTACCGCTGGTACGAGAGTTTGGATGTGCGGCTCTACGGATCTTTTGCGCTGTTGATGCTGTTTCCCAAACTCGAAAAAGCGGTCATTCGTGCGTTTGCGAGAGCCATTCCTGCCAGCGACGATCGCACACGCATCATCGGCTACTACACCACGATCGGCTCCGAAAGTCCCGCAGCCATTCGTAAAATCGCAGGCGCAACACCCCACGACCTCGGCGCACCGAACGAACACGTCTGGGAGCAAACCAACTACACCAGTTATCAAGACTGCAACCTCTGGAAAGACCTGCCCAGCGATTTTGTCCTGCAAGTCTATCGGAATTACCTCCTCACAGGTGCAACCGATGTGGAATTTCTTACCGAGTGCTGGGAGGCGATCGTTCAAACTCTCACCTACCTCAAAACCTTTGACCTTGATGGCGACGGCATTCCTGAGAACTCCGGTGCGCCTGACCAGACCTTTGATGATTGGAAGTTGCAAGGGGTGAGTGCTTACTGTGGTGGGCTGTGGATTGCGGCGTTGGAGGCGGCGATCGCGATCGGGAAGATTCTGGAGGCAGAAAGCAGAAGGCAGAAGGCAGAAAGGGAGCAAGGGGAGCAAGGGGGGCAGGGGGAGGTTAATCTTTCATCCTTTATCCTTTATCCTTTATCCTTTATCCTTCAATGTCAGTCCTGGCTCGACCAATCGCGTCCTATCTATCAAGCAAAGCTCTGGAACGGTCATTACTATCGCATTGACAGCAACAGTGGCTCGGATGTAGTGATGGCAGACCAACTCTGCGGTCAGTTCTATGCCCGACTGTTGGGATTGCCCGATGTGGTGCCCGATGAGTGTGCAAGGACGGCACTAGAGACGGTCTACGAAGCTTGTTTTGTCAAGTTCAATCAATACCTGGCATCGGGTGCGCTCAGTGCTCAAACGTTTACTTCGGTGCAGGAGGCGAGGGCGGCTGAGGAGGGGAGCAGGGGGGCAGACGGAGCAGGGGAGGCGGAGGGAGCAACCGCAGAGGCGCAGAGACGCGGAGACGAAAGTTCTGAATCCAGTTCCTCCCCACACCCCACACCCCACACCCCACACCCCACACCCCACCCGATCGGCGCTGCCAATGGTGTTCGTCCCAACGGTGCCCCTGAAAATCCAAACGCGACCCATCCGCTAGAAGTTTGGACAGGCATCAACTTTGGGCTAGCGGCGTTTCTCGCGCAGATGGGCATGACGGCTGAAGCAATGCAGCTTACCGAAGCAGTAGTGAAGCAGATTTACGAGAATGGGCTACAGTTCCGTACACCAGAGGCGATTACGGCTAGCGGTACGTTTCGTGCCTGTCATTACTTGCGGGCAACAGCAATCTGGGCAATCTACAGAGAGTTGATTGCCGAGTAATCCACCTACAGTAGATATACTCTTGACGTTTGAGCCTATGACCGCTTTCACTAGCGCCACTGGATCAACCCTCACCTGACCTGACCACACGCAGTTGCCAGGTCAGACGGTACGTTTGTGGAAAATTTTCAGGAGCATCCTCACAGTGCCTTGCTGACGGATTCCATTAAACCCGTTTTAGATCGACAGCATCCAGACAGTCAGTATGCCATTGGTCAAGATTCAGGCATTGACTGGCGGTTGTGACTGGCGGTTGACCGACGGTAAGGACTCCCACCAGCCTTGTGCGACCCCCATAAGCTGAGCGGCAAGCTAGACGGTCTTCAGTCGTGCTCTTGTGGCTATGACTGCCGTATTGGTTTCTCCATCGAATACGATATGGAAACGAATAGCGAAGTGATTGTTCTGCTTGATGTCGGTACGCATGACGAAGCTTATTGACTGCGATGCTGGTTTGCAACGGCAGTTTAAGATGACATCTTCGATCGTAGTTTTTGTTTTTCTACTGAATATATGGCAAAGGTTCGACTAGAGGGCATTACGCGGCAGTTTGGTGGTGTGGCACCTCGCGCAACTGTAGCCGCAGGCATTACAGACATCACCTTTGAAGTGCCTGATGGTCAGTTTTGGGTGCTGATTGGTCCCTCTGGTTGTGGGAAGTCCACGATTCTCCGCACGATCGCAGGCTTAGAAACGGCAACCTCTGGCGATCTCTACATTGGCGATTGCCTTGTCAATCAGATCCCAGCACGTCAACGCGATGTGGCAATGGTGTTCCAAAACTATGCGCTCTACCCACACATGAGCGTGGCAGAGAACCTTGCGTTTGGGCTGCAAATGCGGCGGGTAGATGCGAAGACCACGCAGGAGCGGATCGAAACGGTGGCAGAAATGCTGGCGATCGACCATTTGCTCGATCGCAAACCGGGTCAACTGTCGGGCGGACAGCAGCAACGGGTGGCATTGGGGCGGGCGATCGCCCGACAGCCGCAGGTCTTTTTGCTCGACGAACCACTGTCTAATCTGGATGCCCAGTTGCGCGATGAGACTCGTGCTGAGCTGAAACGCCTTCATCAGCAGGTAGGCATCACTACCATTTACGTCACCCACGATCAAGTAGAGGCAATGACTTTGGCAGATCAAATTGTGGTGTTGGATCAAGGGCGAATTCAGCAAATTGCCGACCCTCAGACGATCTACGGCAGTCCTGCAAATCGATTGATCGCTACGTTTTTAGGCAGTCCACCCATGAATATCCTGGCGGCTACTTACGATGGCACCGCGTTTCAGATCGGTGGACAAACGCTACCTTGCCCAGAATCAGTGCAAGCCAAACTTCAGCCGCTTCAAGGACAACATTATGACTTGGGCATCCGTTCAGAGCATCTTCAAATCAGTGCTGATGTTGACCATCTCAAGGTAGAAATCAGTGTAGTCGAGCCACTCGGTCGAGAAGTGTTGGTGCGTGCTGTATTGCCAACATCGTCGTCTCGATCGCCAGAAGTTGCTTTCCAGTGCCGCCCCGATCAATGTCCTCGTGTGGGCGATCGTCTGTCTCTCACGCTAGATTTGAAGCAGCTCTTTATCTTCGATCAGCAGACGGGCAACACGCTGCATCCCTCTTGATCATCTGTAAAGCACACGTTTCCTGAAGTGAATCCGGCAATGCTCTTATTCCTCACAGCACAATTTCCTGTCCTTTCTCAGTAAACTGCACTGATTTGATCTGCCACTGAGAGTTATTAACCAGCGTCTTGCGGATGCCGCCGAAGAGGGCGAGTTGTTCGCAGCTTGAGAGAGAGTAGAAGCTCCGTTTGGCGTTGGCAGGCAGGCGGAGATCGACGATCGCCTGCTGCCCTTCTTTACTAACTCGATAGCCCGCAATGCTGAAGTCGCCGCTATCGGTTTCTTCTAACACTTTGGCGATCGCGCCTTCGAGTGATTGTTTCGCCGCGATCGTGATTTTTTGGGGCACCAAATCTTTGCAGAGACCATCAACTTTATAGACATTGATCGTTGTCTGTGGGGTTGCTTTGGTGGCTGTGGTCAGGCGATCGACCGAAGCGCTCGGAGATGCTACTGGTTGGCGGGCGATTGGTGCAGGTGTGCTAGGGGATGGCGTGAGGGGATTAATAGACGCAGGGCGCTCACTCACAGGCGATGGTGGAGTGCTGCAACTGCTCAAACTCAACACCGTTAGGCTCATTAAGCACGTCGTTAAAGACGTAGTGGCGACATTCATAGCTAGATGGCTGTAATTCTATGGGTGGATTTTTAATGAAGTGCCCTTCTTTACATTGTGTACTGGGCTGATAGACGTTAGCATAGGCTCAGCGGTACTTATAACTGGTACCGATGTCGCATTGTGTGGATTTCATGGACCCCAGTCCATCACCTTACAGTAATATCCTCCCCTAGCCAGGCAGCCTAAATCTTCCAGCGTGGGGGAGATTTAGGAGACGCTATGCTAACCCAGGAAGGTCGTGCTTCGCTGTCGGGTATTGCCGACTTAAATCGTTTGAAGTTAGAGCTGAATCAGCTTCAGCCTGTTGATATTGGTGATTACGTCGCCGACTTGCCACCCGAAGAACGAGCAATCGCCTTTCGCTTGTTGAATAAGGGTCAAGCAACGGAAGTCTTTGAGTATTTGGATCAAGACGTGCGCGAAGAGCTGATTGGGTACCTGCACGATGCTCAGGTTTGTCAGCTTGTAGAGGCAATGCGCCCCGACGATCGCGCTGAACTGTTTGATGAGCTGCCTGCTGGCGTGGTCAGACGGCTGATTCAACAGCTTAGCCCTGTAGAGCGACAGGCGACCGCTACCATTCTAGGCTACCCCGATGGTACAGCTGGACGGGTGATGACGACGGAGTATGTGCGGCTGCGTCAAGGCTTGACCGTGGCAGAAGCTCTCAGCAAAATCCGCCTGGACGACCAGGATAAGGAGACGGTTTACTATGCCTACGTGACCGACGATAACCGCAAGCTGGTGCAGGTGGTTTCACTGCGGCAATTGGTGTTTTCGCTGCCGGATGCGCTCATTAAAGATCTTGCGAGCGATCGTGTCCTTAAAGTGCGTACCGATACGTCTCAAGAAGAAGTGGCGCAATTGATGAAGCGCTACGACCTGCTGGCATTGCCTGTCGTCGATCGCGAAGATCGTCTGGTTGGCATCATCACGATCGATGACGTGATCGACATTTTAGAAGAGGAAGCCACCGAAGACATTCAGCGTCTGGCAGGGGTCGGCAACGGCGATGAATCCTCTCTCTCTCGCCCCCTGGACAAGCTGCGGAATCGGTTGCCTTGGTTGCTGGGCATTATGGCGCTTTATATTGGTGCCTCCAGCGCGATCGCGCCTTTTCAGACGACGATCGCTGCGGTTCCCGTCCTGGCGGTGATTATGCCGTTGTTTTCCAACACAGGTGGGACGGTTGGCATTCAGGCATTGACCGTGACGATTCGATCGCTGGGTGTAGGCGAAGTCACTCCGTATGATACGCTCAAAATTCTGCGAAAAGAGCTGCTGGCAGGCGTGGGCGCAGCTTTGGCATTGGGAGCCACAATGGTTCTGCTGGCGCTGATTTGGACACCACCACAGGAACGCTGGGTTGCTCTGGTAGCAGGTGTAGTGATGGCAACCAATACACTCGTTGCGGTGACTTTAGGCACCTTGCTGCCAATGGGTTTGAAGCGTCTCAAGCTTGATCCAGCGCTGGTCAGTGGTCCGTTGGTAACGACCATGCTAGACACGATCGGGTTTATTCTCTTTCTCACGCTGATCACCCTTACATTGCGATTTGTTTCACCGTAAGAGCGATTCCTGTCGCTGCCTAACTGATTCACTTCACGTCTTATCGGTCATGTTCCTGGCGTTTCGCTACCAAGCCAAGTAAAATACAACCTGCGACGATCGCCCACGGGCAACTGATATGGATTATCGAGAGGCGGGTGTAGACGTGGAGGCGGGGCGGGCGTTTGTGCAACGTATCCGCGGCATGGTGAACAGCACAACGCGACCAGAGGTTTTGGGCAACTTTGGCGGGTTTAGTGGACTATTTCAACTTCCTGCTGGCTATCGGGAGCCTGTGCTGGTGTCGGGCACTGACGGGGTAGGGACGAAACTTAAGCTGGCGCAGAGTCTCGATCGCCACGATACGGTTGGCATTGATTTAGTCGCCATGTGTGTGAACGATGTTCTGACCTGTGGCGCAGAACCGCTCTTTTTTCTGGATTATTTGGCAACGGGCAAACTCAATTCGGAGCAACTGGCAGCGGTTGTAGAGGGCATTACAACCGGTTGTCGGCAGGCAGGCTGTGCCTTGTTGGGTGGCGAAACGGCAGAAATGCCAGGGTTTTACCAGGCAGGAGAATACGATCTGGCGGGTTTCTGCGTTGGCATTGTGGAGAAGAGCGCGATTCTGGATGGGTCGCAGGTGCAGCTTGGCGATGTGGCGATCGGGCTTGCTAGTCAGGGAGTCCACAGCAACGGCTTTAGTCTGGTACGCAAGATTGTGAGCGATCGCGGCTATGACTGGGGCGATCGTCCAGGTCTATTCAACGGCAAACGGCTAGGTGATGTGCTGCTGACATCCACCCAAATCTACGTGAAACCCATTCTGGGGGCGCTAAAGCAGGGATTGCCAATTCACGGCATGGCGCATATTACGGGCGGCGGACTACCGGAAAATTTACCGCGCTGTTTAGGCACAGGACAGGCTGTTAAAGTTGATCCAACTGCCTGGACAGTGCCGCCTATTTTTCAGTGGTTAGCCGCCGCAGGCGATGTCTCTCCAGCAGCAATGTTCCAAACGTTTAATATGGGCATTGGCTTTGTCGTGATCGTACCAGCCGATCAGGTTGCTCTAACGCTCCAGTATTTTGCTGCTCAGGATCTGGCAGCGTCTGCGATCGGTGAAGTGATTCCCGGCGCTGGCGTTGTGGGTTTACCGGAGTAACTCTGTGCCCCACCCCCGTAAAAAGTTTGCCCAACACTGGCTCCGCAGCGAAAAAGCACTCAACAGCATTGTGAACGCCGCCGAGTTGATGGAGAGCGATCGCGTCCTCGAAATTGGTCCCGGTACAGGCATCCTCACCCGACAGTTATTGGCACTGGCTCAAGTCGTCGTTGCCGTTGAAATCGATCGAGATTTATGTGAGCTATTAGTAAAAAAGTTTGGCAAAGTCGAGCATTTTCTGCTGCTGCAAGACGACTTTCTCGTTGCCGATCTCGATCGCTTACTGATCCTATCTCCAGAGTTTCAAATGCCCAACAAAGTTGTGGCAAATATTCCGTACAACATTACCGGACCCATTATCGAAAAACTGCTGGGCACGATCGCCGCTCCCAATCCACACCCGTTTGATGCGATCGTCCTCCTGGTACAAAAAGAAGTCGCCCTTCGCCTTTGCAGCAAACCCGGCTCCACCCATTTCGGCGCACTGTCCGTGCGAGTGCAATATCTCGCCGAGTGCCAGTTTATTTGTGATGTTCCCGCAAAGGCATTTCAGCCACCACCCAAAGTTGATTCTGCCGTGATTCGCCTGCGCCCTCGCCCTGTTGTTACACCTGCCCAAAATCCTCGCCATTTGGAAACTATTATCAAGGCGGGCTTTGCCAGCAAACGCAAAATGCTCCGCAACAATCTGAAAAGTCTGGTGGATGGCGATCGGCTCACCCACTTACTGGAACAATTAAACGTAAACCCCCAAGTTCGTGCCGAAGACCTGAGCGTCGAACAGTGGATTTCGCTGAGCAACGAACTGCAAGAAAGTTGTTAGTTGTTGGTTGTTAGCAGAAGTCAGAAGTCAGGAGTCAGAAGTCAGAAGGCTAAAGGCTAAAAGCTAAAAGCTTAAAAACTGTACTCAAAGCTCTCTAGCGTAGCGGCGCAAGGTGCTATTCCAAACTCAAAACTTCCCCTGCCTCACCCCTACTCCCCACTCCCCACTCCCCACTCCCCACTCCCTTCCTCATGCGCTCCTACTCCCTTCTTGCTCCCGCCAAAATCAATCTCTACCTCGAAATTCTGGGCGACCATGTAACGGGTGGCGAAGACTCTCGACCGTCTGGCTTTCACGAAATGGTGATGGTGCTTCAGAGTATCAGTTTGACTGATCAGATTGATTTACGCGCTAATGGAACCGATGCCATCCGTGTCTACTGCACCCATCCACAAGTGCCGAATGACGCTAGTAACCTGGCGTATAGGGCAGCCGCGCTGATGAGCAAGCAGTTTCCTGATCGGTTTGCCCGTTACGGTGGCGTAGATATCACGATTCACAAGCAGATTCCAGTGGGGGCAGGGTTAGCAGGTGGATCAAGCAATGCCGCGGCAGTATTGGTGGGGCTGGGCTTGCTATGGGAGCTAGGCTTGACGCGGGACGAACTACAGCAATTAGGGGCAGTACTTGGTTCCGACGTGCCGTTTTGCATTGCGGGAGGCACTGCCCTTGCAACAGGTCGTGGTGAACAGCTTGACGTACTACCTGCGTTGACCGGTCGCTATGTCGTGCTGGCAAAATATCGCAGTTTGTCGGTTTCGACTGCCTGGGCGTATCAAACCTATCGACACCAGTTTGGCTCATCGTATTTGCGTCGGGGTCAAGACCTAGAGCAACGCCGTCAGCAAATCCATTCGGGTGACATGATGGCGGCGATCGGGCAACGAGATGGCACCAAAATTGGTCAACTGCTGCGAAACGATTTGGAAAAAGTCGTGTTGCCAGCACATCCTCAGGTCTTACAGCTACGGGAAGCGTTTCAGCAGGCAAACCCACTGGGCACAATGATGTCTGGTTCTGGTCCTACCGTTTTTGCGCTGACAGCATCGCAGGCACAGGCAGAAGCAATTCAAGAACGAGTGAAAGGGACGATCGCCAACCCCGATCTAGAATTTTGGATCGCCACCTTCAACCCATCTGGCATTCGGATAGTAAAGTAAGGAAATCAAGGGATTTTGGCTTGCAGATTAAGCATCCCTACCTCTAATTAACTCAACTTCACCAAGCCAACCAGCCATTAATCCTATGAGTGAGCCAATCTCTGATCCGGTTGTACAAGTCTCTAAAGAAGGCGCACCCGCACCCAGTCCACTACGCTGTATTGGTGGTTCGATCGTCGCTGGTGGTATTGCAATCGTGCTTTACAGACTGACCAGCTCGATCGCGATCGCCTTTGCCACCAAACCCCTTCAAACCGATAATTTCACTACGCAGCGCATTTCTGCCGCCGTCCGCACCTTAATTGTCGGTTTAAGTTCGCTAGGAACGGGCATCTTTGCCTTAGCAGCCTTCGGGCTTTTCGCTTTGGGCATCCAACTCTTGCTTCAGCGATCTAAGGAAGAATCGGCACCACCTACAGATTCTTAATTCACGTTAGAAAGACGCAAGTTGAAAGAACGTAGGAAATGGATGATGAAACAGTAGACAGAGAATTTAAGGACTGGTCTAGAGAGCGTAAGTTTGAATTAAACTTACAGCGGCTTGTAGTCCGATAGAGGACAAGAGAACGTTTAATCTCAAGCATTTTCAGCGTATCCCTGAACGACAAATTCAAAATTGGCTACAGCGGTATAGCGGTTCCCATGAGAGTGCGGTACAAGGGCTGAAGTTTTAAGATAGGAGGCAGAAGGAAAGCCGCCGTGCTCTTTAACTTCTGCTTCTGCCCTCTGCCTTCTGCCTTCTGCCTTCTGCCTTCTGCCTATAGAGAATCACTCCGCCTACCGCGTTCCAACAAACGCTTTTTCTGCGGGTCCTGTCATGTAGAGGCGATCGTCCGCTTCAGACCATTCGATTTGAAGAGAACCACCCGGAAGTTCAACCGTTGCACGTCGATCGCACTTGCCATTCAACACGCCTGCTACCAAAGACGCGCAAGCACCTGTACCACACGCCAGAGTAATCCCAGCAGCTCGTTCCCAGACACGCATTTTCAAGTAGTCCGATCGCACTACTTGAATAAACTCGGTGTTGATCTTCTGGGGAAACGCGGGATGCGTCTCAAACTGGGAACCGAGTGTTTCTAGTGCAACGGCTGCTACATCGTCAACAAAGGCGATGCAATGCGGGTTGCCCATGTTGACACAGGTGACCTGCCAGGTTTCTCCGGCAACCTGTAATGGTTGATTCACTACTTTCTGATCGGCTGCCACAAGTGTTGTAGGAATTTCGGCTGCCAGCAGACGGGGTTTGCCCATATCAACGGTAATCAACCCGTCTGCTTCAAGCCTGGGTGTAATCAACCCACCTAACGTGTGGATTTTGTACGATCGGGGTTCAGTTACGCTTTCTAGTTCCGCAATGAATTTAGCAAGACAGCGAATGCCGTTGCCACACATTTCTGGCTCCGAGCCGTCGTTGTTGAAGATTCGCATGGTGTAGTCGGTGCCATTCTGTCCCGGCAGGGCGAAAATGACACCATCAGCACCGATGCCAAAATGTCGATCGCACCACTGCACAGCGTCCTCTGGGGTCAAACGTGGCTCTGCTGAGGCGCGATTGTCGATCAGAATGAAATCGTTACCCAAACCGTGATACTTGGTGAATGCAACTGCCATAGATTCTGCAAATGTGTGGTGTGAAAAAGGCTCAGGTGAGGAATGATAGAAGGGAAAAGAAAAGGATAAAGGATAAAGGATGAAAAAGGCAGGAATGGTGAGTGTTCTGCTGCCTGTTTCAACTTTAGCCTTTAGCCCTTAGCCTTCAAGAGGGACGAACACAATGGCGATCGAACTAGAGACCGGGCTACCGAGCGTACGTCAAATCCAGAATCTAATTCGGGAGGAGACAGAAGTAGAGCTAAAGCTTGTGACGGGTGATCTTTTGGCTGGTAAGGTACGCTGGCAGGATAGCGATTGTTTGGCGATGGTAGACCAATACGACCAGAGCACGATTGTGTGGCGACAGGCGATCGTTTACCTCAAACCGAGACCATAGACTCTAGTCAGTGAGTCACAGCTTAGAATGAACCCGCTCCGAGTGTAAACCTGTGGGCTTAAGCTAATCCCCATTGGTCAAAGAGAAACGCATACTCAAAGGCAGTTTCTTTCAAGCTATCGTACCGTCCCGACGCGCCACCATGCCCAGCACCCATGTTGGTCTTGAGCAGCAGGCAGTTGTGGTCAGTTTTGAGCGATCGCAGCTTTGCTGTCCACTTCGCTGGCTCCCAGTAGGCGACGCGAGAGTCGTTTAAGCCTGCTGTGATCAACAGATTAGGGTACGCTTTCGCCTCAATGTTGTCGTAGGGCGAATAAGACTTCATATAGTCGTAGAACATCTTGTCATTCGGGTCGCCCCATTCTTCCCGCTCAATTACAGAAAGCGGTAGATGATCGTCCAAAATAGTGGTCACGACATCGACAAACGGTACGTGCGCGACGACGGCTTTGAACAAATCAGGACGCAGGTTAATCACTGCACCCATTAGCAACCCACCAGCGCTGCCGCCCAAAATCGCCAGATGGTCGGGTGATGTCCAACCCTGAGTGATGAGCTGTTCACTACAGGTGATGAAGTCAGTGAACGTGTTTTTCTTATGTAGAAATTTGCCGTCTTCGTACCACTGGCGACCCATTTCAGAACCACCACGAATATGGGCGATCGCCACCACAACGCCTCGTTCTAACAGTGACAGGCGCGCAGACGAAAACGTCGCTGGATAGCTGAAGCCGTAGGAGCCGTAGCCCGTGAGGAGAAGGGGATTAGCACCGTTTTTCGCCATCCCTTTTTTATAGACAATCGAAATCGGCACCTGAGTCCCGTCGGTTGCCGTTGCCATCAGCCGTTCGCTCACGTACTGGCTGCGATCGTACCCACCCAGCACGGGCGTTTCTTTCTTCAGTTCCCGTGTTCGCGTCTCCAGGTTGTAATCGAAGACCGATCGAGGCGTTACTAAAGACGTGTAATTGAATCGCAGTGTATCGGTCTCAAACTCTGGGTTGCTACCCTCATCCACGCTGTAGGTTGGGTCTGGAAACTGGATGTAGTGCTCCTCACCATTGTCAAGCTGACGCACGCGAATCGTCGGTAGCCCTGCCTCACGTTCGTAAAGCACCAGATGCTTGGCAAAGGCACTGACACCCTCTAGCAACACCGACTCACGGTGGGGAATCACCAAACGCCAGTTGTCCTTTGCAGGAGCCGCAACGGGCGTTTGCATCAGCTTAAAATTGAGCGCCTCATCGTTGGTCGTGATGTAGAACGAATCGCTGTGATGTTCAACCTGGTACTCAATGCCGGACGATCGCGGCTGAATGACCTGAAATTTGCCCTCCGGCTGGTTGGCATCTAGATAGTGAATTTCGGAGGTAATCTTGCTTTGAAGTTCCAGGAGAATGTAGGCATCGCTACGCGTTTTGCCTACGGTCAGATAATAGGACTCATCTGTTTCGTGATAGACCAATTCATCATCGCTCACGGCACTTCCCAACTGATGCCGCAGAAGCCTAAACGGACGATTCGCATCATCTACCAGCGTGTAAAACACGGTTTGGTTATCGTTACCCCAGGCGAACCCATAGCCAGTTTCAAGAATTTTTTCAGGATAAAGCTGCCCTGTGACCAGGTTCAGAAACAGTAGGGTATGTCGTTCTGAGCCAGTTGTATCGACTGAGTACGCCAAAATTTGATGGTTCGGGCTGACCGAAAACAGCCCTAGCCCAAAGAAATCGTGTCCGTTCGCTAAGTCGTTCTGGTCGAGGAGCAATGCCTCCGGCGCGTCTAAACTGCCTTCTTTGCGGCAGTAGATGGGATAAGCCTTGCCTGTTTCTGTACGTGAGTAATAATAAAACTGACCTTTGCGATACGGCACTGAGAGATCCGTTTCTTGGATACGAGCGAGCATCTCGTCATACAGCGCGGTTTGCAGCGCTTCTGTATGCGCCATCATGGCTGCGGTGTAGGCATTCTCCGCTTCGAGATAGGCGATCGTGCTTGGTTCGTCGCGGTGACACAGCCAGAAATAGTCATCGACGCGATCGTCTCCATGCAGTGAGAGGATTTCTGGCTGTTTGTCGGCGATCGGTGGTGATGCAATTGGAGCCACAGTGCGATTTTGATCCATCGTTCAGTTGTTTCAGGGCTTGTTTAAGTGGTTGGTCTATGTTTCTCTTTCAGATCTGGAGAGAAAACGTGAGTTAGGAGCATGGCTTTTTGCTTCACATTGCGTGATCACTCGCATCAGAAATCGAGTGCCTTCCCCTTAGAAGACCATAAAGCCATAAGTAGATTAAATAGTAATTTTTACTTATTATGAGGCTTAAGCGTCTAGATCTTGATCAATGTGGAGCAGAAAGTATCTTAAGATTATCGTAAGAATTAAGCTGAATTGCAAAAGCTAATCACCAATCACCAGGAGGACTGTCTATGGCGCTCGTACCACTGCGGTTGCTGCTCGACCACGCAGCAGAGAATGGTTACGGCATCCCTGCCTACAACGTCAATAACATGGAGCAGATTCGTGCAATCATGAACGCTGCTGACGAAACCGATAGCCCTGTTATTTTGCAAGCGTCTCGTGGTGCGCGCACCTACGCAGGCGAAAACTTCCTCCGTCATTTAATTCTGGCTGCGATCGAAACCTATCCGCACATTCCCATTGTGATGCACCAGGATCACGGTAATGCCCCATCCACCTGCTATTCCGCCATGAAGAACGGGTTTAGCAGCGTGATGATGGATGGCTCATTAGAAGCCGATGCCAAAACTCCCGCCAGCTTTGAGTATAACGTCAGCACCACCCGCGAAGTGGTTAAAGTGGCTCACTCGATCGGCGTGAGTGTTGAAGGCGAGCTGGGCTGCTTAGGTTCTCTCGAAACGGGTCAAGGTGAAGCCGAGGATGGTCACGGTGCTGAAGGCGTTTTATCGCACGATCAACTGTTAACCGATCCTGATGAAGCGGTTGAGTTTGTGGAACAGACGCAGGTTGACGCTCTTGCAGTGGCGATCGGCACCAGTCACGGTGCTTATAAATTCACCCGCAAACCCACGGGCGAAATTTTGGCAATCAGCCGCATTGAAGAAATCCACCGTCGTCTGCCCAACACCCATTTGGTCATGCATGGTTCTTCCTCTGTGCCTGAAGACTTGATTGCCATCATCAACCAGTATGGTGGTGCCATTCCTGAAACCTACGGTGTACCGGTCGAAGAAATTCAGAAAGGCATCAAGAGCGGTGTGCGGAAGGTGAACATTGACACCGACAACCGTTTGGCAATTACCGCTGCTGTGCGTGAAGCATTGGCATCGAACCCTAAGGAATTTGATCCCCGTCACTTCCTGAAACCGTCGATCAAGTACATGCAGAAGGTTTGTGGCGATCGCTACCAGCAATTCGGCAGCGCAGGCAATGCCAGCAAGATCAAGCAAATTGGCTTGGATGAGTACGCTGCTAAATATGCCAAAGGCGAACTTGCAGCCATCACAAAGAAGGCTGTTGGTGTTTAGCCTCTTCCTCTAGCGCGATCGTTGCGTGAAAGAGCCGGGTAGCTAACGCTACCCGGCTCTTTGCTTTCGTTGTCCATAATCTACCCATTGGCTGAACGCCTGACAGCCCCAGACGTATAATAGAAGCGATCCCCTATTTCTACAGGCTTGTGACTACAACGCCCCGCCCCGCTAGTCTTCTGCAAACGGCAAATGCTCTACCTCACGATCGTCCTGATGTGCTCGGGCGGTTTGGCAAATTCGGTGGCAAGTATGTGCCCGAAACCTTGATGCCTGCCTTGAGTGAATTGGAAACAGCATTTTATCAGTACCGCGCTGATTCAGACTTTCAGCAGGAACTCCAAGGGCTGTTACGCGATTATGTCGGACGACCCAGTCCGCTTTACTTTGCTGAGCGCTTGACGACTCACTATGCTCGACCAGACGGTTCGGGTGCGCAAATTTACCTGAAACGCGAAGATCTAAACCACACGGGCGCTCACAAGATCAACAACGCGCTGGCGCAGGTGCTGTTGGCAAAGCGTATGGGCAAACAGCGCGTGATTGCTGAGACAGGTGCAGGTCAGCATGGCGTGGCGACTGCAACCGTCTGTGCCCGCTTTGGCTTGAAATGTGTCATCTACATGGGCGTGCAGGATATGGAGCGGCAGGCGCTCAACGTCTTTCGGATGCGGCTCATGGGCGCGGAAGTATCGCCTGTAGAAGCCGGAACTGGAACACTGAAGGATGCGACCTCAGAAGCCATTCGAGACTGGGTGACAAATGTAGAGGACACCCACTATATCTTAGGTTCTGTTGCTGGACCGCACCCCTATCCCATGATCGTGCGAGATTTCCATGCCGTCATTGGGCAAGAAACTCGCGTGCAGTGCCAGGAAAAATGGGGCGGTTTGCCAGACCTTTTGCTGGCATGTGTGGGCGGTGGCTCAAACGCGATCGGGCTATTCCACGAATTTATTGATGAGCCAACGATACGCATGATTGGCGTTGAAGCAGCGGGCGAAGGCGTAAACACAGAAAAACATGCAGCTACCCTGACACAAGGACGCGTTGGCGTTTTGCATGGTGCCATGAGTTACCTGCTACAAGATGCAGATGGGCAGGTGACAGAAGCACATTCCATCAGCGCTGGGCTAGATTATCCCGGCGTTGGACCAGAACATAGCTACCTCAAAGATTGGGGGCGGGCAGAATACTACAGCATTACCGATGCAGAAGCTCTTGGAGCCTTTCAACGACTATCGCAGCTAGAAGGCATCATTCCGGCGTTAGAAACGGCACACGCGATCGCCTACCTTGAAACACTCTGCCCTCAGCTCCCTGGCAGTCCTCGCATTGTCATCAACTGCTCTGGACGCGGCGACAAAGATGTGCAAACCGTTGCGAAGGTTTTGGATTTGACCTAGCTACGACGATCGCGCGTTACGGTCGATGACTGTGTAACCAATTAGTTAAATCAGTTGGCTTCGAGAAATCGTGGGGATATGTATTCAAAAGAAGTAAGGTTTAGTGCCTTTAACAACCTAAAAGGCACCCCTAGTGGATGCCTTTTGATCACTGAACAAGGCTGGTTAGGGTTAAGCCCCTGAAGTCGAAGCAGCGGCAGCGGCGGCTTCTTCTGCTGCCGCCTCGGCTGCCACAGAACTCGACGGTGCTAGAACTGTGACAACCACGCGATCGGGTTCACCTAATGCCACAACCCCATCTGGTAAAACAAGCTCATGGACATGGAGTGCTGCGCCAACATCCAGCCCAGTCACATCAATTTCAATGGATTCTGGAATCCGATCGGGCGCACAGCGAACCTGTAGTTCGTTCAACCCCTGGTCGAGCGAGCCGCCGCTGTTTTTCACACCCGTGGCTTCGCCCACTAGATGAATCGGCACGTCTACATCCAACGACTCTTGGGAGCCGACTGAAAAGAAGCTTAGGTGATAGACATACCCACGCCAGGGATGAGAATGAACCTCTCGCAAAAGCGCTTTGCCCTTCCACGGCAGTTCTGGCACATTCACCTGAATCAGCGTGTTGTTCACTGAAGCGTCGCGGATCAGCAGTTCAGCCGTTTTTGCTTTGACGGTTAGCGAAACCGATTCTGCACCTTTATGACCGTATAGCACGGCGGGGATCAAGCCAGCGCGACGGAGTGCATTTGCCTTGCTGCCAGCAGGGCGTGTTTGACATTCGAGCGTGAGTTCCATAGTGAGTCAAGGGGAGTAAGGGGAAAGGCTAACGGCTAAAGGATAAAAACTAAATAACGGGTTTTACCCCTTAGCCTTTATCTTTTAGCCTTTCAAATTCAGACTTCTAGCGTGTGAGCGTCAGTCGGCGTTGTGCCGTTGGAGTACAGAAGTGCGCGTTTAGGACCGTGAATGGGATCTTCAACAATGATGGTCTGGTCACGACTGGCACCGAGCGAGACGATCGCAATCGGCACTTCCATCAGCTCTGCCAGCATTTTGAGGTAATCCAGCGCTGGCTGGGGTAAGTCATGCAGCGATCGACAGTGTTCGGTAGACTGCTTCCAACCAGGAACCGTCTTGTAAATCGGCTGACAGCGGGCAAACTTACGCGAGTTACTGGGAAAGTCGTTGCAGGTCGCGCCATCCACTTCGTAGGCGACGCAGATCTTAATTTCCTCCAGCTCATCTAACACATCAAGCTTAGTAATGGCTAAGCAATCAAGTCCGTTAATGCGAACAGCATAACGACCAATCACTGCATCAAACCAGCCACAGCGGCGCTTGCGTCCAGTAGTGGTACCGAACTCTGCACCACGATCGCACAACAACTCTCCCATTGTGCCATGAAGTTCGGTTGGAAAGGGTCCTTCGCCAACGCGGGTAGTGTATGCCTTTGCCACGCCAATCACTCGATCGATCATCGTGGGACCGACACCCGTACCCACACAAGCGCCACCTGCTACCGGGTTGGAGGACGTAACGTAGGGATAGGTGCCATGATCCAAATCGAGCAAGGTGCCCTGTGCCCCTTCAAACAAGATGTTGCGCTTGCGCCGGAACGCCTCATAAATGCGGAGTGAGCTATCGATGACATGAGGACGCAGGCGATCGGCATAGCCCAGATATTCGGCGATCACAGCGTCTGCATCCAGCGGCGGCAAGGCATACAGTTTTTCTAAAAGAACATTCTTATATTCCACCGTCCAGCGCAGCTTCTTCCGCAGCGAGTCAGAGTCCATCAGGTCGATGACCCGGATGCCTGTACGTTCAGACTTGTCAGCATAGGTAGGACCAATCCCGCGTCCTGTCGTACCGATCTTATGCTCACCACGACGCTCTTCCGATGCCTGGTCAATGAGCCGATGGTATGGCATCGTCACATGAGCCGTTTCTGAAATCAATAGATTGCGGGTAGAAACGTTGAGCGTCTCTAGCTGATCCAATTCTCCAATCAGTACCTTTGGGTCAATCACAGTACCTGACCCAATAATGCACTCTGTGTCGGGATAGAGAATACCCGATGGGATCAGATGGAGCTTGAAAGTCTGCTCATCCACTACTACAGTGTGCCCTGCGTTCACGCCACCCTGGTAGCGAACAACGACATCTGCCGACTTGCTGAGCAGATCCGTGATTTTTCCTTTACCTTCATCGCCCCACTGGGCACCGATGACAACGACGTTAGCCAAGAGTTTTGATCAGTACTAGAGTTTGCACAAACGTTGATTATCACCAGAAAGAGACACTCGTGTCAATGCTTTAGTACGAAAGATAGTTCGCTACAACACTCAGCCGTATGGCTGAATTCAACCCGGTCGCACTTTCTGATTACCGTACGACTTCAGTAGATTCGCTAGGATATCACAAATGAGCGATCGACATGCTGCCTAGTCTTTGTGACTTGCGCCTGCTTTTAGACTGAAACCCTTTAATTTTTACCCTAAAGAGGTGCTTGTGACTTTATATGCTGAACTACACCGTCACCTTGGAGGATCGGTCGTTCCTCGGGTTCTATGGCGGTACTTACAACGGAATGATGCTGATCTGGCACAACGGTTTCCCGCCTATCCTGAGTTTGAGGATTTCTACACGCGTCCCCGCAGCACTCTAGATGAATATTTGGAGCTGCATACGTTGGTGGAATCGGTGCAAACAGCAGAGGCGCTGCCTTACTTTATTTACCGCTTAATGCGAGGCGCTTACATTTTTGAGAATCTGGCTTACCTGGAGCTGCGCTATACGCCGTATCTCCGTACGCCCGACCACCTCACGCAAGCGCAGCGGATTGATTTGATGGCAGAGATTGTGTCGATCGTGGGCAAAGCGAGTCGACTCAACGAGTACCCGATCGTAACCAGTCAAATCTTATGTATGCACACGCGGTTGCCGTATGCAGTGAACCGAGCGATCGTTGATTTGGCGGCACAATCGCGGGACTATGTCTGTGCGATCGATGTAGCGGGTGGTGATAATCACTACGGTGAGCGGCTGGACGAGTTTGTTGAACTCTACGCGTACGCGCGATCGCTGGGGATCAATACGACAGGGCACCTTTATGAAACTAGAGAGGGTTGCTACCCGGAACTGCTACCGTACTTGATGCGCATTGGGCACGGTATCCAGATCCCCCTGCACTATCCGCATCTGCTAAAAGAGGTTGCCGAGCGTGGACAATGCCTCGAAGTTTGCCCCACAACGTACCTGCAAACCGGGACATTGGACGATATTTCGCAATTGAAGGCAGTGTTCGATCGCTGCTTTGATGCAGGTGTTGACATTGCCATCTGTACTGATAACGCTGGCTTACACAACGTTCGTCTGCCGTTTGAGTACGAAAATCTACTCACGCACGACATCATTGGGTTCGAGGAACTGCAAGCCTGTCAGGAGGCAGCATTCCGTCATGCCTTTGCCTGGCCTCATAGTCAACAACCAACCTCACTGCTCAATGGTTTGCTAAAGGTTGAACCCGATCGAGACAGTAGCAGTGCTTACGAGATTGCTCAGCGTTAGACACAAAAATGCCTGTAGGTCGTGCTTGCCGCGTGTTCCTACAGGCGCTCTAGTACTCAGACCGCTTTGACTAGGAACCTCGACTGAGGGAAAGCTCGATCTGCTTAAACTCTTGCTCCAGCCGATCGCGTAGCTTCTGAGGCACAGGGCGATTTTGATACGAGCTGTAGTGACCCGCTAGCGAATTCAACGCCGTTCGCATAGTGGTATAAGAATTTAACTTTGCCACAGAACCGTCACGCCGATAGCGAGCCGTAAAATCACCGATCAGCTGACGTGCTTCTGCCTGAGCAGCACTTCGCGCAGGAGAATCGTCGGGTAGCTGAATGGATTCTCTCAAATTGTTAACCACTGCCGCCGTGTCCTGGCGATAGTCTCCAGTTAAAACTGTCGCTGCTCTTGCGGCTGGGACAGCACCCGTCAGACCGATCAAAACGACTAGGATTAGAGAAAAAAAGCTTGATAGATAGCGCTTCATAAGCATTAACGAAGAGGAGTAAATAACCTTCTAGCCTGCTCTCGAAAGTGCAGACAAGAATCATCCTACCGCGATCAAGCGTAGGGATCATGCGTCTTCCGAAGGGGACACTAGCAATTGCAAGTCGCTCAACCCTTGGCTGGGTCGATTAAAGCCTTCGCTCAAACCCTTAGGCTGGCAATCAGCGATTTGAGTAGGGCTGAGCAAGCATCGCTAATGGCTGCTGGTCTCTCCGTGAAACAAGGTTCTTCCTCGACAAGACCCTAGCCGAAGCGACCGCTGACATACTCTTGCGTTGCTTGATGCTGAGGGGTTTGGAAGATCACTTCAGTGCGATCGTATTCGACGATGTAGCCTGTGCGCTGACCCTTCGCATTTGCCTCCACGTTATAGAAGGCAGTGAAATCAGAGGCGCGCGATGCCTGTTGCATGTTGTGGGTCACGATGACGATCGTGTAGCGCTCTTTCAACTGTTGCAGCAGATCCTCAACTTTCAGCGTCGAAATAGGGTCAAGTGCCGCACAGGGTTCATCCATCAAAATCACATCGGGCTGCACCGCTACTGCACGGGCAATACAAAGTCGCTGCTGCTGACCACCGGAAAGATCAGTGCCCATAGCGTTGAGCTTGTCCTTCACGTCATCCCAAAGGGCTGCTTGCTTGAGTGCCCGTTCTACCAGTTCATCCATGTCACCCTTATAGCCAACTAGCCGAGGACCGAACGCAATGTTCTCGTAGATAGATTTTGGAAAGGGATTTGGCTTCTGAAACACCATCCCAATCTGCCGCCGCACTTCTACAGGGTCAATCTCTGGCGCATAAAGATCTTGGTCGCGGTAAAAGATTTTGCCATCAAGATGAAAGATCTTAATCAAATCATTCAATCGGTTAAAGCACCGGAGCACGGTACTCTTACCGCAACCGGATGGACCGATGAAAGCGGTAATGCTGTTTTTGGGGATCTCGATCGAGACATTCTTTACTGCCAGAAAACTACCGTAGTAAATATTGAGATCCTGAGTACGAAAGATCGTTTCAGTTTGGCGGGCGGTGCTCTGGATGTCCGTCGTCATAAATCTAAAGGGGGTGAGTGGTTACTATTTCAATAAGACTTGAAGTTACTAAGATTAAAAGCGGCGCGGCGGCAGCAAACGACCAAGACTGCTAAAGCATGACGATCGCCGATCACAAAAAGTTAGGACTGTATGAGCCAGCGATCGCTCACAAACTCAACACACCGCCTTAAACATTATTTACGCCGCCTCGTAATCCAGCGCGAGAGGATGCTGGTCACTAGAACCAATGCCACAAGCACTAGTGAACCAGCCCAAGCAAGCTCTTGCTGGTTCTTGTAAGGCGCTGTCGCAAAGTCAAACACCAATCTCGACATTGTAGCGGTCGGCTCCCAGATGCCGTTAGTGAGGTAAGTAGCGGGATTCACGTTGACCGGACTCAAACTCAACCCTGAATTCCAGTAACGACTGAAAGAGGCTGTAAAGAGAACAGGCGCTGTCTCTCCAGCAGCACGAGCCACAGCCAACATGACCCCAGTCAAAATTGACGGTACTGCCGCTGGTAGAACAATCTTCAACGTTGTTTGAATGCGTGTGGCTCCCAACCCCACTGCTGCCTGTCGGTAGTCATTGGATACTGCCTCTAGCGCTTCTGCTGACGTACGTACGATCGTCGGTAGCATCAACACCGAGAGCGCTATGCCGCCAGCTACCGCTGAAAACCGACCAGTCGCTAAAACCACCAGAGAATAAGCAAAGGCTCCCACGACGATCGAAGGCACACCGCTGAGAACATTCGTGAAAAAATCGATCACGTCTGCCAGCTTCGTTCCTCTGGCAAATTCAGACAGGTAGATGGCTGCCAGCACACCAAAAGGAATACTCAGAGCCGCAGAAATACCAACGGTGGTCAGAGTCCCAACAAAAGCATTGCCAAAACCGCCGCCTGTGAGACCGGGAGCGGGCGGCAGTTGGACAAAAAGAGCCGGACTTAACCGGGCGAAGCCGTTGATCAGCACGTAAGAAAGCACCGCAACCAGTGGAACGAGGGCGATCGCAGCGCAGATATAGGCGACAACGGTCATCGCTGACGAAAACAACGTCCGGGGTGACGTTGGAACGCGTCTCATATTGCGCTCTACTAGAGGGGTATTCGCCAAGTCTGGATTCGTCATCTCAACCTTTTCTTAACTTCTATCAACTGATTGATTCGTTAGTCCAGTCACGTCATGGCAGATTGAGGCAGGCTTGATGCCACCGCGTTTAAGCGTACGATCGCACCTTAAAGCTTCAAGCTAAAGCGACGCACGATAATCTCAGCCAAGACATTCACCACAAGCGTCAAGGCAAACAGCACCAGCGCCGCATACATCAGTGAAGCCACTTGTAGTCCGCCCGCTTCAGCAAATTGATTTGCCAGCAATGAGGCAACCGTCGAGCCTTGAGACAAAATCGAAGCTGACTTAATCGTGTCCGAGTTACCAATCACCATCGTGACCGCCATCGTCTCACCCATAGCCCGCCCTAGCGCCAGCATGATACCGCCGACAATACCAGAGAACGCAGCAGGCAGCATGATTTGAAAGATTGTTTCCCAACGGGTTGCACCCAGCCCGTAAGCAGCTTGCCGCAGTTCCGCAGGTACTGCTGTTAAAGCATCCCGAGAGATGGCGGCAATAATGGGCAGGATCATGATTGAAAGGATGATGCCAGCAACATAAATGCCCGGACCGGAGGGTGTCGTGCTGAAGATAGGAATCCATCCTAAATTGCTATTCAGAAAACCGCCGATCGGCGTCAAAATTGGAATCAACACAAAAATTGCCCACAGCCCGTAGACCACGCTAGGAATTGCAGCCAGAAGCTCAACGAGAAACACGATCGGCTGTTGAACATGCGGCGGCAAAAAGTCTTCGCTTAGAAAGAGAGCAACACCAATCCCGATCGGCACCGCAATCAGCAAGGCGATAAATGACGTGACCAGCGTGCCGTAAATCTGAGTTAGCGCGCCAAAAATCTCATCGTTAACGCTCCAACGGCTGGTAACTAAAAAGCCAGCACCAAACTTTTGAATCGCTGGGAGTGCATCGGTTCCAACTCTGGTGGCGATCGCTACCAGTACCAACGCAACCCCAATACCAAAGGCGGCTGTAAGCCAGACAAAACCCTGATCAATCCAGCGTGAGGTTTGAGAACGCTGCCACGACATGGGCAAAGGCTGATTGGTTGGAGTCATAGGTAGTCAACTGAAGTAGTAAGCTAAACAACCCGCAAATGAAAATTTAGAATAGACCCTTCAATGCTCAAAAAAGGAGAGGCTGATGTCTATAACCACAAATTTCTCTGAAGCTAGACATCAGCACTTCCACATACGCGCAACAAACGATCCAAACCAGTCAGACTTAGTTGAATTCATCAACAGGTCAGCTACTTGGCAGAGCTAACTTTGATAGTGTCAACTGCCGTCGTGACTTTGGTGGAGATTGGATCAGGTAAGGGGATGTAGCCTAGTTCGCTAGCGTACTGCTTGCCATCCTTCAGCGCCCACTTCACAAAATCGTTAATTGCTTTTGCTTTTGCCGGATCTTTGGGGGTTTCGTACAGCAGCAGATAGGTCAGGCTCACGATCGGATAGGCACCTTTTTGAGCGGGATCAGGAACCTTCACTGCAAAGTCAGTAGGCACAGTAGCACCGTCAAGCGCTTTTGCAGCCGCGTCTGGCGCAGGGACAATAAATTCACCTGCTTTGTTTTGCAGAGCAGCGACCTTCAGTTTGTTTTCATTGGCGTAAGAGTACTCGGTATAGCCGATCGCGCCTTTAGTTTGTTGAACCTGGGCAGTTACACCTTCGCTACCTTTACCACCTGTACCAACGGGCCACTCAATGGTCTTGCCAGCACCCGCTTTCCAGGTCGGGCACGCCTTCACAATATGGTTGGTGAAGATGGCAGTTGTACCGCTACCGTCCGAGCGGTGAACAAAAGTAATCGGAGTACTTGGCAGGTTCGTCCCTGCGTTGTCTTTCGCAATTTTAGGGTCGTTCCAGGTCTTGATCGACCCATCTACAATCCCACAGATGGCGGAACGCGACAGCTTGAGCTGGTCTACACCGTCCAGGTTGTATGCCATGACCACGAAAAGCCCGGTTGAAGGAATCTGAACCGCCTTGCCGCGATCAGCCGGAACTTTTGCCTTATCAGCGTCTTTAAGCGGATCATCGCTTGCAGCAAAGTCAACTGTCTGATCCAGAAAGCGCTTGACACCTGCACCGCTACCAACGGAGTCATAGCTGATTTGAATGTTTGGATTAGTTTTGTTGTATTCCTGGAACCAGCGCTGATACAGCGGGTTAGGAGCAGTTGCACCAGCACCACTAATGGAAACCGTGCCGCCAGCAGCCGAGGAGGCAGCAGGACTGGCACTGGTGTTCTCACTTGGAGGAGTATTCGTCGTCGTTTGAGGAGCACAGGCTGCCAGACTCGCCGCTAGGGCGATCGCTGAAGCCGAGAACGCCCAACGGGCTGCTTTTAGAGAGGAGATCATAAATTCTGCAACTTAACACATCTGCACTAACGCTACCGTGCATCAGTAAAGAAGAGGTTAAGTAATCAGGATTACATCTCCTTTTGCAGAACCCTACGGTCTCAACGAATCATGCCTGCTGGCGAAAGTAGCTGTGATCGATACCCGGTCAACGGCTGCTGGACTGCTACAGCGGTCAAAAAACTGCGTGGTTTAGCGAGTGGAAACGATCGAAGCGTTATGCTGTGTGCCAGCCGACCAAGCTCAGCGCTAACGGCAAAGCACCCGACGCATGGTTTGCATATTGTCTGGCAGATCCATTTGAATCGCTTGCTGGATTAACATTGAAGGGACTGGAATGGTAGGCGTTGCCTGTACAGAATAGGTTAGTAATGTGCCGTTGTTGTAGTCTTGCAGCGTCAAATCAGCCGCAAAGTCATGAAAATTGCCTGACTCCAACCGAAATTGAATCTGCTGCTGTGCGATTTCGATCACCTTTAAGTAGATATCAACTTGCGCTGTGAGAAACAAAAAGGCTTTACTTGCCACCTGGTACAGTCGCTTGTAGCCATCCAGAGATTTTTGGTTGCTTAGCCTGGAGTCATTGCGCTGAAGGATTTCGCTCCGGGTCAACGCAGGAAAGTAATGCACCCACCGGGGATAGTCTGTCAACTGTTGCCATGCGATCGCCCGTTCTAACGGCAGGTACATCTGAGCCGTTACTGCACCACCCCACGCAGAATAGGTTCGGGTCTTCAACAAAATTTCACCGCTCAAAAGCTGTTTAGCGCGTGGTTCGTGGCACTGTTTCGCTAAAAGGTCAGTGACAGTTGTTGAAAGCGTCGTTGTACGGGTGAGCGTTGGTGCAGTAGAGGTCATCATTCCAGTCCAGCAACTCCTAAGCGATAAGAACGTGTCGAAACCTTGTTTGGCACCCTTAAGGCAGCGGCAGGAGCCAAGCGTTCCGTGTTACAGAAAGCATAACTCCATAACTGCAAAGAAAGGTTACGGAAGGGCATGAAGATTCGGCTAAGTTCGTGCAGGCTGCTGGTAGATGGACGGTTAGCTGGTGCGCGCTAACAAAACGGGGCAATTAGCGTAAACCCTCACATAGTCGGAGAGGGATGAACCAAGTAACCGATCGAGGTCAGGTAGCCCTTTAGCGATGGTTGGACGGCGATCGGGCGAACCCACCAGCAGCAAGCCGACGTTCAACTCATCGGCTAGGCGGCATAGCTCTTCGGCAGGTTTGCCAACACATGACAGGCAACGGTAGGCGATGCCCAGTCGTTTTGCCTCTGCCACTGCTGTGGCAAAAACAGGGTCTTGTTCAGACGCTTCACCGCTGGCACAGTAAGATTTGCCGCTCAGATCTGGATTAATGTGCGTCAGGATGAGTTCTCCATCCTTAAAATCGCGTAGTAGAAACAGCGCTAGCTTGAGGCTTTGACTCGCCGCTTCCGATCGGTCTAGCGCTACCATGACGCGGTTGATTTTCTTGATGTAGATGTCGTCTCTTACCAACAACATGGGGTGCGATGAGAGCTGGAAGACGTACTGACTAACCGAATTTTCCAGAATGGAGACTAGACGCTTTAAGCCTCTAGAACCCATGATGATTAGATCTGCGTCAATCTCGTCGGCGACTTTACAAACCACATCTTTGGGATCGCCTTCGCGGAGCAGCCTAGAGACACGCGCTGGATCAAGATTCAAGGCTTGAATGGCATGAGCTAAAATTTCGCTCCCTTTTTCTCGCTGCTCAACCATTTCAGCCGCAGTAATCTGAGGCGGAACGACATGTAGAACCGTAACAGAGGCTCTTTGCATAGAAGGAATACTTGCCAGAGCTTTGAACATTTCCTCGGACTGTCCGGTTCCAGAATCAGCTAAAAGAATTTTTTCGATCATGAATTTGTCTCACGCTTTCCGTTTTAAACAGCACAGAGTTTCTGACCCTCAGGGTTGGGTCGCTGGCAAGATGCAAGGCTGCGATCGCCCTCGCGCTTGATTGACCGACTGAAGGTTAAGCAATCAAAGCGGTGCTTGGTCAACTCTTGATAATCAGAATTCTACCTTTAACATTCGCCAAACTGATGCTCTCTGTTACTCATTGTTGTGTTTGTAATCGTGAAGAGCTATTAAGTAAAGCGGACAAAATCCCTAAAGTTTAAACAGTCATTTTAAGGATATGTTTTTTAATGCTTTATGAAGCGTTTAGCGCCTGACAGCCTTAGCTGGCTTACTTTTATAGTATTGATCCCTATACGATTAAATCTGCTGTAAAGAAACTAATTGCGAATGTGACACAAGCAACCGTTGATTGAGTTAACTAACGTAAACAAGTGGCAGAATGATTGAGATAAAATAAAACAAAAACATCGATCGCTGAAGCATCTGACTGTATGACGAACGACCAACCTGATCAACGTCAATTACCTCCCACTGGAGCCATCCAAAATCCGCTGCACGTTTCTCCTGGAAACTGGTTTGATTATTTAGTCAGAGCACAACCGCACCATACCGACTATGCAGGCATCGTCTGGCACGGCTCTTATGTTGCCTGGATGGAGGAAGCCAGAGTTGAGTGTTTGCGCTCGATCGGTATTGAATTTGCTGATCTCGTGGCGCTGGGTTGTGATTTGCCTGTCGTAGAACTGTCGATTCGCTACCATCAGCCTGTTCAGATGGGTATGGCAGCCGTTGTGCGAAGTCGGATGGCAGATACGGAGGGGGTTCGCATCAATTGGGATTATCAAATCCAGTCAACCGATGGGCAGGAATTGTTTGCTACGGCTCGTGTGGCATTAGTAGCGGTCGATCGCGACAAAGGTAAAGTGATGCGACAGTTACCTCCTGTCGTCAAAGAGGCATTAGTCAAGCTATCGGCACGTTGAGGAGCGTTACAGCTATCGGATAGAGATGACCGGGACTGGCATTTGGCTCACCGTCAGGATTTCTTGTCGTGCCCAGCGATCTGCCGCAAGGATGTCTTCCAGACTGGGGTTGGAACGGTTGTGGCTCTGGTAGCGATCGCAGACTTGCTCAATCAAGCGAGGAATGTCTAGAAATTGAATTTTTTCGTCTAGAAACAGTGCAACTGCCTGTTCATTTGCTGCATTTAAGACCGCAGGCATACAGCCTCCAGCCCGCCCTGCTGCATAGGCTAACTGCATACAGGGGTATTTTTGATGATCGGGTTCCCGGAATGTGAGCGTGCCAGCCTTGACCAGATCGAGCGGTTCCCACCTGGTAGCAAGGCGCTCTGGATAAGACAGCGCGTAAAGTAACGGCAGGCGCATATCTGCCCAACCTAATTGCGCTAACACAGAGGTATCCTGCAACTCAATGAGCGAATGAATGATACTTTGGGGATGGATGACGATCGCGATCTGGTCGTAGTCTGCCCCAAACAAATAATGCGCTTCGATGACTTCTAACCCTTTGTTCATCAAAGTGGCAGAGTCGATCGTAATTTTTCGACCCATCGACCAGTTGGGATGCTTAAGGGCATCAGCCACGGTGACGTGCGCTAGTTTATCGACGGGCAGATCGCGGAAAGCCCCACCCGAAGCGGTGAGCAGAATGCGGCGCAAGCCACCATCCGGTACGCCCTGGAGACACTGGAAAATTGCCGAATGCTCTGAATCGGCAGGCAGCAGTTTCACACCATGCTTTTGCACGAGCGGTAGCACAACTGGCGCACCCGCTATCAGCGTTTCTTTGTTTGCCAGAGCAATATCTTTGCCCGCTTCGATCGCCGCGATCGTTGGCAACAGTCCTGCACAACCGACGATGCCTGTCACGACCACGTCGGCTGTACTCCAACGAGCCACTTCAATAACTCCAGCTTCATCGGCTAAAAGAGTGGGTTGTGGATCGATATCGGCGATCGCAGCCTGAAGATCGGGCAACAGTTCTGATTCACACAGCGCCACGATCGCGGGACGAAATTGGCGAATTTGCTGTGCCAGAAGCGCTACATTGCGTCCTGCGGCTAACCCAACAATGCGAAATTCGTCTGGGTGCTGGGCAACAATATCAAGCGTTTGAGTGCCAATGGAGCCAGTTGAGCCGAGGAGAGAAATTGCTTTCACGATCGCCGAAGTCCAGTCACGCCTCCCCTATCTTACGCTTGCCGCGCACTTAACCTGGAAGAAATTCTTAAGCAGAGTGAGAATAATCCTGCAATTGTCAAAACGATCGCGCCTTGATTAAAGGCTCCAACGTTTATGGCTCGCCTGCATTGCGTTGCAGTATATCCAGAATGCGACGGTTTTCAGTTTGCAGTCCTCGGATGTCGGATTCCATGATTTCCATGCGTTGAAGGCTTTGCTGCATAATCTGCACGATCGCTTCAACATTCTGATTCGTGCGATCGGCATTAATGCGAAAGGCTTCCATGTCGCGCTGGTGAATTTCAACGGTGCTGAGTAGAACGCTGACTGCCATTTTGATGTCGATCGAGTCGTTTTCAAGGCGATCGACTCGATTGGGTAAGTCATTCGATTGAGCCATGATCTTGTTCTATCAGTGTTTACCAGTTTAGGCGATCGCCATTGGAGAGGCGATCGCTCAGCTCAGAAAGCAAACAGCGATCGCCTTTCTAATGAGACGATCGCTGTTTTTGACAGATACAGAGTCAGGTTTTTTGTCTCTCAATGGTTCACGCGATCAAACTGTACCACCAGCAGCTTGCAGACGAGCACGGGCACGCTTAAACGCCTGTGTTGCCTGAATGCTTGCCGAGCGATCGTCGTTTTGCAGCGACTGGTTATACTTCGCTTCTGCTTCTGTAAACGCAGCACGTGCTTTTTCTTTGTCGATCGTGTCGCCACGTTCGGCTGCATTGACCAGCACCGTGACTTCGTTACTATCCACTTCGGCAAACCCGCCTGAGAGGGCGATCGGTACCCAAGTTTTGTCTGACCGAACTCGCATCACTCCAGTATCCAGAGCGGTCAACAAAGGTGCGTGCCCTGTCAAGATGCCTAGTTGCCCGGTGGTGCTGGGCAGAATCACTTCTTCTGCTTCTGCATCCCAGATGGTTTTATCGGGTGCAATGACACGAACAGTTAGCATAGATAATTTTTCCTAAAGGCAGGACGGTTAACTGAGAGAGTTTTTAGTCATTGGTTGTTAGTTGTTAGACCGTTACTAACAACTAACAACTAATCGCTTTACCTACTTGCTTTCTGATTTCAGCTTCTCGCCTTTGGCGATCGCTTCATCAATGTCACCCACCAGGTAGAATGCCTGCTCAGGCAGATCGTCCAGTTCACCCGCAAGGATCTTTTTGAAGCCGTCGATCGTCTTTTCAAGTGTGACGTACTTGCCAGGAGATCCGGTGAATACCTCCGCGACAAAGAAGGGTTGCGACAGGAAGCGCTCGACCTTCCGCGCACGGGCAACGATCAGGCGATCGTCTTCCGAGAGTTCATCCAAACCCAGAATCGCAATAATATCCTGGAGTTCTTTGTACCGCTGGAGCGTGGATTGTACCGCTCGTGCTGTGTCGTAGTGATCGCCGCCGACGATCGCGGGTTGCAGCATCGTTGAAGTCGAATCCAGCGGATCGACTGCTGGATAAATGCCCTTCGATGCCAAGCCGCGTGATAGCACCGTCGTACCATCCAGGTGAGCAAAGGTCGTCGCTGGGGCGGGGTCAGTCAAATCATCCGCAGGGACGTAGACCGCTTGCACAGACGTAATGGAACCTTCCGTTGTAGAGGTAATCCGCTCTTGTAGATCGCCTACGTCTGTACCCAACGTTGGCTGATAGCCGACCGCAGATGGCATCCGACCGAGCAGCGCCGATACTTCAGAACCCGCTTGCACAAAGCGGAAGATGTTGTCGATAAACAGCAGCACATCTTGCTTGTTCACATCGCGGAAGTATTCTGCCATCGTGAGCGCAGACAGACCGACGCGCATTCTGGCTCCCGGCGGCTCGTTCATCTGACCGTAGACCAGAGCAATCTTCGACTCGCTCAGGTTGTCTTTGTTGATGACACCCGATTCCATCATTTCGTTGTAGAGGTCATTGCCCTCACGGGTGCGTTCGCCTACACCGCCAAACACAGACACACCACCGTGATTGGTCGCAATGTTGTTGATCAATTCCATCATAATGACGGTTTTACCCACACCTGCACCACCAAACAAACCAATTTTGCCGCCTCGACGATAGGGGGTCAGCAGATCAATCACCTTGATGCCTGTTTCAAACACAGAAGGCGTGGTTTCCAGGTCGGTAAATTTTGGTGCCGATCGGTGAATGGGGGACGTTTCGCTGGTATCAACGGGTCCTTTGTTGTCAACGGGTTCGCCGAGGACGTTGAAGATGCGACCTAATGTTGCGGGACCAACCGGGACATTAATGGGTGCGCCCGTATCCATCACTTCCATCCCGCGCACCAGACCATCAGTGGTACTCATCGCCACTGCCCGCACCTGGTTGTCGCCGAGTAGCTGCTGCACTTCACACGTGACAGCGACCGCTTGACCAGCCGCATTGGTGCCTTTAATGGTCAACGCATTGTAAATCGCTGGCATATCGCCGCTGGAGAATTTAACATCCAAAACGGGACCGATAACCTGCGTGATATAGCCGATGTGAGTTTTTTCTGTGGTGGTGACCATGCTCGCGCCTTACTCCGTGGTTTAGCCTCAGTAACTTAAGATAGCGTGACTCAGCGATCGCATACCGGGAACGATTTCCTACCGGAATGCAGTCTTGAATTTAAATTGTCACTATTAAATTGCCACGCTTAGCTTACCACTGAATGGTTACGGTGAATGAAGTTGGTGCGGAGTGACGGGAGTGAGCAGTGAGGGTGTGAAGGGGTGAGGGGAGTTTTGAGGGCAATCAGCGGTCAGCGGTCAGCAGCAGTTTCTGTCTTCTGCTCTTTGCCTTCTTAATTCCCTTTTCGTGTTGTCTCTCTAACAGTTGACCAGTAGGGACTAACCTTAAGATTGAAGAATAATCGCAAGTAGAAGTCTGTAGCTATGCAGGTGTTTGTTTTACTGTTTAATGCTGACACGGAAAATGAAGGCATCCACACGATTCGGATTGGCGATCGCAATCTGGTGCTGATCTTTGAGCAGGAAGACGATGCGACCCGCTACGCACTATTGCTAGAGGCGCAAGATTTTCCGGTGCCAACGGTTGAAGTAATGGAGCAGGCTGACATTGAGGGGTTCTGTGCAAGTGCTGGCTATGAGGGTCAGTTTGTGCCTGCTGGTTTTGTGCCTCAAACCGATGCCGATCGGCTGCTCTTGGCTCCCCCTGAAACTAATTTGGTTGAAACCGACTGGCAGGAAGACCAGAAGACAGAAATATCAGAATTAGAGCCAGAATCCAAAGGGGACGCGATCGCCGATGCAGAGTTGGAGCGCCTTCGCCGCCAACTGGAGGGGCTGCTGTAGAAGGCAGAGGGCAGAGGGCAGAAGGCTAGACTCGAATGCCCTTTTATCCTTTATCCTTTATCCTTTAGACCTTCTTTTTCTCCCCATGCCCAATCTAGACGAACGTGGACATCTACTGACGGAGCAGGCAAATCCAAAGAGCGAACATCTGGATCAGTTGACGACGCTGGAACTGGTGGATCTGTTTAACCAGGAAGATGCTCGAACGATCGTGGCGATCGCGGAGGCACGAGAGCAACTGGCAACAGCGATCGACCTCACCGCAACCTCACTACGGCAAGGTGGACGGCTATTCTACATCGGAGCCGGGACAAGTGGACGACTGGGCGTGTTGGATGCGGCGGAATGTCCGCCTACATTTTGCTCTGATCCAGAACAAGTACAGGGCATCATTGCCGGGGGAGCCGAAGCATTAGTCCGCAGTTCGGAAGGGTTGGAGGATCGAGTAGATGATGGGGCAGCGGCGATCGCCGATCGACACATCACCGCTATCGATGTCGTTGTTGGCATCACCGCGGGTGGCACGACCCCCTACGTTCACGGGGCGTTACAGGCAGCGCGTCAGCGAGGAGCCACCACCATCTTGATCGCCTGCGTTCCTGCCGATCAGGTGAGCGCTCAGGTCGATGTGGACATTCGCTTACTGGTGGGTGCTGAAGTGCTGGCGGGTTCAACGCGTCTCAAAGCTGGCACCGTAACAAAACTGGCACTCAATATTCTCTCTACAGGTGTGATGGTGCAGTTGGGCAAGGTCTACGGCAATCGCATGGTAGATGTGGCGGTTACGAACAAAAAGCTGCACGATCGCGCCCTCCGCATTCTGCAAGACCTGACTGACTTGAACCGTGAGGCTGCTGATTATCTCTTGGAACAGAGCGATCGCAGTGTCAAACTCGCGCTCTTGATGCATTGGACGGGATTAGGGAAAGAAGAGGGCGATCGGCTTTTGGCGGATTATCAAGGCAACCTGAGAAAGGCGGCTATGGCATCGCATGAGTAGCGTTCTCAATCACCCGTCACAAGTAACCTCGAACTTGACGGAGAATCTCCCAATGGTCGGGTGTATTGGGGTTGTTGGGCGGCTATCGTGTAGCGATCGAACAGATAGGGAGTTTGCTAGCTAAAGCACTTATTGAAACAGTGGAGTTCCATTATGGCAGAAGCAAAGTCCACACAAAACACTTCATCACGACTGAGTGTCAAGCATTGTACGACTGAAATTGACGGCACAGAGATCTTTTATCGGGAAGCTGGCTCATCGGATGCGCCCGTGCTGCTACTACCGCATGGTTATCCTTCCTCATCGTTCCAGTTTCGCAATTTTATACCTGTGTTGGCTGACCGCTGGCACTTGATTGCACCGGATTATCCGGGTTTTGGCTATAGCGACACACCCGATCAGACACACTTCAATTACACTTTCGAGGGCTATGCTGACTTTCTTGAGCGGTTTACTGTGGCGATGAACCTAACGCGATATGCGCTCTACCTGCATGACTACGGCTCCCAGATCGGGCTTCGCCTTGCTATGAAAGATCATGATTGGTCTAATGGAGGGCTTACGGGAAAATCTTAATTGGTTCCCCAAGTGCCAAGGCTATCTACGCGAACACCAGCCACCGACACTGATTGTCTGGGGTTCTCAAGATGGTTATATGCCTGAAGGCGCGGCGCAAGCATATCTCAGAGATTTACCTCACGCTGAACTGCACATCTTGGACGGTGGACACTGCCATCATCCCTCTGCGCGATTGACTCACTCGGTGGTCACTGCGGTCATGATAATTTGGTGTAGGGGTTTTGGCTCCGACTCTGAAAGTTCGTTTAGCGTAGGTTCCTCGTGTAAACTAGCAATGCACTGGCAACCCGCCTAAACCCAAAAACTTTCGCAGCACAGATCGTCGAGGCAGAACTTCATGGCTATCGTAGACTCTAAAGGTCGCTTGTTTGGCAAAGTCAGCATTTTAGATCTTGGCGCTGCCCTGGTGGTTTTGTTGGTCATTGTGGGTGTCCTGCTGCCTAGCTTTACGGGTGCCCAACTTAGCTCCAACGTCAAACCCGTTGAGGTGGATGTGGTCATTCGCAGCGTTGGCTCTCAAGACCCTAAGACCCTGCTGAAAGAAGGGGATAAAACCAGCCTGATCATTCGGAATCAGCCCTTTGGCGATATCAAAATTAAAGCGGTGAGAGAACTGCCCCGCAATGTCGCAGTCCCTCAGCCCAATGGCTCTCTTAAAGCCCTGCCTGATCCTCGACCTGAAGCAGCCCTCACGAAGGATTTTCTCGTGACGGTTGCGGGCGATGCCAACATGACCAAGAATGGTCCTCTGCTGGGCAACAACAAGATCAAAACGGGCACCAAGATTGAGCTTGAAGGCTTTACTTACGATTTTTCAGATCTATATGTGATTGATGTTCGCGTTGGTGCCTAGATGGCAAGCGCTACTTCAGCAGTGCGAGAAATCTGCGGATCAGGGCGATCGACACCGCTGGCAACTCCAACTGAGGGGTCAAACCAACGTCATCAATCACCTCCAGTGCCCGAATCGCTTGCGGGTTAAGTGCTGCCAGCCGATAGCCAATGTCGGGTTCTGTGAATTGCGATCGCTTGCCCCATAGCATTGCCGTCGGTACCGTCAACTGAGCAATGAAGAGCGCAAGATCGAAGGACAAATCTCCCCGCACGAACGAAAGCGCCGCATATTCAGCGTTTGGCTGTTGGGCAGATTCCAGGTACGCTTCGACGATTTCGGGAAAGATGCGGTCTGCCTGTGCAAACTGTCGCTGTTCGAGAAAGTTGCGGATGCCCCAACTGGCGGCAATGCCTGTGCTGTAGAGGACGCGATCGAGCACTGGCGTACTGACCAGTTGGGCAAAGAAACTGCGCGTGTAGTCTTCGCCAAAATCAGAAAGCCCCGCTGGTGCGGTCAAAATCAGAGAGTGGAACAACTCTGGACGGACGATCGCGGCGCGAATGACGATCGCGGCGGTTAGCGATGATGCCACCACAGTCACAGCGCCTTCACACGTCTGTTCCAGGAACTCAATGATCGTCGTGATGTAGTCCTCTACTTGATATTGCCGTTCTGGGTGTTCCGATCGCCCCCATCCAATCAAGTCGGGTGCCAGGATGCGATACTCTGACGCAAACGCAGGATAGACCTTCGACCATTCATATGCCGAGGAACCACCCCCAAACCCGTGAAGAAACACGAGCGTGGGCAGATCGCGATCGTTGGCTACCCAGGGCGGTGCGTCAGCCGTGTAGTAGACCATTTTGCCGAGTGACGTAACGGTAGAGTGTTGATCAAAACCAGGTGGGAGAAACATGCGCTTTGGTGAGAGTAGGACAGAGTGAGCGGCATAGAACGCTGTAGCAGTGTGGTTTATCTGCGTACAACGACTGACGTACCAATTCTCGCCCAGTTAAACAACCAGCGAGCATGGTCAACTGCAAGATTAACGCACCCATGACTGACTGGCGTACCAAAGCGACGATGCCAATAGGCTCCATGAATGGCATAGCTACCGCTGTAGTACATCGTGTAGGGCACATCGGCAATGTCATAATCATCGCCTCTCATACGGGCATAGCGATCGCGCGTTTGAATGGCAAAGACTCCGGTTCGGGTGGGCGTTGAAGCTTTGCCTGTAGAGATCAGAATCGCGTAGACAGGCGCTTTGCCTTCCCAGGCAATGAGTCGCTGGCTGGACAGCTTGATCTCAATCCAGCGCTGTTTTGATTGTTCCAAGCGACGAATTGCAGTTGCAGTAGTGTCAGTTCGTGCCACGACCGTTGGTGCTGTGACAGAGAATTGCGCGATCGCCTGCGACGGCAATAGACCGACAGCACCCGCTAAAATTAACAAACCCAGGCTTTGCTTGAAACCGCGAAGCAGCAACATCGTCGTTTACTCCTTTTATTGTTTTCTACACTCCTCTCTACGATTTTTCCCGCCTCAAAGCTGATCATTAAGCCAACGTTCAAAGCGGCTTTACAGTTGACTGTCCCTCCAGGTTCTAAGCTTCATCATCTTCTGGCAGAGGGGATCGCAAGGCGCTGCACCAGCGTTTTTGCTTGCTGGGCGATCGCGTCCCAATTGCCTTCAACCACTGCCTGCTTTGGAAATAGATTGCCCGAAAGCCCAACCGCGATCGCCCCAGCGGTCAAAAGTTCAGCAGCATTATCCAGCGTCACACCACCTGTTGGAATGAGCGGAATATGACCCAACGGTGCTTGCAGACTTTGAATGTAGGCTGCGCCGCCTAATGCCTGTACCGGGAAAACTTTGACGCTGCTTGCCCCTGCCTGCCACGCGCTGACGATTTCTGTAGGAGAAAGCGCACCAGGGGTGATGGGCACGTTTTGTGCGGTAGCAAACTCGATCAGGTTAGTAGCAACATGAGGCGTGAAAAGGAATTGGGCACCTGCCGCGATCGCCTCCTGCAAGTGTGCTTCCTGCAACAGCGTACCTGCGCCGATCGTACAGTGGGGCAAGTGTAGACGCAGTTTTTGGATTAACGCAGGAGCACGATCGCTGTTCCAGGCAATTTCGATGAGCCGGATGCCTCCAGCCGCTGCTGCCTTTGCCATCTGGTAGCCGCTTTCAAAGTGTGGCGCACGAATGACCGCGATCGCGCGAAACTGTTGTAAGAGGGTGTACCAGTCTTGAGGGGTCATGATGGAGATAACGCACGTACTAAGGATTGTGGATTAAATGACCTGTAATTCTGTGTAGGATGCCGTCAGCGTAGCGTAACGCATCGCTTCCGGGGCTTTGATGCGTTACGGCTAGCGTCTTTAGCGAAGCCATGCCGTAGCTTGCTTCTCGAAGAGTAGGCTATACGCATCCTATAAAATTCGGTGTGATTGAATTCTTATGCCTAAGTGCGATCGTCAATGCATGGAAGCGTCGCTTAATGAGCGAAAATTACTAAACTAAAAGCAACCGCTAACGATACGTTTGCTGAACGCGCTACAAACGAAGGAATCGCGCTGTTCTATGATGTGATTGCGTCCTGTCGCCGCCGCGTTGCCAAGTTTCATCTCAGTCGTTGCTCAAGAGGTTAGCACTAGCCAATGAACTATGCGTCACCAGAAAAACTCGCTCAATTGGCAGACAGCAAGCAGCGACTGAAACGCCTGCTGCGAAACAGAATTGAGGTGCTGAAAGAGAAGCTAGACAACTTTACTGTGGTTGATATCAATGGCAAACCTGTTGGTGAGGTGAGAAATTTGCTTCTTAACCAGCGGCAGCTATCGCTGTTGATTGTGCGACCTGATATCCACCGATATTGGCATTTTGTACTGCTGAGTAGCCGCTTGGTGCAACAGATCAGTCTGCGCGATCGCGTCGTTTTGGTACAAACCACTCAGGCAGACATGAGCTACCTACCAGAACATCAAGCCACTCAGCATTCTGCTCATCTTAGCGACGAGACCAGCGCACAGACTGACTTTAAGGCACCCGTTCATCAGTTGCCTGCCTCTTTGCTCACCGATCGCCGCCATCGTTTAAAGCCTGCAAATGGAACAATGACTTTTCTAGGTCAGGCGATCGCTCAGAGCGCGACTCCAACGCCTGGAAATGCGAAGCCGTTATGGGATGTTCCTGAACGACCGAAAGTACTCGCAGATGCCGTTGACGCTATGCCCCGATCGGCTCACTCTCAAACATCTGACCCTCAAACGCAGACAAGTACAAGCAAAAATTAAGGTGGCTCTAGCGCACTAGAACCACCCTAAACCCGTTGAGTAAGCGTCGAATGCGACTAATGTTACGCGATCGAAGCCATTTTCACATCACTATTTGCCAGCAGTTCCTGAAGTTCATCAGAATCCACTGTCTCTTTCTCAATGAGCATTGCTGCTAACTGATCCAGTACGTGGCGGTTGCCAATCAGAACTGCCTTTGCCCGACGGTATGCCTGTTCAACCAGATTGCGTACTTCGTCGTCGATCGCGGCTGCTGTCTCTTCCGAGAAGTCACGCTCAGCAGCGATGTCACGTCCGAGGAACATATTGCCCTGCTGACGACCGAGTGCAACGGGACCCAGGCGATCGCTCATGCCGAACCGCGTCACCATTTGACGGGCAACACGAGCCACTTGCTGAAGGTCATTCGATGCACCTGTGGTTACTTCTTCTTCACCAAAAATGATCTCTTCCGAGATGCGACCACCCAGAGCAACTGCCATTTGGTTTTGCAGGTAGGAACGCGAGTATAAACCTGAATCCATCCGATCTTCGCTGGGAGTAAACCAGGTCAGACCACCCGCACGACCGCGTGGAATAATGCTGATTTTCTGCACCGGATCGTAATCAGGCATCAGTGCACCGACCAACGCATGACCCGCTTCGTGGTAGGCGACCAACTCTTTACGCTTTTCGCTCATGACTCGATCTTTCTTCTCTGGTCCAGCGAGAACGCGATCGATCGCATCGTTCACTTCATCCATCGCAATCTCGGTCAAGTTGCGACGCGCTGCCAAGATTGCCGCTTCGTTCAGCAGGTTAGACAGGTCGGCACCTGTAAAGCCCGGTGTCCGACGCGCAATTTTCTCCAAATCCACATCTTTCGACAGCGTTTTGCCGCGCGCGTGGACATTGAGGATTTCGAGACGACCCGCATAATCGGGACGATCGACCACTACTTGGCGGTCAAAGCGACCAGGGCGCAACAGTGCCGCATCCAGAACATCAGGACGGTTGGTTGCCGCGATGATGATAATGCCTGTATTGTCCTCAAAGCCATCCATCTCAGTCAGCAACTGGTTGAGGGTTTGTTCCCGCTCATCGTTACCGCCACCCAGACCCGCACCCCGTTGACGACCCACTGCGTCAATTTCATCAATGAAGACAATACACGGCGCATTGGTCTTCGCTTGCTCAAACAGGTCACGGACACGGGACGCACCGACACCCACAAACATTTCTACAAACTCAGAGCCGGAGATCGAGAAGAAGGGTACACCCGCTTCACCTGCAACCGCACGAGCCAGCAACGTCTTACCCGTTCCAGGAGGACCCACCAGCAGTACGCCTTTAGGAATCTTGGCACCGACAGCCGTAAAGCGATCGGCGTTCTTCAGAAAGTCCACCACTTCACTCAGTTCAAGCTTTGCCTGATCAATGCCTGCGACATCGCCAAAGGTCACTTGAGTCTGCGGCTCCATTTGTACTCTAGCTTTCGATTTGCCAAAGTTCATTGCCTGACTACCCGGACCGCTCTGAGCGCGGCGCAGTAGAAAGAACAAGCCAACCAGCAACAGAACTGGGAAGAAGAGGCTGCTCAGTGCCTTCAACCAGAAGCCATCGTCTGTTTGTGGCAAGACAGCAATATCGACTTTGTTAGAGGTCAAGATGTTGATCAGCTCAGGATCGTTGGGCAAGTTAACCACGATGCGGTTATTACCATCCTGCACAACCGCAATGCTGCGATCGGCACTAATTCTCACTTTCTCAATCTTGCCTTCTTGAACCTTCTCAATAAACTGGCTATAGCGCCAGGTTTCTCTGCTTGGGGGTTGCTTATCAAAAAACGCTGTCGCTAAAGAAACGACAACGATCGCCAGCAACGTATACAGTCCAACATTTCTCCACCGCTTATTCACCGGGATTTGTCCTCCTTTTATAGGGGTGCGGAGTCTTTCACTATGCAATCGATGTTAACTAATATTAACGTACTCTCAGGAATAGCGGATCGCGGGTCGGGCAGTAAGTTTTAGCGCACTGCCTGTCTCCATGATGCGAAAACAGGGATGACTAGATCCTGTTAGTGTCCTTGCGTCTCCTCATCCTAACGAATGACTCGCCGTGGTGAAGTGCTAATTGCCGTGATGAACAGTTGGGCAGATTGGGATATTGTCCGCACACAGTGCTGGTATCGCATTCCTACTGTGCAAGTTGCAAAGTTAAAACAGCAGGGCTACTGGTCGCCTCAGTGGCTAGCGTTCTACCAAACCAAAGTGTTTGGTGCCGAAGCCTATGCCGTCAATGCTTACGCTCAAGTCAACCAGGTTTACGAGGTTTACCGCTGGGAACTCTTTCCTGATCAACCCAGAGATGCCAAGAGTGAACAACGCTACTGCAAGCTAGAGCTATCGCCGTTAGAAACGTTACCGCAGCCGATCGTCAGTCAACGCCTGCGCCGAATCGCTTTTATCGCCACAACTTGGGAGCAGTTCACTACAGCGAGAGCGATTGAGGATTTACTGACTTACCACAGCTAGAGGCACTAAGGTAGCGGCACCGATTTTGTCAAAACGGACTCCATCGTCTCTCGCAGTAAAGCCGCTGCTGGCAAATGTCTACTTCAAGTTGAGCTTTTCGTTCTCGCCGCCGTTTGCCTTCTCGCCAGTCGTAACTGCTTTGACAAACCCAACGGTTTTGGCTACCCAACCTGCTGGCGCATCCCAATACTCTGCGGTTTCGACGGTCACTTTGAGCAACGCGATTTCTGGCTCGTCGAGCGCTTGAGGAAACCAGGCTTTGAGTTCCGGCTTCCACAGGTCTTGCATTTTGGCACGATCGCGCACCAGTTGAGCCGTTCCAGCGAGGGAAACATAGCGCTGTTGGCTTGGCTCAGAGAAGCTGACGTTCACCTGCTCAACGCGATCGACCTCCACTATTTTAGGAGTATTCGCATAGGTGAAGAACCAGAGATCCCCGTTCGGCTCAATTTGCCCGTTGGTTGACATGGGACGGCTATGCAAGCTGCCATCTGCTGTAAGAGTGGTGAGCATACAAAAGTCAATCTCCTTGATCAGCTCTCGCAATTTCGCTAATTGGGCATCATTTGTTGTTGCTGTAGCCATTTTGTCGGTCTCCCTTAACTGCTTACGCTCATTCGACTGCTTAATTTCCTGTCTTTTGATAACACCCCATTCCTTTACTGGTGTAATCACAACTTCGGTAACTCAATGCCCTATCTCGCCGCGCGTTTGAGCAGCAGTCGTTTCAGACACGGGGATTTGATACGCTCGATGACTCAAATAAAGCTCACCTGCTTCAACTTGTTTCTTGATGCAACCAAATATCGGCAAGCTGCTCTGAACACAGATTCTATCGATCGCCTGATGTCTCTTTATCCCTCTCCAGACGTAATCGGGCGAAGCTAGCTTCTGCTCAATATGCCCGTAATGCTTTGCGTCTGTTGCTGCAAACAGAAGCTGGACGTGAGCAACGATCGCCGGACAATGGTGCGGTTAAGCTTACCGACGATCTGATTCGATTGGAGCGAGAGGCATTTTATCGGGAGACATTTGGGAACGAGGTGCTCTTTACCGATATACGACCGGACGGGTGATGGAGGGCGCAACCAACATTGACATTCATTTAGGTGCGCTGCTTGCTCTAGCAAGTAATGCCACCACCTCTTCCGTCAAACCGATGTGAATCCCAGCCGAATTCCATCGGATCGGCACACTTTGCGTACTTGCTGGCATTTTTAGAATATCCAAGTGGGGAAACTCTCAACAGAGACAGTGGTGATCGAGTGATGCAACCTTTTTGTTTAGCTCACGATCGCTCACAGGAACTTCATGATGGGCTTACGGATTTTCTCTGAAGACTGAGAACTTCTTAAACAGAACGTCCCTGGTGTGATCACGAGAGTTTTGCTTTGAGCTACATAGCACTGCACCCTTACTCTTGCTAACGCCACGAGAATGCCGAGTAATCGAGAAGAGAAACATGCATAAGTTTGTGTCTGCTGGGCTGGCTGGGTCGATCGCTTTGACAGTGGGTAGTTGCTCATCCAATGCTGATAAGAATGTAGTAATCACGCTTCCTCCAGAACCCTTTAGCACAGCAGAAGCGCCTGCTACAGAACAACCTTTTGATGCAAAGACAGCGCCGTTGGTGCCTCAAGTGGCAGCCCCTGAATACATTCCAGGTCTTATCCAAGCGACCAACGGTGACGAGCGGGCAAGGCAAGTACAGAGAGGCATTGACAGTCAAAAAAGAAGTGATCCGTTTGCAAGCTTGCCACTAGAGCGACAACAACCAAGTACTGACACCTATCGTCCAAGTGCCCCTCCCATCAGGCGATCGCCAACGCAAACCAAGCGCATCCCACGCTTGATACAACAGCGACCGACTATTGCCTACAGACCGAATTTCCCCTTTAGCAGGCAGTTTCCAGTTAAACCTGATGTAACTGTGCCCCCATTGACTCCCCGAACGCGCATTACTGCTGTGAAACCCAAGAGAACCACACCCTTGCTGCCAAACCAAAGCACTCCTTTTGTTCGCACATTGCCGCCATTACCATCGGCAAATTTAGCGAATGCGGTGGAAGTCAGTGGTGTTGTAGTGGTAGGAAGCGTGGTTCACGCGATCGTTAAAGCCCCAAATGAAGCAAATAGTCGCCATATTCGGGTGGGACAACGCCTTTCGGATGGACAGGTATTGGTCAAGCGCATTGAGCTAAACGCTCGCACTGAACCCGTTGTCATTTTTGAAGAAAATGGTGTTGAAGTTTCAAGAGCGATCGGGGAAAGTGGAACTTTCCCGTCAGCGATCCTTTAACGCCTCAATACGTGGGTTAATAAGGGCGAACTGTTTCTACGCTGACGTAAAGTCAGTGTAGAAACAGTGTTGTTCGTCTCACTGCTACAAGTTGCCCTAAACTCTGTGTCAGGTTTATGTCAGTAAAGCTATGCTTAGAGGCTAAAAGCCCTTAAAATGTGTACGTTCGCACATTAAATGTCGCAGTTCGCAAATCATTTTCGCTCGGTACAAGTAGCGAAAACAACGATTCACCAAGACTCTGGAGGATTCTCACCAGGAAAGCGACATTTTAGCGAATTCGCAAGTTAAGAGTCGCAAAGTCAGATTCGCAAATTGGGCGTCGTTTTTCTGAACCAACTTGCCTCGCAAATTTCATGTCGCATCTTCTAGCCGTATCAGGAGGATAGTGATACATTTTTACTATTCACGCCAGAAATACGGCAATCTACTATGGATGAAAGCCAAGCTGCTTGTTTAGATGCCGACCCCCAAGCCCTGGATGAGTTGGTATTAAGCGATCGCGCTTGCGATGCTGACCCATCCCAAATCCTGCTTGAAGCATCAGATTCGCAAAAACTACGCTTTCGCCTCGTTGAGTGGTTGGCTGGGTCGCCCAATCGAAAGGTGAAATCTGAGCGGAAGCAGGCGATCGCCCAAACGCTTGCTATCTCAACGCGTCAGGTTGAGCGGATGCTCAGTCAGTATCAAGAGGATCGGTTACGCGAAACAACAGGTAGTGAGCGTGCTGACAAAGGACAACACCGGATTGATAACTACTGGCAAGACTATGTCCGAACGGTTTACGAGCAAAGCCTGAAGCATAAGCATCCTCTCAAGCCCGCTGACGTAGTGCGTGAGGTGAAGCGTCATGCTGTGATTGACTTGCGGCATGAAGACGGTGATTATCCACATCCAGCAACGATTTATCGGCTTTTGAAACCCCTGATTGAGCGGCAGAAACGGAGGCAAAAAATCCGCAATCCGGGGTCAGGTTCTTGGATGACGGTTGAGACACGGGATGGAAAATCACTGAAAGCTGAATTTAGTAATCAGATTATTCAGTGCGATCATACGAAGTTGGATATCCGGATTGTTGATCAAGAAGGCAAGCTTCTGAGTTGGAGACCCTGGCTGACCACCGTTGTGGATACCTTCTCAAGCTGCCTCATTGGCTATCACCTCTGGCACAAACAACCGGGGGCGCATGAAGTCGCTCTGACTCTCAGACATGCCGCCTTACCCAAGCATTATCCACCAGAGTATGAGCTTGAAAAGCTCTGGGATATTTGTGGAATGCCGCTACAGTACTTCTTCACCGATGGTGGCAAAGATTTGAGTAAAGCAAAGCTCATCAAAGCAATGGGTAAAAAGTTGGGCTTTGCGTGTGAACTGCGCGATCGTCCTCCTCAAGGGGGCATTGTCGAGCGGCTCTTCAACACCGTTAACACCGAGGTTTTGAAACCACTTCCCGGATACATATCAAAGGAAGACGGTGGGGCAGAACGGGCAGAGAAAGAAGCTTGTCTGACGATTGAGGATGTCGATAAGATTCTCGCGAGTTACTTCTGTGACGACTACAATCACGGGTCTTATCCCAAAGACCCGCGTGATAGCCGCTTTGAGCGCTGGTTTAAAGGCATGGGTAACAAACTACCTAAACCACTGAATGAGCGTGAGTTGGACATTTGCCTGATGAAGGAGGAGCAACGGGTTGTGCAGGCACACGGGTCGGTTTACTTTGAAACCCTGACCTACCGTTGTGAAGAACTGCGATCGCGGCAAGGTCAGTATGTGACGTTGAGCTATGACCCCGACCACATTCTGACGTTGTATATCTACAGCCAAGCGACAGGTGATGATGTCGGGGAGTTTATTGGCTTTGCTCATGCGATCAATATGGATACTCAAGACCTGAGCCTGGAGGAGCTGAAGCAACTGAACAAAGTCCGGAGCACGGCTAAGCGTGCCCATTCAAACTATGATGCGCTCCTGGCTTTGGATAAGCGCCAAAAGCTTGTAGAGGCACGGAAACAGGAGAAGAAAGAACGGCAGCGCTCAGAGCAGCGAAAGCTGCGAGGCAACAGTAAGCAGAACTCGAATGTGGTGGCCTTGCGGCAAGAGCGGGCAGGCAATGCTGCTGGCAGTAGCAAACCAATGGAACTCCTGCCTGAAAGGGTTACACCCGAACAAAGGAAGCCTCAAGCTCCTTTACCTCTCCCCGTAGCGACTCCACAGATCCTTGAACCTGCCGCGTCTGCTCCTCCACCCGAAGAGCGACACAAGCTTGTAGTTCCCAAAAATCAGACGTTGAAGAGGCTTTGGTAAAGCATGGCACAATCACAACTAGCAATTCCGGTTCCGGTAGAGGTCTTGGCTCCTCAACTCGACTTAACCGATGTGCTCGCCAAAACGGCTGCGATCGAGGAACTATTCAAGACTGCCTTTATCCCAACCGATCGCGCCTTGCAGTATTTCCGATGGTTGGATGAATTACGCTTGCTGAAGCAGTGTGGTCGAGTCATTGGACCGAGAGATGTGGGCAAGAGCCGCTCGTCGGTACATTACCGAGAAGAGGATCGTAAACGGGTTTCCTGTGTCAAAGCATGGTCAAATTCAAGTTCTAAGCGGCTATTTTCCCAAATCCTCAAAGACATCAACCATGCAGCTCCAAGGGGCAGACGGCACGATTTACGCGCTCGCTTGGCTGGCTGTTTGGAGCCGTTTGGCATTGAACTTCTGCTCGTGGACAATGCCGATAATCTGCAACGGGAGGCGTTGGTTGACCTGAAGCAGCTACATGAAGAGTCGGGAGTATCCATCATCCTCATCGGTGGGCAGGATCTCGATAGCAGTCTGCAAAACTTCGATTTACTGACCTGCTTTCCGACGCTGTTTGAGTTTGACAGACTGGAGTACGAAGACTTCCAGAAGACGCTGAGGACGATCGAATTCGATCTTTTGGCACTGCCTCAAGCCTCCAATTTGGCAGAAGGGACTCTCTTTGAGATGCTGGCAGTCAGCACTCAAGCCCATATGGGTAGGTTGATTAAGCTTTTGACCAAGGCGGTCTTGCACTCGCTGAAAAAGGGGCATGGGAAGGTTGATGAGGTGATTTTGCACAACCTTGCCAGTCGTTATGGCCAGCGCTATGTCCCTCCAGAAGCCAGAAAGAAGCCAGAGTTGGGTGAAGGCTGAGCACCGATCGTTTTGAGAGGAGAGTCTGCGATGAGTCAGCTTGATGAAACGTTGCTCCGACTAGGGTCTGTGGAACCGTTGGAGCATGAGAGTCTTAGCCATTACCTGGGGCGGTTAAGACGGTTGAAGGCGAATAGTCTGCCCTCGGCTCATGCGCTAGGGCAAGCGGCGGGGATTGGTGGCATCACGGCTCGATGGGAGAAGCTCTACTTCAATCCGTTTCCGACGGAGGCGGAGTTGGGGGCGATCTCCCGCTTAATTGGACTGGATACGGGACGACTGCAAGAGATGTTGCCGAACCGAGGGATGACATTGCAGCCTCGCCCCATTCGGCTCTGCGGTGCTTGTTATGCCGAGGTGCCCTGTCATCGGATGGCGTGGCAGCACAAGGATATTGCTGCGGTTTGTCCCCATCATCCGCTGCGTCTGCTGGAGCGCTGCCCTAGTTGCAAGAAGCCTTTTCAGATTCCGGCGTTGTGGACGGATGGGAAATGTTATCACTGTGAGATGCGGTTCACGTCGATGGTGAAGTATCAAGAGAGAAGCAAGAAAACTAGCTGAGACGGGCGATCGCCCCCCACTCTGTCTTCTCTCTAAATGCCTTCAATGTAAGGCAACTTTTCTAATGCCGTCTTTGGGGGCTAAGGGAACGTGTAAGAGCTGCTCTCTGCCTTTTGCCAAGACTATAACTGCCAGATGATGTTTGTAACAATGAAACAGCATCAAAAGGGAATGTGAGGGGTTATGTGTCTGAATAGGCTGCATTAACACAAGACATGGTTGGCAGCGTCCTATACCTTACCGGTAGCAGAGACGCGAAGAGGTAGGACGGCAAAGGTGGGGTAAGTATCCTCATACTAGAAGCCTATAAAAAACGGCCCTTTTTTGATACCCCTTCCATTCACACCAGCAACTGCTGCTGTAAGCCACTTTCAAACTGCCTCCATGTCATACCCGTTTTTTGACACCCCCTATGCGATTACTCTTTGAAACCTCAGAGGCAGCCCGTGAGGTTGCCTTTATGCTGCGGTGCGAGTACGACGGATGCACCATGATTAGGTTATCGCCGGTCCATGACACACTGGCGCTAAGGACAGCAATAGAACTGACTGGAGCCGATTTTTATTTTGACGGGGATTATTACCTACTGTTGCTGTCTTCAGTGGCTGACACACTGACTCAAGCGAGTGCTAACCAACGGGCTGAACGCAGTAGCCGGAAAGCAGAGTTGGCCAGGATGAAATTCCCTTCCGATGTAATGCAGTAACATTGCCAAGATAATGGTTGAGCCACTTCTTGTAGGGATGAACGACTCAGCAAATTGAAATAGGGTATCAGATGATAATGGGGCGATCGCTGGCTATAGACCCAAAACGAAGTGTGACCTCAATTTGTGCACATTTAGGTATTAGTCGTCCGACTTACTACCGCTACATCAATACCAATACAGCACTAAATTGCCCCAAAATGTAGCTTCGCCAGGTTCAGGTGAAGCTACTCTACTTTAACGACACCGCGAAACATATTCATACCGCAGGTAAAAATGTATTCGCCTGGTTTGTCGGGTGTGAATTCGATCGCCGTTACCTGATTCAAAGCAAGATCAGCCGCAATCCGAAAATCAGGTAGCAGGACTCTCTCCAAGCAACTGCTGGGATCTTTGCGGAAGAAGTTGAGTTGCACAGGCTGTCCAGCTTTCACCACCACTTGACTGGGTTCATAGCCGCCATCGACTTGAATGGTTAGCTTTTGCACTCCTTGATCTAGGGTGGACTGTTTGGCTTTCGGTTTGCTTAAAAGAAACCACCAAAGCTCCAACCCAATCAGGAACGCACCTCCCGCTGCAACACCAAGCTTCACTCCCAACGGTTGCTCGATCCGTTCAAATTGCCCTTGAGGTGCTGAATGTGACCCTGACATCTCAGCCGCTCCTATGCCAGATGTCGTTCCTAAAAGTAGCCCTACGCTAGCTAAACCGCCTATGATTCTGCGTTTATGCAGCATTGAAGCACTCCTTTAGTTTGAAACAAGCTATGTCAGTGTCTTGGGTTGAAAGTTGCGTAACCGCAATGCATTGGTTACAACTGAAACGGAACTGAATGCCATCGCGGCTCCAGCAATAATCGGACTGAGCAACCAGCCAAACACGGGATACAGAATGCCTGCCGCGATCGGAATGCCTGCCACGTTGTAGATGAAAGCAAAGAAGAGGTTTTGGCGAATGTTCCGCATCGTGGCGCGGGAGAGTTGAATCGCAGTGATGATGCCCTGCAAGTCGCCAGAAATGAGTGTGATGTCGCTAGCCGCGATCGCCACATCCGTTCCGGTGCCAATGGCAATACCCACTTGCGCTTGAGCCAATGCTGGCGCGTCGTTGATGCCATCCCCCACCATTGCCACAATCTTGCCTTCCGACTGAAGCTTGTACACCTGCGCCGCTTTCTGATCGGGGCGCACCTCGGCAAAGACGCGCTGGATGCCTACTTCACGGGCGATCGTTTCAGCGGTCTGACGATTATCGCCAGTCATCATCACCACTTCTAAGCCCAGGCGCTGCAAGGCTCGCACTGCTTGAGCCGAGGTGGGTTTAAGAGCATCGGCAATGCCCATCAAGCCTTGGAGTTCACCATCAACCGCAAGCAGAATGACAGTCTTGCCTAAAGCTTCCAGCCGCTCTTTGTCTCGTTGCAGCGCTTGAGTGTCAATGCCTAATTCCTGCATCCAGCGTTGGGTGCCGATTTGAATCAATTGGTCTGACACCTTGCCCTGCACGCCGCTACCGGCGTGCGCCTCGAAGTCCTGAACATTTACTAGCGTCACTTCTTGGGACTCGGCATAACGAACGACTGCTTCAGCCAAAGGGTGCTCAGAACTGCGTTCAACCGATGCTGCCAGTTGCAGGAGTTTGAGTTCATTGCCATTGGCGGTGCCTACAGTCGTCATGGAGTCTGTGACGGTGGGCTGTCCTTGCGTGAGAGTACCCGTCTTGTCGAGCACGATCGTCTGAAGCTTGTGTGCCATCTCCAAACTTTCGGCTCCTTTGATCAAAATGCCATGCTCTGCCCCTTTGCCTGTGCCAACCATAACGGACGTTGGCGTTGCCAGTCCCAACGCGCAGGGGCAAGCAATAATCAGCACTTCCACCATCGTGATCAGCGCCAGGGTGAAGTTGCCCATGACCATGAACCAGATGACGAAGGTGGCGATTGCAATGGCAATGACAGCAGGCACGAACCAACCTGTCACCTGGTCTGCCAGTCGTTGAATCGGGGCTTTGGAGCCTTGCGCCTGCTGCACCAGCGTGACGATTTGTGCCAGAAAGGTATCGCGACCGACACGGGTTGTCCGAAACTTGAAGCTACCCGTTTTGTTGATAGTGGCTCCAATCACTTCATCGCCTGCTTGCTTCTTGACCGCAACGCTTTCTCCCGTCACCATTGCCTCATCGATCGTTGAACTCCCTTCAATCACCTCCCCATCCACCGGAATCTTTTCACCGGGACGCACGACCACAACATCGCCTAACTGCACTTCCGCGATCAGGACTGCCATTTCTTGCCCGTTGCGAATGACACGAGCATCTCTCGCTTGCAGCCCCACCAACTTGCGAATGGCATCTGAGGTTTGTCCTCTAGCACGGTTCTCAAATAAGCGTCCGAGTAGAATCAGCGTGATGACGATCGCTGCTGTCTCGTAATACACGCTGGGCATCAACCCCTGAGCCGTGAGAAAGCCTGGATTGATAGTGATCAACAGCGAGTAAAAATAAGCGGCACTGGTGCCTAAGGCAATCAACGTATCCATTGTGGCAGTGTGGCGCTTCAATGCTTTCCAGCCGTTGGTGTAGAACGATCGACCGCACCAGAACTGCACCGGAGCCGTCAGTATGGCTTGAAACCAGAAGTTGTGCAGCCAGGCTGGAATCAAGGGTAAGTTCAGCCCGGTCATCATGGGCAGCGACCCCAGTAGCAACACTGTACTGATGCCTGCCCCTACCCAAACCTTGCGGTTTAAGTCGCGCGATTCTGCCAGCCGGACTACTTTTTCGGCATCGTCTTCACCCGTCACCATCGCTGACTCTTGTAGTGAGAAGGCTGAGTAACCTGCTTCCTCCACTGCGTCTTGAATTGCCTCTAAGTCTGTGAGCTGCGCGTCATAAGTGACGGTTGCTTGTGCGGCACCAAAGTTCACACTTGCTTGAGTGACTCCTGACACAGTCTGAATAGCTTGCTCGATGCTGCTGGCACAAGAGGCACAGCTCATGCCTCGCAGTTTCAGGGTTGTAGTGTCCATAGTGGTAAAAGCCGAGTAAAGGTATGTTTTGAGGCAGCGATCGCCGCCAGAAATTTCAAGGGTTTGAAGAGGAGTTCACGCATCAAGCCTGCAAACGTTTTTGAACTCAGTTACCTTTGCTCTGAGTTTTGATCGCTGACATGAGAAAGCTGACGTTTGACAAGCCAAATCGTTAAGGGCGGCATCAGCAACCACATCGACAACGGCACTAGCCCAGTGCCCAAGAAAGGCATGGTTGGCATAGACTCGGCATACGTCCACCGATCGAGTGGTCCAGTCGCCAAGGCTTCAAAAATAACTGTGATCACCACTCCCACAAGTATAAAAAGGCTGATTTGCTTGCGGCTGGGTCGCTGCATCCATTGACGCGACTTTGCTATTGCTGCAACGATCCAAAAAGAGATCAGCGAAATGCCAATATCTCCCACTGTGGCGAGGGTGCAGTTTCTAGTTCTGTCGAGGCATGAGAACTCATTTGAAACCTGGTAAAACGGCATTTGCTGAACTTCCCAAACGAAAGACAACAGAAAGGAGAACATAGCCACATTCCATTCGGGTAGATTCAGCCAGTGCCGAGAGCCAATGATGTTCTGATGCTTTGACATAAGATTACTAATCCACTGTGTACCCTGCAGCAACGATCGCTTGCTTGACAATCGTTTCAGGCTGTTGAGTCTCGATTTTGACCTGCTTTGTTTGAGGATCGGCTTCGACTTTTGCAGTTGGGTCGATCGCCGTTACTGCATTCGTAATCGTGGTAGCACAAGCAGAACACGCCATATTCGGAACGTTGAATTCGAGTGTCATCATGTCAATCCTTGAATCACTACATCAATCATGGAGTTTCCACTGAACAAGAGCGTCAGGTGCATAGCTCAACGATGCGGTAGAAACCTGCTTGCATCACACACTGACTGCGGCTCGTTTACGGGCGAAATTGAATCGTTCAGTCTCTGCCCCAGTTTCCAAGTTGGGACAAATTGTTCGGGCTGCAAGCTCGGCTGGAGGCTGATCCTGCCAGCCTGACAACAACCCTTGCAGTTCAGAGCGCAAGAGTTGTAATGATTCAATCTGTTCGGTAGTCTGTTGCGCTTTCTGCTGGAGGTTCTGCTTCACCCTAGAGAGGTAGGCAAGCCATTACCTCCCCCTTCCGAAAGGAAGATGCTCTCGTACTTTAGAGCGAGAGCGATTTCATGCTGATTTCATAACTGCGTGCCACGGTAAAAGGGTGTGCCTCTTTAACTTTGGCTCACGCTTGCAAACGGTCTCTAGACTTGGAGACTTTGACTACTTGACCCTCCAGCCAACTGGAGCATCCAGAATCATAACACTACTCTTTCTAACCCTTTATTTCAGGCACAACGAACGTATGTCGCGCAATTTCTTCACAAAAACGGGTTCTCTGACTCTGGTGTTAGGAGCGATCGCCACTAGCAGCGTCCTTAGCGCCTGCTCCACTGCGGCTCAAAACCAGGCACAAGCCCCCAGCCCTGCTGCCACTAATGCCGGAGCCATGCAGGGCATGGATCACAGCAATATGGGCGGCATGAACCACGGCAGCAATATGTCGATGGATCTTGGTCCCGCCGATGCTGAATTCGACCTGCGCTTTGTCGATGCGATGACTCCACACCATCAGGGAGCCGTAGTCATGGCAAAGGAAGCACAGCAGAAATCCAAGCGTCCTGAGATCAAAAAACTGGCGGCTAACATCATCCAGGCACAAGACAAAGAACTGAACCAGATGAAGCAGTGGCGGCAAGCCTGGTATCCCAAAGCCAGTGCTGAACCGATCGCCTACAACGCTCAGATGAAACACTCCATGCCCATGTCGCAAGATCAGAGGCAAGGCATGATGATGAGCATGGATCTGGGTGCAGCCGATGACCAATTCGACCTGCGGTTTCTCAACGGCATGATTCCCCACCATGAAGGCGCTGTGGTGATGGCAAAGGATGCATTGGCGAAGTCAAAGCGCCCTGAAATCAAGAGACTGGCTCAAGAAATTATTGCCTCGCAGAACGCTGAAATCAAGCAAATGCAGCAGTGGAAGCAAGCCTGGTACAAACAATAGTTCTGGTTGCATGATTTCATGCTGCTTTCATGCCTGCCTGAAACACTGGTGATTAAGTGCTGTGCCAAGGAACCTGTAAATGACTCGCTCTCCAAAACACTCTACTGCCCGCCTCTCTGTCACTCTGCTGACATGGCTGTTACTATCAACGCCGCTGCGCGTTTTGGCTCATGCGGGACACGGCAACGAATTTCAGGGCGGGAGCCAAGCGGCTCAGTCCGCAGATGCGATCCAGGTCGATGCGGAAACGACAAAACGATTGGGCTTAAAAGTTGAACCTGTCTCGCGTCAACGCTTGGCGTTTGGCATCAAAACCACTGGACAAATTGAAGCACTGCCCAACCAGCAGGTGGAAGTGACCACGCCAGTGAGAGGGACTGTAACGCGGCTACTGGTGCAGCCAGGAGACCAGGTGAGTGCAGGGCAAGCGGTTGCCATCATGACCAGTCCAGAATTGGCAGAACTGCGAACCACTGCCTTAGATCGTCGGACGGAGGCGATCGGCTCCACCCAACAGGCACAAGCCGATTTGCGGCTGGCACAGCAAAACTTTGCTCAACAACAGAAAATTGCCGCAACAGACGTGGCTCAAGCCCGTACCCAACTCAGCTTTGCTCAGGAGCGCTTTGACAAAGACCGGGAACTGGCTGCCAATGGTGCTATTCCCCGCCGCACCTTTCTAGAATCGGAAACCAAACTGGCGGAGGCCAAAGCGGCGCTCACCAAAGCTGCCAGTCGTTTAGAGGTTTCGGCAGCAGCAGCACAATTGCGACGGGCTGAATCTGCTGTACAGGTGGCGCGATCGCGCGTGAGCTTAAGTGCAGAAACCTATCAAGCTCGCCTGCGACAACTGGGCGCGAGTGCAACCCAGGATGGCACCATCACGATCACGGCTCCCATTGCAGGCATCGTTGCTGATCGTGAAACTACCACAGGCGAATCGGGCGAGGATGCTGGCAAAAAGGTGATGACGATCATCAACGGTAGCAGCGTTCAGGTGAACGCCAACATCTATGAGAAGGACATCGATCTGATTCAGACCGGGCAACGAATCCAGATGACCGTTGCCAGCTTGCCCAAGCGCACGTTTCAAGGACGTATCAGCGTTATCGGTTCTACTGTGCAGGGAGAAACCCGTGTCGTCCCTGTGAAAGCCCAACTGGACAATCCGAATGGGGTGCTAAAACCAGGGATGTTTGCGGAGTTGGAAGTGCTCACCGATCGCACTCCCGCTGCACTATTGGCAGTGCCTAAGTCTGCACTGGTGACAACAAACGATAAAAAGACAATCGTCTTTGTCCAAAACGGCACTGCGTTTCAGCCCACAGAAGCCACCTTAGGCAGAGAAGCAGGCGAGTTTGTCGAGGTTAAAAACGGGTTGTTTGATGGCGATCGGATTGTGACTCAACGCGCCAATCAGTTGTATGCTCAATCGCTACGCGGTGGGAGCAAGTCAGCCGCTGATCACGGGGAGGAAACGGAGTCTACACCCGTTTCTAACTCACAACCTGCAATTCCCTGGTGGGTGGGAATTCCTGTGGGAGGAGCAATGATGGCAGGTGCATTTGCCGCTGGAATGGTGTGGGCAAAGCGCCACCGCAAAACATTCGTTTCACCATCCAATGGTCATACGACTCACGAATCTCTTGATGGCTTGAGTCCGACTGATTATGATGCTCACACTCCACCAACGCTGCCCTCATTAAAGTCAGCATCCGATCGCTATCCTCATCAATCGAGGTAAAGCGTCATGCTCAGTTCCATCATTCAATGGGCGATCTCTCGATGCTGAATCGCGGCAATAGGACAAGATTTTTGTAGAGGACTCCATGCACATCCATAATCTCGAACAGTGGGAGCACACTCACGATTTCTCCGCCAACCAGTATGAAGCAGAAAAAAGCACCCAGAAGGTCATGCTGCTGACAGCCACCACGATGATTGTTGAAATTATCGCTGGCACTCTCTTTGGTTCAATGGCTTTGTTAGCCGATGGCTGGCACATGGCAACTCATACAGCCGCTTTTGGGATCGCTATCTTTGCTTATCGATATGCTCGTCGCTACTCAAGCAGTCCAAAATATACCTTTGGCACTGGAAAAGTCAGCGCTCTTGGTGGTTTTGCGAGTGCGACCGCGCTTGCCGTAATTGCGCTGGTGATGGCGCTGGAGTCGATCTCCCGCTTCTTTCAACCTCAGGTCATCCAGTTTAATGAAGCGATCGGGGTCGCGATCTTTGGACTGGTGATCAATCTAATCAGTGGTTTTCTACTTCAGGAACACCATGATCATTCTCATGGTCACGACCACCCTCATGATTACAATCTGCGGGCGGCTTACATTCATGTCTTGGCGGATGCGCTTACCTCTGTTTTTGCCATCGTTGCGTTGCTGGCAGGAAAACTCCTTGCCTGGAATTGGTTAGACCCGGCGATGGGTTTGGTCGGCGCAGCATTGATCACCCGATGGGCGTTCGGCTTGCTCCAAGATACCAGTTCAGTATTACTGGACGGAGCCTCTGATCGAAAAACAAGAGCAGCCGTTACATCCGCAATTGAAGAGGACTCTGATAGCCGCGTTGTTGACCTTCATCTGTGGTCTGTTGGTCAAGATCACTTGGCAGCGATCGTCTCACTGGTAACGCATTACCCCAAAGCCCCAGAGCATTACAAAAAATTGCTGACTAACATCGAGCATCTTGCTCACGTTGTTGTGGAGGTCAACCCGTGTCATGGGCAACCCTGTGCCCCTTCTCTGTCTGGCAGTAATAGAACCACTTAATTTTTTAATTCGCTTATGCTGAGTGCCATTATTAAGTGGGCGATCGCCCGCCGCTGGTTGGTGATTTTGGGTGCCATGATCCTGACCATCTGGATTGTTCGCACCATCAGCCAAATGCCGCTGGATGTCTTTCCCACCTTTGCACCACCGCAAGTGGAAATTCAGACGGAAGCACCCGGACTCGCGCCTGAAGAGGTGGAATCGCTGGTGACGCTGCCGATCGAGAGTGCCATCAATGGTACACCAGGAGTTTCAGCCGTGCGGTCTTCCAGTGCCGCCAGTATCTCGGTGGTGCGCGTGGTGTTTAACTGGGGCACCGACATTTATCAAGCTCGACAGCTTGTGACGGAACGGTTACAGTCCGCTCAAAGTAAACTGCCAGAAGGCATTGAGACTCCACAAATTGCGCCCATCAGTTCACCGATTGGCACGATCGTCACCTACGCCTTCACCTCTCAAACCACTGACTTGATGGACGTGCGGCGCATTGTCGATTGGCAGGTGACAAACCGCTTGCTGGCAGTGCCAGGAGTCACGCAAGTGATCGTCTTTGGTGGCGATGTGCGGCAGTATCAAGTGCTGGTTGCGCCTGAGAAATTGCAGGCGTTCAACGTCTCCCTCCAAGATGTATCAGAAGCCGTGGCAGCAGCAAACGTGAATGCGCCAGGCGGCTATTTGATCACACCCGATCGCGAGAAGCTGATCCGAGGCATCGGGCGGATTGAAGACATTGAAGCCTTGAAGCAATCCGTGATTACGGCTCGTAATGGTACACCCGTCAGCATTACAGACGTTGCTGAGGTCAAAATCGGGGCCGCCGTGAAGCGTGGGGATGCCAGTGTCAACGCCCAAAAAGCGGTCGTTGCGATCGTCAATAAACAGCCACAAGCCGATACACCCACTGTCACCCGCGCTGTGGAAGCTGCAATGGCAGAGGTGAAAGCAGGCTTGCCAGAAGGGATTCAGGTGGCAACAACCTTTCGCCAGGAAACTTATATTGATGCGTCGATTGAGAATGTGCGGGAAGCCTTAGTCGAAGGCAGCATTATCGTTGCCTTGATCCTGATTCCGTTCTTGATGAACTGGCGCAACTTAGCGGTGTGTTTGGCGGCTTTGCCCCTGTCCTTGTTGATCGGTGTGTTGGCGCTCAACTGGCTCGGACAAGGCTTGAACACCATGACGCTGGGAGGTTTGGCAGTGGCGATCGGCTCTGCGGTGGATGATGCGATCGTCGATGCTGAAAACGTCTACCGCTGTCTGCGAGAAAACAAATATGCTCCCAAGCCCCGCCCTGTTTTAGAAGTCGTTTTTGAAGGGTGTCAGGAAGTGCGCGATTCGGTGTTTGGAGCCACGATTATTACCGTCGTTGTCTTCTCGCCCATCTTTGCGCTCACGGGTGTCGAAGGCAGTATTTTCATCCCAATGGGCTTGGGCTACCTGGCGGCAGTGTTAGCGTCTAGCGTCGTCGCCTTGACCGTCACGCCTGCTCTGTGCGCGCTTTTGCTGCCCTATGGTCGCTTGCCCGAACGAGAACCGTGGGTTGCCCGGTTTTTCAAAAGACTGTATCTACCGCTGCTCACGTTTGCGATGCGACGATCGACTGTTATTTTCGGCATCGCGGCAGCAAGTTTAGTAGCGGCGGTAATCGTGGTGCCGTCGTTTGGGCGCACCTTTCTCCCAGAGTTTCAGGAGCAATCGCTGGTTAACACGCTGCTGCTCTACCCTGGCTCATCGCTGGAAGCAACAAATAGCGCTGCTTCCGTGCTGGAACACAAGCTGAAAGACAATCCCCGCTTTCAAAGCATTCAAGTGCGATCGGGACGAGCAGCAGGTGATGCGGATGCCGCAGGTGTGAATCTGGCTCACCTGGATGTGGAGTTGAGCGAGACGGGCATGAAAGACCGCAAAGCCAGCGTGGAACTGTTACGCGAGGAGTTTAGCAAAGTGCCAGGAGCCGCACCAAATGTCGGTGGCTTCATTTCGCACCGGATGGATGAAGTGCTGTCCGGGGTGCGAAGCGCGATCGCCGTCAAAATCTTCGGTCCTGAACTGGAACAACTCCGCACTCTGGGACAGCAGGTGAATGATGCCATGCAGTCAGTTGAAGGCATTGTCGATCTCCAGTTGGAACCGCAAATTCCAGTCGAGCAGATTCAGCTTCAGTTCGATCGCGTTGCCGCTGCTCGCTATGGTTTAACGATCGGGCAACTGTCAGAAACGATTGAAACCGCGCTGAATGGACGAGTGGTGTCGCAAGTGTTGGAGCAACAGCAAACCTTCGACCTGGTGGTGTGGCTAGAACCAGAAGCCCGTCAAAGCTTAGACACCATTGGCAACTTAAGGGTTGATACGCCCAGTGGCAATAAGATTCCACTGGCACAGGTGGCAACGGTTAAGGACGGCACGGGACCAAACACGATTAACCGGGAAAATGTCTCTCGCTTGCTGGTAGTCGCTGCTAACGCCCAGGGGCGAGACTTGCGCTCGGTCGTGAATAATATTCAAGCCAACGTCAAACAACAGGTGCAGCTTCCTGCTGGTTACTACATCCAGTACGCGGGGCAATTTGAAGCGGAGGAACGCGCCAGCCAAAACATTGTGCTCTTTAGTGCGATCGCCTTCGTTGTCATCACGATCATCATGTATCTCTCGGTGAAATCGGTTGCGTCCACCGTCATGATTATGATCAATCTGCCTCTAGCGTTGGTCGGTGGCGTAATTGCAGTGGCAATGACGGGCGGCATTTTGTCTATCGCCTCACTCGTGGGCTTTGTCACGCTGTTTGGGGTTGCCACCCGCAATGGTTTGCTGCTGGTAGACAACTACAACACCAAATTTGCCGCTGGCATACCGTTGAAAGATTTGCTCATCCAAGGGTCGATGGAACGACTTAACGCGATCCTGATGACAGCGTTTACCTCAGCCTTAGGATTAGCGCCTCTGGTTGTGGCTGGTGGACCTGGGAAAGAGTTACTACAGCCGTTGTCGATCGTTGTTCTAGGTGGACTCTTCACCTCTACCGCCCTGACGCTGCTGATCTTACCTGCGCTCTACGCCAAGTTCGGCAAGTATCTCTTTCCCAAACGGTCAATCGTTGAGAACGGCAAAGTCTCCCAATCAGAGATGGAACGTTTGTCAGGAAAGGCTTAACCGTTTGAGTCAAACAGTTTTGTTCATTCAATCAGGAGAAACATCATGCAATTGAAAATGAATGTGATGACAATGACGGCGATCGGACTGCTCTTCTTGGGCGCTTGCAGCAGTGGCAACCAATCAACCGCTCCTACCAGTAGCCCTGCGGCTTCTGCGCCTGTAGCAACTCAACCTTCTACTGCCGCTGCTCCTGCTGCTAAAGCTGAGACTGGTGAGAATCACGGTGGGCAGGGCGGACAAGTCATTGAGTCAGGTGTCTATCATCTAGAGCTCGTAACTGCAAAAGAAGCAACAGCGACTCACATCGACTTCTTCTTGCAAAAAGGCGACAACCACGAACCGATTCCCAATGCAAAGGTCACGGCTCAACTACAATTACCCGACGGCAGTCAGAAAGCGTTACCCATGAAGTATGACGCTGGCGATAAGCATTACACGGCAATCCTGCCCAGTGCTGCTGCAGGAGAGTACAAAGTTGCCATTCTGTCAGACATCAACGGCGAGAAGGTGAATGGGCGCTTCAGCTTTAAGCAATAAGACTGAGTTTCATTTCATGCTGATTTCATTTCTCAGCCTTAAGCTGGAAATAGGGCTGCTCTGAAAGAGCCTTTGATAGTCTGTTTAATGATTCAGTTAGGAGCAAACATGAACAAATTACACGGAATTAAGGTTGCTGCTGCTGGCGTGATCGCCCTACTGTCCATTGCAACGATCGCGGTTGGTAGTGGTTTGGCTCAAGAGAATCAGAAACCTGTTGCTCCAGAGAATCAGAAACCTGCCGCTCAGACTGAGCAAATGAGCGGTTGTGAGTGCTGCAAAAAAATGATGGAGAAAAAGATGAACGACAGTGAGAACAAAATGCCTGGAATGAATCCCCCAGCGCCATCAGGAAAGTAGGTGTCGTTAGTCTCCTTGGACTGATTGATTGAGCTTTTCCTAACCATCGGAGGTGTTTCAATGAACACCTCTGGTTCAGAGCACAGCGTTGCCAGACAGGTACGGCTGTTTATCAAGCGATCGTATGCGAGTGTTACTGGTGGAAGATGAACCCGATTTAGGTACCGCAATTCATCGTGTCCTGCATCGAGAAAGGTACGTGGTGGACTGGGTTCAAGATGGCAGCGAAGCTTGGGCTTACCTTGATAACTCCAGCGTTCACTATACTTTAGCCATTTTAGACTGGATGCTACCCGGACTGACTGGTGTAGAGTTGTGCCAACGGCTCCGCCGTCAGCATAACCCACTCCCCATTCTGCTGCTGACTGCGAGAGATCGCATGGAAGATAAAGTCGCTGGACTCGATGCCGGAGCCGATGATTATCTGGTCAAGCCGTTTGGTATGGCAGAACTTTTGGCACGCCTGCGGGCGCTGCAAAGGCGATCGCCCGAACTTCACCCCCAACAACTTCAAGTCGGTAAGCTGATGCTCGACTACGGCGCACACACGGTTTCCTGGCAAGATTCTAAGGGTCAACAAGCCCCGATTGCTCTAACCGCAAAAGAGTTTCAGACACTGGAATACTTTATGAAACATCCCAGCCAGGTGGTAACGAGCCAGCAAATCATGAATCAACTCTGGGAAGTCGGCGCAGAGCCAACCAACAACGCGGTAGCTGCTCAAATTCGGCTACTGCGACGTAAGCTTGCGGAAGTCGGATGTGACGGGCTCATTGAAACGATGCATGGCATTGGCTACCGATTCAACGTTCCTTATGCGCCAAAATAAGCTGTTCAACCGCACTCGTGCTCAACTTGCAGGCTGTTATGCCGGAGTCATGGGCTTAATCTTAAGCTTGAGCGGACTGTGCACCCACCAAATGTTAGCCGTTGCTCATTGGCAAGCGGTTGAACAAGAACTGGAATCGATTTCGGGGACGCTGCACGACACTCTGGAACCAAAGCTCAAACAACCCGATCACCTTGAGCCTGCGAGCACGCAAGCCTTACCAGGATTGTGTCTTGCCGAAACGGATTGCTCCAATGACGCTCAAAATCGGCATATCCTCGGCATTGTGCAACAAGGCAGCTACTACATCCGCTTCTTTACGCAGTCTGGACAACTGTTGGCGAGTTTGGGCAGTCAGCCAGATGGGTTGCCACCACCAGCCACCAAAGAGGGCTGGAACACGTTACGCAACCAGAGCGGCACGCGCTATCACCAAACGACGCTGTTGCTAAAAACTGCCACTGGGTCTGCTTGGGGCTACATGCAAATCGGGCGATCACTAAAAGAGTATGACGACTATCTCACCACGCTGCGACTATTACTGGCAGTTGGGCTACCGCTCTCCATGCTGGCGGTTGCAGGCGCAGGGTGGTGGCTGGCTGGGCTGGCGATGCGACCCGTCTACCAGTCCTATCAACAAATGCAACAGTTCACCGCTGACGCTGCCCACGAACTCCGCACTCCCATAGCTGCCATCCGTGCCACTGTTGAGTCGGTTCAGGATGAGGATGATCTGTCAACTGAAGAAATGCAGGAAACATTAGCGGTAGTCGATCGCCAAAACAATCGCCTAGCAAGCCTAGTACAAGATCTCTTGTTGCTGTCTCGGATAGATCAAAAGGTTTTGGCAGAAAAACGTCAAACCTGTTGCCTCAACGACTTGCTTTCTGATTTAGTAGAAAGCTTATTAGTGTTAGAAATTGCCGCTTCCATCAAGCTATTAACGCAGTTTCGAGTCAAGGAGCCGCTGTATGTCATGGGTGATGAAAATCAACTGGGACGCTTATTTTCTAACCTCATCGTCAACGCCCTGCAATACACTCCCCCTGGTGGAATCGTAACAGTGATTTTAGAGCGAGATGAATCCCACGCGTTGATCCAGGTTCAAGACAATGGCATTGGCATCGCCTCAGTAGACCAATCCCGTATTTTCGATCGCTTTTACCGAGTGAGTTCTGATCGCTCTCGCCAAACTGGAGGAGTAGGGTTGGGACTGGCAATTGCAAAGGCGACCGCCCAATCGCATCATGGCAGCATTACAGTCGAGAGTGAGTTGAGCAGGGGCAGCACATTCACTGTACGCTTGCCCTTAATTTAGGGAATGAAATGAGGACTGTTATACGTTACATCTTTTTTAGCTCAACACTATGGGGAGTGTCGGCTGAAGCCGCTCCCTTAGCTGCCTTCTCCTTCAGTTCGCTGTAGCGATCGGTCAGATAATCCATCTGCTCTCGTAGCAGCAGGGTGAATTTGTAGAGTTCTTCCATCACATCAACCACGCGATCGCGGTAGGGCGAGTCCTTCATCGTGCCGTCTTCATGGAATTCCTGATAGGCTTCGCCACTGAGGATTGATTGGGAATAGTGAACATCCGCATCCAGCGACCGAGAAGACGGAGAGTATTAACAGCATTGAAGGATTGAGAGCCACCAGAGACTTGCATGACCGCTAATGTTCTGCCTTGTGTCGGTCTGACTGCGCCAAGGCTGAGGGGAATCCAATCAAGCTGGTTCTTGATGATGCCTGTAATTTGACCGTGCATCTCTGGGCTGGACCAGACTTGTCCCTCAGACCACAGACTCAACTCGCGCAGTTCTTGCACTTTGGGATGGGTATCAGGGACGCTGCCGTAAATTGGCAACTCACGCGGATCGAAAAACTTCACCTCTGCCCCAAACTCCTGCATGATACGTGCCGCTTCTTCTGCCACCAAGCGACTGTAGGAACGCTCTCGTAGAGAGCCGTAGAGGAACAGAATGCGGGGTGGATGATCAAAGGTCATCATAGTAGCAGTCAGTCGTAAGGTTCAGTCGTGAGGTTATAAAACTATGTAGCTTGAAAGCTCAGGAGCTTACAAGTCACCCGCTGTTGCATCAGCTAAATCAGTTTCTAATTGCTTCAGTGCTTGAGTTTCTTGCAGGAAAAGTTGATGACGAGTAATCGAATCATCTAGCGACTTGATGCTACTCTCGCTGACTTGAAGAGCTTGGGTGTAAGCAGCGATCGCGCCCTGATAGTCGCCTCGCTTCGCCTTTGCTTGTCCCTGGTTGAGCAAGTCCGCAGCGCTCGCTTGAACCGAGAAGGATGGCACGCTTTGAGCTTGGACAAGCAATGCTGACCCACTAAGTACTGTACTGATGCCGAAGACTGCTAGAGCTTGACGCATAGAACGCATAGCTTTCTCGCCTCTTTACTATCTATGAGCATACATTCAGCTAGCTTCGTCAGCAGCACCCAATGGTAACAACCGGAGCAAGCTGAGCGGAGATTGTGTTGGTCTCTTGCCCCTTTCTCAGCGCGAATGAGTCCAAGCCTGCTCCAGAGCCGCTTGTACACTCTCTAATCACTATCTTCTTGGTCACGCTCAATTCATCTGTTCGCCGCACTGCTCCGCAGAAGGTCAAGCTGCGATAGTCAGCCCTATAATTCAGCATTGAAGTTGGGCAAAGCTAAGCAAGCAGCGCAGCAAGCTTCCTTGTAATATCCACACGTTCCCTGGAAAAACGAATAGATCTCTTGAGTGGCATTTCCTGATCCAAGAAATTACGAGATGTGCTTGAACCTACTTTTCACTTCTTGTAACTCTGACCACAGTATGGACAGAATCGAAATTTGAGGGATTCAACGGGCTTGTGGCAATCTGGACAGCGATCACACAATGCACTGCTACAGGCAAAGCAATATTTAGAACGAGTTGTCGTCCACATGGGGTCGGGTGGGGTTCCAGGTACCCAGCAGCGGGGGCAGAACTTGAGTGAGGCGATCGCCTCTACTGCTACTCCCTTACAGACCGCATCCAAATACTCCACAGGGACACCCAATGCATAAGCCAAGCCGCTTTTAGGTGCTTGCTTCAATCGAGTCGTCTGCCCACGCTCGATTTTGCCTACACTTTGTAGGTGAACCCCTGCGCGTCCTGCCAGTTCTTTCTGGCTCAGCCCCAGGCTCATCCGCACCCGCCTGACGTAATTTGCCAGGGTTTCTTCAGGGTTTGGAGCCAGTTCTTGCTGTAAAAGTGGCATTAAAGTGTACGTAAATCTATTTCTCTTAAGACTATATTATTTGTTCAGTTTCGCTGTCATTTCGACTACCCTCATTAAGGTAAATGACTACTTCACTCGCTACAGTCACCATCGCCTTTTTGCAACGCCCCGGTTTGGCTCATACGACCTTGCGTTCCTATGAATCGACGCTGATGCCCCTGCTGCAAGAATACGGGCGATTACCGATCGAAATCTTGACTCGCCAAACGTTACAGGACTATCTCAACAACCTGACTGAGATTTCCTACACCACTCATCACCGTCATCAAGCGATTATCCAGGCATTGTTCAACTTCGCCGTAGAGCAAGGCTATCTGAAAGCCAACCCGATCGCTCAGCTGAAACGGCGAAAACCAGACCAGGCGAAAGGTGAACATCGGAGCGATGCCGTCATTCGTTATCTGACACCAGAGCAGCTTGCAGTGTTGTATCGTACGATCGCCTCTGATCTGCGCCTGAATGCGCTCGTGCATCTCCTGCATCATACAGGCGCAAGAATTGCCGAAATCCTAGCGCTCGACTTGCAAGACCTGAATCTGGAGCAACGGAAGTTTCAGGTCTTGGGCAAAGGCAACAAGCAACGCTGGTGTTTCTACAGTGAAGATGCCGCAAAAGCATTAGAACGCTACTGTCGCTATCAAAGGCATTCCAGCAGTGTGGCATTATTTACAGCACAGCAACCCTTTACTTTGGAAGTCAGTCGTCTGAGCTACCGTATGGCACATCAAGACTGGACTGACTTCATTGCCCAAGAAGCAACCCTGAAAAGCATTCGGATTCACGACCTGCGCCACACCTTCGCGACCGAACGGGTGGGCTTGATGGGCATTGAGGAACTGCGAGCGTTAATGGGACATCAGAACATTCAGACAACTTTGCGTTACCAAAAGGTAACATCACAGCGAGCCGAAACGGTTGCCAAGAAAGCCTTTGAATCACTCACTAAAAAGTGATTATAGAAAGTGTACATGTAGTAACAATTTACCCCATTGAGTCTTTTGATGCAGAGTATGGACGGTACTCTGCATCAGTAAAATGAGTGTTCCTGCTGCCAGCGCCGTTATCCCTGCATCCCAATCGGTGGCACCAACAAAGAAGGCTTGCTAGCGGAAACAGCAGGTAATCGGTCAGGTTAATGGTGATAGTTGCTCCTGCCAACTAGCGCGATCGCCAACTTAGATTCTGCTTCCACGACACGGAAAACATTCGAGGAGATGCCTTCGTCATACAAATTGGTAATCGGAAAAAGTGGCATAACGGCTTCCTGGTACTACTCTGGAAGAGGAGCGTCTAACTGCAAAGATTGGGCAATCAAGTAAGCTTCCTCGGCAGTGAACTGAGTCATCCCACCATCCGGACTAACGTGAATGGACTCCCGGATTTGCTCATCGGTTTTCTCTAGCGCAATGGCTTGGGCAAGATCGCTTTTGAGATCCTTGAAGAGCGATCTCACGCCATAGGTTTTCCGCAGGGTGACACTCCAGGCACTACAGTCTCTATATTGCAAGGCGGCAAAGCGACGAGCCGCAAACTCTGCTTTCTGGAACGGGGTCAGCGTACTTATTTCAGTTGGTTCGTTCATGATTCGTCTAAGTGAGGCGATGGATCAAAGATGATGGTGAAATCAGCGGCGGTTTGCTGATGCAGCAGTTTGAGATGGGCTTCCGCATCGCCTCGACGACGGCAACGAGCGACTGTGAGCCGTTTCAAATTTGGCAGGAGTCGGACAATGCACCACGGATGTAACTGCTGCTGATAGTTCACACTGGTCTGACTCATCGGCTTTCCAAGCTTTCAAAACACTCCAACCACCTTATAAAGAGTGAGTTGTGTAAAACAGGTCAGGGTGGTATTGACTTTCAGACCATTTAGGCATCTGTTTTGTCCTGCTGGGGTGGACAGAGTGCCATTACGAGGTCTGGAGGCATTTGCTCAAAGTGTTCCAGCAGGAAGTCCATGAGGGCGAGATGACGCAGGTCGATCGCGGTGGGACGCCGATAGCTGCGACCGCGACGGAACCAGCAGCGCACGGTAGAAGTAGAGCGCGAACAGATCGCCGCGATCGCTTCCTGACTGACGTGCCACTTGGCGTAGAAGGTCTGCGGTGTCATGCCAAGCTGACAGTAGCTGTAGCGGTCAATCAGGTGGTGTTCGCGGTCAGTCAGAGAGCGGGGATTCACAGGGACTCCTCTGCTGTCATTGGTTCGAGGTCGCCTTCCCAGGCAATGTCCGCTTGCACCCATGCGGCGCTGGGTGAGTTGGCATCCAGCCAGATGAGGTAGCACCAGTCCCAACAGCAGCAATGGGGCGCAAAACTGTAGAATCTGCCGATCGCGATGCCCCAGTCAGTGGGTTCACCATTGGAAAGCCAACGGAGGCGATCGCCGTAGAGGAACCGAGGCATTTCGACATCGGGGAAAGTGGTCGGTAGGTCAGTTGCTGGGGGTGGGAGTTGCAGGTTGGACAGAGCGTTCGATGTGTCGAGGGTGCTGCTCCGTAAGGCATCTAAATAGGCAGCGAGAAGTCTACCGTTGAGATTGGCGGTCAGGGTTTGGATGAGGATGGCAGCGAGGGGTTCGGCTTCCTGTGATTTGAGCGCGACCCAAGTGGTGTCGAAGCTGGCATCGGAGTAAGTTTTGAGGCGGCAAAGTAAATCAGCAATGGCAAAGTCAGCTAATGCTTGCTGATAGCCTGTCTGGTAAGCCCCTGTAGATACGATGGCAGGGTTAGGAGTGCGGCAAGGTGGTGTTTGACGACACCACAGTCGAGTTGCCTTGGAACGATTTGGCATAGGATTGAAACTGCTCCTAGTGAAGTGGGAGTGAGTGCCAGACCCCGTGCCGACCAAAGCTGTGGGTCTGGCCTTTGACGTTAGTTTAGAAGCTTTAAGACGATAGGGCAATAGGGCATAGTGACAATTGCCCTTTATACATCTTGCGATAAGGGAGAATAGCCCTAGAGGAGATGTTTAGCCCTGACTCCGTAATGGCAGAGAAAAAAGCTCAAATCCGCGTTTACTTGCCGACTGATACCGACAAGATTCTCAAAATTTTGGCAGCGGTGAAGGAGTCATCTGTCAATGCTCTAGTGAATGAAGCGATCGAGCATTGGTTGGAGGAGGCAGAGCAAAAGGAAATTGTGGAGAAGTTTAACCTCGATCAGTTAGATGAGATCGGCTAGGAAATCCTTCCAACAGCAATTTTCACCTAACGGCAATGGGCTCGCTAGAAATGATTCCTTGATGACTGGGAGCAATCGCTTTCTCTCAAGCAAACAAGCTCTCTAAAAATGTCTCTCCTGCCTGCTGCAAGTCTCCATCAACAGCGAAGGTCAGAGTGCGGACGCGAATCTGCTGCACTCTGGTATACAGAGGCTTTTCTAGCAGTTGCGGATAGATGAGAATTGCTTCGGAACAGCCTTGAGTGGTTGCATAGGCGATGATTTGCGCCACATCATCTGTTCCAGGGGCGGTCGGAGTTTTGTATTTAGTATCCAGCACATAGCGGGTTTGTCCCGTAGTGATATCAACAAGCACAAGATCGATGCTGAAAGACAGCGAACCCTCCTGGTTGATGTGAACCTGATGCTGGGCTTTAACATCCAGGTTCTGAGGCAGCAGTTTTGTCGCCCGGTGGGCTTTGAGCCACTCTGCAACAAACAGTTCGTAGAGTCGAGCCATGCTGACGAGGAACGGCAACATTTTGCGATCGCCCTCGGTATGGCTGGGACCACTCTGCTCTAGAAAAAAGTGACAGAGAGCGTGAAGCGGTTGATAGTCTTCATTGAGACGATGATAGAGGCGCTTAATGCAGGCTTGAGCCGTATGGGATTCGAGTGAGACGGTGCCCTGAAGAGCGTGGTAAGCCTGCCTCACGTTCGGGAGGACTTCTGGGCTACAGGCTCCGCAAGCGGCAATTTTGCGGAGTGTCCAAAGCAGAATTTGGTTGTCCTCAATGTCAGGTGTGTGCTCTTTGTAGTGGCACTTGATTTTGACTTCCCACGGTCGTTGTACCAATTGCCGCGCGTCCATGCGTCCTCGCACGAAGGTCATCCGATCGCTCTTGGGGATGTAAGTACGATACAGACCTTGCTTAGCGCGATCGCGGATACGCCGTGCCAGGATGTTTGCCAAGTAATTGTAGAAGTCTTCCAGTTTGTCGAAATTGCTTAAGCCATCGAGAAAATGAAAGCTCTTGAGTTGGTAGGCGTATTCCAACATGCCAAAGATGTTTGCCAGTCCTACTTTGGGCTGAAGCCGAAAGCCTATTGCGTCTGACAGCGGAATATAGCCAACCCATCCGTGAGACGTTAGTCGCCACTGTCTGCCTGTGATGGGCGTAGGGAATTCCACTTCAACCACCCCTTTTCGCAGGGCACCGTTTGCACCATACGACTGCCAGAGCAGCGTTCCCAGTTCTAAAGAGATGAGGTCTTCGGCGAAAAGCTTTGAGGCGTACTCAGTCAGTTCGTAAACGATGGGATGGGTAGCATTCATGGGCGTAATTGCCCCTCAACCTGTGCCCATCTCAAGTTTTTCATCTTGTCGGACTGGTCAAAAAAGAATTCTTCCAGATACGGCTCAATTTCCAGTTGCCAGATGCTTTTGAGTTCTGTGTCGAGGTTTTCTCGCAGAAAGAAGCTGGTGCCAAGCTGATAGTGCGGATCACCAATTTGAGCGTTGATGTGCTGCAATACATTGACGAGGTTTTCCGTGGCATAACCAGTGGCTTGGTGGTACTTTCGCAGACCTTCGTAGTTGGGCGGGACGTAGAGAAAGGCAAAACGGCGACGTAGCGCGTGATCAACCAGGGCAATGGAGCGATCGGCAGTATTCATCGTACAAATGATCCGAACGTTTTTAGGAATACTAAATGTTTCACCACTTGCCAAGTACGCTTTTTCATCCCGGTATTCCAGGAGATACATTAACTCCCCAAAAACTTGAGAGATGTTAGCACGGTTGAATTCATCGATGATGAGGACGCAACTATGCTCACCGCAAAGTTGAGCCTTTTTACAGAACTCTAGAAAACGACCTGGAACGATCGGATAATCTAATCCTCCTTCAGTTCGCTTAGGACGAATACCCTGAATAAAATCTTCGTAGGTGTAAGCAGGATGAAACTGAACCATATCGACAAAACCATTCCCCCCACCGATTAAATGTTGAGCAAGGTGACGAGCCAGGAAGGTTTTTCCAGTACCAGGCGGTCCATACAGAACCGCTTGTCGCTTACGATCGAGCGCCTTTACCCAATCGTGCAATAAACTCTCATCCAGTTGGGTTGCCTCCGCGCAATCAGATAATGTGAATGTTGGAGCGACTGTTATAGGCAAGACAGTTGGATCATCTTTTAGAGAATTGATGTACTCACGTATTGCTTGAGCTGGGTCATCTAAAGTGGCAAGCAAAACCAGTGGAAAAGCTTGCTTAAATGTTTTTACAATATGATCACTTAATTGTTCATCTGAGCTTTGTAAAACTAATTCTGCTGGAATAACTGAGGTGGGTGAACTGTCGCAGAGATCCCATAAGAGTATTTCCTGATACTTCTGATAATTTCGTTGAAATCGTTGATTGTATTCGTCTAAAGCTTGGAAATAAGGGCTAGAAATCTGAAAACCAAACTGCAACCCAGTGCTAGTAATTCGGATAAACAGAAAGCCAAGAAAACCAAAGCGTCCTTCCAGTGATGCTGTACCCCATGTTGTACCTGCTTGAGTTGTTATCTGTGCTGAGGGGCGGGTTGCAATCAAACGCAGAAGTTTATTAAATGGTTCTTGAACATGCTCGCGAAGCTCGTCCTGATGCTGGTAATAGAAGGTCAGTTCTGGATTATCTTGCCATTTCGCGAGCAAAGCGAACGTTGCTGGAGTAAAGAAATTAGTGGTTTTTGCTGGTGAGTGAGAAGGAACAGCATTACCACCTAATTCATCAAACTGCTCTGAAGTTAGACCTAGCAAGGTTCTTTGCCAATTTTTCTGATTAACTTTTTTAGGTGTTAGGTCGTGCCAATGAACTGGAAGACGGTGTTTGTATTTGGGAGCATTTGGCTCGAAGTAATAGGTCCCTGTAACCGTTCCAATCCCAAGCACTTCTGTTTTACCCTTGTTGGCAACAATATAATCACCGGGCTTAATCTGTGCGAAGGTATGAACTTGGTTGACTCCAGATTTCTTCCATTTCAACTCTGGATGTTGGGTAATTAATTGGTCGCGACGCTTATAAAAATCTATGATGTCTAACTTGGAAATATCACCGAGTTCATCCCACTCGACCGCAATGAAACCCTGGTCACGGCATTCTTCCCACTGCCATGCGTTTTCACCCGGTGCAATCTTCCAGTAGTGCACATCGAAGGTATATTTCTTCACCGCTACCAACCAGTGGCAGAACATATCAAACAGGTCATCATCATGCAAAGCCACATTAGGGCAGATTTGGCGCATTTCGGGCGCGATCGCCTGAATCATCTGTCGTAGCCCTGTATTGATTTGCGGATAGCCAGTCAGAAGCGCGTTATAGGACGTGTCCTCAAAGTAGTTAATGACGCGCCAGGGTTTCTTATTGACCAGCAAAAACTCGTCTGGGCGGAGGGCATTGAGAATAGGGGTTAGCATTCCCACCTGAAAGCCTTTACTGCAAGTGAGGCTGGAGAATTCAAGGCAGGCATCTTTTAGCTCAGTGGGGTCGGTGTCACAGCGTTGCACAAAGTTGAAAATCGCTTGGGCGATCGCTGTCCAGTCGTAGCTTTTGCCGTCACTCTCGTACCACTTCTTCAAGTTCCCCGAAATTGAAGGAGCATGGTGAGCCCAGGCTCCTCTCGCCTCATTACTGTCTGTCTCAGCATGGGGCAGTAGCTTCAGCAATACGAGGTCGGTGATATCTTCACCACGAGCTACGGCAGCTTGAATCTTCTGAAAGTTTTGGCGACCTGTTTGACGATTTTCGTCGTAAAGGCTGATGTGCTTTTGCCCTTCCGGCGTGGATACAAAAGCGTCTGCAAATTCTTGAAAGAGACGGATGAATTCAACCTTTTTGCTGCCAAACATTGGAGAAGATGTCCTGTTTTTGGAAATGAAGGGAGGGTCAGGCACTCTGTTGAAGTTCAGCAAACTGCCACCGTTTAGTGTGCCCATCTTCACGGCAGAGGAGGACGCCAAACCATTCGAGGCGTTCCAGGTTTTCGGCGATCGCACCCTTATACCGTCCACCCCCTTTGAACTGAGCAGCGATTTGTGCCACTGTCCATTCGCCGCCACTGGTGCGGAGGAGATCACGGATGGTGGCAAGTTGTTCTTTGGGTTGTTTGGGGAAGGGCTTTTGCTCGACCGGGGCGATAACGGCTTCTTCGGCTTCGACGACTCCGGCAATTACCTGTTGGGTCTGCACTTCGTTGGGTGCCTGGTAGTCGGGACGGAGCCAGCGAATGATGCCGTTGCGCTCCTCTTCGGCACGATCGGCGTTGAGGGCAACGAGTCGTTCACCCAAATCCAGGTTTTTGGAAGAAGTTAATTTGAGTAGCCTACAACCTTTGCTTATGCTCATTTTTCTTAAATTCAAATGGCTAAAGGATGTAGTCAAATGGATAAAGGATCTGGATTCGGTGGGACAAGAAAATCAATTGGCTGATTAATAAACCCATGTTTTGAGTACAATCTAAATCTAATAAAAGGAGGTACTAAATACCAGTTTTCACGTAAATTAGATTGCTTTAAAATATACTTTTGAGAGAAGTCCCTTAATATCTGAATAGTTTTATCCTCTCCAAGGAATGCTATTGCCGTAAGCTCAGCCATTGATGCATAGAAAAAGCACAAAAGAGCCAGATTTTTATATAGAAAATATAGCAAATGCCCCTCTTCTATTTCTATAATTGTGTTAATTCCAAGATAATTAGCCCAGACGCGAAATCTATATATGAAATCAAGGAAGTTACCATGTTCAGACACAAACTTGATGTACAGATCCTCAAGATCATATATTGTTTTTTCGGGGAAACGAGGACACTTGCTGTACTTGTATTTCCAGAACTCTTTATCAACCCCTCTTAAATTCAGCATTGAATCTTTACACGGAATAGTAATATTAAAGGGATAAAAGACAGTAGTTCCATTCAATTTAGAGAGCAAATTGTTATTAAAAAAATTAGTGCTCTTTCTATGCTGTTCGGTGTTGAGGTTGTCATTGTTTGTAAAAACTATCGAATTTGTATATTCATATATTGAGTAATACGTTTGAATAATATTCCATGATGGAGATTTTCCAATATAACTAGAGGCATTTAGTCTAGTACCTACTTCAAGGAAGTCCGAAGGGACAGGAACAAGTCTTACTAGCTCGTTGTACCACCCCTTTGTTAGGTGAAAAATAAATCTCTCTTGAGAAAAATTTTTACCCACACTATTACGGATTTTGTTTGTCGAAATTTTATTTTCTTTTAAGAAATTATCTAAAAGAGTATCGATTCTATATTTTTTCTTCTTGATGGAATCTTTAGAGGAATATCGTAGCTTCAACAACCAGCAAACAATATCAATGGTGTCATGAAAAAATAAGTACTCTGTGATTTTTGGATAGTGTTCGTACAGGTAGAAGTCGTCAAGAGAACCAACCTTTTCCAAGATTTTAGGCTTCTCCATGACAAGGTATAACTTATTTAAGTGATGGCTTAAAATATAATCTTTGCTGTTTTGTTTGAATATTTGAATTGAGACACGATCACAGATTCTCTTCAAGTCTTCAATTGAGTAGGCTGTTTCTAAAGATATTTCCTCTAGTAATTTAAAGGGCTTAAATTGATTTGATTCATAAAACGTGTTGCGGCTTTGAGAAGAAATAATTGCCATTTAGAATCAACCCTGTCTACTATAAATAGCCATTACAAACTTCAATTTTACTCTTCATACACTTGAAGAACATATTTCTACAATCTGAACATTACTTTATGTAAGATGTCGGCGTGTAGTGTGCTCTTAGGCGGCTCCGCTCCTTCTTGTCCAGCGCCCGCTCTAGCAGCGTCCCAAAAATGGCAGGTTCCACCTCCGCCCAGTCCTTCTCCGCTGCCTCATACAGCGTTTCTAGCCGTGCTTTTGGCAGGTCAAACGCCGCTGCATCCGCAAAAAAGCTCCCGTTGAACCGCAAAATGCGCTCAAACCCAAAACTGCCGCCCGTGTTCATCGTTTGCCAGAGGCTCTCAATCTCTGGCTGAAACAGTTTTGGGTCAGTCAGCCACCGATCCTTCAACGCCTTCGTAAAAACCTCACCTCGCAGCAGATCCACATCTTCCGCAAACATCGTGAAGATGCAGCGCATCAAGAAGTTGGCAACCTCCTGCCGCTCATTGCCCTGCTCCTCCAGCCACCGCGCCAGCTTCGCCAACGTAGCGGCAACTTCCCGCGTCACTTTTGCCCGATACTTTTCCGGGTTCAGGCTTTGCGGATCGTTGAAGATGGCAACAAAGCGATCGAAGACCTTCTCATCCAGCAGGCGATCGATCGCAATGGTTTCCCGTGCCCCATAGCCGCCATAGTTGCCGCTAAAACTCATCCACACTTCAAAGTGAGAGCCAATATCGTAGGTCATCACAAAGGGTGGCTTTTGCGTCAAAAACGGCGTGTAGCTGAGTGCCTGATAAAAGGCTTTCTCCATCGCCGTGTCGTAGGTCTTCGTACCCCGCTTCGCCGTGCCCTTGTTAGAAGCACTCCCGCCCTGTTTCGCCTCAATCAGAAAATGCCCTTCCTTGTAGAAATCGGCATAGTTCGTGCTGAAGCCGTCTTTATGAATGACGCGAATATCCTTGTCAAAGGCATACGGATCGCTGGGGATATTGCCCTTTGGCGGTGGGCGATCGACTCCCAACGCATCACACAGATCACGAAAGAAGCCCTGATAGTTGGCTCGCTCATTGCCCTGAGAGCCTTGCCACGTTTTCAGAAAGTGCTGGACTCGTTGCCGATCTGAGTCGTCCATCCGGTATTCCTAAGCTTGCAGGGGGCAGCATCACGATGGGAGCACGTTCTACTACCTTAGCTCCCCATACAGTGTTGCCACAGCCACAGCCGGATCAAACACATTCTTTAAAGAGTCATTACAGTCCGCTTAAAAAGGCTCTGCGCGTCAGCAATTACAGCACTCACGCTCAAAAGAAAGCATGGTCATTTAAGCGCTCATCCGGTGGCTTTTCCACTCTTTCTGGACCGCATGACGTTGAAAGAGCGCAAAACCGATACGCCTGAAAACTGGGCACTTTACGGGCTGGTGCGGGATGGCTAAGGGTGGCGATCGCTTCGTCCAACTGAGCTTAAATCCAGCATTCACTTACTCGCCAGAACGTTGATGTCGCTATGCCGCTACAGAGGCACAACTGAAAAACGGACAGCTTCAGGCAACAACAACGAATCCTCGATAACATGACAAAAAATACTTGCCATCTGACAAGCCTTAAAGAGTAATTCTCCGTGGCTTCTTGTGATACATTTCCCGCAAAACCCTTAAGTACTCTGGTTCTGTCTCGATCGTTGTCCAGATATGGTGAGCCAGCGCCAACTTCTGCTGATGCTTCTCACTGGGAAACCGACGGTGTTCTCCCTGTGAAAACCAGTGGTTAACCGTTGTCAAGGAGCAGTCGCAGATGAACGCAAGTTCCTCCCGTGACACAGCCCAAAGCCGTAGAAATGCCTCAAGTTCCATCAATTCGCTATACACCAGAGCCGATAAAGCCGTGACGCACACCAGTGTGTATGAGACGGAGTTCGCGGGGCAAGAGTCTTGCCAACTATCTTGTCACAGCGACAAGCTTTAGAGTATGATACCTCACAGAATAAAAGTACATCTGAACTACTAGCGGATAGCCTAAAACGTTCAAGTAGCTTGCTACCCTGGGTCGTTGCTAAGTATGAGCATCATTACCATTCATTGCCGCCTTGTCGCCTCTGAGCCTGTTCGTCGCCACCTCTGGCACCTCATGACCGAGAGCAATACCCCCCTGGTTAACGACCTGCTGACGCAAGTCAGCCAACATCCCGATTTTGAAACCTGGCAACGCCGAGGGACTGTCCCAGAAAAAGTCGTTAGAGAACTTTGTGAACCACTCAAAGCCATTTACCCAGGTCAGCCTGCACGCTGCTACGCTTCGGCAATCTTGATGGTGACTTATACTTATGAATCATGGTTAGCACTCCAGCAGAACCGCCGCCGCCGTCTGGATGGCAAACAAAAGTGGCTGAATGTAGTGAAGAGTGATCCGGCACTACTTGAACTCAGCAGCACCACTCTCGAAGCGATCAAAGAGAGGGCACAAACCGTTCTGAAGCAACTCAATATAGAGCCTGAAACTCAAGCAGCTTCCAACCCCAAGAAGCGTCAGGCTGCACAACAGCAGACTCAGTCTGCCAACAAAGCAAGTCCCATGACGCGTTTGTTTGAAGCTTATGACGCGACAGACGAGACCTTGAACCGTTGCGCGATCGCCTATCTGATCAAAAATGGCTTCAAAATCCCTGAAACTGAGGAAGACCCAGAAAAATTTGCCCACCGCCTTCGCCGCAAGCAGAAAGAGGTCGAGCAACTTGAGGCTCAGCTTCAGGCTCGCCTACCGAAAGGACGGGATCTAACCGGGGAAGAGTTTATGGAGACATTGGCGATCGCCACACAGCAGATTTCCGAAAGCGTTGCCCAAGCACGCGAATGGCAAGCCAAACTGCTTACCCGACCCGCCTCTCTGCCCTATCCCATCATCTACGGCAGTTCCACGGATGTCCGCTGGGGTAAGACCGCAAAGAGAATTACCGTCAACTTTAGTGGCATCGATAAGTATCTCAAAGCAACTGATCCTGACCTTGAAGCATGGTTCAAGACCACCAAAGCATCTCCTTTCCAGGTGTACTGCGACCAACGGCAATTGACCTTCTTCCAACGCTTTTTGGACGATTGGCAAGCCTATCAAGCGAATAAAGCTACCTATCCAGCAGGCTTACTCACCCTCAGTTCAGCCATGCTGGCTTGGAGAGAAGGCGAGGGTAAGGGTGAACCCTGGCATGTAAATCATCTCGCCCTTTACTGCTCGTTCGATACTCGCTTGATGACCGCAGAGGGCACTCTGGAAGTTCAGCAGGAGAAGCTAGCTAAAGCTACCAGGAACCAGACTCTTGAAACCTCTGACCACGAGTTGACAGAACACCAGCAAAAGTTCCATCAGCGCAATACCTCCACTCTTAGCCGCCTGACAAATTTGCCCCATCGCCCCAGCCAGCAACCTTATCGGGGCAAGCCAGAAATTTTGGTAGGACTCAGTCTTGGGTTGGCTCATCCCGTCACAGCCGCCGTTATCAATGCCAGCACAGGCGATGCACTGACCTATTGCATGCCTCGCACCTTGCTGGGCGATGACTACCACCTGCTCAACCGTCAGCGCCAGCAGCAGCAGCAACATGCTCTACAACGTCACAAAAATCAGCGGCGGGGTGTGGCGTACCAACCTTCAGAAGCAGAACTGGGTCAGTACGTTGATCGCCTACTGGCAAAGGCAATCATCCAACTCGCCCAAACCTATCAAGCAGGCAGCATCGTGATTCCAAACCTGACACACCTGCAAGAATTACTAGCCAGTGAGATTACGGCAAGGGCTGAACAGAAGTCGAGCGTAGTTGAGGTTCAAAACAAGTACGCCAAAGAGTACCGCCAGAACATCCATCGCTGGAGCTACAACCGACTCATTGAAGCGATCCGTAGTAAAGCGCAGCAACTTGGCATCACCGTTGAGTCAGGCTTTCAGCCGCTCCAAGGCAAACTCCAAGCACAAGCACAAGAGATGGCGATCGCTGCCTATCACGCCCGTGCGATCGCTACAAAGTAAGTGCGTGATCTAGTACGTTTGAACCTAGACAAGTTAATATACGGAACAATAGCGCCTCAGTTCAAGCTTTTTGAGCCGCTGAACTGTGAAAAATGAGGGTCAGTTTGGTCGTCGCAAGACGACTGTGCTTTCCGACCCTGGTAGCTGTCCGCTCACTGACTGCCATCTTGGCACAGACTTCATTTTGAGGCTTGTATGGGGATGGGAAGCTGCATTCGTTGGTTCATTCTTCAAATGTAGCGCAGGTGCGCACCCAGCAGAAGTGAGTTCAGCCTTCACTGTGTGAAGGTACGGGAGCATCATCGCTTCAATTTATTGAAGCAAATGGTGTGACTGAAGTGTCACTGGCGTGACAGCGGTGCATAACTTAAAGTGGGGAAAATTTAGCCCCCAGATCGGCTGAAACCCTTACGGGCTAGAAGTGCCGTTCTGGAAGGCTTCCCGCCTTAAAATATACGCCGTGGCAGCTACTGCTGATACGGAACCCGCTTTGTTGCTCTCACTGGCAGGGCGAAAAGCTGTTCACGGGTGAACAGCGATCTCTCAAGAAAGAGGGTATCTGAATCGGATTCCGTATCAATCGCCTCCGAGCAAGGAGGAGTCCTCCATCATTTTTCTGGCAAACCGAAGCGGGGTCAAAAACCCCTGGAGGTTTGCCAGAATCCAAAATCCCTCTGCTGGCGCGACTTTCATCCCTTTGAAAGCACCAAAGCGATCCTTAAAGGAAGGTAGCAAGACAGTTTGTTAGCAGGTTTGCCAAAACCTACTTTGGAAAGCTTGCAGGACAAGGGTTTTGGCTTTGGGAGTCGCCATCGCCCTTCCAGAGATGGGCGGGCTGAAAGTACCACCAGATTCCTTCAAAGAAACCTGCGAGGGGAGTCGCCATCGCCCTTCCAGAGATGGGCGGGCTGAAAGCGATCGAACTCGGTTGATTTAATCGTGGTTGATTTAGGTCGCCATCGCCCTCCCAGAGATGGGCGGGCTGAAAGAAAAGGCGAACATTCGAGGCTTCCAGGATCGGCTCTCCATCGTCGCCACCGCCTCCTAAGAGATAGTCGGGTTTACCTAACTATGGAACGGGAAGTACTGCACTCTGCCTATTGGTTTAAAGGAATAGAGCTTGAATTTTGAGGGGGACTGAAAGGAGCACACCCTTGGTAATCAGCGACATTAACTCGCGAAAAGCAAGGATGTATTCATTAACGACGTTAATTTGCGAAATCATTACTAAAAGAAGTAAATTCGCCGAAAACGACATTAATTTGCGAATCGCGACATTTAATGTGCGAACGTACACCTTGAAATGCAGAGCCCGTGACGAGGATTGAACTCGTGACCTCACCCTTACCAAGGGTGTGCTCTACCACTGAGCCACACGGGCAGTTTTGATTTGAAAGGATAAATACTTAAGGATGAAGGCTTAAAAATACTTTCTTTTATCCTTTATCACTCATACTTTATCCTTTCTCTTGTCGTGGATGGGCCGAGCTGGATTTGAACCAGCGTAGGCGTAGCCAGCGGATTTACAGTCCGCCCCCATTAACCACTCGGGCATCGACCCACTTCACCCACGGAAATTGATCCTAGCACAACAGCGTCCACGAGATTCAAAGTCGTTTAGATTTTAGTCGGTCGATCACTTAGTGTTTCCCTGCCATTCTGCTCGGTTGGCATACAGTTGTTCGTGTGGCGTATTTCGCTATCTGAGCTTCAGCAGGGATGGGTCGATCGCACAGTCAGATCAAGAATCTGTGCGAATGGGCAAACCTTCACTATAATCAACGCGAACGGCATTCCTTCTGCTGCTCGGCGCTGTCATCACCCTTTGCCATCGTATGACCTTCATCTCCATCACCTACGGACTGTTCCTGCTGAGCGTGATTGGTATTTACTGGTCGGTGCAACAGCAGTGGCTCCGCATGTGGGCATTGTTGGCTGCCAGTATTGTCTTCTACTCATCCTTTCAAGTGCAGTACATTCCGCTGCTGCTGGCTGGTACGTGGGTTACCTTTCAGTTGGGGCAGGCGATCGCGGTGCCGCCCGATTGGCGCATTGAAGACTGGCAGTTTGCCCAACAGGACTGGCATCGACAGCGCTTAAGGCTGCTATGGTTGGGCATTGTCGTCAATGTTTTACTGTTATTGGGCTTTAAGTACATTCCTTTTTTGCTATCCACGATCGGGGCATTGATAGGAAACCCGGCACTGCAACAACAAGCAGTGTGGACGCGCTCTAATCTCATTGCACCGTTGGGACTGAGCTTTTTCTGCTTTGAGTGCATCGCGTATCTGGTCGATGTTTATCGTGGAGCACCCGCAGCACAGCGGTTTCTTAGCTTCTCTGCTTACAAGCTGTTTTTTGCCAAGCTGATCAGTGGTCCCATTACTCGGTATCATCCATTCGCGGCGCAAGTCCAGGCGCAGACCTTTCCTACCATCGATCGCCTTGTGGAAGGGTTGTGGCTCATTGCCTGTGGTGCAGTTAAAAAAGGACTCCTGGCAGACAATCTAGGCGTGTTAGTTGATTTGAGCTTTCAAAACTTACAGCGGGCAGGCAGTGCAGATTTATGGCTGGCGATCGTGGCGTACGGGCTACAGCTTTACCTTGACTTCAGCGGTTATGTGGACATGGCGCGGGGTAGTGCCGTGCTGCTGGGCTTTGACCTGCCGCAAAACTTTGACTTCCCCTATTTCAGCACGAACATTGCAGACTTTTGGCGACGCTGGCACATGACGCTAGGCGACTGGTTACGCAACTATCTTTACTTCCCGCTCGGTGGTTCACGTCAAGGGTTGCTACGTACCTGTGCGAATCTCATGATCATCATGGCGATCGCGGGTATCTGGCACGGTGCCGCGTGGGGCTTTATCGTTTGGGGATTGCTGCACGGCATCGCGCTGGTGATGCATCGGCTCACAGATGCACTCTCCAATCAGGTCACGTGGTTAAAGAGCGCATGGCAGAGTTTACCGGGCGTTGTGCTGGCATGGATGTTGACACAAAGTTTAGTATTCACGACCTGGATTTTCTTTCGCTTACCCGATCTAAAGGATTCCTGGTTGGTGGTGCAGCGCTTATGGGGGCATCCGGCTGACGCGCAGTTTGCCCAAAAGGTTTATTTGGAAGCGATCGGGCTGGCACCGTTCCAAATTGCGCTACTGCTGTGGGCGATCGTGCTTTTGATGGGCGTTGCTTATCTGTGCGATCGCGCGTTCAAACTACAGCTCAACTGGCACATCAAGTTAATGCTGGTGCCGCTGTGCCTGTTTGCGGTTTGGGTTCTGGCTCCCAAAGGCTCCCTGCCTTACATTTACTTCGATTTCTAACAAGACTCAACCGCTACTGCTAAGACTGACCCACTTAACGAACCTGCCGCGTCGGAATTTCAATCACAAAGGTTGCGCCCTGCTCTGGACGTGAGAGGCACTTCAAGCGTCCCTTATGGCGTTCGGTGACAACTTGGTGGCTGATAGACATACCCATACCTGTGCCTTTGCCCACGGCTTTGGTGGTGAAGAATGGATCGAAGAGACGTTTTTGAACCGCTTCGGGAATCCCTGGACCGTTGTCAGTAATGTGAATCGCAACCGTCTCGTCATCGATCGCCGTCGTCTGAATGGTGATCACACTGGGATGCGCGGCAACCTCGGCTGGCGATCGCTGCTGATTCTGCTCATCTAGCGCATCGATTGCATTGCTGAGAATATTCATGAAAACCTGGTTAAGCTGTCCGGCATAGCACTCAATTTTAGGCAAAATGCCATACTCCTTCACAATCTGGATGGCAGGATACTCTGATTTTGACTTCAGCCGATTGTGCAAAATCATCAGCGTACTGTCGATACCTTCGTGGATGTCAACATCTTTAACTTCTGCCTCATCCAACCGCGAGAACGATCGCAGCGATGCCACAATTTTTTGAATGCGATCGGCACCGACTTTCATGGAAGTCAAAAGTTTGGGAAGATCTGCCATCAAAAAATCGAGGTCGATCGCGTCAATCTCATCCCGAATAGCAGCGTCTGGATTGGGATAGTGCTGTTGATAGAGTGCCAGCAGACTGAGTAAATCTTGGGTGTATTCATTAGCGTGCAGCAAGTTGCCGTAAATAAAATTGACGGGATTGTTGATTTCGTGCGCCACACCTGCAACCAGTTGTCCCAAACTCGACATCTTCTCGCTCTGCACCATCTGCGTTTGGGTGCGCTGTAGCTCTTGCAGGGCATGTTCTAAGTCCACTGCTTGTTGTTTGAGCTGTGCCTCCGCTTGCTTTAGCTCGTTGATGTTGAAACTGGTGCCAACAATACGATGCACGTGACCGTCTTGGTCGATCAGTGGGTTAAACGTGGTCATCACCCAGATTGTTTTGCCGCCAAAGGTCAAGATTTCTTCTGTTGTTAGAGCTGTTCTGATGGCAACACAGCGGTCTAAAACCTGACAGACGAGCGCACCTTCAGTAGCACCAAACAGGTCGGCTGGCGTTTTGCCTTCTACTTCAGCACTCAAGCGACCCATAAGGTTTTCGGAAATGTGATTATGGCTGGCGTAATAGTATTCGCCGTTCTCACATCGATCGATGACAAAAATGGAGCAGTTAACGCCGTCATAAATGCTGCGGAGAAACTGCTCTTGTTCTTGCAGTTGTGCCTCGGCTTGTTCGCGATCGCGTTGGGCTGTAATGTCGTGCATTGCCACAACCGCGCCAAGTTTATGACCGTTCTGATCAAAAAATGCCTGCCCACTTGCCAGTAGAGTGCGCGTTTCACCGTATTCGGGTGCAATCACCATCTCAACGTTGTGGACAATTTCGCCTTCAAACGCCCGCAGCAGAGGAATGTCTTGCGTTTGCATAGGGGTTTTCCCATCGGCGTGGTAGAGACTGAAGTAAGGTGCCCACTGATCAGCAGGCAGAGCGGCTTCAGAGACACCGTGAAATTCTCGCGTCGCGCGGTTGAAGAGGGTCAATCGCCCTGTTTCATCACAGGCAACGATACCGTCAGCTAAATGATCAAGAACGGTTTTAAGGAATACTTGCTCTTTTTGCAAGGCGGCTTCAGCTTCTTTGCGATCGCTAATGTCCCGCAAAATGCCCTGATAGCCTGTAATAGCGTCTGCAACACCTCTAATGGGAGATAAATTGCTGATCACCCAACGCCAGCTACCGTCTTTGCATTGATGCCGGAACTCCAGCCCAGCTTCATTTTGTCCAGTTTCAATCAGCCGTTGGTAAGCGGCACTACAGAGAGCTAAATCATTGGGATGTACCAGCGGCGTAAATGGTTTGCCGAGAAACTCGTCTGGTTCATAGCCAAAAAACCGTGTGAACTGAGGTGAGATGTATGTAAAGGTGCCTTCTGTTGAGATCGCAAAAATATAGTCGCTGGCATCTTCTACCAAACGGCGAAACTTGGCTTCACTTTCGGCAAGGGCAATCTGTGCTTGTTTATAATCAGTAATATCTTCATACGTGCCAAACACCCCGACGATCGCGCCTGTTTCATCACGTAGGGGAGTTTTACTGGTTCTCACCCAGTTCACCACACCGTCTTCTTTAATCAGCGATTCTTCATAGTTAATGCGAGAAAGATTGTTTTGGATCACAGCCGTGTCATCGGTGCGGTAGAGATGAGCGATATCCTTCCAGATAAGCTCAAAGTCGTCTTTGCCAATAATGTGCTCTGGTGACTCTAGCTGTGCATCTTGGGCAAACAGTTTATTGCAGCCCAGATAGCGAAAATCCCGATCTTTCCAAAACACCCGCTGGGGCAGTAAGTCAAAGACCAGTTGGAGGAGTCGTTTGGACTCCCGTAATTCTCGCTCAGCCTGTTCACGATCGCGCAAAGCAGCATGACGCTCCCAAATTTCTTGCTGTAACTGTTCGATGGTTTGTTCTAGTTCAGCATTGCGGGCTTTGATACGAGCCTCCAGTTCAGCGTTCGCTTGCTGTAATGCCAGTGCTCGTTGCTTTTGCTCTGTAATGAGTTCCGCAAAAATGATGATCCCACCGATTGCCCCAGCGCGATCGTGCCACGGGCGTACTTCCCACTTGAGCCAGTCAATAGTGCCCTCGGCGTTAGTCACCGCTTCTTCGTCAGAACGCTCGATCGCACCCGCCAGACAGCGCTGATGAATGGCTTTCCAATGCTGTGGCAGATCGGGAAAAAGGTTGTAGTGAGACTGCCCAATGATGGCGCGATCGACCAAACCGTAGTCTTCAAGCCAACGACGACTTGCCAGCAGGTAGTGCACATTGCGATCGAACATGGCGATCGCGGCGGGACTGTGCTCAACAAACGATCGCAACAGTGCGGTTTGATCGGTTCCCTCACCGTTTGACTCCAGGTTCAGCTCGGTGGACTGCATTCGCGTCAAACACTCCGTATGAGAACAAAAGCGGCTGTAAGCGCCATACTCAATGTTCCCTAATCAACGGATGCGTTAACGCAAATTGCTACAGCACCCCGCACTGCCCTTGCTGACGCAACAGGTGATCGCATAGCACTAGCGCCATCATTGCTTCAACCATCGGCACAGCACGAGGCAACACGCAGGGATCATGACGACCTTTGGCTGCCAGCGTGACGGCTTCACCATCGTTCGTCACCGTACGCTGCTCTTTGCGAATGGTGGCAGTGGGCTTGAAGGCAACCCGAATGATAATGTTCTCGCCGTTGGAGATGCCGCCCTGCACCCCGCCCGATCGATTGGTGACGGTGCGAATGGTGCCGCGATCGTCCGTATAAAATTCGTCGTTATGCTCACTGCCCGTCATCAAGGTGCCTGCAAAGCCAGAGCCGATCTCAAAGCCTTTGGTTGCTGGAAGTGACATCACACCTTTCGCTAAATCTGCCTCTAGCTTGTCGAAAACGGGCATTCCCAGGCTTTTGGGCACATGACGAGCCACGCATTCGACCACACCACCGATCGAGTCCCCTTCCTTCCGCACCTGCTCAATCAAATCAATCATGCGATCGGCTGCGTCTGAATCAGGACAGCGGACAATATTGCTCTCGACCTGTTCCAGCGTCACCGTTTCTGGATCAACCACGCCTTCAAGATCTTTAATGCGCTTGACATAGCCGACGATTTCAACCCCTGCCACCTGCTGGAGAATTTTTTTGGCGATCGCCCCTGCTGCCACGCGTCCAATGGTTTCCCGTGCAGACGATCGTCCCCCACCCTGCCAGTTGCGGATACCGTACTTCTCGTCATACGTGGCATCCGCATGAGAGGGACGATACTTCACCGCCATTTCGTCGTAATCCTGCGATCGCTGGTCTTTGTTGCGAACCAGAAGGGCGATCGGGGTGCCTGTCGTTTTGCCGTCAAAGATGCCGGAGAGAATTTCACACTGATCGGCTTCATTACGCGGCGTAGTAATCTTGCTCTGCCCCGGTCTGCGCCGATTCAGCTCTGCCTGAATTTCCTCAACTGAAATTTCTAACCTGGGCGGACACCCATCAATGACGACACCCACCCCGCCACCATGCGATTCGCCAAAGGTGGTAATGCGAAAGAGATGTCCGAAGGTATTGCCCATTGCGCTTGTTGGAGAGAGTGAGATTGCGATCGTAGCGGAAAACGACATGCTACCGTCAAAATCACGAAGATGAAACGCCTATGAGCCAATTCCTGTCAGAGAATTTGTAGGAGCGTAATTTCTGTGCCATCAGCCTTCTTGTTGCCATGCCAACGAATGACTCTGAACTACAAGCCCAAGCACGGAGCATTCTGGATGCGATCGCCTTTATCTCCTTCGAGCAATGCCAACCCCTAAGTCGAGAGTTTAACCATATTCCTGCCCGTCCTGGCATCTATGCTATCAGGCACAGAACGGAGGGGCTACTCTACATCGGCAAAACAAAGAGTCTACGAGGGCGCTTCACGGGTGGGCATAAAGCATTTTTATGGGCATGGCTCGATCAATACAATGATGCAGACGTTCGGATTGCAGCGCAGCTCATTGATCACTGGGAAAACCCTAAGTTACTATTAGAGCTAGAAGCTATTATCCTCAGAGCGACCGACCCCCCCTACAACGTCCAAATTCCAACCGAGCGGTGAAGCGATGCAAGCCAACCTTCAAGAGCAGCTTTCTCTATCTGATGCTGAAGTCATTTTGGGTCGCTTGCCTGAGCGCATTCGAGAGGCTCTCATTGCTCGTGCGGCTGACATTGAGTATCCCATTGAAGCCGTCATTGAAATGGCGATCGCCAGTTTTCTCGATACCGAGGCATTAGGCTTTGCTGATTGTAAGCCAGGACGTGGACAGTAAACCCGTAAGCTTGATTAGAAAACTGACTTATAAAAATGATCCCTTAGCTCAAAAGAATTAAGGGATCACAAGTATTTGCTCAAAAGACGTTATTCACTAATAACGCCCAAAACTATTCCTCAGCCTTTTCTCCTTTGACACTATTATTCCTATTACAGTTTTTTAACGAACGATCAGATGATTCGCCACTAATGTAACCCTCAGAATCTGTTCGTACAAAATAGTTTCTACAATTTAGGTCAACCATATCTTCATCCATCATAATTTTATTTCCTTCTTAAAAAACAAATGTAACCGTTATTCATTTATCATAGCGTGCTGCTTTATTGAGTTGCAGCGCTCAACTAAACTAATCCAGCTCGGTAAGAATTGACGAGTGACAAAATCATGCAATCTTAAGCTTTCTGGGGTGCCTGGACAAAACCAAATCGCATTAAAAAGCCTCAGTGCGGTGCAGTGATAGAGTTCCTAGCTATTCATTCGGGAGTACAGTGTTCACGCGCAATGGTGTCGTATATATACAAAATTTCCTCTGTTAGCTTACGAGCTTCCTCATACGTCAAGTGGCTCAGACTTTCTTTAGTAGTGCCTTCATCTCCAGAACGGTAAACAAACGGTACTCTATTTCGCAATTCTTCTGGAAACTCCTCTGCCTTAAGAGCAGAAAGAACTACAAAAGCGTTTTGGAGTCTCTCTTGAATGTCGCCAGATCCCACAGCAAGAGCACCTACAGCGCTGTAAAGCCTTTCCCAAGTTGTATGTCTGGTGTAACTCATAAAGAAATTTCTCAATGTGTTTCTATACCGTAGCATCGACAAAATAGGATTGCCTTATGAAAATGACATATTGCTTATCAAACCAAAAGCGCCCCCTTGTAAGAGAGCGCTTTTGGTTAGCGAGAGACGAGTGAATTAACCGTCGATCGCGGGAGCCTGCATTGAAACGAGGGTTGCGTCACCAGAGGCGAGGTCAAGCGGGAAGTTGTGAGCATTGCGCTCGTGCATCACTTCCATCCCCAGGTTGGCGCGGTTCAGCACGTCTGCCCAGGTGTTCACAACGCGACCTTGAGAATCCAGCACCGATTGGTTGAAGTTAAACCCGTTGAGGTTAAACGCCATCGTGCTGATGCCTAGAGCCGTCAGCCAGATACCTACTACGGGCCATGCACCCAGGAAGAAGTGCAGGGAGCGTGAGTTGTTGAAGCTGGCATATTGGAAGATCAACCGACCGAAGTAGCCGTGTGCCGCGACGATGTTGTAGGTCTCTTCTTCTTGCCCAAACTTATAGCCAGCATTCGCAGACTCGTTCTCGCTGGTTTCACGGACAAGTGAGGAGGTCACTAGCGAACCGTGCATGGCGCTGAACAAGCTGCCGCCGAAGACACCAGCCACACCCAACATGTGGAAGGGGTGCATCAGGATATTGTGCTCAGCCTGAAACACAAACATGAAGTTGAACGTACCAGAGATGCCGAGGGGCATCCCGTCGGAGAAGGAACCTTGTCCGATCGGGTAGATCAACAGCACGGATGTAGCCGCAGCCAGAGGTGCCGAGTAAGCCACACAGATCCAGGGGCGCATACCGAGGCGGTAGGACAGTTCCCACTGGCGACCCATGTAGGCGAAGATGCCGATCAGGAAGTGGAAGACAACGAGTTGATACGGACCACCGTTGTATAGCCACTCATCTAAGGAAGCCGCTTCCCAGATGGGGTACATGTGCAAGCCGATCGCATTGCTGGAAGGCACAACCGCACCAGAAATGATGTTGTTGCCGTACATCAAGGAGCCAGCCACAGGCTCGCGAATGCCATCGATATCGACAGGAGGCGCAGCGATGAAGGCGATGATGAAGCAGATGGTTGCAGCCAGTAAGGTAGGGATCATCAAGACACCGAACCAGCCTACATACAGGCGGTTATCGGTACTGGTAACCCAGTTGCAGAAACGATCCCATGTGCTGCCGCTTTCGCGTCTTTGAATGGTTGTTGCCATAGTGGTAATAATTGCTAGAAACTACAGGAAAATCCGTAGCCAAGAATGAATGTTTAGCAAGCACCGCCTAATTTAGGTATTGCTTGCCTACCCTCATAGTATTGAGATTCGCTTTGCTTTTTCAGCGCCGTTTGTGAATATTTATCAACACGATCGCAATTATTGGGAACCGGCTGAAAAGCCCAGCTAGAAAGCTTTAGGGCATAATTAGTAGGTGTTTAACTAAGGGTACGACACTCTGCAATTTAAGTTCCGTAAAGAGAGCAAAAGCGCTGCGTAGACCATCAAAAAGTCTACAATTTCTGCCGAATAAGCGTTTGGGTTAACTGTATTGAGTGAAACTTTAATTGGCTCAATGGTTTACTTTCTAACGCGATCGCAACGATTAGCAATCTTTCTTCACTTCAGAACGTCAAAAACCAGCTTGAACAGGTATCGCGGTTTCTGATCCAGTGAAGTAAAGTCGCAAAGAGGCAGAAGGCAGAGGGCAGAGGGGCGCAAAGAGGCAGAAGGCAGAGGGCAGAAGTGAAAGAGAACGGCGGCTCTCCTTCTGCCTCCTGCCTTCTGCCTTCAAACCGCAGCCCTCATACCGCACTCTGATGGGAACTGCTATATCGCACTCATGGCGATCGCCTAGTTAGTCCAACTTCAGCGCATTAGCGGGCACTTCGTCCCACGAATTGACGATGCGGAGTCGAGCAATCCAGCCTGCGGCAACCTGGTTGGCGGTCAAGTTGTCCTGAAAGGATTTGTGACAATCCTGTGCGTGGTCTTCATCGCAACAGGCAATGCAGGAGTAGAGGATGCCGGATGGATCAAGCTGTTCGTTTACCCAAATAGACACGATCGCGCCCTCCTGAGAAATTTTGACCTTTAGGCTATTAATTTTAGGGGTTTATAGCAGTCATCAAGTGAACAATACTCAATTATTTAGCTATCAGCTATCAGCTTTCAGCATTCGCTTGAGCCATTAAGGTCAGCGCATCTCCGGTGACGCGGCAAATGCGCCAATCGGGTAGAACGGTAGCTCCCATTTTCTCGTAAAAGGCGATCGCAGGTGTATTCCAATCCAGCACGCTCCATTCTAAGCGTCCACAATCTTCTGCGATCGCCCGTTGAGCGAGATAAATCAGCAGCGCCTCGCCAATGCCCAGCCGTCGATACTCTGGCAGCACAAACAGATCTTCTAAATACAGCCCTGGCTTAGTTAAAAAGGTGGAGTAGTTGTAGAAGAAGAGTGCAAACCCTGCAATGCTACCTGCCGTCTCTGCTAAAACAACTTCAGCATAGCGACGGAAACCAAATAAATGCTCGTGCAGTGCCTCTGGTGTGCCTGTAACCGCATGAGAGAGGTGTTCGTACTCTGCTAACGCCTGAATGAGCGCAAAGATGGTTGGTACATCGTCGGCAGTCGCTACACGAAGATGGATTGCTTCAGGCATGAGTTGCTAGTGGTTGGGGTCGACACTGGAAGGTCTTCTGTAGGAATATACAGCGGTTCCCAATCCGGTGAAGTACAGTCGCAAAGAGGCAGAAGGCAGAAGGCAGAAGTGAAAGAGCACGGCGGCTTTACTCCTGCCTCCTGCCTCCTGCCTTAAAACCTCAGTCCTTGTACCGCACTCTCATGGGAACCGCTATAACGTGCGATCGCTCTACCGGAAACAACGGCTTTAAACCAACGCTGATCCTAAAAAGGGTGACAGAACATCAGCTTGCTAGTGCAAGAGGAGCGGGTTCTGGCTGATGCGTAGCGCGATCGGGATGAATGCGATCGCTTAAATAACTGTACATCCCTTCGCACGCATCAAAATAAATGGTGACGTTCTCTCTACCTTGCTCAGCAAAGATAATCTGCGCCCCGTAATGAGGAGAGGTTAAAAAGTTCAGCCATCGGGCGAGTTGAATATAGGGTACAGCAAGCTTACCCAAGCGTTCACCATCAACAATTTCGAGCGAGAATTTGAGCGCTGGTTGCATAGGGGGTTCCTCAACGTTCTGCTGTGAGTATTCTACACATAAATCAGTATATTTGTACTATTAAGAATTTCTAAATATCAAGCTTTCTCAGAAATGGGCTAAAAAGGCTGACCGCTGACCGCTGATCACTGACCGCTGATCACCCAACATCACTCTACTCATGCTGAAATTCGTCCAGAAGTGCCTGGAGCGAGGCTTTCATCTCGGTTGGCGTTGTCGGTGTAGTGCCAAACTGTCGAACGACGATACTGGCTGCGAGGTTGCCTAAGACGGTTGCCTCCCAGGTGGTTGCTCCAGCGATGAGTCCTAATGTGAAGGCAGCGACGACAGTATCACCTGCGCCCGTCACATCAAAGACATCAGTGCGATTGAAAGCAGGGATGTGGTGCTGGGTGCCATCACGATCGAACAAGCTCATACCTTCTTCACCGCGAGTGATTAATGCCTGCTTTGCCTGCGTCAATTGCAAGAGATCGCGTCCACCTTGCTGAAGCTGCGTCAGGTCAGCCGGATTGCCCGATGGACTGACGAGCGAATAGCCAACGGCTTGCTCTGCTTCGGGTAGATTGGGCGTGAAGACAGTCGCTCCCTGGTAGCGATCGAGCTTTGTCTGAGCATCTACAACACTCAGCGAATGGTTCAGCGCTGCTTGAATGACAGGTTGCGTCAGGGTGCCATCGCCGTAATCGGAACATATGACGGCATCGACGGTGCCAACGTGCTGCTGAATATAGTCGGCAAGCTGGAATTGTAAGGACTCATCGGGCAGATGATCGGACTTGCGATCGACCCGCACAATTTGCTGTGTAACGGACTGACGCGCATGACCAGAGATGCGGGTTTTGGTGACGGTGGGGCGATCGACATCCAGCAAAATCCCCTGCGTGTCAATGCCTGCTGCTTCAAAAATGCCCCGCAGCGTCTTGCCCTGATCGTCTTTGCCCAGCAGCCCAACCGCTTTCACTTGTGCGCCCAGCTTTGCAAAGTTATAGACTGCATTTGCGCCACCACCGGGCACCTGTCGCGTATGCTCATGACGAATGATCAGTACAGGCGCTTCGCGCGATAAACGCTCAACCTGTCCCGTGAGAAATTCATCCAGCGTCAAGTCACCGACGACTAAAACCTTCGCTTCGTAAAAGCGATCGATCAGGTCAAACAGCCGCTCAGCCGACGCGGCAAGCTGGGCTGCAAAGGACGCATCAAATGCCATAGACGATCGCGCGTTGCTCAACGCGCCAACAACTTCACCTCAGCCAGAGTAGCGCATTCGGGTATTCACACATGCACCGAAGCCAAAGAAGGTGACTTGGTTGCACGTGTGCTAGCAGCCAAACGCTTAAGCAGGCTTGTCAGGGTTAGAACAGGCTGCTTTGGGATCAAAAAGAAAATCAAACCGGATGAGTTGAAATTTGCCACCGTCACCAAATTTTTTATTTTTGACTGTGTTGGTAATGTCGTCGATCGCAACCTGATCTAAGCCTTTGAAACCAGAAGTCAGCAATACTGTTGGCGATTCTGCCAGGGTGCCATCAGGCTTTACGATCGCGCCAAAGGACGCATTTCGCACTCCTCTAACGAACGGACACGCCTCTTTAGGAACGCTAGCAGTCACCCGTTCTGGCTTATAAAGGCGGCTGTCGTCAGCCTCTCCACCCGTTATCTTCTTTGCCAATTCTATAAAATCGACTCCATTTGCGTTCAAGGCTCCAGTTGCCTTCTCTAGAGTATCTGGACCATTAAAGGTGTATAAGGCTCGCAACTGACCCGATCGCTCTCCCTGTTGCCGTAGTGCAGTGAGTTGCTCAGGCGATAGCTTGTCTGATCTCACAGGCGCAGTTGGATCGACAGGTGCTTTAGGGGTATTGGGGGTGCCTGTACCTGTCGTTGTTGTGTCTGTTTTCTCAGGTGGCTTGGGCGTTTTTAATGCCTGGTCAGTTGACTTTGGCTGCGGTGCTTTTTTCGCTGGAGACGGTCTGATGTCAAATGTAGGAGGCAACCCAAAAGAAGGAAACACGATGGGTGGTGGCGGCGCTAGAAGCGGAAAGTTGTAGAGCGATGGATCGTTGTAAAGCTTAGGATCGGGTAGCTTTGTGGCGGATTGCAACGGTTTTGAGGGCTTTGTCGGCAAAAGCGTTTGCGGCACTTGCTCAATGCCAAACGACGGCAGTTGGCTTTGCTCAGCGGGAGACAGTTCTACAGTCCGAATGAGTTGCTTCGCGTCTGGTTCTGCTTCCGTGCCTGCCAGCATGTTAGGCAGCGCTGCCCACAGCAAGCCATGTGCGCCCAAGGACGCTAAAACAGCGATCGAGAACGGTTGACGCAAGGCTGCCAGCACTCTCTCTAGCGTCTCCTGAGTGAAGACGTTGGACGTGTTTTTAGGCGACCAGGAGTTAGACATAGCAGATAAGTTCAGTCGTGGGGCAATGGACACGTGCGATCGAGAGCAAACCCTGCTCAAATCTTAGCGCTCATGGCTGGATGGTTAGCGTTCTGTTGCCAGTTTAGAAACCGTAGGGCAGTGAAGAGTAAGGAGAGAGGGGAGAGGGGAGAGGGGAGGTAATAGTTTGAAGCTGACGGCTGATAGCTGATAGCTGAGCGCTGAGCGCTGATAGCTGACCGCTGACCGCTGACCGCTGACCGCTGATCCCTATTGTGAGCAAAAACGCTTTAGATTTTAGGAGAGCCATCAATCTTTAAGCTTGCCCATGCCACGACCGATCGTTATTTTGCCAGGTTATCTCGCGGGTGCGGTAGAGTACCGCGTTCTGGAAAAGACGCTACAAGCGTTAGGTTTCCCAACCGTGACCGTGCCACTCCGCTGGCAAGACTGGGTGCCGACGATCGGCGGTCGATCGGTTGCGCCTATTCTGCGAATCCTGGACACGGCAGTCCAGCAAGTGCTCCAGCAGTATGACGCATCCAAAGTGACGCTGATTGGACATTCGGCAGGCGGTTGGCTCGCGCGTATTTATTTGGGCGAAAAACCTTACTGTGTGCATCCCAGTGATGCGAATGCTTGCGCCTGGTCTGCCCGCGATCGCGTAGCGACACTCATCACACTTGGCACACCCCACACCAGCCTGGAACGCTGGACGCGGAAAAACCTCGACTTTGTGAATCTGAGCTATCCCGGTGCGTTTTATGCTGACGTGCGCTATGTCTGCGTTGCAGGGAAAGCAGTGTACGGGGATCGCTGGCGAAGTTGGTTGGCATTCAGCAGCTATAAGCTTACCTGTGGACAAGGCAATACCTGGGGCGATGGCATTACGCCGATCGAGGCTGCTCATCTTAAAGGTGCTGAAAATCTCACCCTTGAGGGCGCGATGCATTCTCCTAGAGGCAATCGGACTTGGTACGGCTCGCCTGACTTGTTGGAACACTGGACACCGTATCTTGTGTAGATATTAGAAGGCAGAGGGCAGAAGGCAGAAGGCAGAAGGCAGAAGGCAGAGGGCAGAAGGCAGAAGGCAGAGGGCAGTAGCCAGAAGTAACCTCTCAACCTCCTCACTCCTCTCCCCTCACTCTCATTAGGCAAATCACTCCAACGCACACTGCCGCGTTAGTGCCTGTTTCAAAAGCGCTGTGTATTGCCTGCTGCCAATGACATGGGCACCAAACCGTTCTAAGTGAGGATTCATCATCTGGGCATCGAAAAGGATAAATTGACGATCGCGCAACCGTTCCACCAGTTTCACCATCGCCACCTTCGAGCCATCGGGAATCCGAAAGAACATGGATTCGCCGATAAAGGCACCCCCGATCGTCAATCCCAAAATGCCCCCTGCCAGCTCGTCACCCTGCCAGGTTTCAAAGCTGTGTGCCCATCCAGCAGCGTGCAGCGATCGATAAATAGCTTTCAGTTCGGCTGAAATCCACGTCGTTTCGCGGTTAGCGCAGCCATCAACGACTGCCTCAAAGTCTCGATTGACGGCTACCGTAAAGCGCTCCTGATTGAGCACTCGCTGGAGCGATCGGGGATAGCGAAACCGCTCATCCAGAGGAATCAGTGTCCGCTCTCGACTGGAGTACCAACCCAGCGACTCTCCAGCGTCATCCGCCATGAGGAAATAACCCTGGGTATACCCCTGGATAATTGAGGCGACATCAAAGCGGCTCTCTGTCAATCGTGCAACGCCCCACTCAGTAGACATCTGACACAAGCATCTCATAATCAGAGCCTCTCCGAAAAGAGCCGTCAGCACTCAGAAGTCAGGAGTCAAACAATGGGCGATCGATCGGATACCCACAGAGACTCAGCGATTGTAGTGACCCCACTGTATAAACGTCATCACCACATAAATGATGATGGCGCAGCCCAGAATGGATGGCACCGCTGGAACGCCACCAATGCCCCAGTAAAGAAAGGGGTAGTTTAGCCCATGCTGAGCTTTCAGCAGTCTAAAAACCGCTTCTCCAAGCCAAACCCCTACCAACCCAGTCAACACAAAGCCCAAAAATTTACCGGGAATCTGACGCGGAATCAACATATTGGCAATACCAGCACAGACGATCGCAGCCAGTAACTGCACCGCCACATGAGACAGGTTCATTTTGCCTCCTTTGAAGGCTGAAAATTTTAAGGCAAAAATTTCATACCGGATAAGAGTCAACGGCAGTTCACTCTTGCAAGAATCGGTTACAAGCAACGATCGAAGGGGTATGAAAGCTAAAAACGTGGTAGCTATACGACGCTACATTGATCCTTATACGGAGGATCAGGACACTCCACCGGACGTTTTGCCAAAAGAAGGAACACGCCTGAGCAACGCTGAGACACGCTAGGGGCTGTCGTCAATTACAATCAGAGTCCTGATGATGGCAAGTCTACAGCCCCTAGCCTGCTTTACTGGGGCGGGCGCGGTCAGGCTGATGCCGTAGGCTTTTGATCGTTAATTGATGACGCGCCCTAGTTGAAGAGCAGCCTGTCTCTGAGCAAAATCATCACGCTTTGTGTTTTTTTAGCGTCCCAACTCTTGCGATCGCCCATAGGCAGCCAGCACCGCTTCAATCAACGCTGACCGCAAGCCAGCACGTTCAAGCGCCGCAACACCTGCGATCGTCGTACCACCGGGACTGGTTACCTGGTCTTTCAGTTGTCCTGGATGCTGCCCTGTCTCTTGCAGCAGTTGAGCCGTACCTTTAACGGTTTGGAGCGCCAGTTGGAGCGCGATCGCCCGTGGTAAGCCTGCGGCGACTCCACCATCTGCCAGCGCTTCAATCACCAATGCCACGTAGCCAGGACCTGACCCAGACAATCCTGTGACGGCATCCATTGCAGTTTCAGGCACTTCTACCACCTCACCGACTGCCTCAAAGATTTGTCGTGCCTGTACCAGGTGATGAGCCAGCGTATGCGTACCGGGAGCGATCGCCGTGATACCTGCGCCCACGGTTGCAGGTGTATTCGGCATCGCTCTCACGATTGGCTGTTGAGGAAACGCGGCTTCCAGTTTGCTCAGCGGTATCCCAGCCAAAATCGAGAGTACTAATAGAGGCGATGTTCGGGTGTCAAAAAGACCTGACACTGCCGTTGCGACTGCACTAAAAATCTGTGGTTTGATCGCCAGTAACAACACGTCAGCTTCAGCGGCTGCTCGATTATCAGTTGTTACCTGGACACCATACGTCTGTGCCAAAAAATCTCGCCGAGCTGCCTGCGGTTCACTGATCAAAACGTCGTTTGGCAGATAAATGCCGCGATCGACAAGGCGGGATAAGAGAGCTTCTCCCATTACCCCGCCGCCAATCATACCGAGTTTGATACTCAATTGAACTGTCTCCAAGACGTTTTTAGTTTTTGGTTGTTGGTTTTTAGAGAAAAGCCAATTTACTCTCCGTCTAACAACTAACAACTAACAACTCTATTGCGCCATTCTCATTTGCTCGTTTGCCCAGGCGGGTGCGGGTGCTGCCTGACGGGTTGTACGAGCTTGGGGCTGTTGTGCCTGGGGCGCTTCATACCCTGGAACGCCTTGTGTGCTGACCTGCACACAGCTTGGAGTGAAGAGAAAAATGCTTTCGCCGATGCGCTCTTGATGACCGTCGATCGCATAAGTACCGCCTGCCACAAAATCAACCGCACGTTGCGCTTGATCAGGATCCATAATCGTCAGATTGAGCACGACCGACTTCCGTTCGCGCAATGCCTGGATCGCCTGAGGCATTTCTTCAAACGATCGCGGCTCCATCACCACCACTTCAGATACGCCATTCACACCGGGCATCCCAATCACATTACCCATTGGCGAGGCTCCCATTGCTCCGACTTCGCCGCCTAACGGGGCACGATCGCGCAAGCGGCTAGGGCGACGAGTGCGGGCATCTTCCTGCGGTGCAGCGGGTTGAGCGTGCTCCTGCTGGTAGAGGTTTTGGTACTCATCGCCATCCATTTCGTCGTACTCGTATTCGTAGTCCATAGGTTCGTTAAATCCAACAAAGTCCCGTAGCTTGGTAAAGATGTTGCTCACTGTTCACGCTCCGTCACGATCAGGTTGAAATCGAAAAATATATAGCGACCAGATCTGCAAAAAGATTGCTCAATCTAGTTTGTGATATCGAAAACATCGGCAAGAGGAATGCCTCTGGAAACTTTTAGTAAAAGCCCAATCGATGAAGGCTTATCCGAGAGCAAATCGCTCAGGCACCCTGCTTAGTTTGACTAACCTACTTTGACCGAATTGAAAGAATAGTATACATCTAGATCCCAAAATAGAAGCATGTCACCAAAAGTTTTTCCGATCAGATGTTTAAATCGCTGGCATAACCATGAAGTCGGTAGGCTTATGTCGCCTCACTTCCTAAAGCTGGAACTCTAGCACTCAAGATACTCTATCTTTTGAAAAGCGCTTCACTTTTCTCTAAATTCTTACGCCTTCATTTTTGCTGCAATTGCTACGCTCGATCGCGACGGCAGCTAAGCGATGTTTGAGTTGGGTTGGGAAAAGGCTATGTCGGACGATCGCCAAAGAGAATGCGCCCCAGACGAATCATTGTCGCCCCTGCCTGCACTGCCAAAGCATAGTCATTCGACATACCCATCGACAGTGTGTGCATTTGCAGATAAGGCAGATTCTGTTGTTGAATGGTATTAGCTAATACGGCTGTCTTTTGAAATGCCGCGCTTGCCTCTGACGCTGGTAAGCCATACGGAAGAATGGTCATCAACCCCTGAATGCTGAGATTTTTACATTGATTTAATGTTGAAAGATCATCTAAAAGATCCTCTACTGCCCAGCCGTGTTTTGTTGGATCAGGCAACAGCTTCACTTGCAGCAGTGACTTTGGTTTTTGAGGCAGCGGTGCGGCTAAGCGATCGAGTCGTTGGGCAAGCTTCAAATCGTCGATCGAATGAAGCCATTGAAAGCACTCCAACGCTTTTTGCGCTTTGTTGCTTTGGAGATGCCCAATCAAATGCCAGGTAATATCAGTTAGATCACAAAGCTGAGCCTGTTTTGCTTCTGCTTCTTGAACGCGGCTCTCTGCGAAATCGCGCACTCCAGAGGCATAAGCGGTACGCATTGCTTCGATCGAAACCTGCTTCGTGACGGCAATCAACCGCACTGTCTCTGGCAATGTTTCACGAACCTGGTCAATTCGTTCTGCGATTGTACCGCTAAGTTGAGAGAACGCTGTCATTGAAACGTTTGTTTATAAATCACCTGAAGCTGATTGTAGTCTTGCTGCTGCCCCTGCCGACGCAGTACCCGCATACGGTTCTCGACGAGAATGCGGGCATCCGTTCGGGTCAGCGGCTCAAATTCTAAGCCGTCGTCTCCATTGGCGACCAGAAAAAACAAGCGCTGTGCGTAGAGTGTCGTAAACAACTCACGCGTTGCATCAATGAGACAGACTCTGAAAAGCAAGCCAAAATTCGGATGGTTTAAGTAATTTTCGTTGCTCATTCAGATCTAAGCTGGACGACGATGAAATAGTACACCTTAACGCAGGTATGCCATCACTTTACGTGATAACGCTGTCTCTGCATGAGTTTTATGGGGAGAGGGGAGAGGTGTGAGGGGAGAGGTGTAAAAAGAGTTTTGAGTTCTGAATTGGTTGAGCGGTCAGCGGTCAGCGGTCAGCGGTCAGCTTTTTAGCCTTTAGCCTTTAGCCTTTAGCCTTTAGCCCTACTCCCCACTCCCCACTCCCCACTCCCCCTCTAAAGTTCCCACCCCCAGACCAAACGGGCACTCCACAGCCCGACCAAACTTCCGATCGCCAGCCAATCACTCAATCTAAGGTGAAACTGGTGCCATTGCACCTGATGCTCGTTAGGGCTGGTGAAGCCTCGTACCTTCATCGCGCTGGCGATCTGCTCTGCCCGCAGCAGTAAGTTATTGAGTAGTCGTTCAGCCACAGTTAACCAGACTTGTAGTGCGCTCCGCCAGCCCAGCTTGCGCCAATTAATCGCACGAGTACTAACCGATCGCACCAAATTTTGCACTTCTTCAAGCACCAGGGGAATGAAGCGGAGCGAGAGGGTCAGCGTCAGGGCAACTTCTGTGATCGGCAGGTTGAAGCGGCGTAAGGGAGCCATCCAATCTTCGATCGCGGCGGTAATTTCTTCGGGAGCTGTCACTAATAAGAAAAGATTGGTGCTGTAGATCAAGGTGAATAGCAGAGTGCTGTAGCGAATGGCTAAATCCACCGATCGCGTTGTAACGGTGATCGAGCCGCGCTTGAATAGTACATAGCGGTAAGCAGTCGGTTGGGGTAGAGCAACGGTTGAGGCTGTGCTGGCTGATGGCACAGTAGGTTTACCCAAGCCAAACGGGTTGTACCAGGGATTCGGCGCAGGCGCGGGTGGTAGTGTCTTTGGCTGCTGCGAAAACGCCAGTTCATCTGAGGGCATACGGGGCTGGTGGCGTGCTTTGAGTCCATCGGGGATCACTGTTGTTAACGCAAACACCATGAAGCTAAGCACCAGCAACCAACCCATTTGCTGCCGCCAGACCCGCAGGGGAATCATTGCAAAAACAGTGACAGCAATCAGCAACCCTGCCAGCAAGATGCGCCAGGCTGGATTTGCCAGCAGTGGCGCTGCTAAAAACGTCATCAACCAGGCGAGTTTGATGCGTGGGTCGAGACGATGTAACCAGGTGACAGGTTGTTCTAAATAAAGCCCTAAAGGGAGGGAGCGCAGTAAATCCATTGTTGCTCTGAGCGTTTGGCTTCTAGATTGAAGTTGTCATCTGCAATCTAAAACTCTTTGACGCGTGTCGCTCGGTTTGCGGTGACGCGTTCGACTTCTCTCGTTTTCTTGCCGCGCCAAAAGAGACGAATGGGTGTGCCAGTAAAGCCGAGCGATTTACGAAACTGACCTTCAATATAGCGACGGTAGTTGTCGTTAAAGAGGGCGGGATCGTTGACGAAAAGGGCGATCGCAGGTGGACGACTGCTTACCTGAGTGCCATAGTAAATCTTACCCTGACGACCCTGACGCGTGGTCGGTGGCGAGTGCCAGCCCACCGCTTCTTCCAGCACTTCGTTAATGACCGAAGTCGTCACACGTCGTTTCTGCTGCTCTGCGGCAATATTGACCATATCCAGAATTTTTTCCACGCGCTGCCCTGTTTTGGCGCTGATAAAGATCACGTCTGCCCATTCGGTGAAGTGGAGGCGATCGCGCACCAGTTTTTCGTGATCATAAATGGTGTAAGAGTCTTTCTCCACTGCGTCCCACTTATTGACGACAATGACGCAGCCGCGACCTTCGTCCGCAACGCGCCCCGCCAGTTTCTGGTCTTGTTCAGTCACACCATCCAGCGCATCTACAACAAGCAACACCACATCGGCACGATTAATTGCTTTGAAGGCACGGTTGATGCCAAAGAATTCCGGTCCATACTCGACCTGCTTCTTTTTACGAATGCCCGCCGTGTCAATTAAACGATAGGTCTGCTCACCGTGCTGAACAACCATGTCGATCGCGTCGCGCGTGGTGCCTGAAATGGGACTCACAATCGATCGCGTCTCACCGACAAACGCATTTAGCAAGCTGGACTTACCCACATTCGGTCGTCCTGCGATCGCTACCTTAATCTCATCGGATTCTTCAATCTCATTCGCGGGTGGCAAATGAGTAATCAACTGATCCAGCAGTTCACCAGTCCCATTGCCGTGAATGCCCGAAATCGGAAACGGTTCGCCCAAGCCCAACGACCAGAAATCTGCCGCTTGCGCTGCACCTTGATCGACCGACTCACATTTGTTGACCGCCAATAAGACAGGTACTGACTGTTGCCGCAGCCAGGTCGCAATTTCTTCATCGGACGGCATCAGCCCCATCATGCCATCCACTACAAAAATCGCGGCGCTCGATTCTGCCAGCGCTGCCATTGCCTGTTCACGAATGAACGGCAGAAACTCGGTATCGTCATCAAACACCAAACCGCCCGTATCGACGACCTGAAATTCACGATCGCGCCAGAAGGCAGGCTTGTAGGTGCGATCGCGGGTCACGCCGGGTTCATCAAACACAATGGCATCCTGCAACGCTGACAGCCGATTGACGACTGTAGACTTGCCCACGTTAGGACGACCGATAATAGCAACAATAGGCAAGGGCATAGGAGTGAGAATGAAAGGATGAGGTCTACAAGGATGAATGAAGTTCGTTCCAGGCGACCATTCATCACTTAAGTCTCTTATTCTAGCGATAAGTCGTTCACTCGTATGCTTCGCAGTTGACCAACAGCAATCTTGCACTCGCTAGGATGAAGCAGAACGTCTCAGTCACGATCGATGTTGATTTTACTGGTGGAGGATGATCCGGCACAGTTAGAGCCTTTACAGGCAGTCCTTTTACAGGCAGGGCATATTGTCGATGCGATCGACGATAGCGAAACCGCACAGTGGCTGATCGCTCAAAAAGAGTATGACCTACTGATTCTGGATTGGATGTTGCCCAAAATCAGCGGTATTGCCCTTTGCCGACAGTATCGTCGGTCTGGTAAAACTGCACCTGTGCTGATGCTGACTGCTAAAGATACGATCGCTGATAAAGTCACTGGACTGGATGCCGGAGCCGATGACTACTTAGTCAAACCGGTTGATGTGGTGGAACTACTGGCACGAGTGCGGGCACTGCGGCGGCGATCGCCTCTCTGGCAAGGCGATTTACTGTCTTTAGACGCATTGCGCTTACATCTGAGCACCTTAACGCTAGAGTGCCATCAGATGACGACCCAACTCTCCAGCCGAGAATTTCAGTTGATGGAATATCTCATGCGTCACCCACGCCAGGTTCTCTCCCACGAGCAAATTGAGCAGGCTCTGTGGGGTTGGGGTACCGAACCCGAAAGCAACGCCGTCACAACGCTCGTCCGTCGGCTTCGACAACGCCTGCAAGCCGTGAGTGCTAAAGATTGGTTAGAAACGATCTATGGCATGGGATATCGATTGCAGCCGCCGGAAAGGGGGATGAGGGGCTAGGGAAGCAGGGGAGGCAGAGGAGGCAGAAAGATATCTAAGGATAAAGAGCAGTGTGCATCCGTTCTTCCCCTATCTTCCAACTCAAAATTCAACACTCCCCCGCCTCCCTTACTCCCCCTGCCCCTCTACTCCCCCTGCCCCACTAATAACTAACAACCAACAACCAACAACTTTCGCTCTTCCATGTTCACCCGCAGTCGCCGCAATTTAGCCTACTGGTTTGCTCTTTCAATGGGGAGCATTCTCGTTTTGTTTGCAGGTGTGAGCTATTACTTGAGTGTTGAAGATCAGCTACAGGCATTTGATCAGGCGCTGTACAAGAAGAGTAAAGCGATCGCGTCGGGTGCAAGGATTCAGGTTCAACAGGGACAATGGCAGATTGAGCCAGAAGAGGCACCCTGGATGGGGGGCGATCGCTCACGCAACAGCGAGTTGGTCTACGTTCGCTGGTATAACGCGAAAGGCTATTTGGTACGGTTCATTGGCTTGCCTGCACCGATCCGCTTGACCGCAGTACCAGAGTTTCAAACGATCGCGATCGCGGATGCTCAGAATGGCGGCGAACCGTCGAGTCAACGGCTGCGTCAAATCACACTACCCCTCCTTCAGAATCAACAATTGGTGGGCTATCTTCAGATGGCTGAACCGCTCACACCGATTCAAGAAAGCCTCGATCGTGTGCGGCTGTTTTTGGCATTGGGAGTACCCGCAACGTTAGGCATCATCGGCATGACAGGCTGGTTTTTGGGCGGCATAGCCATGCAGCCAACGCGGCGAGCATACGACCAACTTCAGCGCTTTACAGCCGATGCGTCCCATGAGCTGCGGGCACCCCTGGCGGCAGTGTTGAGCAATGCCCAGGTTGGGTTAATGTCGCCCGACGACAATGCCCAACAGCGATTGCGGCTAGAAAAGATTGTGGATACAGCCAAGTCAATGAGTACGTTAATTGGCAATCTGCTGTTTCTCTCTCGACGCGAAGGCGCGCTCGATTTAGCCAGTCTAAAGCGTGTAGATCTGGTAGCACTGCTGCGATCGCTCACAGACGACCAAACGGCGCAGGCGATCGCACAAGGGCTAGCCTTCACCAGTCAGTTACCGGATCACGCTGTCACCCTCAACGCCGATCCAGATCTGCTGAAACAAGCAGTGACAAACCTCCTCAGCAATGCGTTCAAGTACACGGCTCCCGGCGGCAGTATCCAGCTAAGTCTTTCCACCTCATCCCGCTACGCCCTGATCCAGGTTGAAGACAATGGCATCGGCATTCCCGCAGCGGATCTGCCCCACATTTTTGAGCGCTTCTACCGCGTCGATACAGCCCGATCGCGACAGACAGGTGGCTTTGGCTTGGGGTTAGCGATCGCTCAACAAATCATCATCGCCCATCGGGGACGCATCACCGCCACCAGCACTCTAGAAAAAGGATCAACGTTTCAGATTGAGTTGCCTCTAAAAGGATAAACACTCCCCAAAAGCAATGTAACGCGATGTGCGACTTTCCTGAAATGCCTGCCGACTGCCCTCACCCTAGCCCTCTCCCGATGGGAGAGGGAACCGGAACGGTCTGGAAGCCCTTCTCCCTGGGGAGAAGGGTGGGGATGAGGGCGAATTAGTTGCACATCGCGTAATGTAACCTCATCCCGCAACTGCACAGAAGCCGATGGGGGGATTTGAACCCCCGACCGCTCGATTACGAATCGAGTGCTCTACCACTGAGCCACATCGGCATAACAATGGATCAGTATAACAGGCTTGGCGTTTTCACAGCGTATGGGGTGTAGGGTAAAGAGTATAAGGCTTGCAAGGATTGAGAGAGCAAATGACAAACAAGCGATCGGATGGGGCTGAAAAGCGTCTCACGCTCAAGCAAACAGACCCTGAAAAATATGCCTTCTTGAAAGCAGAGGCGCAGGCTCCTTATCGCAGTTTGCGAAAATTTGTTTATGTGGGCTTTGCTGCTTCTGGAGCGATCGGTGCGTTCATTTTCTTCACACAACTGCTTGCTGGACAAGATGTTGGTACGATCTTGCCCAATTTAGCTGTACAGATTGGAGTCATCGCGTTGATGGTTTGGCTGTTTCGCCTTGAAGGCAAAGCAGAACGCAAATCAGACTCCTAATGACTGTACTTGCGTTGAAGCATTCATTCATGCCGAACCCTGCAATCGGCTGGTACGTTTGAAACGGTCACCGTTTGGGAGTAGCGACCGATCGCATCGGAGGATCACGCTTGACTCTCTAGTGAACTGGAGACTCCAAAATAGAAGCAGAACGTAATTGAAGCAGTGACTGTATGGCTCTCGAATTTAAGATTCCCGATCTGGCGTGTTCTGCCTGTGTAACCACGGTCACCAATGCTGTAATGGCGATCGACCCGGTAGCAAAAGTGGAGGCAGACCCCAAAACAAAGCACGCCAAAATTGAAACCCAACAGCCTGAAGCGACCGTAAGACAGGCGATCGTTGCCGCCGGATACACCGTTGCTTAATCTCTATCACTGCGGTTAACTGTGGAAACGACCATACTGAAACTGAGGGGCATGAGTTGTGTCGCTTGCGCCAACAATATTGAGTCAGCTATTCGGACTGTGCCAGGAGTGACCGTCGCCAGCGTGAACTTTGGTGCGGAACAGGCAACTGTAACGTATGACTCGCAACGCGCAGATTTAGAAGCGATCCAACACGCTGTCAGTGAAGCGGGTTATGCTGCTTTCTCACTGCAAGAAACGGCAATGGCAACGGGCGAGGACGATGCTGCAACAGCAACGCAGCTAGCAGAATCCCAGTCGCTCATCCGCAAAGTGTGGGTAGGAGGAAGCATCAGTGCGGTATTGCTGCTTGGGTCATTGCCAATGATGACCGGGCTGAGTCTGCCATTCATACCAACCTGGCTGCACAATTTTTGGCTACAGGCAATGCTTACGGCTCCAGTGCAATTCTGGTGTGGCGGCTCATTCTACATTAACGGCTGGAAAGCGTTGAAGCGCCACACTGCCACGATGGACACGTTGATCGCGTTGGGCACCAGCGCGGCTTATTTCTACTCACTGTTTGCCACTGTTAATCCAGACTTTTTCACGGCTCAGGGGTTGATGCCCAGTGTTTACTACGAGACAGCCGCGATCGTCGTCACGCTGATTCTGCTCGGACGCTTGTTTGAGCACCGTGCGAGAGGGCAAACCTCTGACGCAATTCGCAAACTGATCGGTCTACAAGCGAAAGATGCCCGCATCATTCGCGATGGGCAAGAAATGGCAGTATCGATCGCCGACGTGCAGCTAAACGACGTTGTGGTCGTGCGTCCCGGCGAAAAGATTCCGGTTGATGGCGAAATCATCGAAGGCATTTCCACGATCGACGAGTCAATGGTGTCTGGGGAAAGTGTTGCGGTCAAAAAGCAGGCTGGCGATGAAGTGATTGGAGCCACGATCAACCAAACAGGGAGCTTTAAGCTTCGGGCAACGCGCGTCGGTCGAGACACCTTCCTGGCACAAATCGTCAGGTTGGTGCAGCAGGCGCAAGGGTCGAAAGCACCGATTCAACGACTGGCAGATCAGGTGACAGGCTGGTTTGTACCTGCTGTCATTGCCATTGCGATCGCCACTTTTATCATCTGGTTCACAGTCGTGGGGAACATCACCCTGGCGCTGATTACGATGGTGGAAGTGCTGATTATTGCCTGTCCCTGTGCGCTCGGCTTGGCAACGCCGACATCCGTCATGGTAGCCACAGGGAAAGGGGCAGAGCATGGCATCTTGATCAAAGGGGCAGAAAGTCTGGAACTGGCACACCAGCTTCAGACGATCGTCCTTGACAAAACGGGCACTCTGACGCAAGGTCAACCCACCGTCACAGATTTCATCACAACTGTAGGCAACGCCCCTGAGAATGAACTCAAGCTTTTGCAACTAGCAGCCTCGGTTGAACGCAATTCTGAACATCCGTTGGCTGAAGCAGTCGTCCGCTATGCTCAGTCTCAAGAAGTCACGCTCATCGACGTGCAAGACTTCGAGGCGATCGCGGGTAGTGGCGTGCAAGGCAGGGTGTCAAACACAGTGATCCACATCGGCACTCAGCGCTGGCTGCAAGAATTAGGCATTGATACCCAGGCATTACAACAAGACAGGGAACGTTTAGAGTCTTCAGGCAAGACTGCCATTCTCATCGCCATTGATGGTGCTCAGGGCTTGATGGGGATTGCCGATGCCCTTAAACCATCATCGGCTCAAGCAGTACGAGCCTTACAGCGTTTGGGCTTAGAAGTGGTCATGCTGACTGGCGACAACCGTCAGACTGCCGAGGCAATCGCCCGTGAAGTCGGTATCGATCGCGTGTTTGCAGAGGTGCGACCCGACCAGAAAGTAGCTCAGATCGACAAGCTCCAGGCAGAAGGCAAAATCGTGGCAATGGTGGGGGATGGCATTAATGATGCGCCTGCGTTGGCTCAAGCTCAAGTGGGCATTGCCCTTGGCACTGGCACTGATGTGGCGATCGCTGCCAGCGATATCACGCTCATCGCTGGCGACTTGCAGGGGATCGTCACCGCGATCCAACTCTCCCGCGCCACCATGCGCAACATTCGCCAAAATCTCTTCTTTGCCTTTATCTACAACGCGGCTGGCATTCCGATCGCGGCTGGCATTCTGTATCCCGTGTTTGGCTGGTTGCTCAGTCCTATCTTCGCTGGAGCCGCAATGGCACTCAGTTCCCTTTCCGTTGTGACCAATGCTTTACGACTGCGGCACTTTCATCCCAAACCGTTGACATAGCTTGTTTCAAACCAGTGTTTCAAAACAAAGGAGTGCATCAATGCGGCACAAACGTAAGATCGGAGGCAGTTGTGCGATCGTGGGGCTACTTTTAGGGACAGCATCTGGACTCGTCGCTGCCGAGATGCCTATGCAACATCCAGCCTCTCAGGAAAAATTTGAACGGCTTGAGCAACCGTTAGAGGTCAAGCTCGGTGTCGTGACAGGCGGACTGTTCCTGATTGGGCTGGAGCTTTGGTGGTTTCTCCTGAGCCAGCCAAAAGCGAAACAATCCACTCTAGACGAGGGCGTGCAAATGCTAACCATTCAAGTAGACGGGGGTTATCTACCTAGTCAAGTGGTGGTAAAAGCTGGACAGCCTGTGCAACTCAACTTTTTTCGCAGAGATCCCAGCAGTTGCCTGGAGAAAATCCTGCTGCCCGATTTTCGGATTGCCGCTGATCTTGCCTTGAATCAGGTAACGGCGATCGAATTTACCCCCAACAAACCAGGCGAATACAGTTTCACCTGTGGCATGCATATGTTTCGCGGTGTGGTTAGGGCAGAGTAACTGCGCCTGGAATGCTGCTTTTATTCAGAAGTAGGCGATCGCGATCACTATCGGCAGATTCACCGTCAGCAGATTTAGAGTGCATCACTTTGTTGCTAACGTCGTTGAACTCCGCTGAGCTTCAAAACATCGGTAAACGTGGCACAGTAAGTGGGCAGACCGAAGACTTCTGGGCTAACCACATAACGATGTGTAAAGTGGCGGTAGTGCATCGAAAAGCGATCCCATGCAGCCATTTTGATACGGAAGAGTGTAATGAGCACATTGGCAAGCCCTGGTGTGAGGGGAATGCGGAAATAAATGCGCTTATTGAGGTAAAAACAGGTTTCTTCGATCGCTCCATTCACCGTCATCATTTGATTGCCCAACACCAATTCTCGGCTTTCACCGTCTGCTGGAGGATGATCCACTAAATGACGTACGATCTGAGCAATGTCTTTTCCATGAATAAAATGGAAGCTACCCTCGGCTTTAAGGAATCGCAGTAGACCCGCCCAGTTAGCGACCTGCACAACACCCGACGAAACGTGCGATTGCGGTTTGTGAGCATCACCACCCAGCAGCAGTGTGGGAAACAGCGTTGTAATGCGGGGGGCAATTTTCAGTTTGCCAAGTTGCCGGAAACAGGCGTACTTAGAGCGAATGTAGTCGGTTCCGATCGTCTCTGCTTCTTTGAGTGGCTCGTTATTGCGGTCTAAAATGCTGGCAGTGGCAAAATAGATTGCCTGCTGGCAGACAGTTGGGTCTAGCAGGCTCAAAAGGCGGAGTGTTTTGACGACATTCACATCGTAAACCTCCTGCGTGCCACCCCAAGCAGTTGCAATCAGCACTGCACAATCGATCGTTTTCAGCAGGTCGCTAAAGCGGTCGATCTCACGCATATCCGCCTGAAGGATCGTGATGCCAGGACGAGCACGGTAATCAAACTTTAACTTGTCTGGATTCCGCACCAGCAAAAAAAGCTCGTGGTTAGTTTCTTGAATCAGAGCTTCGACAACGTAGTGACCAATACAGCCACTGGCACCAGTCACAAAAATCCGCTTAAGCGTCATCGGGGTTAAGCATGAACGGCTAACAATTGATCAGCCTGTTTGCCAATTTCAAAAAAGAAGGCAGCGTTTTCTTCAGGCGTGTTCGGTAGAATACCATGCCCTAGATTCAGGATGTGCTTTCCGTTGCCAGCTTTACGGATTGTGTCGAGAATACGATCACGAATGAATTCTTTAGAACCGAACAAAACACCTGGATCAAGATTGCCTTGCACAATGATGTCTTTACCCAGTCTAGCTCGTGCATCCGCCATGTCCACCGTCCAATCGATCGTCAGAATGTCTGCTCCAGACTGCGCCATGCGTTCTAAGAGACCGCCACTCTCACTCACCAGTAGAATTAATGGCGTATCGGGGTGGGTTGCTTTGATTTGGCGAAAAACCTGCTGCTGATAGGGCAATGCAAAGGTATCGTAATCTTGCGGGCTGAGTTGACCTGCCCACGAGTCAAACATCTGCACCACTTGAGCGCCACAGTCAATTTGATACCGGGCATAGATGGCGATCGCATCCGCTAACTTTGCCAACAGTTGGTGTAGCACAGTAGGGTTTGAGAACGCCATCTGCTTGATCACAGAATAGGTTTTCGATCCTTTGCCTTCGACTGCATACGCTGCCAGCGTCCAGGGTGCGCCCACAAACCCCAACACCGTGGATTGATTCCCCACTTCTGCCCGTAGCGCTTGCAAAATTGGCTTGATGAAGGGCAAAGACGCTTCAGGTTCCAGTGCGTGCAACGCGTTGATCTGTGCTTCTGTACGAATCGGATCGGCAATAATCGGACCTTTGCCTTCAGCAATATCCATGTCGATGCCCAGACCGGGCAGCGGAGTCACAATATCCGAAAACAAAATGACTCCATCCGGACGAAAGGCTCTCCAAGGCTGCAAGGAAATCTCGATCGCAACTTCGGGAATTTCTGAGCGATCGCGAAACGACGGATACTTCTCCCGTAGATCCCGATAGGCTTTCATGTAGCGTCCCGCTTGCCGCATCATCCAAACGGGAGGACGCGCTAACATTTCACCACGGGCGGCACGTAGCAAATAGGGAACCTGGGTTGACCCGGTCATTTAAGCTTCTTCCTGGCATCTTGATTGCATTTGCTAGCTTATCATCCCAACAACACTGTTTAGACAATTGCCCCAAGTTCGTGGCTTCTAGACGTTACTCGACATCCATTAGACGCTGATAATGGTTAAACGCTCTACCGATGTTGAGTCTAAAGTATTGCTCTAGAGCTGGCGATCCACCGCAGGAGGGCAATAAAGTTTGCTATCATGCCGTATGGATAGAACGCTGGTGTAGCTCAGTTGGTAGAGCAGCTGATTTGTAATCAGCCGGTCGCAAGTTCGAGTCTTGTCACCAGCTTTAAGAGGATGTTTTAACAGTCCGATTCCTTGTAGCGTTGGCGACTGAAGTCGCGGCTACACCAACGCTAGCGCAGCCATGCCCAAAGGGCTATACCCTGCTGAGGCAGGTTTTAAAGTCCTTTTGGTTCGGCAGTCCTTTTGTTGCGCTTGATCAATAATCTCTCCTCTCTTTGCTTCTCAAACACCCTCTTAAAGCTCGATCGCGGGACAGAGATGCAGTCCGTCCGCCAGGAGCAAGAACAGAACGCGCTGGGTTGCCATTAGCAATCCTAATTGAGCCGTTAGTACAGGCTTTTGCTCAGTCTGATCCCACAGTGGATGTACGCGATGAAAGGTCTGAAAAGCCTGTGATACAGCTTGTGCCGATCGCGCTAGTGTGGCTATGGTTCGTTTTTGGGATGGGTCATCAACGCGATCGAGTGCCTCAAATAACTGCACAAGCAAGTAACGATCGGCTGAGTGATGCAGGGAAAGCTGAGCAGCAGATGTAAGCCAGGGAAACGGGATGGGGCTGCTGAAGCGCCAATAAAATGGCGATTCCTCAAGTCTCTCTAGCCTAATCAACCCCTCATGATGGGCTAGCCGTAAGAGTGAAGAGCAACGAGCATGAGCATATTGCGCTTCAAAAATTGCCGCTGAGTGCAGCATGGTCTGCCGTTCGCTTACAGCCAGTGGCGCTGACGGCAATGTCCGTTGAGGTAGCGCATTGACAAGAAGTTGATCGAGCCACGCGGCGATCGCGCGATCGCCCACCTCAAAATGAATCAAGCCTGCTCCGGTTGCTTGAACAGAGACTCCTGGCGGCACTGCAACATCATCAGGTGAAGCTTGTAGCAACAGGTCAACTAATTGAGCGGCAATGGCGGCAGCATGTTGCGACTGAAGCGCTAAACGATGCGCGATCGCGCAAGTGTAGACCAGCGGTGTTGTCTTGCCAAAACGCTTGAGCGGTATCGCTTGAGCCGCTGGTACACTGCCCCCCATTGCTTCCGTAGAGGCGCTCCAGCGGCAGAGCGCTTGATACAGGCTCATGCGTAGCAGTGATAACATCGCAAAAGTAGCTCAATGTTTGCCAGTTCTCTTTCCAACTCCGTGCTTCAAATGAGCCACTGATCATTCAGGTTGCTTACTGACGTTGCCTTCTTACTCGCAGCAAGGGCGTTGGAGACAACATTGATGGTCAGATTCCTGAGTGACACGACGATCGCAACAGCACTTCGATGACTAAGGTAGAGTTATTAGTTTAATTAATGTATCCAATGTACTTGCGGAAGCCACAAGAGAAATGTGAATGTAGACTAATAGTACCTTTCTGTCGTTGTGCCCTGACTTCGGCTCAAGGCGTAGAGTCTGACGTTCTAGTTGCAGTGAGTAATTTTACGTCTTCCCTGCTATTCCTAGTAAATCCTACAGCCTGTAGCCTATGTACTCAGTAACATCCAATTCAGAGGCATCGCGTCCGTTTCTCACCTGGCAGCGGATTATTGATTGGTCTCAGGAGCATTACCGTGTTCGCACATTTACTAAAGATGAGAAACTGCCAACACGACCTGGACTTGTTTACTTAGTACAGCGAGGTGCTGTGCGTTTAGTCGGTAGCGCTCAAGTCAATGCGATCGGCAGCAGTACCTCATCACGTCTCCCGCGCATCAGCCCAGAAGAAGCCTTTCTAGGCTTTGTTGGAGCAGGGCAACCGTTTGAAATCGTCGCTCAATCGCCTTTTACCCTCCAAAGCTATGCCCATGTTGACCAGACATCGGTGCTGTGGATGTATTGGCATGATTTGGATAACTGGCCCCATTTTCGTCGAGAGGTACTAGATGCCTTTCGTTATCAGCATCAACGCAAGCTGCTTTGGCTTAGTACGCTGGGGCAACGGCGGACGATCGATCGCTTGCTTGGCTTTCTCACGTTGCTGATTGAAGAGTATGGTGAACCGACTGAACAAGGCTATTGCCTTCCGTTTCCGTTGACCCATGCCCAGATCGGTAGCGCGATCGGCTCAACCCGTGTCACCGTGACTCGACTGATGGGCAAACTCCGTCAGCGCGGCATGATCCGCACTCAGGGAGACAACTTACTCTGCATTCCCACAGAGGCTTCACTCACTCATACCTGATGCTCCAAACGCTTATGTTGCGCCTTCCGTCCGCATTGCCGCCAGGATTGCTTGCTGGCTAGCTGCTTGGTAAACGATTTTAAGGTAGTCTGTAACCGCTTGTGCATCGGTTTGGGCGATCGCAGCCTCAGCGATGGACTCAACCCTCAACGGTACGGAGCCGAGCACATCTAAGACTGTCTCACTGGTAGGCGGCGGTGCAATGACGACTAGCGACGACTCTAGCTGCTCTGTGTAGTGCCAGAAGCGATCGATCGACAACGGTATCGTTTCGGGTGATTGACGCTCTTCTGTAAACTGGGGCGCGCTACGTTCGTCGTGAGTAGTGTCTGCTCCATTGTCCTCACTGCCTGCACTTCTAATTTGCCGGAGGGCTTCGATGATTTGCGCTTTGGTGCGACCGCGTAGCTGAAATAGCACGAATGGGTCTTCGCTGAAGCGATCGCCCAACAAATAATACACAGCCCCGATATGCTTACAAGGGTTTGCCGGATCAGGGCAGGAGCATTTGCTGTGAATATCAAATTTGGTAAAGGGAAAAAGGCTTAAACCGTTTGCGGTGAAGACTTCCTCAATATTTTGGGGCATCTCTCCCGCCAAGAGTTTGGCAGAAAAAATCGCCTGCTGTGCCATCGACTCAATCACGTAGCCCCACTGATCATCCCCAAAGGGATCGAGCGATAGGGAAACCTTGTAGGGTTCTGGCGCTGTACCTTGCACTCTCGCAGCGACTTTTGATCCCTTGAAATCAATATTGAGGACATTGCCTTCACGGGCGTAGGTACGGGCACGCGCCAACCGTCGCACCCAGCCGAACGATTCCAGGACATCAATCCAGCGCTGTGCCCACCATTCGCGGTTTGGTTGAGAGTAGGGGTCGGACATGGGAGGAGAGGAGTGAGGGGTAAGGAGTGAGGAGTAGTGCTTAGAGGGTATCTGGATCGATGTTGAGTTCGCGTAGTTTGGCGGCTAGGCTATCGGCGCGTTGCTGTGAGGATAAAGCAGCTTCAGTGGGCGAGGGAACTAGGTCACCTTCGAGTGTAAAGTAACGCAGCTTGCCTTCGTGAAGACCCAAAAATAACTGTAGCTGCTGGCTCCAAAGTTGCCCTTGCGCGTTGGGCTGAAGCGGCTGATATTGACCGTTGACTAGGGAGAAGCCTGCAAATTCGAGGCTGTTGGGATCAAACCAGAAGTAGTCGTAGACTTTGAGCACATCTTGATAAAGCTGTTTCTTCAAGCCTCGATCAACATCTGCTGTACTTTCAGACAGTACTTCAATAATCACGCTGGGTGTTCTGCCGTCTTCTGCCCAGACGACCCAGCTTTTACGCGGTCTGCGTTCTACACCTAAGACGACAAAGAAATCGGGTCCGCGAAAGTCTCGGTTGCGGAGTTGTTTTTCGCTAAAGTAAATCGTGCTGTTGGCGCTGGCGTAGAAGTCAGTGCGATCGCGCCACAGCCAGTTGAGGCATTCTAAAAACAGCACGATTTGCTGAAAATGAAGGTCAGTTTCCACTGGTGGCTCGTCGCTGTACAGATCGCAAGGCGGCAGCAGCACGTCCGGATCTGGTAGTGCGATCGCTGAATCTTGCACAGAAGACACCTGAACCAAAGACATGACAAACACCTGTTCTACTGTCAATGCATATCAGCGTAGCAAACTTACAGTAGCAGTGAGCTGAGAGTAAGCGTGGTGCGATCGCGCCGCGTCAGTAAGGACATTCAAATAAAAGCAATGTGCTGGAAGCGAATCTCATGTTGCAATGCACAATGCTAATTTAGTGAGAAATAGCCTCTGAAGCATTACTAACGTATGACTAATCTACTGACAGAAGCATTTAGGAAGGCACAAGACTTACCGGAGCATTTACAAGATGAGCTTGCTGAACAATTAATTGACGATATTGAGAACGAATGGAAATGGCAAAAACAATTAGCTCAACCCCAGAGTCCGTTGCTGGACGCTCTGGCAGAGCAGGCACTGAGCAATTCTCTACAGGGTAAGACTCAGTTAAAGGGCTTTGACGAGCTATGAGAGGATGTTTTAAAAGTCAAGATGCGTGTAGCTCTGGCGACTGAAGTCGCGGCTACACGCACAAAACCTGCCTACGCAGGTTCCAAAACCCTCGTGCTGAGGTAGTCCGCGCAGGCGGACTTTGTTGATGTAGTCGCGGTTTTAACCGCCAGACACTTTTCAAACAGCCTCTGAAGTCGGAGTTGACGGATGAGTTTGTTCAATATTTTGCCAAGCTGCCCGAAAGGGTTCAAAAAACATCACGAAAAAACTACAAGCTTTGGAAGCAAAACCCTAACCACCCAAGCTTAGAGTTTAAGAAGCTCAACACAAAACAGCCTATTTACTCAGTAAGAGCGGGGATCGGCTGGCGTGCCGTAGGGGTCTTAAAAAATCCAGACACTATCGTATGGTTTTGGATTGGTTCACACAGCAACTACGACAAACTGCTAAAAAACCTATAGGTGAGCGAGTGCGATTGAATCGAAGTTCCTTGTGGTTAGTTGAGGTGGAAACCCGATGTTTCAACCCGCGAAATACAGGCGTTCTTTTTGCTTAGGTGACCCTGGTTTGTAGTAGCCTTTGAGCCAGGAGTCGTTGGGTTTGAGGTGAAACGATCGCACTTCGTCGGGTTCTGTCGTTTGCATTGTGGCGACATAGCGGGCGTAGTAGTGAATGAAAAGCCGCATGAATTCGCCCAGGTAAATGTCAGCTACACGCCGATCGCCCCGAATGATCAGCATATTCTCGTCGTTGTTCTTGGTTGAGGCATTGCTGAAATTGGCGGAACCTGTAATGACGATCGCATCATCACTAAGGGGATCGATCAACATATATTTGGTGTGAATGTACCTGACGTGGGTGTTGAGTCCCGTCGTTTTTTCTTTGAGGAAGCGATCGAAGGCACTACCTTTGGCAGCGGCTCCCGCAGCAATGCGATTATCCGGGTCACGGCGCAAACTTTCCACGTTGCCGTCTTCTTTTTCAAGCAAAACATAGCGCAAGTAGTCTTTGTCTTTCGCCAACACTGCCGCCAGCAAATCATTCACGCCAAACGCAGCCGTGAGGAATACCGCTGTGTTTGCTGCTTCCATGCGATCGGCGTACCATTCCAGAGCTTCAAGTGAGCCACGGGGACTGAAGATGGTGGTCGTTGCAGTGGGTGGCAACTCAGTTGGAACAGGTGTTTGCTCATCATTCCAGGGGCGCAGTTTGGCAGCCGTGGGATCCTGGCTAAGTTGTTCCCAGTAGGTGAGGTAACTGGCAGCAACAGTCGCGTCGCGCACAACATGCCCCACATTGGAATGTCCAAAGATGCCGCCATCGGTGATGTTAGTGGAACCCGTCCAGACCTGAAGGGGTTTGCCGTCTTTGAGCAAGATGATGAACTTGTTGTGGGCGATGTAGCTGGGGTTCGTGGTGCGAGGAATGGTGAGGGCTTCGATGTTGGCTTCGGCGATCGCCGCCTGGTTTGCCTGGTTAGGATAGTTCTGGCTATTTGGCTTGGCATCGACGATGATTTTGACGGCGGCTCCCGTTTTTTTTGCGGCACCAAACGCTTGTAAGACGGGCAAGTACTGAAATTCATACAGCGCTGCCCGCAGTTCATACTGACGACCGTTCGCCTGCTTGATAAAAGCCAGCAGCGCTTCGACCAGCCCACGAGACAGCCATTCCCAGGCTTTGCCTTTAGGCACTTTGTCGGGCGACACATTTTTGAACTTGCGGGCGTATGCCTGTGACCCTGCCACCCCCCGGTTGAAGTACACCGTATGGGTGCCAACCGTTTCATCCTCAGTCTCAACCTTGACTTCTACCGTGTCGCTCTGCTCTAGCTTCCTGGGTTTGCCGCGCAGTGCGACGATGCGATAGGTGTAGTCGTGGTTGGGCTTGGCGGTGAAGTCGCCCCACAAAAACGCCTGAATAGGATGTTCTAGAGACGAAACAAGGCTACCAGGCGGCAAGCTGGGATCGGTTTCCTCAAAGGTGCGAAAGCCCCTGAGCCAGTAGCGTTCGTCTTCGGTGTGATCGATGCGCTCGATCGCAAACCCCAGCACACCCGCACTACTCGATTCTGCTAAATCAATGCCCAGAAGGACAACATAGGAGCCTGCGATCGCCTGGACTGCGATCGCGCCGTTCGTCTCTTTTTTTCGCATGGCTTTTTACCGGGTAGGTTGGTCACACGGTGCATTGCGGTTGGTGTCGGGCGTAGCATCGGGGTAAAACGTGCGAATGGCACCTGCTTTTTTGACAAACACGGCTTGATACGGTGCCGTGCCTGGTACGGCGATCGTCAGCAGACAACCCTTCGATTCTTTAGAGTTGGACTTGAACAGCTTGAACCCGCGTGTGCCTTCCAGCAGAGTTTCCTGGGCGTTAAGCGTGTAGGGATAACCTTTGATGGGATTGTCTACAATCACTCGACCGTTTTGCACGATCGCCACACCAAAGGTGTAAATTTCACCATCTACCACTTCTTGCGTTGCCTTTCTGCCATTGCCAGTGCGGAGAATGCGCCCACCGATGCCGTTCTGCTGCAACTCCAGGTAACGACCGACAAAATGCAGCCCGCCGATGCTCTTGCCATCCTTCTCGCCGCAAAAAATGTGCTTAAAGCCCTTCTGCTCAAACCAGATGGCGGTTAAATCATCTAAAAACTGGCTGTCGGAGTTGCGATTGGGCTTTAGCTCACCACCCGTTGCCTGCTTGAGCTTGCGAACGACATCGGGATAAAACGTCATCAACTGCCGAAATTTGGTGTCGCTCACAGGAGCATCAAATCCAGCGCCGCAAAGTGCCAGAACCTTGCGATCGAAATCATTCAGCTCCGGCGGACGCGGCGAAATGTCCTTCTGTTCATCTCTGGGAAAGTCCACTGCAACCGGATTCGTCTCTGTATCAAAAAACGGCAGCAGTGATGAATTTGATGGGTTCGCGGGTTCTGGCGTAGGCGACGTATCAGGTGACGCATCGGGCGATGGGGAAGGCGTTACAGGGCTGCCGTCACTGGCTTGAAAGTCACCACAGGTTGCACTCACCCAGCGTCGTTCGGGTGTTGCTCCTGGCACTGTTACAAAGACAAACTTCCGCTGCGGACTGTTGAAGCCAACAGCGGTATAGCTCGTGCCTACTGTAAGCTGAACGCTGCCAGGATTTTTGCCGTTAATGGCTTGGGTTGCAGGACAGGCTTGTGTCGCTGTAAAAGTGCCCGATGGCGGCACCTGGGCATGAATCGTTTTAACAAAAAATGCTGATGTAGCGCCGATCGAGAGGCAGGTAACCCCGATCGCGATTCGTTTGGAGAGGGGGGGCATGAAAACAACTCCTAGTGCGTGGCTGTGTGCAAGACTGACAGCAAATCAATACAACAGGTCATAGCACTAGTCCGAACGCTTTTCAGAAAAATTTATGTTAATTGCTATGAGCGATAACCTTTTCTTAACTAAATCCTCTTGAACGGAGAAAATTTGTGCGATCGCTCATTAACATCTGACAACCAGCTATTGAATAATCCTTAATCTTCAAGCAAATAGAAATGTAAAGTGACTGTCTAAAGGGACATTGAGCCATTTCCTACCAAGCTTGTGCTTGCAAACTCGCAATGGCGTTGCTGAGATAAGCTTTTCTAATCTCAAAGTTTTCTCATTTTCAAAGAGCCACGCGATGTGCGACTTTCCTGAAAAGCTTGCCAAAACTGCCCTCACCCTAGCCCTCTCCCATCGGGAGAGGGAACCGGAACGGTCTGGAAGCCCTTCTCCCCAGGGAGAAGGGTGGGGATGAGGGCGAATTAGTTGCACATCGCGTAAGATCCACGTGTTTATACAAGTGTTTATACAAACGCAAATGGCACTATTGAGCGGATTCTGCGTCTAATCGAGTTCCGCAGCAATTGAGAGCAGCAGCCATCCTGTCACGATCGGTTGATATGCTGTTCAACTGACCGTTGGTCTCTCTAATGCTTTTACACAAATAGGCTTACAGGTATGGCAGCTTTAACACAATCTCGCCTTGCATCTCTAGTGGCGGCTCTGGGCATTACGTCTCTTAGCCTGCTACATCCGGCAAAAACGGCGATCGCGGCAGTGTTTGGACAAACAGAAGTTGACCCTGGCAAATTTGTCGTTGTGGCTTCTCCTTACAGCACTAACGCTTATCAGCTTTTGATTTTGGAGCAGCTTTCTGATCAGCGTCTCTGCTGGAGTGAAAGTGGCTCTAACCCAACTATCATCGATCCACTGCTGCTGACTTTTGACTTTACGCGCATTTGCGGGCGTAGCAACGATAGCAACGGTTATTCTGTCCGTCTGGCTGATCGAGACTTTGGCTTGCTCTTGCAGCTCAGTGTGCTCAGACGTGACAATGATTTGGTCTTGCTTGCAGTTGACTTGACCAATCGTGATGCACCGCCGATCGAAATTGGTAGAACAAACGGTCTGCCGCCTGCTGGTGCCTTTGCCAAAATTAACCTCAACCCTGAGTGGCGGTTGACCAAGCGCACTGATAAAGATGGCAACGTGCTGAGCTTTGTTTATCTAACCAGCGAGACAATTCCCTCTAGCATTAAGCTGACGGCGTTTGTCGATACGCAGTCGAGTTGGGCAAAGAACTACATTGACGCATTATCTGCCCAAAAAATCATCAGTGGGTTTGAAGATGGAACGTTCCGTCCTGATGAGCCAGTAACACGAGTGCAGTTTGCCGCGATCGTCAGTAAAGCCTTTGCCGCTTTGGAATCGCAACGTGCTGGTATCACTTTCAAGGATATTCAACCGAATTTCTGGGGTGCTCAAGCCATTCAGACGGCGTATCAAAAGGGGTTTATGTCAGGCTACCCAGACAGCACATTTAAGCCGAACCAACAAATTCCCCGCGTAGAGTCGCTGGTTTCACTAGCGAGTGGTCTGAAGCTAAGCAGTACCACCACGGATGCCCTGTCCTTTTATCAGGATGCAGCACAAATTCCGAGTTGGGCGAATGGCGCGATCGCGGCGGCTACCGATCGTCGTTTGGTCGTTAACTACCCTCGCGTCAAAGAGCTAAATCCGACTCGTCCAGCCACTAGAGCCGAAGTTGCTGCCTTCGTTTATCAAGCGCTGGCGGATGCGGGTCAACTGCCTGCTATTCCGTCTCCCTATGTTGTGTTCGTCGGTTCCCAAACGCCTACTGAAACACCATCGCCCATAGCACCGACACCACCCGCCACAGAGCCGCCGACAACACCGACACCGACACCATCGCCCACTTCATCGCCAACACCCTTACCATCGCCAATACCGACACCAACACCGATACCTCTACCATCGCCCACTTCATCGCCAACACCCTTACCATCGCCAACACCGATCCCCCTACCATCGCCCACTTCATCGCCAACACCCCTACCATCGCCCACTCCATCACCAACTCCAGGATCAGTCGTTGTACCGACAACACCAGTAAATCCATAGAACGCAGAAGCACTTCTCCGAATCGTGGTGTAATCTCTCTCAAGAGGCACACTTTTTGTTGGCTGCTCTGCGTATTCTAAAGAGTAGTTAGTGTGCGATCGTCGTTATCCATCTATTCATATGAAAAGTCCAGCTCCCACTGCTCAGCCTCACGTGACAGCGTCTCCTACTCTGACGATCGCGGGTGTGAACGAGCCAGTGATTTTACGCTACTTTGAAACCCTCAACGAAGGGGCGTTCCAGGCAACAGGTCAACTCTTTGCGGTTGATGGGGAGATGCAGCCACCGTTTGAGCAAGCGGTGGTGGGGACTGACGCGATCGCATCCTACTTGCAGGCGGAGGCAAAGGGCTTCAGCTTGCAGCCTCGTGAAGGCACAGTGAAGCTGTTAGACAGCGGCTACACCGAAATAGAGGTCGCTGGCAAGGTGCAAACACCGTTGTTTTCAGTCAACGTCTCTTGGCTCTTCCTTGTGGATTCCGAAGAAAAATTACTACTGGCAAAAATCAAACTTTTGGCATCTCCTCAAGATTTGCTCAGCCTGCGCGGTTGAAAAAGACAGCTAAAATTGATGCAGTCAAACCTCAAATGGTCGTATGACCAACAAAATTTTATTAACGTCTTTTGATTGTTGGGAAGCGCACCATACCTCAAATGCTTCGGACGATTTAATGACAGCGATGGCTCAGCAGGATCTGTTTGCTGCATGGCATGACAAGCTGTTCCTGCTGCGCAAATTGCCCGTTGATTTTCAATTAGCGCCTCAATATGTGATTGCTCAAATGGATGTTTTGCAGCCGGATTTGGTTATCTGCTGCGGTATGGCTGAGCATCGATCGCTACTCACTGTAGAGTCAACTGGCAGGCACAAAACGGACGCGCTTTCAACAGCGGTTGCGGTCGATCGACTGGTAAAACGTTTAGAGTTTACTGAAGTGAGTCATGACGCTGGAACGTTTGTTTGCAATCACCTTTACTACGCAGTCTTAAAATACATTCGCGATCGTGGCTTAAACTGTCGGTGCCTCTTTGTTCACGTACCTGTTCTCAATGAGATGAACCTTGCGCCTGTCTTGAAAGACTTTTTGGCGATTCTACACTTTTCTCAACAAGCCTCAAGAAAGCAATAGACAACTCTATAATATGAGCGCTACTAAAACGCGCTTACCCAGGAGAACCTGAGATGAACCAGGAGCCGAATAACCAGGATAATTTAGAGCGAAGACGCGAACTGCTGCGAGAGGAAGAGGCGTTTCGACTTCAACAAGAGCAGGGACGTTTAGAGTCGGCTAAAAGAAATACGACGTTTGCGTGGATCATTAATAGCATCTCCTTTTTTGTTGGGCTGCTTGAAATCCTCTTAGCTTTAAGATTTATTTTACGTGTCTCTGGAGCGAATAACAAAAACGCCTTTGCTCAGTTTATCTACGATATTTCCGAACCGTTTGTTGCCCCTTTTTCTACGCTTTTTGTGAGTCCTGTAACAGGGGGTGGCTCAAATATCTTTGACCTCAATGTTTTGGTTGCGATCGTGGTCTATGCACTCTTAGGCTGGTTGGCGATCGCCTTTGTACAGTACATTCGAGGGCGATAACTTAGAATTCACGGTCATCAGTTAACACCTGAAAAGCGATTGACTCACGTCTGAACGCTAAAGTAGCTTAGAACCCAAACCTTTTCCTCACCCTCTCACCGCATTTCGCTACTATCACTACCACCCGTCTCCAAGGATCTGTGTAATGCTGACGCTTGGCTAATCGTTTTGTCTTGTTCTTTAGCCATCAAGTCTCTTGCATTTATTGACATCCTTATGACTGCAACTAAGCTACCTATAGATCTTGGGCAATTTGCTGCCGAACTGAATGGATTGGAGATTATTACTGATCTCACCCAGATCACCAAGCTTTCTCAGGACTACTACACCTTTAGCCCCATTCTGCAACCGCTATTGAGCGACAAGCGCGGCGATCTTGTGGTGCGCCCAAGCAGTGAAGCAGAGGTGATTCAGGTTGCCGCTGCCTGCGTCAAACATAAGCTGCCGCTGACGGTGCGCGGCGCTGGGACGGGTAACTACGGTCAGTGTGTGCCGCTTCAAGGTGGAATTATTCTTGATCTGTCTCGGATGCAGGCGGTCAAATGGGTCAAGCCTGGGCTGGCATGTGTCGAACCAGGGGTCAAACTGGCAGCGTTGGACAAGCAAACTCGCAGCAGTGGTTGGGAAGTGCGGATGCTGCCCTCAACCTATCGCACAGCGACGATCGGTGGCTTTATTGGAGGTGGCAGTGGTGGCATCGGGTCGATTACCTATGGGCAAATTCGCGATCGCGGCAATCTTCTAGCAGTGCGCGTAGTCACCATGGAAGACGAACCCCGTGTGATTGAGCTACGCGGCGACGATGTTTACAAAGTTGCTCATGCCTATGGCACTAACGGCATCATTACCGAACTGGAGATTCCGCTTGCGCCTGCCTACGCCTGGGCAGAGGCGATCGTTGCTTTTCCCGACTTTATGACGGCGGCTCGATTTGGTCAGGCATTCAGCGATAGCGACGGCATCATCAAAAAGCTCGCGTGCATTTGCGCTGATCCCATCCCCACCTATTTTGCCGCGTTCCGTAACGTCATTCCGGCTGGTAGCCACTGTGCCCTGGTCATGGTTGCCGAATCAGCGCTAGAACCCTTTGCCGAACTGGTAAAGGCATACAGCGGCACGGTTTGCTTACAGAAGAGCGCCCAAGAAGCCAGCAAAGGCACCACTTTAGTTGAATACTCCTGGAATCACACCACACTACACGCTCGTAGCGTTGATCCGTCTTTGACCTATCTCCAGACGATGTTTCCGCCAGACAAAGAGATGAAGCTGGTTGAGCACATGTATCAACATTTTGGTGATGAAGTCATGATGCACCTGGAGTTTATTCGCATCGGTGGCGAAGCCGTTCCTGCTGCTCTGCAAATTGTCCGCTATACCACTCCAGAGCGTCTTGCCGAGATTATTCATTACCACGAAGCGAACGGTGCGTTCATTGCCAATCCTCATACCTACGTTCTAGAAGATGGGGGGAGAAAGACCGTTGATCCAGAGCAGTTGCGCTTCAAAGAACAGGTCGATCCCTATGGCTTGCTGAATCCTGGAAAAATGAGAGCCTGGGAAGAAAGGGAATAAGGAGTAGGGGACAAGAAGACGCGTCATTTGAACGCTGCCGCCCCCTGGCTTTCTGTCTCCTCTAGGCAACAGTCAGCCGATCGCCCTCCGACTCAAGAAACGAACTTTGCTAACGAGAGCGCTATGATTGTAGCGAGGTTAAGTTGTGTAAAGAAAGTTGACTACAACCGTCAGGTCTTCAGAGCATATTGCGCTGCCAGCGACGTGGCATCCTCTTAACCCAATCTGGCAAGGTGATGAAACGATCGTGCAGCAGGGTTTACCTCATAGCAAACTAGCGCCTACCTGGCAGATGCTCATGCTGGGCGATGGTTCCCCAACCCGTCATTTACAGTTGTTGACCGGAGAGCCAACAGAAGTTGATGTCATTGATATGTCGGCGATCGGCATGGATGGCGATCAGGCACCGAGCCAACTTCAGGTCGTGCCGGGTCCACGCTTGCGGCGGCAGGTCTGGTTGCGAACTGCTTCAGGGCAGCGCCTAGCCTACGCTACATCCTGGTGGGAAGCCAGTCATGTGGATGAGTACCTGCAAAATCGATCGCTCCCCATTTGGGCAAGCCTTGCCCGGTTACGTACAGAACTATATCGGGATGTTCAGGGTATCTGCTATGGTCATTCGACAGCGCTAGAGCAAGCATTTGGGCAATCGGGTCCGCTCTGGGGTCGCCACTACTTATTCTGGCATCGCGGACAGCCCCTCACGCTGATTTACGAGGTTTTTTCGCCTTACTTGACAAGGTATCTGGGCGCGACACGCTTGGATGGTTGCTGAGTTGATGGCGCTGAATGAAGGTCGCGGCGATCGCGCTATTCAGTTCACATGCGGCTGCTTTACAGAGATAGTTTTTGTCAACTAGGGCTATAATCTGTTCTCAGTGACAGTGCATACCATCCGCTAAGATGTCTAACCCGACGACGCAGCAGCAGCTAGACCAACTAATCAAGACAACCACTGCACTGATGCAGTCTTCTAGCCAGCATAATCATAAGATTGATGCACTGACGGACAAAATTGATGCGCTAACCGATCAAATTGGTCATCTCACTGAAGGCTTTGCGGACATTAAGTTAACAGCAGAGCGGCAGGCAGAAGCAGCAGAACGGCAGGCGGCAACAGCAGAACGGCAGGAACGCAACATTGATCGGTTAGTTGGTATTGTTGATCGCCTACTCCAAGACAGGACAGTATGATCGATCGCGCCTCAAAGCTGGGCATCCCTACGCTAACTGCGCTATCCTAAGCAGTAGAAAAGTATAAATAAACCACCCTACTTCTGGAGAATGCAACATGACTTGGCGCGGGTCTAACACGGCTCAGGATAGAATTTTTGCCTCCCTGGTTTATTTAGTTCCGTTACTGGATGTTCTGCCATTCGGTCAATCATTCCTTAGAGAATTTTTAGGCATCAACTTGAGCGCGCTGATGCGGTTTCCACTTGTTCAAATCTACTACTTTCCTTTTGTCCCCTTTGTCGTTTTCTTTGCGCTGTTCTTGCTCGTCGTCAGAAACGAAGGCATCCATCACTTCATTCGTTTCAATGCTATGCAAGCAATTCTCATCAGCATCGTTTTAAGCTTGTTTGGCATTATTTGGCAGTACGTTCTCGGACCAATTTTAGGCGGTGGTTTACTGACTCAAACGCTCTTCAATACAGTCTTTTTAGGAACTCTTGCAGCTGCTGGCTATTCTGTCGTTCAGTCTGCGTTGGGACGATATGCTGAGATCCCCACCATCTCGGACGCTGCATATACTCAGGTTCGCTAGCAGTTGATCGACGCAGCAGAGCCGTAAGGACAAAGCGAAAGGCACCTCATCAGCAAAGGGGTGCCTTTTACGTTCAGGTAGGGCTTGACGACGATTCTGACACTCGTACAGCCACCGTGTTGTTTAAGTAGCCGATACCCTCAATCTCTACTCGGACACGATCGCCCACCTGGAGCGGTCCCACGCCTTCCGGTGTTCCAGTCAGCACCACATCGCCTGGCAGCAAGGTGATCGCTTGGCTGATGTAAGATACCAAGACATCTGGTGAGAAGACCATTTGATCGATGAAAGCAGACTGCACAGGTTTGGGATCATCGTTGACAAAGGTTTGTAGCCGCGCTCCTGAGCTAACATCCCGCACAATCCAGGGACCTAACGGACAGAACGTGTCAAAGCCTTTCGCGCGTGTCCACTGCCCATCCTTGCGTTGCAAATCGCGGGCAGTCACGTCGTTTGCGATCGTGTAACCCCAGATTTTCCCTTGTGCCTGTTCGGGAGTGCAATCGACGCAGCGATCGCCGATAATCAGCGCTAGTTCTCCCTCATAATCCACACGCTGCGACTGAGAGGGATACAGAATCATGCCATCTGTAGCGATCACGCTGGTAGATGGCTTCAGGAACAGCAGCGGTTCTTCAGGCACAGGCGTACCCATTTCTGCCGCATGATCGGCGTAGTTCTTGCCAACCGCTACCACTTTTGATGGCGCACAAGGTGCGAGGATGGAGTAGCTCTCAGCCGACAACTCTAAATCCGTTAATTGCCCATTTAACCAGGGAGGCGCATCTAAAACATGCACCTCTCGGCTAAGTTGGAGTAAACCGTAGTAGATCTGTCCGTCTGCTGTTTGAACCCGGACATAGCGCTGTGCCATAACTTAACTGATTCCTCACAGACCGAGAAAAATTTGAAAACACTCTGACTTGCGTAGACAGCTTGGTCGAGCCACTCTGCCCTTCACAGGAGTGTGTTTAAACCTATCACTACAGTTTCAGGTATGGCGGTATCGACGATGCATCACCAAAGCTGTTAATTTTTAACTAATCGCCGATCTACCTACTTGCAACCCAAAAGCGATAGAATTGTAAATCCTTGCTTCTGAAGACCGAAGCGATCGATGAACGGCAGGTAACCTAACACCTCCACCAAATTGTTCGCCATTGTGTCACGAAGCCACTAGTCCACAAGGAGACCTTCGACATGGAATATTTTTACGAAACGATGTACATTCTTCGACCCGATCTGAATGAAGAAGCAGTGGATCAGGCGATCGAAAAATACCAAACGCTCCTACGCGAAAACGGAGCCGATGTTCTAGAAACACAGCATCGAGGTAAACGCCGTCTCGCCTACGAAATTCAAAACCACCGTGAAGGTATCTACATTCAAATCAACTACCAAAGCAACGGCAGCCAGGTAGCACCGCTGGAACGTGCGATGCGTTTAAGTGAAGAAGTAATTCGCTTCCTCACCATCAAGCAAGAAGTCCCAGAAGTCGAAAAAGAAGCTGTAGAAGCCTAGCTTCGAGATCCAAATCGTAAACTGCTTACACTGGAGAAGGCAGACGCTCATGTTTGCCTCTCGTCATTGGTCTTAAGTGCAGTCAAAGCAAGCCCATGAAGCTCTCTAAGAAAAATCTAGACCAGCGTTTAGAGCACGTTTACGATGTCATTATTGTAGGCGGCGGTGCCGGTGGACTGGCAGCAGCAGTTTACTTGCAGCGCTATCGTCTCTCTTGCCTCGTCATTGAGAAAGGGCGGGGGCGATCGTTCTGGATGCAAGATTTGCGAAATTACCTGGGCTTGCCGCCCGAAACGCCGGGACGGACATTGTTGCAGCAAGGACAACAGCACGTTCTCTCACTGGGTGCTGACTACCTGGCTGGTTTTGTGGAAGCGGTGTATGACGAAGGTGAGACCTTTGCCGTCAAAGTCAAAGTGGGCAAGCAGGACAGCGTTTATCCTGTTTTTCGCAGTAAGTATGTGGTGGCGGCAAGCGGTATTATCGATCGCCTACCCCACCTCGAAGACATGCAAAATGTCTATGATTACGCAGGCTACAACTTGCATGTTTGCATGATTTGTGACGGTTATGAGATTGCAGATAAACAGTGTGGGCTATTTGTAGAGACCGAAGCGGCGATCAACACTGCCTTTGTGTTGAACTGGTTCACCCCATATATCACTGTCTTTACGCAAGGCTTATGCACTGTGGGCACAGAAATGCGCCAGAAGCTCAAAGAGCACGGCTACCCGCTGGTAGAAACACCGATCGCTAAATTCCTTGGGCAAAATCATGAAATGACCGGGGTCGCGTTAGCCGATGGTGCGACGGTACATCTGGAAACGGGGCTGGTCGCTATGGGTTCACACTACTTCAATGAATATTTGAAAGCGCTGGACTTACAGTGGAACGGTGAGAACTTGGTGACGGATTCCATGTGCCGAACGTCTCACTCACGACTTTTTGCCATTGGCGATTTAAAAGAAGGGCTTAATCAGGTATCAATTGCAGTTGCAGATGGTACATTAGCTGCAACTGCAATTTGGCGGGAGATTCGCCGCGCCTCTGCCCCTCGTCGCTGGGAGTCTCATTTGAGCCAGCCTGATGTTATAGAAAATGGAGTTCTAAAGACGTGACTTATTCTGAGAACCAAACCCTGCCTGATATACAAGTTGAAACTGCGCGTCTCCGCGAAGAGCTACAGATGCGCGACAACCTGGTGCAGCAACTATCTCAAGAGCTGTTTCGCCTGGTAAAAGGCAATGCCAGCTTTATGCCTAGTCCAGAAGTGTCTGAACGACATTTGTCCGAAGTGTGTGCTCTACGCGAACAATTGCAAGGTGTCGAACAGCAGGTCACGTTCTACCAGGAACAGATTACCGATCGCAATACAGAAGTTTACCAGTTACGGCAGTCGGTTCAAGAACTGACCGATCGCTCCCGTATGTTGGAGCAAGTCGTTCAAGAACTCCCCAAAATTTATCGGCAGAAATTTGCTGAGCGGATGGTGCCCATTCGTGAAAAAGTAACTCAAATCCAACGCGAAAATCGTCAGCTCCACGCCGAACTGCAAAGCGTTAGCTATCGGCTGGCAGTAAGAACCCGCCGTCAAACGCACCTCGATTTACCCAGCTTTCCCAAAGACATGAGCGCTTCTCTCCCCAGTTTTGGGCACGCTTAAACTGCAATGTCTGATGTACTCATTGTCGTCGATGTTCCTTCAGCCACAACGACTCAGATGGCATCGGCGCTAAAGCAAGCCATTTTAACTGAACGAGAGTCCAATGCTGAAGCACGGACGGTCGATATAATCGATTCGTCCGACCTAATGGCAGATGATGCGATACTGGACGATCGCTTGCTTTGTCCTCTCACCCTCAACTTACCCGAAACGTTACCGTTTACAGCACAGACACTTTACACCACCTGCCGCAACACTGACGCTCTACGTCAACAGCTTGAGTGCTGGCAATACCCTACAGGCGCAGGTGCCTTCTGGCTGCCGATCGTCCTTACAGCCAAAGGACCACTCTATGCTGAAGTCATTGGCGTGAAGGCAAATACAGCTCTGACAACGCATTCACTAGGATCATCCTACGAACAGCCGATCCATCTTTCAGACGTGCAGCGGCAGCCACTGTATGCCTTAGCTCAGCGGTTGCTGCGATCGCTCAATGCATCACCAGCCGTCTACCTCATGCAGTTTGGCTGGCAGGGTGACACACTTTATTTTGATCGACTGTTGCCCTTTCCAGACGCGCCCGCGATCGCCAGTCTTAATGTTCAAACGCCTGATTTGTTTACCTGTCACTGGTCATGCCTTATAGGTAAACCCCTTACTGACCTTACGATCAACTGTCTTATTTGATTCCGTAGAACCAGAATGAATACGGCTCACAACTAACGCACGGTCAGAGAGAAATCGGTCGTTGCTGAATAAAGGTATGAAAGGTCAAATCCCCCCTCACTCTCTCCCGTTGGGAGAGGGGACTAGATTCTGGCTCCCTTCTCCTCAAGGAGAAGGGTTGGGAATAAGGGAAATCATACTTGCATTCAACAACGCTAGAAATCGGTCGTTTGCAACAATTAGACACTCTTAGACACTCAAACAGTATCTCCTTGCCGAAAAACTCAGTTTCTACTCAAGCCCTACGATTATTCAATCAACCAAACTTTATTTGCTCTTCTATTTGCATTGCTTTATTGAGGAAAGTTATAAATATTAGATAAAGCAAGCAGTCAGCGACGAAGAGGGGGTGATCAAACACTCCATAATTAGGTTGAGCTACTTGCTTCAGGGTGCATAAAGCGTGTTTTCGCTAAAGAATCTACTACCAGTCAATGTCGATCGAGTGGTCGCGCATCAAAGAGCAATAAATTTTTGAAACGGTCTGAAACGACCATCAGTCAAATGCTGCGCTCATTACTGGGTCTTTTAATAGAGTTTGCAAGGCTATAGTAGGAAGGTTTATGGAGGCAAGTTAACCAACGACTTGCCGCTTAGCTTTTCACTCACTCACGCTTGTACGCAATTTGCATCTTCACTCTCCCCTTTCACTAAGAGACTTCACGATGAAGGGAATCAATCGTTCGATCACAGGTTTTTCTCTACTGGTGTTGGTCGGAGTAAGCTACTCCTTGCCAACAGCAGCACAGACAGCGCCTGCTCAAACCAATCTTTCTCAAACGGATGTTAACGCTCCGAAACCAATTGATACTGTACAGCCAGAAACCGCTTACACCCTAGGTGCGGGCGATCTACTCAGAATCGACAGCTACGATACACCTGATCTTGTTCTAGAGCCGCGTTATCCAGTGCTACTAGACGGGACAGTCAATTTACCCTGGGTTGGCAGTATTCCCGTCGCAGGCTTGACGCTCAAAGAAGCGTCTGACCAGCTGAAGACCAGGTACGGCAGGTTTATCAAAAACCCAACTATCACCGTTAGCTTAATTGGCGCTCGTACTCTAAAAGTCGGTGTGATTGGTGAAGTGACCCGTCCCGGCTCGTATGTTATTGCAAATAATCTCACCAGTACATCTGCGGTAAGTACAACGAATGCAGCTCAGAGTGGATTGAATACGCAGCAGCAGGGCACTACTGAGAGTGGCAGTCAATGGCCCACAGTCAGCAAAGCAATTCAGGCTGCCGGGGGTATTACTGAGCAAGCTAACATTCGTCAGATTCAGATTCGCCGTCCCCAAGGTTTAGGCGGGGACAAGACTTTGACGATCGACCTCTGGAAGTTTTTAAGCGCGGGCGATCTAACTCAAGATGTCCAGGTGCGTGATGGTGATACGCTCGTGATTCCGAAGGCGACTCAGGTCGATACAGCAGAGGCGCTTCAGATTGCCAACAGCAATTTTTCCCCGGACGCAATCAGGGTTAATGTTGTCGGAGAGGTCACGACCCCTGGAGCAGTTGCTGTCAAACCCAACACGACGTTGAACCAGGCAATCTTAGCTGCGGGTGGGTTTAGAAATGGTCGGGCGAAGAAGGATGTGGAGTTGATTCGGCTCAATCCCGACGGCAGTGTCGATCGACGAAGCATTGCCGTTGATTTTTCACAAAAGTTAGATGAAAAAAATAATCCTCCCTTACGCAACAACGATGTCGTTGTAGTGAACCGGAATGGGCTTGCTAAGATTGGCGACGGTGTCAGTACTGTCTTAGGTCCACTTGGCGGTGTGTTAGGGCTGTTTACTATCTTCAGGTAATTTTGGATACGCCTCCTAGGTAGGGTCAAAAGTTTTGATGCTCAGAGTCAATGAGGTAGAGAGAAAAACCATGAAAGCTGAACAATATACTCACGATTCATCACTGAATGACCAAGAGCGATCGCGTGGAAATGGCATGTTAGGTGATGAAGCAGCAGACTTTACTCCTGGACAAAAGGGGCTAGATCTGTCGCCTCTAGTTAGGATGATCCAGCGAAATGCTCTTCTCATTGCAGGGGTTACCGTCGCTGGTGCGGCTCTTGTTGCCTACTCAACATTGAGTGGTACGCGGACCTATAAAGGGCATTTTCAGCTTTTAGTAGAGCCAATCACTTCTCAAGCTCGCCTTTCCGACCCTGCTTCAATTTCACGTCCAGGCGCACAACAGCCCGATGTCATTGACTATCCGACGTTGATCCAGGTCTTACAAAGCCCTGAATTGCTCTCCAAGATTGCTACAGAGATTCAACGTCGTTATCCTGATGTCACAGCCAATTCGCTTGCAGCCGCTGCCAGTAACAAATCACTGGTCATTAAGCGTTATGAAGTCTCTGCACAGCGCTTCGGGTCTGATGCATCAGACCCGACGAAGGTGATTGATGTCTTGTACAAAGGACAAGATCCTCAGAAAGTAGAATTTATCCTACAGGAACTTGCCAGAGGGTATTTGAGGTATAGCCTTGAAGACCGAAAAACTCGCATTGGTGGTGGTGTGCAGTTTATTGAAGACCAACTTCCCAGCCTACAGCGCCGCGTCAATGACTTAGAAGGAGAACTGCAAACTCTAAAGCAGCGTTATCGCATCGCTGATCCAACGACGGAAGGTGCTCAACTTTCTACGCAGGCTCAAGGGGTTCAGGCTCAGCAGCTAGAAACGCAGCGTAACCTCGCAGAACAGCAGGCACTCTTCGCACGCCTGCAGGCACAGCTTGGTATTACACCAGAGCAAGCACTAGCAGCGTCTTCTCTCAGCGAAAATACCAGTTATCAAACTCAGATTGCTGAATTGAAAAAGGTGCAGGCGCTGATTGCGTCCAAGTCCGCACGGTATAGTGACGACAGTCCAGTCATTCGAGGTTTAACAGAACAGCAAACCAAGTTAGAGCAGTTCTTAGATAGGGAAGCCCGCAAGAATTTAGGGCTGTCTGGTTCTAACGTAGCTCTTGACCCTCGCATTCTGGCATTTCAAAATGCGCTTCGGGTTGACCTGATCAAGCAGCTCGTTACCGCTGCAAACACCACACAGCAATTGCAGGTACGTAGACAGGCGATCGCTCAATCTCAGGCGTTCCTCAACCAAAAGCTGCAAGAGTTTCCAGTCGTTGTGCGTCAGTACACTGGCTTAAGCCAACGATTGGATCTTGCTAGAACGACACTCAACCAATTTTTGACGCAACGTGAAACGCTGCGGATTGAAGCGGCACAGAAAGAAGTCCCCTGGGAGATTGTTTCGGCTCCATCGATTGATCGAGATAGTAAAAACAATCCGATTCCATCTGCAAATATCGAACCAAAATTCCTGATCGCTGGCTTGGGTGCTTGTTTGTTGCTTGGACTGGCAGCCGCTTTGCTGAAAGAGAAAGCTAGGAATCAGTTCTACAGTGCAGAGGATATGGAAGGCGCGTTGAAGTTGCCGCTTCTAGCAACTGTTCCTTTCAGAACTGGTTTAACCCAAACTACAGCGATGACTGCTTCGCGATCTGATGCCTTTTCAAAAGCATTCAGTTCGCTCTACACAAATATTCGCTTCCTGAGTTCCAATCCATCGGTGCGCTCCATCGTCGTTGGCTCTGCAGAGTCTGGTGATGGCAAAACGACTGTTGCTCTCCATCTGGCACGAGAAGCCGCCTCAATGGGACAGCGAGTTCTATTAGTCGATACTAATCTGCGCTCCCCCCAGATTCATGCGCTCTTCAGTTTACCAAACTCGCTGGGACTGAATGAGGTGCTCTCAGGCAAGTCAGAGTTAGATCAAGTCGTTCAACGCACGTCTATCGATCACAACCTCTCGGTGCTAACGTCTGGTCAGACTTTGCCGGAATCGGGGAGGCTACTGGCTTCAACTGCGATGCAGGAACTAATGCAAAAACTGCAAGCTAAATTCGACCTTGTGATTTACGACACATCAGCGCTTGCAGACTTTTCTGATGCCAATTTCCTGGCTGCTCAGTCTGATGGGCTGCTTATGGTTGCTGGCGTAGCAAAAACAAAGCGCTCTACGTTGACTCAAGTCATAGCAGAACTAGGCAAGTTTCGGCTACCTGTATTGGGTTTTGTTCCTAACCATCCCGGTAGAGGCACGGCAAATGCTTATAATCAGCCAGGTCAATACGGGCAGAACTTTAGTGGTAAGACCACTTCTGCTGGAAAACCCCAAAATGCTCAAGCCCAATAAGTAAGTGTCAATTAAGCGATCGAGCGACACGCTTTCAAGCCGCCGCGCAGCTCAAGCAGTCACTCGGACTTGTTTAGATTCGTTTACTTAAAGAGCCAGCCACGGTGGGAGCGCCGGAGACATCGTGATGAATCAACTGCTCAATTTTTTCTTGTTGGCGATCTCGCTTCTCCTCTTCATTCCGACCATTGTGCTTTGGGTGGAATGCCTTGCGGCAGTAGTGCCAAAACGAAGCAGACGTAGGGAGCCATTAATCACGCACCCGACGATCGCTATCCTAGTTCCAGCGCATGATGAGGCAGCAGGAATTAGCCTCACCTTAAAGACATTGCTACCACAGGTAAGCAGCCGCGATCGTCTGGTTGTAGTGGCTGACAACTGTAGTGATGAAACAGCATCAGTGGCTCGGGCAAGCGGTGCGACAGTGCTGGAGCGGCATGACTCGGAAAGGCGCGGCAAGGGCTACGCTTTAGATTTTGGGCTGAAGTTTCTAGCCTCTGAGCCGCCCGATGTCGTAGTGGTGGTTGATGCTGATTGTTTGGTTGCAGAAGGTGCGATCGAGAAAATTTCACAGTTGGCAGCAGCAACGCAACGCCCGGTGCAGTCCAGCTATCTTCTCACCCAGCCCACGAACCCTAGTCCTGCCTCAGCGGTTTCACTCCTCGCTTTTACGGTCAAGAACTTAGTGCGTCCAGTCGGGCTGGCTCAACTCGGACTGCCCTGCCTCTTAACAGGTACTGGAATGGCATTTCCCTGGTCTGTTCTGCAACAGGTTTCCTTAGCCAGCGGCAACATTGTTGAAGACATGCAGCTTTCTCTAGACCTCTTAATTGCGGGTTATCCCACAATTTTCTGTGCAGAGGCGGATGTGTCTGGTTCGTTGCCAGAGAACGAAAAAGCCGCAGCCAGTCAGCGGACTCGGTGGGAGCATGGACACCTGCAAACTCTGCTGAAACAGGTGCCACGCCTGCTAAAAGCATGGATTGACCAAAAGCATTTCAATTTATTGGCGATCGCGCTTGATTTGTGCGTTCCTCCACTATCGCTATTAGTGATGTTCTGGTGCGCGGCTATGGTAGCTGCGATCGTGTCCGGTTTGACGCTTCAAATCTACGCACCATTAGCTCTATTGACGCTGGAAGGACTGTTAATCCTGGCTTCGATTACTATTTCTTGGGCAAAATTCGCGCGACATAAATTGCCTTTAAGCACGCTCTTAGCGGTACCGCTCTATGTCCTCTGGAAGGTGCCACTTTACATCGCTTTTTTGGTGAAACCTCAGACTAAATGGGTTCGTACAGAGCGCGATTTGGCAAAATCTCAAGAACTCTAACTGGTTGCACATAGCTAATACCCAGTCAATTCACGCCTATTATCGGAAACCTCAAAGCTCAGCCCTATAAGGGATTGAGTGATGATAAAACTGTGCGCTTCATACAACCATGTATCGCTCTTTGAGCATAGATGAGAGGCAAAAGCTGTTGCTTTGAATACAACCTCTGAGAGAGGGCTTAACTAGAAACCTTACGTACTATTGAAATGTGGAAAGAGATAGTTCTAGATGTCTCGTCCCATTCAAAAGTTCCTTAGAAACGGAGTACGAAGATGAGTTTAGAAGAAAGAGCTAAAGCTGCTGCCAAGAACGTCGAAGGCAAAGTCCAAGACGCTGCAGGCAGAGTGACTGGCGATCCAGAGGATCAAGTAGAAGGTAAAGCGAAGCAAGCGGAAGCGCAAGCACGCAACGCTAAGGAAGATCTGAAGGATGGCGCTAAGCGCACGGTAGATAACGTATAGCCAAGGCCTGGGGGACATCAGCTGATGTCCCCTTTTTTTGGGCATTACTTTGCGGAAGTTGTTGGAGTACCAATGGTGTTGCCAAGCTAAGGGTCGTGAATTTGATAAAACCGAACGCTTGCGTAGGATGTGTTAGGCGCTAGCCGTAACGCATCGCTGCCAGAGTTTGATGCGTTACGCTGCGCTAACACATCCTACAGAATTCGATCTTATTTAATTCTCATTCCTAAGGGTTTCGCTAGAGCGTCCCTCACGAAAACATCGTTGCTGTTGTTATGGAGCAGATCTTTAGTACGATGCTGTTTAGTGACTTAGCATTTTGTGGTTAACTCGTGGCACAAAGTTTCAACAATCCCGACTCAGGTACGTTAGCCCTAGAGACGTTAACCAATGTTGCTGGTAATCCAGGCGATTGGTCTGTTTTATTACAGCAGTTACTCGATCGTGAGTCTCTTTCTACTGAGCAAGCCGCCACTCTTATGCAGGGTTGGTTGAATGATGCTGTTCCGCCTGTATTATCGGGAGCGCTTCTGATTGCAATGCAAGCGAAAGAAATTTCTGCCGATGAGTTAGTTGGTATGGCGCAAGTGTTGCAACGTTTAGCATCCCCGTTATCTGTGCCTCGCTACCCATCTTTAGCGACGATCGTTGACACCTGTGGTACTGGCGGCGACGGCTCTGGAACCTTTAATATTTCTACCGCTGTGGCGTTTGTGACTGCAGCCGCAGGTGTTCCCGTAGCTAAGCACGGCAACCGATCGGCTTCTAGTCGTGTCGGTTCCGCGGATGTACTGGAAGCCCTGGGTGTTAATTTGGCAGCACCTTCAGAGAAAATCCAGGCTGCGATTCATGAAGTTGGCATCACGTTTTTGTTTGCTCCCGGTTGGCATCCGGCTTTGAAAGTCGTTGCACCGATGCGTCGTGCTTTAAAGGTGCGAACGATCTTCAATCTTTTAGGTCCGTTAGTAAATCCGATGAATCCGACGGGGCAGGTGTTGGGTGTGTACGCCACTGGCTTAATCGAGACGATCGCAGAAGCGTTGAACCGTCTGGGTGTACGGCGCGCGATCGTGCTGCATGGTCGTGAAAAGTTAGACGAAGCTGGCATCGGCGATTGGACAGACCTGGCGGTTTTGGCGAATCAGAGAGTGACCTTAACCAGCTTGAACCCAGCTGAGTTAGGCATTGCAGCTGCACCATTGAGCGCGATCGCGGGTGGCGACGTGCAGTATAACGCTGAAATTTTACGCTCAGTGCTGCAAGGTAAGGGAACGCAGGCACAGCGAGATGTCGTAGCACTCAACGCCGCTCTAGCTCTTCAGGTGGGTGACGCGTTGCCTCAAGCGGACAATCCTTACGCAACGGGTGTCATGCTTGCCAGGGAAATCTTGAGTAGTGGAGCTGCCTGGAGTAAAGTTGAGCAGCTAGTTCAGTTTCTCAAGTGAGCTTAACAAAAGCTTCGAGTGTTTCATTCTGGGTGTTGTAGTGCGGAAATTTCCTAGCTTACTGAGGCTTGAATTCGACGACATCACGCTTGATGGTGACATCGTAGTCAGCGAAAAAGTCGTGACCTAGTAAGCCTATATCAAGGGCTGAGTTACCGATCGCAACCACAACGCCTTTAACGACTGCTCCACCCACCGCGATCGAACTGACATAAGCAAGAGGCACTTCCACGCCTTTGTCACTAGCCGTGTCTACCTTTGCTTTACCGATGACACTAACTCCTAAGGTCGATGCCATAGCGCTGGTAATGACAGTACCACTGGCTCCTGTATCGACAATCATTTCAAAGCTTCGACGACCGTTAAACGTGACATCAATAACGGGTGTGCCGCCCGCCCGCCGCTTGATTCTGGCTATGTAGACACGCCTTTTGCCGGACGCTGCGTTTGAAATGACTGCTTCAGGCTGGCTAGCAGGCACATTATCAGTACGAGGCGTGATGGGTAAAAAAGTCGGTTCAGAGGCAATTTCATTAGAACCTGCACGGGTCGCTTGTCGTTTGGCATAAGCAAGGTTACGTTGATATTCGGTCAACTTTGCTTTTGCCAGCGATCGATAAGGGCTGGTAGGTGGAATCGATCGCATGAATTGGATTGCCTGCTGCCAGCGGCTGGCAACCAAATTCCAATCGTCCCGTGACTGAGCTGAAACCGTAATATTACCAGCGCTATCAGCTTTCTCTAACGCAAGCTTGTAAGGGTCTAGATTGGTAGTGGCGGGCTGGGGTTTGAGAACAGATGACACCCCGCTAGCATCGGGCGTAACATCATCAGAAGCAATGGGCGGAGACTTTTCGACACGCTCCACAGCCGTCCTGTCAGTAGTATGGCGGCTACAGGCAGTGCTTCCCAACAAAATCGTACCTGACAGTATGAGCAGAACGGCACCAGCGCAAGAGCGTTTTAGCATGGGCTCAGAAAACTTATGAATGAGGTACGAATTGGAGGTGCATTTACGCCTGTCAGGTTTAGATGCCTCACCTTAACTCTAGAGTGCCGCACTATAGGTACTCAACTAACTTACTCTATGAAAATAACAAACTGGACGGGGCTTCGCTTTGCCTTTCACATGCTTATGCTGAACTCCTGTCCCTGGTTGAGCATGGCATAATAAAACGTCAGTATCTGATTGCAAAAGTGATTATGGTTTCTCCTACTCAGCCCGCGTTGCTGGTTTTAGCGGATGGTACGTCTTACCACGGCTCGTCGTTTGGGGCAACTGGCACAGCGATCGGCGAGGTTGTGTTCAACACAGGCATGACAGGCTATCAAGAGGTTTTGACCGATCCCAGCTACTCTGGTCAGATCGTGACGTTTACCTATCCAGAACTGGGCAACACGGGCGTGAATGCGGACGATGAGGAATCAGCTCAGCCACAAGTACGAGGAACGATCGCCCGCAATGTCTGCTTCAAGCCGAGCAACTGGCGATCGACGCAATCGTTACCTGACTATCTGAAGCAACACCACATTTTGGCAATTTATGGCATTGATACGCGTGCCTTGACGCGTAAGCTCCGCTCAGCCGGAGCGATGAATGGAGCAATATCCACTGAGATTCTTGACCCTGCGGATTTGTTGGCGCATGTCCAAGATGCACCCAGCATGGCAGGACTCAATCTGGTACGCGAGGTGAGTACCAAAACGAGCTACGAGTGGTCGGGTGTCACGAACGCCGTTTGGGAGTTTGGACCCACTGCCCAGCCCGTCGATGCCGTCCCGCTTACGGTCGTTGCGATCGACTTTGGTATCAAGCGCAATATTCTGCGTCGTCTTGCTAGTTACGGCTGTCGTGTCATCGTCGTACCAGCCAACACGCCACCAGAAGAAATCCTCAAATACAACCCAGATGGCATCTTTCTCTCAAACGGACCCGGTGACCCAGCCGCTGTAAGTGAAGGTATTGCGACGACCAAAGCGCTACTAGCTAGCCAAAAGCCGATTTTTGGCATCTGTATGGGACATCAGATTTTGGGGCTATCGCTTGGAGCAGAGACGTTTAAACTGAAGTTTGGGCACCGAGGTTTGAATCAACCCTGTGGGCTGCATCAAAAAGTAGAGATTACCAGTCAGAATCATGGCTTTGCGATCACTGCCGATTCACTGGCTACTGCTGATGTCGAAATTACTCACCTGAACCTGAATGATCAGACGGTCGCTGGCTTACGCCACAAGTCGCTGCCGTTGTTTTCTGTCCAATATCATCCTGAAGCAAGCCCTGGACCGCACGATGCTGATTACCTGTTCGAGCAGTTCGTGCAAACAATGCGAGCACAATTACCGATCGGTGCAAAGTAGAAAGGCAAAGAGAACGCAATTTCAGGCTTTCTTTTCCCTGTTCATCAACTATTCGCTAAGATAGCGGTACTTAAGGACAACCTCGCGGTAGCAGATTTGCTAGCCAGGATGTATACTTAAACGTCGAATCAAGGACTAAACAGCTAGGAGGGTTTTATTCCTGAACAACTAACCCTGACGGTCAGCTTAAGAGGCGCACGCGAAGTTAGGGACAATTACCAGTTATTTCGCCTCACAGGTCTCTTGGATGCCTTCTCAGAGCCTACTTTTCGCAAGGTGCTAACTAAATGTGTGGAGGAGGGACCCAAGCACATCATTCTAGATCTATCCAAAATAGATTTTGTTGATAGTTCTGGCTTGGGTGCCTTGGTGCAGCTTGCTAAGAAAGCTCAGACCGCTGAGGGTACTTTGCAAATTGTCACCAACCCCCGTGTCACTCAGACAGTCAAGCTTGTGCGCTTGGAACAATTTCTGGCGCTTCAAACGTCGGTTGAGGTTGCGATCGAAAACGTTAAATCTACCTAAGCTTTGGCTTCTGTTCACGGCGAAAGAGACAACCAGGCGATCGCCAGTCTTCTGAAGCACCAACTAATTTAAGGCACCTGCTGAGCCAGACAATTTGCCCGTATTTGAGGGAGCTTGGTACTGCTTCTGAGATGCTGTAATCCGCCGTTCTAATCAGAAGCTGTCCAAACTGCTTCTGATGTCTGACTTTTAAACTCGTTCACCACAGTTTGCTCCAGTTCAGTTTGTGGTCGCTTTTGCTAACGGTAGAGCTTGAACCAGGCGATCGAGCGCCATGCAATGACAGATTTATGAGCTAGCGTATGCGTTGGATTTGGCAAAGTAGCTTACACAGGGTGTTTACCCTTTTCTTAGGGCTTTCAGTCATTATCTTCCTGCTCACCAGTCATTTGACCGCAGTTAACGCTAATCAAGTGACTGTCACCAAACCCCCTAAAAGCCATACTATGAGCATTCTTACGCCCCTCTCTAAAGAAGAATTGAATGCGGCGTTGGGGCAGCTCAACGGTTGGAGCATCAAGGACGGTAAACTTCATCGCCAGTTGCAGTTTCCGTCTTTCGTTGAGGCGTTTGGGTTTATGTCTAGCGTAGCGCTGGTAGCAGAGGCAGCCGGGCATCACCCAGAGTGGTCTAACGTCTACAACCGCGTCACTATAGACTTGACGACTCATGATGCAGGCGGCATTACAGCTAAAGATGTTGAGCTTGCCCGTAGAATAAATGCGTTAGCAGCAAAATAAGCGTGTTGCAGCTCGCTCGATTAGCCGCTCGATCGCACGATTGATTAGAACACAAGCAAGTTCAAAAGAAAGCCCCCAAAGGTTATTGGGGGCTTTTTGCATGAAGGAGTGATGAAGCGGATGGTTCAATTGTACTATTATGGCAATTGTTCGTCAAGCTTCTATGAATTTTTGAGCGGCAGGGATGAGTTTCCTAGCAAAAGGGGAAATTGTTACGGAATCACCGCTCACACGTGTGGAAAGTCTAGCAGTGGTTCAGCAGTCTCCACTTAGCTAATGCTTTGGCTACCAGATGCTGCGAGTGCGCTTGCCCCAACCCAACAGATAGTCTATGTTTTCTTTCTCCCCTGAAGCTCCAACTTCTACTCAAGCCCCAAATCCTGCATCAGCGATGCCCACGACTGCGACCAAGCTGGCACCCGATGCTACTGTTACTGGCTTTCTGGTCATCGCGCTGACGCTCAGTCTGGCACTGATCCTCTTTGGAGCTAAAAAATATCGTGCTATCCAACGATCGCGCTTGCTAAAACGGCAAATTGCTATGTTAGAAGCCCTCTGGCGCATCAGTTCAACAAAATAAGAGCACCAATTCCTTTTGCAGTAAGGCTTAGAAGCTCAAGGCGCTCATCGAAAAGCGGTTGCTTTTGGCAGCCTCGATCAAGCGTTATCTGCTGTCGCCTCAGCCTTTTGTGGCAGGCTAATAACGTAGCGGTAGCCTGATTCAGAAACGCTTTGTGTGGTAATTTGACCCTTGTGCAGCTCAGCAAGTTGACGACTGAGCAGCAACCCTAGACTTTTGTTGGGAGCCGTCAACGCCTCTCCTGTAGTACCGTTGAGCTGCTCTACTGGTTTTGCAGCTTTAGTTTTAGAACTGCTCTGGCTCAGCAGCACCTCTTTTGCTTCCAATGGAGACATAGAGCAGCTAGCAGCTAATTCTACACTTGACTGGTTAGCGATCGGCAGCGCTACAGAATGAGCACTGGCTTCCGTATAGGGCAAGCCCTCGCCGAGCCACGGATGAGATACCCAGACAGCGAGACTGAGATTGCTGTTCCGGTAGGATACGTGGATGCGAACGATGCTGCCAGCGTTGGATGCTTGAATCACGCTGAAGATCAGGTGATAAAGCATTTGGCGGACTTTATCTTTATCGAGTAGCCAAATACGACGACCGGGTTCTACCGAGAGGTGGATCTGCTGTCCGCGACGGTGGGCAGCCCCTTCTAGAGTACTAATAGCCTGTTGACAGAGCATCTCAATATCGACGGGGGCAAGCTGTAACTGGTTACTATCGTTCAAGTTCGACAGTTCTAAAATTTCTTTGACCAGCGATAGCAAGTACTGTCCGCTGTGATGGATGATGTCTAGATATTCTTTTTGCTTGTTGGTGAGTGGTCCATAGATTTCGCGCGTTAAGACGCTTGCCATGCCCATAACGGATGTTAGGGGTGTACATAGCTCTTGCGTCAGTTGGCTGAGTAATTCGACTTTAAGCTGACTGGCGATCGACAGGCTAAGAGTAGCGGACGGTGTCTTGACAGTCGAGGCTTTGGCGCAGCTTTTACGAACGTCGCTCTTGGTCAACGTTGCTGGTACTGCTACTTGACTGTTGACAGCCTGCTGCCGCTCAAATTCGCTCATGCTCCAGCGGGCAGTCAGTTCCAAAAACTCGATATCCTTTTCAGTAAAGGGATGCGACCTCAAGTCCATAGCAGCCAGAGTGCCAATACAGAAACCATGAGAGGTGATCAGCGGCACCCCAAGATATGCCCGTACGCCATATTGCTGTGTCAGCAGACTATTAGCAAAGGCGGGGTGAGTAAAGGTGTCCTCGATCGCCAGCACCTGATGGCTATCAACAACATGAACACAAAAAGACTCACCGCGAGGAAACTGACGAGAGTTTGCCAGGTCACTCATTAACCCTAGCCGGGACAGCCCGACAAAGGACTTAAAGTGTTGACGTTGCTGATCCATCACGCTTAAGGTGCAGATAGGCATATTCAAAAAGTGCGCTGCTGTCTGAGTCGCTTCATCAAACACAGAGACATTCTTCAGCTCTACGATGCCTAGTTCTGCGATCGCTAGTATGCGTCGTTCCTCGCGTGCTGAGACGGTTTTACCGTCAAGGCGACAAAACAATCGATTGTCAGAGTCTATCATTCTGCCCTGCGTCCCCCGTGTGTCACCGTAGAACCCTTGCCAAACCTCAAGGGCTTTAAACTATACACATCGTTCCCTAACACATGCTGGGATGAACGCTTGCAGGGCAGGAGAGATTACTGAACTTTCCGTCTGACCACTGCTGTAAGCAGGAAAGAATACGGAGGGGGCATTAGCTGTTTGTTGTCCCGTCGGGTAACGTTGCGCCCTGAAGATTGGCTCCAGTTAAATTAGCGCTACTCAGTTCTGCCTTTGCCAAATTAGCATCGGTCAGGTTCGCATCGCGCAAATCGGCTCGACCGAGATAGGCTTCGATCAGGGTCGCCTCAGTCAAATCAACGTTATGCAGGGTGGCGCGACTCAGGTCTGCCCGATTTAACCGCACTCGGCGCATGATTGACTGGGTAAGATTTACTTTGCTTAAAACTGCCTGGGTCAGGTTTGCTTCAGTGAGATTGACACTTTTTAGCGTGGCTTCAGTCAGGTTGGCGCGTTCCAATTTGGCGTTGGTCAAATCTGCCTGACTCAGATCTGCCCCAGTTAGAATGGCATCGGTCAAGAAGCTATTTTGTAGTATGGCTCCCATCAGATTGGCTGCGGTGAGGTTAGCCTCCCGTAGGCTGGTTTCGGTCAGGTTAGCACCGCGCAAATCAGCTTTGGTCAAATTGGCACCGTTGAGATTGGCACCGCGCAGATCGGCGTTACGAAGGTCAACGCCGCGCAGATTAGCGCCGTCGTAACAGCGTTTTTCGTAGCGCAGATTAGCTCCACGTAGGCAGGCACCGCGCAGGTTGGCACTGCCCAAGTTGACGTTGCGCAAGTCGGCGCTGATCAGGTTGGCATCGAGTAAGGTTGCTAGGGTGATGTCGGCACCGCGCAGATCGGCTCCGTAGAGAATGGCACCATGTAGGTCAGCGTCTCGTAGTTTGGCGCTGATGAGGTCTGCCTGACTGAGGTTGGCTCCACTAAGCCGGGTTCCTGCCAGGTTTGCCTTGCTGAGATTGGCTCGATTGAGGTAAGCCAAGACCAGGTTGGCACCGCTGAGGTCAGTGCCGCTGAGATCAGCACCAATCAGATCGGCTCCGCTCAAGTCGGCACCGCTGAGATTTGCCCCCCGGAAGTCGGTTTCACCTGTCTGGTAGCGTTGCACTAGCTCGATCGCGTCCATGATCTGTTCACCCCAGAGGTTGTAAGCCGTTAGCTGCCGATTTGCGGTAAGGCAACGCTTTAGCCACTAGCACCCTTGTTAGTATGCCCATTGGTCGTTACAACTAATGATTGGATTGTCCTAATCGTTGGCTTTCTGAGCGACTGGCGGCTTTGAAGAAAGTTGGGTTGACGTGTTTTCGGTAGGGTCGCTGCTTTCTGCGATCGTAGTGGTTGGAAGCAGGGGGCTATCCTTTAGCAGGGAGCTGTCAAAGATTCCCGTTGGCTCGGCTGCGGGCGGCAACAGTTGGCAGGTGTAGTCATCTTCATCAGTGATGCTGATGAACTCCAGCGTAGTCTCTTCAAAGTCATCGAGCTTGAGTTGGGTAGGTTCGCTGAGATTAGCAGGCAGTCGGGCAGCACTGCTGTACAGGTAGAAAGAGCGCAAGCATTTGATGACGGCTTCGGCAGTTTGAACGGTTGTTTCTGGTTCTGACGATCGCCGTGCGGTTCCAAAAAGGCAAGCTTCCAGATCTGTATAAGTTTTGCAGACGCTTAACAGATGGCGCAGCAAGCTATCCAGATCGTGCCGTTTAAGGTTGCTCCAGGCTTGACTGGTGAAATCAAAGTCGTCGTACAGAGTCGAGAAGAGCAGAATTTTTGCCTGTAGTGGGTTTGTGTATTTCATGATGCCAAGCCGAAAATCAAACAGGCTTAGCGGTGACTCTTGCAGATGATGCGGTGGTTCAGGAGCAGCGGTCGATCGCGCCCCTTCATCTTCAGTCTCGACCGATTCTAAGCTTGGCTCGTTGGCGGCAGATGGTTGCTCGGGTTCGGACTGTGGCTGTGCTGGTTCTTGATCGCTAGGATAAAGTCTGCCAAGCCTGAGCACGATCGTTTGTGCGATCGTGCGATATTCACCTTGCTTGTTCAGCGTTTTGACCACGGCGTGTAGAGCTGCCTCTAGCTGTTCGACGGTACGTGTCATCTGATGAACATCTTGCAGCAAGCGGACGAGATCCAGGCTCTCTAATTTGGCGGCATCGCTCTCCCATTGGCGAGAGCAAATATAGAACAGTAGTTTTGTGATTCGCAGGCGATCGGGTTCTCGCTCCAGAATGCGAGCGATGCTAGTGTACGGCTCTGTCACCGCTGGTGGTGTGACCGGGTCGATCGGTGCTACCTCTAAGGGTGCTAATGCCTGGGGTGGCTGAGGGGTGTCTACAATACTATCTGTAGACACACCATAGAGGCTCTGTAGCTTGCTGGTAAGCGCGTTGGCAAGAAGGGTATATTCTGCTTGTTTGCTGAGCGTTCGCACAAAGCCATTGACCGCGATCGTGAGCCGTTCAACCGTTGGCATCGACTGGTGCAGTTCGGCAATGAGATCTTGGAGGCGAATGTTGTCTAAACGGCTTTGATCCGTTTCCCAACGCTGCCGACAGACGTAAAAAGCAAGTTTTTTGATGCGTGCCCCGTTGCCCGTTGCTTCCAGCTCAGTGGCAAGTTGTTCGTAGCGAGTGTTAATGGTCTGAGGTGATGGCGGTTCTGATGCAAGGTTGTAACAGGTCGGGTCGTCGTCGCGATCGTGCTCGGTGGGATAGATGCGACTGATCTCTTTGACAATAATGTTGGCAATGAGGGAGTACTCGGCTGGCTTACTTAGAGTTCTTACAGCAGCATCCAAAAAAAAGCGGAGCCGCTCTGGTGTTGGAGCAAGCAGCATGACATCCTGAATCTGGTCAGACAGGTTGATCAGGTTCAGCTTGTTATGGTCGCTTTCCCAGCTATTTTTGCACGCATAGAACAACAGCTTCTTGACGCGCAGGAGGCTGCGGCTTTGCTCAAGATTGCGGATGGCTACCGTGTGTGGATTTAGAACCTTCGACTCTGGCGACATCAGAATCCGGTAGACGGGCACCACTTCACGGATGTTCTTCAGTTCACGCGGTCCGAGATAGTCACTTTCAACATGCAGACTGGCTTTAATGACATCAAAAACCGTTTGCGAAATGCAAATACCGCCCGGTTCCGCTTCGGTTTGCAACCGGGCGGCAATGTTGACACCATTGCCCATGACATCGGTTGCGGTGATGAACATATCGGCTAAATGAATGCCGATGCGATGCTCTAGCGCATCTTCAGGAGGCAGTGTAACGGCTTTCTCGGTCAAATTTTTCTGGATTTCCATCGCACATTCGACCGCTTTGACCGCGCTGGTAAAGCACATGAGCAAGCCATCACCAGTAGATTTCAGGACTCGCCCTTCGTACTGTCCGCAAAGCTGCTTCATGTATTTGAGATCACGGCGAATCAGGTCAAGGGTGTGATCTTCATCGACTGACATCCTGGCACTGAAACCCACGCAATCTGTAAACACCACAGTGGCGAGTGTGCGCTGTCCTCTCAGTTCTGATGTTAGTAAGTCGTTTTCCATGAAGTTTCGACTGGCAAGCGCGTGCCGTCTAAGTGAGGTCAGACATGACCGATCGCGGTGGGCATGATGCTTGTGAAACAGCCTGCTAAGGATGTGATAGGTCGGCGCGACGATCACGATCGCCAGTTTGCCACCTTAGAAGTTTAAAGGTTAGGTGAAGCTAGTCAATGGAGACAAACATCGTAGGCAACTCAATTGTAGACATTCCTCTTTTTAGTAGAGTGCCCTCATACCTGAAGTTTTAAACGGCGCTAGGGAAATCGACGAAACGAGCTAGGGAAAGTAACGTTTTAAGTTTTGAGTCGAATTGCTTCTACCTCTCACACTCCTCACTCCTCACCCAGAACTCTCACGCTTTGCACCACAAGCGGTAACGCACTGCAAAGAATGATGCTGGCAACAACGAGGCTAATGACACCATCTGCCCAAAGCCAGTGGAGTGTGGTGACCGCGATCGCGGCAAGAATGACACCGATGCAACTCATTGCGTCTGCCAGCACGTGCAGAAAAGCGCCGCGCAGGTTGAGATCGTGATTGCTACCGCGATGGAGGAGAGCGATGTTGATACTATTGACGACAAGTCCCACAGCGGCTGTAATCAACATAGGTAGGCTGGCGATCGCCTCTGGAGGCGTGTGCAAACGCTGAATGGCTTCCCAAGCAATCCAAAGGGCGATCGCGATGAGTACAAGTCCGTTGACCAGTGCTGCCCAGACTTCCCATACGGCTTCTGGTAGGGCTGGTGGAGACGATTCTGCCATGATGCCTGTCAGCGAATCACTCAGTACACTGATTTTTGGGCGGAGGGCGAACCGTGTAGCAACCAGTGCCAGCACCAGCGCCAAACTGTCAGCAGTCATGTGCCCTGCTTCGGCAATCAGCGCTAAGCTGCCACTGGTCAAGCCAACGACCAGTTCGGCAGCAGCAAAGCTACCCAGCAGCAGCAGAGCGATCGTGAGTTGAGTTTGCTTGGTTTGCGGATCGATCGTCGTGTGTTGGCAGTCAGCAGAATGTTGATGCATGGATGACGGGACAGTAGAAAATAAAGAAGAGGGAATGGCAGCGATTACAGTGCTCCAGTCAATTTTACTCCCTGCTAACCTTTGACTGCTTCTATGTGCTGCTTTAGAGGTGGCACCTGAAGAAACGGTATAACCGCAGTCGTCGATCGACCCATCAGGCAATAAGATAATGGCAAGGTTTTAGGAGTTGCGCGATGAATCGTCCCCATACGTCTCCCGGTACTGAGCAGGAGCGCCAAATAGCCAATCGGCTTGATTACAGTCAGGCACAATCACTACCAGAGATGTGGGCGATCGCAGCGCAGCGCTTCAGCCAGAATCTTGCGGTTTATGATCCTCACGCAAAGCCAGTCGTTCAGCTAACTTACGCAGAACTTTACCAGCAGATGCAGCAGTTTGCAGCGGGTCTGCAAGCGTTGAGTGTGAGGCAAGGCGATCACGTCGCGCTATTTGCCGACAACAGTCCCCGCTGGCTGGTTGCCGATCAGGGCATTATGGGCGCAGGTGCTGTGAACGCCGTGCGTGGCTCTCAGGCAGACCGAGACGAACTGCTGTTCATTCTCGCCAACAGTGACAGCACCGCGCTAGTCGTGCAAGACCAGGCAACGTTGACAAAGCTGGCTCAAGCACTAGAGTCGCTGCCTCTACGATTCGTTGTGCTGTTGACTAATGAAACGCCACCCGCGATCGGTGCCTTGAAAATACTTAACTTTTCGCAGTTAATGCAACTGGGTGCGGGTCAACCGCTTCAGCCCGTGCAGCTAGAACGCGACACGTTGGCAACGCTGATGTACACCTCTGGTACGTCTGGAATGCCCAAAGGGGTGATGCTCAGCCATAGCAACCTGCTTGCCCAGATCGACGGTGCTGCATCGGTAGTGAATCCACAAAACGGACGAGTGCTGAGCATTCTACCGATCTGGCACTGCTACGAACGCACCTTTGAGTATTTTATCTTTGCGTATGGCTGTACTCAGGCGTATACCAACATCCGCCACGTCAAGCAAGATCTAAAGGACTTCAAACCCAACTATATGGTCGCAGTACCGCGCCTGTGGGAGTCCATTTACGAAGGGGTACAGAAGCAGTTTCGGGATCAGCCGCCGAGTAAGCAACGACTGGTTAACTTCTTTTTGACTGTGAGCCATCGTTATATTGTGGCTCGACGGATTCTGAACGGTGTGAGTTTGGACGCGCTACAGCCCTCGATCGCCCAACGTCTGACTGCTGCCGTTCAAGCCGCCCTTTTATGGCTACCGCATCAACTGGGCGATCGTCTGATTTACAAACAGGTGCGGGAAGGTATTGGTGGTGAAGTGAAATTCTTTGTGAGTGGTGGCGGGTCGATCGCCGAACACCTGGAAGATTTTTTTGAAATGATTGGTGTGGATATTTTAGGCGGCTACGGCTTGACGGAAACCGCTCCCATTACCCATGTTCGTCGCATCTGGCGCAACATTCGCGGTGGCGACGGACAACCGCTACCCCAGACCGAAACCCGCATTGTTGATCCTGAAACCCGCCAGCCAGTGCCTCTCTTCAAGCAAGGTTTGGTCTTGATTCGGGGGGCACAGGTCATGCAGGGCTACTACAAAAATCCGGAAGCGACTGCGAAAGCGATCGACCCTGATGGCTGGTTCAACACAGGCGATTTGGGCTGGGTGACAGAGCAGGATGACCTGATCATTACTGGACGCGCCAAAGATACGATCGTGCTGACCAGTGGCGAAAATATTGAACCCCAGCCGATCGAAGATGCTTGCCTCCGCAGCCCCTATATTGACCAGATCATGCTGGTAGGACAGGATCAAAAAGTGCTGGGAGCGCTGATTGTGCCGAATCTAGAGGCATTGCAGAAGTGGGCAATGGCGCAGGGTAGAGAGTTGCAGTTGCCGGAAACAGCGGTCAGCGGTCAGCGGTCAGCGGTCAGCGGTCAAGAGTTAAGCACTAACAGCCAACAACTAACAACTAACAACTCCTCCCTCATCACCCTCACCAGCAAACCTGTCCAAGATCTCATGCGGCAAGAACTCAACCGGGAAGTGAAAAATCGTCCAGGCTATCGGGCGGACGATCGCATTGGACTGTTTCGGCTCCTTGAAGAACCCTTTTCGATCGAAAATGGGCTACTGACTCAGACGCTAAAAATTCGGCGCAATGTCGTGACGGAGCGCTACCAGGGTATGATTAACGAGATGTTCGTTGGGTAGTCTGGCTCAGTACAAGCCGCAATACCTGATCGGTGGTGACTGCTGAACGGGTGGCATCAGTGTAATTTTTTGCTTCAAGACTTGTTTGCTCAAAGACTTGCCAACGAACACTCTGTCATTCCGCACACTTTTTCCTGACCCAACGTTTATGGATGTTTCTCAATCTCATCTGCTGCTGAAGCGTACCGTCAACGTAAAGGCGATCGTCACGTCTCGCTGGAAAGAAGACGCACAGCAGCAATTACAGGCGCAGCTTAATCAGCTCGACAACCAACTCCAGCAGCTTGAAATGCAGGGGCAGCGCATGATTGCTGAAATTCAGAAGCAGAGCCTCAAGCCGCCTGGTCCCGAAACGCTTCAACAAATCGACAGCATTCAAATTCAGGTGAATGAAAAGAAAAGCGAGTTTCTGGAGCAAAAGAACCAGATCTTGCAGCAGCTTCAACAAATTCAACTGCTGGAACTCAACCAAGAAGTGCAGCAGGGGCAAATCGACAGTATCTTTCGAGTCGAAACGGGCGACAACCTGATCGAAAAAATGCAGGTCGAAATTCTTCTGCGTGACGGCATTGTAGAAGCGATTCGCGGAGCCGTTTAAATAAACGCTCAACTTCATACCGAATGAATAGTTCGACACATCAAGCGGATTGGTCGCTATGTCACAGTAAAGAGAAGCAGATCTAGCTGCCACGATCGCTCTCCTTCTTCTAGATGGTTTAGATGGTTGGTCCAAATGGGACTGGTTCAAATGGGTAGCCGATTTGCTCGGTTCACGATCGCTAGCCGTCAGCATCTCTTCGTCCACAAAACTTTTTTCACTCCATTTCAGACCTGGAACTCACTCCATGATTTACGAAGTCTTCATGCCTGCGCTTAGCTCCACCATGACCGAGGGCAAAATCGTCTCCTGGACAAAAGAGCCTGGGGATAAGGTCGAAAAGGGTGAAACCGTTGTCGTGGTTGAGTCTGACAAAGCTGATATGGATGTGGAATCCTTCTATGAGGGCTATCTGGGCGCGATCGTTGTACCAGCCGGTGAAACTGCTCCTGTAGGAGAGGCGATCGCCCTCATTGTCGAAACCGAAGCCGAAATTGCCACTGCTCAGCAACAAGCGGTAGGACAAACTCCAGCCGCTCCTGTAGAAACCGCTGGCGCGATCGCTGACACGTCGTCGATCGGTGACCCAAAGCAAGAATCACTAGCAGCCGTTGCCGCACCAGCACTACAAAATGGTAGCTCTACCGCACCAAATGGTCGTGTTGCCGTGTCTCCCCGTGCCCGCAAGCTAGCGAAGGAACTGAAAGTTGACTTGAGTACGCTGAGAGGCAGCGGACCGCATGGGCGTATTGTGGCAGAAGATGTCGAAGCTGCTAGCGGACAGCCCGCTGTCAAAGCGCCTACGGCACCACCGCCACCACCGCCATCCGTTACTCCTGCCGTGCCAAAACCAGCTGTCGTGGCTTCATCAACGCCCGCGATCGCGGGTCAGCAGGTACCGCTCACAACGCTGCAAAACGCGGTTGTCCGCAACATGATCGCCAGCCTGGACGTGCCCACCTATCATGTTGGCTATACGATCACAACCGATAATCTGGACAAGCTCTACAAGCAAATCAAGTCCAAAGGCGTGACGATGACCGCGCTGCTAGCAAAAGCGGTTGCCATGACCCTGCAAAAGCATCCACTTTTGAACGCCAGCTACGTCAACCAGAACATTTCTCATCCGGCATCGATCAACGTGGCAGTGGCAGTGGCAATGGAAGACGGCGGACTGATTACACCCGTGTTGCAGCAAGCCGATCAGCTTGACATTTATACACTGTCGCGCACCTGGAAGGATCTGGTCGATCGCGCCCGCTCAAAGCAGCTTCAGCCCGTAGAGTACAACTCTGGCACCTTCACGCTCTCCAATTTGGGCATGTTTGGAGTCGATCGCTTTGATGCCATTTTACCCCCTGGAACGGGCGCTATCTTGGCGATCGGTGCGTCCCTGCCTACCGTTGTCGCTACAGAGGACGGGCTGTTGGGCGTGAAACGGCAGATGCAGGTCAATCTCACCTGCGATCATCGCGTCATCTACGGTGCTCATGCCGCCGCCTTCTTAAAGGATTTGGCAACGCTGATCGACACCAACACGCAATCGTTAACGCTTTAGAAGCGGCGGCAAGAGGCAGAAGGCAGGAGGCAGAAGGCAGAAGGCAGAAGCAAAAAAGGGCTGCCTGTAGCTGCTAGATTGAAGTGCGTCTGCATGTCTTTAGCTAATAGCTGATAGCTAATAGCTGATAGCTAACCGCTCCAACCTCCTCATCGGATGCCCCAGCGTCGTCGCCAAATGGACGTGGATTCTAGCGTCGAGAGTGCATGCTCTTGCTGATACCGCTCCAGGATGATAGCGGCTGCATCACATAAACTTGGGTCGCGGTATGGCACGGACGCGCGCGTGTGCAAGTGCTCCTGTTCCATTTGTGAGAGGGGATGCAGCGTTTGACCATCAAAACTGCCTACGGTTCCTTGTGACCATTCGTGCGATAAGTGTGTGATACCCAGAGGAATCGTCCCGATCGCCAACCCTGCTGCTTGCATTGCCGATCGCACTGCCGCCGATCGTGAATAGGTTGCCAGTTTGCCTTGTGGTGCTAAACAGCGTGCAACTAGAGAAAAAAACTCGATCGTCCATAGCTGTGGACAGCGGCGCGGCGAAAAGGGGTCAAAGAAGATAGCATCGGCTTGAAAATCTGACTGGCAAAGGGATTGTATTGTTTGACGTGCATCGCCAACGAGCAGCTTAGCGTTGAGGCAAGGCGTTGTACAGGCGTGTGCCAGAGCCATTTGCCGCAAGACCATCTGTACAACTGGCGACCAGCTATGAATGAGGGGAGGCGCGATCGCTGCATGGGGGATGGTCAAATCTAACTCCAGCCCGTAAAGCTCTACCTCACAAGCCGGATTGACGTTCCAAATCGTTTCTAGCGCCGCAGCCGTGTTATAGCCCAAGCCGTAGCAAACATCGAGCAAGCGCAAACGGGGCTGCTGTGCCTTCTGTGTCAGCTCGGTCGCCTGGGCAAATTTGTGCATCGCTTCTGCCTTTGCTCCCTTACGGCTGTGAAACGCCTCACCAAAGGCTTCAGAGAAGAAGGTAAAAGAGCCATCGTCCGTTGGCTGTGGCACCCAATTTGTAGCGGTGATCATAACTGGTCGTAGAACTCAATTGGCAGCAACGCTTCAGTTGGTACAGTCCTCTCAAAGCCCGCATTAGACGAGCACAATCAAGACGATGTTCTCAAGGCAGCCCTTGTAGGATAACTATGCAACTGCTGATGATTATCCTTGATCTTCTAACAGGGTCTAATGTGGTGACTGTGCTTAACCAGATTTAGAAGGTTCAAAATGTGGCACCCTTTGCGGGGCGATCGCCCCGTTTCGCTTCGCTCTAACCTGTTGCCCCTGACAGTCGCCTTTGGCAGCGGTCTCCTGATGGGCTTAGCGCCTGCTCCACTCAATGTGTTTCCGCTGGCATGGGTGGCGTTGGCTCCGCTATGGGTATTCATTGCACGGAGAGGAGCAGATAAAAGGACACCATTCACGCTTTGCCTTGCCCTTACCTGGGGTATAGGGTATCACGGGCTGGCTCTTTCCTGGATTACAGGGCTACATCCACTGACCTGGCTGGGTGTGCCGTGGCTGGCAAGCGTAGCGATCGTCCTCTTCTGTTGGGGCTTCATTACACTCTGGGGTGCAGCGCTGGTTGTCGTCTGGGCATGGCTCATGCAGTTGATCGAAGGTTTCGTGAACAGGGCACAACCGATCGCAGAAAAAAGCCCTTTAAACCCTACTCATCCCTCAGCCCCTCACCTGTATCGCTCTCAATTACCATTCGCTTCTCTCCGTCGCGTACTGGTTGGCACCGCGCTTTGGTGTGCCTTGGAATGGTTTTGGAGCCTGGGTCCGCTAGATTGGACGGCACTTGCCTACACTCAAAGTCCAGGAAACCTGGCATTGCTGCATGTTGGTCAACTCTCCGGCACCTCTGGGGTGACAGCAGCGATCGTGGCGGTCAATGGGCTTCTGGCTGAAGCGTGGATGAGCGATCGGCAAGCGATCAGCCATCAGCGGTCAGCTATCAGCCGATTAAAACTTGAACCTGCAACACTACTATCTTTCGCCGCCGTGCTTCTCATGGCAGTTCATTTGCTTGGCTACACACTTTATGTTCGTCCGCTGGCTGCAACCAATGGAGCGGCACTCAAAGTGGGAATCATCCAAGGCAATGTGCCCACGCGCATCAAATTGGGAAATGAGGGCATTCAGAGAGCAACAGACGGTTATACCAGCGGCTATAAAACGTTGGCGGCTCAAGGGGTGGATGCCGTACTGACACCAGAGGGAGCGCTGCCATTTGTGTGGAATGAGCCGAATAAGCTCCGTAATCCCCTGTATCAAGCGGTATTGGAGCGTGGGGTCGTGCTTTGGCTGGGAACCTTTACAGCGCAAAAGGGCGGTATTGCCCGTAGCTTGCTGACGATCGCTCCTGATGGCACCACCACGAGTCGTTACGACAAAATTAAGCTCGTGCCGCTGGGTGAATATATCCCCTTTCAGAACGTTCTAGGGGGTATCATCAGCATTCTCTCCCCGATCGCTGAGAATGGACTACCAGGAACCTTCCAACAGCAGTTTGAAACGCCGTTTGGACGAGCGATCGCCAGCATCTGTTACGATTCTGCGTTCCCTGAGGTGTTCCGCTATCAGGCAGCAGCAGGCGGACAGTTCATCTTGACGGCATCGAACCTCGACCCGTACAGCGAAGTGCTAATGGCACAGCACCAGGCACAGGACATCATGCGAGCCATTGAAACCGATCGCTGGGCAATCCGGGCAACCAACACAGGTTATTCCAGCGTGGTGACTCCTCACGGCAAGGTTGAGTGGCGATCGCAACCGCGCACCTATCAAACCCACGCAGCGACAATTTTCCGCCGTCAGACACAGACGCTCTATGTTCGTTGGGGTGACTGGCTCACGCCATCACTGTTGGGCTTGGGGGCGATCGTAGTGCTGATCACACGGCGGTTGATGTAGAGCCAGTCAGCGGTCAGCGGTCAGCGGTCAGCGGTCAAAAAAAGCTGATCGCTAATAGCTGATCGCGTCTTAAAAGCTGAAATACGTCCGCACTGTTCAGCTATCAGGGCAACTAGAGGCGAACCAGTGGGTTAGGATGAAAGACTGAACAACATTAGTGATGAGCGCTTTTTTGGGTAACTTCTCTATGGCTATGACTCCCCTGCTGGTATTCGCTACAACAGCCGCTGCACCAACGGCAGCCCCTTCGCGATCGAGCCAGGTAACTCGTCAGCATTATCCCAACTTCAAGATCATCGTGCTCAATGATGATTTCAACACGTTTCAGCATGTCACCGAAAGCTTGTTAGAGCATATCCCAGGGATGACCGTCGATCGTGCCTCGGAGCTTACCAACCAGATTCATTTTGAAGGACAGGCGATCGTGTGGGTCGGTCCTCAAGAACAGGCAGAACTCTACCACATGCAGCTTGGCATGGAAGGTTTGACGATGGCTCCCCTGGAAGCAGCCTAGAGCTGTTTGACCGACTCTCTTTACCCTATCCATGAGCCGTTCCTCCTATGAGTAGTGCCTCTGGCGGCAGACTTGTCCTCAACCATTCCACCCACATTCCAGGTTTGATTAAACTCCTGGAGCGGTTGACCCACCAAATGGGCATTCAGACGATCACGCCGGGTATAATTGCATCAACGCGTTCTCATGCTCCCAAAATGATGCTTAAGATATCCGTGCCAATCCGAGGCGGGTTCAAAGTCATCGCACGCCAGGGTAAGACGGTACAAGAAGTCTTCATTTTGACTGTCCTGCTGCAAGACCAGCTTGAGTCCGCCATCGATCGCGTGATGAAGCATCGCTAGCAGGTTCGGTTGTCGATCGACGGCGCATTGCCTATGGAACCGTTGACCAAGCGTCTGTCAGGTCATACCCAAGCTCGTCTAACATTTGCCGCAGCAGCGGTAGGCTGAGACCAATCACATTGCTGTGGCAGCCGTCTAGCTTTTCGACAAACGAGCCGCCTTTACCTTCCAGGGCGAAGCCTCCAGCGCAGTGAAGTGGTTCACCAGTGGCAGCATAGGCAGCGATCTGACGATCGCTCACGTTCGCAAAGTGAACCTGGGTCTTCTGACAGCGGACAAGAGAGTTGGGAGGGGGAAGAGGAGAGAGGTGAATGCCGCCTTCCATCCGGCTCAGTGGAGGAATGACGAGCAGCGCATGTCCAGTGTAGAGGCTACCGACCTGACCACGCATTTGCTGCCAACGAGCGATCGCCTCTTCTGCACTGGCTGGCTTACCATGAATTTCACCGTCAATTGCCAAGACAGAATCGCATCCTAAGACCAGCGTTGCGACAGACGTACCTCGATCGAGCTGTGCGGCGACAACGGTTGCTTTACTGAGTGCTAACGTTTCGACGAGTGCGACTGGATCAGCCGTTTGTACTTGCGACTCGTCAAAGTGACTGGGACGAACGATCGGGCTAATGCCCACACTTTGCAGCAACCGTAGTCGTGCAGATGATGCAGACGCAAGAATGAATTGTGGTGTACCCATTGGGAGGGGGATGAGGGGACGAGGGATGAAGAGGAAGAATGAAGAATGAAACAAAGCGAGAGCCAATAAGTTTTAACGTCTGACCCTTGCCGAAGTTTTAAGCTACACGCCACTTTAAAGAGCTTTTTGAATTAATTCTGCGCTTTCCTACTCCCCACTCCCTACTCCCCACTCCCTATTTCTACTCACCCTCAATCGACCGAGAACGACTTCACAGTCCGTTCCATCAGCGTCTGCATTTTAGACCATCGATCTTCTGGCGTAGAGGCGTTGAAGGTGTAGAGTTTGCCTCGGCTCACGGCGACGCTTGCGAGATTGTGCCGTTCGCGATCGCCCACTTTGACGGCATACTCCAGCAGGTAATACAGCTTGTCACCAACGGTACGGGCTTCAGCGTTCACCAGTTCGGCAGTGCGTCCAGAATCGGGTGGCGCGATCGCGCTTTTGCCCAATTGATAGCCCACTTCGCCGGGGCTGCCCAATTCAGTGAGCGTCTTATTGCCAGTGACGGGGTTGATGACCACGCTAACATTCTCAGTTTGCTCAATGATGTCATGAAAAACTACGTCGGGTCCACTCGTCACACTAACGGGCAACCAACCGTTAGGATAGAGAAACTTGTAGCCATCAAGGCTGTCGATATAGGGCTTCAAGCCGCCAGTGGGTGTGGTGACACATCCTTGCAGGCTCAGGCTCATGACCACCAAAACCACTGCCAATATTCGTTTGAGCATCGCTTCAATTTCCCCTCAGCCGTCTTTGCAAGCAATGCACGCGATCGCCCCGTGCCAGCCTTGCTTCATTCTCTCACTACTGTGACGCGTTAGCATCATCGTATTGCCCCTCCTCGGCTGGGAACTTTTGACTAATTTCGAGCGTGGTGTCATAAAACGACGAGAAATCGTACACTATAAGGCTGCATGGTTCCAGCACGATCGTACTTAAGACGGTCGCTGCCCCATAAAACCCTGTCTATGTAACAATCGTTCGCCGTGTCGATCCTGATTTCGTTAAAATTTGGCTGGATACTAAACCAGCAAAGTAGCAATCAGGACGCGCTAGAGCTAGAACTAGAGTTGCCGCGTGAGCGATCGCTACGCTCGGTGACTGCGTCTAGTTCACTATCTAAGCCAGTTGGAATGGATGTTCCCGTGAGTGTAATGCAGTTAAATAGTTCACCTGCCCAGTCAACACCGTTAGTTCTTGATAGTCTGCCAAGTCCGTCGCTTGCCGATGAGATGTGTCCCCGTCGTGCAAGGCTAGAAATTGATTTGATGCTGCTGGCGATCGAGGCGCTTGATTTGAGCGGTTCAGAAGCTATTCTGCTCATGGCAAGTGAATTGGAGCTTCAGAGCGTCATCAAAAATCGGGTTTCGTTATGGCGTTTACGCAGCACCAACCCGTTGCGGCGCTACAGCCAGCGTCGTCCTCTCACACTCACTGAGGCAAAAGCGCTAGTCGTCGTCGGTTGCTACCTGGCACGACGGCTGACTGTGCTCATTCGGCAGCTTCTGCTGGCATACCAACAGCTCAGCGATAAGCAGCTATCCATGGAGCACCACTTTCGGCTCAATGAGTATCTGGAGCGGTTTCGTGCTCATTTCCGATCGCGCATGAACCCCAAACGGGCGCTCGTCGCCGCGTATAACTCTGACGAAAAGCTAGACGAACTGGCACTGAATTTATTGACGCAACTGCTGTTTTGTACGGGCACTTACGGTATGCAGCGGTTTTGGGCAAGCCTGTTTGACGGAGAAGTGGCATGAGCATTCAGCGGCAATATAGCTTACCGAACTGCACCCTTGTCCTGGAAGGATGGGGCGATACCGTTGTGACCAACCAGACGGAGGCACGCCCCTTGATGTCTCAACTGATGAGCGTTGAGTGTCATCTTGTGGGTGAAGAGAAACCGCTGTCCGGCGGACGTGAGTTTTTTGAAAGCCTGACAACAACAGTGAGCCTTTATGCTCAAGAACTGCTGAGCGGCATTCGTGCCTTCAAAAAAGCGCCCCAAGCTCCCACACAAATGGTGCAGTTAGAGCGGTTGGGTGAGAACCACCATCGGTTGAGCGTGCTGCCGCCTGATGCCGATCCTGGTTCTGGTATTACGACTCACCTTACCCGACAGGTTGACCTGACGACGGTGCAGTTGTTTGACCTGGTAGAAGCGGTAGATCAGTTTTTTGCCGATACCCAAACCTTGCCAGATTTGTCGCTCCACATCGCGCCTCTTGCTAAACGTGCTGTTCGCAGTAGCGAACCCGTCGCCAAACAAGCGGTGCCTGCTGCGATCGGAGCCTCCGGTTTAGCCTTAGCGGCGATCGCGTTCTTTTTTATCCCTACCCCTCAAGTACGCCAACCAGAGGATCTGGTGCCCAAAGCCAGCACAACCTCTAGCACAACAGGCACACCCTCGCCGAGCGCTAGCCCTCCAACGCCGATCGCTAGTGGTTCGCCGCAACCCAGCCCTACAACCGCAGCAATCACTCCTAGCCCCACTCCAGCAACGACCACAACGACACAGCCCGATTTGACCGGGTTAGAAACGGCTCTAACCGCTGCCCCCGAAATTACAGATCCCGCGCAAGTGCAAACATTGCAGAAGCAGTTGGCGACTCAGCTTGATCAGGCGTGGAAAAATCGTACGTCCGTTAAGCAAGACCTTGTGTATCGCGTTGGTGTCGTGAGAGACGGTGCCATTGTTGGCTATAAACCGATCAATCCAGCCGCACTGACCGAAGCAAAGCAAACGCCATTACTCAACCTGCTTTACATTCCAGCGGCTGGTTCGCAGCCAACGTCAGAGCCGATCGCTCAATACAAAGTCGTCTTCACCTCTACAGGCATGGTTGATGTCGCACCCTGGAAGGAGGCAATGGCGAGTCCCCTGACTGGCATCACCGAAATTACTGATGCCGCTCAGATCAAAGACCTTCAACCCAAGCTTTACGACCAAATCGACAAAAACTGGAAAAGCAAACCGAGCTTCAAAAAAGATCTGGTCTTTCGGGTACGGGTCATGCAGGACGGCAAACTCGTGGACTATAAGCCAGATGTTCCACCAGCAGCCGATTACGTCAAAGAGACACCGCTGCCCCAGCTAGGCAAGCTTGCGGCTGACAGCGATACGAGCGCAGCGCAAACGCCCCTTGCCCTGTTCAAGGTTGTCTTCAAGCCAGACGGTAAGCTTGAAGTCAGCCCGTGGCGCGGTCGAAAAGATTCGCAGTAGGGACGATCGCGATCGGGAAACAGGTTCTCCCCGCACCCGCAGCACCAACGGTATGAATATCATCTTTTTCGGCACGCCTGCGTTTGCCGTCCCTAGCTTAGAGCGCTTGCTGGCGCACCCAGACTTTACTGTTCTCGGTGTTGTCACTCAACCTGACAAACGCCGGGGACGTGGTAACCAACTCACGCCATCACCCGTCAAGGCGATCGCTCAAGGGCACAATCTGCCGCTGTATCAACCCAAAAGCGTCAAAAAAGATGAAGACACCTTAAACAAGTTGCGGTCATCGCAGGCAGATGTTTTTGTCGTCGTTGCTTATGGGCAAATTCTTTCGCAGGCAGTTCTCGACATGCCGCGTCTGGGCTGCGTCAATGCCCACGGCTCAATTTTGCCAAAGTATCGTGGTGCCGCCCCGATACAGTGGAGTTTGTATCACGGCGAGGCGGAAACGGGCATTACCACCATGCTGATGAATGCTGGTATGGACACAGGATCGACCCTGCTAGAAGCGCGTACTCCGATCGCCCTCCTGGATAACTTCGACGATGTGGCAGAACGCCTTGCACATATTGGTGCCGATCTGCTCATTGAAACTCTGCTGAAGCTGAATCAGCAGGCAATTCAGCCGCTGCCGCAGGATGATACGCAGGCAACCTACGCACCCCTCATCAAAAAAGAGGATTACTGGCTAGATTGGTCGCGCAGTGCGATCGCCCTTCACAATCAAGTTCGTGGTTTCTACCCTGCCTGTAATGCCACCTTCCGAGGTGATCCCCTCAAAATTATGGCAACCGCGCCTCTAGGAGCTGCATACTGGACTCAACTGCCACCAGCACTGAGTGCGATCGCTCAAACATGGTCACCACCAGCGCCAGCGGCACAACCTGGCGAAGTCGTCGGTTTGCTCAAAGGGGAAGGCGCGATCGTGCAGACGGGTGACGGTGAACTGCTGCTACGAGCCGTTCAGATGCCTGGAAAACGCCCTCAATCTGGTTGGGACTTTGCTAATGGCGCTCGACTAGCGTTGGGAGACGTGCTGGGAAATGGAGAATAAAAGACAGGCTACAAATGATGCAAACTGCATAGGGATCACGGCTAGTAAAGTGAGCGCCTTGGGCACACTGTTTTATGAGTGTGATATAAATGTGTAGGTTTGTTACTAAATCAGCCCTTAGTTAGATGCCCTTTGAAATAGCACATTTATCTCGTTTGACCTTTCATTATTGAATCCGTCATAACCTGCAACCTGCTCACTGCTTACGTATAGCAGGTTTTTTCGTGTGCTTTTGCCCAAGCGACCTACACCTGGAGAAAACAATCGATTCATGACTGCGACAGTAAGCCCCAATAACCTGACATTCACGCCGCTGAATGCTAATTTGCGCCTGAAAGACATTCTGAAAACATTGCCCAAAGAATGCTTTCAAAAAGATATGAGAAAAGCCTGGACAGCCGTTTTGACCAGTATTCTGATGGTCAGCTTAGGCTATGCCAGTATTGCGATCGCACCCTGGTTTTTACTGCCGATCGCCTGGTTTTTTACCGGAACGGCGCTCACCGGCTTTTTTGTGATTGCCCACGACTGCGGGCACCGATCGTTTGCGAAGCGGCGTTGGGTGAACGATTTGGTCGGGCATCTGTTTATGCTGCCGCTGATCTACCCCTTTCATAGCTGGCGGATTTTGCACAACCAACACCACAACCACACGAATAAGATGGATGTGGATAATGCGTGGCAGCCGTTTCGACCAGGTCTCTACGCCTCACTGCCCACGCCGATCCGGGGTGCTTACCAGGCGATGCGAGGACGCTTGTGGTGGCTTGCCTCGGTCGTTCATTGGGCAATCATGCACTTTGATCCATCCAGAGTTGGGGCAAACGATCGGAGCAAAGTTAGGCTGTCAGTTGCAGTGGTCGTTGGCTTCGCAGTCATCTTTTTTCCACTGCTCATTGCCACGCTTGGCATCGGCGGCTTCATCAAATTCTGGCTCATGCCCTGGCTGGGCTACCATTTTTGGATGAGCACCTTTACGCTCGTACACCACACGGCTCCTGACATTGATTTCCAAGAGCCTGAGCAGTGGCACGCTGCCAAAGCGCAACTGGCTGGAACCGTTCACTGCGACTACCCTATGTGGGTTGAACGGTTGTGCCACCACATTAATGTTCATATCCCCCACCATTTGTCTACCGCTATTCCGTCGTACAACCTGCGAATGGCGCACGAGAGTCTGCGGGAAAACTGGGGCACTTACCTCTACGAATGTCGCTTCTCGTGGTCGCTCATGAAAGCAATCACCGATCAGTGCCACCTGTACCATCCCGAAGAGTGCTATCAGTCATTTACGGCTTACGAGAGGCAAAAGTAGGCGGGCAACTTGTGCCGCATGTCGTGAAATGATTGCTCAGTGGTGGATGTGTAGGTGGGTCTTGCACTATACATCCACACCGCTGATCTAAACCTTTGACCCAAAACGAACAACCGCATCCAGCGCCGTCCTATTTTTTCTTTTAGCAAGATGAATCATTCTTGCTAACTGGCGTTATCCTGAGGCTAATCTCAGCCAAAGGGAACCAGGCATGTACGCACGATCGCTCATCAGTTTTAGTACCGTATTGCTGCTAGCGGCTTGCTCCAGTGCGCCTAACAATGAACAAGCGGCTGTACCATCGTCTTCTGACGGTGGAGTGCCGAAACCTACAGCCGCCGCTCAAGACTTTCAGAAGCCTGTAGTAAACCCAGCTCCACTGCTTCCAGTGCCGACGATACCAGGACTGATTACGCCGACGAATGCCCGGATGCGAGTCCCGACGATCGTCACTGGACGAGCTGACCCCTTCGCTGCGGTTTCTACAGCACCCATTCAGCTTTCTGCTGCTGCCACTAAGCCAGCGGTGACGCTTCCCAGCCCTTTACCTGCACCCAATCAGGGGCTGTTGCCGACGTTCAACCCACCGCCGACGCAGGTGCCGATCAACACTCCGCTACCGCCAACACTGCTGCCAACAGCTCCCGTATCGCGCACTGCTACAGCCGACGCGATCGAGGTGAGTGGCGTTATCAAAGTTGGCGGTAAGTGGAGCGTGATTGTCAAAGAGCCAGACGCTCAAACCAGTCGCTATGTCCATGCTGGTAGCTATTTGGCAAACGGTCAGGTGTTGGTGAAGCGGATTGTAGCGGGTGCTGGCTCCGATCCGATCGTGATTTTGCAGCAGAATGGAGTAGAGATCACACGATCGATCGGCGGCAGTGCCCGTCTTGCTAGCAAATAGCTAGTGATGATCTGGAGCAAAGGCAGACAGCAAATGGGAAATGGTTAGTTGCTGATCGGTTGTCTTTGCCAGATCGTTCGCGTCCTTCTCTGTCCTTGCCTGGAGCGCTTCTATGACAGAACTTAGCCAACGCGATGATGCAAGCAGTACTAAACCAGCCGTCGCCAAGCGGAAAACGCAGCAGGCGATCGAGTGGCGCGACCTTAACTATCAGGACAACTACCTCTGTCCGGTTTGTCGGCATGGGCAAATTGCACCACTGACGCTCATGGATGCTTTCGCCTGTGATTTCTGTCGCCACATTTTTACTGGCAATTTGCAGGAGCAATCGATTCATGTGGAAGATAGCTCCCAGCCAATGACCTGGCGCTGGAACGGGTACAACTGGAAGGCTGCGAATCAAATGGACGTGGATCTCACTATTGTCGTCTGGCTGGTTGGTGTAGCGCTCGTGCTGCTGCCGCCTGCGCTCATCTGGCTGTCGTCTCATACGTTTCCGCCGCTGCACGGTAGTACCTGGGCTTGGTTTCCCACGGTCTGGATTAGCCTGACGTTTGGCGCTCATTTCACGTTCGTCGGCTGGCTATTAGCGGAGCATTACCAGGTGCCCGTTTACATTACCTATAAGATACGGCTGCGCGATGCTCTAGGCAGGCGGTGAGTGAAGGGCAGAAGGCAGAAGGCAGAGGGAGCGGAGGAAGCAGGGGAAGCAGGGGAAGCAATTCAAAACTCAAGACTCTGACCCTACACCCCACACCCCACACCCCACTCCCTACACCCCACTCCCCACTCCCTCTTCACTGAATGCTAACTAGAGCTTTATTCAAAGTGCTTGCGTTTGGTGGACCAGCGCAGAAAGTGATAGCCTTTGGAACTATCGGCAACGATCGCAGTAGCTCCGCTATTGCCCAAGTCAGCGATCGCTAAGTAAGTTAGAGTCGCTTCGGTAGAGCATTCGCTGTACAGCAGGGTGCCAGTCGCTGAAAAAATTAGGGTGCGCGATCGCTTAGCAGCTTTAGCGGCTTGCCCGTGCAGTGCTTCAAAATTAACGGTCACAACTACATCAGGTTGGCTGTGATCGGTCAGTGTTGCTAACTGAACTGGACTGCTGCCAAGTTCTAACGACTCCAGTGCCTCCCATCTAGGTGAGTTTCCAGGGGGTGCGTTTCCAGAGGGTCCGTTTCCAGGGGGTGCAGTTCCAGGCAGCTTACCGACGCGCTTCAATTCTTGCATCAGCGTGGGCAGTGCGTTCGTTGCCCACTCAGGCTGTTGCTGTACCCAATCAGACAGTTGGGTCGTTTCTGGCGTTTGCCATTGCAAGGCAGATTCGGTGAATGCTAGTGGACGTGGTCGGTTGTTCGCCTGAGCGATCGACTTGGGCGCGACCTCGCCAGCAGCCAGCAACTCTAGTTCGCCAGCACGAATGCGGACGGCTTTGATACTGGCAGTGACGGTTTGCTGCTGTCCATCTGGTAGCCAGAGCACGATCGACAGAGGTGGATCAGCGATTAGCCCCAGTTGCTGCCAGAGGCGATCGACTGTAGAGTTGGCTGGTAGACCCAGAGACGCACCCGAAAAGCGCCAGCGTTTGCCATCTTGAAAGCCAGCTACTTGGACGCGATACCACGCTTGCTGTGCGTCTAGTTTGAGCGCCGGATGCTGCTTTGGCTTCAACCAGACGGAAGCGTTGATGGCAGATAGTACTTCGGCAGTACCCACCAGTTGACCGGGCGGCAGATCCGCCAAAGACGTATTTTCAGCAGGCGGTGCAGTCAGGCGTGTGATGAGAGCCGTTACACGGGTAATCTCTGCGGGAGTTATGCGGGGCTGTTTTTTGAACCAGACGATCGCGGCATTGCGTCCTTGTCGTGCCCCTACTAACAATGCTCCCCATGTTCTGACATCCATTTGCGACGGGCTAACCCGCAGTGCAGCATCAACCCGATTTTGCAACCGACCGGAGTCTGTCTTGAGCAGCGTAGCCGTTTCCAGGCTGTTTTCAGCGTTGGCAGCGAACACGGTCAAAGCGCGTCTCCACCGACCATCAATCAGGTTGGCTAACACCTGCTGGCTGGGGCTTGCCCAGGCTTTATTAGCTTGTCTCTGTGCTGCCTGCGCGTGCAGATGGATGAGTGCTCTTTGCGCCTGAGCCGCCGCTGACCACTGACCGCTGCGATCGCGCCGTTGCACTGATTGCAGCCACTGTAAGCCTGTAGACCATAACCCACTGCGAGCCAGCAGCAGCCCTTTGCTGTAGGTTTCGTTGTCGATCGCAGGCTCCAGCAGCAAAAGCGGCTCCAGTTGCAGCGGGCTGGCGAGAAACTTGCGCGGCTTTACCTGATAGATCTGGAACTGAGGCTCCATGCCCACCGTTTGATCGATAATCAGTTCTGGCGTGCCAGTACCCGTCACGTTTTGCCAGAGGGGGTCTTGTCCCACCGGACTGCTCCACTCCAGCATCGGCTGCAGATGCACTCGACTAGGATTGTAGTGCAGCACCTGCCCATAGGCGATCGTGCTGTCTCCTCGCAGCCAGCGTCCACTCAAGTTTAACCAAACGCCCTGAGACGGAACGTTGCCCTCAAACCGATTGAGCGTCATCAACGGCAACGATCGCGTTGAGCCTTGATGAGTATCACCTGCATTAATCAGCGGTGCCAGCACGAACGATTCATCAGAACCCACGATCGCCAGTTGATCCAATAGCTGTAAGCGTTGCTCACGTGGATGAGTTGGCGTAGTTTGGTAGATCCGCAGTTCGACAATCTGTTCGCAGTTGCTCTGGCAGTTCGATCGTTGCGCCAGCACAGGCAGCAGCAGATCTGATACGGTTGTTTTGTGATCCAAAGCGCTAGTATTTTTCCCTAACGGGAGCGGTTCACCGAGGTTGCGTCCTGCCTGAGCTAGTTCCTTACGCACCTCGTCCAGGGTCTGTGGCGGTTTCAGCCCGGTCACAGGAATGGGAATCCAATCTGGTAACAGACGATTCATCCATAGTAATGTTTGTGGGTTCACCATCAGTTGAACGCCTAGCCAGCCAGCGCCAGCCAGTCCACTTCCTCCAAGAAATAGCATAGCGATCGCTGACCAGGAAAATGCTCTCGGCAAGCTGCGTCTCAAGCCATCCCGTTTTGCGCGTGGGGCAAGTGGCAGTGCTGTAGCAGCCTGAGACGCTTTCTGAGCCTTTGTACCTGGTTGGGAACGCTTGAGCGCACGATCGCGCCGATCAATTGCCATGCTAAAACAGCACTGACACAACGTCAGCAGGTAACATGCATCACTGTAACCGGAAACACCAGCAGCGTCACGTAATCTTTGGAGAGATGGCTAAAAGCTATCAGCCATCAGCTATCAGCTATCAGCTATCAGCTATCAGCCCAAAAACGACTGCTGACCGCTACAGTCTATGACGTTATTCTTCGTAGCCTCTAAAGGCTAAGATGCCTTAGTCTACTTGCAAGTTTGCTTGCAAATATTGCCCCCACTTGGCGGCTAATGGCGGTTCTGTAAACGGAATGCGGATCGGTACAGCCCGATCGGCACAGGTCAACTCTAAAACAGCCTTTCCTCGACTGGGTGCCGATGCTAAAGCCGCTGGTTGCTCATTCACCAGCAGGCGAACTGTTTGCACATCATTCAACGAAACCGTTTCCAGATTCACTGCTCCCTTGCGAGTTGGCAACCCCCAAGTGAGGTCGCGTCCTTTCTGCCCTAACACGGCGTAAATGTCATATTTTGCCCGTTCAAACTGCGCCGCCCAGATTTTATATGCCTCCAGCTTTTGGTACTCGTTCCAGCCAGCCCAGGTTAGCCAGAGGAAGAGTGCCAGTAGAGGAAGCCAGAAGAGAGCGTGTGACATGGGGGAGAGGAGTGGGGAGTAGGGAGTGGGGAGAGTAGTAGGAAGTAGGGAGTAGGGAGTGGGGTGTGGGGTGTAGGGAGTGGGGAGTGGGGAGAGTAGTAGGGAGTAGGGTGTGGGGTGTGGGGTGTAGGCTTCGACGTGAGCGCTCAGCCGAACGGGAGTAGGGAGTAGGGAGTGGGGTCAGAGTTTTGAGTTTTAAGTTTTGAATTGCTTCCCCTGCTTCCCCTGCTTCCTCCGCTCCCTCTGCCTTCTGCCTTCTGCCCTCTGCCTTCTGCCGCCTCGCTTCTCACTGCGGCAACAGCGGCAACACCAAAAGCACAAAATAGTACACCAACGGAGCGGTAAAGACATAGCTGTCGGCGCGATCGAGAATGCCACCATGACCAGGAATGAGTTGCCCAGAATCTTTCACGCCTGCATCACGTTTCATCATCGATTCAGTCAGGTCACCTAGCAAACTGGCAATACCAATGAGCAAGCCGAGCGCGGCACCTGTGACGGGCCATCCTGACCAGTTCAAATACCAGGAGCCGACGATCGCCACCACAATACTACCTGTCACCCCAAACACAGCACCTTCAACGGTCTTTTTGGGACTGATGTTTGAGAGCCGCGTGCGCCCAAAGATTTTGCCGAAAGCATACGCGCCAATATCTGCCGCCCAAATGCAGCCGAACGCCAACAGCGTGTTGGTTAAACCCTGCGGCAGGCTGTGTAAGTCTGTCCAGGAGTGAGGAAAGTAGCCGTCTAGCGGCAGGTTGCTAACATCAGCCTGCCCCAGCGATCGCAGCCTGACCCAGTAGCTCGGCAGGTAGCCACCGTAAAACAAGCCCAGGATTGAGGTTGAAATATCGGCGATCGTCGCAAGTTTGGGTTGAAACAGTAAATAGAAGCAAATAAATGTGCCTGCAACCGGGAAGACTGCATCCGCCAATGTTGGCGAAACAGTCGCAATGAGCAGCAATGCCTGACTAACCGCCAGCGTCGTTTTGGCAGCCGGTGCAATGCCTTTAGCGTGGACAAGCTGAAAGTATTCCAACTGCCCTAGATAAATGATGATGCCAAACCCAACTGTAAAGTACCAGCCGCCCAGCATAATCATGCTGAGTGCCAGAACGATCGCAATTACTCCACTTAAAACACGGGGTAAAGACATGAAACTGGTTTCTTTTGACCTGCTCTCTTTTGGCAGCGATTTGGTTGAATGATCCAACGTCATTGACGGACTCCACTTCACAGGAACAAAGCGAAATGCTGTCAGAGTTAACTGCTTTGGCTGGCGTGCTCTTCAGTCGTCGGCTGAGGACACCAAAAGCCTTTCTAGAAAAGCTTCGGGTTATCGTTACACGTCACTTGATCGAGATGCTACCAACAGCCATTAAGGTTAGCTCAAGATTAAGAAGGTTAAGAATCCTTTGAAACACTTTAGCTGAATCTCGGTAGCGCTCCCAGTAATTCTTCGCGTTTGCTGATCCAGTTAACAAAAACCAGACGAGCGTCAGCGGTTAGATTCCCTTAACGGTTGCAGACGATCGTCCCAGACATACGGTTAAATCAGCCTGTGCGATCGGACTTAGCCACTCACTCACCTTTCTAGTCTAGTTTTTCTCCGCTGAGCACAAAGATTGGATCGATCGCTGCAAACGTTTGATTCATGCCTCGCTTCTCCAATCGATTCACTGCCGATTGCACCACTTCAATATTGCGGACTTGCAGTTCGGCAAAGCTCTCTGAAACCTGGTAAAGACCTTCCAGTGTTGCTGCCGTCGCCACGATGCGTCCCCGAGGCTGTAACCGTCGCCAGACCTCATGCAGAATCGCTTTGATCGATCGCCCCCCCTCAATGCAAACGCGGTGCGGCGACTCAGGCAATGCGGTCAAACATTCAGGCGCACTGCCTTCCATCACTTCGACATTGCCCACACCAAAGCGATCGCAGTTCCGTCGAATCAGGTTTGCCACATCGTCATCACGTTCGATCGCAGTAATGCGTCCCTGCGGACACAGCAACCCGGCTTCTACCGCGATCGTGCCCGTTCCCGAACCAATATCCCATAGGGTCGAATCGGCTTCTAGTCGCAAGGAAGACAGGATGAGCAGCCGCACTTCGCGTGGACTCATTGGAATACCGGGCAACCGCTCAAACAGATCGTCGGGTATGCCGGGAGTAACGTAAGACCAAAGGGGGGAAGGCATGGGGAAGGGATAAAGGCTAAAGCACAGCGTTTGTCGTTGCTGCTGACAGCTTAGAGCGTGAACACTGTTGCCGAAGTTGTCGCGTTGGTGGTGCTTGAGCAAAAACAAACGGCTGTGGCTTGCCCTTTGCATGAGTAGTGCGATGTCTCTTCCAAGCCTAGCGGATAACTCAAAACCCCGGTGTCCCAAACGTTACATCAGCAAAATTACATCAGCGCTGTCTCATCACCTTTAAAAATCCGGTTTATGCAGCGATCGCTGCAATGCCCAAACGCCTGCTGCACTAATCGCACCACTCAGCAAACCGATACCAAGCTGATTGCGGTTCTCCAGCAGACAAATGATGCCAATGACTCCCAGCACTGTGGCTAAGCCTTTCGCTATCGTTAGCATGCGCTGCATAGCGCTGTTCGCAGACACAACCCGTTCCAGCAGATCGGCATCGTCGCCAAAGTGCGTGGATGTGGCGATCGTCTGTTCTAGCGATTGGTATTTCACCAAGTCAACCTGATAGTACGTGCCCAATTCATCATCACGCAGACTGGCAACTGAGTGCAATCCAAACCGCTTGGCATGAGCGATCGCGGCGCTAATTTGCTTTTTCGTCGCCATGGGACGCAGCGCTTCAAACACCGATTCCCGATAAACACCTGACGTTGCCATCGTCAAAATCTGCTGGCTCAACTCTGGCACTGTTAATCGTCGCGTGATGACACTCATGACCTTCCCTTCTGCCGCAGAACCCGTGATTATCATCGTAGTCTCGTACTAGAAATTATGCTTTACTCTGTGAGATTGCGCCGATCGCGCCCTTAACGGCTTGCAAGTAGTCAGCCGGAGCGAGGAGAACTTGCAGCCCTCTCATGCCTGCGGAAATGGCGATCACATCAAAGACCTCAATGAGTTCATCAACATACACGGGATAGTCTTTTTTGCAGGCAAGGGCAGTGACCCCACCGCGCACGTAGCCAGTCAGCGATTGGACTTCTTTAAGAGGCACGGGTTGGGCGTTGCGATCGCCCGCCAGTTTTGCCAATGCTTTAAGGTCAAGCTGAGTATTGCCAGGAATCACCGCCAGACAAACACCCGTTCTATCACCCCGCACGACCAGCGTTTTAAACACCTGCTCTGGCGGTAGTCCCACTTTTTGAGCGACACTTTCGGCTGACAGGTCATCAGGGTTGACCTCGTACTCGCGCAGGGTGTAAGCAATGCCTAACGTATCTAAAAGACGAACAGCGTTAGTTTTCATCACAAATGACTCGTCATAGCAGATGATTAAAATCTGACAATCGGTTTCAAGATGGTGTCTTGACTCCAGGAACGATCGTGTTCTGAATCTGAAGCGTATTGTGTCCCGAATCTAATCTCTGGTGCGATGGTGAACTGACGTGAAAGCAATCTGGCTATGGAGCATCAGCGCGATCGGGGTGGGAACGTTGGTTTGGGTCGTGCCTCGTTTGCTGTCTTCTGCACCTTCGCCGCTTTCGATCGCTAAAGTAACGCCTATCACCAAAGCGATACCTACAGCTACTGTGCCAGCGCCAACCATTGAATACAAGTCTTACACCCTAGCCGACAGCACCGTTTATACGTTGAAGATTCCAATGGAAAGCCCGTTTGTAGTGCTGCCTGCGGTGGTGGAGACGGTTGAGCTACCAGCCGCGATCGCCCAGCGTCAGAACGCGATCGCGGCTCTCAACGGCGGTTTTTTTGATCCTGACAATCAGCAATCGACTGCCTACGTAGTGGTCAACGGCAAACTGGTAGCAGATCCGCGACAGAATGAACGCCTGATGCAGAACCCGAAGCTGACACCCTACTTAAGCAAAATTCTCAACCGCACCGAATTTCGGCAGTATCAGTGTGGCGATCGCCACCGCTACGACTTTGCTTTGCGTAACGATGCTGTCCCAGCGGGCTGTCAACTGATCCATGCGTTGGGTGGTGGTCCGCGTCTGCTGCCAACGCTAACCGCACAGCAAGAGGGGTTTACGGCTGAAGCGAATGGGATCGTCATACGCGATGCGCTGGGAAGCAGCCAGCCCAATGCGAGAACGGCGATCGGAATCACGCGCGATCGCAGCCTGCTTTGGGTCATGGTGGCTCAAAAACCGGGTGTTGCGAGCGGGATGACGTTGCAAGTACTAGCGACATTTATGCAAACGCTGGATGTCGAGCAAGCAATGAATCTGGATGGCGGCAGTTCATCGTCGCTTTACTACAATGCCAAAACGGTTTATGGCAAGCGTGATCAAGCAGGTCAGCCTGTCATGCGATCGGTTAAATCAGTCTTGCTGTTAAAGCGGGCTGTCGATCGCAAGTAGTGTGACTTGGATATGCAGACTGGCGCAAAAAATAGATTGGCGTAGAAAGAGTAGAAAGAGATGATGCAAGCTTGTACGGACGAAGCATTCGGCAGTTATCTGACTGAGTGACAACACTTTTGCCCGAATGCTTCGCCCCTGCCAAAGCTCGAACTATTTAACTCCTATCTCTAAGATGCTCCGCTCCGCTGAATCGAATCACAACCATGAATGAATTCGATAGGAGCGGTGAGATTCTGTTTTTAAGTTTGAGACAATAAAAGAGATCAACTCGTGGTCTGCGATGAACCTCAGCCAGCTCAAACTCTCCCAGCTCCGCATTTTAGTCGCCGTCGCAGAGGCTGGCAGTTTTAGCGAAGCGGCTTTGACGCTGCACATGTCTCAGTCGGCGGTGAGCTATGCCATTGCTACCCTTGAAGACGAGTTAGGCATTGTTTTACTGACACGGGGTCGCTATGGCTCACAGATTACACCCGTTGGCGAACAAATTGTTGCTCGTGCCCGCGAGATGCTGCAACTGATGGACGACATCATCAAACAAGCCAATCTCGCCAAAGGGTTGGACGGCGGACATCTCCGAATCTCTACGTTTCGCAGTGCAGGAACGCACATTCTGCCCGATGTCTTAGCAGACTATTGTCAGCGTTATCCCGCGATCGCCATCGACATTCGCGAATATAACGATCGTCCCGAAGTTGAAGACGATCTCCGTAAAGGGCGATCGGAGCTTGGCATCACTTATCTACCTGTGGGGGCTGAGCTGAAAGCCTGGGAACTGATGCGTGACGAGTTTGTCGTGTTGTTTCCACCTGGATTCGAGTTAGCAAGTCCAAACATAGAGTGGGCAGCACTGATGCGCTACCCGTTGATTATGGCTCCGGTGAGCGATGGCTGTGATGCGATGGTATATGCTCACTGCGCCACCTATGGCATTACCTTACACGCCACTTATCAGATTCGCTCAGACGCGACAATCGTCAATATGGTTGCGAAAGGACTGGGGGCAGCGATCAGTCCGCGCCTAGCCGCAGAACCGATTCCTTCAGGCGTTAAAGTTTATAGTCTGCCTGTGCCATTGTTCAGAGTGATTAGCGTTGCCATTCTGGCAGAGGCACTGTTGCCGCCCGCTGCATTCGCTTTTCTGGAGCTGCTGAAGCGTACCATGAGCGTGAAGTAGCGATAGCAGCAAGTCAAGGCGATCGCATCAGCCTACTAAGCAGTAATGTGCCTTTGTCAAAGATCAAGAAAAAGCCTGGTTCTGGAAGCCTTATCAGGCAAGACCTTAATGATTGCTTGAGCCAAAGCTAAGTTGAGGCGGCGATCGCCCGCTTTGAGCGATTGCAGTGCTGAATGAGAAGCCACGATCGCACACACTGCGGGTTAGAGGCAACGTAGAGAGATGACGATCGCACAAAGGAAGAGCCAAACCTAACTGAGTGCAGTCCGAATCTGACTTAGGATGATCCGAACGTCACTAAGTAACGTGACGATCGCGCAAAGCACGATCGCGACGTTACTAACTAAGATCCGCGTATTACAAAGGACGATCGCCGTGTTACTCACAAAGAGACTGATCGCACAAAGCATGATCGCGACGTTACTTATTAAAATCCGCGTGTTGCTTAGTACGATCGCGCCGTTACTAACGAAGAGGCTGATCGCACAAAGCATGATCGTCACGTTACTTACTGAGATGCGCGTGTGACTTACTACGATCGCGCTGCTACTCACAAAGAGACTGATCGCACAAAGCATGATCGTCACGTTACTTACTGAGATGCGCGTGTGGCTTAGTACGATCGCAATGCATTGGTGTGTAATGGTGATTGTCGATCGCCTTGAGGCGCTGGCTTTAACCTAGTGCCACGGTTGCCATGCTTTTTCGAGAATCTCAACGTCACCTGCTTTGATATCCGCTGCCCAATGGGTTTGTTCATCCTCTCGCCAGAACCGCAAGTCAACCGTTGCTTGACCGATCGTGAGTTGGTGCAGCGTAATATCAGGCAGCCATGCGGGAAGCTCTGGGTCAAGATATAACCGATGATTAGGCGCATCGGCTTGCAGTCCGAGCATGGCTTGCAACAAATGAAAGACCGAGCCTGCTGCCCAAGCTTGCGGCACATTCGCCTGAGCATACTGAATGGGAAACGCTCCTTTTTGTTGGGCAATGCCTGCGTAGACTTCTGGGAGACGGTAGTTCTCGAAATAACTGCCCGCTTCAGAAATCCCTCGTGCAATCCGAGCCGCTTCCGTTGCGAAACCGTAGCGTTTGCAGCCGAGGGCAATGATGCCATTGTCGTGTGCCCAGATGGAACCGAGATGGTAAGAATGTGGATTGAAGCTGGGGTGAGCCGCAGATAACGTGCGAATGCCCCAACCACTCCATAAATCTGGCTCCATCAGTTGCTTCACCACACGGGCAGCATGTTCAGGGCTGGCAATGCCACTCCACAAACAGTGACCCGGATTGGAGGCGATCGTGCGTACAGGTTGTTTATTCGCATCCAGCGCGTAGGCGTAGTACCCTAAGTCCTCACACCAGAACTGTTGCTCGAAGCGATCGCGCAACTCGATCGCTTTTTGCCGGAGTGAAACAGCGCGCTCCGGTTCTCCGATCGTGGTAAAAACTTCTGCCATCCGCATCCAGGCATCAAACACGTATCCCTGTAGCTCACAGAGGGCGATCGGTGCCTCAACGAGTGAACCGTCTGAGGAAACCATTGAATCGCCTGAGTCTTTCCAACCTTGATTCTCAATGCCTTGAGACGAGCGGGTTTTAAATTCTTGCAAGCCATCGCCATCTAAATCACCGTACTGATCAATCCAGTTTAGGCAACGAATCGCCACATCCCGGTACTCGTGCAGCAGTGCCTTGTCGCCCGTCCATTTCCAGGTCTCGTGCAGCACAATCAAATAGAGCGGGGTTGCGTCGGCAGTACCGTAGTAGGGCGTGTGCGGGATGCGATGGAAGTGAGCCAGTTCTCCAGTGCGGAGTTCGTGCAGCATTTTCCCCGGTTGAGCATCGCGCCAGTCATCGACTTCCGTGGCTTGATATTGGGCGAGTTTCTTTAGCGTGCCAAGCGCAAAGCTAGGACGCACCAACATATTCTGGAGACTGACAATCAAACTATCACGCCCGAAGATTGTCACAAACCACGGGACACCTGCCGCCGGAAGCCAGATATCAGGGGCAAAATCGTGATCATACAGCCGCAATGCCCCCATATCTTCAAGAGATTGCTGATAGAGGCGATAAAGCTCTTCCTGAGCCGTTGTCACTTGAGTGGCAGTGTCAAACCACTGTTGCTGCAACGCTACTGTCTCCGGTGCAAGCTCATAGCATTGAGAGGGAAACCTGTGCCCATCTTGTGCAGCCGTTTCCCCGGTGGGAGCACTACCATCTGCACTGAGAAGATAATAGCTACAGGTATGCCACGTTTCTTTGGCAGCTAACTCAACCCCAAACGTGAGGCGACCATTCGCCACTCGCGGCGGTGAGGACTCGTTTCGTACTCGGTAGCTAAAGCGACGCTGAAAATCACGATTGTTGTACGTGGTGCTTAATTCACGATCGCGCTCATTCCAATCAGTCTCAATGTGTCCGCGTCGCACATAGTGATGTGCTTTGACCTCAAAGATATCGGCAAAATCCGATCGCAGGACAATTTCGAGATTGAACTTCACCGTAATCAGACCGTGGTTGATGATGTCAATGTCTTCGTGAATGCCATTACCCGCAACCCGGCTCAGCACCAGCTCTAACGTTCCTTGAGCGATCGTGGTTTCCTCGGTTTCAATGGCAGGATTGGTGAGATAAACCCGCGCAGTCGCGTAACTCGTTGTACTTGCATTGAGTCGCGTCCAAGGTTGACCGTTGGCAAAAATGGCATAGTAGCTGACGAACCGTGTGTCGTCTGCAAAAACCCCCAGTTCTCCGTCAGACGTGATTTGTCCGTCCTGCTGCGTCACCATAAAGGTATTGCCTTGATTGATGGTCAAGACAGGCGGACCGACGTTGACACGAAAAGGCATATACTCAACCTCACGTTGATTCTGAGGTCACTATACAGGGCAACGTTCTTGCTGTCGCCTGCTGTAAGTTCAGTCTAATCAGGCAAAAGCGTTAGCTCATTTGCCGTGAAATGAGGGCAAAACCTGAACGTTTGGCTAAGTCTTAGGTTCATTGACCAGATGCATCAACCCACATCGCAGTATGACAACAGTTTGAGTGCGTGACAAAGCAGCGCAAGCGATCGCTGACGTGCAGCTTGCCCAGGCATGATTGATATGAGACCTGACCGTGCTTGCGGTCATGCTTAACTTAGCGCCAATTTTCTGATTGCTTTTGCCGATCGCCAGCAACTGTAAGAATTGCCGTTCGCGATCTGTCATCTCTGAGGTGCCCAAGCGCTGGAACACCTTCACACCACAAGCACAAAGAGGTTTATCAGGATAGTAAGAAGTGGAGCTGACGGGAGTCGAACCCGTGTCCGCCCTGGGTATTGGTACATCGTTCGTTCACAGGCTTAGCTTCTCTAATCCTCGAAGCGGGAACCGTCCCTTATCCCGGACGGTGGGATTCTCTGATAATTTCTTAGCCAGAAAGCCTACCAGAGAAAGCTTCCTAGAGCATCCGTTGGGGGTTGTCTACCATACTTAACGGAGTCGTATGGCAGACGCTCGAACCAGTTAGAGGTTGTTAGGCAGCAACGAGTGCTTGCTTACGAGCAAAGGGTACAATGTTGTTCGCATGTACTGTGTTTGAGCCATTGATTTATGAGAGTTAGCTCGCTCTCAGCCTGAATCACACTGTATTGTTCGCCAAAACGTCGAAACCGTTGCAGCCCCATAGTAGTTTATCCATTATACACGCTCTTTAGAGATGTATGCTGTACAACAATGAGCTTGACGACTCGTTGTAGCGGTAAATGCCTGACTCACCTGCAATCCTGACTCACCTGCAATAATGGTAGCCATTGCCCGCTATCGTTACTTGGCTAAACGCTGATGCATCGTCTTGCTACTTTGCCAGGAGGCTGGAACCCGTCCACAGACGGCGTAATTTTTGTGGAACAGCAGCCCGCGCCGATCGTGGTGATCACCGCAGCCGATACGGATATTCAAACACTTGCTGCTGCCGCTGCTCAATTACCCGCAGACTTTCCATCATTGCGTGTGGTGAATTTACTTCAATTGCAACAGCAGTTGACGATCGACACTTATGCGGAAGATGTTTTAGCTAATGCAACGGTCATTATTGTGCGCTTGATTGGCGGACAGTCTTACTGGAGCTATGGCTTGGATGTAGTGGAGCAAACGGCGAGGCAAACGGGTGCGGCGCTGATTTTTATTCCGGGTGATGAGCGCCCTGATCCGACGCTGATTAGCCACTCTACCGTTTCATTAGCATTAGTGAATCAGGTGTGGCAGTACTTTATTGAAGCAGGCAGTGAGAATTATCAGAATCTGCTGAAGTTTGTTGCAACGGAATTTTTGGATCAGGCGATCGCCTATCAGCCGCCTCAACCAGTGCCGCGTGTGGGGCTTTATAACCATTGCTCTAGCGCTCTGGCTGAGGTTACTGTGCATCAAAATTATGGCTTGAATGAAACCTCTCTCCGGGGGACTTCCCCCCTGCCAAAGGCTTTTCCGTGGCACAGCGTCACAGAAAAGTCTTTGTCCCCCGCCGCTTGGGGTCCTAACTCCCCCAAACCCCCCGAACAGGAGTTCTGTGGTGAAAAACAGGTATTGGTTAAGAGGGATCTAGTTCACGCTGAAGTATTTGAGGAGCATAGTTTAGAAAAGTCTGTAGAGGCGCTCAAAGATGAAAAGCAAGAAAAAGGATCAAGGAGCGTTGGAATCGTTTTTTATCGGGCGCATTATTTGGCGGGTAATACAGCGGCGATCGATGCCCTTTGTGCTGCTTTAATCGATCGCAATCTAACGCCCATTCCTATTTTTGTTTCATCGCTTAAAGAACCAGATGTCCAAACAGCATTAATTCGTTATTGCAATCAAAAAATTGACGTTTTGCTTAATACAACTAGCTTTTCCTTAGCCAGTTTGGAAACTGATACGCCTAAAGTTGATTTGTGGCAGACGCTGAATGTGCCTGTTTTTCAAGTCATTTTTAGTGGTGGTACGAAAGAGGCTTGGAAAAATGGTTTGCAGGGTTTAACGCCACGCGACATGGCAATGAATGTGGCATTGCCAGAAGTGGATGGCAGAATTATTACGAGAGCGGTTTCGTTCAAAACAGTGCAGGCGCAAAATGCATTACTGCAAACCGATGTGGTGGTGTATGAGCCGGAGCGATCGCGTATCGAATTCGTCGCAGAATTAGCATCCAATTGGGTGAAATTGCGTCGCACCCCGATCGCTGAACGAAAAGTCGCGCTGATTCTGGCAAACTATCCCAATCGTGATGGACGGTTAGCAAACGGTGTTGGATTAGACACTCCAGCAAGCTGTTTAGAAATTTTGAACGCGCTTCAAAATGAAGGTTATACCGTTTCAGAACTGCCTACAACCAGTGATGCACTGATGCAGCTTTTAGCCGCTGGCATTACGAATGATCCAGAGAGTTTAGAGCTGCGATTGGTAAACCAATCTCTATCGCTGGAAGACTACAACACGCACTTTCAAACATTGCCAACGTCGGTACAAACTGGTGTTCAAACTCGCTGGGGAAACCCGCTTGAAACAGAGGCTTTTCCCATTGCAGGTATACAATTTGGCAATGTGTTTGTCGGCATTCAACCAGCGCGTGGATACGATCGCGATCCCACTCTCAATTATCACGCACCCGACTTAGAACCAACCCATACGTATCTCGCGTTTTATCACTGGGTCAGCGCTCATTTTGGCGCAAATGCAGTCGTTCATGTGGGCAAACATGGCAATTTAGAATGGCTACCAGGGAAAAGCATTGCGCTGTCAGAAAATTGCTATCCCGAAGCGGTTTTTGGTGCGATGCCGCATCTGTATCCGTTTATTGTGAATGATCCTGGTGAAGGCTCTCAGGCAAAACGACGATCGCACGCTGTCATCATCGATCACCTTACGCCGCCGATGACTCGCGCTGAACTGTACGGCAGTTTACATCAATTAGAAGGCTTAATTGATGAGTATTACGAAGCTCAAACACTTGATCCAGCGCGAGTAAGTTTAATTCGCGATCGCCTCCTGACATTGATTCGGCAAGAAAATTTTCACAAAGATTTAGGGATTGAAACTGAGTTGCCAGATGAGGCGATCGCTAAAGTTTTAACTGCCGCTGATGGCTACTTGTGTGAACTCAAAGAGGCACAAATTCGTGACGGTCTACACATTTTTGGGCAATGCCCCAACGGGCTACAGTTGCGCGATTTGATCGTGGCGATCGCCCGTAATCCTAACGCCAACCGCATGGGTTTAACCCGCGCGATCGCTCAAGATTGGCAACTCGACTTCGACCCTTTGACCGCTAATCTAGGCGACATTCTAGAACCCACGCAGCATCCCGCTCTCCAAACTTGCCGCATTATTGGCGATGCCGTTGAAGTTATCGAAAACCATGCCGCTGCAATCGTCGAAGCACTTATTACTCAGCCATCTATTAATCGAACGCTACTGGGCAACGATCTGGGTTGCCCCCCAACCCCCAATGCTGGGGGAGCTAAACCTTCCACAGAACTAGCAGCAAACGCCAAAGCCCCCTCGATCGCTCTTTACCCTCTACCCAAGACCTCTTATTCGGGGGGTGTGGGGGAGTTAGGACCCCACAAGGCGGGGGACAAAGACTTTTCTGTGACGCTGTGCCACGGAAAAGTCTTTGGCAGGGGGGAAGTCCCCCGGAGCCAGCCTTCAGCCGAAGCAACAATACACGCAGACGATCACTCGCAGCAATACTCCCTTGGACAGCAGACAGAGCAAGAGTTGCTTTGGGTGCGCGATCGTCTCCTTCCTGCGCTCCGCCAAACCGATCAAGAAATCATCAACCTCTTACGCGGCTTAGACGGACACTACATCCCCAGCGGCGCATCCGGTGCGCCCACACGCGGACGACCAGAAGTCCTCCCCACCGGACGCAACTTCTACTCCGTAGACATTCGCGCCATTCCAACCGAAACCGCATGGGACATTGGACGCAAAGCCGCCGAAACCCTTGTAGAACGGTATACCCAGGAACATGGTGAGTATCCCAAAACACTGGGACTATCCATCTGGGGCACCTCAACCATGCGCACAGGCGGCGATGACCTGGCAGAAGCACTCGCGCTGCTAGGCGTACAGCCCGTGTGGGATGGCGTTTCACGACGGGTCATTGATTTTGAGATTCTGCCTCTGTCCTTTTTGGGTCGTCCACGCGTAGATGTAACGCTGCGCATTTCCGGCTTCTTTCGCGATGCGTTTCCCAATTTGATTGATTTATTTGACAGTGCGGTGAATGCGATCGCCAATCTCAATGAATCGGCTGACCAAAACCCCCTTGCCGCTCAAGTGCAGCAAGAAACGTTGCGGTGGGAAGCTGAGGGGCTTGTGGCAGAACAGGCAGCAGCCCGATCGCGTTACCGCATTTTCGGCTCCAAACCCAGTGCGTATGGTGCTGGTCTACAAGGCTTAATCGAATCCCAAAATTGGGAGAGCGATGATGATTTAGCCCGTGCCTACATTAACTGGAGCGCCTACGCGTATGCCCGCAACGCCGAAGGCAAATCAGCGCCCGAAGCCTTTACACAACGGTTGAGCACAATGCAAATCGTGTTGCAAAACCAGGACAACCGCGAACATGACTTGCTCGATTCGGATGATTACTACCAGTTTCAAGGCGGCTTGACAGCGGCTGTACGTTCTGTCTCTGAGACGACTCCAGCGGTTTACTTTGGTGATAATTCCTGTACTGCACAGCCCAGAGTGCGAAAACTGAGCGAAGAAATTGCCCGCGTCTATCGTTCCAGAGTCGTCAACCCTAAATGGATTGCAGGCGCAATGAGGCACGGTTATAAAGGCGCGTTTGAAATGGCAGCGACAGTGGATTACCTGTTTGCCTACGATGCCACGACTCACTGTGTCGAAGACTTCATGTACGAAGGCATTGCCAAGGCATATGTGTTTGATCCAGCGGTGCAAGCTTTCATGCAAAAAAGCAATCCCTGGGCGCTGCGCGATATGGCAGAACGCTTATTGGAGGCGAACCAGCGCGATTTATGGCAGCAGCCTGACCCCAAAATGCTAGAGCAGTTGAAAGCGATCGCCAACGAAGCTGAAGGCACGATCGAAGCGCAATACCCTGGAACCAGCCACACGTGAGATGATGCTAAATGTCGTGAAGCGATGGTTCCATGCAGAACCCTTTCCTAACGTTCCGACTCGGGTGCAGTTTACTGACCGTGTTTAGTTTGATTACCGCAAAGCCTCTGAAGGGGCAGAGTGTTGAACGTGAGCGATCGCCGCAGGTTTTGCTCAAGGTATCCACAACTTTGGAGCAATCTCAAGCCTACTCGCCACTCTTTCTATCAGATTCGATCGCACCCACCGCAACGTGGTCGATCGCCCAAAGCATCCCACCTAAAACTGCACCACAACCGCTGCCACGAGAACCATCGCCACCGTCTACCCAGCCGCCGCCAACTGCCACACCAGAACCGTTACCATCCCTTGATCAGTTGTTCCCGCTGCCTGCCCCTCAGCGATCGCCAACATCTGAAAGCCCGCCTGAGGTGATTACAGTCGATCGCTTTGAGGTCATCGGCAGTACAGTGTTTAGCGCGACAGAACTTGCCAAAATCACGGAGCCATTTGCGAAGCGTCCTCTAGCGATCGCTGAACTATTTCAGCTTCGCTCTGCCATTACTCGGCTTTACACTGACAAGGGCTATATCACCTCTGGTGCATACATTCCACCGCAAACACTTCAGCGGGGAGTCGTCACCATCCAAGTCGTAGAAGGCAGGCTAGAAGCGATCGCTATCACGGGTACTCGCCGACTCAGCCCAAACTACGTGCGATCGCGGTTGGCGATCGCCACGGGCACCCCTCTCAACCGTAATCGGCTGTTAGAGGCATTGCAGTTGCTACAGCTCGATCCACTCATTCAATCGCTTTCGGCAGAACTGTCTGCTGGCACCCGTCCGGGCGAAAGCGTACTGTCGGTGCGGGTAACAGAAGCAAAATCGTTGACGACACAGCTTACATTTGATAACGCTCGTGCGCCCAGCGTCGGCACCGATCGCCGTCAGTTGCAAGTCAGCGAGGGTAATCTTACCGGACTGGGCGATCGTCTGAGTGCCGTCTACACTAATACAAACGGTAGCAACGCGGTTGATTTAAGCTACGTGCTGCCGCTGAATCCACGCAATGGCACCCTCAGCTTCAACTACGGCAGCGCCTCTAGCAACGTCATTGAGCTACCCTTCGATGTACTGGAGATTGAGTCCAAATCTCGCTACTACGAGTTCATATTGCGGCAGCCGATCGTTCAAACACCTACACGAGAAGTAGCGCTCGGCATCACCGCTACCCGACGCGAAAGCGAAGCGACTTTGCTCAGTGGACTCATTCCGTTTCCAGCGCTGGGAGCCGATCGCAATGGCAAAACGCGCCTCACTGCCCTACGGTTTTTTCAGGAGGCAACCTGGCGCAGTGGTGTAGAGGTGATTGCGCTCCGCTCTCAATTTACGGTGGGTCTGAATGCTCTCAGTGCCACCATCAACCCCGATCCGCCCGACAGCCGCTTTTTTGCATGGCGCGGACAGGCTCAGTGGGTACGCTTGCTGGCTCCAGACACCTTGCTGCTGGTACGTAGCGACTTACAGCTCGCCGATCGACCAGTTCTGCCGCTTGAACAATTTGGCTTGGGTGGTCAAGATAGCGTGCGGGGCTATCGTCAGGATGCCCTGCTCACTGATAGCGGACTGTTCGCTTCAGCCGAAATTCGCCTTCCCATTCTGCGCTTGCCTAGGTTGAATAGCCTGTTGCAACTCACACCCTTCGTTGATCTTGGCACTGCCTGGAACCTGAGAAGCGCCCCTGATCCCGATCCCAGTACGCTACTAGCAGTGGGCTTGGGGCTGCGGTTGCAATGCAGCGATCGCGTTACAGCCCGCCTTGACTGGGGCATGCCGCTGATGGAGATCAGCGGTGCGAAAAACACCTGGCAGGAAAACGGACTGTATTTTTCGATCGTGGTGAATCCGTTTTGAGGGAGAGGGGGGGAAGGCTAAGGGCTAAAGGATCAAGGCTAAGGGCTAAAGGATAAGGGTTAAAAGCATAAGTCAGAGGTTGCCGTTAACTCTTGCCTTCTAACTTCATCACTCAACAAAACGTTCTCTCATGCCTCGCTACCGCTCATCACGCTCAAATGTCCATTTTGCAAACGACTCTACTAACGGTAAAATCGCTAGACATGAAGACCCTTTTGACCAATGGTTCCATTCAGTTAGCGATCGCTACGACACTGGTCGCGTGCAATACGTTTCGCCCGTCCGTCACACCATCACCGCTGCCTGATGTCTTCTCATCCAGCCCAGTAGTTGGTAGCCCTTCACCGCTTCCGATCGCAACAGGTGACCCGTTTACGAAAGGTATAGACAAGGCAGCCAGCGCCACCAGTCTGGCGCAATCAGCTCAGTCGGCAGAAGATTGGAACTTAGTGCTCACGCAATGGCAGCGATCGATCGCCTTCATGAAAGCAGTGCCGCCATCTAGCCCGAACCATGCCGCGGCGCAAAAGCTACTGGTAGCGTACCAACAGGCTTTAGCGCGCGCCCAGCAACAGGCAAAGCGGGGTGGTGCAAGCCAGCGTTCTGCGGCTAAAGGCAATACGGACGGTGGTATTCCTTTGATTGCGGGTGGGCAACCGTCTACTAGCCCCAGCCCTGCAAACGACGCGGCGACAGTTGCTGTGACAACCATTAATACCTTGCTTCAGCAGCAGACAGACTTTTTTGCCAAACAGAAACGCTTTGCCGCCAATCTGACGGAATTAGGCAGTAGCATTCCTGCTGATACGCCAAACTACACCTATAGCACCAGCGTCTTGCCCTCAAAACAGGCGATCGCTACCGCAACAGCCAAGCAAGACAACCTACCCAGCTACACGGGCGCATTCCTTGTAGTCAAAGACGACAAGAACAACGACACAACTGTGACAGCTACTTGTTTGACCAGTAAACCTGCGAAAGTGCCGCCTGCTGCCCCCCAAATGGTCGGCAAAGAGATTCAGTGTCCATCCGGTTCCTCGAAGCTATGACACTAGCGCCGTCTACCGCCAAAGCTCCGTGATCCTGAACTGCCAAAGCCTCTGCTAGGACTACGATAGCTGCCACTAGGGCGATCGGACTGTCGCAATGTGCTGTTACCAAAACCAGAACCCGTTGAGCGGTTGGACTGCCCTGTGTTGCGTGTTCTGGATGTGTTGGTGGAAGGCGTTCTTAGCTGCCCCGTTGTCCGCAATTGGTTATTACGCACCGCAGCCGGAGGAGCTTGATAACGACTCTGGTAGCTATTCACGGCTTGATTGTAAGAGGAACCGTAGCCGCCGTATCCAGCCATAGGCACACCGGGTTGATAAGCCGGCGGCATGTAATATTGTGGTCGAAACAGCAGGCTACCCAATGCTTGCCCTGCCAATGCACCTGCAAACGGTGTCCAGAAATTTGATTCTTGACGCACCACGACGGTTTCTTGGCGACCCGTTTGAGGATTATTTTGCGTTTCTGTCACGTTATGCACGTACTCAATCTTGAAGTCTTCAGTGAGGTACAAAGAAGGCTGACCCTTTTCAACCTTGAGGTAGCTCTTCTTGCCAGCCGCAACCTCCTCGTTAGTCAGACGAGCCATCTGTAAGTTAGTCGCACGAAACGCAGACGATTCGCCCGGTTTTGTGTTGAGCAGTGCCACGTTGTATTCGCCACCGTCATCGTTGTAGGTTGCCTGCTGTACAGGATACTCTCCGTCCGAGAGACGGCTTTGGGCAGCGGGACTGGTCGATTGTGTGGGCTGCGATCGCGCATCAGCATTCGATTTGTCTGCATCAGGGTTGCCACAACCAACTGACGTGAAGATGAGCGTCAAAGCCATTGAGAAAACCAAAAATTTGCGAAGCATAAGTCGGTAAGTGAATGTGTGTCGGTGAACAAACGTATCAGTAAAGGAAAAGTCAGTTTAGAGTGGAATGAGTTCTGGAAAATTGCCCAGCACTTGGTCAGCACTCAGTTCATCGCCTAATCGTGCAGGTGAGAAGTGAACCTGAATCGCTCGTAGCTTTTCCTGATAGTGCAGGTTGATCAGCGCTGTCAGTCCTGCCTTCAGTGCGCTCATGCTGGCAAGGTCAGTCTCCAGCTCTAGCACTTCGCCCTCAGAAGCGACTGTGATCATGACAACAAGATGACGGGTCGCAGGTAAGGCTAGCTCGTCAGTGTCCCCATTCGCTTCTAACGCTGGCGTACTGAGATAGCGCTGCGCCGAATCCGTAAAGAGTTCAGTGACAAAATCGCCTGCCTCACCTTCATCAAAAAAGACGTTACCTTCATTTGCAGCAGACTGCCAGTAAATGTCGTGCTGAAGCAAGCTCTGACAAATTTCCACTAAGCCTTCTCCAAGAGCACCCATGTCGCCTTCTGTATCAACAGCATCACGGGCAGCGCTATTCAGTACGCCTAGCAGTGTAGCCACTTCGTCACCCGCCAAGTGAACAAACACGCGGCAGACGACAAACCGAGTCTTGCCAGTAAATTGATTGAGGCGATCGCGCCACGCATTCATGTTTCGTTTCCCTTAGTGATAGTGATCGTTGCTCCAAGCTAACTCTACTCTTACTGTATGCAGCCGCTTGTGTAAAACTATCTACCTCTGGTTTAGCCTACGTTTCGGTCAGCATGATGTTCGGATTACTGCCCTTAAAGGTACGGTAAAGAGAGCAAGAGGGCAGAGGGAGAAAAGGGGCAGAGGGAGCGGGGGAAGGCTAGAAGCTAAAGGCTGTGTGTTGAACTCAAAACTCACCCCCCTAGCTCCCTTGCCCCCTTGCCTCCTTACCCCCTTGTGAGTGCTACCGTAGAACGGTGCTGCAAGAGTTAGACAGCCATTGTTCTTTAAGTCAAACGCTAGGATCGTCCGATGAGTATTTTCACGCTGCGATCGCTCCACAAAGACTTTGGCATCAAAGAGATTTTGCATGGTGCTAACTTTAGCCTCGATGATGGCGACAAGGTAGGACTTATTGGCACCAACGGTTCGGGTAAATCGACGCTGCTGAAGATGATCGCGGGACAAGAGTCGATCGACAGTGGCGAGATTCTTGTCAACGCTGGCGTTCGCATTGTCTATCTACCACAGCAGCCTGAATTGGATGACGATCGCACTGTGCTGGAACAGGTCTTTGCCGACAGCGGCGATCAGATGACGCTGGTGCGAGAGTTTGAGGAAATTTCTGACAAGCTGGCGCACGGGCACGGCGATCAGGATCAACTGATGGCGAAGCTGTCCGATCTGACGCATCGCTTAGATGCCACTGGGGCATGGGATCTGGAAACCAATGCCAAAATTATTCTGACCCGTCTGGGCGTTGAGGATTTTGATGCCAAAATTGGCGACCTTTCGGGCGGCTACCGCAAACGCATTGCCCTGGCAGCCGCACTCTTGTCTGAACCCGATGTGCTGCTGATGGATGAGCCAACCAACCATTTAGATGCGCTCTCGGTGGAATGGCTGCAAAGCTACCTCAACCGCTTTCGGGGTGCCCTGTTGCTCATTACCCACGATCGCTACTTCCTCGATCGTGTCACCAACCGCATTTTGGAAATCGATCGTGGCGATTTGTTCACCTACAGCGGCAACTATTCTTACTATTTAGAGAAAAAAGCACTGGCAGAAGATTCTGCCGCCAGCACCGAACGCAAGCATCAAGGATTACTGCGCCGCGAGTTGGAATGGCTGAAACGCGGTCCTAAAGCGAGAAGCACGAAACAAAAGGCGCGGATCGATCGCGCCCGTGCGTTGCAGGCAACCGAATTCAAACAAGGTCACGGCAAAGTTGATATTGCCACGGCGGGACGACGCATCGGCAAGAAAGTGATTGAACTGGTGGATGTCTCAAAGGGCTATGGCGATCGCACCCTGATCAACGGCTTCACCTACGAATTTAGCCCCGAAGATCGCGTCGGCATCATCGGTGGCAACGGGGTTGGTAAATCTACCCTGATGGACATGATTACCGGACGATCGCAGCCCGACTCTGGCACCGTCGAAATTGGCACCACCATCCACATCGGCTACTTCGACCAGCACTCCGACGATCTCACCCTCAACCCCGAACAGCGCGTCATCGACTACCTCAAAGATGTCGCCGAACTGGTAAAAATTGCCGATGGCACGGTTATCACAGCCTCCCAAATGCTGGAGCGCTTTCTGTTTCCGGGCAACCAACAGTACGCGCCCATCAACAAGCTTTCTGGTGGCGAAAAGCGCCGTCTCTTCCTGCTGCGAGTTCTCATGAGTGCCCCTAACGTCCTCATTCTGGACGAACCGACCAATGATCTTGATGTCCAGACTCTCGCCGTTCTAGAAGATTATTTAGAAGACTTCAACGGCTGCGTCATTGTTGTCTCGCACGATCGCTACTTCCTCGATCGCGTCGTCGATACCATTTTCGCCTTCGAGCCTGATGGCACATTGCGCCAGTATCCAGGGAATTATTCGGTGTATTTGGACTATAAGCAGGCAGAGGAGAGTGAGGAGAGAGGAATGAGGGGTGAGGGGCAGGGGAGCAGAGGGGCAGGGGAGCAGGGGAGCAACGAGGCACCACTTCTAACAACTAATAACCAACAACTAACAACTCCCCTACCTCAAAACTCAAAACTCTCTAGCAACGCGGCGCGAAGCGCTACTCAAAACTCAAAAAAGCTTTCTTACAAAGAAAAGCGCGAATTCGAGCAGCTTGAAACTCAAATTCCCGCAATGGAAGCGGAGAAAGAGCAAATTGAAAAAACCTTGTATGGTAAGCCGCCATCGGGTTTTACGGAAGTACAAACGCTGTCTGCCCGCCTCGCCGAGTTGAATGCAGCGATCGACACTGCGACCGATCGCTGGTTAGAATTATCAGAACTGGAGTCCTAATCCTTCACAGGTCAAAGCAATGACGGCTCTCACCCTCAACTTAAGTCCTACTCTGAAACTGACCGACGACCAGTTCTATGACCTCTGCCAGCACAACCGAGATTTACGCATCGAACGCACGACAAACGGAGAATTGATCATCATGGCTCCTGTAGGCGGTGAAGGTGGTTCACGCAGCGGTAGAGTCAATCAACAAGTGTTCAACTGGACAGATGTAGATGATCGAGGCATTGCCTTCGATTCCTCCACGGGCTTTAAGTTGCCGAATGGTGCTGACCGATCGCCCGATGTTGCTTGGGTTAAACGCGATCGGTGGGATGCCCTCACACTTGAACAAAAGCGCAAATTCCCGCCCCTCTGCCCCGATTTTGTCATTGAACTGCGCTCCGAAAGCGATTCCCTCCAAACCCTCCAGGCAAAAATGCAGGAGTACATCGAGAATGGTACGCGACTGGGTTGGCTCATTGATCCCAAACACCAGCGGGTGGAAATTTATCGTCCAGGACAAGCTGTCGAAAGTTTGCAAAAGCCAGAAACGCTCTCAGGCGAGGATGTCCTTCCAGGCTTTGTGTTGGCTTTGAAGCCCATCTTTAGCAGCATTTAAGCGCACGCAACACTACTTTTCTGGCTGATCCGGAACGGGGAGCAAACTTCTTGAGCGCGATCGCAAAGATACCGCTAAGTGAAAAGAGTCGGTAAAGATCGAAAGAAAATTAACGATATTGTGTAGGCATTCACTAAGATCGACGCGACACGGATCTTCTAACGGAGCCAATGCCGACGATGACTACTCCATCTCTAGTGCCCGTCATTCTCGCGGGAGGTAAAGGTGAGCGTTTCTGGCCCCTCAGTCGCAGAAATCGCCCCAAGCAATTTTTGAGCCTGGATGGTAGCGGTCGCAGTTTATTGCAGGCAACGGCAGAACGGTTATTGACGATCGCAGGCGGTTGGGAGTCCATTTGGGTTATCACTGCCTCGCATCTCGCAGATGGCGTGAGAGAACAACTGCCTGATCTGCCTGAAGAGAACCTTCTGATCGAACCCGAAGGACGAGACACTGCCCCAGCCGTCACCTGGAGCACCCTGAAGATCGCCGAACGCTATGGTAAAGATGTGGTAGTCGGCTTTTTCCCTGCTGATCACTGGATTGCTGATAAAGCGACCTTTGAGGCAACTCTAAACGCAGCCGCAGAGCTAGCAAGCAAAGAAGAGGCGATCGTCACGTTGGGCATTGCTCCCACCTTTGCGTCCACGGGCTATGGCTACATTCAAGCAGGCGAAACGATTGGCACGTATGGCACAAAGGCTGAGCAGGAAGGCTTTCCCGCTTATCGCGTCACCCGCTTTACCGAAAAGCCCGATCGCGACACCGCCGAACAGTTTCTTACTACGGGCAGCTTTAGCTGGAACAGTGGCATGTTCGTCTTTCGCGCTGGTGTAGCGTTAGACGAACTGCTGGTTTACGCGCCCGAAATTCTAAGCCCGCTAGAAGAACAAGGGGTCGATGCCTATCCCACCTTACCCAAAAAGAGTATCGACTACGCCTTGATGGAAAAAACCCAGCAGGCATACGTGCTGCCCGTTGCCTTTGGTTGGGATGATCTGGGCGACTGGAACGCGATCGAGCGCCTGCTCAAAGGCGAAGACTCCAACGTCGAACTCGCCAGACACGTTGGGCTAGACACCCACGGTGCACTCTTCTACGCTACAGACCACGATGATCTCATCGTCACCATCGGTCTTGAAGATACAGTCATCGTGCGCGACGGCAAAGTTACCCTCATTGTCAAAAAAGACCGAACTCAAGAAATCAAGCAGGTATTGAAGGAAATTCAAGCCGATCCGCAGTTTAGAGACTTGCTCTAGTTGTTAGTTTTTAGTGGTTAGTTGTTAGAGTCATTACAATCGTCTGTTCGCTAACAACCAACAACTAACAACCAAAAACCCTAGATGTTTTCTCGTATCGCCCAATCCAGTGCCCGCCAACGCGAAATTGCAGAAGTCGTCCTCCGCAATGGTTGGGGCTATATGCGGCGACTGCTGACCGGCACCAAAGCCGAAGAGCCGCAGCTACCACCGCCAGCCGTCCTCCGTAACATTCTGGTTGAACTGGGACCGGTCTACGTCAAGCTAGGACAGTTGCTCAGCACCCGTCCCGATTTGCTACCGTCAGAATATATTGCTGAACTGACCGCACTCCAGGCAGAAGTGCCTGCTGTTGCATGGCAAGAAGTGGAAGTCGTCATTCGGCAGCAGTTGCGTCGTCCGCTCGAAGAAGCGTTTATAACCATCAACCACATGCCCGTTGCGGCTGGCTCGATCGCCCAAACCCATCGGGCAACCCTGGCAGATGGGCGAGAAGTTGCGCTCAAAATCCAGCGTCCCGGCATTGAGGCGATCGTCGATCAAGATATTGCCCTCATTCGTACACTGGCAGATCTGGTTTCGCGTACCAATTTCGGTAAATACTACGACCTGAAAGCACTGGCAGAAGAATTTGCCACCGCACTGCTGGCTGAGCTAGATTTCATGCAGGAAGCCACTCACACCGACCAACTCCGCAGCAACCTTTCCAGCAGCCGCTGGTTTGATCCTAAACGGTTGGTGGTGCCCGAAATTTATTGGGCGTTGACCACCGAAAAGCTGCTGGTGATGGAATGGTTGGACGGTGTGCCGCTGCTGCAAGGCAATTTCTCTGGCACGGGCTATGCTGGCGATGCTACGGCTGAACGTCGATCGATCGTCAGCCTCTTAGTGCAGGCATTCTTTCAGCAAATTTACATTGACGGGTTCTTCCACGCCGATCCCCATCCCGGCAACCTGTTTTACCTCAAAGATGGTCGCGTTGCCCTACTGGATTGCGGTATGGTTGGTCGGCTCGATCCTCGCACTCAGCAGGTATTAACCGAAATGCTGCTGGCGATCGTCAATCTCGACGCTCAACGTTGCACTCAACTCACGCTGCAATTAGCCGAGTCGGTACAGCCCGTTAACCTGGCACAACTGGAAAGCGACTACGATCGCCTGCTGCGTCGTTACTTTAACCTCAATCTGGCACAGGTCAACTTCAGCCAGTTGTTTTACGAAATTTTGCAACGAGCGCGGGCAAACCATCTGCGCGTTCCCGGCAACATGGGACTCTACGCCAAAACGCTGGCAAACCTGGAAAGCGTTGCCCGTAAGCTTGACCCCGAATTTAACCTGTCTGATCAGATCAAACCCTTAATGACCGACCTGTTTCGACGGCAATTGGTGGGTGAGGCACCCCTTCAGGCACTCTTACGCACAGCCTTAGACATCAAAACCCTATCACTCCAATCGCCCCGTCAACTGGAACTGCTGCTCGATCGCGTCACCTCCGAAACCCTCCAGTGGAACCTGAACCTGCGCGATCTCGACCCCGTCCGCCGCAGCCTGGATGACTCTGCTAATCGCGTGTCGTTCAGCATTGTCGTGGGTGCTTTGATTATGGGTGCCGCCACAATTTTGGCGAACGATCGCACAGGGCGGTTGTTTTGGGTCAGCAGCGCTCTGTTTTTCTCTGCCAGCTTTCTTGGTCTTTGGCTCATCGTGAGCATTCTGCGATCGGGGCGGCTTAGATAAGACCGATTCTTTAATGCTATGTGCGAGAAATAGTGATCGCACCTAAACAATCGTTACTGCACTTGAGAAATAGTGATCGCACTTGACTGTCACAACCACGCAAAAACGACGAGAATAACAGCAACGTAAAAATGACATAACTGTCACCATACTTTTCAGTGTTGTTGAGGTAGTCCTCCAGAGGCTTTAGTGAAAACAGTTTTTCATAAACTGGTGCGCGAGGCTTCAGAGGAGCGGCTTCGCCAACGCATCCCCGAAATCATTCGGACGGCAGGGCAGGAATGTGCGGTAGAGACAATGAACGAGGAAGCTTTTCACCAAGCACTCCGAGCAAAACTGGTGGAAGAAGCGCAAGAAGCTGCTGCTGCCACTTCTGAAGAGTTAGTCACAGAGTTAGCGGACCTTCATGAAGCCATGGACGCACTGATGGCGGCTTATTTCACTAAACTGTGGCTCACAGGCAAGCTTCGGCTGGCGGTCAGCAGTCAGCGGTCAGCGGTCAGCGGTCAGCGGTCAGCAGTCAGCGGTCAGCGGTCAGCGGTCAGCGGTCAGCGGCAAAAACGAATCTGTAGGGCGATTTGATAGCATTGGTATTACAGCATTGACCACACTGCCGTGTTGGCAGTGCAGAAATATAGACAACGCGATCGGGGAGGTCTCAGCCAGCACCTCTGCTTGCTATGGAGTGGGGCAGACTAGAGACAGTACTGTTAGAGGCAGCCTTCTTGAGTCTGAACGCGCTTAATCTTCGCCATCAATATCGCAGCGATCGCGAACCTTTTATGGATTGCCCTTACTGCCGCTCTACCCGCACAAGCCAATTGCAAAGCACAACAGACCTGGGCTATCTTGTGTTTCGCTGTAAGGAGTGATATCGCACCTTTACCGAACGCACGGGCACTCCCTTCAATTTTATTGAGGTGCCCACCGATAGCGTGTTTCAAGTCTTACGGTGTCGGTTCCGCTACAAGCTGAGTTTCCGCGACATTTCAGAATTTTTCTTGCTGCGGGGGTTTGAGTTTACTCATGAAACGGTGCGCGATTGGGAAGAACGGTTTGCTTCAATCCTTGTAGAGCAGTTGAGGGCTAAACGCAAAGTAAAGTGAACCAGATCACTAGGTGCAGGGGTGAAACTCCTGGCTGGATCTAAACCTCTTCTTACAAATAATTAGGGCTACCTGTTTAGCTGCTAACTGAATCGTTGAGTCTTGCTCACCCATGATTCAGGATTGCTAAGGTCACCTGATGTGCAACTAAAATCAGCCCTCATCCCCCAGCCCCTTCTCCCAAGGTAGGAGAAGGGGAGCAAGACTCCCTCAAAGTCCCTCTCTCGCTCTGGGAGAGGGATTTAGGGTGAGGGCGATCGGGAAAGTTGCACATCGCGTTAAGGTCAGTTACTTCAATCGCCAGTGGGTTGAAGCGACTGATAAATTGCATTCAGCTGAGCTTCAACGTCTAGCGGTCTGTTCGTAAACCGAATGTAGAAGCTGTGCTTCTCCGCTGGTCTTTCCAAGACTTTGGCATAGACATCTTCACTCAGCGATGTTTCGGTAGAACTGTCTGCTTCTTGAGCATCTCTGCTGTAGAGTTTTTTCAAAACTCTATGTACCTTTTCTTGCTCATAGTTTTTGCTGCTGGCAGAGTCTTGCTGAGGAATATAAAGGTTTAGTTTGAGATTAGTCAACGGTGCTGGAATAGCGTGCGCCTCATCCAGACGCACTTCTGCTTCTTTGGCGGATAGTCTAACTAATTTTCCTTTCACTACCGTGCGATCGATTTGCTTCCCATCTAACGTGGCATATTGCATCACCATTGGATGCGGTAAGTCAAAGAAAATCTCTTCCTCTTTGGTTAAATGTAGATTGTACTTTCCACTCATGCCAACCACTTCATAGATCATGATGGGATCATGCACACCTTTGGGTTGCACCTCTCGTTGTCCATCGGTAATTACAGTGGAACCTACTTCTTTGAGTGTCGCTTCGGTGGTAAAGATTTGTCCTCCCACTGTATAGCTCTCAACGCGGTAGGTCAGGTTCACCTGATCACCCACAATGCCATATTTGGTGCGTGTTTCAGACCCAATGTTGCCGACGACCACCTCTCCAGTATTGATGCCGATGCCCATTTCTAGTTGAGGGAGTCCCAGTTGTCTCATTTTTTCATTGACTGGCTCCATCGCAAGCTGCATCGCTAGGGCACAGGCGATCGCTCGAACCGCATCATCTTCGCGGGCAGTCGGAGCACCAAATAACACCAGAATGCCATCGCCCATAAATTCATCGATCGTGCCCTGGTAGCTGGTAATGACATCTGCCATATAGCCCAGGTAGAGGTTGATAATTCTAATCACTTCTTCGGGGGGTAAGCGCTCAGAGATGGCAGTAAAGCCTCGAATATCGGAGGTGAGGATCGTAATTTTCCGTCGCTCACCACCCAGTTTTAGACCTTCGGGATTTTCCAGCAAGTTCGCCACAATTTCACTGGTGACAAATCGTCCAAACGCTTTGCGAATCTCGCCAGCCGAACGGGCAATGTAGGCAGTGACCACGATCGCAGAGCCAGTCAATGCCAGAATGGGAGGCACCAAAGGTATCCACCAACCCGCTAAAAATGCCAGATAGCTACCGACCACTAAGCCGAGTGCCGCTAGAGCAATGCCCGCTGTCGTCCAGGGCGATCGTCTCGTCAGGCTGCCACTGTACCGTTGTCTCCAGCTTAAGGTGGCACCGATCAACGCCCAACCAAAGATCCAGAGGCTTTCCCACTGCAAGCCCCAGGTTCTGATGAACGGGCGATCTTCTAATGCCGCACTCAAAATTTGACTGATGCTGTTGGCATGAATCACCACACCGGGCATCCGTCTGGTCGACGTGAACAAACTGCTGCTGTAAGGCGTGTAGAAGAGATCTTTCAAGCTTTCAGCCGTTGGACCAAGCAAAACAATGCGTCCCCGGAGCGAGTCTGGAGGGATGCGGTTCTCTAAAACATCCACCATCGATAGGGTGGGAAAGCGCTGAATGGAACCCCGGTAATTCAACAGCACTTGATAGCCCTGATCTTCCGCTCGCACATACCCTCCGTCACTCGATTGAAATAATGGCAAAACCGCAGGTCCGACCTTGACCAGATCATCTTTTGTTAAGCCTACGGAGATTCCTTGAGCCTTCAGGTGCAGGTCTGCCAGCTTGAATGCAAAGCTGAAGATGGCATCACCCTCTTCGGGTGATACATAAATAAGACCGCGACGAACCTTTCCATCCCGATCTAAGGGAAAGTCATTGACACCCACCTGATCCCGCTGCTTCAGTACAGGCGGTGGATTAACAGCATGGCTATCGATTTGTTCGGCGACCTTCTGCACCCCAATTAAGTAGGGAGTTGATTCGCATACCTTAACGAACTCTTGATAACCCAGACCAACAGGCTTATCGCGGTAAAAGTCCAGTCCAATAGCGCTCGGCTGCTGTTTCTTCACATTATTGATGAGACGGGCTAACACGGCATCTGATGCGGGCCAATCGAGTTTTTGAATCTCTGGCTCATTTAGCTCAACAATGACAATGCGTGAGTCGATCGCTTCTTGAGGGCGCAGTTGAAAAAATTGATCGAGCGCTGCCATTTCCAACAGTTCTAACAGTCCTGTGAAACGGAGCGCCAGGACAAAGATAGTTACGCTGGGAGCCGTAATGAGAACACCACGCCACTGCCAGAGTTGCCGCTTCAGTTGATCCCACATAAACTTACTCGCTAAAAGCTTGTTAAAAAATAACTGCACACTTTTGGATTGGCTATCAGCTATCGGCTATCAGCTATCAGCTATCAGCCATCAGCTATCAGCCATCAGCCATCAGCTATTAGCTTTTCTCTGACCACTGACCACTGACCACTGACCACCGACCGCTAACAGCTACAAAACATAACATTGTTCCTTTACAGCTTCTAAGTATGCCCATCATACTTCAACAAAAACTACCGTCCATTTGCAAGAGTGATGGAGTCGTTAAGTAGCCGATGAAGTGATCCTGCCCTCTTTTCTGGCAAAGGGCAGCAAAGATCGTCATTGCCATACAGTTTAGTAACTTCTTTGTTACGTTAATACTTGTTTCGTTAGCGCTGCCAGCCTGGTGAAACAGCTCAACAAGGCGCGTTGGAGCAAACAGCGGCGGAGCCATATCAAAATAGTGGTCGCAAAACTCTGGAAAAATTTGCACCAGCAGTTGATACATCAATTGATGGATTGAGGAGAGATCGGTGGCGGCATAAAAGAATCCAGACTTCGATCGCCGCGCAAACGGTTCTGGTAAACATTGCTGCGCCACTCGTCGAATAATGGCTTTATCCCACAGCAATTCTGCCTGATACTGCGGTGGAATCGATGCCAGCAGTTCCACCAGGCGGTGATCTAGAAACGGTACGCGAGCCTCAATTCCCTGACTAGAAGACGTTCGGTCTTCATGCCAGAGATTATGAGACTGCAAGTGCATGATTCGACGCAGCATTTCTCCATGAAACAGGGTGCCGTTAAGGGGTCTGGGTGAAACAGGTAGTGCAACCCTTCCCTCTAACCAGGGCAACCATGACTCTGGCACATTACGTTCTGCAAAAAAGGGAGTCAACGTGCTGTGCTGCAAGTCATTCAGATATCCCTGCCAGTCTGTAGCGGGTGACTGTACCGGGTTGGAGTATCCACCCGCAAACTCATCGGCTCCCTGTCCCAGCAGCATCACTTTCAACTCAGGATAAACCGTTTTGGCATAGCGATGCAGCTCGTGTTTAAAGAACCATTCCAGATCGAATCTGGGAGAGTCCATCATCCAAACAAAATACTCAAACTGAGCGAGTGAAAAATCAAGTTGCGGAATGAGTTGATGGTGATCAAACAAAACCGGATGGAAGGGAAGTTGCAAATGGTTTGCAACCTGTTGAGCGGCGATCGCATCTCCAGCAGCAATGGTGCATGGCTCAATGACTGTAAAGCACTTGAGATCCGGGTTGAGTTTAGCGGCAACTGCCGCGATCGCCGATGAATCCACGCCACCACTCAAAAAAATGCCCATTGGTACATCACTCATCAGGCGCTTCTGGACGCTATCGGCAAACAACTCGCCATACTGGGCAACGTAGTCATCAGGAGACGCATATACGGCTCGATCGTCCGTCACAAAATGTTGCTCAAGTGACCAATAGTTGATTGGCTTCAGTGCTTCAGACTGGTCGTAAAGAAGGTAGTGACCAGCCGCTAGGAGATGAATGCCTTGCACATAGCTGGATTGTGGAATCGGTGTTTTTAAATCCCACCAGTTAGGGCGGTTGGGGCAAGCCGGATGAACCAGCAAGGCTTTTAGTTCAGACCCAAAGATCAGTTGCGAACCCACCTGACTGTAATAGAGCGGTTTAATGCCCAGACGATCGCGGGCTAAAAAAAGTTGTTGCTTAGTCGTATCCCAAAGGGCGATCGCAAACATGCCATTCAGCAGATTCAGGGCATCTGCACCTCGTTCTTCATACAAATGCAGCACAATCTCGGCATCTGATCGTGTGCGAAAGGTATGGGGTTCTCGCAGGTGCGATCGCAACTCCCAATGGTTGTAAATTTCCCCATTCACCGCTACAAAAAGCGTGCCAGCCTCATTCCAGATCGGCTGCTGTCCACCGGGCAGATCGACGATCGCCAACCGCCGGAAGACAAATGAGAGTGTGCCATCATCGAAGCACTGCTCATCATCGGGTCCTCGACGAGCGAGTTGCTCACCCATTGCGTTGAGTACGTGCGATCGTTCGGGGCGAGGCAAGGTCTGGTGATGAAAATTAACAAATCCAGCAAAGCCGCACATACGAGTGGCACCTTGATCAGCGCTTGAATCAAAACCTCAATAAAAATAGTCGCAACCTGAAACGATCGCGACTACTGATGTCAAAGATGAACTTAAACAAATTTTAAGCCTTGCACTCAGCTCTACAGCCTAGGCTAATCAGCGTAGCCTCTACCCATTCTCTAATTTGCTCAAAAGACTGGAGCCATTGCACGTGCGACTTTACAGAGAACTGGGTTTAGCTCTAATTAATTACTTTGATCGCCTCGAGCCGGACCTGCTCCAGCGACATTCTCTAGTTCTTCTTCAGACAGTTCGACGGACTCATTCTCTTGCTTAAGTGAGTCTAACTTTGTTTCTTCAGTCTTTTTGGCATCTGTTGCCTTTTCCTTTGTTGCCTTTTCATTCGTTGCTTGCTCGTTCGTCGTCATCGCTCGATCTCCGGGAATCCTGAGTGTATATCGGGCATTATACTACCCACATATAGAACTTGCCAATGATGCAAGCTACCTCTATGACGCAGCGAAAGGGTCAATTCAGCGTTCCTTCTAACCATGACGGTGACATTACAAATGGTAAAAATCTAGCAAGTGAAATCACGGATAAAGCCATCACTTCTTGCCTGTTTGCGGTTGTGCTTACCCTTGCTGCGATCGACCCTGCAAAAGCTCAAATCGCAGGGGATACAACCTTGCCCATCGGGGAGCGATCGCAGGTTTCTGGCGATCCCAACATTCAGATTGATGGCGGCGCACAGCGAGGCAGTAACCTGTTCCACAGCTTTAGCCAGTTCTCCGTACCGACAGGCGGGTCTGCCTTTTTTAACAATGCGATCGATGTGCAAAACATCTTCAGCCGCATCACGGGTGGATCAAGCTCAACGATCGATGGTCTCCTTCGCACCAACGGCACTGCCAGCCTGTTTCTGCTCAACCCCAACGGCATTTTGTTTGGACCCAATGCCAGCCTGCAAATTGGCGGTTCCTTTCTTGCCACCACTGGTAGCAGCATACGGTTTGCGGATGGGACTGAGTTCAGCGCCACGGCTCCAACGACTCCAGTGCTGACGGTGAGTGTTCCCATTGGAGTCCAATTCGGCAGCAACCCTGGCAGCATTCGTGTGAGCGGATCAGATCTCCAGAAAGCGGGCAATACCATCGGTCTACTGGGCGGCGATCTGACCATTGAAGGGGGAATCCGTGGGCTAGAAGGAAATGATCTTGTGGCAGCGCCCAGCGGTCGGGTTGAACTAGGGAGTGTGGCAGGAAATAGCGTTGTCAGCCTAACGTTTGCCGATCGTGGGTTCACCCTGGGATACGGTCAAGTCAACACCTTTCAAACCATCCAGCTTCTGCAAAACTCTATCGTTTCTGCCAATGATGGTGGAGACATTCAGGTACAGGGGAAGCAAGTGCAACTGGCAGGTGGTTCGCAGATTGCCACTGTCAATACGGCAAGTTCACTGCTACCCGGTGGCATGTTGACGATTAACGCTTCTGAATCGGTTGAACTGTTGGGAACAGGCGTTTACACTGGTTTTGGAGAATTCCCAACCGGTGTGTTCAATCAGACTACAGGGGCTAGCACTGCCGGAACACTCACTATCAATACGAAGCAGTTACTGGTTCGAGACGGGGCATTCATCTCTGCGTCTACAAGCGGAGCGGGACAGGGCGGAAATTTAACGGTGAATGCGTTCAACTTAGTGACAGTAAGTGGCGTTTCGGCTACCGACTCAACCCTTTTTAGTGGCATCTCTGTAGCCTCTAATGCCTCTGGCACTGGGAATGCAGGCAATTTAGTCATCAACACAGGCAATCTGAGTGTGAGTGGCGGCGGACAAATCAGCGCGACGACCTTTGGCAGTGGAACGGGTGGCGACCTGACCGTGAATGCCTCCGCTGTTCAGCTCACAGGCGGTAGTACCAGCCAGGTCAACGGTTTGTTTGCGCGGGTGGGCAGTGTGACAGGCAATAACACGCGGGCAACCGGGCAAGGGGGCAACCTGACCATCAATACCGATACGCTCGTGGTGCAGAATGGATCACAAGTTTCAACAGGCACGTCTGGTTCTGGGCAGGCAGGGAATTTAATCGTGAATGCGGCTGAATCGGTGGAGGTGACGGGACGTTCTCTGAGCGATCGCAGTCTCAGCCTCCTCTCTGCTGGCTCGACCAGTGCTGGAGCCGCAGGTAACCTTTCGGTGTTTACAGATAAACTCACGGTGCAGGATGGAGGAGAAATCATTGTCAGCGGTACAGGCACAGGTGTAGCTGGCGACCTGCAAATTACTGCCCCGTTGATTCTGCTCAATAATCAAGGGCTGTTGGCGGCAGAAACGAAGGCAGGGCAAGGCAACATCACCCTGACCACCAGTGATTTGCGCCTGCGTCGTAATAGTCTGATCAGCACCAATGCCACAGGAAGCGCGACGGGCGGTAACATCACCATCAACACTGATACGTTAGTTGCCCTGGAAAACAGTGATATCACCGCCAATTCCCAGGAAAGCTTTGGGGGCAGGGTCGTTATTGATGCACAGGCGATCTTTGGCACCCAGTTTCGGACACAACTTACGCCAGAGAGCGATATTACGGCAACCTCTGCCTTGGGCGCTCAGTTTAGTGGTTTAGTCACGATTCAGACTCCAGGCATTGACCCCAGCCAGGGGTTAGTGCAGCTTCAGACGGCGATCGTTGACCTGAGCAAACTGGTTGTGCAGGCTTGTTCATCGGGCGTGCAGCAGGCGGCGGGTGAGTTTGTTATTACTGGTCGCGGTGGCTTACCGCCCAGCCCTACCGATGCCACAGGTGAGGATGGGGTGCTGGTTGATCTGGGGCAACCGTTGGGCGATCGCCCAACTTCTGCTCCAGCAATGCCTTCCTCTAACCAATCGATCCGCAACGCCAACTACGCCAATGGGGAGACTCCAATCGCCCCACTGGTGCAAGCCCAGGGATGGCTTGTCAACTCGAAGGGCAATGTCGTGCTGTTGGCTCAGTCTCCTACCGCAACGACTCAAGCAGTCCCCTGGATGGCTTCTAAGCCTGAGTGCAAGGTTCGTTGAATGGATGATGGCGATCGACACGAAGCGTAGTGTAGCAAAAAAGCTGTCAGAAAAAATTCCGTCCTCCAGACAGATAGTTTTCAGAGCGAGAATGACCATACTAAGCATGAAGTCTACTCGATCGAAAAGCCGTGTCTGAAGAAGAAAACCAGTCCGTGGATAGGGACGAACTTTCAGAAGAGGAGTTGAAGCAAATCAAAGCAACTCCCCGTTATGAGCACAGTTGGCGGCATTCTGGAGTTACTCCAGTGGTTCGCCCCCAAACGGTTAACGCTGACCCTGCCAATTCTGGATGTCTTCTAGAAAACAGAGCATTCCTTCCTCATCCTTTAGTTTAAACTCCCTGACACGATGGTTGTGTATCAGTTCGCTTCAGATACTGCATTTGTTGAGTCAGTAGAAACACGGATTTTTGCGTATCTTTAACCCATCCTGAACTAGAATTTAGGCTAAGCGCTTAAGTCGGCACCGGATTATCATGCTCGTTAAGCGTTGGATAATCAGCTTGTTGGCTATTTCTATTATTCTTTAAGCGTACTTCACCGTTAATGCACGTCAAACTTTGGGGAACTCGTGGTTCCTTACCGACCCCTCAGGCTCCAGAGCAAATCGAAGCTCGGATCAAAGGTTTGTTTCAAGGCTTCTTTGCGGCGGGGCATCAGCAAGCATCTGAGGTTGACGATTATTTAGCTAAACTTCCCGCTGATCGCTTTGGGGGCTATGGGGGTGAGACGCTGTGTGTGGAAGTATCCACCAGCCAACAGCGACTGATTATTGATGGTGGTAGTGGAATGCGATCGCTCGGCTACGAGTTGGCAAAAGGAGCCAGTGGACACGGTCAGGGGGAATTGCACATCCTCTTTACCCACTTCCACTGGGATCACCTCTCAGGCTTGCCCTTCTTCCTGCCACTGTTCATTCCGGGCAACAAAATTCATGTGTATGCGGTGCAACCAGACCTACCAGAGGTCTTCCGCACCCTGTTTAAAAAGCCCTATTTCCCGGTGCCTCTGGAAAAGATTGATGCGGAGATTGAATACCACCAGCTCATGCCCCGACAGCCCGTTACGTTTGATGATCTTACGGTGACACCGTACCAGTTAGATCACCCCGATCCGTGCTGGGGCTACAGGTTTGAAGCGGGTGGCAAGGTGCTCTCTTACTGCGTTGATAACGAAATTCAGCGCGTTTCTCGTGAAGATCTGGGGTTGGATTTGCCGCTGTATCAAAATGTCGATTTAATGATTATCGATGCACAGTACACGCTGCTAGAGGCAACAGAGAAGATTAATTGGGGACATGGTGCGGCACCCGATGGGCTAGAAATTGCGATGCGGGAAGGGATCAAACAGGTGTTATTTGTGCATCATGATCCAGCAGCATCCGATGCCAAAGTTGCCGCCGCAGAATGGCAGGCACGGTGCTTTTACGAGAAACAACTTCAAATGATACATCGTTCACCACACAAATTGCATGAATTAACGTGGTCGTTTGCGAGAGATGGCATGACGATCGCACTCTAACCCGCCTAATATGCCCACCGATCGCGCCATTTGATGGTGCCTTGATTCACTAAAATCCAGCGACGGCAGACGAGATTTTCGTACAGTGGTGGTTGATTCGCGCGCCACATTGCGTACTTATAGGCGATCGGTTTGCCAGCCGTTTCATGCAACGCAATCTCACCAAACCAGGTGCCAGGGTTAATATATTCCAGTGCATACGCCTTGCTAATTTCCCAATTGCCCAACTCCGGGCAATCGCCAATCACAACCACAGTATCGCCTGGTTGGGTTTTGATGCCATTCAACTGCACCCGCACAATCACTTGCCCCTTCACACGTTCCCCAATGTAGCTGAGGACGATCGCTTCCTTCTCTCCCAATTGCAGCCCCGATAGTTTGCCATCTTTAACCTCAAAGCGGCGATGCGTCAGGATGCAGTTATAGTCTCCGTCTTCCAGCTCGGTAGAGGGCACATCGATCGCGATCGCCTGTCCTTTGTTCATTGCCACAAAACAGCGAGAATCCCGATAGCGTCGCACGTAGCAATAGATATCCGGGGTAATGTATTTCTGGACTTGACTCCCCAACGATACCGATGGATTCAACCGTCGCAGTTTAGAAAACAACTGTAAGTCTTGACAAATCTGAGTGTCAGTATCCCACCGTTCCATCATGGGACGGTTATAAGGGTCATTGCCGCCGTTAGTGTCGTTGTGGAGATACTGCTCGGTGCCATAGTACAGGCACGGAATCCCGCGAGAGGTCATGATCAGGTTGATGGCTAACCGCAGAATATCTGGGTCAGCGTTCAAGCTTTGGAAGCGCGGCATATCATGATTATCAATAAAGGTAATCAACTCAGTTGCCGTGTCGTAGAGGTAATCCAGATCCAGGATTTTTTGAATGAGGTGAAAGCCACCTTCGCTGCCTTTGGCTAACGCTGCCCGGATTGCCTCACAGAAACCAAAGTCCAAAATTGACATCCCAGACTTATTGGCAAAGTTCACCGAGCCGTGATCCCACGGCTTGCTAAAGCCCCATTCGCCAAAGATAAAGATCGATGGTTTATGGGTTTGCAGATCTGCCGTGAACTCTTGCCAAAACCAGATGGGCATGTGTTTCACGGTATCGACGCGTAAAGCATCAACGCCCCGATCGAGCCATAGTTTGATGGCAGTTTTGATGTAATGACGAAAATCAGGGTTGCTTTCGTTGAAGTCTGCTAGTCCCGCCATTTCACAGTTTTCTAGCTGCCACTGGTCTTCCCAATCGGTTACTTCTCCATTGTGGTGATACCAGTTGTTTGTATCGTGATGAAAATCAGCGATTAAAACACCGTCATCATAGAGCCTACCTTTATGCCCACCGACATCCGGGCTGCTGTGGTTACACACAATATCGAGAATGAGCTTCATGCCCCGATCGTGCATTTCAGTGACTAATTGATCAAACACCGCACAGGTAAACAGCGAGGTTTCCTCATCTTTAGCGACAAAACGAGGATTAATCCGCTTAAAGTCTTTCGTCCAGTAGCCGTGCATGGCGGCGAATTCAAACTGCAATTCTTCCACCTGCTCAAAGATGGGAGAGATCCAGATGGCTGTAATGCCTAATGCCTTTAAGTAGTCCAGTTTGTGAATAATCCCTTGCAAGTCGCCGCCCCAGTATTTGCCCCATTTTTGCCGAGTGGGATCATATAGGTTTGGGTTTGGTCCGGCATTGTTGCTGGAATCACCATCATGAAAGCGATCGATAATGATGAAATAAATGGTTTCCTGCCGAAACTCGATCGCTCTGGTAAAGAGAAACTCAATCTCGGCATCAATAACAGGCTTAATTTCGTCCGCATGAAAGCCAGCCGCCGCTTTTGCCGCAACGACTTCACCGTGGGGCTGTAGTGAAGAGTCTTGCATCATGTTAACCATTTGCTCTGATAAATTACTTCTGAAGGCAAGATCCCCGACTTCTCAAAGAAGTCGGGGATCTAAACAGCTAATTTCAGCGATTCATCACAAATGTGTTGCGATTGCGATCGCCATCTCGTTCATAGATAAACTTATCAACGCCCTGAAGTGCCAGATAGATGCCCAAACCACCGACCTGCCGTTGTTCAAGGGGAAGTTTCAATGCATCTTCTTCAGGCAGTAAATGCTGGTGTGGATCGTAGGCTGCGCCAGTATCTTCAATGCCAAACGTGAGTGCCTTTTCATCCACGTCGAACGTTAAGTCCAATACCCCTTCAAGCCCTGCTTCCTCATAGCCATGCACAATCACATTCGTAGCAATTTCATCGACAGCCAAGCGGAGACGGTAAGACGCTTTTTTATCCAGCCCCGCCGTCGCTGCTGCCGTTTTGATAAAGTCTGCGATCGCGCTTAACGAATCGAGCGTACCGGGTACAGTAAGAGATTGCATAGTCAAGTGACTCCGTTGTGGGGTCGATGAGTGGGATGAGCGGATGAGTCATGCCTCTACTCGTCTACTCATCTCCCATCCACATCACTGATATAAGCCGTTTAGCATGATGGATCAAGTGGTCTCAATGGCTGACTCATCATCAACGACAAACACACTATTGACGAAGCCTGTTTTGGTGAGGGTATCCAGTACTGTCTCTTGTGCGCCCACCACATATAGATCAGTATCCAGTCCAATTTTTTGCTTCGCGTAGATCAGCACCCGTAAGCCTGCACTTGCCATATATTCCAGGTCTTGCAGCAGTAATACCAGGCGTTTGACGTTCAAACTGGCTACTTTTTCCACTTCTTCCTTAAAGATTGGTGCCGTGCTTGCATCCAATTCTCCAACCAGAGTGATTTTGGCGGTGTCTGCGGTAGTGGTATCTAGAACGGCGGTGAGAGACATAGTTTTTGTGGTTTGTGTATGGTTAACGTTGAAAAAGCATTACTTTCCGACCAGAATGACGACTGAGCGATCGCCCAGCAAAATGCCAGATTGATTCTCTAAAACTGGCTCTGTACCGGGTTCCCAACTGTCCTCTGGTGACGGTGCTCCGGTATTGGCAGCGATATGCCATTGGGTTCCAGGCGGCAATCCAGGGATTTCAAACCATTGCGCGTCCCAATGCATATTCATTGCCACATAGATGAAATTGTCAGATACTGTGCCATCTTTTGCATGTTTGCCACAGAGCAAAAACGCCAGAGTGCGGTTAGAGTCTGACCAGTCGGCATTCCAGGCTTTGGTGCCATGCCAGCTAATGTCTGGATAGCCACTGCCGACATAGTCTGTATTGCGGAAGTGCCAGCGGTTTCTAAGGACTGGATGCGCCCTGCGAAAGGCGATCGCGTGTTTCGCAAATTTGAATAAACCAGTATTGGATTCCAACAATTTCCAGTTGAGCCAATTCAACTCATTATCATGGCAGTAGGTATTGTTGTTGCCATTCTGACTGCGCCCGACCTCATCACCCATCAGAATCATCGGCACACCCTGACTCACTAGCAGCATTGCCAGGGCATTTTTGATCTGGCGCTGGCGTAAAGCATTGATACCTGGATCGTCTGTCCAGCCTTCAGCACCACAGTTCCAGCTATCATTATCATTGCCACCATCGTTGTTGTTTTCACCATTGGCTTCATTATGCTTCTCGTTGTAAGAGACTAAATCTGCCAGGGTGAACCCATCATGAGCGGTAATGAAGTTGATGGAAGTAGCAGGTGCGCGTCCTGCCCAGGCGTACAGATCGGGCGAACCCTGGAGCCGTTGCGCCATATCTCCTACTCGACCCGGTTCGCCTTTGAGGAACTTGCGAATGCCATCGCGGTACTTACCATTCCATTCTGCCCAGCGTCCAAAGGCTGGAAACGAACCAACCTGATACAATCCACCAGCATCCCATGCTTCGGCAATCAGTTTACATCGCGCCAAAATGGGATCAAAGGCAAGGGTTTCTAAGAGCGGCGGATTTGCCAGAGGTGCGCCCCAGGGGTCACGTCCCAGAATTGAGGCAAGGTCAAACCGGAAACCATCAATGTGATATTCCGCTGCCCAATAGCGCAGGCAATCCAGCACAATGTTGCGAACGATCGGGTTATTACAGTTGAGCGTATTGCCGCAGCCACTAAAGTTGTAGTAGTAGCCGTCGGGAGTCAACATGTAGTAGGTCTTGTTGTCGATGCCCCGGAACGAAATGGTGGGACCCTGCTCGTTGCCTTCTGCCGTGTGGTTGAAGACCACATCCAAAATGACTTCAATACCATTTTTGTGCAGTTCTTTTACGAGTGCTTTCAACTCGTCTACCTGCATTCCCAGTTTGCCTGTTGCTGCAAAGCCCGCTTTGGGGGCAAAGAAGCCAACAGTGCTGTAACCCCAGTAGTTATAGAGCGTTTCTCCCGTGGTTGGGTTGGGGCGGCTGTTTTCAAATTCATCAAATTCGTAAACGGGCATCAGTTCGATCGACGTGACACCCAGTTCTTTCAGATATGGGATTTTGTCGCGAATGGCAGCAAAAGTGCCCGGATGTTTGACACCCGACGATGGATGTTTGGTAAAGCTGCGGACGTGCATCTCATAGATGATCTGATCCTCCGGTGGGATTTCCAGGGGGCGATCGTCCTCCCAGTCAAAATCATCAAAGGCAATCCGGGCACGATGTTGGTAGTGATTGTTCCAATCAGGTGTCACGCCCCACACATCTCGTCCACCAATGACTTTAGCGTAAGGATCCATCAGCACTTTGCTGGTATCGAACCATTGCCCCGCTTTTGGATCATACGGTCCATCCATACGGTAGCCGTATTCGATGGTTTCGTAATCTAGATCAAATACGACAATGGAAAAAACATTTCCAATCCTGAACTCATCGGGAAAGGGAATTTCTGCCAGTGGCTCTGGAGCGTGTTTTTTGAACAGCACCAATGTACAGGACGTAGCGTAACTGGAAAAGATCGAGAAGTTGACCCCTCCCGGTACTAACGTGGCACCAAATGGAAAAGGCTTGCCCCGACGCAGTTTGAAGTCGCCGTAGGTGTGAGTTGGATGGACATCAATGCGCTCCATTGCCGTTGCTTCCTTATAAGCCTAGAAGTCGGATTTCTTTTAGTTAAGTTGATCAGTCAGTGCTTCCAGGACAGAAATCCGACTTCTGAACGGGTTGTCTAGGTTGGCATTTCTAGGTTGGCAAACTTGCCTTGACTTTGAGCGCTTCTAAGCCTGAATCAAGCGTGTCACGGGTGGTAAAAAAGTCAAGGAACCCGGTGATGGACATGGTGTCTCGAATTTCTTCGGAGACTCCCACTAAAATCACTTGCCCGTTGTGGCTGGATATCTGGCGGTAAACAGACAACAGCATCCGTAACCCAGCGCTAGACATATAAGGTACCTGGGTTAAATCCAGAAGGATTCTGCCTCCGGTTTGAGCCAGCGGCAACACCTGCTCTTGAACGGTGGAAGCGGTGCTGCCGTCGATGTCTCCAATTAGTTCAACGATCGCCACTTGATTGATCGTGTTAACGCTGGAGTGTTCTTTGACGATCGCATTGGTTGCATCATCAACCGTTGTCTCTGACTCAAGCAGCGTCACCTGAAGATTTTTAATGTTGATATCCATTCATCCTTCCAACTTGAATTCGCAGACACTCGATGGATTGAATAGTGAGGGAGTCGGGAGTCGGGGAAAGAATTACCCGACTCCCCATTCCCTATTCCCCATTCCTAGCTGGGGCTGATCTGCACTTTAACTTTGACTTGTTCGTTGGTATCCGGCAGTTTGACTGTCAACCCAGCAGCATCAAAGTTGGTGTAGGGTTTCTCGTTGATCCAAACAGCACTGATTTTGACGCTTCCTGGTGGCAGTATATCTGGCTGCACGCGCAGAATATTGTCCTTAAAGGCTCCCGGTTGGGGCTTGAAGTAGAAGTCCATTGGCTGTTTGGTAATCAACAGGTTGGTATACACGGCTGACAGGTAGCACAGTTCAGTGGAGTGATAGCCACTCATCGAGTGACTGCCCTTAAACCGCTCGGTGCCAACCAGGAAGGGCGTGCCATTGTTCAACACGTTGAAGTAAACGCTACCGTCATCATGATCCAGGAAGAACGCATTGTAGAAAGCGGTAGCTTCGCGGGCATGACGCAGATATTCCGGGTCTTGGGTGATGCCATGCAGAATGTGATAAGCCAGAATCGCCTGTTCTTGCTGCCACCAGGCTTTGCGATCGTGATACACAAAGCGATGCTGTTCTTCACCGTCTGACAGGTTGCGCTCAACGACATCGTACCAGCCACCCCGCTGACGATCGCTGCCCACCGCAGGCATGATATCTGCAATCTTCTTCGCCAAATCAGCATATTCTTGCTTGGGCTTCAGCGAATGCATCCGCATCAAGTTCCAGGCAATTTTGAGGTTATGCCCAATCACCGCACGGTTTTGTTGTCCCACCCACTGTTTGTCGTGCGACCAGTCTTCAAAGAAGCGCTCTTGCACAAAGGGGCTGTTCTCAAAGTCGGGAAAATATTTGGAGATGGTATCAAACGTATCCTCCAACATCTCGGCGTATTCCTCTTCACCCGTCGCCAACCACAAGTTGATGAGATAGGCAGGCGCATGATCACCAACCGAGTTCCAGTTTTTGCGGGCGCGGTTGACACCGAGGGTTTCACTGCGAGGATCGAGCGTCAGCGGATCGAGGCTGGAGAAATAGCCGCCTTGCTCTGGGTCACGGTAGAAGTTTTTGAACAGCTTGACGGTAAGTTCGGTGTCCTTCAAGATCAGCGGATCGCCTGTGATGCGGTAGGTCTGGATGGGACCTGCCAGTGCATAGATCTGCTCATACATGGGAATGGATTCGCGATCTTCACTAAACGCATCGCCATGTTCCGAAGACAACAGCTTTTGTTCACGATTGCCCTTGATCTGAATGCCGTGATACCAGTACACGATATCTTCGTCCGGGTCATAGAACCGCATGTGATCGCGCAAGTACCCAGTGCCTTTTTCAGCCGCATCCAGAAAGCGATCTTCGCCTGTCATCAGGTAGGCGGTGGCAAAACCATACACCAACCGCGAGATGGTATCGGTTTCTTGAAGAAAGTCATCTTGCTTTTTAGCGCCTGCCAGGTTGAGGTAGGTGCGATATTCTTTGTAATCGATTTCTTTGTGGGGATAGCCAAACTGCCAGCGCAGATAACAGTCTGCGATCGAGCGCACCTGCTTCACCCACCAGTCTTGCTCTTCATGCCGATACTGCCCGATCGCATCGCCCGGAAAAATCAGAGACTTGACTTCAAACTTGTGCCCCTCACCCTGGGGATAAAAGATGCCGTAGGCAAACACATGCTGACCAGGGCTAAGCAGTTCGGCAAAGCGCGGCGTAGCGTCGTTATACGGCTCTTCCAGGTTCTGGTAAATCCGACCGTAGGCAGTGGGTGATAGGTACGCTCGGTATTCCCGCCCATCCGATGTTTTAATCCCAAACGATGGACCCGTTCGCTCAAAGTCGGTGACGTAGCCAGCGATCGTATCTGAGAAGGAAAAACTCAAGTGATCTACCATTGCGTGTTCTCCGTAGGTGTGAAAGGTCTGATGAGTCCGTAGTTGCAGTGATTGACGGTGCTTTGATGGAAAGAACGGTTATTTTTGCTGCGTTAGCGCTACTAAACTATTGTTCAAAGCGGCGTGCCAGTTGCTTATAGTATTTTCGATGGTAAGGATTGGGGATGATATAGACGATCGCCACTGCCACAAAGAGTATTTTGGCAAGCGGCAGGCTCAGAAACGATACCGCAATGGAAACTAGATAAAGAGCTGGTGCAACTCGAATATAGCGATGCACAAACGCAATGAACTGCGGTTCCAAAGTGTCATCGACTAATTGATGAGTCGTTGCATACCACCAGATGACGTTGAGAAAAACGCCTGTTAAAAAGAGAGTACCCGCATAAGCAATGACAGAAACTTGTTGATCGGGATAATGCCCTAGCAGTCCAGTAGGAAAGGGAATCGAAGCGACACACAGTAGAAACAGTGTATTCAGCCAGAGCAGCACATGGTCATGGCGCTTGATGTGAATAAACATATTGTGATGGGCAATCCAGTAAAGCCCCAATACAATGAAGCTAAGGATATGACCAATAAATTTAGGCACGAGATGCAGAAGTTCTTTCGGCAACTCTGTGGCAACTAAATTCGCAGCAATGTCAGGAACCTTAATCTCCAACACTAATAGAGTGATCGTGATTGCAAACACCCCGTCACTAAACATTGTGAGTCGCTCATTGTTATGAGAGGCAACGGGTAGTTTTTCGTTGACTAATTCACTTCTCGTTTCATCAGACATTGCTTCAGTTCCGTTTGACTATCCTTAAACTACGATCGCTGCATAGATTTTCTGATGAGCGTTTCAGAATTACCTTAAAGCAAAATCACTCTCAATTATGCTACCCATCAGAAACCAGCGAATTGAGCATCTGCAAATTTAGCTCGGTAGGGGTGGCGGATTTTCTTCATCCACAAAGCCCTCGCTCAGTTCAATGATTCTGCCGTCTGGATCGGCAAACCAAACGGTACGCCAACCGGGAATGTAGTCATCAAAATTGAGCGGTCCTAGAGTGATTTTGACCGCATCGCCAAGCTCAGCCAGTTTTGCATCAACGCTGTCTACCTTAAATGCCAGGTGGCGCACTGAGGGAAACTGATAGCCATCGTTGGTTGCCGGAGGAAGGGGAGACGCTTCGTTTGCCTGGAAGATTTCCAGATAAAAGGCGCTTTCGGCTGCTTTGATAAACACAATCTGAGCGCCATCAGGCAATTTTGCGACTCGCGCTCGTTTAAAGCCAAAGTACTGGGTGTAGAACGTTTCGGTTGCGATCGCGTCTTTGGCAGTGATAGCAACCTGAGAAAAGATTTGTAACTTCGCCATAATCAAATGTCTCTTCTAGTTTTTGTAGTAATGCTTTGTGCTCTAACGCTCTGCCAAAATTTCAATAATTTGTTTTGCGAACAGATGGGCATGACCACCACTCCGTCCAGTCACCAAATCACCATCGACGACCACATCTTTGTCGGTATAAATCGCTCCCATATTGACCACATCGCCATAAAGATTGGTGTGACAGGTGACGGGGCGACCTCGAACTAATTCGGGCGCAGGCGAAACTAACCACATCCCATGACAAATAATACCTTTAAGAATGCTTTGATCAGCGAAAACTCGCTTAAGAAACTCGGTGGCTGGTGGAAGTTTCTTAATATCTTCGGTGTAGCGCAGGCGATCGGACACCATTGCAGACGGCACAATGATGGCATCGTAGCTCTTGAGGGTGGCATCGTCGATATCTTCAAAGCTTTCGTGACACTCGAAGGGCGCGTGATATTCATGCCCCTTAAATGTCAGCGAAGGTTGACCCCAAAGGCGCGTGAGAAAGTGGAGATCTGCACCTTCTTCTGGAAATCGGTAGTGGTAATACCAAATTTCATGTTCATAGAAATCACTTTCAATTAAGATGCCAATTTTTTTGCCCTTCAGTTTCATAGCGTTCCTGTTTTTTTAAGATTGATTTAAGGTTGAATTTGAGCCACAACTTTGCCCCGCACATGGCGTTGAGCAAGGCGGGTCAATCCATCGGGAATTTGCTCCAGGCAGATCACCTCCTGCAACATGGGGGTAATCGTGCGATCGCTCACCAGTTTGCCCAGTTCTCGACCAATTTGAGCCAGTTGTGCTTGAGCTGTGCGATCGCCCGACAGGTGCGCTCCACCCAAGGCAATGTCATGCACCGAAAGCGCTTTGCCAAATGATTGAAAGTGCTTGAAGTCGGGTAAGGCAGCGACACAGGCAATGCCACCACCAAACGCAAGCATATCTAGCCCGGTGGTAGCCGTGTCAGCACTCACCGTATCCACGATCGCGTCTACCCCACGATTATTTGTTAACCGTTGGACTTCTAGAGGAATATCCTGCGCGTGATAGTCCAGCACGTCTGTTGCTCCCAACTGCCGCACCCAGTCAACATTGGCGGCAGAACAGGTTGCAATCACCTGAAGTCCAGCAGCAGCGGCTAACTGAACGGCAAAGCCCCCCACGCCTCCGGCTCCTGCTTGTACCAAAATCGTTTGCCCAGATTCGACGTGAAGTTTGTGATGCAGGCATTGATAGGCGGTAAACCCCGCACAGGGCAGTGCAGCGGCTTCGGTAAAGGTGAGGTCTTGGGGCAGGGGCGCGATCGCATGGGCAGGGGCGATCGTCCACTCTGCAAACCCTCCTGGCTTCGACAAATCCCCGTGATAATACACGGCATCTCCCACCTGCCATTGGGTTACATCCGCTCCCAGCGCATCAATTACCCCTGCCACATCCAAGCCCAAAATTTGAGGGTAATGCCAACGCGGGAAGCCTCGGCGAGCGAACCTGTAATCTGCTGGATTCAGCCCTGCAGCATGAACTCTGACACGCACCTCTCCTGCTGCCGGATGGGGTTCCGGCAAATCTGACACATACAGCGTGTCAGGCGATCCAGGTCGGTCAAGGAGCAGGGCTTTCATCGCATCAGTATCCTCAAGAATTGGCGAATGCCGCTGCTGCCGCTGCCGTGTTGTTGGATGCTTGCACAGTGACAACTTTGCCATCTTTAAGCGTCCAAACATGAACCCATTCGTTCTTGTACGCTTTGCCCGTCGGCTTCGCAATCACTTGTTCGTAGCCCAGCACCACAACCGTGTCATCCTCTCCAAGAAATTTTTGGGGCACAAAGTCTTGCACCTCCAGCGATTCCCCAAGCTTTGTAAAGAACGTGATCACTTGATCCTTACCCCTAAAAGTGCCGTGTAACGGAATGCCGGGAGTATAGCGCGAATCCCAAACAATCTCTGTCGCCAGATTGTTCAACACAGCGGCAATGTCTCCCTGCCCAAAGGCGGCATAGGTTTGCTGGACAAATTCCACATTGGTTGATGCAGCCATTAGCCCTTTCCTTGTAGCTGCTGTACCAGGGTGAACTGATCCCAGTTGTTCCAAAGCTGATTGATTTTGCCATCCACAATTTCAAAGATGGTGATGCCGTTGACGTTAATGGCATTGTTTGTGGGTGGTGTACCGAAGAAGTTACCCGTTTGAGTTCCCGTGCAAATCCAACGAGCAATCACTTTGTTATCCACCGTGAACGTGTCTTCTACGGTGTATTTGGCATCGGGAATCCCAGCTACAAACCCACCGATGAAGCCTTTTGCCGCTTCTGTTCCTTTGATGTCATGGGCGTTGACGTGTCCCACATAGTTGGGACCCAGAATCTCGTCGAGCAGATCCAATTTGTGCTCGTTGTAAACTTCATAGAATTTCAGTGCGACATCCAAATCTGCTTGTGACATTGAAAGCTCTCCTTGTGTGTAATGAAATGGTTGTTGGTTTTTGATTGGTACTTGTTGGTTTCAGACGTTACCTGACACTTGACACTTGACACCTACTCGCTTATGCGACGCTTCCATCAGGATACTGAGTCATCCCTGCAAAGTGAATGGCAATTTTGCCATCGCGCAGCACCCAGCTATCGGCGAACCGCATTTTGGCTTCTTGCCCACCCGCATTTAACGTGATGGCTTCGACAATCATGAGCGTTTGGGGATCGTCGGTTTCTGCCCAAAAGGCAATGTCGGTTTCTAAGCCTTCAATGCCCAAAATACCCTGCATATGCTCCTTTAGCTGCTCACGCCCCTTGTAATACTTGGGTTCTTTCATAAAACTGCTGATCAGCAGAGCATCATCTGTGTATTGATCCAGCAGGGATTCAATATCTTTTTTCAGAATCAGTTCAATGTGTTCTCGGTACAGCTTTCCGAGAGGGCTGTCAGGTACATTTTTCATCAGTATGTTCCTTCTCTAACAACTAACAACTAACAACTCGTTGCTTTTCCAGCCTTTAACCAGCCAGAATCAGATCGGCAAGTTTTGCGCCAATCATGAACGAAGCAGCAACCGTATTGCCACTGGTGATGACAGGCATCACAGAGGCATCGGCAACGCGCAGTCCTTCTATGCCATGCACTCGCAACTGGGGATCAACCACAGAATCGCCGTTTTGCCCAATTTTGCAGGTGCCAACAGGATGCCAGAGGGTCGAGGCTTGCGATCGAATGAACCCTTCGATCGCCCCTGCATCATCTGTACCGGGCACCACTTCACCCACATTCAAAGGAGCAAAGGCTTTGGTGTTGGCGATGTTACGCGCGATCGTGATGGCTTGAATCAGCGTTTGCAGATCGGCATCGGCTTGCAGGTAATTGGGATTGATGATGGGTGGATCGTGGGGATCGGACGATCGCAACTTCACCTCACCCCGACTTTGAGGCTGCACCAGAATTGCCAGAAAGATGGAAACGGGTCCACCAAAATCTAGAATGGGAGCCAGTTGCGCTGGAACCGCTGGTGTGAAGTTGAGTTGCAAATCAGGCGCAGCATCGGGAGTGTTGGTGCGCGTATTGACAAACAGGGTATTGCCTGTGAGCAAACCGGGTTTCGGACGATCGTCTTTGGTGCGAAACACGATCGGCAGTTGCAGGTGATCCTGGAGGTTTTGCCCCACACCGGGTAAATCGGCAACCACGGGGATGCCCAGCGATCGCAAGTGTGTGGCGGCACCAATACCCGATAGCAACAGCAGTTTGGGCGATTGTAGCGCTCCCGCACTGAGAATCACTTCCCCTGCGTGTACCTGTTGTACCTGCCCATCCTGCACATACTCCACACCAACGACTCGTGTTCCCTCAATGAGGAGCCGCGTCACGTGCGATCGTAGTTGTACAGTCAGGTTAGGGCGATCGAGCACCGGAGTCAGAAATGCCGTTGCGCCGCTGGCACGCTTGCCATTGTCGTCAATGTGAAACTGTAGATAGCCCGCACCATTTTCCTGACGAGCACCGTTGTAGTCCCAGTGAGGACCGTCGTAGCCTGCTTGTGTCGCCCCTACCAAAAACTCCTCAGAGCGCATGATTTGCTCAGGGCAATCGCGCACCTTTAGCGGACCGCCAACTCCGTGATACTCCGATTCTCCCCCTTCAAAATCTTCCAGCGCTTTGAAATAGGGCAGCACCTCTTGATAGCTCCAGCCCGTGGCTCCAGCGGTACGCCAGTCATCAAAGTTTTTGGGGTTACCTCGCACATACATCAGGGCATTGATGGAACTGCCGCCCCCCAGCACTTTGCCCTGGTTAATCACAATTTGTCGACCCGCCAATCCCGGTTGAGCTTCAGTTAACAGTTTCCAGTCCAGATCAGATCCCCACAGTTTTACAAAACTGCCGATGTCGTGGATGTTGGGGTCTTGATCCACGTCTCCGGCTTCCAGCACCAGTACACGAGTCTCTGCACTGGCGCTGAGTCGATTAGCAGCCACACTGCCTGCGGCTCCTCCCCCAATTACGATGTAGTCATAGGTTGCGATCGCCATTCCCCATCTCCTAAACCAGGCTATTCAATCACATTGCTTGAGACGCTTTGCCTAAGACAATGAATGTGCTTAAGCGGATTGGAACGCCGTCGCATGGTCGCGCACAAACTGTTCCACAGTGATCGGCGTTTTCTTGGCAACGTCTGCCACTACGTTTGTCACTACGGCACCGTAGCCAGCCCGGTAAATGCCAAACAGTTCGTTGAGCGCGTCTGCCAGCCATTCAGGTTGCCCCCATTGCAGCATTGAGGCTTTGAACTCTTCGGGTGAAATAGCGACATAGGTGACTTTCTTGCCTAGAACGTCGGTGAAAACATCTGCTACTTCAGAAAACGACAGCGCTTCCGGTCCAGTAATGACATAGGTTTTACCTTCGTGCCCATCTTCTTTGAGCACGGCAGCGGCGACGGCGGCAATATCACGGGCATCGACGTTGCTGATTTTGGCATCGGCAGCAGGCTGAAAGAAGGTGCCCTGAGTGGCGATCGACTGAGCAAACGCCAGCAAGTTTTGTAGAAAGCCATTGGGTTGCAAATGCGTGTAGGCAAGCCCCGATGCTTCCAGTTCTTTTTCGCTTTGCCCGTGCCATTTGCCCAACACGATCGGTGAATTTGGATCAGCCCCAAACGCTGAGAGTTTGACAATATGTTTCGTGCCTGCCCGTTTTGCCGCTTCAATAAAATTGTGCTGCAACTCCACCATGTTGTTCACAAAGGGCGGCAGCATAAACGCCTTGTCAATGCCTTTGAGTGCGGCTTCCAACGAGTCGGGATGGTCAAAGTCGCCTTCTACCAGTTCAACACCGGGGAGATCGGCGATCGCGGTTGCTTTGGCTTTGCTACGAACCAGGGCGCGCACTGGAACTCCCGCCGCCGAGAGCAGTCTCACGATTTCGCTGCCATTTGTTCCTGTTGCGCCAGATACCAAAACCATGAATACGCTCCTTTAAATTGAACGGTTGCAGAACGGTGGATCACGACTCTAAAAGGCAAAGCGGCTGCTAATGCCCACTACTGTGGCATCGGGAATCCCGGAGTCGCCACTGGGATGAATAATGCGTTGAAGACTACCAATTAAGTACCACCAGGGCGCAATTTGAGCCACATACACCAACTCAAGCACGGTTTCGGCATCGCGAATGGTACTCCCTGGATTGATTTGTCGATTGTTTCGATCGAAATTGCGAATACCATTGCTGTAACGGCTGTAAGACACGCCCAGACCCAAAACATCGCGATCGCGCCCGGGTATCAAACCTTCATAAGCTAAGCCACCCGCCACATTCCACGAAATTGTATTGATATCTTGATTGGGTGACACTACCGTCTTGAAAAAGACATTCAAGCCCTGGGTTCGATCTCTAGGATTCAGTGACTCGCGCCACACCATTTGTTCAGCCATGAAATAGAGGGCGTGATTGCCCCGTTCTTCTTTGCGATCGCCGCCAAACAGCGCTACCGACTGCCCAGTGATATTCTTGCTTTGGCTCTTGAAGATGCCTGAGTGAAACTGAAACCCAAAGCGGTAGTATCCCGGTAACCCAGTCGAGCCGCGTTCTTGATTGGGTCGATACACGGCTTCCACAATCCCTTCCACACCCTCCCTCGCGTTCAACCGCGTGTTTAAGCCATCTTGATTGCTCAACCCTCCGGTGGGATCATCAAAACCATCCTGAATCTGCCCAATAAACAGCCATTGTGGTCCGGGTGTGTAGCTGAACTGAATGCCCAATGGCGCAGACGCGAAGGCGGTAGACAGTCCGCTGGTGGGCGAAACACCGAGATAGGTTGGATATTGAAAGGCAGTGTTGGTGAAGATGCCTGTGGTTTGCGACGCGGCAATTCTCACAAACGGAAAAATTTTGCCAAGCCGCAATTCGTACTGGTTCTTGTTCCCAAATTTCTGCCCATACCACAGCTCAAACAGACGTGCCCCCCGTTTGAGTGGGTCTACAAAGTACACGCTGCTGAGTGATCCGGCATAATCTCTGCCAACACTCACGCCGCGAATATCAACAGCAGTAATGTGAATTTGTCCCTCGTTCCACCAGCCTAGTTTGGTGGTGTAAAGGTCAAGCCCGACCAGCACCACGTTATTGACAGCCGTATCTTGACTCCTGCCGCCGCCAACATTGGAGTAAACATCGAGAAATTCGGCAAGGTAGAAGTCGATGCCTTGCTGCAAGAGGCGATCGCGGGTGCCACCCCAGTTACCCGTCAAAAAATCGCGTGTCCAAAAGCGCTCGGATGGGTCTTTGAGGTTAATGCCTGCGATGCCTACCCCCGTATCCAATACCTTTTTGCCAACGGGCTTTTTGAGCGATCGTAGAACCGGGAGATTGATCGCATCAGAGAAGGGTGGCGGTGGCGATGCAGGTGGTTCGGCAGAAGGTGGTTGTTGCGCCACTGTCGCATCGGCAACCAGTTCACCTCCCAAGTCAGAAGCCGAATAGGAAATCGCAGGGACGGGTGATTCAGCCGTTGACCAAATTTCTGACTCCTGCCCCAGCACGGTCTCTTGCCAGAGCGAAAAGGGCTGACGGGACTGCTCTTTCGTATCCGAAGCTGATTCGGAAGCAAAATAAACCTGCTTTGGTGACCATTCAGCATGGGTCACGGAGCCAGACAGGGCAGAAATTTCAGGCTGCTTATCAATAGGCTGCTCACCAATGGGCTGTTCATCAACGAGGGTTGCAGAAATAGGGGTTGCAGAAGCCGTCAACGCACAAAAAGAATAGCCGACTAGCACTGTGAACGCACGAGTCGCTGAGGCAAGAGATGATAACTGACGCAACAAGGGGGGCATTGTTGAATTAACTAACGTGTGGGAAACAGATCTTGAGCGAACCAGGTTGCTGTTCCCGGAAAGTCTTGAATCAACGCCTGAAACTGTTCCGTAGAAACCGCTTTTTTATAGGACTCTAGCGATTTCCATTGCTCAGACATCACCCATTCGCGGGTATTGAGAATATCTTTCTGAAGTGCGGCAGAGACAAAGCCCGGTTGTTTTTTCATGTAGGTACCGATCGCATTCCACCGCTCTAAAAAATCGGGCAGTTGCTCTTTAGAGACGCTAAAGCGGTTTGCCAGAGTCACTACGGCGGCTGACTTTACGTCACTTTTTGCCAGTAGAGTGTGATCTGCGCTAACGATCGAAGCATCCGCAAAGACCTTACTAGCAGGCATCAGAACCATCGAAATTGCCACGACACTGGCAATCATCCACATTAAAATCTTGTTGAATCGTGCAGACTTTAGCATTGCGATCACTCTGGCTGATGATGGAATTTTGATAGTGCGGCGATCGCGGCATGATGGATGCGATCGCCGCAACCAGCCTTCATTACTTTGGTGCAGCCGGGGGAGCTTTGGGCGGTGGAATGATGCCAAGCTGTGCCAACAAGCCAAACTGATCTAAATTCGTCCAACGTTCGGCAATTTTTCCGTTTTCCATTCTCAGGATCGAAACACCTGTCAAGGTAATGTCTTTACCGGACGCAGGCACACCAAACAGGGGCGCTCCTGTATGCTTACCCTGCACTTTCCAGCGGTGCACAACTCGATCTTTATTGTAAACTTCGTCTTCGATGGTCAGTTTCAGACCCGGCATTGCACTCCGGAAGCTGGAAATAATTTTCTTGAAGCCAGCCGTACCCGTTTCAGTGGAAAGAGGCGAATGATCTAGACCATTCGGTGCAATATATTGATCCAGCAATTCGAGTTTGCCCTGGTTCCAGGCTCCGTTATACACCTTGACCACTAGAGCATTATTTTCGGTAGGCGTGAACGCTCTGGTAATTTTGGGTTTGGGTGTAGTCGCGGCTGGTGGAGTTGTGGTTTGACCAGCAAATGTTTTCCCTTGAAGGCTTGCCAGTCCCGTGCAGCCCATCACCGTGAAGACCGCGATCGCAGGCAGTAGTTTTTTCGCATTCCATCTAGTCATGAATTCACTCCTAAAATTTTCAATCGCTTGGTTTCAGTTGAAGCCAGTGCAGCGTTCACTCGGCTTCAGGCGGACGAATTTGTTCCAGTAAGCCCAGGTCATTTTCGTTGACCCATGCCTCCAGAATTTGTCCATCGTGCAGACGGAAGATACTCACGCCTTGCAGTGTGACAGGGGTGCCACGGGCGGGAATCTGCAGAAAATCACCTTGATGAGTCGCTGAAAGTTTCCACCGAATGGCAGCTTTGTCCTGATCGCCTGCTTCGCGATCGAGATCATAGTGAAGATCTGGGAAGGCAGTCCGAAGTGTGATGACGAACTGCTTGAAGGCTTCTTGTCCGTGGATGGGACGAGGAAAGAGCGGGAAGTGGAGGACAAATTCTGGCGCAATGATTTCAGGAATTAAGTCCAAATTGCCACCGCTGAGAATCTCATTGAAATAGCGACGAGCGATCGCTTTATTTGCTTCGGCGGCAGACTCTCCAGGCGGTACGGGAATCACCCCAATCTGTTTGAGCAAGCTCAAAGTGTCTTCATTGGCAAGCGATTCAATAATTTTGCCATCCACAATCTTGAGCCAACTCACCCCATCAATCACAAAATGTTTGCCACTGGCAGGTACATCACCTTTCACCGTATGGAGCGGACCACCCACATGAGTACCACTGCCTGTCCAATGTCCGACAACCGTGTCGCCATCGACCAGAAGGTGCTCTACTTTAAGATGCACGTCAGGAAACGCGCCATGCAGCATTGTCACTAAGTTCTTAAAGCCATCCGGTCCGTAATAGGGATCGGGGTGCGTGGGAATGGTGAACAGGAAGTCGGCTGACATGAGTTCGTCGCAGACTTCTAACTTGGCATCGTTGAGAATTTCTTCGTAGTACCGTCGAGCGATCGCCAACTTCGCTTCGGGTGAATTCACGCCGTAGTGGTCAATAATTAACTCGCTGTTGACTTTGGTCTTACGGAACAGCAAGTCGTTAACATCGGTATTCAGGATGCGATAGACATCCTTGAAAGCTCCAAACATGATGGTACTCCTAGCAGTAAGCTGATGACTGATCACACGTCCCAATCCAATGGAGCAAGCATGGGACACACTACAATGTGGCTGATCACTTAGGCATAGTCCAAGCGATCGACAATATAAATAACAATTCCTAGCCTGCGATCGCTTACAGCGTGGCTGAACCAGGGGCGTAGTCCAGCGAGTCCACAATGTAGGTCAAAATGGCGGGTTTTCCAGTAGCGGGCGATCGCACCACAACCCAGGTCTGATACGCATCCAAAACAATCCGTTCACTGTTGGGAGCGGGTGGTTTCCATACGCTTGCTTCCCATTTGACGACCACTTTGACGGTCGCCTTCTCGTCAGATACCGAGGTCAATGTGGTTTCCTTCACGGTGTGAACTTCATCAAAGAAGATATTAATCACCCGGTCATACCAGCCTGCATAACCCTCAAATCCCTTCACTGTGGCTTCTGGAAACACCAATTCCACCTCTTCCGCCAGCAGAGGGCGGTAGTTCTCTAGCGGCTCGTGGACATCCAGCTTACGATACCAGGCTTCCGCAAATTCGCGAACTTCGGTTTCAGTTAACGGTGCAAGGTTACTCACGTCGGACTCCTATCGTTAATTTAAGCTCTACAGAAGTTGGAGTTCTTGAAGAACTTCAACTTCTTGGTTACTGACCGCAGCGCACGCCAATCATTTCTGGATGCACGTTGCCCTCTAGCAGTAAGTCAATCAAGAACGGTCCTTGATGGTCTAGCGCCTGCCGAATTGCCGCCGCAATCTCATCGGGCTTTTCAACTCGAACAGCAGCAACGCCGAGCGATCGCGCCAGTTCATCAAATCGAATTTCAGGTTTAGACAAATCAAAGCTGAGGGGGAAATCGCGCTCTGGTTGGTCAATCTCTTTCCAGTATTGCTGGATGTTGTATTGCAAAATGCGGTACGAGCGGTTGTTACACACTACAAACTTGGCATCAATATTATGCCGTGCTGCCGTCCACAGTGCTTGAATGGTATACATACCACCCCCATCACCTGTGAATCCAATCACGGTTTTATCGGGATGAGCCAGTTTGGCACCGATCGCGCCTGGAATGCCGACTCCTAGCGATCCCCCACGAGTCAGAAAATAGTGCTTGGGCTGTGTCGTTGGGCGATAGCGCGGAATAGCAGGCGAATTGGTCAGTGCTTCATCAAAAATGATTGCATCGTCTGGAAGTTGCGTTGCCAATTCTTCCATAAACCGGGACAGGTGCAAGGGCACATCATCACGAATGGTGCGATCGTGCGCCAACTCGGCTTCCAATTTCGCTTTTTTGGTGTTGCCGATTTCGGTCGATCGCTGGTTCGCCGCTGCCTTCTGTTCAGGCGTTAACACCGTCTCCAAAACCTCTGCCAGCTTTGCCAACGTCCGCTTGGGATCGCTCACGATACCCAGATCCACCGGATGGTTTTTGGCAATCTCGTAGGCATTGAGATCAATGTGGATGACCTTTGCCCCCGGTGCAAACACCTCTCCCAATTCTGGAAACACCTCTGGAACAATGTATGTACCGGAGATTAAATTTACGTCTCCTTTCGCCAAAATGGGCTTGCTCTGGAACCCAAACATATGCCCGGTAAACCCTTGGTATAAAGGATGCGCCTGACTCATATTGATTTCACCGTTATCGGCTTCCCAGACTTCTGCTCCCAAAATTTCAGCCACACGAGTCAATTCATCCTGAGCCTGCGAAAACGCAATCCCATCACCAATGAAAATCATGGGCTTCTGTGCAGCGGCTAGAAGTTGAGCGGCAGAGGTCAACGTCTCATCATCTGGCAGCACTCGCGTAGAGGGAATGGAGGTTGGTCTGACCGTTTCGACAACAGGCGCATCCAAAATATCTTGAGGCAAACAGATATACACCGGTCCTCTAGGTGGAGTGGAGGCAATCTTAATTGCCCGCCGCAGCACCCGCAGCACCGAAGCAGGATCGACGACCATCGTAGACCACTTCGTCACAGGTTCTGCCAACGCAACCAAATCACCTGCCATTTGGGCATCGAGTCCTTGATACTTCACCCCAGAATCGCCACCAATCACCACCAGCGGGGAATGACCACGCTTTGCCTGATAGAGTGCTCCAATACCATTGCCCACCCCAGGCGTACTGTGCAACTGAACAATTGCCACATTCCCTGTAGCGCGAGCGTAACCGTCGGCTGCCATTACCGCCACAGTTTCTTGCAACGTCAAAATGTATTTCAGCTCTGGGTAGTCCCAGAGTGCATCTAAAAACCCTTGCTCAACGGTTCCTGGATTACCAAACATGTAGCGAATACCGTCCGCCAGCAATTGCTCAATGATTGCAAAGCGGTACGTTTTACCAGCCATCGCGCACTCCTTAATCAATTGCTTAAATCAACTGTTCGAACAAAAGCACTAAGTTACCTGATGGGCAACTAAAGTCAGCCCTCATCCCCCAGCCCCTTCTCCCAAGGCAGGAGAAGGGGAGCAAGAGTTTCTCAAAGTCCCTCTCCCGCTCTGGGAGAGGGATTTAGGGTGAGGGCAATCGGGAAAGTCGCACATCGCGTTAAGTTCGTCACAAGTACTTCAGATCAAAATCAGTCATAACCTTAGCGTTGCCTGGTGGTCAACCTGAAAGAGAGAACACCCACAAACGAAAACCTGCTTTTTTCAGGTCATACATCTTGCCAAGACTTTAGTGAGAAGTCCGGCGAATGTTGCTGGACGTGATTTACACTACGAAATCTGTGAGAGCAGTACCCTGGCATTTTTCCTCAATGATTATCCCCAATCGGGGGATAATCACAGCAGAAGTCACGCATCCTGAAATGAAACTTTACGAAAGGCAGGTTTGATGGGCAGATTGTAACGATCGATGATCGTCGTAATGCAACAGAGGTGTGGTGGTTCCATTCAAAGCGAATCATTTGACAATGCCACTTTTTCCAATAGGATGGGTATGCTCGATCGCACAATTTCACAAAAGTAACCTCTCTGGAAGAGTTGATTTACAGACACCTGGTGATGGCTAGTGGCAATCCGAAATGGTCGCTGTCTAGCGTGTCGATAACAAGTAGTTGACCTGAGAGCACGCTATGGAAGAAGCCGATTACAGAGAATTGGAAGCTCTGCGCCGGGATGTTGCTGCGTTGAGAACTGCAAAAGCAGCGTCTGATGCCCAACGGGAGCTACTGGAAAAGCTTGTGGCGATGGCACGCTCTGCCGCGAGTGAAGAAGTGCTGAAAGAAACCTTGCTGGAAACGTTAGATGTCTCCAGCAGACTCATCGGCGCAGAGAAAGGCAGCTTGTTTTTGCTTGACAGTAATGGGGTGGTTACCGACAGCATTTTGACCCAACGCGAAGCCGTCGCAGAAGTGCGTGCCCGTCTCCTTGGTAGTGTTCTAGACAAGGGGCTGGCTGGCTGGGTCAATCGGCACCGACAGATAGGCTTAATTACAGACACCGAGAACGACGATCGCTGGTTTGTGCTGCCCAATCAACCCTATATCGTTCGTTCAGCGCTGGCAGTGCCCATTCTCAGGGGAGACATGTTGCTGGGAATTCTCACCCTCTTGCACTCTGAACCAGCACAGTTCAGCCCTGAACAAGCCAACTTGATGCAGGTAACGGCGGATCAGATTGCGCTGGTCTTGGAAAACGCTCAGCTCTATGGCAATCTCGAACAGGCATACCACTCTCTCGATCAAGCGAAAACGAAGATTGAAGCCTATTCCAAAGCCCTTGATGCTGAATTGGAAAAAGGGAGACAGATCCAGCTAGATTTTCTACCAAATACGTTGCCCCAACTCCCCGGTTGGGAAATTGCTGCCTGTTTTTACCCCGCCCGTCAGGTTGCAGGCGATTTCTACGATGCCTTCATGCTTCCCGGTGGCAATGTTGGACTCGTGATTGCTGATGTTTGCGATAAGGGAGTCGGTGCGGCGCTGTTTATGGCATTATTTCGCAGCCTCATTCGAGTCTTTTCTGGACAAACTCGTTTGGGCGGGATCGCTATTATTGGTAACGATGTAAATGAAGGCTTGGCTAACTTAATTGATTCGCAAGTCACCACCGATCTAGACCAGATCAATGCACTGAAAGCCGTTGCCTTGACGAATAATTACATTGCTCAAGAACACGCTGAAATGAGCATGTTTGCCACGCTCTTTTTTGGGGTACTCAATCCTTCAACGGGTGTGCTGACCTATATCAATGGTGGACATGAGCCGCTGTTTGTACTGCAAGATAGTGTTGTGAAACAAACGCTAAATTCGACGGGTCCAGCCGTTGGCATGATGCCCAACATGAAATTTAAAGTCCAGCAGATTCAACTAGAACCGGGCGATACGCTGTTTGGCTATACCGATGGCGTGACTGAAGCACGCGCGCCCGATCACGCGTTATTTACCCCCAAACGGCTGATGACTCTGTTACAACAACCCATTGCTTCCGCCTCTGCTTTGCTGGATGGGATCAAAACAACGCTATTCAAATACATCGATAATGCCCCCCAGTTTGACGACATTACAATGCTGGCAATTCAGCGCAAAAAGTTGAGCGACTAAGCTCTGATTATTGGCTTTCACTTTGGATGAGTTGGGCATAAACGCCATCAGTTTGATACAGAGCGTCATGGGTGCCGCGCTCCACAACCTGCCCCTGATCAAACACAATGATTTCGTCGCAATCCCGGATGGTGCTTAGCCGATGAGCCACAATAATGCAGGTACAGCCTCGGCGGCGCAGGTTGCGGTTGATCATCTTTTCGGTTTCGCTGTCGAGCGCACTGGTGGCTTCATCCATCACCAGAATGGAGGGATTATGCACCAAGGCACGGGCAATTTCCAGTCGCTGGCGCTGTCCGCCGCTGAGATTGACTCCCCCCTCGATTAATTCCGCATCATAGCCACCAGGAAGCGACAGTACGACATCGTGAATCACGGCATCTTTGCAGGCATGGATGAGGTTACGATCGCGCACCGTAGAATCCCACAGGGTTAAGTTCTCGCGCACCGTACCAGCAAACAGCAACAGGTCTTGTTCGATCAGCGCTAGAGAATGGGTGAGAACGCGTCGTGGGATTTGTGCAAGCGGCTGTCCATCCAGATAAATCTCACCTGACCAGGGTTGATATAAACCTGTAATCAGCTTTACCACGGTGGATTTGCCCGAACCACTGCCGCCAACAAGAGCGATGCGCTGACCCGGTTGAATGGTTAAGTTAAAGTCCTCAATCAGCGCTGGGTTAATGGGTGTATAACCGAAGGTAATGTTTCGTAATTCGATCGCCCCTTGCAATCGGAAGTTGGCAGCATGGATATGGTTGCGATCGGACGGATAGCGCGTTGGCGTAGGGGCAAAAGAGGCTGTTGTCTCTTTCTCTAAATTACGGTTGTCTGTCTCTTGTAACTGAGGATCGATCGCATTGCTCAACACATCTTCTAAGCGGCTCAAATCTCCTTCAAATTCTTGTAGCGTACTGCCCAGATTCACCAATCGCTTCACAGGTTCGAGAAAACTTTGCATCAGGCTTTGGAAGGCAACTAGCATTCCGATACTAAGGTTGCCATCCATCACCCGAAAACCTCCCACCACGAGCAACAACACGGCTGCCAGTTGGGAAAGCAGCGTGGGGAGCACACTTAGAACTTGATTCTGAATGCCTAACTCCTGCTGAGAGTTGAGCACTTTGGTATAGTACCCAGACCAGCGTGAGAAAAAGTCTGATTCCAGGGCAGAGGACTTCAAGGTTTCAATGCTTTGCAGTCCCGAAATTGCCACACCTGCCACTTTGCCATTTTCCATGCCGAGTCGAATGTTGGCATCCACCCGCTGTCGAGACACCCACTGCAAAGCAACCAGATTCATCCCCGCAAACACCATGCCAATGGCTGTCAGCACCTTGTCGTATTGGAGCATCACCAGCGCATAAAAAACCATCATCACCACATCGATCGCAGTGACCGCTAACTGTCCTGAGAGCACATCCGCCACTTTGTCATTGAGGCTTGTGCGATTGGCAATCTCTCCGGCATACCGTTGGGCATAAAAACTCACGGGCAGACGCAGAATGTGCCACAGGAAATGGCTCGACATCTTCACTGCCAGTTTAATCTTCAGTCGGCGTAGATGGCGTAGCTGTAGCCACGACAGAAACCCCTTCAGGATGACGGTCATCAGCATTCCCAACAGCAATGGGCGTAGCCAGTCCTGATGCCCTTCAACCAAAATATTGTCTACAAAAATCTGGGTGAAGACGGGCACTGCCAAACCGGGAATGACCAGCAGCAGCCCAGCCAGCAGACAGTACACCACTGCCTCAACCGATCCTTGCAGGCGATCGCGCAACGATCGCATCAGACTCGGTTTGCGTCCACCCTTGCGAAAGTCTGCTCCCGGTTCCATCACGAGCACCACGCCCGTATAGGCTTCATCAAACTCTTGAAACGTGATGCTTCTGGGTCCGGTGGCTGGATCGTTGAGGTAGACGCGATCGTGCCCCCAGCCTTCGACTACCAGAAAATGGTTGAAATTCCAGAACACCACATAGGGACAACGCAGGTTTTGCAGCGCTTCCAGCCCTTTTTTAAACCCCTTTGCCACCAGCCCATAGCGTTTAGCCGCTTTGATCAAATTGGCGGCAGTGCTGCCATCGCGCGAGACTCCACACGCCTGCCGCAGTTCTGCTAAGGGCACAATCCGCCCATAGTAACTGAGCAAAATGCCTAGGGCGGCAGCCCCACACTCCACGGCTTCCATCTGTAACACCGTTGGCGTTCTCACCCGACGGCTGCGACCCTGACGACGTTGCACCAACCATTGCTGGAGTTGAGCATCCAGGGTTTTGATTAAAGGGTAATGGAGCAGCCCCATCGCGCAGTTCAGAATAGCGTTTAAACCAAGTCTCTCAAGTTAGTTGATCCCACTGACCGATCGCAGGATTGGCAACACAAAGGTAATCGGCGACCACTGACTCACCGTGACCCGAACGGATGCCGTGGTACCGGGAGAAAGTTGCAATTCAGGACCTCTGGAAGACGACCATTTATAGCCAGTCATAGTGGTTGGGTCAGCGTCCAATACAGCCAATACTTCCACCTGTCCGCCCTGCGACATCAAGCTTTCCGTTACTTCAGCATTGCCCACGGCACTCAAGATGCCTTCTTTCGTGACGGGAAAGGCAGACACCGCTTTCACCTTGCCCAGAATGCCGCCAAAGCGTTCTCGCTTCACGGTGTCGGGAGTGATTTGGAGGGTCATTCCTGGTTGAATCTGTTTGCCATCTTTGATCGGGAAGTAAACCAGCGTTGATAGCGATTGAGATGCCCCTTCTGCTTGACCTTCTGCCTGAATAATGCCCAGCTTCGCTCCTTGACTGAGCACCTGTCCTACCTTCGCGCTCATTTCCAACACTCGTCCATTGTATTTACTGATAATCCGACCATTATCTCGTAATTGCAGCGCCAGTTGAGCAATGGTTTGCTGCACCGCTTGCAGTTGGTTTTTGCGGGTAATGGCAGCTTCCGTGGTTTGTTGTGTCAGGCTTTTGGCTTTGCTGTTGAGATCTGACAACTGGGCTTGCAGCGCCAACGTTTGCCGAATGGCATCCCGGTAGCTTTGTTCGATCGCAATTTCTTTACTATCAAGCTCCTGTAGCTGGGCATTGAGATTGGCAATTTGTTGCAAGTTCTCCTGATACGCTTGCGTGGCTTCCAGCACCGTATCAAACGCGATCGCGCCTTGAGCATACAACTGCTTCCGGTTGTTCAGTTGTTGGTTGAGGTTGGGGATCAGCGCTTGCTTATCTTGCAGGGTTTGCTGGAATGCCTGCCGTTGTTTTTGCACAGTAAGCAAGTCTTTTGCCTTGCGTGTGGGCGTTAACCCCTGAGTATCTTGAAGGCTTTGCTGAAGTGTTTGCCGCTGTTGTTGCAATACCTGAACATCTACCGTTGCTCGTTGATTGGCTAAAGCACTGAGCTGTTGATCCTGCTTTTGAAAGGCAGCCAGTTTGAGTGTTTGTTGGTTGAGTTCCTCTTGCAGGTCAGCACGATCGAGCACCCCAATCACGTCTCCTTTACGCACTCGATCGCCTACTTTGATGGTCAACCCTTTCAACTGACCGCCACTGCGTACCTGTAGCTCGGTCGTCCGATAGGGGTAGAGCAGCACGCCTCGCCCTGTCACCGTCACAGGAATTTTGCCAAACACACTCCACCCGATCGCCAGCAGCACCAGAGAGCCGAGGGACGCTAGGCTCAGCCAGTCTTTGGGGGCAACCACCTGCATGAGTTGGTCGAGCCGTTCGGGAGACGATAACCGTTCGAGCGACTCTTGACGGAAGATCTTGCGCTTTTGATTCAGCATTGCCGTTTACCCCTTAAAGGCTGCCTCGGACTCGCCGCAGCAACCAGTCAAACCTCACGCCAGCCAGAGAGACGTGTTCCAAAGTATTCGTATCCAGTTCATCTTCGTACTCTAGTTCTTGATCTAGGGGTTGGTCTTTGTTGTAGGTTTGCTTGCCATACCCATGCTGGGTTAAGCGATCCTTCAGGCGATTGGCAAGAACAACCGCGATCGCGCGGTAAAAGCGGGCAGCAAACCGGGCATCCTGCTGTAGTTTGGCTACTAATTGAAGCCGTGGCAGTGAGAGCACAAGACTGCTTTCAACCGCTTTTACCGTCGCCGATGCCGTTTGAGCTTCAATAAATGACATCTCCCCCAGTATTTCACCCGTTGCTAGTCTGGCAACCTCCTTGCTCACTTGTCTACCATCCACGATCGCGGAGACAAAAACGGCGAGCGTACCCTCTAACAGAATGTAGATTGCATCCAGAGCTGTCCCTTCCTGAATTAAGAGCGTTCCCATCGAGAGCCGTTGCGGCACACCCACTTTCACCATCCAGTCCAGATCGCTGTCGTACAACTCGCCAAAGACCAGCAAGACTTTTCTGAGCGGTGGTTCTGCTGCTGCCTGACTGCGAACCAGTAACGTCGAAATACCCCGTAGCTGATTGGAGAGAAACACGGAAATGGTTTGGTAAAAGCGAGTGGCAAAGCTTGAATCCTGGTTCAATTTGGTTTTTAGCTTGGCATGTGGAACGACCAGAAGTTGTGACGGGGCGATCGCGATAATGGCGTTGGTCACAGGGCTGGGATCGACAAACGTCAAAAAACCGACTCCCTCACCAGCTTTGAACCGAGAAACCTCTCGATCCCCATTCGGACTCGCGACAACCGTTGCTAACAAACCATCTAAAACAAAATAAATTTCATGGAGAGGCTGGTCTGCCTGTGCTAAAACATTGCCAGCCACTACGTCTAAGCTGTGACCCGCCTTGCTCAACCAATCAAGATCACCTTGATTTAACTCTCCCAGCAGAAGGCGCAATTTTTCCATAGCCATACAGGTAGGAGGGTAAATGAGAACCAGCTCCGTCATCTTTCGACGCGGATGCCAAAAAGTTTTTCACTTCATCCAACGCTTCACGGAACACGTTACAGATCCAATAGATCCAAATGTATAGCCATCCTAATTTGATTTGTGAATATTGACCTGTGTTAGTTTCTAGCAGTCAGCTTCAAATTCTCAATTGACCGCTGATTGCTGACCGTTAAATCACCGCATCCTGTTTCCGCACGGTTTAAGCGGCTGTATGGAAGCTCAGCCTTAAAAATTGTGGGCGTTTCGTTTCGGGCATTTTTATCTAAAGAATTATATAGTATTGTTGCGTCCGATCGCGCCCTTGACCCATAGTAAAGCCGTTCAAGCGTAAGGTGTTGTAAGCGTTTGTAAAGATGGATCGCCTGTCCATGCTTAGATGTAGATGGGAATTCGCGCTGTGGGAAATTTCCATACGCTAGGGCTTCTACACATCTACATGGCGGTCTGGATTAATCCAATCAGACCTTCGCACTCTTAATGGATTAACTAAACCTGAAGAATTTCTCTTCGAGTAGTGTGTAAGCTTTCCCTGGAAGTGTCTTTTGTCATGTCAATCGAAATGGAGTAAGGAAGCCTGTGAAAAAGATTCTGATTATATTGTCTGAATGGGGCTACTGGGGCGAAGAACTGGTCGGTCCTTATGATGTATTAATCGACGCTGGCTACACCTTTGATTTTGCCACTGCCTACGGTCGCAAACCACCCGCACTGCCCCCCAGCATGGATGAAACGTATGTCGATCCACCGCTGGCTAAGTGTGTCACAGATGCTCACTACGCCAAGCGAACCACGGACGTTGATAAGTCGGATTTGCTAGCCAAGCCGATCAATCTCTCTGAATGGTTTCCAGCCATGCCCTACTTTAATAGCCCTAATTTTGGGCATGACCTGGAAGCTTACTACAACAAACGGGAACAAGCCTGGAAAGACCTGGAGCAGTACGATGCGCTGCTGTTGCCCGGTGGCTCTGGTCCGATGGTAGACATGGTGAATAACGAGCGGGTACACGATGTCATTCTGGGCTTCCTGGCGCAGGGTAAGCTGATTGCGGCTGAATGCTACTGCGTCACTTGTCTGGCATTCGCCCGCGACTGGTCGGATCGAAAAAGCATCATTTGGGGTAAGCATGTCACTGGTCATGCCCGTGAGTATGACTACAAAGACGGCACTGGCTTTGCCCAGATGTATGGCTATGATGGAAAGCCGATGAACACCTCCGCCAATTTTGGTCCTCCGTTCTATCCTCTGGAATATATTCTGCGGGATGCGGTTGGACCAGACGGGCAATATCACGGTGGCGTAGGGCATACCCTCTCGACCATTCTGGATTACCCCTTTTTAACGGGTCGATCGACTCAAGACTCGAAACTGGTGGGAGAACTGATCATTAAGGCGCTGGAGCATGGGCTAAAGCGTTACGGTTGGTAGTCGGCTATTGAATCAGGTTTGGGTAGGGACGTTATACGTAATGTCTCTATGTGCATATCTGAAACACGATCGTTTTTTGAAGCGCGGATTCTCGGATTTCTTGCCATAACGTTCGCCATTCATCGACTCGCTTGAGGCATGGCGAACGTTATTTTGATCGTCTTGAATCATCAGACGCTCGGTTTCTTCATCCTTTCGCGGTGTACAGTACTTTTAGCTCAAGTTTTGACGATCGCACCCTCCCGTTTTCGGCTGCTTTCAGCGAGTTGCAATGGATTGTGAAAAAAAGACAAAAGTCAGCACTGAAGCAGTAAGAGATCGTCTTTTAAGCGCTTGTCTTGGATCGGTTGTTTTTTTCACGTCACCTGTGAGTGCACAGTCGGTTAGCGCGGCTCAACCGTTTACTCCCAGTACTCAGGCTCAAAGTAGTCAAGCTTTACCCATTGCTCAGGTTCCGCCTCAAGATTTGTTACCGCCCTCGGCTCCGACTCCGCTGCCTTCGCCTGCTGTGCCTCCACCTCAAGCACCGCCGATCGAACTCCCATCATCTCCCAATCCTTCCACTCCTGGAGAGTTGGTGCCTGGAGCCGTTCCGGGAACAGTTGTAGTGAAACGGTTTGAAGTCGTTGGCAGCACAATTTTTAGCGCCGCAGAACTCGCGAAGATTACAGCCCCTTTTACGAATCGACCGATCGCCTTTGCAGAGTTGCTTCAGGTACAGGCGGCGATCACCAAACTTTACACGGATCAGGGCTACATTACGTCGGGTGCTGTAACACCGCCTCAGACGATCGAAGGGAATGTGGTGACGATTCAGGTGGTGGAAGGGTCATTAGAGGCAATTACGGTCACGGGCACCAAACGGTTGAACCCCAACTATGTGCGATCGCGGCTGGCGATCGCCACCCAGAAACCCCTCAATTCTCGTCGCCTGCTCGAGGCTCTGCAACTGCTCCAGGTCAATCCGCTGATTCAAAGCATCAGCGCCGAACTCTCGACGGGGACGCGACCCGGCACGAATTTACTAGAAGTGCGGGTGACAGAGGCAAAAACCTTTGGTGTGCAAGTTGCCCTTGATAACAATCGATCGCCCGCTGTCGGTAGCTTGCGGCGGCGAGTCCAGGTGAGTGAGGCAAACCTGTTGGGGCTGGGGGATGGTTTGCAGGTGGGGTATGCCAATACCGATGGCAGCAATGTCATCGATTTCAACTATACGTTGCCGCTGAATCCTCGCAATGGCACATTCAGCTTTGCGTTCAATACCAGCTTTAACCGCATTGTCGAGGAACCGTTTGAACCGCTAGACCTGAAAGCAAGCTCCCGCAGCTTTGATTTGACGTTTCGCCAGCCCCTTATCGAGACTCCATCCCGGTTGGTGGCATTGGGGGTGACGGCTTCGCGCCAAGAAAGTGAAACATCGATTTTGGGTGTGCCGTTTCAGTTGTCACTGGGAGCCAACACTGAGGGACGCACCCGGATTTCCGCCCTGCGGCTTTTTCAAGAATGGACGGAACGAGGGGAACAGTCTGTCTTCGCAATTCGCTCGGAGTTTAGTTTTGGCTTCAAGGCGTTGAATGCCACAATCAATGACACATCTCCAGACAGCCGCTTTGTTTCCTGGCGAGGACAACTTCAATGGGTGCGGCTTTTGGCACCGGATACCCTACTGGTGTTGCGTTCTAATGTTCAGATAGCCGATCGCACGCTGCTTTCCTTAGAGCAGTTTGGTCTGGGCGGACAAGACAGCGTGCGAGGCTATCGCCAGGATCTGTTGCTGGCAGACAATGGGTTGCTTGCCTCGGCTGAACTCCGGTTTCCGATCGCACGGTTTCGTCAAAACCAGGGCATTGTACAGATCGTGCCCTTTGTCGATTTTGGAGCCGTCTGGAGCAGTTCTGGTCGCGCCAATACTGATCCAAACACGTTGGCGGCGATCGGGCTTGGTTTACGATGGCAGCAGGGCGATCGCTTCACGTTCCGCTTTGACTGGGGCATTCCACTGGTATCTGTCGATTCAAGTAAAAACACATGGCAAGAAAACGGACTGTATTTTTCCGTGGTCTACAATCTTTTTTAGGCTTCAAACGGCAGCAGTCAAGGACAAAACGGCGATTCCGAGTTACCCGCAAGGGGTGGCAGTACGCCGTTCTTTCTCGCGCTAAGTTTTTGAAAGGAGTCATAGTGCTGGTGCTTGCCCTCTTAGCCACCTTGTTTTTACTGGCTCCCGGAGTCGCACAGCTAATTGAAGTAGACCGAGATCTAAACGGGGTAGTGGCGCAGCAGCCTGAATTGAATGCCCAAAGCCTTTTACAGCAGGGCAGAGAGGCGTACAAAGCAGGACAGTTTGATCAGTCTGTGCAGTTTTGGCAACAAGCTGCCACTGTTGCAGCTTCTCAGGGCGATCGACTGCTGCAAGCAATGGCATTGAGCAATCTTTCGTTGGCATATCAACAACTGGGCGACTGGACTCAAGCAACAACGACGATCGCCACCAGTTTGCAGTTATTAGGACAACCAACTGCAACCGCGATCGCTTCGACCAGTGCCAATCCTCCGCCTCATCGCCTCACCAGCGAGGAGCGGCAGGTGCTTGCTCAGGTGCTGAATACTCAAGGCAAATTGCAGTTCGCGTTAGGGAAAGCTGAACCAGCGCTGGAGTCCTGGAAGCAAGCAGCAGAGAACTATACTGCGATCGGTGATTCTACTGGAGCCATCCTCAGTGTGCTAAATCAGGCACAAGCGCTCAAATCATTGGGCTTTTATAAACGAGCCGATGCACTTTTAGAACCGCTGTACAGCACTCGCAGAGAGCAGCCGCTGCCGCTTCAGGTTTCTATCCTTCTCAACTATGGGGATACATTGCGTCAGCTAGGGCGTTTGTCAGAGCAATCACCCAGCGCTCAGACGGTCTTGCAGCAGGGGCTGAAGCTTGCCCAACAGATAAAATCGTCCTCCGATATGGCGGCGGCATTAATCGGTTTAGGGCGTACAACTCTGGCTCAACGCAATATTCAAGCAACTCTCTATGCCGATCGACCCAGTGAACTCCAAACGAGCTATCAAGAGGCGTTCCAGTACTATCAGCAGACAGCAGGCTTTACTGATCCAGACGCTAGAAAAATTCAAGCATTGCTGAATCAACAACAAGCACTGCTCAAGGGCAATAACCGCAATTCTCCACAATGGCTCCAGGCACAGGCGCTCTCACCTCAAATCCAATTCCAACTCGATCGCTTACCCATCAGCCACACAGCTCTCTACGCCTACATCCACTTGGCTGAGAACCTGATCAAACTCGGTAGCGAACAGACCAATAGTGACGTGGTTCAACTCCTGGAAACGGCTGCAAAACAGGCTGAAAGTTTGGGCGATTTTCAGATTCAATCGTATGTACTTTGGCGTAAATTTGATCAACAAACACTCCAGTTTTATCAGCAGGCAGCCAAGATTGGCGACTCCCCTGCCAGCAATGTTCAGGCACTGTTGAATCAGCAAAGCTTACTGGTTGATGGTACTGGCATCGACTCTCAACAACAGGCACAAGCGCTGTCAGCTCCCATTCAGGCGCAACTCGATCGCTTGCCTGTAAGCCATACCAACCTCTATGCGCGCATTCATTTTGCCCGCAACTTACTCAAGCTGGGTGCTGAACCGTCGCGTGCCCTCGCAATGCAACTGCTAACCACCACCGCAAAGCAGGCTGAAAGCTTAGGCGATGTCCAAGCGCAATCGTATGCAGTGGGGTATCTCGGTTCTGAATATGAGCAAAACCAACAATGGCAAGTGGCTCAAACGTTCACTCAGCAGGCACTTTCACTCGCTAGAACGGTGAATGCAGCCGATATTGCGTATCGGTGGCAGTGGCAGTTAGGACGGCTGCTGAAGGCTCAGAACGATACTCAGGGAGCCATTGCTGCCTACACGCAGGCGGTCGAGACACTCAATGCACTCCGCAAAGATTTGGCGACCATCAACACGGACAATGTGGATGTGCAGTTTTCGTTCCGGCTCAGTGCTGAACCTGTGTATCTTGAGTTGGTTGACCTGTTGTTGCAGCATGACGAACCAACCCAACACGATCGCAACTTAGAAGCCGCGCGATCGGTGATCGAATCACTCCAGACCGCAGAGCTAGAAAACTTTTTGCGGGAAGCGTGCGGCGGAATACAAGCGCCGATCGAGGGCGTAGATCCAGCCGCAGCCATCGTGTATCCCATCATGCTCAACGATCGCCTGGAGGTGATTGTAAGTCTTTATGATCCTCAGACATTGCGACGGGTGCGCCTGTTGCATTACTCCACAGCCATTACACCCAAAGCGGTCGATCGCCTCACCAATCAATTTCGCCAATCTCTCATTCCGAGTGCGCCCATCAGCGATCATCGTCGGTTAGGCAAAACAATTTATGACTGGCTCATTCGTCCCGCAGAAGCAGAGTTAGCCCAGTCTGGAGTCAAGACGTTGGTGTTCATCATGAATGGCAACTTGCGGAATTTGCCGATGGCTGCGCTTTACGATGGGAGCCAATATCTGGTGCAAAAGTACGGCGTTGCTTTGACTCCGGGCTTACAGCTTATCGACCCTCGCCCCCTTGAACATAAACAAATTAATGCCTTAATTGCTGGTTTAACGGAGTCTACCCAGGGCTTTCCAGCCTTGCCCAGTGTGGGAACTGAAGTGAAAGACATCCACTCTCAGATTCCAAGCAAACTGATTCTGAATGAGCAACTAACGAACAAAAATCTTGAACAGCAATTAGGCAACGCTCCGTATAGTGTGATTCACTTGGCAACCCACGGGCAGTTTAGCTCCAATGCTGACCAAACGTTTATCCTTACGTGGGATCAACGCCTCAGCGTCAAGCAATTAGACCAGCTACTGCAAACGCGAGACAAAAACGAGGCAAATGCCCTGGAGTTATTGGTGCTCAGTGCTTGCCAGACGGCTTCGGGAGACAGTCGCGCGGCGTTGGGCTTAGCTGGCATCGCTGTACAGTCTGGCGCAAGGAGCACGATCGCCTCCCTGTGGCCCGTCAATGATGAGGCAACGGCTGCTTTCATGACGCAGTTTTATCAAGTCTTGAACCAACAGAATGTGTCTAAAGCTCAAGCGCTCAGGCAAGCTCAGCTTTTTTTGGTTTCCAAATATCCCTCCCCTTATTACTGGGCACCCTTTGTCCTGGTCGGCAATTGGCTGTAGTCGTGCATTTAGAGCGGTGTCAAAAGGCTTTCTGGTGCTGAGCCTTTCACGCCCTTTTCTTGCCTTCGCGCTTAGAGGATTGAGGCTGAGTTATAGACCAAAAGGCATCTAAACCTGATGTCAAAGGGTGAAAACGATTCAAAGTCTATCGTCTATAGTCTAAATTCCTACAGTGGAACATTTGTCAGTTAATCAGGTCTAAGGCTAAAGTCGATCGTCTAAACTCTAGTTCCCTTTGCCGTTTGCTTTCATTTGATTGCCACGCAAAAATAGTCTTTTAGTACTAACACAAAAAAACTATTTTATCTATATGATGGCAATTAAGGCGGTGAGTCTGTTGATGTACTCTATGGTTAAGTGCTTATTCTGTCTGTCTATGCCTTTGATTGGAGGCTCGTTCTGTAATGCTTAAAAAAAGATTTCCTCTAACTTTGATTGCCCTGTCTCTTACTCTAGCTACGGTTGCGATCGGTCTCAGTTGGGCAAGCCCCACCCAGGCACAGTTCAAGCCGCCTAATCGGGGGGTGCCGAAAACAACGGCTGGAGGAGCAACCCGCAGTGGCTCCTGTATTAAAGAAAGAACACCACTCACGGTTTTGGTGCCGTCAAGCAAGATCGGGCTAACCACCGAATCGCATCCGACGGTCTTCTTATACCTCCCCAAAACGACGGCTCAAGCGGCAGAGTTTGTGCTTAAAGATGTGGATGACAATGATGTGTATCGCACCCCGATCGTACTTCCAGGAAAACCGGGTGTCGTTAGCTTTCGGTTGCCTGCCGATGCAGCGCCTCTGGAGGTTGGCAAGGATTACCAATGGTTCTTCAATGTTGTTTGCCAACCAAACGATCGACTGAGAGATGATTTTGTCACTGCCTGGATTCAACGCATTGAGCCGAATCAGTCTCTTACGAGTGCTCTGAAGACCGCAGTTCCGCGTAAGCGCCCCAATATCTACGCTCAGGCTGGCATTTGGCAAGATACGTTAACCACGCTGTCTGAGCTACGGCGTACCAATCCAACCGATCGCACCCTGACGAATGAGTGGAGCGCGTTGCTGAAGTCAGTTGGCTTAGGTCAAATTCCTGGAGATCCAACGGTTGGGCAACTCAGCCTGGGTACAATCAAGCCTCGATAGGGCAGAGAGCAATCGGTTTACTTCTCACTAAGCGATCTGCTGTTGCATCAGTTGGCGGAACATGCCGTCTTGCTCGATCAATGCCTCAAACCGACCGTGTTGCACAATGCGACCTGCCTGTAGCACATAGATGCGATCGGCGTTACGAATGGTGCTCAGGCGGTGGGCAATGACGATGCGGGTGATTTGCAGCCGTTCCAGGCTTTCACTCACAATGGTTTGTGTGCGGTTATCCAGAGCGCTGGTTGCCTCATCAAACAGTAAGATGCGCGGTTTGAGGGCGAGCGATCGGGCAATGAGTAGCCGCTGCCGCTGTCCTCCCGACAAATTGCTGCCCCCTTCGCTGACAACGGTATGCATCCCCATCGGCATCGCGTTAATTTCGTCGGCTAACCCTGCATAATTGGCGGCTTCCCATGCCTCATCCATTGTGATGAGGGCATTGCCAGCAATGTTCTCAAAAATGGAGGCAGTGCTCGTGCGGCTATTTTGCAGCAACACCCCCAACTGTCGCCGGACTGAATGAATGTTTAGCCCACGCAAGTCCTGACCATCGTAGTAGACCTGACCCGCTTGCGGGGTTTCAAAGCCCAACAATAAACGAAACAGCGTTGACTTACCGCTGCCGGACGGTCCCACAATGGCAATAAATTCTTTATTGCTCACCTCAATGGTCACATCGTCTAAGGTGGCTGGACCATCCGGGCGATACCGAAACGTAAGGTGGCTTAAGGTGATGCTACCAGAGAGTTGCCCTGGCTCCGTTTTGCCACCGTCTACCTCTGGTTGCGCTTGCAGAATGGGTTGCGCTCGTTGCCAGAGGGCGATCGCCACCAAGCTATTCAAGACAGTATTGCTCAGTTCTGTCACCCCGACAATAAAACTACCAAAGGCAACATTAAATGCCAGAAAAGTTCCAGTCGAGAGTCTTCCCGCCGCCTGCGTTACGCCAAGCCGTGCCGCTACCCCAAACAGTACCACGGCACTCAGGATGGGCAGGAGTTGATTGAACACTAGCAAAGTGTCTTCAAGCTGCTGCATTTTGAGCTTCAGCATTTGCTGGTGGCTATATTGCTTGCCCCAATGCGCGAAGGCGCGAGCCTCTGCCCCTGTGACGCGGAGTTTTGCGACCCCGTTGATGAGTTGCACCATCAGCCCAAAAATTTTGCCCTCTAGTGCCTGTAGGGGCGGCACCTGACGCAAAGTTACGCTGCCAACGGCGATCGTCACGATACCGACAATTACCGCTACAGCACTGGCGACCATTGCCAACGAAGAACTGTAGTAAAACAAAAGGGCGAGATTCAAAAGTGCAAACGTGCTGGTAAAGAGCGTGCGTAGAACAACCCCCGTGATTTGGTGCCGAATGCTCCCCATTACTGCAACCCGTTCGCGCAAATCCCCCACGGAGTATTGGCGAAAAAACGGTGCGCCCAGACTCAGCAATCGATCCCACAGCGCCGTTTGAGTCGAGGACTCTACCAATGTCTCAATTCGCATCAGCGCCACGCCTTGAGCCAGTTGAAAGACGAGTCCACCCACGATCGCTGCCAACAGCCCAAAACCCAGTTGGAGTAGTAGCTCATGGTTGGCATCGGGAATCGCCTGATCAATAAGGATGGCGAGACATTGCGGCAGCAACATGCCTAGAAGCGTGGTTGCTATACCAGCCCAAAAAATCACAGACCAATCCTTCGTACTCCCTTTTAAGCCAAAGTGCAGCACCTCTAGCAGTTGAGTGATGCGTTCAGGCAAAGGACGGTAAAAGACGTATGCAACGGAAAACAATTGTGCCTGAGTTGCCGCAGTGATGGGCGTGTACGTTCCTGCCACTGGATCGAACAGTTGATAACGACCTGGTGCGGATGCGATTAACGCCACCGGGCGATTTTCTGGGCGCAAGTACGCGAGTAAGGGTCCACAATCTTTACGCCACCAACGATCGCTGAGAAGTACCCGACGAATGCGGACACGGGAGGCACGCGCGATCGCATCCAACGGTTCCTTTAAGCGAGCAAGGTTTTCCGACTTGGCTGGAAGCTGAAGCGAGATGCCCAACGCCTGTGCGACTCTCTGAGCCGCTTTGTAGAGAGACAGATATTGCGCCTGTTCAGCGGTCAGGTCAGGGGGTATCGCAAACCGACTGGCGTTGTCTACATCAGGGTTTAACAACGAAGCGAGAGACGCGATCGCCGCTTCGGAGGCTTGATGATTAAAGCGATCCTGCATCTGAAACCTCGACCACTCCGCCGCTTGCTCCTGCTCTTCAAACTGATCCAGAGAGGCGAGAAATTGGGTGTTAAATTGCAGGAGCGACTCCAGCGTCAAATTTGGGGCGAAGAGCGATGTCTCAGGACTACGACTACTTAACCGCTGCTCCAGAGAAAAGGCACGATCGTCGCCTGCTGTGTCCAGTAGCGCTTGATAGTGCTTCATCCAGGTCTCAAGGAGCGAGGTCACCGCTGGATTTGCCTCTGCGATCCACAACTCCAGGGTTTTTCTGTCTACTTTAAGGAGGTCGGTCTCTTCAAGCGCTACGGCTAAAAGCCCATATGGCTGATCGTCGGTTGGTACGATGCCGAATAAGGCTTCTCCAGCTTTGCAGCTAAACAAGTAGCGACGCGCACCGATCGGCATTCCCTCGTTACTCGCAACCCTGAACAAGCCAATTTCTCCTGACTGCACGACCCAAACTGTTTGGGGATTATGCAGCAGAAATGATTGGTTTCCCTTCATCTGATAAGGTTCGCCCGTCAGATTTTGTTGGTTGAATTCTGGAGGCATCATTAAAAGGATTAAACCTTTTCTTTAGAAGGTAGAAATGAATTGGAGAAATCAAACGTTTGCCCTCGTTTTACAAAGCCTTGAAAGCCGTCTTTTTCGGCATCAGGCAACGCCCCTGGTTGATAATGATAGAGCCACATCTTCCGTTTGATTTCTGCTGGCAGCGCTAACAACTCGTGATAGTGGGCATGAACCCCGCTAGGAAAGGGGCTAGTTTCACAGTCATGAAAAATAAGATCGGCTTGTTCGTAGAACGTCGCATTGTCTTCTAACGTTAAGCGAGCGTCTGTGGTTAAAAAGACTTTAACACCCTCTACCTCAAAGAACAGTCCATAGCTAGGAATGATAAAATAGCCATTATTAACATGAGTTACTTTGACCAGATTAAATTGAATTCCTTCCCACTCAAAATAACTATTTCGGTCAATTTTATGCACCTTAAAATATGATTCCAGATCTAGAATATCTCCTTCCACCGATCGCATTCCACCCGATAAGGTTCGTTCCCATAAGTCACCAGCTAAATCTTTGCTGAGGTAAAGATTGGGTCGATCGCACGTTGGATCAAACTTTGTATTTAAGCCAATAAACTCAAGACCGCCCGCGTGATCCGTGTGCAAGTGGCTAATGTAAATATCAGAAATATCGGTGTGGGAGAAGCCAGCTAAGAGTAAGGAAAATCGAATATCTGAGCCGCAATCAATCAAGAAGCTCTTGCCACGATCGCTGATCAAGAGCATATTTGAGTGGAAGTTATCTGCTCCAACAGTAAACGCAGAGCCAGAGCCTAGAAAGACAAATTTCATGATTTTGACCACTCATTTCTATTGCAAGTGGGCGTTGTTGCACCGAAAGAGCGAATGGGATGACGTGATAGGTTTTAGTTACCACATCAAAACCACCGCATGAAACGCCGATACCACATCTATAACTGGAAAGAGTATAGAACTGGAAGGAGTATAGCGCTGGACTTCAGCCACGGGAAGCCTGAGCCTCTAGTAAGCGAGGTGGTTCCTAAGCCTCTGTCTGAGTCAATCCTGGCGATCCCGATTGACTCACCAAATCCCACATCTCTCTTCAATCAGCTTGGTTTAACCCACGTTCTAGACCCAAAATACTATTAAACCAGGAATAATAATCGTCTGGTTAGGAGGCGCGATGACTCTCATCCGGTTTGCTTTGTTGTTTTCGCTGGCGTTGAGTTTAACGCTGACTGGGCTGTCTCCCTCATTTATGGTGCCTGATGCCACTGTTGAGGCAGCGCTTCCCCGCCCTCTTCTCGTTACAGCGGAACCTCCGACTGGTACGTTTCTGCGGTTGAACCCTGAGCGCCTTAAGCAAACGCTCGATCGCGGCGATCTTGCCGATGCCATTCAACAGATCGAGCAGGGTTGGAAACAACAGTACGAAGATTACTTTGAGGGCAAACTCACAAGCCAGGTGAGAACAGTTGACGACATCTCCCGCGACTTAGAACAAATTACTGCTCTGACAGGCAAGAAACCCGCATTGATTTACGCCATTCCATTAGACACGCAATTGGAATTAGTGCTGGTGATGCCGGGACGATCGCCCTTGCATAGACGGATCAGCGCTGCCAACCAGGAGATATTGCGAAAGACTGTGCAAACCTTCCAAGCCAGTATGGTGAACCCAAATTCCAACCGCACCACTTACCTGCCTGTGGCTCAACAGTTGTATCAGTGGATGATTGCGCCGTTAGAGTCAGAGCTACAGGCACAGAAGATTAACACACTCATTTTCTGTGCTGGCAAGGATCTCCGTAGTGTTCCCCTGGCAGCGCTTCACGATGGTCAGCGGTTTCTGATCGAAACGTATAATCTGGCACTGATTCCAGCCTTTAATTTGCTCGATCGCCGCTTGAGCAACTTGCAAAAAACAAAGGTACTGGCAATGGGCGCGTCAACCTTCAAGGAACGACCATCCTTACCTGGGGTGCCATTAGAAGTGTCAACCATTGCTGGTAACGCTTCGCAGAGCGAGTACTGGCTCAATCAAGCGTTTACTCTGGCAACGTTAAAAGCGCGTCTTGCCGCTTACCCGTTTGGCATCATTCACCTGGCAACCCACGCCGAGTTTGTGCCAGGGTCAGTCGATGAATCCTACATTCAATTTTGGGATACCCAGTTGCATCTGGATCAAATCCGAGATTTGGGCTTGCTCAACGCTCCAGCCGTGCAGTTGTTGGTGCTGAGTGCCTGTCGCACAGCGTTGGGCGATCCACAGGCAGAGTTAGGGTTTGCAGGGCTGGCAGTGATGGCAGGCAGTAAAGCCGCGATCGCCAGTCTTTGGTCAGTCAGCGATGCCGTCACGCCTGTGCTGATGACCGAGTTTTACCGCCAACTCAAAACAGCGCCCATTAAAGTAGAAGCGTTGCGACAAGCGCAAATAGCCATGCTCAAGCGCCGTGTCAACCTGAACTATAGCTTTGCGATCGCGGCTAGACGTGGTGGACGATTGCTGCCACCAGAACTAGCGAGTTTTGATGGTGCGGATGTCTCCCATCCGTATTACTGGGCTGCGTTTACTCTAATTGGTAATCCCTGGTGAAGGATACGATCGCTTTCCCATCAAACCGTTTTGCCCGACCGCTTTGACATCGATTTCTGCAAGACAACTTTAACGGTTAGGGTTTTGTCTGCATTTCGAGATCGTATCTTTAAACCCATCCCAAATTCGCTGTTCTGGAACGGCAAAAAACTTCTTTTTCATGTTCAAGTCTAAAGTTTGAGTTGATTCATCAAAGCGAAACCCCAGGAGCGCGACTGATCCAACCGCGTTACCTTTGACAACAATTTCACCGCTATTACCGCCCTTATAGTCAAGCGAACCACCGCCGCCAGTATTGTTCTTTTTTAGGCATCTGAGAATGGCTGGTGTGATGCATCGATAGGGCGGATTCGATCGAGATAGTTCTGATGCAGAACAATTCGCTTGGGCAAGGCGTTGAGGGAGAGAAACAGGAGACTTTGCTTGTGCCTGACTAGAAAGAGAAGCCCAAAAAGTGCCGCTTAATGCCGAAGTAGCCGTCAGAGTTAGAACGAAACAGAGTTTATTCATATAGCCATCCTATGCAATTTGTGAAAGATGTTAGCTTTCAGCTTTAGATCCCGATTTAATCACTCATCACTGACCACTAACTACTTAAATAACCATGTACTGCTCATGAATAATTTAGGTCTCCTACAGCGCTTCCATCGCCTACACTTTTTTAGGCAGTGTCAATTTTCGTCCTCGCCAAGTCCAACCCCAGCCCGTTTCGGTTTTAATGATGGACGCGATCGCAAGAACAGCTACTAACAAACCTCCTATACCTTGTAGCCACCAGTATTTTGTTGACGAACCGAGCGCCTGTGCGCCCGTTTGTCTAATCCAATATTGTAATAAAATTGTCAAGACAGCTAGTCCGAATTCGAGATAATGAAGGGTAGTGAAAGCCTGTAAGCATTGAAATATGGCTATTATTAAGCTAATCCAGGGAATGGTGTAGATGAGCAGCATTACCACCACCAGGAGAGCCATGAGCGATACACTTCGTTGTGCGCCAATGTATAAAACTTTTGTCCAACCTTCCCAGAGAGAAGTCCAGTTTTGATACATGCGGAGCGATGCAAGCTCGGCTCCTAAAAACTGTTGTAGTCGAAAGCCTTGATGTTTAATATTCCGAGCCAGAGCGACATCTTCAGCAGGCTGATCGGCAATAGCTTGATGTCCCCCGATCGCACGATAGATCGATGATCGAAACAATAAAAACGGACCCAGCGCATAAGTCGTTTTTGTTGTTGGATCTTTAACGATCTCAGAGTTAAACGTAACGATCAAATTGATGAACATAAGAGGTTGCACCAACCACTCTATTAGTGAGCCACAGACGATCGTTGGTACGCAGGTGAGGAAATCTAATTGGCGATCGAGTGCTGTTTGAATCACAGCCGAAATTGACTTTGGCTTCAAGCGAACATCAGCATCAATAAACAGGAAAAAGTCTCCTTTGGCACGGTCTGCTCCCTGTTGACACGCCCAGTTTTTTCCAGTCCATACCTGTCCGTTTGGTCTGGGCAGACCTGACAGGATCTTTAATCTTGGATCTGCCAGTTGCAACTGCAATGTCTGGAGAATCTCTAAAGTGCGATCGGTCGATTGATCATCAACAACCCAAACGTCTAGATGCTCTTCTGATAGTTGAGTGCTGGTCAAAATAGACTTAACGCACTCTGCAATGTTGTCTTCCTCGTTGTAAGCCGGAATGATCACTGAAACGGTAGGGGATTGAACAGCAGGATCGTTGTTGTCAAATATTTCTGATAAATCAATGCGAGGTAACTGCTTTGCTGCCTGGTGGACACTTACCAGATACCCAATTGATGTCACAACCGATGCTAATAAAAGTACAAGTAAGATCACATCATTACTGTTGAACAAGAGCTACTCCCATATCAGTTCCAACTGCGGCATTAGTCGTTGCAAGTTGGTGAGCGATCGCTCTTGCCAGGGGATGGTGGTTGAGCCTTTTACAATCAGGTGAACGTCCTTTTGACCGCGTACCTTCAGCACAAATTTTGATAAGACGTTAATGCCCGAACTGTTCAAAAATTCCAACGCTTGCAAGTTCAGCTTTAAAACAGATGGATGGTCTTCAATGACCTGATCAAGCAACTGCACGATCGGCGCGTAATCTTGCATACCTGCTAAACGCAAAGCCCCTTTACAGGTAACGGTTTTAGCCTCAGCATCATACAGAACGCTATACTTTTCGGTCTTAATTTCCATTTCCTTCAGCCTCTGTTTGTATCGCCCCCAATTTACTTTGCTTACTAAAGCATCAAATAAACCATTGTCGTTACAGTCATAATCTCTGGATCGTGCTGAATCGTTTCAAATTTCCAACCGACTTTTGCCAGATAATCACTCATCATCGTTAAAAGTCCTAGACCCGAATCAGTCTCGTTTTCATTCTCAGCATTTTTTTCAAGCTGTCGCACCAATAATTCGCCTGGATCAGCCGTCGTGATTTGCTGAATAAACGACTGAAAATGACTCACTGCATGAGCATTAAGGCTATTGGTTGCAATGAAAACAAGACGATCTTTCAACAGATGTAGCGTAATACTGATGGGATATTCAGTCGTGCGATCGTTAAATTTCATGGCGTTTTCTAGCAATTCATTGGCAATGAAACTAACGACACTTTTCACTTCAACTTTGCTGTTAATCTTTGAGACTGACGCTTCGCGTCTAGGAAAAAACGTCGCAAAATAGTCTGCCATGAAATCCGCCGAGAGACCGTTGTAATGCCAGCGTTCTCGCAAGGAATCGGAACTGGGCGATAGAACGATCGTGAGATATTCTTTGCAAGCAGGCAGGTGCTCAGTGAAATCCCCAAATATTTGAGCCATGCACTCAGCCCTCAACCAATGCCTATTGCTTAATTAAATCTGGAAGCATCATAACACTATCGTCTTGCTCGACCAATCAGCATGGTGTACAGCCTTCTTTACAAATCAGTGCTGAGAATATGCTGAACAACCTGATGCAGTTCTAGTGACCAGGGATGATCGGGATAGCGGAAGCAAAACAAACCGCTACTTGCCAGTTCAGCCATATCCTCACTGAGCGGAAATACGCCAGCAACAGGCACATCGTAGGTTGACTGAACCTTCTGTTTGAGTTCGGCAAAGTTGAATTTAGAAAGTGCTTTATTGACCACTAGCAACAGCTTGGGCACTTCCAATTCGCGGGCAAGATCCACCGCTACAGCCGTTCCTTGATAATCCTGATTGTCGGGACGCAAGATCAGCACTAACACATCTGACATGGCGATCGAGAGCAGCGTCTCTTCATTGATACCAGGGTGCGTGTCAATCAAAAGATAGTCTAGCTTTAATGCCTCAATGAGTTGGCGAAACCCCTCATTCAGCAGTTGCACGTCATATCCTTCGTTCAGAATACGCGCAATTTCAATTACTTTGATGCTGGATGGAACGAGGTATAGCGCGCTGCCAGATGGTAGCGGCGCAGACTGAATGGTATGGGTGACATCGTAAGCGGCGGCTTCGATCGCGCACTTGCCCCACAGATAATCATTCAGCGCCAACGACACGGTTGCTTCACTCAGACCAAAAAGGGCATGAATCCCTGGTGACTGAATATCGGTATCCACAATGCCGACGCGGTTTCCCTGAGAGGCAATGACGGCGGCTAAATTGCTGGTTGTATTTGATTTACCAGTGCCACCCCGAAACGAGTGAACAGACACAACTTTAGCCATAATCTTGCTGCTTATGAACCTGCTGCTTACGAACTAAACGACCCCTGATTGACTGACAAATCTTTTTTGTAGGTTGGGTTAAACAACGTGAAACCCAACGCAAGCAACGGTTTTGTTGGGTTACGCTGACGCTAACCCAACCTACGGAAGCTTGCTGCTTATGAACCAAACGACCCTCTAATTTGCTTTGCCTTTTGCTTCAGTTCCTTAAAATACTCAGTTTGAGTAATTTGAGAAACCTGCTGCACCCGTCTGGTTTGATCGATCTCAATCTTCAGTTCTTCTACCTGCCGTTTCAGCGTTTCTTCCCGATGTTTTACCTGAGCAACCATGCTTTGAAACATACGGGCAAGTTGTCCCAACTGGTCGTCGCGAGGAATCACACTAGCTAACATACTAGACTGAAACGTTCCTTCTTCAACGGCAGCGGCAGCCGCTGTGACGCAATACACGTGACGCAGGTATTCCTCCATCGTTTCGTTTTTTTCTTGGAGTTCTGTTTCAATGCGCGTAGAGTGCTCAGTCGTCGTTTCCAACAAAATTTCCAGATCGGCATTTGCCTGCCTCAGATCACTAACCTCTCGACGGAGGTTTTCTAATGAAACTGACCCTTGCTCAGACGATGTTGCCTCCTGGAAGCTTACGTTGTTTAGCTGTTCCCAGAGGTGGTCGTTTTGAGGCATAACAGTCTCGTTGATTAGTTGGCACAAACCATCATGGCACAGATACAAAGAGGTTCGTGCCTTAAGATTGATGAATGATTTCAGGCTGTAGAAAATTCGATCGCACGAATTCGGTTTAATGCAGTTGGTGGTTTAAAGCTGGCTTTAAGTGTGAGGAGCATGAATTGTGACGGTAAGCAGAATTGGTTTGTCTGGATGGCTATGGAGTGCTGCGGTTTTAGCAGGCGCTTTCACAGCCGCGATCGCAGCATCAAAGGCAGTGGCAGCACCCGATAAGGCAGTCATGGCGCAAACTGCCTTATCAGGAAGTGCCGATCGCTTCACTCTGACCGCACTTGATGACACGCTAGACGCGATCGCAGACGTGGATTCAACAACCCTCGATCAAGTCACGTCCGTCTCGCAGCTTTCAGACGTAAAACCTACCGACTGGGCATTTCAGGCATTACAGTCACTGGTCGAGCGTTACGGATGCCTTGTGGGCTACCCTGACCAAACCTATCGGGGCAATCGATCGCTAACCCGGTACGAATTTGCCGCCGGACTCAACGCCTGTCTCGATCGCGTGAATGAACTCATTGCAGCAGGCACTGCCGACCTGGTGAAAAAAGAAGACCTGGTGGCGCTCCAAAAGATGCAGGAAGAGTTTGCGACCGAACTGGCAGTGCTGCGTGGTCGCATGGGTAGCCTGGAGGCGCGGACTGTGACCCTTGAAAAACAACAATTTTCGGCGACAACGCGCCTGAACGTGTTGACCTCCTTGAACTTGAGTCAGGCATTTGCGTCGGGTGATGTCAGAGCCGAGGGCATTCCGATCGCGGGTTCCCTACCAGCGGCTCGTCTGGCATTACGGCTGCCCAACCCTGCTACAGGTCAGTTGGAACCAGTAGTGACGACGACCACTCGTAATCCTGAAACGACCTTCAGCCAATCGACCTACTTGATTCTGACTTCTTCCTTCTCTGGCAACGATGCGCTGACGACGATTCTGGCTGCTGGCAACGGCAGTCCTCCCTCCAGTGTGTTTAGCTCGGCGGGGTTTGCCAGCACCTTTGGTGTGCCCTATGCCGACTCTAACCCGGTGAATCCGCTCTCCGCCAACAGTGTGGGCTTGTTTGAGTTGAAGTACAGCTTTCCCGTTGGCAATGCGGTTCGCTTTGTCGTCGGTCCGCGCATTCTGGCGTTTCGGCATTTTGATATCAACCCCTATACCAATGTGGTCGCTGGTGCCAGTGGATTGAACTCCTATCAAAGCACGCTGGCAAACAGTGGGCTGTCGGGCGCAGGGGCGATCGTCAGTTGGGATATCAGTCCCAAGCTGGTATTTCAAGCGGGCTACCTGGCACGCAACGACGCGTCGCTACAGTACTTCGGAGGAGATGGTCCAGCGAATCCATCGCGGGGACTGTTCAATGGCTCCTATTCCGTTCTGGCAGAGTTAGCCTACTCGCCCACGTCTCAAATTACGCTTCGCTTTTTGTATACCCGCGCCCATCTGCAAACGCCACCCGCAAGCACATTGCCCCTTCCCTTTTTCCTCACGAACTCAATTAGAGGGGTGGTCGATGATGGCTTTAGCGGTCGCTTAAATGACATCGACTCGGACAACTTTGTGTTTAACTTTGATTGGACGTTGACCCCGAATCTAGCTCTGTTTGGGCGCTATTCCTACAGCCACTCTGACCTTGATCCCATCAATCCTCTCATTGCGGGTGGGTCTGCCAAGGTGGAAGCGTTTCAACTGGGTCTGGCGTTTCCTGATGTTGGCAAAAAAGGGGCGTTAGGCACCGTGTCAGTCGTCGTGCCGTTTAACATTTTGTCGGGTCGCCAATTTTTCGTGGCAGGCTATGGTGATGGTGGCACGGAGGTCAATCTGGAAGCCGCCTACTTTTACCCCCTGAACGACAATATTGGGATTGTGCCAACGTTTTTTGCCACGTTTAATGCCAATAATTTCAGCGGCAACCCGACTGTGTTTGGTACAGTCTTGAGAACCCAATTTCTGTTTTAAGATCGTGGATCAAATAATTGGCGTAGGTTGGGTTGAAGCATGAAACCCAACGTCTTCTGGGGTGTTGGGTTTCGTAACCTCAACCCAACCTACAAGAGGCTGTTTTAGCGGAAAAGGCTATGGTTGCGATCGCTGGCTACGACGTGCTTGAAAAACTTTACGAGAGCAATCGCTCTCTGGTTTACCGGGGAGAAAGCACATCTGAGCCGCGATCGCTCATTCTTAAGCTCATGCAGGCAGACTACCCCAGCCTGGAAGAACTGGGCAGATATCGTCTGGAGTATGACATTCTCAACCGCCTCAACGGGGATGGCATCATCAGAGCTTATGACCTGGCTCCCCATCAAAACGGTCTGGTGCTAGTGCTGGAAGATTTTGGGGGCGAGTCTTTACAAAGCGTGCTTCGTTCACATCGCTTGAGCCTGGTGGCATTTTTGGAGCTGGCGATCGCCATTGCTGACAGTCTCGGCAGCGTGCATGCGGCAGATGTCATTCATAAAGACATCAATCCTGCCAACATCCTGCTCAATTCAACGTCTGGACAGGTCAAACTGATCGATTTTGGCAATGCCACAGTGTTGTCCCGCGAAAACCCCACGATTCGCAGTCCTAACGTACTGGAAGGAACCCTGCCCTATCTCTCACCAGAGCAGACGGGTCGCATGAATCGTGCTCTGGATTACCGCACCGACTTCTATTCGCTGGGTGCCACGTTCTACGAATTATTGACAGGATCACCGCCCTTCGTCGTTGCTGATGCGATGGAGTTGATTCACTGCCATCTGGCAAAACAACCCGAACCGCCCGATCGTCAAGCGTCCGCCGCCACTCCCATTCCCCAGGCTGTTTCAGACCTGGTGATGAAACTGCTGGCAAAGAATGCCGAAGACCGCTATCAGAGTGCCTATGGCATTAAAGCCGATCTGCAACGCTGTTTAGAGCAACTGCGTAACGATGGGGCGATCGCTCCCTTTGCCCTGGCACAGCAGGATGCCTCCGGCAAATTCCAAATTCCTCAAAAGCTGTACGGACGCGAAGCAGAAGTGGCATTGCTCTTGGCAGCGTTTGAGCGGGTGGCAGGGAGTGGGGAGGCAGAAGGCGGGAGGCAGAAGGCAGAAGGGGGAATCGGGAGTCGGGAGTCGGGAGTCGGGAATTGGGATCAAGAAAGTCAGAAAGATCTGCCACTAGCAACTAACAACCAACCACTAACAACTGCTTCAACTCAAAACTCAAAACTTTCTAGCGTAGCGGCGCAAAGCGCTACTCAAAACTCTTTCCCACTCCCCACTCCCCACTCCCCACTCCCCACTCCCTCACGCAGCGAACTCATGCTCGTTTCAGGCTATTCCGGCATCGGTAAATCAGCGCTGGTGAGTGAGATCCACAAACCCATCACCCGTCAAAATGGGTACTTCATCACTGGGAAATATGATCAGTTTCAGCGCAACATTCCTTACTCTGCCCTGATTCAAGCCTTTCAGGAACTGATTCGCCAACTGCTGACCGAGAGCCAGGAACAGATCGATCGCTGGCGATCGCACCTGCTCAAGGCGCTGGGTCACAACGGGCAGATTGTGATTGATGTCATTCCAGAGATGGCACTAATTATTGGTGAGCAGGTAACGGTTACTGAACTGGGTGCCAGAGAAACGCAAAATCGATTTAACCTGGTGTTCCAGAAATTTATACGGGTATTCACACAACCGGAACATCCCCTTGTCATCTTTCTGGATGACTTGCAGTGGGCAGACTCTGCCTCGCTCAAACTGCTCAACCTGCTGCTGACGGCTCCTGGTAGTCGCCATCTCTTTTTGCTGGGAGCCTACCGCAGTAACGAGGCGAATGTGTCTCTGCTGATGAAGGCGATCGCAGAAATCCGCAAAGCAAACGTCACGATCAGCCAGATTGAGCTGTCGCCGCTGACTCTACCCACCATTACTCAGCTCATTGTTGATACCTTTGGCGACGTAGCAACCGCTCCACTCCTGGCAGAACTGGTACTTCAGGTGACGGGGGGCAACCCCTTTTTTATCAACGAGTTTTTGAAGTCTCTTTATGAGGAGGGGTTACTCAACTTTGATGAGCAACAGGGGATCTGGCACTGGGACTTAGCCCAGATCCGTGCCGCGCAAGTCCCAGACAACGTGGTGGAGTTGATGACGGGCAAGCTGCAAAAGCTCCACCCCAGAACCCAACAGGCACTCAAGTTAGCGTCTTGCATTGGCAATCAGTTTGACTTGCGGACGCTGGCAATTATTTCCAAGCAGCCTCAGGCGACGATCGCTGCCGACCTGCGAGAAAGCGTCAATGAAGGGTTGATCTTGCCGTTGGGCGATAATTACAAATTTATCAACCTTGAAGCGCAGTCATCAGAGGATCTGGAGCTTGGGTTCAAGTTTCTTCACGATCGCGTCCAGCAGGTTGCCTATGCCCTCATTCCAGAATCTGCCAAGCAGAGTATCCATCGCGAAATCGGGCAGTTGTTGCTCGCACACACTCGTCCAGAGTCACGCGAAGAGAAGATTTTTGACATTGTGAACCAGCTCAACATTGGTATCAGCCTTACCACCGTTCAGTCCCAGCGCGAAGAACTGGCTACCCTCAACCTGACGGCAGGCAAGAAAGCAAAAGATTCCGCCGCCTACGAAACGGCTGTGCGGTATTTGTTGACGGGCATTGACCTTTTGGGAGCCGAAAGCTGGCAGCAGCAGTACCCGTTGACCCTGGAACTTCACGAAGAAGCGGCAGAATCAGCTTACCTGAACGGCGACTTTCCCGAAACCGAACGCCTGGTCGAGCGGATTCTGCACCATGCCAAAACTGTCCTCGATTGCGTGCAGGCATATCAGGTTAGAGCGGGTGCTTACACGGCTCAAAACAATATGGATGGCGCACTGGACACCATCATCAGCGCGATGGAGCGTCTAGGCGAACCGATTCCGCGTAACCCCAGTCGTCTCAGAGTGGGGTTAGAACTGCTGCGAACCCACTTCTGGGTGGTGGGCAGGCGATCGACCCACGAGCTGGAAAACCTGCCGCCGATGACCGATCCGTACAAACTGGCGGCGATCAAACTGGCAGGCTCTGGTGGGTTGGCATCCGTCAACGCTGCTCCCTTACTGATTGCGCTCCTGGCACTGCGGGTCGTGAATTTAGTGATGCGCTACGGCAGTTCATCTATGTCTACCGTGCAGGGGGTCGCTTACGGGGTCATGCTGCGGGTGGGGTTAGCCGATATTGACGGCGCGTATCGGTTTGCCCAAATCAGCCTGCGACTCCTCGATCGTCTGGACGATCGCTACTATAAAACGCTGACGGTCATTGCCTACGAATCCTGTATTCGCCACTGGAAAGAACCGCTGCGCCTCTCGTTACCCGTCTTGCTCAACGCCTATCATGAAGGCTTGGAGTTGGGCAATCAAGAGTATGCTGCGCTTGCCGTCTCTGTATACTGCATTCACCAACTGTTCTTGGGAGAATCACTCTCAACAGTGGTAGCGGATTTTCAGGCATATACATCCCAGCTTTTGCGGTTTAACCAGGAGGCGATCGTCTACCAGATGCAGCCCTGGCATCAACTGGTATTGAATTTGCAGGGTAGCGCGGCGGAACCAACCCGCTTGGTTGACACAGTGTTCAATGAAGCGGAACTGCTGCCCTTTTTCGTCGAGAACCGTCTGGGCATTCCACTGTTCTACAGCCATATTGCGAAAGCCATGTGGTTCTATCACAGCGGCGACTATGCTGGCTCCTTGCAGGCGGCAAAACTGGCAAAACCACTAGAAGAATCGGCACCCGTCACACCGGGCTATGTCAATCGCTATTTCTACGAATCGCTTGCCTGTTTGGCGCTGTGTTCTCAGGCATCCAAACCATTACAGCGGCGCTATTTGCGTCAGGTTGCCCGCAACCAGCGTCAGGCAAAACGTTGGGCGCGGTATTGCCCCGAAAATTATCAGCACCGTCACGATCTGGTAGAAGCAGAACGTTTGCGGGTGATGGGGCACTATGCGGAAGCGGTTGTCTACTACGATCGCGCCATTCACGGAGCCAGCACCCAAGACTACATCAACGAAGTGGCATTAGGGAATGAATTGGCGGCTAAGTTTTTCATCAGCCTGGAACGCGAAAAACTGGCTCAGCTTTATCTGTTGGATGCCCGTCATGCCTATCTACGCTGGGGTGCAACGTTCAAAGTCGAGGCGTTGGAGGCTGCTTATCCGCAGTTGCGCGACCCGTTGCGGGTAACTCAAAGAGATCGCAAGCTCGCCAGTGACTCCGCTACGATCCCAACTAAAATATCTGCCTCTGGTTCAACGAGTAGCCGTTCTGGCTCCGAGCTTGACCTGAGAACAGTAGTGGAAGCGGCGCAGGCAATTTCCGGCGAAATCGTGTTCGAGCACTTACTGGCAAAGCTGTTGAAACTGGCAATGGAAAATGCTGGCGCTCAAAAAGGCTATCTCTTGCTGTCCGATGGGAGTGAATTGAAGATCGAGGCGGAGGGGCAAATCGATCGCGAGGAACCCATCTTAGTCCAATCGCGATCGCTCGTTACCATCCAGACGTTACCTGTTTCCATCATTCACTACGTCCAACGCACACGAGAAAATGTGGTGTTGGGAAATGCCGCAGATGAGGGCATCTTTACCACCGATCCTTATATTCTTCAGACGCAGCCGCGATCGATTCTTTGTTCGCCCATTCTCAACCAGGGCAACCTGACGGGCATTCTCTATTTGGAAAACACTCTGGCAGCCGATACGTTTACGCCAGAACGTTTGACGGTGCTCAACATCCTGTCAGCCCAAGCCGCGATCGCGCTCGAAAATGCTTCCTTCTATCGGACGTTAGAACAAAAAGTTGAAGAACGCACCGTGCAGCTTGCTCAGGCGAATGAGGAAATCACCTTACTCAATCAGCGGCTGCAATCAGAAAATCTGCGAATGGGAGCCGAACTCGATATTACACGACAACTCCAGCAAATTATTCTGCCCAAACAGGAGGAACTGAGCGAGATTCCAGGCTTAGACATTGCTGGCTTTATGGAACCTGCCGATGAAGTCGGTGGCGATTACTACGATGTCTTGCATCAAGATGGTGCCATCAAAATTGGGATTGGCGATGTCACCGGGCATGGCTTGGAAAGTGGCATCCTGATGTTGATGGTGCAAACCGCCGTCCGCACGCTCTTAACGAACCAAGAAACCGATGCCGCTCGCTTTTTAACCACGCTCAATCGTGTGATTTACGACAATGCCAAACGGATGCAGTCCGATCGCAATTTGACTCTGACACTCGTAGACTATCGATCGGGTCATTTGAAATTGAGTGGGCAACATGAGGATGTGCTGATTGTGCGGGCTGATGGCGCGATCGAGCGAGTGAACACAATCAATCTAGGCTTTCCATTGGGGCTAGTAGATGATATTGCCGAATTTGTTGCACAAGTGGAATTGCAATTACACCCTGGTGATGGCATTGTGCTTTATACCGATGGCATCACAGAAGCTGCCAATAGTGCGGATGTACTCTATGGCATCGAGCGCCTCTGTCAAGTCGTCTCCCAGCACTGGAACCAGCCCGCGATCGTCATTAAAGCAGCCGTGATTGAAGACGTACGCCGCCATATTGGTCAACAGAAAATTTTTGATGACATTACGTTACTCATCATTAAACAGAAGGCTCAAGCGGTACTTCAGGAAAATGAAACGACGTGAGCGGGACAAAACTGTCAGAGCTGGAGACTCAAGATGAGTGTAGGGCACTGGTCTTTTAATGTCTCCGTACATGCCTTGCACCATCTGCTTGCATTGTGGATCAAGCACTCTTTGTAAAACATCAAAATGCGAGTCGATCGCCTAGTCATTGCCTGCAAATACGTACTTATAGAGATCGTTGGGGTTCGGTTCGGGGCTTTCTAGCGCGAATGTGACGGCTTCTTCGACGATCGCCTGAATTTTCTTTTCGATCGCTTTTAGTTCGTCCTGATTCGCTAGATTTTGTTCTAGCAGATGTGCCGCCAGTTTCTTGATCGGGTCACGAGCAAACCAGGCTTCTTTTTCTGCCTTCGATCGTAGTTCATCCGGGTCTGCTAAAGAATGTCCCCGAAAACGGTAGGTGAGGCACTCAATCAGCGTTGGACCTTCGCCAGCACGCGCACGGGCAACCGCTTCTTGAGCAATTGCGCGCACTGCCAGTACATCCATTCCGTCTACTTCATACCCTGGCATCCCAAAGACGCTGGCTTTCTTGTAGATTTCAGGCTGGGAGGTCGCGCGTTCGTGCGCCATGCCGATCGCCCACTTATTGTTTTCCACCACGTACAGAATGGGCAATTTCCACAATGCCGCCATATTCAAGCACTCGAAAAACTGACCGTTGTTTGTAGTGCCATCACCAAAAAACGCCGCTGTCACCTGATCAGAAGAAGCATCGCCCATTGCTTCCCGACGATATTTAGATTGAAACGCGGCACCCGTAGCAACAGGAATACCTTCACCAATAAACGCATAGCCTCCCAGCAGGCGATGTTCGGCTGAGAATAGATGCATGGAGCCGCCACGTCCTTTGCTACAGCCCGTTTCCTTACCGAATAGCTCAGCCATCACATTACGCGCAGGTACACCCGCACTCAAGGCATGAACGTGATCACGATAAGTGCTGCACACGTAGTCTTCGCCAGGGCGCATTGCCTGAATCACACCCGTTGAAACGGCTTCTTGCCCATTGTAGAGGTGGACAAAGCCAAACATTTTGCCACGGTAGTACATCTCGGCGCATTTGTCCTCGAAAAAGCGCCCCAGTATCATGTCCTCGTAGAGCAGCAGCCCTTCATCTTTGGTCACTGTAGCAGTGGCTGCTTGAAACGTGGGAAAGACTCTTTCTTGAACCATTGGCTTCTTCCTATGACTTAATCCTGGCGGGGGCTTTTTATTTTCACTCAAACGGGTCAAGTTTTCTAGAATTTATGTTTCCTATAGGAGTTTTTTGCTTATCCTGGAAACTACCACTCTGGCATCTACACGCTATCTCGCATCGACACGCTATGATGATGGCACCTTTTTGGCTGGCGTTGTCCGCTACCATAGCTTAACCTTATTGCTTACCGCTAGGAAAGTTAACCGTGCGTATTCCGCTCGACTACTACCGGATACTGGGTTTGCCAATTCAGGCAACCGCTGAACAGTTGCGACAGGCGCACCGCGATCGCACCCTGCAACTGCCTCGACGGGAATACTCGGATGCCGCGATTGCCTCCCGCAAAAAGCTTTTTGACGAGGCATTTGCGGTGCTTTCTGATGTAGAACAGCGTCAGCTCTACGACGCGCGGTTTCTTGCTAGAGCCTACGAGCTAGAACCAGAGCTGGAACCAGTGAATGGGACTGCGATCGACCAGACACGCGAGCCGATGCTTGAAAGCGATGTTGGCAGCGATTCTCACACCCCCAGCATTGACATCCAGGACAGTCAGTTTGTGGGTGCCCTGCTGGTGCTACAGGATTTGGGTGAATACGAGCTGGTGCTGCGGTTGGGTCGTCCGTTTCTGACGGGCGGTAGTGCTAGCCTGAAAGACGGTCATTTTGGCGATCCCGGTATTGTTTTTTCAGATATTGTGTTGACGGTAGCGCTCGCCTGCATGGAGTTAGGGCGAGAACAATGGCAGCAGCGACAGTATGAAAATGCCTCAGAAGCGCTAGAAACAGGTCAGCAGTTGCTCTTACGCGAAGGGTTGTTTGCCGAAGTGCGCGGCGAAATTCAGTCGGATCTCTACAAGCTGCGACCCTATCGTGTGCTTGAGCTATTGGCACTTCCTGAAGACCAACCCGCCCTTCGCTATCAAGGTATGCAGCTACTGCAAGACATGCTGCAAGAACGGGATGGCATCGACGGGGCAGGTGACGATCGGTCTGGATTAAATATTGATGACTTTTTGCGCTTCATTCAGCAGTTACGCGGCTACCTGACTGCTGCTGAACAGCAGGTGCTATTTGAGCAGGAAGCACAGCGTCCTTCACCTGTTGCAACTTATTTGGCGGTCTATGCTCTGCTGGCGCGTGGCTTTGCCGAACGGCAGCCAGCTTTGGTGCGGCGGGCAAAACTCATGCTGACGCGCTTAAGTAGCCGTCAGGATGTGCATCTAGAGCAGGCGGTCTGTGCGTTGCTGCTAGGTCAGACGGAAAACGCCAGTCACGCGCTCGAGCGTAGTCAAGACTATGGACCGATCGCGTTTATTCGCGAACAGTCTCAGGGTTCACCGGATCTGCTTCCTGGTCTGTGTCTGTATGGTGAGCGCTGGTTGCAAGATGAAGTGTTTCCGCACTTCCGTGATTTGCTGCAACAGCAGGCATCCTTGAAAGATTATTTTGCCGATCAGCAGGTGCAATCCTACCTAGAGGAACTGCCGGATGATGCTGACGCTGATGCAGTATGGGCGCTGGACTCATCGACTGCTCATGCAGCCGTAGCGACACCGATCGGCTCGTCTAACCGTCGTCGGGCTGAGCGAACGGCGACGGCTCCTGTGACAGCCGGGGTGAACGGACGATCGCAGCGTGATGGCATTCCGGAAGCAACCAGCATGGCTGAAGGTAGTCATATTGCCACTGAGCGAACGTTGGAGCAGGAAATGAGCCACGAATACCTGATCAACACCGCACGTGCACATATTGCGGCTCGTACAGGCACCGCAACGATGTCTCCTGAGCGCTCCACGGAAGGCACAATGCCTGTCGCTGAGCGCATACCACAGACGGCACGTACTCGAAGCGCAACAGCAACGCGACCAATGGGCGATCGTGTCCGTGCCCCTAATCGTTCCCAGGGTAACGGTGACGGACGTGGCACTGTAGCCGTTAATCGTCGCGGCGAGCGCCCTGCGAAAACAAAATTGGCGACCTTGCTCCCCTGGTTGTTGCCGTTGGGTGTCATTGTGGCGATCGTGACCTTGGGCTTCATGGCGGGTTCACTGTGGCGACGGGTTTCTACCCCTGTTGTACAGGAAGAGCAGCTAAACTTGCGGCTCGATCGTCCGCTGATTGACCAGGCGTTACCAACGATTGCCGTTACCCCTGCTAGCGCGACGGCAACCAGTGGTGTCCTCACTACCGTCACTGCCGAAAAAGTGATCCAAACCTGGCTCTCAGCAAAAGCGGATGCAATGGGTCCCGATTACAAGCTGGAGCCGCTAGCAAACGTCCTCGAAGAGCCAAAGCTAGCTGAATGGCAAGCAGCCGCAGCAGAGGCAAAGCGTAGTAACCAGTACCGTAAGTACGAACATAGCGTCAAGATTAGCTCGGTAGAGCCGAGTAAAACCAATCCTGACCAGGCAAGCGTTTTAGCAGACGTAACGGAAGCAACTGAGTATTACGAAGCTGACCAACGCAAGAACGCTGAATCCAGTCCTAACCTACGCATTGATTACAGCCTGGTGCGAAAAGACGGCGTTTGGCGGATTCAAAACTGGAAGCTTTTACAGTAAGGTTTTGTAGCGGCAACCGTTTTGTAGCAGGTATCGTCACACTTCGCTAACAAGCGTTTAGAAGCAGCGCACGTTCTTAAAGCCGTAGGTATCTAATCATGGCTGGTACGCTTTTTGATGCCTACTTGCCACTAGTGCTGTGGACTGGATTGGGGCTAATTGCCTTTCGGTTTGTTCCACAAGCCTTTCCTCGCCTGCTTGGTCGGGTATTGTACTGGGTTGGTGTTCCCTGGCAAATTTTGGCGCTGGCACGGCAAACAGACTATGCCCAGACTATAGGGCTGGCTCCAGCGGTAACGATCGCGGCTCTCGTTTTAGGACTGCTCCTTGCCTGGTTGAGTCTGCAAGCCTATCAGCAATGGCTAACTCAACCAGCACAGTCACAACTAGCACAGTTACAACCAGCACAGTCACAAACGTCGCAACAACTGCTGTCGTCTGTAACGTCTGGTTTGTCTGACGCTGCCACGATCGACTCGTTTGATGAACCGCTACCCACTGAGAGCACAACCGTCGGACTCAATCGCTCTCAACGCGGCAGCTTTATTCTGGCAGCAACCATTGGCAATACTGGTTTTGTCGGACTGGGCTTGGTGCCAGCGTTGATTAGCCAACCCTATGTGGGATGGGCAGTGTTTTATAGCGTGACGCACAACATTGTTGGTACTTATGGCGTTGGGGTGTTTCTCGCCAGCTATTATGGGCTATCGCGCCAGCAAAATCACTGGTGGGTGCAGCTCCGCGATGTACTATCAGTGCCGTCTTTGTGGGCATTTACGATCGGCTCCCTGACGCGATCGATGGAAGCCTCTGATGCGATCGAGCAAGGGTTACATGCCTCTCTGTATTTCGTCATCCCCGGTGCGTTTTTGCTCATGGGAATGCGCTTGAGCCAGCTTCACGGTTGGCAAAGCATCCAGTTTGCGCTCTTACCAACCGTGCTCAAGGTAATCATTCTGCCCCTTGCGGTAGGGCTGGGCACCACGCTACTAGGTTTGTCAGGCGATGCTCGGTTAGCGTTGGTCTTAATGGCAGGTATGCCCAGTGCTTTCGCCGGACTAATTCTTGCCGAGGAATATGACCTCGATCGAGAGGTGATCGCCAGTAGCATTGCCCTGAGCACGATCGCCCTCCTCTTCACCATTCCACTATGGTTACTGCTGTTTCGTTAAACGTCGAAAGTCAGGAGTTGATGATTATCACTGCCTCCTGCCTTCTGCCTTCTGCCCCCTGCCTTCTGCCCCTGCCTTCTCACTTCTTCTACACCAACGCTGGTACTGGAACGCTTAGATGCGGATAGAGCGGAAAGCGGCTGCACAGGTTAGCTACCCGTTGGCGGCAGTTTTGGGCAACGGTTGTGTCATCGGGACTCAGCAGGCGATCGGCAATAATGTTGCCAATCTCTGTAAATTCTGTTTGCCCCATACCGCGCGTCGTCATAGCAGGCGAACCTAACCGTAGACCGCTGGTGACAAAGGGCGATTCTGGGTCAAACGGCACTGTGTTTTTGTTGGCTGTGATGTTGACACCGCTCACCAACTGGTCTGCCAGCTTTCCAGTCATGCCAATGGAGCGCAGGTCTACCAGCAGCAGGTGATTGTCGGTACCGCCAGAGACTGTCTTCAGCCCACGTGCCTGTAATTGAGCTGCCAGAGCACGAGCATTCTCAATGACCTGACCGCTATAGGTTTTAAATTCAGGCTTCAGCGCTTCGCCAAACGCCACAGCTTTCGCAGCAATGACATGCTCCAACGGTCCACCCTGGCTGCCCGGAAACACGGCTTTGTCGAGCTTCTTGCCCAATTCAGCATCCCGAGTCAGAATCAAGCCGCCTCTAGGTCCACGCAGCGTTTTGTGGGTCGTAGTGGTGACGACATCGCAGTAAGGAATGGGGCTGGGATGATGCCCTGTAGCAATCAGTCCGGCGATGTGTGCCACGTCTGCCAGCAGGTAGGCACCCACTTCATCGGCGATCGCCCGAAACTTGTCGAACTCAATGATGCGAGGATAGGCGGAGTAGCCGCAGATCAACAGCTTGGGACGGTGTTGCAGCGCCAAGTCTCGAATCTGGTCGTAGTCCAACTGCTCTGTTTCTGCACTCACGCCGTAGTGCTGCGCCTTAAACCACTTGCCTGAAACGTTGACAGGCGATCCATGCGTTAAATGTCCCCCGTGAGATAAATCCATACCCATGATGGTGTCGCCCGGTTCTAGCAGGCTTAAAAACACCGCAAAGTTTGCCTGTGCGCCAGAGTGAGGCTGTACGTTTGCATGTGCTGCGCCAAAAAGCTGCTTGGCGCGATCGATCGCCAATGCTTCTACCTGGTCGATGAACTCACAGCCACCGTAGTAACGCTTGCCCGGAAGCCCTTCAGCATATTTGTTTGTCAGTACAGAGCCTTGCGCTGCCATCACTGCCGCAGACGTAAAGTTCTCGCTGGCAATGAGTTCCAGGTGATCCTGCTGACGCTGGAGTTCCTGCTGAATCATGCTGGCGATCGCGGGATCAGTCTCGGTAAGAAAATCTAAGTCAGTTCGAGTCACAGAGGAAACCCCTCAAAAAGCGGAACAACAACGTTCAGAAGGGTTATCCAGCCAAACGTTCTTTCCTACTTTAGCAGCCCTCACGCGGGGGTAGGAAAAATCCCTTTTGAGTCCATCAGAGTCGTCCTATTCACAGGCAGACAGAGTGACGATTGAGCCAAAATGAGTCAAGCAATACGATGATGCTAAATGAGGTGTATTAAGCTGTGTACCAGCGATCCTCAACTTGTTTGACAGACCCATACAATAAAGTCAGGGTGGTGAACTCAGGGATCGATCGTTCACTGGAGGTGTTGCGTGTTAGTCATCCTCATGGACAATCAGCTCATTACCCCGCAGGCGGTCTGCGAAACGTGCGTCATGGCAGACCAAAGCGGCAAACCCCGCTGGCAGAGTGGGCAGCTCCGCTGTGGTCACGCTATCCGCAAGGCAACCGAGCAGCAGCCCGACCAGTTTGAGTGTCAAATGGGCTTTCGGATTGCAGATATTAAGTAGCTACAAGGGACGGCATGTAACTGCATGGCAGAAGGCTAAAGGCAGAAGGCAGGAGGCAGAAGGCAGAAGGCAGAAGCTAATACATCTCACACCTCACACCTCACTTCCGCCAAGAGGCTAAAGGCTAAAGCTGAAGGAGTTTTGGTTATGAATTGTAGTGGTGAGAAGATTGCTGACGGCTGATAGCTGACGGCTGATAGCTGACCGCTGACCGCTCAATCAACTCAAAACTCAGAGCCAGGATTACTCTGCTGGTTGCTTCAGGTTGTAGACTGAACTCGTCGAGTGAGCGGTATGGATATGTCTGTTGCAAATCCTTCTCTTGTAAGTCTGTCTGTTGCAGAGCGGGTAATTGTGCCGCTGGATGTGTCGAGTGAGCGTGCGGCGATCGCCCTCATTGAGCAACTGCCTCAAGTCATCTTTTGGAAAGTTGGCTTGGAACTCTTTGTGAGCAGCGGTTCAGGCATTTTGGCTGCACTCAAGGAACGGCAGAAGCGGATTTTTCTAGACCTTAAGTTTCACGATATTCCCAATACGGTCGCGGGTGCCTGTGGTGCAGCGGCTCGCTATGGTATTGATTTAGTGACACTGCACGCGACCAACGGCAAAGAGGCACTGCAAGCCGCGCAGCAGGCAGCGGCAGCAGGTGCTGTAGAAGCAGGATATCCCACCCCAAAGCTGCTGGCAATTACGCTGTTGACGAGTTTAACGGCGCGATCGCTGGCATTTGAGCTAAAAATTCCGCTTGAGCTGCCAGAATACGTGTTGCACATGGCGCTTCTAGCACAAGAAAATGGGCTTGCAGGAGCTGTCTGTTCACCCCAAGAAGTTGAGCAGTTGCGGCAGGCATGCGGTGATAATTTTCTGCTCGTGTGTCCCGGTGTTCGACCAACCTGGGCAGATGCGAACGATCAGCGACGTACCATCACACCAACGGCAGCACTTAAAGCAGGCGCAGACTACTTGGTGATTGGTCGCCCGATTACAGCCGCCACTGATCCCGTTGCTGCGTTTGAGCGTATCTGCGAAGAACTGGCAACGGTGGCGTAAGGGAAAGGGAAGTGGGGAGTCGGGAGTGGGGTGTAACGACAGAGGGGCGGGGAGAAAAATGGTGATGAACCGAAACGGAACTTGCTGGCAGTGCTTACTGGTCAGAATCGGAACACTAGCTGGACTGGGAATCGTTGGGCTGTTAGCACCAGTCACGGCTGCCACATTGTCTAGCGATCGCGATCGCCTCCCTATTCATCCCAACCGTCCATTACTTTATAACCCTATTCCCTACTCCCTACTCCCTACTTCCCCTACCCGCCTCACCCGCAAATTTACCTGTCCCACTACATTAGAAGCGTTGACGGCTGCCCTTTTGCGAGATTTACCAGGCTATATCAACCGCTCCAATTTCCGGTTGGCTTCACGGCAGACCACCAACCCGACCTATGCCATTGTTGCCAGTCAGCCTGATTTCTTGCCGTTACCAACCGACTCTAACGAGTATCAAAGTCCAACGGATACTAGTCTGCATCAGGTCTTTTTCACCGTTCTAGAGCGGCAGTACAGTGGCAGGCAGGTCGTTGAGTTTCAGCAATTCCATTGGCTGTTTTTGGCACAAACGACGGACGGTTGGCAACTGGCACTCCTTTTTTCTCGGATTGGCGCTTATCAGAACGATCGCCAGCCCGTTACGCCACCCCGCGACAGCAGCCAAAGTGCGACTGCCGAAGCTATTCGAGCCTGGCTACGCAGTTGTGAAGCTGGGTCAGTCAAGCCTTGAGGGCTATTAGCGGTTAGCGGTCAGCGGTCAGCGGTCAGCGGTCAGCGGTCAGCTTTTCTTTGAATCCTGAGTTGTCATTACGCCCCTGCTCCCCCTGCTCCCCTACTCCCTACTCCCTACTCCCTACTCCCCACTCCCTCTACTCCCCACTCCCTCTACTCCCCACTCCCTCTACTCCCCACTCCCTACTCCCTACTCCCTACTCCCCCTACTCCCTACTCCCCCTACTCCCTACTCCCCCTACTCCCTACTCCCCCTGCTCCCCACTCCCCACTCCCTTCCGCTCACCGACTTAAAGTGCAAACCCTTGCACGATCGTCGTTCCCAATGTCCCTTCAAACGTTGGTTTGGTGGCGGTGATAAGAACAGCGACTCGCTTACCATCGGGGGATAGCGTCACCTGACGGATGGAATAGTCCAGCACGTAGTCTCTGAAGTTATTGAGGGAGTCGAGCGATCGCTCCTGTCCGTTGTAGTTCACCCTCAACTGCATTGAGGCTCTGTCCTGTGTGCTTTTCTGTCGCAGGCGAAGCTGTAGGGGTTGGCTATTGTGGAGGCGAATCGTGACGGTTTCACTGCCATCAACAGCGCGCGATCGAGACAGAATCGGAATCTCTGTGCCTGCGATGGGTGGTGTCAGGTTCAGATCCTGGCGTACTTTCCACGTTTGCTTCAACAGATCGGTTTCGGCTTCAGCCGTATGCGTTTCTGCCTCTTTTTCGCCATACCGCGTCTCGATGCACCCGTTTTCGACGCAGCGATTAGACGCGACATCGACCAACTGCAACACTGATTTGGGCACGCCAGCCCCTGTATCCCGCGAACTTTCGAGATAGATGAAATAGTTGCTGTCCGGTGAAAAGCCTGCCATCCGTGGGGTTGCTCGAAAGGTTGGTGTGCGTTCGAGCGGTAGTGCTTTGGTCGGTGACGCTGAGGCGATCGGCGCTGGAGGCATTTTGGCTGGAACTGGTGCGATCGGTTTTGGCTGTCCTGCTGAAGTCGGCGATTTGGGCAGACTACTTCCCGAAGGCGTTACTGAAGGGGTTGGTGTTGAAAACGTTTCAGGTTGCGCCGCGATCGGGCTAGGAGCATCAGCCGTCTGATCGGGAAGGGGCTGTGAACAAGCAGCCAGCAGTGCCAGTGCCACTGCAGAGGGAACCCAGCGAAGAATGGTTTGAGATGGTCGCCACATGGGAGGGTTAAAGAAATAGGGAATGCAGGTAGGCTCAATGTATCGCTTTCGGGAGAACAAGCCAACGCTGCTGTTTGGGATACTAAATCGATACGCTGCTTGAGCAAGTGATTCCGGAAACGGCACTGAAGCAGGCAGAAGAAGAATCTTGTGGGTTTTATCCTTCGCGGCTTGATATGGGCAAAGCTGAACACATTGGGAGAACAGTTGAGATGGAGCCGATTGCGGAAAATCGGTCATTATAAAAGATATCCCTGCCAGTGCGTTGAGGGAGCAACCATGCCATTTTTACCGTTTCGAGAGACTGACTCGATTCCTTACTTTGCCGATCGCCACGAGGCGGGTGAAAAGCTGGCACAGGCAGTTTTGCAGAGAGCTAGCCAGCACCCTGAGCTGGAAACGGCGCGCTTTGTCGTGTATGCGTTGCCAAAGGGTGGTCTACCGATCGCCGCCCCCATTGCAGCCCTACTAGGCTGCCCGTTAGATGTTATTGTGGCGAAAAAAATTACCCGACCCGATAATGTGGAATTGGCGATCGGAGCTGTGACAGCCGATGGGTACGTGGTCTGGGATGCTCACCGTCGTAGCACGTCTATATTGCCCTCCTACATTGGTTCAGATGCATCCAAGGCGACCTTAGCTCCAGCCAACCAGTACCACGCGGCGCTGCAAGAGGCACTTTGTCACGCGCAGGCTCAGTTAGCAGAACTATCTCCTGACAGCCCTCGCTTTAGCCCCCAAGGGGCGATCGCCCTTCTGGTAGACGATGGCATTGCGACAGGCATGACCATTGCCGCAGCGGTGCAGGCAGTGCGATCGCAACAGCCAGACCAAATTTGGCTTTGTGCGCCCGTTGCACCGCTTGAGCTGTTGCCGCTGCTGCGATCCTATGGCGATCGGGTGATTGTGCTGGCAACACCGCACCCCTTTTACAGCGTGAGTCGCTTTTATAAAGCGTTTCCTCAGGTGACAATGACAGAAGCCGCTACCTATCTGCAATGATCGAGCGGTTTAGTTTTCGACCAGCTCACACTTCAAAGCGCCCAGTCTTTACTCCACATTGGCTGAATCGAGAACGATTACCCTAGAATTTAGAGACGACAGAAATAAAGAACTTGCAAGAAAATAAGCTCCCAGTGGTTTGGGTTTTGGCTCCGCTCAACCCGCGATCACCGGAGATTGAGCGCAGTCGTAATCTATCTGCTTGGTAGACTATTAAACCGCAAGTCTCTAAGTATCTTCTGAGGACTACCCCTAACGGGCATTTACCAACCGCTCTACGCATTTTGCAGCATGGCAACTGAAGACCAGATCAGCCTCTTTAACCTTCCGACCAGCAATGAGGCTCCACCGCCCAAAGATTTTGACCCTGAGCAAATTCCCACGAGTGCCAAAGTGCCTATTCCCGTTGGCACCTATCAGACGATGGAACAGATGCAGGCGCATTGCAGCCGATGCTTTCGCTGTGGGCTAGGGCACAGCCGCACAAATGCCGTAGTCTCGCGGGGCAGCGTTCAGGCTCCCATCATGATTGTGGGTGAAGGACCAGGACAAAATGAGGATGAACAGGGAAAACCGTTTGTCGGCAAATCTGGACAACTGCTAGACAAGATTCTGGCATCGGTGCAGTTGAGCGCTGAGCAGGACATTTTCATCTGCAACGTGGTGAAATGTCGTCCACCCGAAAACCGTACGCCCGCAACCGATGAAGCCGAAGCGTGTAAAGGCTATCTGTTAGAGCAAATCCGCATCGTGAATCCAAAGATTATTCTGCTGACGGGAGCGACCGCACTTAAGGGCTTATTAGGGATTAAGCAAGGCATTACAAAGGTGCGAGGGCAGTGGATTGAGCAGGACGATCGCTTCTACATGCCCATTTTTCACCCGGCGTACCTGCTGCGAAACCAGTCACGCGAACGAGGACAACCCAAATGGTTGATGTGGCAGGATATTCAGGCTGTGAAAGCAAAGCTGGATGAACTTCGAGTAGGGTAATGCGTTACCCAAACCGCCCTTCCACATAGTCTCTGGTACGGGTTTCTGACGGCTGCATGAAAATTTGGGACGTGGGACCAAACTCCACCAGTTGACCAATGCGGCTCTCATCCGTGCTAAAGAAGGCAGTGAAGTTTGACACACGGGATGCTTGCTGCATGTTGTGCGTGACGATGACGATCGTCAACTCTTGCCGCAACGTCTCGATCAACTCTTCGATTTTCATCGTCGCGATCGGATCAAGCGCTGAGCAGGGTTCATCCATCAACAGCACTTTGGGTTTGACTGCCAGAGCACGGGCAATGCACAACCGCTGCTGCTGTCCGCCCGATAGCCCTAAGGCGGATTTGCCCAAATTATCTTTGACTTCATCCCACAGAGCGGCTCCACGCAAAGCAGCTTCAACGACCTCATCCAGCGAGGCGCGAGGGGAGCGACCAAAGACCCGCACCCCGTAGGCAACGTTGTCGTATATGCTCATGGGAAAGGGGTTGGGCTTTTGAAACACCATGCCAATTTTGCGGCGTAGCCGATTCAGGTTCACCCGTGGGCTGTAAATATTCTGACCAAAGAATTCGACAGTGCCATCGACGCGCACCTTTGTTTCGAGTTCACTGATGCGGTTCAGCGCCTTGAGAAAGGTGGATTTGCCACAGCCAGAGGGACCGATGATGGCTGTCACCTGCTGTTGATGAATATCGATCGAGATACTCTCAACCGCTTTTTGGCTGCCGTAGTAAAAGCTTAGATTTTTTACGCTCAGAGCGGGGCTTTCGGTGGCGATCGACGACGAAGCAGTATCAACAGGGTGCATGAACTTGTCCGTACTGGAGGATGACATAGTTTAACGGTTCATCAGGCGTTTGCGGGTAAGCAAACGGGAGAGAAGATTAGTCAGCAGAACCATACCGACCAAAATCACCGACGCACTCCACGCCAACTGGTTTTGTTGAACATACGCGGAATTAGCGTAGTTGTAAATCATGACAGACAGCGATGGCGATGGCTGTAGCAAGCCTTGTGACCAGCCTTGCGTGAACAGCGCTGTGAAGATCAGCGGAGCGGTTTCACCCGCCGCCCGGGCAACGGCAAGCAGAATGCCTGTGGTAATACCTGGTAAGGCAGCAGCGATCACAGTCCGAAAAGTAGTCTGCAAGGCGTTCGCGCCCAGTGCCGCCGATGCAAGCCGCTGGTGCATGGGTACGAGCTTCAGCGCTTCTTCAGCAGTCAGTGCGACGATCGGCAGCATGATGACCGCCAGCGCAAAACTGCCTGCCAACGCCGAAAATTTGAAGTTGAGCACAATGACAGCATAAGCAAACACACCGACCACGATCGACGGTACGCCGCTGAGAATCAGGATCATAAAGCGGACAGCCTGCGCGATCGCCTGCTGCTTGCCAAATTCTGCCAGGTAGATGGCTGTCAGCAACCCGATCGGAATGCTGATGAGCGCAGCGATGCTGACCATGATGATGGTGCCTTGAATGGCGTTCGCAAAGCCATTGGGTACCCCTTCTAGTCCCACAGGCGCAGGCAGCGAGGTCAACACCTCCCACTTAAGATGCGGCACCCCTTCCCAGAGGATTTTGAGCAGAATTGCCAGCAGCGGCAGCAGCGCGATCGCTGTACCCAAAAAGGCGATCGTGGTCATGCTATTGCTCAACAGCCGACGACCTGCTGGCAAGGGTTTTGTCAATTCCAACGCCTCATTTTCCATAGCCCAACACCCGTACCATGAGAATTGCCACCACGTTAATCGCCAGCGTCAGCGCAAACAAAATCAACGCCAGATACATCAGCGCGCCAATGTGCAGTTCATCCAACGCCTCGCCAAACTCATTCGCCAGCAGTGCCGGGATGGTGTAACCCACATTTAATAGCGAGGGACTGATCTGTGCCGAGTTGCCAATGACCATCGTGACTGCCATCGTCTCGCCCAATGCCCGCCCCAAGCCCAACATCGCCGCGCCCAAAATGCCTGATACAGAGGCAGGCAAAATCACCCCAAAAATTGTTTCCCAGCGGGTGGCTCCTAGCGACATGGAGGCAGATCGCAAATCCGACGGGATCGCTAGCAGCACTTCGCGGCTAATCGCAGCGATCGTCGGCAGGATCATGATTGCCAGAATCACTCCAGCCGCCAGCATTCCAGAGCCAAACGGCTGCGTGCTAAATAGAGGAATCTGTTTGAAATGCGTGTAGAGCCAGAGCTGAATCGGTTGCAGAAACGGTACGAGCAGATAGATGCCCCAAAGACCCACAATCACGCTAGGAATCGCAGCAATGAGTTCCACCAGAAACGCGATGGGCGATCGCACCCAGGGCGGCAAAAAGTTCTCGCTCGTGACCAGAGCCACCGCCAGGCTGATGGGCAGCGCCAGGAAAAGGGCGATCGTCGAAGTCACTATCGTACCGAAGATGTAAGGCAGTGCCCCAAACTTCACGTTGGCAATATCCCATTCCTGGCTGCTGAGAAAGCCAAGACCAAATTCTTTAATTGCAGGTTGCGCCTGCTGAAAAATGACCCATCCCATCCATAGCAGCGTGAGCACCGTGAGCAACGCAAAGCCTCGCGTCAACCAAAGAAAGCCCTGATTAGTCCAGGACGTGATGCCATCGGCTGCCATAATATCGGCACCACGATCGGCTACCGTCGATCGGCGAAGGGAAACAGAAACTGATTGAGGTGGTTCGGCTGAACTCATGAGGAGAGGAGTGAGGGGAGAGGAGTGAGGCGTAAAGCATGAGAGATCCCCGACTTCTCATTCAGTGACTTGATGCATTTGCGGTTAGATCAGAAGTCGGGGATCTGGGCAAATAACTGAAAGCGCCCTCTAGTTCAGCTAGAAGACGCTTCGGGCTATGTTAAGCGATCGTGACTAGGGTTTCACGCCAGAGTTCACTTCACTAGCAATGCGCTGCGCGTCCTTGGCAGGAATTCGCACATAGTCAAGACTAGCATTGAGGTTCTGACCATCGTTGAGGATCCAGCTTACAAACTTTTTGATCGCCGCCGCTTTTTCGGGACTGTCGTACTGTTTGTAAACCATCAACCACGTCAACCCTGCAATGGGGTAGCCATCGTCAGGATCACCGATAAACACGCGATTTGTGTCAGGAGGAATCACTACGGTTGATAGCGCCTTGTTTGTGTCACTAATTGAAGGAGGCAAAAACTTTCCTTTCTTGTTTTCGACCCATGCACTCTGGATCCCTTGGTTTTGCTTGGTATAGGCGTACTCAACGTAGCCGATTGTGCCTTCAGCACCGCTAACAGCTTTTGCAACACCAGGGTTACCCTTACCCTTGAGTGGGTTGCCGGGCCATTTGGGAGCCGTACCAATACCAATCTCAGACTTAAAAGAAGGGCTGATAGCGCTCAGGTGGTTAGTAAAGATGAAAGAGGTGCCGCTACCATCAGCACGAACGACAGGCTTAATCTCAGAATCAGGCAGCTTTGCACCGGGGTTAATCTTGGCGATTCTGGGATCATTCCACTTTTTAATCTTCCCAGCAAAAATGTCGGGCAACACGCTGCGAGACAGCTTGAGGTTGGGCACAAAGGGTAAATTGTAAACGACGGCAACAGCACCACCAGCCGTCGGCACCAGAATGACACCGTTCTTGACCTTAGCCATATCTTCATCGGTCATGGCGGCATCGCTACCACCAAAATCGATCGTGCCAGCAATCACCTGACGAATGCCAGCACCGCTACCTACACCCTGGTAGCTCACTTCAATATCAGGGTTGCTTTTTTTAAACTCAGCAATGTAGCGCTCGTAGAGAGGCACCGGGAAGGTTGCCCCAGCGCCAGTTAAGGGAACTGCCTGCGCGATCGCAGTGAGCAGGGGACCAAGCGCGATCGCGGCTGTCACAGCTGATGCTGTTACGACGCGACGAAGTGCAGTTGAAGGGAATGCCATTTTGCCTTGTCCTCACGAAGAGACTTACTGTTAGATTAGGTAACAATGACAACCGTACAACCAGATCAGTTAAGTGAAAACCAAAGGAAACGTAACAGCAGGTTAAGGTTAGTTAAACGCTTGCTTAAGACACTTTAAATCTTCACTTTTTAGCTTTGGTGAATAGGTCAATGAACTAGACTGTGCGATCGCTATACGAGCGATCGTGACCGTACATGCAACACTCATTCGGCTCACTAAACGCCCGTCAGAGGTGGCTTTACGCCTCCACGATCGCGCTGTAGGCAGCACACATTTAGCCTCTTCAAAAACAATAGAGCGTTCTATATTGAGTCTGATCAGCGCGATCGCTACTATCCGGTGCGATTTGGTAGTCTGGGCGACCTGTCTACTCACAAAGAGCCAATTATGATGCTTGTATAAGAGGCAAATGTTGCCCGTCTCCGCTGTCATCGTTGTGCACAATCCTGCGATTCACATACTATTAGTTAGCTCATTTACAGGCATTGTAACCAGTGATTCTGTAGCTACTTGATCGTCTCCACAACTCCATCTTGCTGCACTCACTGCTATGTCAAACTCCCTGTCTCTGAAAAACTTACCTGCGCCCGTGCGATTGCTCATTCGACCGATGCTAGTGGCGGCGATCGGGCTGCACGTGCTATTTCTATTTACGCCACTACCGTCTGAGGAAAAACCCAAAAAGCCAGACGACAAGGAAAATCCCGTCAAAATCACGCAGTTGCCCACCGCCAAACCCGCTGCCCGTGCAAAGTTGGCGAAACCAGCACTGCCAAAGATCGATCGTCCCAGGGCAGCGGTAAATGCACCGCCTGCACCCAAAGTGCCAGCCACGCCGCGCTCTGGCGATGCCGGTAGATCAACCGACACGACGACAAAAGACCCGTTTGCTGCGTTCCCCCATTACCCAGGCTCAGTGGGTGGTTTTCAGGGTCTCGAAAATCTGCGAGTCGCCAACGGTGCCTCTCTTGTTTCAGTTGTGGCTCATTTTCGGAAAGCACTGCCTATCCAGAAATTTACGTTGAGCGACGAATCAGAGCCAAATACGTTTAAGGTCTCCAAAGATGGCGTTAGCTACTTTCTGAGTGTTGTAGAAGATGGTTCACAGACCTTCTACTTACTCGGTGCTGATAAATTAGACAAAGCTAAACTAGCGGCAATTAAAGAGGGCAAGGTAGTAGGCATACCGCCGGAGTTAGGCAACATTGCCAAGGCGATTGACGCGACGTATGCCACCTCTCAAGATGATTCTGCAACCTCTCTGGATGTTTCAGAGGGAGGTTCCTTCTTCGAGCCAGACAAAGATAACCCTTCAAACGAGGTCTATGTCGATGGGATCTCTGAGACACGGATTATTGGCGGTCAACCTCCTGCCCAGGTTTATCAGGCACTACAAGCAACTGCTTTGAAAGGGTTTGAGAGCGTTACTGACGCAGGAACGTATGGAGGCGGTTCGCTTTATGAACTCAAGAAAGGCAAGTTCACAGGCGGCTTAAGCCTGGTGCCAGGTAAAGCTGGTGGCACTGTTGCTGTGATTTGGACGAAAAAGCCGAATTAGCTACAGGTGAACTTATTCGATCGCCAACGAAACGCGATCGCCGCCGATGTCGCGTAACGTACCTAACACCTGAACGACCTTATCGTAAGTGACCTGCTTGTCTGCTTTAAGAACAACCGTGCCTTTCGGGTTCTTTTGCAGGTAGGCTACGATAATCTGTGCCAACTGTGCCTCAGAGGCGGGGGCATTATTCATCAAAACCTGCCCCTGGCGGTTCATGGCAACAATGATGGGATCGACTGGCTTTTCTTTACTGATGCCTCTGTCACTGCTGGGCAAGGGCACGTCAACCGCTTGAAAGCTGGTCAACGACATCGAAACGATGATGAAAAATGTGAGGACGGTCAGAATCACGTCCATCATGGGCACCAGATTGGGTTCTGGCATCTGGGAACCTTGCTGTTGCGATTTGAATTTCATGACACGTCCTGGTAGTAAGTGACAGCGATCGACGGAAGCTACGAATGTCCACTAATAACAGGTTCGGGAGTAGGATGAGTCGAGCGATCGCCATTCACCTCATCTGCTTCATACCAAACATGACGGTAGATCACCTCAAGTTCGCTACCAATCTTTGAGAAATAGTCGATCTGCTTTGTTTGAAGTGTGACAAAAACGCGAAAGGCTGCTAGCGCAATGATGGCAACCACCATGCCCGCCGCTGTCACAATGAGCGCTTCGCCAATTCCAGCCGCTGCTTTAGATGTGTCGGCACCTGTACCGCCGCCACCAATATTCAAGTTGGCGAAGGTGGTAATCAAACCTGTAACGGTACCGAGCAGTCCTAACAGTGGTGCCAGAGCAACGACTGTTTCGAGGAGCTTATCCCCTTTCCGCATGTGCACAAATTCTTGATCGCCTGCCGCTTCCATTGCCAGACGAAAGGTTTCGGGTGTTGGGCGCTTCAGCTTCAGCGGTGCTAACAAAAAGCGTCCGATCGGCAACGACTGGTTCCGTTCAGCGATCGTCCGTGCGTCATCAAGACTGTAACGGGCTGCGTCTAGCACATCATGGGCAATGCGATCCTCGCCACGCGACAGTTGAAACCAAAACCAGGCGCGTTCCAGCGCACAAGCAACCGTTGCCACCGATAAACCCGCCATGGGGATCATGACTGGACCGCCATCAGATAACAAATCGAATAACGTAGACATTTTAGAATTTCGAGAAGACGGCTGGTTCAGGGTTCTGAATCTAATTCGACCCTCCTCGCTAGAATAGCGGACTTGTCGGTTGGTCTGGTTAACGCAAGGTAAACAAAACGTAGGGGCGCTGCATGTAACCCTCCTACGAATCAGATCAATTCCTTACCTGCGCGATCGCTCTGGTTTTGAGCTGAGGCAAATCCTGAGCGATAATCTGGTCGGCTACTTTTTCAGCAGGCGGCTTCTCGGCAACTCTGTCTTGCGGTTCATCCTCCTTCCGACGTGCCAATGTCTGCTGTTGATAGACATCCAGCGCTCGGGCGATCGCCGTCAACCGTCGATTCTGATCATGGCTGATGTTGCCTTCTGTGTTGCCCAGTCCAGGTGCTTCCCAGCGATTGAGCCGTGGATTCCAGTACGACTGTGTACGTGCCCACAAGACAGCCTCCGATCCCGTCAGACCACGATCGCGCGCTTTTTTCAGCCACTCCACATAGCCCGGTGTGTCTAATGCTGCTAAGGGAGCCTGATTTGCCAAGTCGATCGCATTGAGTTCCTCTTCCAGCGACAAACTCAAGCGGTGAGCATCCGCTTTTTGACGAATGACATCCGCCTGCCTCTGCAAGCGCCGAAGCTGCTTCTCATCGGCTTCTTGCGGCGATCTGGCTCCGTGCTGGTAAGAAAAACTGCCCAGGTTCCAGACGTTATTGCCGGGGTCAGAGTGCCCGTAGTAAGCACGAGTCTTGTTACCATCAGCAGTCCGTGTACCTTCGGCGTGTCCCACAGTGCGGGCAACCAGCGAGTCAGAGCCACCCGTAAAAAGGTCAGCCTCAGTGTTACTTGAGGGTGCTGAAGCGACGGTTGGAGGCGTGGGAGGTGGTGGCGCAGTAACGGCAGTAGAAGCCACAGGCGGATCGAAGCTGAGCGCTGTGGTGGGAGTGGGAGCAGTTGGCGTAGCATCAATAGGCGATGTTGTCTGCTTCTCGGCTGACAGCACGGTTGCGTTCGCTAGCGTGGAAGTGTCAGACGGACTAGGCGTACCAGATGTATTGATGGATACGTCGATCGCACCACCATTATCAGTGGGAGCAGCCAGCGTATCGGCACGGGCAGCGAACGCACTGGAGAAAAAGGCAATCAGGCTGAGAGCAATCAGAGCAGGAGATTTCATGGGCAACTGAGGGCAGAGGGGTTGGGTGATGGGAAGTGGGGGAGCAGAGGAGGCAAGGGGAGCAGGGGAGCAGGGGAGCAGTTTTGAGTTGCGAATTTTGAATTGCTGCTGACCGCTGATAGCTGACCGCTGACTGCTAATAGCCGAAGGCTCAACGAGCAATCTGAGACCAATCCTCTCCCTATGTTTTTTTCAAGGTGCGTTCCAGAATGGCTTTGGCAGGCTCCACGATCGCCCAGGTACCGTTTGGCTGCTTGCGTAACGCCGCAAATCGAAGCAGATTACCCTTGCCAAGGGCATCACCTTGATTGACTTCGCCCAGTTTTGGGTTGTTGAGACCACAGAGGCGAAACAGGTAGGCAGGCACATCGGGGCTAGAGAAGATCAGACAACGATGCTTGTCGTATTGGGTGCGACCATCAAACGGTGCATAGACACTATTGCCATCTAAAGCAATGGAAATATCTCCAAGACCGCCGAGCACACGACGATCGCCAACAGTATCGTCCGGTTGCAATTCCCAGGATTGATAGAGTTTGATATCTATCGTCGAGTCACTGCCTGGAGTACGGGCACAACCAAGCGGCAAAAGCGACAGTAGAAGCGTAGCAATGCCCGCAAATGTCCTGATAAAAATTGATGGTGTGTGCATTCTAGTGACGGAAGCTGAAGGAGTAACTGGCATACTCGTCACCCTCGTAGAGGATGACCAGCCAAGTTTGAGAGTCAAATGCTAATGGGTAGGCTTCGCGACGAGAGGAAACGCCCGCTCGAACCTTTACGTCCGGCAACTGACAATACGGCTCTTTCAGGACTTGGCGTACTTGCGCTTTGTTAGAACGCTCCGGTACCGCCAGCAGTCTAGAGAGCTGTTCCCTCGACAAAATCGCCTTCGACTGCACAACTTCTTGACAAACTGTTTTAGTCGGCGGAGGCGTTGGCAACAAGCCGCGTGGGTCTGCTAACAAGCCAAACGCTGCTACGACAGACCCACCAGCCAGCATATATTTCATACTATTGGTGCGAGATTTGCGACGGTGCATCGTTCCAGTCCTCGATCGGTAAAAGTCGTTGATGAAGTAGGGTAAGCAATATGCCCCTGATCGAGCATCTGTAATTTCTGGGTTACAGAAAGGGGCTGATGATAAAGCTGGCTCACTAGCTCTCGTGTATTCCCAGTTGCTAATGAAACCACTATCCTCATTCTAAAGGAGTATTTAGTACAAGAGTACTATAAATGATTTCGGAAAGTCTACAACCGAAACTTCACAAATTGCCAAACATGAAAAAACTCCCTGTGTTTTAAGCAGAGAGTTTTTCAATTGACGAATTTTTAAGGTTAAGGCTCAGCACTCAGCCGTCAAGGTTGCGTTAAGGGCATAAGTAGGGGGGTTGGAATCAAATGTAGGATGGATAAAGCCGTTCCGTCATACAAGAAAAGCGATCGCGTAACCCATACGGGCGTTGGGTTTTGTGCCTCAACCCAACCTACACAGGTTTTATCTTTAATTAGACCCACTTACTTAACGCGATGTGCAAGTAAATTTGCCCTCATCCCCACCCTTCTCCCCAGGGAGAAGGGCTTTCGGACTTTCCAGTTCCCTCTCCTTCTGGGAGAGGGCTAAGGTGAGGGTGTCTCAGCAGGCGTTTCAGGAAAGTCGCACATCGCGTTACTTAAAGAGCTGATAGCTGATAGCTAACCGCTGATTGCTCTTAGTACGGTCTATTCTGCTTGAACGATGCCAGCCATTCTCGCACCTGTTCGCCTGCTGCATCACGACCGCCCAAGCCAAAAGCGATCGCGATCGCCACTGCAACCGCTCCCAGCAGCAATCCAAACGCGAGTTTGACAATATCAGGACCCACACCAATTTGATCGAGTGAAATTGCCGTCACTAGCGCAATGATGGAAATTCGCGCCGTTTGGGCAAGGATTTTCGACTGTGAAGTGTTCGAGCTGTTGATCAGACCATAAGCAAAGTTTGCCAAATAAAGCCCGATCGCAAATATGACTAGCCCTGCCAGCACTCGACCAAAAATAGTGAGTAACCCAAGGACGATCGCCTTCAAACCAGCGAAATTCAGCACATCGATCGCAGCAACCGCCGCGAAGAGCACAATCCCTACCAGCACAACGACACCGACAATTTCAGAAGGCGTACGCGTTGGTGGTGCTGTTGACAGGTTCGATTCTTGAATCGTGGTTTGTCCCATCATTGGCGGCGGCACATCAGCCCGTGGCACAGACGTAAACGGCGTTGACTGGATGCCCAACCAGTAAAAGATATTATTGAACCCAACGCTCGTCAGAATGCTCGTTACCAGGTCTGCGACAAACTTGCCCAGCACGTAGGCTGCGACCAGAATCAGCACTGCTGTGAACAGTTGAGGTAGCGCTCTGAGAATTTGATCAAGCATTGCCGTTGCTGGACCAGAGATCGAGGGAATCTGGAGCGCATCCAGAGCAGCAGTGGCAGTCGGAATTAAAATCAATACATAAACGAGTGTGCCCGCTAGCCACGAAAGCGATTGTCCGCCAGTGCTACGATTTAAACCGAATTGTGCGCCTAAGCGATCGGCACCAGCCGCCGTCAACAGGTTTGTGACAATGCCTCGAACGACGCGAGCAATAATCCAACCGACCACACCAATCAGCACCGCTTTCAGGATCTTCGGCAGCGCTGCCAGAACATCATTCAGCAAATTTTGCACGGGTTGAAGCGGTCCCTGCAAATCGAGTACGCCTAAAACCAGCGGCAGGAAGAACAGAAAGATCAGCCAGTAAAGCGCCGTTCCCAGCGTCTCGCTAAGCAGTAGCGGTGCTTCAGGTGCGGGTGCACCGAGTTGAGACACTGATTGTTGAGACACTGGTTGTTCAGACGCTGGCGCTGTTTGGGCGAAGCGATCGTCCAGCCCAAAGCTCTGCGCGATGCGAATGACGACCGTTTTTGCCAGCGTTGCCAGTAACCACGCGATCGCCACCAAGATGCCAGCCGAACCAAGCTTTGGTAGATAGGAAAAGATTTGACTCAGAAAATTATTCAACGGTTGCGACACTGTCGTCAGCTTCAGCGCATCTAGAAACGCCACGACTGCGACAACCGCAATAATCCAAAAGACAATACTGGCGATCAGCTTCTCAATCTGGAATGGCTCACTACCCGGTTGCTGCCGGATCACTGCTCCAGCAATACGATTGTCTATATCTGTGCGCTTGAGTAGCCCAGCCACAACCTTGCTAACGATCAACGCAATGATCAAGCCAATGACAAGAATCAGAATGGCACCCACCAGGTTTAGCACCGTCGGACCCAGTGCTCCTAGCCCAAGCGCTGCAAGGAATTGAGTGACTGGGGAAACAACCGGGCTTGAATCGACGGGTGCAGGCGGTGGAGCTTGCGCCAGCAAACCACTTGTCAGGATTGGTAGTTGCATCCTGAATGCATATTCAAAGTGCTGTGAAATTTCGTCCATGATTGCCTCAATCAACCTCAAATGCAGCGAAAAACGTACAAAATAACCGATCGGTCAAGCTAGCTGACTAAAGATATACCGCATAATCGTTAAGGTCTGAGTTTTGATTTGCGATCGCTGCTCTACCATTGCTTGACATCCAAAGCGAATGCCTTTAACGATTCAGTGCCAAAAAACGTTATGGGGATGTAAGGAACATCACATAACGGTTCAGCCATACTAAGTTTCATTCTCAATTGAGTCATCTATCTCTATGAAGAATAAAGCCTGACCGAGAAAATTATGTCCGAGCTACGGGTATTTGAACAATCCATCCAAATTAATGCCAGTGCCACAACGGTAGAACGCTGCCTTATCGAGCGTGACTTGATGCATCGTTGGCTTAACCCGGCGCTGCGCTGTGAGCCGATCGACGAGTGGTCTACCGAGTTGGGCGGTCGCAGTCGATTTGTGATTCAGCTACCTGTCTTGCAGCCGACGCTCAATAGTGTGGTGATTCAACGCGAACCGGGTCTCATCGTGTGGGAGTTTAACGGCTTTTTCAAAGGGCGCGATCGCTGGGAATGTAACCCTGAGCTGCAAGGTACACGCTTGCTGAACCGCTTTGAGTTCATGATCCCCAATCCTCTCGTTCGCTTTGGGTTCAATACCTTTGCTATTCAATGGACTAAAGACGACATGCAGGCGCAGCTACGTCGCCTCAAGCGGGTTGCCGAAACGGTCTATCAAGGACTGTCGTAGAAACAAGGCTTCTAAGTTACTGGGCGAATTAAACCAAAGATGATTTTGGGGGTGGAGGGGGTGGAACCCCCTGCCTGGGGGCAACGCTCCCAAACCCCTCCCTCACAATTAATTGTGGCTACCTACTTACTCCGGCTCTGGCACGACTAGCGGGATAGAGCATTGGAATCGCAGTCGATGGCGCTCCGAATCGTCGGTAGACTCGTTAGTTGAGGGCACGTTCAACACCGATAACGTTCCCTGCATCAGTAAGACAAGCATCTGGCTGGTGAGCAAGCTGAGACCTGGAGAAGGAATGTCTGAGGTTGCAGCAGGCTTACGGAGCCAATCGATCGGTTCGCTAAGCGGAAACGAGTCGCCGTCGATCCAGTCGCTGTCAATCCAAATCTGGGCGCACCCTGTTTCTACTGCCACCTGGACAGACACGTCGATGCTGCCTTCCTGCATTTGGGCGATCGGTGCATCCACAAGATAAAGCAACACCTGCTTCAAGCGCTGTGGGTCAGCAAGAACATAGAGTTCAGGGTCAGGCAGTGCCACCTTGAGCTGAAGATTGCGATCGGCTGCCTGAAGGTAAGTCAAGTCATGCACCGTTTGAAGCAATGACGCTAACTGAATTGGCTGTAGCGCCAGCTTCATCGTGCCGTGCTCTAGCCTCGCTACCTCTAACACACGATCTAAAACCGCGATCATTTTCAGCGCCGATTCATTTGCTTGAGCAATAAACTCTCGTTCTTCCTCAGGGCTATCACATAAATCTGACAAAATAAGTTGCTGCATACCAATGATGCCGTTGAGCGGCGATCGCAGCTCGTGCGAGGTGCGTGCTAGAAAGCCTCCCTTAAACTGATTCGTCTCAGTCGCCAACTGGTAAGCCAGTTGCAACGACTGTAAAGCAAGCTGGTTTGGTTCTGCCTGAGGAAGCGACTGAGAGGGCAACGCAGCAAGCAGAGCCTTCGATCGCCAGCGCCAACTCAGTCCCAGTCCAATCCCTAGCCCTAACCAGAACACATCAGTCCAATGCATGACTCTACGCTAAATGCAGATTACAGTCTCAGAAAATCATAGACTCTTGCAGGTAGGATGCCCTAATTTGAGGTGAGGGGAGAGGAGAGAGGAAGATGGGGAGCAGAGGAGGCAAGGGAAGCGGGGAGTTTTGAGTTAATTCTGGCTACTAACGACTGACCGCCGCTTAAACTTTTAGACTTTAGCCTTCAGCTTTTTAGACTTTAGATCTTAGACTTTAGCCTTCTCCGCTCCTCACCTTCTCACCCCCTCATCCTCCAACACCACTGCTCCCTGACGCAACACTTCCCAACTGTTTCCCGTCCACCGGATAACCGTTGATGGAACTCCCGATGGGCTTAGCGTGTCTGCTGTCAAAGCGCTTACTTCTGACGGCAAGAGTGTGAACACCTGGGGAAACGCGATCGCAATTTCAGCCATTGTTTGCAGGGCTGGTTGACCAGAGCGATTCGCGCTGGTAGTGGCAAGAGGACCCGTCTGAGCAAGGATGGCGATCGCGATCGGGTGGTTGGGCACCCGCACCCCAATCGTTGAAGGCTGTTTCGGGTTCATAGTGGGCGGTACACGATCGCTGGCAGGTAATACCAGTGTCAAGGCTCCAGGCAGATGGCGATCGACCACCTGCTGCCAGATTTGACGTTCTGCGGGACTGCCAGTGACGTATGACCAAAGCTCGGCGATCGTTGCTGCCATCAAAATCAATGGTTTCTCCAACTGGCGCTGTTTGGCAGTAAAGATCAGGTCGGCGCGATCGGGGCGCACGCTGAGTGCTGGCACAGTGTCAGTTGGAAAACTGATCATACAGTCCCCAGAGTGAGCCTTGGCTGCTAAAACAGGCAGTGAAACTTGAGGCATCGCTTACGTTAGAAGTACAGACTTTCTTGGCATTATTCTTTATAAGTCTAATTTTTATTAAGCTAAAATAGCAATTCCCTTAGAGAAATCTAGCTTAGAGAAATCTAGCGCTCTCACCAGTGCAGCGATCGCTCTAGCTAAAAGGTCATGCTGTCTGTTTTACATCGCTCTTATGCAGTTTCAGCAGCAATGGCAACCTTTTGTGATCTGGCTAAATAGTCAATCATTTTTTATTGCGATCGGTGCAGTAGGCAAGGCTTACATAAGCAGCTTTACGTTTTCAGCGATCGCCAGCAGTTACAGACTTGACCAGCAGTCACCGAAAGTACATCAGTCTTGCTACGGTAAATGCATACACTTCAGCGAAGTTCATGACGGCAGAACGATTTCAGAGTCTGCGTGAATATTGTCGAGATGATGCCGCCTTTGAAGCGTTGCAAAAATTTCTCTGCGATGATGACAATGAACAGCAGCTTGAAGCGGGTCTTACCGACCGCACGCACGCGCAGGTGATCCTAGAATTGCAGACCGAATTAGCGCAGGCAAACGCAGCCTTACAAGCCGAAATTGCTGAACGACGACAGACTGAAGCCGCCTTGCAGCAGGCGGAAGTACGCTATCGCAGTATCTTTGAGAACGCGATCGAAGGCATCTTTCAAAGCACGCCAGATGGTCACTATTTAAGCGCTAATGCTGCACTGGCAAAGCTTTATGGCTACGATTCGCCAGAAGAACTGATGGCAAGCTTGACCGATATCCAGCATCAGCTTTATGTAGATAGCGATCGACGGGCTGAATTCATTCGCCTGGTGCAGACGCACGGCACGATCGCAGAGTTTGAGTCACAAGTGTATTGCAAAGACGGGCGAAAAATCTGGGTCTCAGAGAATGCCCGCGCTGTTTATGATGCGGACGGTACGCTGCTGTACTACGAAGGGACAGGCGAAGACATTACCGAACGCAAACAGGCAGAATTTGCCTTGCAGCAGAGTGAAGCCCGCTATCGGGCAGTGGTTGAAGATCAAACGGAGATGATCGATCGCTTTTTGCCTGACGGTACCATCACCTTTGTCAATGATGCCTACTGCCGCTTTCATGGAAAAACTCGCGCCGAACTCATCGGGCAAAACTTTATCTTGCTGTCACCAGAACAGGTGCAGGGCGAAATTCGGCAGAAGCTGGCTGCAATCAGCGACGAATGTCCAGCGCTAACATCCGATCAACTGTTCATTACTGCCGATGGTGAATCGCGGTGGCATCAATGGACCGATCGCGCCATTTTTGATGCCCAGGGCACCATTGTCGAGTTTCAGGGCACCGGGCGAGATATTACTGAGCAAAAGCAAGCTGAGCAAGCGCTACGAGCAAGCGAGGCAAAGACCAGTGCGTTGCTGCATGTCATTCCAGATTTCTGGATTCGGCATCACCGTGATGGTACCAACCTCGATTGTAAGACGGATACAACGGCTGAACTGGCGCTACCACTTGACCAACTGATCGGCAGAAAATTTCAGGAGTATCTACCGCCAGAGTTAGCACAAAACCGCTTAGAGTACATTGCACAGACCCTGGCAACAGGCGACGTGCAAACGTTTGAATATCAGATCGTGATCAACGGCGAACAACGGGATCAGGAATCTCGTATGGTTGTTTGCGGCACGGATGAAGTGCTGGCGATCGAGCGCAATATTACCGATCGCAAGCGAGCTGAAGCGCAACTCCGGCAGCAAGCTGAGCGCGATCGGGTGCTGAGCGCGATCGCCCTGCGTATCCGCCAATCGCTGAACCTGGAAGAAATTCTGGAGCGCACAGTAGCGGAAGTGCGTCAGTTTTTGCAGACCGATCGCGTGCTCATCTACCGCTTTGATGCTGCCCATACAGGTGTACTGGTTGCCGATGCAGTCGCGCCTGAGTGGGATGTTCATACAGCAAGTAACCTGCATCAAGTCTGGTATCGAGACCAGAATGACACCTATGAGCGGGGCGAAACCTACGTTGTCAACGATATTGCCCAACTGGTGCTACCCGCCGATTATCTAGCAATCATGCAGCAGCTCGACATCAAAGCAAAGCTAGTGGTGCCGATCGTGCAGGGCAATCAGCTCTGGGGCATCTTAGCGGTGCATCAATGCTCTGGTGCGCGACAGTGGCAACCCTTTGAAATTGCGCTGCTAGAGCCACTGGCAACGCAGGTGGCGATCGCTATTCAGCAGGCGCAACTGTTTCGCCAGGTACAGCAGCAAGCACAGCGCGAACAGTTGCTCAACCAGATTAGCCAAACGCTGAACTCCAGCCTGGATGCTGACTATATTCTGCAAGAAATTGCCAACCTGATTGGGGAAGGGTTCCAGGTCGATCGCGTCTTGATTCTGACCATTGCAGAAGAGGCAGAGGTGCGGAATGAATGGCGGGCAAACGAACAGGTTGTCTCACAGCTTAGTCTTAAGGTGCCGCTGGCAGACTGGCCCGATCTACTGGATGCCAAATCAGACTTTTACCAACGTCGCTGTTTCCATTCGCCTGACTACAGCCAGGAACTACTCACCGACGCTCGTAAACGGCAGCTTGAACAGGCACAAACCGTCTCTGTTCTCGCCTCCCCCATTTTGATTCACGGTCAGCTTTTTGGGTCGATCGCGCTACAAACTACTACCTGCCGTCGCGTCTTTACTGAGGAAGAGATCCAATTGCTCCAGCGGATTGCAGACCAGGCGGCGATCGCCATCTCCAACGCCCAAAGCTATGAGCGGCTGGAGCACCTGGTTAAAGAACGAACGCAGGAGCTAGAGCACGAGAAACTGCTCTCAGAAGCCGCTAATCGTGCCAAGAGCGAATTTCTAGCCACCATGAGCCATGAGCTACGCACCCCTCTTAACGCCATCCTGGGCTTATCGCAACTGCTAGAGCAGCAAATTTTTGGAACGCTAAATGCGAAGCAGGCAGAATATATCAGCCACATTCACAGCAGCGGCGATCACCTACTGTTGCTCATTAACGATATTTTGGATCTGGCAAAAGTTGAATCAGGGCAAGACACCCTTAACCCGGTTTCAATCAATGTCTTAGACCTTTGTAGCTACTGCCTTACCCTCGTGCGCGAACAGGCGTACGATCGCGGCTTACAGTTAGCCAACCAGTTTGACCACGCGGTTGGCACCTGCATAGCAGACGAACGCCGACTGAAGCAAATCCTGATTAATTTGCTTTCTAATGCCATTAAATTCACGCCAACGGGGACGATTACCCTCATCGTCGAGAAGCAGCCTGAAGGGATTGCCTTCACGGTGGCTGATACTGGCATTGGCATTGCCTCAGAACAGTTGCCCCTGCTCTTTACACCGTTCTCGCAGCTAGACAGCCAGCTCAATCGCCAGTATGCAGGCACAGGTCTGGGGTTAGCGCTGTCGCGCAACCTTGCTCGGTTACACGGCGGCGATATCACAGTGACTTCGCTGGTTGGTGAAGGCAGTCGCTTTACGCTTTACCTACCCAATCCTCAAACGGCAGGATTGCCCTCTCCAGCAGTCGCTTCACCAGCGGCGAAAGAACTCTATGCCCAACTGTGGACATCACAACGCATTCTGGTAGTTGAAGATGATACCTGTAGCGCGATCGTGCTGGAGGACTACTTACAAGCGTTTGGGCATGAAGTGGAACATCTGAGCGATGGCGATCACTTTTTAGAGACGGTGCACCGCTTGCAACCTCGCTTGATTCTGCTTGATGTGCAGCTAGCGAGCGATCGCAGTGGGTTAGAGTTACTTGCCGAACTCCGCGCCCAACCCAAGCTGCAAGACATTCCGGTGATTATGGTGACGGCAATGGCAATGGCTGGCGATCGCGAAAAATTTATTACTGCCGGGGCAAACGCTTATCTCAGCAAACCGATCGCGATCCCACAGCTTGAAACATTGTTGTCGCAGTACCTGTAGCCATCCAATTGGAATCCCGACACCTGAGTGAGGAAGCAAGAGGATGAACTTGCAACGCGATCGTGCCGCCGCTTCCCTCCCGACTCCTGCCTCTTCGCGGAAGTGAGGTGTGAGGAGTATTAGCTTCTGCCTCCTGCCTCCTGCCTCCCGCCTTGTGCCTCACCCTTCATACTCGCTGTCAATTTCAATCTCTAGCGTCTCTTCATCAATGCGTACATAGAGAATATTTGGTCGGCAGCAGACCTGACAATCCTCTACATACGACTGCTGATTGCCGCCACTAACATCAACAAACGTAGTGTTTTCCTCGCCACAGTAGGCACAGTAGTATTCCGCCGTATTCTGCATTTACTTTCTTTCCCCTCACTTCTCACTCCTCTCCCCTCGCCTCTACCTCAACGCCTCAGCAGGTTGCTTGAACTGCTCCCTTGCACTCGCTAAATGCTTGAGCAACGTTGCTTGCGGTAGCGGACCTTGCAAATGACTCCAGGGAAGCACTTGTTCCGGTTGCCATTCGGTGTAGACGTAGAAATCCAGGCTGGGAAGCTTGCCCCGTAGTTCTTTGAAGGCGCGACGATAGCTGCCCAACGAATCGCCATAGTGGCGAGTCAATTCTAAGAGATCAGAAAGGCGACGATCGCCCCTGGAAAGCAGCGTTTGAATCACCGACCAGTTGTAGCTTTCGGGTCGAAAATCGATGCCTTGAGGGCGCAACTGTTTTTGGAGCCATTGCAGCCGCTTTTCAGACTGAGCATTTACGCTGAACCATTGAAAGGGCGTGTGTGCCTTGGGTACAAAAGTGCTGCAACCAAAGGTCAGACGCAATCCTGGTACAGTTTTCTTAATGTCCCGCAGCATCGCCACCGTTTGCTCGAGATCCTCTGGCTCCTCACCCGGAACGCCGACCATCCCATACAGCTTGAGATTGCTGAGTCCGCCTGCTTTGGCGTTCATCGCTGCCTGAATAATTTCGTCGTTGGTCAGCTTTTTGTTGATGATCTGACGCAGCCGATCGCTCCCACTTTCCACGGCGATCGTAATTGAGCGAGTGTCGTGTTTCGTCAGCGTGGCTGCCAGTTTGGGGGTGACGGTGTTGGTTCGCACCGAGGCAATGCTCAGCCGCACATGGTCATAATCAGAACGATTAAGGTAATCCAGCAGCGTCTCAAATTCGGGATGTTGCGTAACGGACGCGCCAAGCAAACCCAAACGATCGGTGACGGTTAGCCCCTGCGCGATCGCGGGGATCAGCGACTCCTCTACACTTGCCGTCCGAAACGGTAGCGTCAGATAACTGGCAAGGCAAAAGCGGCACATCTCCGGGCAACTCCGCACCACTTCAATCATGTAGATGTTTTCCCACGCCGCTTTCTCTGTAACGACGGTCGATGCTGACAGAGTATTACCGCGATAGGTTTGCTTCTCGATCCGTGCTGGAATGCCTGCATCTACAGGGGCGATCGACTCCAACGCACCATCGGGGCTGTGATACGTCGCTACATACAGGCTCGGCACATAAATTCCTGGCACTTGCGCTAGGTGTCGCAGTTGGGTGAGGCGATCGGCATGGCGCACCGCTTGATAGGCAGTGATGAAGTCGTGCAGCAGCAGTTCGCCATCGCCCAGCAAAATGATATCGAAGAATGCCGCAAAGGGTTCTGGATTTGCCGTCAACACTGGACCACCCCCAAACACCAGCGGATGAGTGTCCGATCGTGTTGCTGCCCGAATCGGCACCGTCAACGACTCCAATAGGCTTAGGACATTCACATAGTCCAACTCCCACGACAGCGAAAAGCCGAGCAGTTCTGGCGCTGACGGCAACGGTTCCTGAGCATCCGTAAACAAACGGCTCACCTCCACATCAGCACGCGATGCTAGTGTTGCCCACACAACTTGGTAGCCCAGGCTGGTAATACCAACGCTGTACTCATTCGGAAACGCAAAAATTGTGGGCACGGCATCAACCGTTGGAGTAGCTGGAGTGAAAAGCAGGCGTTCGGCAGCGAAAGGGGAACCAGTCATGCATCAGAGCGATAGGGAACACAGATCAGCAAGGGCATACATTTAAACCCCTTCCCTTGTTGTAGCTTTTCTTGTGCCCTTCCAGTCGGGCGGTTTCTAATCCCAGCAGTTTTTAATGGATTGAATTCACATCTTCTCTGGTCTAGAATCTCTGACCAAAGCCAAACTGAAAGCGACTATCGCCTTGATCACTCACGCCAAAGTCAGCGCGAATGATGCCAAAAGGCGAGTTCACTCGCAAACCAACGCCAAAGCCAGCCCCTGTTCCCGGTTTGCCCCGCTGCACACCTGGTTCGCCTAGCACCTCATCACTGGTGCCTAAATCGGAGGCAAAATCGGCAAAGACGACACCACCCAAAAAGCGATAGATCGGAAAGCGATATTCAGCGGATGCCAGAAAGTAACTGCGGCTGGTTGCCACATCGCCTGCACCATAGCCGCGTACCGAATTAGGACCGCCCAGCACATAGGCATTGTAGGGCGGCAGATCGCCGAACGTGGTACCACCCTGAAGATTAAAGGCAACAACTTGCGGCTGTTGAGCATCGGCACCGGGTTTGATCAGACTCACTGGAATGAACGTCGCGTAATTTGCCTGCAAGCGATTACCAAACACTTCACCGCGACCGATCGGGATAAATTGTTCTGTACTCAGGGTAACGACGGAGCCACGGCTGGGATTGACCACATTATCGCGCAAGTCTTGAAGCGCCGTGAAAGAGAGCGTTGTCAGGTCATCAATGCCCGTACCGCTGAGCGAAAGAGGATTCCCTCGACGATCTTGGGCAAAAATGTTGCCATCGCGATCGCGCAGGCTCACATTTGTATAGTTCAGCCCCACCGTTCCTTTCCAGGTTGATCCAAGTGGTCTCGTTGCGTTAACACCGCCGCCAATTTTCCGTTCTCGCACACGGCTACCGTTTGGCAGCTTGATTTCATCATCAAACACGTTAGAAAGACCCTGTCGCCGAAACACGTTCGCACCATAACCAGGCGTGTTGGGGTCTGTATCGCGGTACGGGCTATCGAAACGGGCATCAAACTGGGTATCTAAGGTGCCAGGCTGGACGTTGGCACTGAACCGTTGTCCCAAGCCAGCAAAGTTGTTGTCCTGAAAATTGATCGAGGCGAAAAGCCCCTGTTCATCGTTGTAACCACCGCTAAAATTGACGCGTCGCGCCGACCCTTCCACCACGTTGTAGATGACGGCAACCCGACGTGCATCGCCTTCAAACGAAACATTGGCACCGTCAAAAATGCCCAATTCGCTGAGCCGCCGCAAATCTGCGCGCGCAACATCATCGCGGAATACCTGCCCTGGTTGCAGTTTTATTTGTCGGCGTAAGAAACCTGGTTGTGTACGCCCCTTGATCGGTTGTCCCTTGTCATCAACAGGCTGACCCTCTTTGTTGACAAAGCGAACTTGCACATCGCCGACATAGCCCTCAGCCACTTCAACGGTGACAATGCCTTCTCGTGTGGGTTGTAGCGTCAGTACTCGCGCTAACGTGTAGCCGTTTTGGGCGTACCACTCGTTGATGCGCTTGACGCTTTCGTTGAGCAGCGTGGGTTTAACCGCTGCACCCAATTGCGCCCCAAATAACTGGTTGGCAACATCCAGCGTGAGTGCCTGTGCGCCTGATAGCCGGAGCGATCGCACCACGATCGGCTCCACCTGAAACACTACACTCAAACCTTGAGGATTGGTACGGCTGCTCACGCTGGCATTGGCAAACAGCCCAGTGCCCAAAATATCTGCGACATCTTGCTTGAGCTGGCTACCGCTAGTACCGCCACCCGGTCTCGTTTTGACGGTGTTGCGAACGACTTGCTGTAGCTCTGCTTCGACTCCTACCACCTGAACATCGGTTGCCGTCACCACCAAATCGGGCGACGCGATCGTGCCTGTGGTAGCACGTTGGCTGGGAGGTGTAGCAGTCGGTTGACTGGGAAGCGTCGTTGGCGTTGCTGTTGGCAACGGTGGCACTGTTACAGTTCCTGTTTGGCTGGCTGGAGCAGTTTCAGGCGTAGTGGCTTGTTGAGTCGGTACTACCCAGATGGGCGCATCGATCGAGGTTGGCGACGCAGGTGTTGATGGATTGACAGTTGAGGCTGGCGTGTCCGTTGCCGATGGGCTAGTCGTTGGCGATGTGGCGGTTGAGGATAAAGGCGCACCAAAGTCGATTGCTGGTTGATCAGACCCGATCGCGGGAATAGTAGTGGGTGCCGCTGTCGGTGCAGGCGCTGTCGGTGCAGGAGTAATTGGCGCAGGGGTGGGTGCTGCGAGCGGCTGATAGTCCTGGTAATACTGAGTGCTGACAGCCGTTTGAGCATCCGGTTCGGTCGATGCAGACGCTATGGCAGCGTGAACCCCTTCATACGTTGCGATCGCCGCTAGCGCACAGGCTGCTAGTGTCTGTAGGTGCATTAACGTCACGTTGCGGCTCACCGATAGAACGTTCCAAACAGGTCAGACGTGCCTAGCCGCTACGATCGCGATGCTACTGGGTAAACGGACGGGCTGACAAGTTGGCTCCTAACATTTTGCACGGTTGCCTCAGAATTGCCACGTTCTTTACAAAAGTAATGTGTTGAGTCTGGCTCACCAATGCTTCAAGCTGCCACGCTCAGATAGCGCAGCTACAGGGAGCAGGCGTTGACTGCACAGAGTGAAATTGAGCTTGAGCAAACGCAGCGCTACAAGAAAATGATGTGTAGCCGTTCATGCGTTTTAACGAAACAATGCCCTCTTTGCACTCAATGACTCGATAAAAAGCGCCATTTTCAGCAGTCAGAATATCTCCAAGCTGAATGTTCATGTCTTCAAGCGCACACTTCGCTGTAAGGTGATCGATGCTCTCAGTATTGCTCGATACACATTCTATTACGCGATCGATTTAATGAAGAGTTCAACGCTCTCCGTAAATTCGACGTGATTCTTTTTTGCACGTCTCAGCCATGCGTACGGTGCCATGCACACCAACACCTATCTGAGTCTGAGCTTGCTAATCGCCTTTTCTGGCTATGACTGCCCCTGCCCTAGTTGTATCCTTGGAGGCGACGTTGCCACTCCGCATCAATTTTGGATGCTTGCTCTACGTCTTGCTCCAATAGATCGTGCTCTGTGGTGTATGCCAGATCGTCTGTACCAATGACTGTTTCGAGGGCAAACTGTTGGGCATAGGCAATTTTGTCGCGCAGTTTAGCCTCTGCCTGATTCAACTGCATCGCTTCCTCCTGACGGGCAGCATTGCGAGTAGCAATCTTGCCATTGCGCCACTGAATCCAGAAGTAGCGCACCAGCGGCAGGGCTAGAAAGGCACTGCCATAACCCAGGAGCACCCAATAAATCGACTGCACAAATGCCACTAAGCCCCCCAGGGCAATGGCAGCAGAACCATCAGCAAGCAGTTTGCCCAGCACCAGTGCGCCAACAAGATTGACTCCGCCCAACGCTGCTGCTACCGTCAGTTGCCCAGAACTAGCCTGACTAAACCGCCAGGGAAATTCCTGGAAATAAGCAGCAACGGGTTTAGGACGGGTTTGCGCTGCCGTTGCCTGTAACTCTGGAAAGTGATAGACAATATCTCCGTCAGGGCTAACTTCCGGTTGACCGTTAAACCGAGACAGCACTGGCAGCATATATTCTTCGTATTCTCGGCTGTAGCCTTGCCCCAGATGATCGAGATAAGGTGCAAGCTGCTCAGCTACAACGGCTCCACGCTGGTTACGGATGACGGTGCCGATCGCCTGCCAGCGACGTTCTTCTAAATCAGCATTGGGGTTGCCATCGCCAAACAGGAAGGAGAAGGTTGCCTCTAAAAAGTTCATCTTCGGCTTGTCGTCGTACCGTGCGCGACTGTACTGGCGTGGGCGATCGTAATAGTTGGGCGAGAAAAACCAGAAAAAATCTGGACCCAGCCAAACATTGGGCATAAAAATTGCACCGCCGCCCGAATCCTGGCGATCGTCTCCGTCACGGCTTGAGTTTGCTGCTGTCACAATGATGACGATCGTCACCAAAATCAGCGCAATGGATGCTACCAGCACAATGCCAAAAGAAATCCGAATCAGGTAGAACAGAATTTTCCAAACCTTGCCCCACCATTCTTGCAACTGTAGCTGTAAGTATTTACGACGCAGCACTGTGCGGAAGTTTTGGGGAAATAGATAAACCACCTCGCCAGACTCTGCGACCTGAAGATGCCCACCTGCATCGGAGGCAAGCGCTAAGAGTCCTTGCTGGGCGAAGTTCACATTTAACCCTGCCTGACTGGCAACATCACCAACCGTAACGCGGTAATCGAGGCGTTCAACCGCTTGCATAATATCGGGATTCGGAGCCATTTTGGTTCTCTAGAAAGCCGTTTCTCTCTCCAGTATAGAAGCTGTGTTTTTGTGTATGGGAGGGAAAGAGGTAGCGGGAAGCGCGAGTGGTTCGTTGAGTCAAGCACCGATCGCGCCCAACGCTGTACAGTAGAATGAGCAGTCGTTACAAACCGAAACAGTGACTTCATCGTCTGTCGTCAAGCCTCAGCGTCGATCACTCCAGGCACCCCCTGCAAAAATCTTTCACTGGGTCAACATTGTCAGTCTCTTTCTCATGCTGACCAGTGGGTTGCAGATTTACAACGCTAATCCGGTTTTTGGTGGGCGTGAAGGCTTCCATTTTCCGTTTGTTGGTCTGCTTGGTGGCTGGCTGGCGGGTGGACGACACTGGCACTTTGCCGCGATGTGGTTTTTCTCGCTGAATCTGCTCTGGTATGGCGTATACGTTCTCCTGACGCAGCGCTGGAAACATCGATATGTGGGCAGCAACGACATCAAGGCATTGCAGCAGAGCAAAAGTCTGAAGCGCCGTTTTTACGCATGGCACCGGATTGCTTACACGTCGATTATCCCAATCCTGCTGCTGGCGCTCTTGAGTGGGATCGGCATGTATAAACCGGCTCAGTTTTACTGGATTGTGGACTTGTTTGGCGATTGGTTTGCGCTCAGGGTTGTGCATTTCCTGACGGTGCCAACAGTCATTGTGTTTGCGATCGTCCATTCCTGGCTGGCACTCAAAGCAGGGGGCGATCGGCTGGTTGATTCGATGTTTCTGGAGGAGTGAAGAAAAGACGGCGGTCAGCGGTCAGCTATCAGCGGTCAGCGGTCAGCAGCAATTCAAAACCCGCAACTCAAACCTTCTCCCCTGCTCCCCTACTCCCTCTGCCTCCCCTACTTCCCCTGCCTCCCCTGCCTCCCTAGCCTCCCCTGCTCCCCTGCTCCCCTACTCCCTCTGCCTCCCCTGCTTCCCCTGCTCCCCTACCCTCATGCACTCCCCCTCCGATACCCCCGATTCTCTCCCTCGCCGCAGTTTTCTCAGAATCGCTGGACTGACTGGTGCAGGCTGGATTGTCACCAGTGCGGGTCTCACGCTGGTCGAAAGTGTGGCGGGTAAGCTGTTTATGCCTGTGAACGATCGCCTCGACGCATTGCTGCTGAAGCCGCAAAAGCTCATACCAGAGTTTCCAGTGAGCGCGATCGAACCAGACGCATTGATTGAGAATACGTTTCGATTCATCCCTCGCATTGATCAGACGACGTTTCGCCTCACAGTGGATGGTGCTGTGAATAAGCCACTTAGCCTTGACCTGACGACTATTCAGCAAATGCCGTTAACCTCAATGGTGATGCGCCATGTCTGTGTTGAAGGTTGGGCGGCGATCGTGCAGTGGGGTGGGGTCAGGCTGCGAGATCTCATTCAACTCGCGCAGCCAAAGGCAGACGTGCGCTATGTCTACTTCCACTCAGCCGATGGTTACTACGAAAGCTGGGATCTAGCATCTGCGCTGCATCCTCAAACCGTGCTGGCATATCAAATGAACCGTGCGCCGCTTCCGGCTAAGAATGGTGCACCACTGCGGTTGGCATCGCCAATTAAGCTAGGCTATAAGCTGAGCAAATGGGTGACGGGTATGACGCTGGTCAGCGAACTAGCGCAGCAGAAGGGTTATTGGGAAGATCTCGGTTACGAGTGGTTTGCAGGGCTGTAAGCTGCAAGCGTTGGGATTGCATGTTCTAGGGGCTGCCATCAATTACAACTACACATGACTTGCAGCAAGGGTTCCAGCCCCTAGTCTGGTGTGTTGGGGCGGGCGCGATCAGGCTGATACCGCAGGGTTTTAGAGCCAATTGATGACGCGCCCTAGGGCTGCAAAATTAACTGCCACTCAACGGCTTTAGCATTCCACAGCGGCAGGGCTGTTTCGTCCACGACGTAAGGTCCCCAATATCGTCCAGAGCCATCCTGGGCAAAAGCAACTAGCACATCGCCTTTCTTTAGCTTGAGGGTGCGATCGGGCAACGAAACCAGCAGTCCTCTGGCACCACCCTCTTCAGGGGCAAAATCCCAGTGCGACGGAAGTTCGTAGTTGGCTTGACTGACCGCTTTTACAGTCGAAGTGTTGCCTCCAGGCAGTGCGGATTCGCTAGAGGTCTTCTTTGACAACAGCGCCACGCGAACTGGATAGCCAGTAGGATTACCAATTCTAAAAACGCCTTGGCGGGTGGCTGGCGCTCCAGCAGGCTGCTTGCCAACGGACTGAGGCACTTCTGGCTTGCTTGGCGTTACTGTAGGCAGGTTTGTGCTACTTGGGGCAGGCATTGGCTGTCCTTTCGCTGCTGGTGTTGGCGCACCGATGGGCGTTGACAGTGAGTCCAGCGTTGATGGCACGATCGCGGTAACAGTGAAGCGTTTAAACACAACCCAGGCGCTCACCAAACATAAGACTGCCGCTGCGGTCACACCAACGGCAAATTGCCATCGTGGTTTCATTTGCCTAGCTGATTTGCCCGCCATTGCCTGTCCGCCATTCATAGCCCTACCTTAGTAATAACAACTTTCGGTTCATAAGGGTGAAGAACATTCTTGAGCGATCGCGTCGAGGTTATTCCCCCCTGACGGTCACTTAACGGCTTTGCTCTGGCAACCTGGTAGAGTGTCCACTTTGAGTGAACGGTTAGATGGGTATATGAGTCGATGAGCTTGCTTGCTGACCGACCATCGACCCCTGCACTCTCCACCTATCAACTCCTGGTCTCTCTACTTAAACCTTGACAAACCACCAGGGCGAGGGCTTCTTTATGGTTCCGTCAGACTGAATCTGCACGTTGCAGCCCACTATTTCTAAGCGTTTGCAGAGAGTATGCAGGTATTTTTTCTAATCCTGTGTTCATCTCAGGTTGAATATATTCTTGAGGCAGCATCACTCGGCACGTTACGCGTTGAAGCAGCGCGTCATACTCTTCCAACATGAGCGGTGGAACAATTGTCATTTCTAGACCTTCATTAGCAAGATCGATTCCTTCGTTCAGAAAAGTGGACAATACGAGATTGTAGAGAACGTCTTCTATTGTTACTTCGCCGTTCGGAAAGTTTCCCTGGCTAATCAAAAGATTAGTATGCTTACAGTCAAGATTTCGAGCAACTGTATGAAATACTTCTAAAATTGCTGGGTAAAGCACCGCTTCTGGCTCAAGCCAGTCTGGACAAAGGAGCAGGTTGTTCTGCCTCAAATTGAATCTTTCGGAGAGAGAATCAACCAAGGAAGAACTTGCTTTGATTGCTTTAAGGGTTGCCCTGACTTGAATCACATCATCAATAACTTCTTCTTCATGTTCTAACTTAACGACACTAAATGCACCCTGAAACCCGTAGCTCTGGCACAGCTCCAGATATGCTGGAAACTCAACGCAATAGTATTTGAATGAGTTAATGTTCCAGAAGCTGATATGTGTTGGATCTTGAAAGGCTCCACGACCATCTGTAGAAGGGACGCGAATATCTACCAGGGCATTGGGTTTGCAGATTCTCCAGATTTCGTTCATGGTGTGGATACGATCGCGTAAATGCTCAATCACATCATATGCTCTAACAAGATCAATACTGTTGTCGGAAAAAGGAAACCGCTGATTTAGATCGGCAACGACATCGACCCCAGAGCCGCCAGTGACATCGACTCCAATAAACCCTTCTTGCTTATGAATGCCACAGCCTAAATCGATATACATTGGCTCACCAGAATTTAAAGGGGCTTGAATTTTAGAAAGCACGAACGCAACGAGCCGATCATAACTACAGTGTTGCACAACGTCGTGATGCAGTTGATTGGCAATTTCTAAACGTTCATCTTCATGACTTAGATAATAAGCAATTTTTTCGTTTAATTCTTCAATAGTTCGATAAGAAATTTCCTTGCTAACTGAGGTTAGCTTTTTGAGGTCTGCCTTCCGATCAGTGAGGATAAACCCTCCTGCTGCACCTACATCAATGACTCGATTAACAACAGCACGATCAAAGTGGATGCCAGTGACATTGAGATTAATTTTGGTGCTAGTGTAAAGACTACGAGTTTCTGTATAATCCTTCGTCGGGGCATGATACGTAATATTTTGCTGATGAATCACATAATTCATCGGAAGCCCTTTCAAATAACTGGGATCACCTCCAATAATGTTGATTGGGAAGACGGGATTAATACGCCGAATTACCTCTCCCCGAAAGCATAATGATAGGCAACTTACCACATATTGATAATTTGATCGTTCTCTGATTTCTTGTAGGCGATCGTCAACATCTAGCTGGAATTGAGCATAGGCCATAGCAGACGGCTCAATTTCGCGATCGAGTGCAATCAGTCGTGACCAATAGTCAGCCGCAATGCGGTGAAAGAAAGGCAGGTTGCTGTAAGAGTTAGCAACCAGATCCATACCGGGCAGAATATGTCCAACAAACGAAAGATCAAACGCATAAGACTCCGGCAGCGGCATTCTTTCAAATTCAGAGGCATGAAAGATGGAGTAAGTCCGCTCAAATCCCATGCTCCTCAAATCGATGAAGTTAGTGTATTCGATGCAGAAGTGAATGCTTCGATGCTTAACCCGTTGCCAACCTTCTAAAAGATGTTTACCAGTCTCAATTTCGTGGTCAGCAAAGCTACTCCAAATATTGTCATGGTGAATAAAGATCAGAAATGACTGAAATAGCTCAAAAGTAAAACAGTTGGACTGCTCTAAGAAAAACCGCAGCAGTGATGAATTATCGAAAATGAGAAGGTATTCGATTTCTCCAGATTGAGCGAGTTTTAATAACGCCTCTAGCGCGTCAGCAAAACTGGCGTATTCGCTGGGGTTAAAATAGATTACTCGATGATGACAACGCTCCAGAGCGCTTCGATAATTGCTGGTTATTCTTTGGTAAATTGGAGTGGGGGAACGCTCAATCAAAAAGCTGCCTGGAGCGGTTTGAGCCATAGCCATAAAGTTTGCTTCCCAGTCACTGTGCCAGTTTAATGCCGAAAGGTAATGGTGAAGTCAGAATCTGCGTCACCTGGTCTAAATTCAAAATACTCAACAAAGAGCTTGAAAAGACTAGCGCAACTTGGGCGATCGCCATATCCCTTTGGTTGCCGATCCCAGCATTCTCAATACTATTTTCAAGCCAGCCAGATACAGTTAATGATAAAACGTTCCAGTATGTATTCACCCGCTCCAATATGGGCTTGCAACTGCTAACCAGGCGATCGAGGGGAAAGAACAATGCAAAACACTCGTCTCAATAGTTTGGTGGACGTAACGGGCGATCGCCTCAGCAGTTGGCTACGTAACCCGTGGCGACGGTCATCCGTTCTCATCATTAGCCTGCTCTTTGGCAACTATTTGGGACCAACGATCGCGTTGGTCGCTGGGCAACAAGGACAGCTAGATGTGGTCATTGCCGCTACTCTCGCTGCTTTGACTGAACTGTTGAGTGCTGTTGTCTATCGCCGGAAGCCAGACGTAGCGCGATCGCTCTGGCTGGACTGCCTGAATGCGATCAAAATTGGCTTGATTTACAGCCTCTTTGTGGATGCGTTTAAGCTTGGTTCGTAGAAAGGGGGCAGAGGGCAGGAGGCAGAGGGCAGAAGGCAGGAGGCAGAGGGCAGGAGGCAGGGGAGGCAGGGGAGGCAGGGGAAGTAGGGGAAGTAGAGGAAGCTAGGGAGGCTGGGGAAGTAGAGGAAGCTAGGGAGGCTGGGGAGAAGACTTCCGAACTCAAAACTCAAAACTCTTTAGCAACACGGCGCAGAGTGCTACCCAAAACTCTCTTCACTCCTCATTCCATCCATAAGTGCTATAAATCGGACTAGACGCTCATCTTTTGCCTATGTCTTCTACTGATTTAGTCACGTCTCAAACGCTGTCTACGACGACGCAAGAAAAGTTTGCCACGCTGCGATCGCTCCTGGTAACGCATCAGTTAGATGGCTATCTTGTCACGGCGGCGGATGAACATTTGAACGAGTATCTGCCGGAAGCAAAACGGCGACGCATCTGGCTGAGCGGCTTTTCGGGATCGGCTGGCGATTTGCTGGTGGGGCAGGAAACCGCGTGGCTGTTTGTGGATTCGCGCTATTACGAGCAGGCAGATCTGGAAGTTGATCCCGCGTTGATGCAGGTGTCGAAACTGGGTCTGGAGGGACAAAAGACGCTGGATGAAACCCTGGAGGCGTTAGGACGAGAAGCAGCGAAAGCAGGGTCTACCTTTCGGCTGGGATTTGACCCGTTCACCATTACAGTCAGTCAGTTTCGCAGCTTTGAGAAGCAGTTAGAACCGTCGGGAGTGTCGCTGGTGCCGCTGGCTGGCAATCTGGTCGATCGCGTCCGCCTGCAACAGCCCTGGTTAGACGCAGAACCGCTGCCTACCTATGCCGATTCCAGGCTGTTTTACTTGCCGGATGTTCAAACAGGCGAGACGATCGCGCAAAAGCTCACGCGAGTCAGGGAAAAGCTGCAAAAAGCAAATGCAGACGTTCTGCCCATTACAAAGCTTGATCAGATCGCGTGGCTGTATAACCTGCGTGGTTGGGATGTGCCCTACAATCCCGTCTTCATCGCGTATACGATCGTGACAGCCGCCGAAGCCTACCTTTTTACTAACCTCGATCGCATCCCGCCCGACTTACACACGTTCTTGCAACCGCAGGTCAACTTGCTGCCGTATGAAGCCTATGCTGAGACGCTGAAAGCGCTGGTTGCTCAAGCTCCAAACCATCGAGTGTTGCTTGATCCGCAGCACACCACAATGGGCACGTATGAGTTGCTTACCGATCCCGCTGCCGCGATCGCCTGCAAAATTGTTGAAGGAAACAACCCGATCGAGGGCATGAAAGCGCGTAAGAACGCGATCGAAATCACGCAGATGCAACAGGCAAATCTGAAGGCAAGTCGCGCTAAAACACGCACCTTGAAATGGGTTTCCGATCAATTCAACAGTGATCAAGCGCTCACGGAAACCGATGTGGCAGCCACAGTGGAGCGGTTTTATGCCGAGGAAACTGACTTTCAAGGGTTAAGCTTTAACACGATCGCAGGCGCTGGGGCAAACAGTTCGATCGTTCACTATGGTACGCCCAACCCTCAGCGAGTGCTGCATTCTGGCGATTTTTTGCTGCTCGATTCGGGTGCACAATACGCCTCTGGCACCACAGACGATACGCGCACCTTGATTGTGGGCGATCCAACTCCAGAGCAAATCGAGTGCTACACCGAAGTTCTCAAGGCTCACATTAACTGTGCCATGCAGCGTTTTCCCAAAGGCACCACTGGGGCGCAACTGGATGGCATTACGCGATCGACCCTCTGGTTTGCAGGGCTGGATTATGGACATGGCACAGGTCACGGTGTAGGTGCGTTTCTCAACGTCCACGAAGGTCCTAATGGCATTAGCAAAAAGGTCAGCGAACCGCTGGAACCGGGCATGGTAACCAGCATTGAACCGGGTTTTTATAAACCGGGCTGGGGCGGCATTCGCCTTGAGAATCTCTATGTTGTCAAGGATCTGACTCCTACAGATGAGACACCAGCGGCAGACTCAAAGCCTGATCCCAACAAGCTCTCCTGGTATGGCTTTGAATCGCTCACCTACATTCCGTTTGATCAGCGGCTGATCGATCGCGATCGCCTCGACGATCGCCAGCGTGAATGGCTGGAGCACTACAACGCCGCGATCGTGGCGAAACTCTCTGCCACTCTTAGCCCCGAAGAAGTCGTATGGCTCAAAGATGTTTGTACGGTTTAGCGACCTTTGTGATGCCCAAGTGATTTCTCTGCACTGATTTCTCTGCACCAAGTAGTGAGACTTTGAAGCTATGACGATCGCCGCCCAGCAGCCCATCACGCTAGAGGAGTTTCTGAAGCTGCCAGAAACAAAACCTGCTAGTGAATACATCAATGGCGCAATCATCCAAAAGCCAATGCCAAAGACTCGACATTCTAGATTACAAGCGAGGTTGATCAGCACAATCAATGAAGAAGTTGAGGAAAAGCAAATTGCTTATGCGTTTCCAGAACTGCGCTGCACATTTGGGGGACGATCCATTATTCCTGACCTTGCTATTTTAACCTGGAGTAAAATCGGGCTAGATACAGGCGGCGAACTGCTCGAAGATGTTTTCATCGCGCCAGACTGGACGATTGAAATTCTTTCGCCTGAGCAGGGTTCAAACCGTGTCACGGGCAACATCCTGCACTGCCTTCAGCACGGTTGCAGTTTAGGCTGGTTGATTGATCCAGGCGATCGCTCGATTCTTGCTTTTTTGCCAAAACAAGAGCCAGTGCTGTATGAAGGGAATGATCGGCTGCCCGTTCTCAAAGCGGTGAACCTGGAACTCACCGTTGGTCAAATTTTTGGCTGGCTCAAGATGTCTCGTTAGTACGTGGAGCATTATGCGCGCTTCTCATCAGGATAAGTCGAAGCCCCTGATTCAAGTGTCAAGCTTTTAGCCGTCAGCACTTGGCTTATACCATTTCCCCAAACTGTAGCTACAGATTCAATCCTTGTCTGGCGGTCAGCAGTCAGCAGTCAGCGGTCAGCAGTCAGCGGTCAGCGGTCAGCGGTCAGTGGTCAGCGGTCAGTGGTCAGCGGTCAGTGGTCAGCGGTCAGTGGTCAGCGGTCAGCAGCAAGAACGAATCTATAGGGCGATTTTATAGAATTGGTATTACCGCAGAGCGGAAGCAAGCTACAGCAGACAGTCAGTTCAGTTTAAGGATGTTGGCTGACTGGCAATGTGGACTCACTATAATGTCGCTATTTGGTAGGAAGACCCTGTGACAGCAGTGCGACTACAACGCCATACGCCTGTTCTAGATTTTGAATAAGGTAGGATGAGCGTAAGGGTGAAGTGATGCGTTGCTCTCGATCGCACTCCCCTAGCCACTAAGAGCTGAGTGAGGAGAGCAACAGCGCGATCGGCTTACTTGCTTTGAAATAACGTTTCTTACACTCGCGGACAACTGGAAAGTACAATAATGAACACTTCCACTCATAAACAAGGCAACACACGCAAATTCCTTTGGAAACCAGCGGCTTACTTGTTACTGCCACTTTTGGGAGCAGGCACTGCTTTGCTGGGTGATCACTGGCTGTCGTCCAGTCAGGCTCCGACGCAGACGGCGATCGCGCAAACAGCTACTCCCCTAGTGCCTACTCAGCCGATCGCCCAGGCACCTAACCGTAGTAGCGCCATTCTTTCCTCTAGCGATCCCAACTTTATTGTGAATGCGGTCGATCGTGTGGGTCCTGCCGTTGTCCGCATCAACTCCTCTCGCACCGTCAAAACCCGCCGACCCGAAATTTTTAACGATCCATTCTTCCGACAGTTTTTTGGCGATGTGCCTACTGGTCCCTCGACTCGCGTTGAGCGTGGCACAGGCTCAGGGTTCATTATCAAGGCTGATGGCTTGATTTTGACCAATGCTCACGTGGTCGATGGGGCAGATACAGTGATTGTGACGCTAAAAGATCAGCGTGAATTTAAGGGTAAGGTGCTGGGTACTGACCCGCTGACTGACGTAGCCGTGATCAAAGTTGAGGCAACCAGCTTGCCAACCGTCAATTTGGGCAATTCCGATCAGCTTCGACCCGGTGAATGGGCGATCGCGATCGGCAACCCCCTCGGACTCGACAACACCGTTACAGTCGGCATCATCAGCGGTACAGGTCGCACCAGTTCGCAAATCAAAGCGCCTGACAAGCGCGTGAGCTTCATCCAAACCGATGCTGCCATTAATCCTGGTAACTCCGGTGGTCCCTTGCTCAACCAGCGCGGCGAAGTGATCGGCATGAATACTGCGATCATCGGTGGCGCTCAAGGCTTAGGGTTTGCGATTCCCATCAACACCGCGCAGCAAATTTCAAACCAACTCGTCGCCACTGGTAAAGCAAGCCATCCTTATCTTGGCATCCGTATGACGACCCTCACGCCAGAACTAAGGAAGCAGGTCAACAGCGACCCTGAAGCTGGTATCAACGTCAAAGAAGACAATGGTGTGTTGGTGTATCGCGTCATGCGTGGTTCTCCTGCTGCCCAGGCTGGACTCAAGCCCGGTGATGTGATTCAAAAAATCAACGGTCAGACAGTTAAAACGGCAGATGATGTGCAGCAAGCCGTTGAAAAAAGCTCCGTGGGCGGCAACCTTCAGGTGGAGTTGAAGCGCAACGGGCAACCACTGACACTGGCAGTACGTCCCGGCGCGTTTCCCACGCAGACGGCGCAGAGTGAGTGAGGGATGAAGGCTGAAGGCTGTAGCTTTGAGTTGCACCTTCTGCTTTCCCTCGCAACGATGACTGTTTTAGACTGAGACTATTCGTTTTTGGCAGCGCTTTTTTATGCCTGAACTGCTTGAAGTGATTGAGTTGGGAAACCCTATTTTGCGTCACAAGGCGCAACTTGTGGAGGATGTACAGTCCAATCGCATCCAAACGCTGGTTGAGAATTTGCTGGTAACGGTTAAAGAGGCGAATGGGGTTGGCATTGCCGCACCGCAAGTGGCACAGTCCGATCGCCTTTTTATCGTGGCATCGCGTCCCAATTTGCGTTATCCCGCTGCGCCAATGATGGAACCCACAGCGATGATCAACCCCCGCATCCTTGCTCACTCTGACGAAACGGTTAAAGGCTGGGAAGGTTGCCTCAGCATTCCAGGCATTCGGGGAGAGGTGCCCCGCGATCGAGCGATCGAGGTCGAATACACGGGACGCGACGGCAAGCTGCACAAGCAGGAATTAACCGATTTTGTAGCGCGTATTTTCCAGCACGAACTCGATCATTTGGATGGCATTGTGTTTCTCGATCGCATCGAAAGCACGCAAGACCTCATCACCGAACGCGAATATCAGCGCCTTTTCCCAGGCTGATGAGCGCTCTAACGAAAAAACAGGTAACGAGCGCCAATGACGAACAGAAAGATGCCGTAGAGCTTTTTCATCAGGGCGCTGCTGATAAACGGTTGATTGGCAAACAATGCGCCAAAGAGAAAGCCGACAAATAGCCCAGCAGCGATAAAAATGGCATCCCGAATGCTGAGGTTGCCTTCTTTATAGTAAACAGCCGCACCGAGGAGACCGATCGGCAAAATTTGGGCTGCGATCGACGTTCCTGTCGCATATTTCTGATCCATCCCCAGCAGCAGCACCATTGCAGGCACCATAATCGCCCCGCCGCCGATGCCAAACATCCCACCTGCAATGCCAGCCGCCAAACCAATGAGCAACAGTTGAACCGTCAATGTAGACATAGAGCTTAAGTCCGATCGGATCTGTTAACTACACACTGAGATTACTTATAGCAGTACTCAGCGGTGAGTTCAGTCTAGGAATGCACGAACTTTAGGAAAAGGCAGAGCCTAAAGCTGAACAAAAATCGGAAAACTTATCCTTCACTCAAGATATTGCAAGCATTCTGCTGGCACGAGGCGCAATTCACCGGATTGGAAGCGATCGCGCTCAATCCAGGATGCAACATACGACTCACCGCTATCAATAAAGTCTATTTGCTCGTGCTGATAGAACAATGGATCGACAAAATCGCAACTGTAAAGCTGAACCAATTCATGCCCCGGTTTGCCGTTAAATGTGAACAGGTTTTCTAGACAACCGAGGTAGCAAATGTTCGTTAATTCTGCCTGAAGTTCTTCTCGAAATTCTCGCTTCAGCGCCTCCAGACTCGTTTCACCAAACTCAATGCCACCACCCAACGCACGATAGAAAGAATCCTGTTTCACGGGATCAAAGCCCTCAGAAACAAACAGCCGCGAACGGTTTTGAATCAAACCCAGAGCGATCGCCCGAATCATTTCTTTTCCTGCCTTCTGCCTTCTGCCCTCTGCCTCACCTAATTCAAATCATTCGCATCAGAAAACGTATCCGATCGATAGCGACTATCACCTGTCGTCCAGTCATCGTTTTCGCCACCAATGATCAGGCTTTCCAGCACCACGTAATCTTTGCTGAACTGCCGTAGAGACGTGATGAGGACATCCAGGGCGATCGCGTCACTGGTGCCCAGGTCAAACCAGCAGCGTCCCCAATTGCCCTCGTATTCCACCTCGCCCATGTTGTGCATCAACGCCACCATGCTGCTATCAGCCAGATCATCGTCATATTCCATCTGGCTTACTTCTAGCCCCATATCCTGCACCTGGAGATTTTCGGCATTAAAGCCGCCCAATTTGCCCAAAAAGAACCAGGAATTGAAGACTTCCTCCACGTATTGCTTTTCCATTTCGGAGGGCACAGTGCTGAACTCAATCCAGATCCAAACGTTAAACGGGTCAAATTCTCGAAACTGCACGTTCATTTTGCTACTCCTGCGTTCCCAAGAAGATTAAAATGGCAAATTCAAGCGGTAGCCACTTTTAATTTTTAACTTCTCATTCATTCCCTGTCCTTAGCCATCATGACACGGTACAAACGGCTAATAGACTCGTCCTTTCCATGCCCCACCCTTGCCGCGCCAGTGACGGAGGGCAGAATCGAGCGTCATGAGCGTGTAGAGAAGGGCGATCGCGGGCAGTCCAAACGCCAGCAGCGGTGGGCATTGATACAGCAATAGCGTTGGTAGATACGCCACAGCAATCAGTAACCAGGTGGTAAGTCCGATGAGGGCGATCGCCCAATTTCCGGTGACAAGTCCAGCGATCGTGCTGACAGGTGGCACCACATAAACGATCGTCATCCCCACCAGCGTTCCCAACAGCAGCAACGGCGAATAGTTGAGTTGAGTAAAGGCAGTACGCGCCACCATATCCCAAATCGTTTTAAGCGATGGGTAGGGACGTAGGCTATGAGTTTCGCGGGTAAGCCCCAGCCAGATTTTGCCAGATGTAGGGTGTAGGGTGTGGGGTATAGGGTGTGGGGAGGAGTTTTGGATTCGATCTCCGCGCCTCCGCGTCTCTGCGGTTTCCTGACTTCTATCTTCTACCGCCCAACCTCTCAATCCCTTCACCGCTTGTGCCAGCGAACAATCATCAATCAACGCCTGACGCAGAATTTGCAATCCCCCAATTTGCGTCAATGCTTCGCGGCGAATGAGAATACAGCCACCAGCAGCAGCGGCAAGTTTGCGATCGGGATCATTTGCCCAGCGAAACGGGTAGAGCTTTTGAAAGAAAAAGACGAAGGCAGGAATGAGCAGTTTTTCCCAAAGACTCTTACAGCGCAACAGCACCATCAGCGACACCAGATCCAGATCATCCGCCTGCGCTTTGGCAACCAGTTCGCGCAAATTTTCGGGGTGATGCTCAATATCCGCATCGGTTAGCAGGAAGTAATCGGGTTTCGGTGTTAGCGTTTCGGCATACCGAATGCCCTGTTCCATTGCCCACAGCTTGCCCGTCCAGCCAGCAGGAAGCGGTTCCGCCGTCACCACCGTTAACGTTGAGTCCTTGTCTAAAACCTGAGCCGTTTGCCGTGCGACATCAGCGGTGCCATCGCTACTGTGGTCATCTATCAGCACAATCTGGAAATGGGGATAGGTTTGGGTGAGGAGCGATCGCAGCGTTACAGGCAGTAGATCGGCTTCATTACGAGCGGGAATAATGGCACAAATGAAAGGGAGTCGGGAGTCGGGAGTCGGGAGTCGGGATAAAGAGTTCCGAGTTAAGAGTGCTTCCCCTGCCCCCCTTTCTTCTTCTGCCTCCTGCCTTCTGCCCTCTGCCTTCTGCCCTCTGCCTCCTGCCTCCTGCCCTCTGCCGCCTTCATCCGTTAAGAACTGATCCGATCGCCAAAACTGTCCGCGCCCAAACAACAGCACGAGCCAGATTACCAAAGACAGCAGCGTGATTCCTAACCCAATTTCAGCCATTACCAATTGCCAAGACTCTTCACTAAGAGGCAAAATACAACATCTGCCAATTGTAGCGATAGGTGCCGTTGGCAGATGTTGGTGAGGTGTGTTGAGGATGGGTAAAGTATGCAAACTCAGGAACAGGGTGCAGTCGATCGCACGAAGGTAACGCAGACAGAGCTAGAGGACGCGATCGCCCGTAGTCAAAATTACCTGCTCTCGCTTCAGTATCCCGACGGCTACTGGTGGGCAGAACTGGAATCGAATGTCACGATCACGGCAGAAGTGGTGCTGCTGCACAAGCTTTGGGGTACGGATAAAACGCGTCCCCTGCACAAAGTCGAGGCGTATTTGCGATCGCAGCAGCGTGAACATGGCGGTTGGGAACTGTTCTATGGGGATGGCGGCGAACTGAGTACATCGGTTGAGGCATACATGGCACTCAGGCTGCTGGGTGTGCCTGCGAGTGATCCGGCGTTGGCAAAGGCGCGATCGTTCATCTTGAAACGGGGCGGCATCAGCAAAACGCGCATTTTCACCAAGTTTCACCTGGGTCTCATTGGTTGCTACGACTGGCGCGGGTTGCCCTCCATTCCATCCTGGGTAATGCTGCTGCCGGACGCGTTTCCAGTGAACATTTACGAACTGTCGAGCTGGGCGCGGGGCAGCACAGTGCCATTGCTGATTGTGTTCGATCGCAAACCCGTCTACATCACCGAGCCAGCGATTAATCTGGACGAACTGTATGCCGAAGGACGCAGCAACGTGCGGTTCGAGCTACCGCGCCAGGGCGACTGGACGGATTGGTTTGTGCATCTCGACAGTGCGTTCAAACTGGCGGAAAATCTCAATCTCGTCCCCTTCCGGCAAGAAGGCATCGATGCTGCTGAAAAGTGGGTGCTAGAACGGCAAGAAGCGACGGGAGACTGGGGCGGCATCATTCCCGCGATGCTCAATTCGCTGCTGGCACTCCGGGCGTTGAACTATAACGTTGCCGATCCGATCGTCGCACGGGGTCTCAAAGCCGTTGATAATTTTGCCCTGGAAACCGAGGAGCACTACTGGATTCAACCCTGCATTTCGCCTGTCTGGGATACGGCATTAGTGATGCGATCGCTCGTCGATTCGGGGCTTGCTCCCGATCATCCCGCTTTGGTGCGCGGCGGCGAATGGCTCCTGGAAAAGCAAATTCTCGACTACGGCGATTGGGCGGTCAAGAACCGCAACGGCAAGCCTGGAGCGTGGGCATTTGAGTTCGATAATCGCTTTTATCCCGATGTAGATGATTCCGCTGTCGTCGTGATGGCGCTGTGTGCCGTCCAGTTGCCCAATGAGCCATTGAAACAAGCCGCGATCGATCGTGCCGTTGACTGGATTGCCACTATGCAATGCACCCCTGGCGGTTGGGCAGCCTTTGACCTCAACAATGATCAAGATTGGCTCAACGCTATCCCCTACGGCGACCTCAAGGCAATGATTGACCCCAACACGGCGGATGTGACCGCGAGAGTGCTGGAGATGGTGGGGAAGTTGGAAAGGATAAAGGATAAAGGCTTAAGGCTAAATGAAGAGTCCGATCTTTCATCCTTTATCCTTTATCCTTCATCCTTAGACCGCGCCCTCACCTATCTCCGCGCCGAGCAGGAACCCGAAGGCTGCTGGTTTGGTCGCTGGGGTGTGAACTACATCTACGGGACGAGTGGGGTGCTGGCAGCGTTATCTCTGGTGGCACCGAAAACGCATCAGCGGGAAATCGATCGGGGTGCCAAGTGGTTGGTGAGTTGCCAAAATGCCGATGGTGGCTGGGGTGAAACGTGCTTGAGCTACAACGATCCATCGCTCAAAGGGCAGGGCACCAGCACAGCGTCACAAACTGCCTGGGCACTGACTGGTCTGATGGCAGCAGGCGACGCAACGGGAACGTATGCAATGGAGGCACTCGATCGCGGCATCCACTACCTGGTGCAAACCCAGCGACACGACGGCACATGGGATGAAGACTACTTCACGGGTACAGGCTTTCCCTGCCACTTTTACCTGAAGTATCACCTCTATCAGCAGCACTTTCCACTGACGGCGATCGGGCGCTATCGACTTATCAAGTAGCGGTTAGTGATTGCAATAACCTGATAGATAGATCCCCTATAAACGAATGCACACTCAAAAAACGCACATCCAAAGAAATCTTCAGAGTTAATAACGCGGTAAGTCGGCATGGCTGTAGCCAAAATTCAATAGCACAGTATGTTGGCGTATTGCTTAATTTCTTTTCAAGAAGTAAGTCGTCTGAAAGGATGCCAGGACGGGGACTTGAACCCCGGACACGAGGATTTTCAGTCCTCTGCTCTACCAACTGAGCTATCCCGGCGCTAATTTAGTGCTTAACCAACTTAGCAAACGTATGTAACTAAATGCAAGCAAATTGAGGAAACAGAGGCGATCGCCTAGCAAGCAGCACGCGCTCTAAAGCAGGAAATGGTGTTCATACGGCAGAATGAAACTAGGCAGTGCTGTTCTACTGCTCACTCCTTCATTTTCTAACGCATGGATTGGCAGGAAATTTCTGGCAACTGGGTCTTAGTACCACCGCGACCCACCGCGATCGTGCATTTTCTTGGTGGTGCATTTGTCGCAACAGCGCCACAGGTTACTTATCGCAGGTTTTTAGAGCAGTTAGCCGCGCGAGGATATGTGATTGTTGCCACACCGTTTGTGAACACGTTTGACCACACGGCGATCGCAAAAACTGTGATGCGATCGTTCGATCGTGCCCTGGAGACTCTACAAACGAGCGTGCTCCGTAAGCGCTACCTGCCAATCTACGGGATGGGTCACAGCATGGGCTGCAAGCTCCATTTGCTGATTGGTAGCTTGTTTCCTGTGGAACGATCGGGCAATATCCTGATCGCGTTCAACAACTTTTCGGCTCGCAATGCCGTACCGTTAGTGGAACAATTCTCACCCGTTTTTGCAGTTGAGTTTACCCCATCACCGCTGGAAACGAATGAGCTAGTTTCCCAGAGCTATCAAGTGCGCCGAAATTTACTGGTGAAATTTACGAATGACACGATTGACCAAACAGCCGCTTTAACGAGCGTCCTACAAAGCCGCTTTCCAGGCATGGTTGTCGCTCAGATGCTGCCCGGTAACCACCTCACGCCGCTTGGTCCCGATATCAAGTGGCAAGCAGGAGAGTTTTTTACACCGTTAGACGCGATCGGGCAATGGGTACGCCAGGAAGTCTATCGAGAACTCCATCAGCTAGAACGTGCCGTATTACGCTGGCTCGATCCACTTGCATCCTTCAGCTAAAGCCGTTCATAGTCCTGATGCCGTCTATCCAGGTGGTGTGGTCGTCTCATCAATGCCTTACCGAAGAACTAAGTAGCTGCGCGTAATTAAACTAAAGATGATTTTGGGAGTGGAGGGGGCGCAGCCCCCAAACCCCTTTCTTACAATTAATTAGGGCTACCTACTTATTGTGCAGAGTCGTAGCATCGTTGACTCTGGAATTGTCTAGAGGAGAACTAGCAATGGCGTTTTTCAAACCGCTATTTCAACTGGGAATGCTATTTTTACTGACGGCTCTCATGTGTTTCGTCTTACTCAACCTTTTACAGATAACGCCGCTATGTGGTGTTGGTTTCTTCTGTGTCGGTACGATGGCTGTGATTCTAACCGTCGATGCCCTCTAGCTTGTAGGCTTGTAGACAACCGAAAACAAGCAGTCATACCAACCGCAGTAAGGCTGGAATCTCATGATAAGATTCACTGAGTCTAAAGTGACAACTCCGGCAATGCTTATGGATAGTGAAGCGAACGGTGAGTGGAATGGGCTGATGGACATTGAAGCGGTGCAGAAAACGCTCAACCGTTCTAGGGCTTCAATCTACCGCTACGCCAATACCGATACAACCGCCTTGAATCCACCTTACAACCCATCCCTCCTGAATCCTGAATTGCGCTTAGACAAGGATGATGTCTTGCTTTTCCATCCAAATGAGGTTGCCCGCTTTGCTAAGGACGTACTGAAGATTAAACATGTTACCGTTGAAGTCCGCGAGGCACCACCAACGCCAACGCAGGAGCTTTTGCAGGCGATCCTGGTAGAACTTCAGAGTATCCATACGCTCTTGAAGGCGCGATCGTAGGAACGTTGCGTTTGTTTACTAGAGCTTACTGCTCAAGTGGTACTCGCTAAAATAATCGTGTTAAGTGCTGCCGAATCAAGCGTCCGGCTTCACTCACTCAAATTTGGTGCGTAGAGATTTTTATGGAACCAGGTAGTCCGTCCGCCAGTACATCTGAGCGATCGACCAATTGGACAGCAGATTTTATCGGCATCGTCATCGCTATACTGACCCTTACTGTGCCGTTAGCGGTGATTGCTTACTATTCAAGCAGCTCAGATGCTCCATCTGCTACTGGCTACGTCAAGCAGCGCGCTGAAAGCCGCTAAGGATACAGTTGGTACGGCTCAGTGGCGCACCGTTCAGTCTATTTGCTCGGCAGGGATCAGTTTAGCTAGCCATCAGTGTCTACGGGCGGCAGAATCTTTTGCGATCGCACTTGCGTGAAGGGAGCAAGATCTTGGAGAATAAGCAGAACTGCAAAGGCGTTCTGAGATCGCTATGATCTGAGTAACGGCATTTTGATCATTTGAGATTTTCTGGGCAGAACCATGACATCATTCGCAACCACCTCTGCTAAAGCTGAAATGAGTGAACTGCGGCGGCTGAGAACCCTACTGCCGCCGGAACTTCAGAGTTGGGTATCGGTTGAGGGCACGACGGCAGTTAATCCACCCCTAGTCACTTGCGAAGAAATTGGCAAGGATGAAGTTGAAATTCAAATTGACATGGTGAAGTGGGAGCAGTTAGCAACCGATCAGCGTAATCTTCTCTTCTGGCATGAAGTCGCCCGCATCCAAAACGATACGATTCCTAAAGATGGCTGGGAAATGGCAGCCTTAGCGATCGGCTTAGGTGGGGCAGTCGGTGAACTGTGGGTGCAGGATGGTCTGCTCTTGCTGCTGGCGCTAGGCTTGTGCGGAGTCTCGGGCTGGAGGCTCTGGCAGAAGAATAATACCGAGAAAACGATGAAAGAGGTACTGGATGCGGATGAAAAGGCGATCGCGCTTGCCACTCGCTTTGGATACACGCTCCCCAATGCTTATAAAAGTCTCGGTAGCGCTTTGAAGGTGTTGATCGAGCAGTCGAACAAAAAGCGGCTGCGATCGAAGTACGAAGCTCGACTAGATGCGCTGAAAAAAAGCGCTGCTAAGGCAAAAGCCAAAATGAAGGGCACAGAGAGCGAGGCTTACTAGATTAACTCAACTTTGCGGTTGCTAGCGTGGTGAGCATCACAACGATCATGTGTGTAAGCAACTCGTTCACTCGTCCATTCGCAGTCGAATCTAGATACTTCTAATACGTTCTTAGTACGAGCATGAGCTTTCTGAAAACGCAAGGTTTTCCACAGAAAACTCTTCTTTTACATGGGTTTTCCACAGACTTTCGCTAGTTTTCCACAGGCAGCAGGGTTAGGAACGGCACTGCGATCGGGCAGTTATTCCCACTCGATCGTGCCAGGGGGCTTAGAGGTGATATCGTACACCACGCGATTAACGCCCCGCACTTCATTCACGATACGGTTTGAGATAATTTCCAGCAAATCGTAAGAGACGCGAGACCAATCTGCGGTCATGCCATCTTCGCTGGAAACAAAGCGCAGCACAATCGGGTAAGCATAGGTGCGTTGGTCGCCCATAACACCCACACTACGGACTGGTAGCAGGACGGCAAACGCTTGCCAAAGTTCGTTATACAGCCCAGCCCGGTTAATTTCTTGGCGCACAATCAGATCGGCATCCCGCAAAATGTCCAGGCGGTCTTCAGTGACTTCGCCCAAGATCCGAATGGCTAAACCGGGACCCGGAAATGGTTGCCGCAGCACAATTTCTTCGGGCAAGCCGATCGAGCGACCCACTTTACGGACTTCATCTTTAAACAACTTGCGAAGCGGCTCAATGAGTTTGAACTGTAGGTCTTTCGGTAGACCGCCCACATTATGGTGGCTTTTGATCTTAACTGCTACTCGTTCACCCGTTTGGGGATCAACGTTGGTATCAGCCGATTCGATCACATCTGGATACAGAGTGCCTTGAGCAAGATAGTCGAATGGTCCCAATCGTCGTGACTCTTCCTCAAAGACACGAATAAATTCATGCCCAATGCGCTTGCGTTTGACTTCAGGATCGGTAACGCCCTGCACCTGTGCCAGAAAACGCTCCCGCGCATTGACATAGGCAACTGGAATGTGAAATTGATCCCGGAATAATTTGACCAGACGCTCTGGCTCTAGCTTTCGCATAAAGCCCTGGTCAATAAACATACAGGTCAACTGGTCGCCGATCGCCCGATACAGCAAAAACGCCAGTGTTGACGAATCGACCCCACCCGAAAGGGCAAGCAGCACTCGCTTATCGCCAACTCTTGCACGAATTTCGCGGATTGCCTCTTCAACAAACGCATCCGTTGTCCAGGTTGGTTCACAGTGGCAGATATGGTAAACAAAGTTGCGAATGAGCGCCAGCCCGCCGATGGAATGCACAACCTCTGGATGAAATTGCACCCCGTACAGCTTGCGATCGTGATGGGCGATCGCCGCACAGGCTGTGTTTGCCGTATGTGCCAGCAGTTCAAACCCGTCTGGCAAGCGCGTTACCGAGTCACCATGACTCATCCACATCGTTGTGCCATCTTCCACATTGGTCAACAGATCGGTGGGGTCGTCGATCGATAACGATGCTTTACCATATTCTGCAAGCTCTGAGCGCTCCACTCCGCCCCCAAGTTGCTGCACCATCAGTTGCATCCCGTAGCACACGCCCAAGATCGGTACGCCTAAGCTCCAGATCGCTTGGTCACACTGAGGCGCACCCGTGTCATACACTGAGTTGGGACCACCAGAAAGAATGATGCCCTTCGGATTGAGCTGTCGCAGTTGCGCTACCGTTGTCCGATAGGAAAGCACTTCAGAATAAACCTGCGTCTCCCGAATCCGACGAGCAATCAACTCGGAATACTGAGAACCAAAATCTAAAATGACGATCATCTGGCGATCGAGTCGATTTTGATCGATCGATTCAGCCTCAAGCTGTTGTTCTGTCTGTAGAGTCACCGAGTTATCCTAAGATTTGCTACAAAGGTGGACTATGGGTAACTGTAATGTTCTCTCTGGCAGAGGCTTCTCAATCACAGTGAATTTTTAAGGCGTGAATCTTAAACGCGATGCGTAATTTTTCGTATTGTAACTAGACTAACAAAACTTGCTCTAGTAAAACGATACCCGCCGGACTCTTCGTTAAAATTTGTCGGCTGCGATCGAACAAAACGGTGCCAACGTTCACCGTTCGCTCACTGTGCGTCTGAATGTAGGTTTGAGCACGCGTATCAATTGTTTGCGCGATCGTGCCATACACCTGCTCTACCCAGTGTTGCCCCGTCGTTGCATCTAGATGTTTCAAGTACTGTAAGCCATCTTCTGCGGTGGCACAGCTAAAAAGCGCTTGCAGGTCTTGAGTGGGTAAGCCCGCGATCGCGCAATGAGCCGTGAGCGTTTCCAGGCGACCATCCGCTACGTAATGGTGTGTGTGAAAAATACCGCTGGCGAGCTTCATCAGCTTGCCGTGATAGCCAAATAGTAAGACAGACTGAACTCCTTGCAGCCCTGCTTCTACAAGCAACGGACCTAGCCAGTTTGCCGTTTTCACCAAGCGTGCTGGCTCAACTCCCAACTGTCGCACCAGATCCAGCCCATTCTCGCCAATGCAAAACACCAGACAGTCGAACCAAGCAGCTTTTTGCCGCAAAGCCTCACGAAACGCCTCCAGTTGTCCTGGTGCGCTCAGCGGTTGCGAAATGCCCGTTGTACCTAGTAGCGACAGTCCTTCCACCACACCAAACGCCTCATTGGACGTTCGCTTAGCAAGGGCACGTCCTTCTGGCAAAATCAACGTGACTTGAATCGTTTCATCCGGCTCTAACCAACGATTCAAGTTCTCCAACAGCAACCGTTTCGCATAGGCATAAATTGCCGCTTGCCCATCTGCCTGCCGTCCTAGACCTTCACCACCTTGCAGGGCGATCGCCTCCACCTGATTCGCATCACCCCACTCAACCATTGCCCAAAGTGGTGTGTGACGGGTCAAATCCAGGTTATTGCCAGGGTCACTGCGGGTGACTGCCAGCGCCGCACCCGTCTTTAAACCCGCAACTTGCTCGATGGGAATGTCTACCGTTTCGGCTGGCTCCAGCAAGTCTACCGCTATGGTGGCGATCGGCTGCGGTTGACGTAACCAACGCAGGGCAGCGATCGCAGCGGCACAAGCAAAAACAGGCAGCGTATAGCCAGCACGAGGCGGAAGAACCATCATCAAGCGGGATAACGGACAGCAGGAGAGCGTTGAGTCGCTGAGGGCGTTTCGCAGAAAAGGCTCTACGTCAGAGAGCGTTGAGAGCCAGATTTTGAGCAGCGATCAGGCGACAAGCGCTTTGGGAATAGTAGAGAAGAGAGTTGCTTATTAGCATCGGGAATCGTTAGTGCATAGTCAGTAGTTAAGCATCAGCGTTGACTGCTTGATTGTCTGTTTTTATAAGCTACGTCTACCCATGATTTAAATCACTCTTAAGTTCAACAACGCGCACTGAAGCTGAGTGATCCGTGACAGTGCTTTGACTGATAAGAGACATACGCGTGAGTGATCAGCGGCAGCTTTGAAAGCAAGAGCTTCAATCACTATATAAGTAGCAAACGTGTATCTTTCTTTACTACTTGTACAGCTATCTCGCGTTGCCATGATCGGCAGTTTGGCAAGGCTTGAAGACCACGATCGCAGCGATCGATTCAAGGATGATACCTTCTATGACACTCGTTTATGCTGACGCTCCAAAAACCCTTAGCGTAATACTTGACCTCTCACCAGCGACAAAACCCCACACCATTGTCCTCCAGCCGAGCGCAGCGCTCAACCGAGCCAACAGTCTTGAATTTCAGTTGGCGTTAGAAAAGGCACTGGAGCAAGTCACTGAAGCGGTTATCGTCGATTTGATTTGGGTCAACTCAACTGATACCTACGGTATTGCTGCCTTGATCGCAGGTATACAGCGTGCCGCAGCACTGGGTAAGTTCCTGTCTTTTCAGTCGATGGCGGCGAACAGTCAGCTTGCTTTGGAACTGGCATGGGCACATCAACAGGAAAGTATTTCTGGTGCTTGGACTCACACCTTTAGCAGTGAGCTGGAATCATTTTTAGACGGCTCCACACCTGGAGAGACTGCCTGACAGTCCCCTGCTGTCTACTCCAACAGCCAGCCAAAGACTGTACCGACCGTTAACTGTAATTCGGCTGCAAACTCTGGAACAGGTAAAGTGTCGCCTGGTTCGTCAAACAGTGCCACATGATTAGGAGGCGTGTAGACCAAGATCGACTGTTCCTTTGGGTCAATAAGCCAGCCTACCTGCGTACCATGCTTGAGACAGTGCAAAATATTACGCGTGACTTTCGTTTGCCGTTGGTCGGGGGAGAGAATCTCGATCGTCCAATCGGGAGCAAGCAGGAAAACATTTGCCACCGCACCATCGGCATCGCGCGGAATACGTTGCCAAACAAAGACGGTGACATCGGGTACGATCGATCGCCTACCAAACGTGCAGCGTAATTCTAGAAGTGCCCTGGCAATTTTTTGAGGCTTCGTTATGGCATTGATCGTCGTGACTAACTCCCCTTGAATTGTGCTGTGTTCTCCACCCGGCATTGGCTTCTGAATGATTTGCCCATCGATATATTCGCTGGCGGGCTTGGTTTCTGGCAGTTGCAGAAATGCCTCTAGCGTCAGGGTCTTCGCGGATATCTGTACCATTGTGGCGGCTCCAACCTTTTAGAGTGCTTCATTGCTATGCTAGTCTTCTGTGCTTCACGCCATCACATCCCTTAAAAAATCCGTTGGGATCTACGCGATCGCGCCTGAGAGTTTCTACACTGGAGGCGGGGCGATTGATTCTCAGCCCCTACTGGAGTGCTTGCTGGAGTGCTTGATCGCAGAAGCGATTCAGCATGTGATTGCCTAAAATAGTCATATCCGACTGATCGATCGGCAGGTGAACGTCTCAACCTGCACTGCTAACCTCGTATACCGCTGTAAGGAAAGAACGTTATGGGATTATTTGACCGTGTTAGCCGGGTAGTGAGAGCCAATCTGAACGATGTGGTCAGCAAGGCAGAAGACCCCGAAAAGATTCTTGAGCAGACTGTGATTGACATGCAGGAAGACCTGGTGCAGTTGCGGCAAGCTGTTGCCAGCGCGATCGCCACTCAAAAGCGTTCCCAGCAGCAGTATAACCAGGCTCAAACCGAGGCAAACAACTGGCAGCAGCGGGCACAGCTTGCCCTCCAGAAAGGTGATGAAAACCTGGCACGAGAGGCATTGGTTCGCAAGAAAACCAATAGCGAAACAGCAGCGACGCTGAAAACCCAGCTTGATCAGCAAGGCACAATGGTTGACACGCTCAAGCGCAACCTGATTGCTCTGGAAGGCAAAATCTCGGAAGCAAAGACTAAGAAAGACATGCTTAAAGCACGGGCAAGTGCTGCGAAAGCCAATGAACAACTGCAAAACACGGTTGGTCGTTTGGGTACTGGCAGTGCGATGGGGGCCTTCGAGCGCATGGAGGACAAAGTGCTTCAGATGGAAGCACGATCGCAAGCCTCCGCAGAATTGGCAGGTGCCGATCTGGAAAGTCAATTTGCCCTGCTGGAGTCAGGCAGCGGCGTTGATGATGAACTGGCAGCAATGAAGGCACAGTTGCTAGGACCAGCAACCCCTCAAAATCAGGCTCAGCTTCCTGGTGCAGCGACAACAGAGCCAACATCTGCTAAAGCCCCATCTACAGCGGCAGCCGATCCTGCCGTTGATGCCGAACTTGAAGACCTGAAGACAAAGCTGGATCAACTGTAAGGGAAAGGTTAAGAAAAGTCTCAAAGATGAAGGCTAAAGGCTAAGAAGCTCTTTTAGCCTTCCTTAAGATTTCAGACTTTCCTACTGCCTCTCTTTGCCTTGGCACCGCAGACTACGTCAGAATGTTGAGGCTTTGTTTACTGTGACATGGTTGTAAAAACGGGTATGAGTAGCGTCATTACAATTTCAGAGACTGATTTTGAAGCAGAGGTACTGCAATCAACTCAACCCGTGTTGGTGTATTTTTGGGCAACTTGGTGTGGTCCCTGTCGATTGATGACATCGGTTGTGAATGGATTGGCAACCAGTTACGGCGATCGCTTGAAAATCATCAAGATGGAAGTCGATCCGAACCCCACCGTTGTGGCGACCTATAAAGTCGAGGGTGTGCCAGCCTTCCGATTGTTTAAGTCTGGAGAAGTACTGGAAGCAGCCGAAGGAGCCATTAGCAAGCAAAAGTTGGAGGGCTTTCTGAGTCCTCATTTAGCGTAGAAGCATCGTTACCAAACGGACAAGTCGTTTCTACAGACAGGCAGAGCTGATTAGGCTAACTCCAACAGTTTGTGGTCAGTCCAAAGCGGTAAACTGAGGCTTACAGTTTTGTCATTTTCACGCTCAGCCTACTGCTGATGGCTGATGTCTTACCGCCATGCAATTCGCCAACCGCCTAAAACCGCTCCAGTCCAACGTTTTTGCTGACATGGATCAGGCAAAAGCTAGAGCCAGAGCAGCGGGAAAAACACTCATTGACCTCTCGTTGGGATCATCCGACTTGCCTGCGCAACCGCATGTGCTGGAGGCGATCGCACAATCTCTCCCTGATCCCACGACGCACGGCTATTTGCTGTTCCACGGTACTCAGGCATTTCGGCAAGCCGCTGCAACCTGGTACACCCAAAAGTTTGGGATCGCCGTTGATCCAGAAACGGAGGTTCTCCCGCTCATTGGCTCTCAGGAAGGCACGGCTCATTTACCATTGGCAATCTTAAATCCAGGCGACTTTGCGTTGCTGCAAGATCCTGGCTATCCATCTCATGCGGGAGGCGTTTACCTGGCAAGTGGGCAAATTTACCTGATGCCATTGCAGGCTGAGCATGACTTTCTGCCTGTGTTTGAGGATATTCCAACCCACGTATTGGCACAGTCGCGCCTGATGGTGTTGAGCTATCCTCACAATCCCACTACCGCGATCGCACCCCTGTCATTCTTTCACGCAGCCGTCGCTTTCTGCCAGCAGCATAACCTGGTGCTGGTGCATGATTTTCCATACCCGGATTTTGTGTTTGATGGCATTCAGCCACCGTCTGTCTTGCAAGCCGATCCAGACAAAACGGTGTCGATCGAGTTTTTTACGATGTCCAAGTCCTACAACATGGGCGGGTTTCGTGTGGGGTACGCGATCGGTAATGCGGATCTGATTCGTGCTTTGCGCCAGGTTAAAGCAGCGGTTGACTTCAATCAGTATCGAGGCATTTTGAACGGTGCGATCGCGGCTCTCACAGGAGACCAGGCAAGCGTTAGTGCAGGCGTAGATATTTTTCGTCAACGTCGTGATGCGTTTGTTGCAGCGCTGCATGACATTGGTTGGCAGGTGCCTTTACCCTCTGCCACGATGTACGTCTGGGCAAAACTGCCAGAATCCTGGGCAAACCGCTCCATCCAGTTTTGTACGCAGCTAGCAGAAGCGACGGGTGTAGCAGTTTCACCCGGTGCGGGCTTTGGCAAATCCGGTGAGGGCTATGTCCGCTTTGCCCTCGTTCATGAACCTGCAATCTTGCAAACGGCTGTGGCGAGAATGGCAACGTTTCTGCATTCTTACTGAGTGGTTCAGCCTGCACACGTAGAGGCTTGGCGAAATTACTGGTTCATGACATCGCTGGTTCATGACATCGCTCATACCCAGTCTTCATCTAATCTTGATTGAATCATACCGTGACTTTACTGAGTCAAGGGATTCAGGGTTTACACTGGAGATAAGAAAACAATTCGGGCAGCCCGTGAGCCTACCGAGAAATGAGAAGCAGGCAATCTGACCTGATGGTAGAGATGGTTTTGTAGAAGCGTTTTCTCAACCTATCATGAGAGGCAAAGGGGAGCAGTTCTGCTCTCCTTTTTTTTGAGCTTTCAGCGATCGCGTAATGCCCAATTTGCTTTCATTTTCAGTCTAAGAGGACGTTTTAAAAGTCCAGATGCTTGTAGCATTGGCGACTGAAGTCGCGGCTACAGAGGCAAAACCTGCCGTTGCAGGTGATAAAACCCTTACTCTGCGGTAGTCCGCGCAGGCGGACTTTGTTTACGTAGTCGCGGTTTTAACCGCCAGACACTTTTCAAACAACCTCTAAAGTCAGCCACTATTAGCTATCCGCTAGAGCTGACCGTTTCATTAATTGTTGATCAATGAACCAAGGCTTCTTGTTAAACAAAGACATAGTTGAAACTGATGCTAACTCGATCGTCATCGCTTAGATTTGGCTCAACTCCATGCTTTAGCCAACTTGGAAAGATCAGGAGCATCCCTTCTGTTGCGGCATGGGCGATCGCATCGGCAGTATAAGCTGTAAAATTCGACACCAGCGGTTTATAAAACGTCTTTGCGCTGCGAGGATCGTAGAACATTAATTGACCGGAATCCTTTGGTGCTTTTACATAATAAACACCGCTCAAAAGGCAGTTGGCGTGATCGTGAATCTTATTGCTGGCATATTTGGGATTCACATTTGCCCAACAATTAGCTGCTTTGATTTGAATGTCGCCGTAGCCTATCGTTTGAGTAACCTCTAAAATAGCTGCATCAATTAACACCTTCAGCGGCTGAATTGCATCGAATTCAAAGAGATTACTCTTACTGTGCCAACCCAATACATTCGATGCTGAAGCACCTTGATCCTGTTGTTTGAGCCTATAGATTGTCTCTAAAAGTTGCTGATTGATGGCTGCATAATCTGTGATGCCAAACGTAAATAATGCAGTCGGAAACAGGTGATGAAGATTTGCTGTCCATCGGTCTTCGTTCATGAATGCACCTGTGTTCGTCTGTTGCCTTATACCATTTCACTAAACTGTGGCTACACAGGCAAGCTTCGGCTGGCGGTCAGCGGTCAGCAGCAAGAACAAATCTGTAGGGCGATTTTGTAGAATTAGTATTACCTGGGCAACCGAAAAATTGGGCTAGGTAATACCTCTCTGGAGGAACGGTACAGGCAGTGTCCCTCCAGAGAGGATTTGAATTTAGCTATACGCTGACGGGTGAGGGCTGACGGCTAAACAGCTTCAAGATGCGCTCTGCCATTTGGGGTGGCGTTAAGCCTAAATCGGCTTTGGACTCATCGGGAGTGGCGTGGTCAACCAGTTGATCGGGCACCCCAATACGGGTGAGCGGTACAGCAATGTCGGCATCCAGAAGGGCTTCCGCGATCGCAGACCCAAAGCCACCGGGTAAACAGCCCTCTTCCAGCGTCACGACCCGACCGATCTTTTGCGCCAGGGGCAGAATGAGTTCGGTATCCAGTGGTTTGGCGAAGCGGGCGTTGATGACGGTTGCCTGAATGCCGTGTTCGCTGAGAATTTCTGCCACCTGCATGGAGGGATACACCATTGAGCCATAGCCCAGCAGCAGCACATCATCGCCATGACGGAGAATTTCACCTTTACCGATCGGTAGAGGTTCCCAGCCTTCTTCCATTAAGGGTGCGCCGTAGCCGTTGCCGCGTGGATAGCGGAGGGCGATCGGTCCCGTATGCTGAATGCCCGTCACAATCATGCGCTGGAGTTCGGCTTCGTCTTTAGGAGCCATCAGCACCATATTGGGGATGCAACGCAGGTAAGCGATATCGTACATGCCCTGGTGGGTGGGACCATCCGAGCCGACAATGCCCGCGCGATCGATACAAAAGAAGACGGGTAGGTTTTGGATACAGACATCGTGAATGATCTGATCGAACGCTCGCTGTAAAAACGTAGAATAAATCGTAGCAACGGGGCGCATCCCTTCGCACGCGAGACCCGCTGCCAGCGTTACAGCATGTTGTTCGGCAATGCCAACGTCGATGTATTGATCGGGCAGCTTCTTCTGCAAAATGTCTAGCCCGGTGCCCGTTGCCATTGCGGCAGTGATGCCAATGACTCTGGGGTCGTTCTCGGCAATTTTCGTTAGCGTATCGCCAAACACCTTAGAGTAGCTGGGTGGCTTGGGCTTGCTAGAAGGCGCAGCTTTCCCAGTTGCCAGATTGAAAGGCGATTGAGCATGGTAGCCAACCTGATCTTTCTCGGCAATTTCGTAGCCCTTGCCTTTGGTCGTAGCAACGTGGACAAGCACGGGACCCGGATGCTTATGTGCCTGCTGAAAGGTGGTAATCAACTCTTGCAGGTTGTGACCGTCGATCGGTCCTACATAGGTAAAGCCCAACTCCTCGAAAACAGCTCCCACTTTGGGCACTGCCAAGCGCTTCATGCCTTCCTTCACACGACCGATTTCGGGCGCAAGAGATTCGCCCACAAAGGGCAGGTGCTTGAACTGCTCTTCCAGGTTTTCGGAAATAAACTGCACAGGTGCGCTCAGCCGCATTTTGTTGAGGTAGCGGGGAATAGCACCCACGTTGGGTGAGATCGACATCTCGTTATCGTTCAGTACGACCAACAGGTTAGTCTTGGGTAAATGACCTGCGTGGTTAATCGCTTCTAGTGCCATGCCGCCCGTCAAGGCACCGTCGCCAATGACAGCGACAACTTTGTAGTTTTCACCCTGCATGTCACGAGCCAGAGCCATCCCCAGTGCTGAAGAGATGCTGGTGGAGGCATGACCCGCGCCAAAGTGATCAAATTTGCTTTCGCAACGTTTCAGGTAGCCAGCAATGCCGCCCTTTTGCCGCAGAGTGTGGAAGCGTGCGTAGCGCCCAGTGATGAGCTTGTGGGGGTATGCCTGATGCCCGACATCCCAGGTAACTTTATCGCGATCGAGATCCAGGGTTTGATACAGTGCCAGCGTTAGTTCTACAACGCCTAAGCCAGGTCCTAAATGCCCACCGCTGGCAGCAACTGTTTGCAGGTGCTTTTCACGAATCTGACGAGCAATTTGCTGGAGCTGATAGACCGACAGACCGTGCAACTGGTTGGGGTGAGTTAGTTCACTCAGATGCATACCGGGGTATCCTTTGGACTGCTAAACGGATTTGTATACCCTTATCACTGTAGTAGATTCCGGTTGGTGAAGTTGATGACAGAATTGTAATGTTTGCAGCAGGTGCTACCGTTTGGGGGTTTACATCGATCGCAGAAAGCTTGCTATTATGCAAACGATAACCCTCCAAGCTTCTAAAACTGTGAAAGCTCAAATCTGTCAACCAAAGTCTCAGCCTAGCGTCACGTTGGTTAGCGGTCTTGCCAGCATCAGTGTTGTTGCAGGGCTGTTTGCAGTGGTGTTGCCTGTTCCTTCGGCGATCGCTGCCAACGATTACGAGCGCTGCACAGCAGACTTGTTAGACGCAAAAATTTCCTCCGAAGAAGCGGCATCAGCTTGTTCTAGAGCCTTTTTTCCACGCGACCTCTCGTCATGCGTAAGCCAACTGAGTGGCAGCACCTTTGCCGCCGCTGATGCGTTAACTGCCTGCCGCCAGGTGCGTCGCCCCACAGATCTGGCAACCTGCGTGGTTGATATTCGCCGCGAAATCAGCGACAGTACTGCCGCTAATGTGCTCGACAGTTGCCGTCGCAGCTTATTGCCGACGCGCTATTCTGACTGCGTTGTCGGGCTAAACAGAGCAGCCAAGGTTCCGTCTACCAAAGCGCTGGACTCGTGTATTGATGCCAGCTATTTCCCACGTGAGGTTGACCCAACGTTCCTACCGTTCACGCCTTCGGGTGGTGTCAGCATTACCCCTCAGACAGCAGAACCAACGCCATCGATGAGCCCGATCGCACCAACCACCTCACCGAGTTCGGCACCGTCTGCACCTGCACCTGCTCCTGCCACTCAGACTCAGCCGATACCCCAACGCAATTAATCGACGCTGAAATCTGGCTCAAGTCGACAGTACGTCGAATGCAGCCTGCTTCAGGCTAATGTTCATAAAATTACGTGATGTGCAACTAATTCGCCCTCATCCCAACCCTTCTCCCCAAGGAGAAGGGCTTTCAGAATTTTCTGGTTCCCTCTCCCATCGGGAGAGGGCTAGGGTGAGGGCAGTCTTTGCAAGTAGTCGAGGAAAGTCGCACATCGGGTAAAATTAGTCGTCAAAATCAACCCATAAACTAGCAGTGGCTGATTGATCTGTTGGTTTATGGGTTATTGACAGTGAATAAATTTACTCGTTCATGTTCTTGTAAGTGGCGACAGCAGATGGCGAAATGCGGTTGAGGTAGCGGAAGATCCAATATTTGAAAATAGTATCCAAAATAACAGGGAAGGTGGCAATAAACAGAAAGATGAAATCACGGTTGGCGGGTAAGCCCCAATGTTTAGACAACCCTTCTAAGAGAACCTCCCAGCCGTGAGGAGAGTGAAAACCAACAAAGGTATCGGTTAGTAGAATAATGACAAATGCTTTCGCGCTATCACTTAAGCCGTAAACGGTGTCATCAATAAAAGATTTGAGTATTGCCACTTCACGGCGACTGACCATGAGGACGATCGCAAAGGCAGCGACTGAGAACAAGTCGGCAAAAATGTTTTTGATGGCACCAGAACTCTCATCACTGTAGTCAAGCTGGATTTCTTCCGCTCTCTCTTTCAGTTTGCTTTCAATAAGTTCTTCTTGTTCGGCTTTGGTCAACGGTTTATTTGTTTCGTTGGTGGTTTGCCCTTCTCCAACAGCGGTCTCGCCCCCTCCATGATCGCTGCCCCCGTGGTCGCCACCTGCTTCACTGGTCAGACTGGGCACGTTGCCTAGCAAAAAGTCAAACTCCAGTCGTTCTTTGAAGGTTTGTAGTTCTTTGAGCGCTTCTTCTTGAAGTTCAAAATTGAGAAAGGGTTCAACTGATGTAGGCGATCGAAAGGAGTCTACAATCGGTCCAACAATCAGCGTCTTCGAGATTTGCGCTGTGAGTAACGGCACTGTAATGAGAATCAGCATCAGGCGAATTGCCATCCGCGTTTTTGCTTTAGTGCTCCGAAAGTTTTGCACAACTTGCTGTTCGGAGTTGGGGTCTAGATCTCGCTTGATGCGGCTGATAGTGCTGGCGATCGTCCGAGGTAACACACCGGGTTTATCAAAAATGCCTGCTTCATCATCAAATGTGGGTTCTGATTGATAGAGTTGATCCACTGTTTGTCCGTTACTCAGGCGTTGACTGCCAGTGTTTCCCTTTGGGCGCACGGTTAGCTGAGTTTTGCCGCTTTGAGTTAATTGAGCTTGATTGGTTTGGTCGATCGGTACAAGCGACAGCGATTCGGACGGTTGCTCTTGATACCGTCCGAGTACTTCGTCAATGAATTTAAGCTTTTCTAAAATAATTGCCGATCGCTCTTTATTGGCTAACGATGCTGGTCCTTTGAGCGCGTCTGCAGACGCATCCGTAGTGTTAAAAATGAACCGACTAGCCTTGAATTCTGATAATCGCAGCGCGGCAATCTTGAGGCATTTTCTTAGCTCTTCCTGAAATACTGCATTCGAGTTTGCGCCGTATTTATCAGTGCTAATTAAAATTGGGTTGCCATCAAAATGTTCATCTTCGATCGACTTAATCATCAAGGCAGCGGCATACGCCTGATCAAGTGCCCGTTCCGGTGTTTGCTCATACCACTGCCTTACAGCAGAGAGCGACTGCTTCAGTCTGGTCCAGATTGTTGTTTGCATGACGCGAATAGGTGCAGAATGATGCGGGGTCTTATGTACTGACCATCAAGATTTGGTAGCCTGGAGCGATAGGCAAGGCTTAATCGCAAAGCGTTCACGTTAAACGCGCTTAGCCATAGTAACAAATCAACCGAGAGCAATCAGTGAGTAGCGAGCCGATTTGGGTCATAGGGGCTACACGCAGCGGCAAAACGGCTTTTTTGGTCAACCAGTTTAGTGCTTGGGTGCGGTCTGGGGTGAAAGGACTGGGAGACGTTACTAGAAATGTTGGCAGAGGGCTAGAGATCACGCGCTCTGTACCTGCTGCGCCTACCAATGTTTTTGCGTCTCCTGCTTTGTTGCCAGCGTCTCTCATCCCTTCTGCTGGCGAGGGTGCACCCGGAGTGCTGGTCTTAGCGGCGATCGGCGACAACCGGATCGACCTGCTCGATCGCCTGACGGCTGCAACCCAGAGCAAGGTGTCTTTACACTCCACAACTCCACTGGGCTTTTTTCAGGAGGAAGTCATGCTGTTCTGGTCGCTGCTGATTCAACAGCTCGACCTGAAAGCGCAATTTCCGGTACGGCTGGCACCCGAAAACGAGCAAGAACTGGCAGCCCAACTTTGGCGAGCAGACCTCGATCGCGCGATCGGACAGCAGGCAACCATCACTGAAGGACGGTTAGTACGACGGCTGCTGGATTTGCTGCAACTAGCGACACTGGCGGGTATTCCACTGGCAGACATCCCTATCATGCTAGAGCAGGGGCTGACCGGACAGGGCGAGCAACTGCCGTTGCCTGATGCTGATGTGGGCGAACTGCTGCAACGCTGGGAGCGCTGGTGCCTGGAGGGTGGATTGCTGACGTACGGCATCATTGCTGGCTTGTACTGGCAGCATTTACTGCCCAACCCGATCTATCAACAGCATTTAGCGCAGCGTTATCAAATCGTGTTGGCAGACGATGTGGATGAGTATCCCGCGATCGCGCGACTCCTCTTTGACACTTTGCTGGATGCCGGAGCCGGAGCCATCTTTACCTATAACCCTGATGGAGCTGTGCGTCTGGGTTTGGGAGCTGATCCTGCTTACCTGTCAGGTTTGGCAGACCGTTGCCAGGTCGAAACGCTGACCGATCGTCCTGCGCCCTGTCTGGGTAACGAATTGGGTGAAGCGATTGTGGCGCTAGCGACAGACCCCATTTTCTTTGCCAGTTTGCCAGAATCGATCCAGGTCATGCAGACAACCTCTCGTGCCCAACTGTTGCGGCGTACGGCAGAGGTGATTGTAGATGCTGTGCAAGCCAAGCAGGTGCAGCCCCGCGACATTGCGGTGATTGCTCCCGGTGTGGATGCGATCGCCCGCTACAGCCTGACCGAAATCCTCACCAAACACCAAATTCCCGTCGAATCCCTGAACGATCAGCGCCCCCTTACCAGTTCGCCGATTATTCGTGCCTTGCTGACACTGCTAACCCTGGTTTATCCAGGTTTGGGGCGTTTGGTCGATCGGGATGCGGTCGCAGAAATGCTAGTCGTATTGAGCCAGCAGTCAGCAGTCAGCAGTCAGCAGTCAGCAGTCAGCAGTCAGCAGTCAGCGGTCAGCAGTCAGCGGTCAGCACTCAGCAGTCAGCGGTCAGCAGTCAGCGGTCAGCAGTCAGCGGTCAGCACTCAGCACTTAGAAAACCCCCTTACCCCCTTACCCCCTCACCCCCTCACCCCCCACCCCTCACTCATCGACCCCGTTCGCGCTGGCTTGCTGGCGGACTACTGCTTTGTGCCGCATCCCGATCGACCCCGTTTGTTACCTGCTACTACGTTTCCCCGATGGGATCGATTGGGTTACCAGGCGAGTAATGCGTATCAGGCGATCGTGCAATGGATTGAAACGCAACAGGGGCAGTTGGAGCAACGCTTGATCCCCAATGCCGTGTCGTTGCTCGATCGAGCGATTCAGCATTTCTTGTTTGGCGGTGGTTCTCTGCCGTTTGAGCAACTGTCGGCATTGCGTCAGTTGATTGAAGCAGCGCAACATTATTGGGAAGTAGATGGTAGGCTCCGACGCAGCCAACGGTTCGATGCTCCTGCCTACATGACGGTGAGTCGCTTTATCCAGCTTTTGCAGAGTGGCACGGTGACTGCGAATCCCTATCCTGTTCGTCCGATCGGACCCGACAGTAATGCGGTGCTGCTGGCAAATGTGTTTCAGTATCGTTCCAGTCGTCGCGCTCACCGCTGGCAGTTCTGGCTGGATGCTGGGTCGCCACGCTGGTTGAGCGGAGTCGATTCGCTGTTTGGTGCGCCGCTGTTTTTGCAAGGCTGGTCAGGACGCGCCTGGACTGCTGCCGATACGATGGATGCGAATGAACGCCGTCTGCGTCGCATCTTGCTGGATCTGCTCAGTCGCACGGAAGAACGGGTGTATCTCTGCCACAGCGATTTGGCGACGAATGGACAGGAGCAAACAGGCGTTCTCTTGTCACTGGTGAATGCAGCGGTGCCGCTAGATGCGGGGTTACTGATTGGTTGAGGGACGATCGACCATTAGCGATCGCCATTCTGGTCTTCTCGGTGCTGCAAAATATCAAGAATACGCCGATTCTCCGTTTGAAGCCCCCGAATATCAGTCTGAATGTCTCGAATCTCAGCTTGAATCGTGCGGGTATCAGTTCGCAAATCGCGGATTTCAGTGTAGAGGCGCTCAAAGTTTCGCTGACTGGTTTCAAAGTTGAGCTGATGGCGGTTTACTGTTTCAATGAGGGCGCTAACTGCTAATTTGAGGTCAATCACGTCATTCTCCGACTCGGTTTAGGCGATCGTCATTGGTCATAACACTAGGATGACAGATGGCTTAGAGACTGATTACTGATTGCTTATGAGGCTGCCAGTTCTGGGGTGCTGGTGAGGCTGGCGAGAATTTGGCGCATTTCGGCGATCGTCTGCCCCTGAGAGTCTCCCGCTTCTTGAAACTGAGCCATTGTGCCTGTAACGCCTTCCAAGCGTTGACGCAACCCGTCTACGTTGTCTTGAATGGGTTGGAGCATTTCCTGGTAAAGGTTAACGCGCCCCCAGGTCTCAGCGGCGGTAGAGCGGCGATCGAGCAAAGTTTGTTCTAACTGCTTGAGTTCGTTGCGCTTGTTTTCTTGTTCGGCTGCTTGCGTGTTAACCATGCCTTGCGCCTGATCGATCGCGCCTCGCATTTGCTCAATCTGGCTTTCCAGCTTTTGCAATTCTTCTACCTGCTGCTGCCGTTGCGCTTCGATTTGGCTGAGGATGGGTCCCAGGTCAATGTCGTTTTCTTGCGTGGTTGGGTCGGCGTTGCCCTGACGACGTAGCAACACGGCACGGTGCTGGCTGAGTAGCCCGTCGCGTTCTCGCAGGTTGCGCCGCTGACCGACCAGGGTTTCGTTGAGCATCTGGTAGCCGTCTTGCTCGTCTGCCAGTTCGTTTTCTAGATTGAGGCGATCGTACTCATTGGCAGCCTGAATTTTTGCCTGTACCGCGTCGATCTCTTGCTGCTTATAGCGCAGTTCCTCTTCCTGGCTTTCCACAAACTGAGAGAGCTTTTGTAGATCGCGCTCTAGATCGCTAACCACTTTTTGCAGCTCATCTACTGATAGCTTTTCGAGCGCCTCAACATCGACCTTTTGCCCAATCTTGACCTTGTCTGATGTGTCTGCCAAGCCGTAGAGGTGATGATGCAAGTCCTCTTGATTCTGAATCTGTACGCCCAGCATCCGGGCATACTCCTGGCGGACGTTGAGCGATGTTTGCTGTACTTTTAGCTCTGCTCGTCCTTGCTCCAACGACTCCTGTGCCTGGTTCCACTCTTCCCAACACTGTTGAATCTCTTGCGTTTGGCGATCGACATCGCCTTGAAGCTGCTGTGCGGTCGATCGTTGCTGCTCCAAATTCTGCCACTGCTCACTGAGCGTGTTTTGCTGCTGGGTCAGAATTTCAAACGAGGCATTTAGTTGCTCTCGTACAGCATCGGTTGGGGGCACCGAATCGGCTAAGCGATTCAGCAAATCATGGATCGTCCGCGCCTGATCGTCATCAAGAAAAGCCGTTTGCTGAAACTCTGCTTGCCGCTCTTCCAGGCGACGCATTTCGCCGCGCAGATGATCCCAGGCACCTTCTAGTTCCTGACGATTGCGTTCAAACTCGTCCCGCTGTTGAGTGACCTCGTCGCGCAGCGTTTCAAACTCCTTACGCTGTTGCTCTAGCTGCTCGAAGTCGTCTTCCATCTGCTGGAGTTGTTCGCGGCGAGCCTCCATCTCCATTTCTCGGCGATTCAGTTCCTGGCTTTGATAGGTCAGCGATTGCTTCCACTGCTCAATTTCTTCTTCTTGCGTTTTAAATTTCTCTTGCAAGCGCGAAAAGTTTTGCAGAATGCTGACCAGTTGCCGACCCGCTTCCTGGACGCGCTGCACCTGCTTGTTTGCCGTCAAATCAACCAAAACAAGGGCACCACCGTTGTAGTTATTCGCCTCGTCACAGCCCACAACTTCTTCACCCGGCACAGCGCTCCAGCTTTGTTCGGTCCGCTGGCAGGCAAGCAGTTTTAGCTCTGCTTTTCCACCACCTAGCAAGCCACCACTCTTCTTTTGTACTTCTGCTAGATACAGCACGCTGATAATCCTCTTCTGTGTCTGTGCCCAATCGTGATCACGTTTGACGGTCTAACCTTAAACAATTTAGTCAATACCATTAGACCCAGTGTAATGAGACAACCCTGGCAAAACAATCCTTGCGACGAATCGTGCCGTTCAAACCTTTCCTTGTCATGTAGCTGCGGGTGCATCGCCTTTGAAAGCGTCGTGCGGCTTTTACCGGATATCAGTCCTTTGCTGTAACGCTCATACCGCTCTTCTGGTTCTAACCCGATCGACCGAGCAGGCAATGAGCGATCGCCGTTTAACTATCTGCGAGATGTCTGTGTATACTCGCCTTGAACGCCTTTCTATCCGGTATTATGACTCTCCAACGCTCTCAGTAGATTCGCCGATAGGCACCGTCTTAGCGAACGCAAGCATGAGGGCATTAACAATGCTAAACATTGAGCTGAACATTGATGCCAAGCGCACTGCCTACGGTCACCACGCCATTCTAGGTCAGACTCCTTACTCAGAGACTCATTTCCCTCTAAAAATTAGCTCAAGACACACACAAATAGCACCCGTAGCAACCCCAAGCTCGTAGCGTGGTATCGAGAAGCCAACAGCCCTCTAAGCTAAGTCTCAAAATCGAGTCTTAAGCTGAAAATAAGTCCAGATGGCAGAAACCAGCGTAAATGAGTCGTATTCTCTCTAGAGCAATTACTTTTGTGATCAGTCCGTTCGCTTGGAATAACACTGAGTTGATTTGGCATTTGCTGGACTCTAATCTAGCATTGCCTTAAGGGATAATCATCAAGAAGTGTAAAGCATGAGTATACGTCAGGATGATGAGTCTACCGATTTTCTAAATCGCTGTAAGACGATACTCGCCTCAGTCAGACAGATCAGTGGAGACAGCGTTAACGGTGACAAGCATGACGATCGCCAAGCGCCAAAGCATAAAACTAAGAGATTCTATTGATAACGGCAGTAAGGGGAGTATAAAAGTTGTATTAGCCAGTACGCTGCTGATGCATCAGAAATTCTTTGCCGAGCAAAGACTGCTTGATTGACCAAGTAACGTCTGTTGGAAAAGATGCCTGAATCGAACCGAGTGACAAGCGTTTGAGGAGAAGGCTAGAGTTTCATGCAGGGTAAGTTGAACGAAATTGACATTCGTAGCATTCTGCAACTCATTGAGTTGGGGCAGCGTACTGGTGAGCTTTTTGTTGAGGCATACCCGTCGCAACCCAGTGGCATGGGTAATCTTGGCATGGTGTATGTGCAAGATGTGCGGGCATCGAAAGCGCTAGCAGAGCAATACTGGTTTGTTTTCTTTCTCAATGGGCAGATTGTGTATGCTGCCGATCGCGCCACCAGCTTGTCTCGATTATCAGATTATTTACGACGGTATCGGGCAGAGGCATCTCTGAGCCATCTCGTGGTGCCGTCGATCGCGACGACGAATGCTCCTGAATACGGCTATTTGTGGGCACTGCTCGAAAACCACACGCTGACTCCCGCACAGGGACGCAGCATTATTCAAAGCATGGTGCATGAAACTCTGTTTGACCTGCTCAGCCTGCATCAAGGGTCATTTATTTTTGAGCTGGGTCCAGCACTGTCACCACAGTTGACGACCCTGGAGATTACGCCATTGCTCGCAAAGATCATGACGCAGGTGCAGGAATGGAAGCAATTTCATCCCCATATCCAGTCGCCGGATCAGTGTCCCGCGATCGCAGACCCCACGACCCTGCAAGCCAGTCTCTCAAAGCGCACGCTGGCAACCTTAGATCGTTACGCAGACGGTAAGACATCGATTCGTCAAATTGCACGTTATTTGAATCGGGATAGTTTAACGGTCGCGCGGGCAATCTATCCTTATGTACAGAAAGGGATGATTCAGCTTGTCTATACTGTTGCCCAGGAAAATGTTCGGGAAAACGCCCTCAAAAACGAAGCAGCTATCGGCTTTAAAGCAGTCCGTTCTAAAGATTTTGGTCTTCAACAGGAGACAAGGAACTTGCGCGTTGTTTGTATTGACGACGGTGTAGCAGTACGCGAGACGGTGGAGCATATCTTACGACAACACGGTTACGAAGCAACGGCAATTGGTAATCCCTTGAACGCACTTAGCCTCGTCTTTCAACTGAAGCCTGATTTGATTCTCTGCGACATTGCGATGCCCGAACTGGATGGGTACGAAATCTGTGCCATGCTGCGAACATCGACCGCTTTTCGCCAGATTCCGATCGTGATGCTGACGGGCAAAGATGGCTTTATCGATCGCGTGAAAGCAAAAATGGTTGGTGCCACTGACTATTTGACGAAACCATTTGGTGAAAGTGAGCTTTTAATGTTAGTTGAACGCTACATCGGTGTGGGCGACCAGCACAGCGATAGTGCGTACCAACTACCAGCTAACACAAGCGAAACCAGTTTAGAAATGGCTGATGGTGATACTAACTCGGCAGCATCGGCAGCCATTTAGCGACAGATCGAGGATACTTTATGGATTACATCGTTATTAGGGTGAATACTAAGGTGAGTAGCGTTGGGTCTTCCCGTTAACGTTTCAGCCGGCAAGCAGGGAAAAGAAGATGAGTACAGTTCTAGTCGTGGAAGATAGTGTGACTCAACGAGAGATGATTACTGATCTCTTAAAGGGGAGTGGCTTAAGTGTGACGGTGGCGAGTGACGGCGTTGAAGCATTAGAGCAAATTCAAGGACATCGACCTGATCTTGTGGTGCTGGATATTGTCATGCCGCGCATGAATGGCTACGAAGTCTGCCGCCGCCTCAAAGCCGATCCAAAGACTCAGGACGTACCAGTGGTCATGTGTTCGTCAAAAGGGGAAGAATTCGATCGCTACTGGGGCATGAAACAAGGAGCCGATGCTTATATCGCCAAACCGTTTCAGCCGACAGAGCTAGTGGGCACGGTGAAGCAATTGTTGCGAGGTTAAAGCAAACCGCTATGGTCGGTAATTCAGATTTCTTAACGGGTAGAGGGCAAGATCAAGCGCCCGAATTTCAAGAACTAGAAAGTCCTGAAGGTGAGCTGCACTTGCGGTTTTACATCACATCCGGGAGCGAATTTGCCCTGCCTGCAATGGGGATTCGAGAAGTGCTGTCGCCATCACCCGATCGGATTACGCCCGTGCCCAATGTTTCGCCACTGCTTTTGGGTACGCTAAATGTACGAGGGCGAGTCGTTTGGGTTGCAGACCTCGGTCAATTTCTCGGTGATCCAACGCCCTTGAATACAGACAAGCCAGAAGTCCAGGTCATCGCAGTCGAAGACCAGGATATTATGCTAGGTCTAGCGGTCGATCGCATCGTCGGGATGGACTGGTTAGATATTGAGGAGGTACAGATGTCAACCAATGTTCCTGATAGTGTCGCGCCGTTTCTGCGGGGTGAATGGGTTTTAGATGCTCAGGCGAACAAGTTTTTGCGGTTGCTGGATCAGATCGCCATTTTGCGGTCAGCTCGATGGGCAGCCTAGGAGAAAAATTGACGTGAAAAAACTGAGAACTAGCAGTAAAACTGAGGAACGAGTCACGCGGGTTGAGTGCGGTGTCGGTAGCAGCCGTGCCGTACGTCGCAAACTGTCCGCTATGCCTAAGCTACAGCACTCAATACGCAACTGGGAGGAGGCAAATGGCATCAGGCACTGAATACGCACAGGACTATCAGCAAGCTCAAAAAGCCTATGTACAGGGCAACTATCAAGAGGCTGCTGAAGTCGTCGATCGCCTTGTCAAAGAATTTCCTGAAGACCCCAGCGCGTCTTTGCTGCGCGGTCACGTCTACTGCTATGGGTTACAGCAGTTTACGGTCGCCAGAGAACAGTACCAGTCAGTGCTGAGCCTCACAACCGATCAGGAATTCATCAACTACGCCAACGATGGACTGGCTTATATCAACAGCCAATCTGATGTCGGCGATGGTCAAGACCACTTCGATGCGGCGATCGCGTCTGAAGCGTATGCGCCAGCCGAACCTGATTATGCATCCGCAAGCAATTGGCAAAACGGTGACGTTTTAGGCGTGGATAATGAGTTTGACAACGTTTTTGGTGCCGATGACCTTGATTTTGACCCCAACTTCGACCCGAATTTTAACCCAGAAGCGAATGAGCCTGGGCAGAATTTTGCGTTGCCACCAGAGCAAGAGCCGTTCGCTAGCCCGTTCGCCGCTAACACCTATCTGCAAGAGTCCGATCAGTTAGACGACCTTGATGCCCTGTCTGATCCGTTCTCAGTTGATGCCGTAGCGCCACCGTCTCCCACAGAGGACTCATTCACAGAGGAATCATTCTTCCAGTCACCACCAGCTGAATCATCGCCTAGCATGGGCGACCTACCCGATCAGTTTGATTACGGTGTGTCAAATTATGGTGCCAACGCGCCTCATGATCAGTTCGCCTCAGCTCTGGATGAGTTTGATGACGCGTTTGCACCGTTGGACTTGCCGGAAGCCTTGCCGATCGATCAGCCACACGACACCATAGAGAGCGACAGTCCTGTTGGCGATCGCCTGCTCGAACTACCCCATCCAACTCGTAGTTATCCGCCCCGCGTCAGTGAAGATGAAACTCTCTTCATGGGCAGTACCGGAGCGTACGAGAGTGATCAAACATTTGCTTCGGCTGGCGAATTTACTCAGGAGCCGATAGACGCTGCTGATGGCGATCGTGCTCACAGCGCTGCGGGGAGTACAGGGCAAACCAGCGCCGACTTTCTGGATGAATTTGACGAATTTGACGATCTTGGTAATCTCGCCGACTTTGACCTTTCCGATAACTCCGCAGGTTTTACCAGCCCTGCTGTTGGTACAGGCTTTGATTCGCCTGGAGGCATGGCGTTGGCTGGGGGCGAAGCTGTAGCACGTGGAGCGACCACCCGGGATTTCGATTCGATGGACTTTAGTCAAGGTGGCAGTCACTCCACCATCTCAGATGATGAAGTGTTTAGCATCTCCAGCACGTCCGACCAGGTGCCGACCTTTACCCAAACTGATCAGCAAAACCTTGAACCGACTCCCAGCGTTGAGCAAGGAGCGCTAGCGTTTCTGGAGAATGCACCGATTGAGCGAAAACAGTTTTACACCGCCATTACGGCTGGGATTTTCTCTGCTGTCGCGGTGGCGATCGTCAACCTCATTTCTACCAGCACCCTTCCTGGTACATCTGCCAGTGCCACACAGCAAGAAAAGGACATTTCCAGCGCGGTGATCTCGCGGCTTCAGAGCACTGGCTGGGCAATGGCTCTAGTCGGTGGTCTATCGGGTGGTATGGCAGCCTTTGCCGTCGGACAATTCACTGCCAAGAAAATCAGGCAGTCCACCGATGACCTGCAAGCGCAGTTCAATTCGGTGTCTCAAGGCAACTTAAATGCCCGTGCCACAGTTTACACAGAGGATGAGTTTGGTCATCTATCCACCGGGTTCAACCAGATGGCGCGAGTCATCCTGACGACCACCAGCGAAGCGCAACGCAAAGCAGAAGAGCAAGAACAAGCGAAGGAAGACCTCCAACGACAGGTGATTCGACTGCTGGATGATGTGGAAGGTGCGGCGCGGGGTGACTTGACGGTGCAGGCAGAAGTCACGGCTGACGTATTGGGAGCCGTTGCCGACTCGTTCAACCTGACCATCCAGAACCTCCGTGAGATTGTGCAACAGGTGAAAGTGGCAGCGCGGCAGGTGAGCAAAGGCTCGACTGACAACGAAATGTTCGCCCGCAGTTTGTCCTCTGATGCCCTCCGTCAGGCAGAAGAGCTTGCTGTGACGCTGAATTCCGTGCAAGTCATGACCGACTCGATTCAACGGGTGGCAGAAAGCGCCCGCGAAGCGGAGGAAGTGGCACGATCGGCATCCGCAACCGCCCTTAAAGGGGGTGAAGCAGTGGAACGCACGGTGGCAGGTATTCTCGAAATCCGCGAAACGGTGGCAGAAACTACGCGTAAGGTGAAGCGCCTAGCGGAATCATCGCAAGAGATTTCCAAGATCGTCGCCTTGATTTCGCAAATTGCCTCCCGTACCAACCTATTGGCACTCAACGCTAGTATTGAGGCAGCGCGGGCAGGCGAAGCGGGTCGTGGGTTTGCGATCGTCGCCGATGAAGTACGTCAGCTTGCTGACCGAGCCGCGAAAGCGTCGAAGGAAATCGAGCAAATCGTACTGCAAATTCAGGGTGAAACGGGTTCTGTAATGACGGCAATGGAGGAAGGAACGCAGCAGGTGATCGAGGGTACTCGACTGGCGGAACAGGCGAAGCGATCGCTCGAAGATATCATTCAGGTCTCCAACCGGATTGACGTGCTGGTGCGATCGATCACAGCGGATACCGTTGAGCAAACCGAAACCTCACGTGCGGTTGCGCAGGTCATGCAATCGGTTGAATTGACCGCGCAAGAAACCTCGCAGGAAGCGCAGCGGGTGTCCGGTTCGCTGCAAAATCTGGTCGGCGTTGCCCGCGATTTGCTCACCTCGGTGGAACGGTTCCGAGTGGAAACGATCGAGCGCAAGTAGCCGTAGATAGAGGAGGTTTGCTGCGGGTGTCAATTTCAGGTGTATCAGGTACAGTAGAGCAATCTAGGATGCTGGTATGCCTTTAGGCGAGATCGATCAACATTTTCTCGTCGCTGACACATTGATTCAAACTTGCAGCGTCAGGTGCGGATGCTGCTAATAAACCTCCCTCCAAGCGCCCCGTGAGCGATCGACTCTGTAACGCACAATGCGTTTCGGTAGCAATCATACGTTTCAAAGGAATGGGACACTGCCATGCAGCCTGAACAACAACAGCGAATCATGGGCTACTTCATTGAGGAGGCAAAAGACCACCTCAACACGATCGAGCAAGGCTTGCTCAATCTGCAAAGCACCATTGAAGACCAGGAAATGGTCAATGAGCTGTTTCGGGCAGCCCACTCCGTCAAAGGTGGAGCGGCAATGCTGGGGCTAAACAGCATTCAGCAAGTCTCCCATCGCCTGGAAGACTACTTCAAGATTCTTAAAGATGCGCCTGTTAAAGTCGATCAAAAGCTTGAAGGTCTTTTTTTACAAGTTTTTGATGCGCTACAGGAGCTGGTGGGGCAGTTACAAGGACCGTTTGGCTTGACTGATGAAGCTGCAAATGCGACGGTTGCTGGGGTCGAGCATGTCTTTGGAGAGCTAGAAAACCACTTGAATGTCCTGGCAAGTAGTGCCACCCCTACGCCATCTGCCGTCGATCGCTCGATCGCCGCTGGTGCTCAGGTAGGCTCATCGCCAGCACAGCAGGACAGTGCCTTCGTACTGCTTTTCCAGAACGACATTCCGTTGCGGCTGCGCGAGATGCTGCAACTATTCAAGCAGCCAGAGTCGGACGCGGCTAATCGTCAGCAGTTGCAAGATCTGTGTCGCCATCTGATCAGCATCGGCGAACGATTTGATTTGTCAAGTTGGTGTGTTCTGGTCGAGATGGCGAGAACGGCGATCGCCAACCCTGACAATGCTTATCGCACACTGGCTGCGGTCGTAATCAAAGACATCAAGCAGGCGCAAGAACTGGTTCTCTCTGGTCGCGCTTCTGAAATTGCGCCCTGTGTTCAACTACAGGCTCTACAGCCCCTCACGCCACAACTTGCGATCGACGACTTTGACGACCTGCTAGCAACCTCAGATAACACCGACTGGCTGATGGAGCCACAAGCAGTCACGACTGACGATGACCTGTTTGCTGACCTGGACAACGTTTCGCCCGCGATTAATTTGAGCGACAGCCTCAGTACAGCATCGGTCAGTGACGAACCAAGTGATCAGCATGGACCTGAAGTTGGGATGGCAGAGCTTAACAGTCTCGCTGACCTCTTTGAGGGCGAGGTGCCCGACCTGGGTTCTACGTGGCAAGAGGAAGAAATTATCACCGATACGGCAGCGATGCTTGCCGTTAGTTCAGATGATGCCGCCGCTTTTGACAAAACTGCCGACTTTGCCGATCTTCTCTTTGATGAGGCAGAGATCGGGCAGGAAGAAGCCTCAACCTCCTCTCAGGATGCGCTTACCGACCTCTTCAGCGATGATGCACTAGCACCAGAATCGTTCGTAGGTGAAGACGATCGCCTCTTCTCAGGCAGCATCAATGAACAGGATGACTTGAACGACCTCTTTGGCACATCCGACTCTGCTGACTTGAGTGAGTCAACGGATGCTGGAGCCATGCTTGAGCCGTCCGTTGCTTTTGATGATGTCTTTGACGATTTGAACCTGGACACTGAAACGACTTCGGAGTCGGATGCCTCTCGTTTTGAGCAAGCGTTTGAATCCAGTTCGTCTCTTGATAATTTGGGTGAACTCTTCGCTGGCATGGAAGGGGAGCAAGACCTCACCTTCTCAGAACTCCAGAACAGCTCCGACGCACCCCTGGAACTTAACCTGGACGAATTGGATGATCCCATTGTCAATGAGCTAGACGATCCCTGGGACGAGCTGACCCAGCCTCAGAGCGCGAATCAAAATCCGCTTCCTCTGGATCAATCTGCGCCATCGCTGACTGATGACGCAATGCCTGATACTTCCATGATGGATGATGCGATCGTGCCAACCGCAGTCAACACAACTGAACCAAGCACGTTCGGCGATGACAGTTTCATCACCGACCCCATCGAAGTGCTATCTGATCAGGACGATAGTGACTTCAGCAGCCTTCTACACTCAACGACGGCTGAACCATCAGCGACATCGCTTCCAGAGCCGCTAGTAGAAGAACTCACGGATGATGGGCTTGACCAATCGTTCGCATCACTGCTAGAAGACGATGCAGCGCCTGAACTGCTGCCAATTGATGACGAACTGGCAGCGTTAGATTTGTCTTTATCATCGGATGAAGTCTCCGATCAACCTCCCACTACCTTGCCAGCCGATCTTCCTGATCCGTGGGCAGGTTTAGACGTATCCCAACCCCAATCCTCTGGTTCAGATGCCTCCTATGCCGATGAGTTGAGCCTTGATCTCGCTAATCTCGACTTTGACAATGCCGAGACATCAGCAAACGTAGCTTCAGTGGATGCGCTAGACATTGACTTCGGTGGTTTGGATACAGACGAGGCTGTGGACACTACGCTCTTAGATGTATCAGAGGTGGATGCCTCAGTGCCAGATGTAGCAGCATCCTGGTTGACTGCAGATGACTCTGATCAGACGATCGATCCAGCCGCTGCACTAGAAGAGCCGTTTGCTGAAGCGCCCAGCACGATCGCCCATGCTGACTTGCTGAACGAATCCTTGGAAGGTCTAACCGACTTTGAGCCGTTTGCTTTCGGTGCCGCTTCAGAGTCGCTCAATGCGTTTGATGACTTGATGGAAACCCAGCCTGCCAGTACGTCTGATGCTCCTGGCACACTCTTCGATGAGCCAAGTTTTGATGAATCGCTTGACGAGCTAAACTTCAGTGACCCAAACCAGATCGATGAGGATTTGGAATTACCAGATGACTTATTCACGATTGGAGTCTCTCCAGAACCGCTATCCGATGAAGCAACGGGGGCAGCGCTCAGCGATGATGTATTGGGTCTCAGCGCTTTAGACGATCTGGATGCGCTCAGCGCGATCGCGCCTTCGGACGAGAGCTTAAATTTACACGAGCAACCGTTTGCGTTGGGCGCACCTGCCACTATTGGTGAAGAAACTGATGGCGAAGAAACTGAGACAACCGACGATCCGCTAGCGTTGGCTGACGACCTCTTTGCATCAGCCGATGAAATGACAGCGGTCTCAACGATCAGTGCAGACACTAGCGCTGAAGAGAGCTTAGACTTCGATTTGCTTGGCTTAGACAATCTAGACGGTGCTGATACATCGCAAACGTCCACTGATGACAATCTGGATTTTGGTGAAGGGTTATTTGCCTTTCAAGAGAATAGCAACACAGCAGCTACCCCCTCAACTGAAGACAGTCTCAACTTCGACGATGATTTGCTCTTTCAATCACCGGAGGATAGCAGTGGAGCGGCTATTCCTTTGAATGAGGTGAATGAGGACAGTCTCAACTTTGGTGATGATCTGAACTTTGGTGATGATTTGCTTGCTTTCAGCGATCGCGAGGAACGCAACGGCACGGCAGTAGATACGACTGATTCTAGTGACTTTTCATTAGAGTTTGAGAGTTCTGAAGCGTTTGAGAGTTCTGACTTCGACGCTTTGGGCTTTGATTCACCGCCTGTCGAAACCATCACTACAGGCTCGGAGGCATTGGCTGATTTCGACTGGGAAACAAGCAGCGGCGAGAACGCAACCAACGATAGTTTGCTCGATCTCGATCGCTTGCTCGATGAATCATCCGCCTCAACATCCACGGATGACTCTGCGTCGTTCGATCAACTGCTGGACGGAGGAAGCCAGCCAGAAAATGCGAACGCTTCTGCTTTCGACAATCTGCTGAGTGACGACGATGCGTTTGCCGATTTGACCGATCTGAGCAGCTTGGATTTAGATCACACGATCGATAGTGATCACACGATCGATAGTGACAATTTGACTGGTCTAGAGTCGTTTCTTGATCAAGAGGCTTCAGAGGCAGACGAATGGGCTAGTTTAGACGACATGCTGGCTGAAGCACCTGATGCGGCGTCTGTACTAGAAGACGTTGATGCCCCTGAAACTGCTGCAGGGGGAATGCTGGCGTTTGGTGCCACAGCCTCATCACAACTAGGCGACTTTGCTGACCTCGAATCGCTTTTGCAGGGTGAAGCACTTGACCAAGACAACACTGCCACATCCCTCTTTGATGCAGCACCTCTATCCGATACAGCAGCATCACGCGCGTCTGAGTTTGATGACCTGGATGATTTGCTGAAGGATGCTGAAGAGAAAATGGGCGGTTCGCCTACAGTGAAACTGACCCGTGGTGGTGCAGCGGCTCAGAATCGTCGTCCAACCCGTCCCGGTCGAGTGTTTAGCGAGCAGACGATGCGGGTGCCCGTCAAGCATTTAGATAACCTCAGTAACCTGGTAGGGGAACTGGTGGTCAACCGCAACAGCCTGGAGGAAGACCAGGAACGGCTCCGTCAGTCGCTTGATAATTTGCTGTATCAGGTACAGCAACTGAGCGATGTGGGTCAGCGAATGCAAGACTTGTATGAGCGATCGCTCCTGGAAAGTTCTCTTCTCGCCAGTCGCCAAAGCCACCGTAGCGCCTTCAGTGCGCCACCTTCAGTACGCGAAAGTGGAGTCTTCGCTCAAACCGCAAATGCCACTGGTATCGAATACGATCCTCTGGAGATGGATCGCTTTACGGGCTTCCATAGCCTTTCACAGGAAATGATCGAGCTGATTGTACGAGTTCGGGAGTCGTCATCTGACATTGAGTTCATCGTGGATGAAACCGATCAGGTGACGCGGATGTTCCGTCAGGTAACGACTCAGTTGCAAGAAGGCTTGACCCGATCGCGCATGGTGCCGTTTGCTCAAACTGCCGATCGACTGCCCCGTGCCGTGCGTGACATTGCGATGAAAGTCGGCAAACAGGCAGAACTAAACGTCGAAGGGCGCGAAACGCTGATCGACAAGATGATTTTGGAGCAGCTTTACGATCCAATGACGCATCTGGTGAACAACGCCATCACTCACGGCATTGAGTCTCCTGAAGTGCGCCGTGCCGCAGGCAAATCGCCCTCTGGACGCATCACCATTCGCGCCTTCCACCAGGGAAACCAGACGATCATCTCGGTTTCCGATGACGGTGCGGGGATCGACATCGATCGCGTCAAGGCAAAGGCGATCGAAAAAGGACTCATCACCGCGACTGAAGCAAGAAACATGACGCGGTTAGATCTCTACGATTTGCTCTTCCACGCTGGTTTCAGCACGAAAGATCAGGCAGATGACTTCTCCGGTCGGGGTGTGGGGATGGATGTCGTTCGCACCAGTCTGAGCGAGATTCGTGGCGCAATTACCACCGACTCTACCTATGGCAAGGGCACGACGTTCACGATTCGCCTCCCGCTGACGCTGAGTATCTCAAAGGCACTGTGCTGCATCAGCGATCGCGCCCGTATTGCCTTCCCGATGGACGGGGTGGAAGATATGCTCGATGTGCCTAAAGAACGCATTCAAACCAACGCCGAAGGGCAAGCCTGTATTCCCTGGCGCGATTCGCTCTTACCCCTGCGCCCCCTCAGCGAACTGCTGTCGTACAGCCGTCACCTCAGCCGAGGCAATGTGTATGGCGGCAACCAGGAAGACGATATTGTGTCGATCGTCGTTCTACGCAGTGCCGGAAACTTCCTCGCGCTCCAGGTCGATCAGGTGCTGGGCGAACAGGAAATTGTGATCAAGCAGCTAGAAGGACCCATTCCTAAACCCGTTGGTGTGGCTGGGGCAACGGTGTTGGGGGATGGTCGCATTATGCCGATCGCTGACGTGTTGGAACTGATTGACCTCTCACTGGGTCGCATTCGCAAAGATGTAGGTGGGTCGCTGTGGGAACAAGACGGCGTGAGCATGGTTCAGGAAGCACCGATCGCCAAAACCGAGCCAACCGTGCTGATTGTAGACGACTCTATCACGGTACGCGAACTGCTCTCCATGACCTTCAACAAGGTTGGCTATCGGGTTGAACAGGCACGCGATGGGCAAGAGGCTTGGGAAAAACTCCGCGCTGGGCTACCCTGTGACATCGTGTTCTGCGACATCGAAATGCCCCGGATGGATGGGTTAGAATTGCTCTCGCGTATCCAAAAAGACCCAAACCTCAGCCATTTACCGATCGCCATGCTCACCTCTCGTGGTGCCGATCGTCACCGTCAGATGGCAGTCTCCCTTGGTGCCAGCGGTTATTTCACGAAACCCTACCTGGAAGAAGCGCTGCTAGATGCCGCTCAACGGATGCTGAAAGGCGAAGTGCTGATTACCAGTAGCAATGCATGATGTTTGCCGCACCCAGGCATTTGCCAGCCATCAGGTTGTTTGTGCGTGGCAAAACCTCTGGCGATCGCTATAGCCGAGAGATTCACTAAAAGTGCGATCGCCTGTTCTGCTTCCACCGTACAATGCTGACAGACGTGACTATTGAACGGTAAGCGCTATGCCAATCAAACGCGGTGACTTTGTACGAGCAGTGAAGGATAAGCTGGAAAACAGTCTGGAGGCACAGGCAAGTGACCCTCGCTTTTCATCCTACATCTTTGAGACGAAGGGTGAAGTCGTTGATCTGAGCGGCGACTATGCCCTGGTTCAGTTCGGCATTACTCCAACACCAAACATCTGGCTGCGGCAGGATCAGCTCGAAGCGTTTGAGTAGGAAGGTAAGGAGAGAGGAGAGAGGAGAGAGGTGTGAATGCTAAAAATCAGCATGGTGGGTAACGAACTCTATGGTTGGGGAACGTTGCTAGACTGACTCTTCATCACTCATTGCTTTTGTTACCCTCACTCCTTACCCCTCATACCTCTCCTCTCATGCTAAGCCCGTCTACGATCGCCTGTTCCCCGCCCCGCGTTACGGTTGTTGGTTCTGGCAACGTGGGTAGCGCCCTGGCACAGCGACTTGCCGAGAAAAATCTTGCCGATGTCGTGCTGCTGGATGTGGTGGAAGGTCGCCCTCAAGGGTTGGCGCTCGATTTGATGCAGGCACGGGGCATGGAGCGGCACGATCGCCAGATTGTTGGCACCAATGATTACGCTGATACCGCCGACTCTGATGTGGTCGTCATCACAGCCGGACTGCCACGCAAACCGGGTATGAGCCGCGATGATTTGATGCTGACGAACGGCAAGATTGTTTTGGACGTGACGAAGCAGGCGATCGTCCATTCGCCCAATACGATCTTCATCGTGGTGACGAATCCCCTCGACCAGATGACCCATATCACCTGGAAAGCCAGCGGACTTCCTGTGCATCAAGTGATGGGCATGGCGGGTGTGCTGGATTCTGCCCGCTTTCAAACCTTTGTGGCGATGGCATTGGGTGTATCAACCAGCGACATTAGCGCCACTGTATTGGGCAGTCATGGTGATCTCATGGTGCCGTTGCCCCGCTATACCACCGTGAATGGTATTCCCATTACGGAACTGATGGCTGCTGATGCGATCGAGCGCCTGATCGATCGCACTCGTAAAGGTGGTGCTGAAATTGTGGACTTGATGAAAACGGGAAGTGCCTTTTACGCACCTGCCTCGTCTACCTATGTCATGGTGGAATCAATTTTGCTCAACAAGTGCCGCATTCTGCCCGTCACTACTTATCTTGAAGGTCAGTACGGATTGCGTGATGTGTTTGTCGGCGTGCCCTGCCGTCTGGGCTGCCAGGGCATCGAAAGCGTGCTAGAACTGGACTTGACCGATGCCGAACGATCGGCGTTACACGCATCAGCCGAAGCGGTGAGACAAACCAGCGATCGGATTGACGAATTGTTAGAGTCCAGTCATTAAACATTGGAGAAGGTTGGCATGAACCAGGTCGATCGCGTCAGTCTGCTGCTTGTCAGACGGTTACTTGCTAGCATGTTGGTTGGGCTTGCCACGCTAGGCGTGGGGTCTACAGTTGCAACTGCTCATCCAGTTTCAGACTCGATCAAACAAGCAAGCACTCCAACTGCTTCTAAAAGCCAACTCCGCGAAAGTGAGATTCGCGCTATTTTTAACGCGACGAAACTAGCGGCGGAGCAAAAAGATGTGGAGGGCATCATGAAGTATATGGCTCCCAACATCACTATCAAAATGACCTTAAAGTTAGACAATGGTTCTCAGAGCCTCAACCTGACGCGAGCGCAGTACCAACAATATCTCCAGCAAGGCTTTGAGGCAACGCAACGGTATAGCAGCAAGTACACCAACCTCAAAGTTAAGATTGCGCCTGATGGAAAAACGGGCACAGCATCCTACACGCTGTTAGAAGAAGCAACACTCAAAGGACAACCCGTCACACTCGTGTCAACCTCTCAAGAAACGATCAAATTTGAACGCATCAAGGGAGAAATTTTGGCAACCGCAGTGACGAGCGATTCTACGATCGTGGTCAAGTAGAAGCAGTTAACGGCTAAACGCCAGAAACACTAGATCCCCGACTTCTCAAAAAAGTCGGGGATCTAACACAAATTCTTTTCTGTGGGCGATCAAACTTGATTGAGTCTAAAAATCAACTCTGTACATACGCTTTCAGTTATCTGCCCTTCAAGAACAGGATTCGCAAGTCTAAAAATCAACTCTTTCAATAATTCTTGCTTACTTTCTTCATACTCAACATCTTCTCGCCCCTCAATCAAATTAGCCCAACGTTCAAGGCTGTCAACAGAGAAATCACTGATCAAAAAATGTTTTAACACATTGATTGCGTGCGAACCATCAAACGTTACTACAGCAGCAGACTCGCAATCCCAATCTAGCTACCTTAGCTTCTGTGAAATTAGATCTAAAGGTTTCGAGAAAGATAATAAATCTTTTAGAATATCCGAACGATCATACTCCATAACTTCTGCAGCTAAAATGCCATTTTTTTCTGTTCTTAGTCTACTCAAAATCAGATAGAGAGGATATTAGCGACAAAGAGATCCGCAAAATACTGGGTGAGTTCTATGAAAATGATTAGGTAAACCAGTCCTTTACCGAAAGGACAGACGCAATCTTATGGAGCGTCAGTTATTCTTAAGCTTTGAGGCTGTTTGAAAAGTGTCTGGCGGTTAAAACCGCGACTACGTAAACGAAGTCCGCCTGCGCGGACTACCTCAGCACGAGGGTTTTGGAACCTGCGTAGGCAGGTTTTGTGCGTGTAGCCGCGACTTCAGTCGCCAGAGCGACACGCATCTGGACTTTTAAAACATCCTCTTAGAGAAGTTGAGGGCAGACTGATGAAAGCGATTGAAGTCACAGGTGTTGTGGACGAGCAAGGGAATCTATCCCTTTACGAGCCTGTGCCAGCGTTCGCTCATGGTGATGTGCGTGTCATCATTCTGTATCCTGAATCCACAGAAGAGGAAGATCCGGACGACACTTCTATTGACGAAATAAAAGCAAATCTACGCAGAGCATTGCACCAGGCAAAAACGGGACAAAGAATTCCATTGGCTCAAATGTGGGAAGGCATTGACGCAGACTAAGCCACGTACCGACCATCGTTCTTTAATTGTGCAGATCGGCATCCCAAACGCCGATGTAAATGCGATCGCTGCTGTTTCGTTGAATCACACCTTTCAAATTGCCTTTTGAGAACGTATATTCGTTCGCTTTTCGTTGTTTTACGGCTTCCAACTTGTCTAGCAAATCATTCGCCTGTCCACCCGTCATGTTGTTGAGGGCGACTTTCATTTGGAGCGTATCCACCGATTGCGCAAAGGAGGCTTCGGTTTGGCGGACGTTGCCAGAAGCGCGATCGTAAATATATGCCAGCGTCACGGCATTGGGCACTACTTCGTACAAGGCTGTGCGAGTATCGCCCCAAACGCCCTTATCGGTACGAGATGGTTTGCCCAGTGCGGCTTCAACTTCACGTTCAGAGGTGCCTACGGGGAAACCCGGAATAGTTGGAACTTCGGCTGAGGGACGATCGTTCGCTGGCTCTGGCTCAACGGATGGCGATGGTTCAGGCGATCGCTCAACCTTTGGCGGTTCAGTCGGTTTCGGTGAGGGGCTAGGTGGTAATGGCTTGGATGAGGCGGCGATCGATGGAGATAAGGATGGTGACGGGCTGGGTTCTTCTACTCGCAGTTCCGTTGTCGGTTGAGGCTTATAAAAAATAGCAACCAGCGCCGTTGCCAACATTGTGAGTAGCACCAAACCCAGTAGTATCGGCAGCGTATAACGAGCAGCACTACGTGGAGTTGTAGCAGGCGATCGGGTGTTTTCTGCAAGAGTTCCACCGCGTGGCATCGTGCCTTTAACAAGCGACTGTTGTTGAGGCGATCGTCGTCCCACCGCCAGAGTTGCCGCTGTTTGGGTGGGCTGTACAGAGGCGGCAGGCTGAAATGGCGAAATCGGTGCGGCACCAGTCGAGGAGCCATCGGGCAACAAAGCAAGCCATTCCTCCATGCTGCTTGGTCGGTAGCGCACATCCACTGCCATACCGCGAACGATCGCTTGGTTCGTAGCAGCACTGAGTTCGGGGCGCAGTTCACGCGGATCGGGTAACGGTTGGCGATCGCGCAAAATCGACGCAGTGGGTACGCGTGCGGTTAGAAGTGCATACAGCGTTGCCGCGAGTCCATACACATCAGTAGCAGGGGTACGTTTTTCTTCAGAAAGATACTGTTCGATCGGGGCATAGCCTGCCGAAATCAAGCTGGTGTGGGTTTGCGTGGAACCGGGTGTAAATTCGCGGGCAATGCCAAAGTCAATGAGCACCACTTCTTGCGTACCCTGGCGCAGAATGATGTTTTGGGGCTTGATATCCCGATGCAGCAAGCCGTTTTGATGCACGACCTTCAGTGCATTGCCGATCTGACGGGCGTAGTGGATGGCGATCGCCTCTGCTAATGGCTGATTAGGAAACACCAGCGTTTCGAGATTAGGACCCGGAATATAGTCCATCACCATGTACGCCTGACCCGCTTCCACGAAAAAATCGCTGACGCGGACAATGTTGGGATGCACACACAGCGCTAACCGTCGCGCCTCATCCTGAAACTTGCGCTGATAGTCGGCATAATCGGGTTCGTAGCGCAGGGATTCATTCAGGGTTTTGATGACAACGGTTTGACCCAAAAAGTGATGGGTGGCTTTGAACGTGATGCCAAAGCCACCACGCCCTAATTCTTCGTCGAGGGTGTACTTACCGCCCTGTAGCTGCTGACCAATCAAGGAATTCATAGCAGCAGTCTATCAAATTCTTGAGTGCCACCTGTAATGAACATCTTTGAGATCCCCGACTTTTTGCAAAAAGTCGGGGATCTGGGTATATACGATCGCTTAAGAGTTTGAATGCTTTTTAGCCCATGCCTCCAAAAAGCCAAGCGTCACCTTCGATTCATTGCCTTCTGCTAAACCGCTACCAAAGAAGGCACCCACATCCGTAAAGTCATCGCCACCTGCCAGATCAGACAAGCTACGAAACGCAATGAATGGAATTTCATTGGCGTAGGCAACATGAGCAAGCGCTGTGGTTTCCATATCCACCGATACCGCTTTAATTGTTTTGAAAAGGTAGTCGCGGTAGTTGGGATTGGCGAGGAAGGCAGGTCCAGCCACACCTCTTCCGCCGACACGCACTACAGGTTGCACCGAAACACAGAGATTGGGATTTCTAGTACCACACTGATCCAGTTGAACGTTCACACTTTTGGCAACTGCCAGCATTTCTGGATCTACTTTATAGTCAAATTTGAACTCGCCATCCGGGAAATTTGAGTCGCTTCTGACAAACGTATCGCGCATAAATAAACCAGTGCCCACTGCCCCACCGGGTGTTGGCACTTGATAGTCAGAATTCGGTGTGCTGGTAAATTCGGATAGCTTCAAGCCCAAACACAGCAAGTCTCCTGGCGTACCACAGGGAGCGGGAAGATTACTGTCACCGTTCCAATACACCTCTAAAGGAAATGCCCATTTGCTGGGAATCACCACATCACCAATTTTATTGTCAGGGTCGATGCCTCCAGCAATGCCGCTCAGCAGCAGATGGTTAATGTTAAAATTATCAACCATTAATTGAGTGATCATCGTTGCATTCTCAATACTGATGCCACTCAAAACAATGACGATACGATTGCCTCTGAGATTGCCTGTTGTAAAGATGTTGCCGTTAATTTTATATTCACGTTTGCTAGTGGTTTCTGCCAGCAGAATGGCGGCTTCTTCGCCAAACGCAGAAACAATACCCAGGCGTGATTTACATTCAGTGAGGCAGCGTTTTTGTTTGGTTTCTTTGGCGCTGACTTGAGCGATCGTCATCACAAGACAAAGCAGTGCGATGATGAAAATGCGTTTGATTCTCGAAACCGACATACTGGTATTGCTCCACAGATTTAGAGGTGCTGATTGAGCTCAGGGCAACGCGGCATTGGATGTGAAGCGTATCGTTAGTGATGAGACATGGAACAGTCACATCCGTAGTTGCACGCAGAAGCACCAGGCTCAAAAGCAAAATATCCTGGTTTGTCTCGCTTTGTTGACACGATCGACACATTTGAGACGATGGTACGTTTAAGTAACAGTCCCTTAACTGGAGCGGTTCATGGTGCCGAATGACGCAAGACGCGAACCAACCTCAACAAGCATCGCTGTAGAGTTCTTGGACGTTGGCTTTATGGCGGGTAGTCGATCGCTGCTCTCAGGGCTAAATTTCGCTATTCAATCTGGTGAAGCGCTGGTGTTGCTGGGTCGGAGTGGGTCGGGCAAAACCACCACGATGAAGCTGATTAATCGGTTGCTAACTCCCACGAGCGGACAGGTAAAGGTTGAGGGCAAGTCAACTACTGAGTGGGATGTCATTCAACTACGGCGACAGATTGGTTATGTCATCCAGGAGACAGGGTTGTTTCCCCACTTTACGATCGAACGCAATGTCGGCTTGGTGCCTCAACTCCAGAACTGGCAGCCCAAACGCATCAAAGCTCGTGTCCATGAACTACTGGATCTGGTGGGGTTAGAGCCTGCTCAGTTTGCCGATCGCTATCCCAATCAGCTTTCCGGTGGACAACGGCAGCGCGTGGGGGTGGCTCGTGCCCTGGCAGCCGATCCGCCCATTCTGCTGATGGATGAACCGTTTGGTGCCCTTGACCCCATCACGCGCCTGGAACTCCAGCAAGAATTTCGACGGCTCCAGCAAGAACTCGGCAAAACCGTTGTCTTTGTCACCCATGATATTCAAGAAGCGTTTGTGCTGGCATCGCGCATTGGTTTGATGCAGGATGGTCGCTTGGTGGTGCTGGGGACAGCGGAAGAGTTTTTGCGATCGACCGAACCAGAGGCACAAACGTTTCTTAAAACGCTACGAACATTGGAACAGATTCAAGAACGGTAATCCAGATATAAAACAATTGGTGCTGGCAGGAATTATGTTCAGGAATGATTTTTTATTGACAAATCGAAATTACTCAGCGCTAGTTTAAGCCCTTCCCACAAGCTGGTTTGGGATAGCATAGAGTTAGTTTCAGAGGCGTGAATGGGTTATGACCTCGGTATCAAGCGAACCGTCAACTATAGTCCTCACAGAACGTGGGCTGACGATCGCAGGCACTCGTATCACCCTTTACGATGTCATGGATCATCTTGCAGCAGGATGGGCACCCAAGTTAATTCTGAACTGGCTGCCTCTGACAGAAGCACAACTCAATGCAGCACTCTCCTACATTGATGCTAACCGCTCGGAGGTTGAAGCAGACTGTCAGACTGTTTTAAGGGAAACTCAAGAGCGTCGTGAGTACTGGGAGATCAAAAATCGTGAGCGCTTGACGGAAATTTCTCAAATGCCTCCAAAGCCGGGGCAGGAAGCCATTCATGCTAAACTTCAAGCCTGGAAAGCCAAGCTTGGCTTAACTGCATGATGGTTCTCGTTGATTACAATTTGACGGGCTATATCGTTCTGTTTCAGGGCACCTTGGCAGCGGATGGTTGGCTTGAGTTGTTATCCATTCGTTTTGTCACCTTGAAAGAGGCTGGATTAGCGGTTGATACGAACGATCGAATCATCTGGCAGTTCGCGCAGTCTCATCAAATGCTTTTACTCACTGCAAACCGGAATGCCAAGGGAAAAGACTCACTAGAACAAACCATTCGTGAAGAGAGTACATCGACATCATTGCCAGTACTTACGGTTGGAAGTCTAGATCGAATCATTGAACAAGAGTATCGTGAACAATGTAGCGCCCGTATTGCTGACATCGTGCTGTCTATCGAAAATTATCTGGGGGTCAGTCGTATTTTCATTCCATGAGGCTGTCGGCTTCAGTTGACGATGATGGCAATCGCGATCGTCTCATTAGCAATTGCCGTCTAATGACCTGCTTGAACCCGACTGCCGAAAGGTTTTCTGCTGTAGGCACTAAGCAAATTACGACAAGTCTGGTAACTGATGGCGCAATGGGTTCTGCTCAGTTACACGCGAAAATCAACTCATATGAATAATTTTTTTCTTGTTCGTTATGCGCCGGAGATTTTGCAACGTACCGGGGAGCATCTGTACCTGGTGGCGATCGCCATTCTCATTGCGACCCTCATCGGCATTCCGCTGGGCATTCTGATTACCCGGAAACCTGCGCTGCGTCAATCTGTTCTGGGCACAGCGAACATTCTGCAAATTATTCCCAGTCTGGCGCTGTTTGGGCTATTGGTAACAGTGCCGCCTGCGTTGGGTGGAGGCATTGGCGATCCGCCTGCGATCGTGGCTCTCACGCTTTATTCCTTTCTGCCTATCATTCGCGGCACCTACACGGGGATTATGAGCGTTGACCCAGCCATTCGGGAAGCCGGACGGGGGATGGGCATGACGGACTGGCAGCTATTATCGCAGGTTGAAATGCCGCTGGCGTTGGGGGTCATTTTGTCAGGCATTCGAGTCGCTACGGTGATCGCGATCGGCACGGCGACCATTGCAACGGCGATCGGGGCAGGCGGCTTGGGCATTTTCATCTTTCGGGGCATTTCGGCACTGAATAATCAACTCATTCTGGCGGGTGTCATTCCTGCTGCCGTGCTGGCGCTCATGGCAGACTTTGGCATTGGTTGGCTAGAGCATCGCCTGACACGACGAGGGGGTAAGCCTGCATGAGTACAGCCGTCCGAATCAAGGGTCAGATTCAATCGGGTGTGGGGGGTGGGGTGTTGGGTGTAGTAAAGACAAAGGAAAACCGCTATCAATCGCTACTGGCGTGGCTTCTCATGGCGATCGTGCTGCTGACGACGATCGCCAGTTGTAGCGCAAATCCATCTGGCAACAGTGGACGTGGCGATATCGTCATCGGAGCCAAAGCGTTTACCGAGCAGGACGTTCTGGGTGAACTGCTGGCACAACAGATTGAGGCAAAAACGGGTTTGAAGGTGGCTCGTCGGTTGCAGCTTGGGGATACGCTGGTTTGCCACAATGCCTTGCTGTCAGGACAAATCGACCTCTACCCCGAATACACGGGTACGGCATTCTCAACCATTCTCAAGCAGAAGACGATCGGTGATGTACAAGAAGTCTACCGTCAGGTCAAAGACGACTATGCTCAACAGTTCAAGCTGGCAGTGATGCCGCCGTTGGGCTTCCAGAATACGTTTGCGATGATTGTGCGGGGTGACATGGCGCGATCGCTCAACCTCAAAACGCTCTCTCAAGCGGCACAGTACATTCCGCAATGGCAGGCTGGCTTCGGCTATGAATTCACCGAACGTCAGGAATACGCCAACATGGTCAAAACCTACGACTTCAAGTTCACCAAAGCGCCACGTTTATTGAATCTGGGGCTACTTTACCGGGCGCTGCTGCAAAAACAAGTGGATCTGGTGGCAGGCAACTCTACGGATGGACAAATTACCCGATCGGACTTTGTCATTCTTGAAGACGATCGACACGCCTTTCCACCGTATGAAGCAGCGGCGATCGTCCGTGAGGCAACGCTGCAAAAATATCCTCAGGTGCGTACCGCCCTTGAACAACTGGCAGGCAAAATTTCTCCCGACGAAATGCAGCACTTAAATTATCTGGTTGATGGTGAACTGCGCGATCTCAAAGACGTAGTTCAAACCTTTCGTCAGTCCAAAAATCTCTAGGATCTGCGGTCTAGAGACTTTAGAATGGCAATAGTGCATTTTTGCCTTCCTTCCAGTTTTTGTCTTCCTTAAGCTATGCCCACGATCGAACGCAAACCCATTCTGCTTGATTTTGAAAAGCCTCTCGCAGATCTGGAGGCACGAATTATTCAAATTCGTGAACTTGCAGAAGAAAATGATGTCGATGTTACTGATGAGATCCGTCAGCTTGAGGCACGCGCTGTGCAACTTCGTCAGGAAATTTTTAGCGGGCTGTCACCCACTCAGCAGCTTCAAGTTGCACGACATCCCCGTCGCCCCAGCACGTTGGACTATATTCAGTCCATCAGCGATGAGTGGATGGAGCTACACGGCGATCGCGGCGGCTTTGATGACCCAGCCCTAGTCGGTGGCGTTGCTCGTCTTGCTGGTCGCCCTGTTGTCATGTTGGGGCAGCAAAAAGGACGCGACACCAAAGACAACATTACGCGCAACTTTGGCATGGCATCGCCCGGAGGCTATCGCAAAGCCATTCGGTTGATGGAACACGCCGATCGCTTTGGGATGCCAATTTTGACCTTTATTGATACCCCAGCGGCTTGGCCCGGGCTGGATGCCGAAGCGTTTGGACAGGGCGAAGCGATCGCCTACAACCTGCGCGAAATGTTTCGCTTTGACGTACCCATCATCTGCACGGTGATTGGGGAAGGCGGCTCTGGTGGTGCGTTGGGTATTGGTGTAGGCGATCGCCTGCTGATGTTTGAGCACTCAGTCTACAGCGTTGCACCACCAGAAGCGTGTGCTGCGATCCTCTGGCGTGATGCCAGCAAGGCACAGCAGGCAGCCGAAGCATTGAAAATTACTGCATCCGACCTCAAGCAACTCGGCATTATTGATGAAATTTTGCCAGAACCGATCGGCGCTGCTCATGCTGATCCAGTAAAAACAACCGAGATTCTTAAAGAAGCACTGCTGCGACACCTGACCGAACTTGATCAAATGACCAGTCAGCAGCGACGAGAATTGCGCTATCAGAAGTTTCGAGCGATCGGTGTTTTTAGCGAACACCCAGTTTGAGCTAAAGCATACCAACTCAAACCTGCACTCAATGATGGGAGCTATCAGCCAGCACTGACGGCTTCAGACTGACAAGCGCTCAAGTTTCTGCTCTATTTTTGCTAGTGTGAGTGATATAATGAGTTCGTAACAAATGTTTACATTTTTCGGCGAGCGTTCCATCTTCTCCACTTGTCTTTTTGAAACTAACGTTCGGAATCGGTATGCATCAAGCTTGACATCGGTTGAAAGCGCGGCGACCGCTAGTCTTGGTTGTTAGACGTTTTGCTTGAGCTTTTCAACCCTGTGACTAGCGACGATAAACGCCTTTTTTCTCATTTCTCGTTCAGCTTCGGCTGCTAAACTCATTGACCAAAGCGGTAACGTTGCCGCGCGTGACATCAGTGAGTTTTGACACGCTCACACCTTAGGATATCAAAACTGTTTCATGACGTCTCAAAGCGAACGGTATGCTCTTGTAACGGGAGCAGGCAGCGGCATCGGCAGAGCAACAGCGTTGGCATTTGCTCAGGTAGGCATCCACCTTGCATTAGTCGGTCGCACTCGATCGAAGTTGGAAGCTGTTGCTACAGAAGTAGCTCAGCATGGAGTGAAGGTGGCATGTTACTCCATTGACTTGCTGGAGGTAGAGCAGGTGCGGGAAAAAATAGCGACGATCGCCGCCAGTTTTGGACCCATCAACATTCTTGTTAACAACGCTGGCATGGGCTACACTGCATCGCTTGGCAATACGCCTCTAGCAGACTGGCAGCGCGTCCTCACGTTGAATCTGACCAGCGTATTTCAGTGCATTCAAGGCATTTTGCCGTCCATGCGCGAACGTCAGCAGGGTACCATCATCAACGTGTCCTCGATCGCTGGACAACAAGTGTTTCCCGAGTGGGGAGCATATTGCGTCAGCAAATTTGGTCTGGTGGCATTATCCAAAACGCTAGCCGCTGAGGAACGTTACAACGGTATCCGTGTCGTCACGATCTCACCAGGTTCCGTCAACACTCCTATTTGGGACACTGACACGGTTCATGCCGATTTCGATCGCTCATCCATGCTGACACCAGAAACGGTCGCCCAGTCAATTCTCTACGCTGCATTGCTGCCCCAGGAAGCAGTAATCGAAGATATGACCCTCATGTCAAGTGTTGGCGCGCTTTAGGGTCTGGCTGTGCAGCAGGCTTTTACAGAGTCGTAGGGACGTTATATGTAACATCCCTACTTAACAAACGTTCACATTGTCACATTACCTACATTTGACTCACATGACTATTGCGTCTTCTAACGGTCCTAATGGTTCCCAGCCTGCGGAAAAAAAAGCTAAAAAATTGACCACTCGCCCCGATCGCAACACGCTAGATGGTGTGCAAGAACCAAAGCTACAAACACCTCCCGAAGCACTGCAAGACGAGATGATGGCGGCTGTTAAAACGATGTTGCTCGGCGTTGGCGAAGACCCCGATCGTGAGGGCTTGCTCAAAACACCCAAGCGGGTCGCCGAGGCTATGCGCTTTCTGACCAGTGGCTACCATCAATCGCTAGAAGAACTCGTCAACGGTGCCATTTTTGATGAAGGTCACAACGAAATGGTGCTCGTTCGGGATATTACCGCCTTTAGCCTTTGCGAACATCATATGCTGCCGTTTATGGGCAAAGTGCACGTTGCCTATATCCCCAATCAAAAAGTCGTCGGGTTGAGTAAACTCGCACGCATCGTCGAAATGTACTCTCGCCGCTTGCAAGTGCAAGAGCGTCTTACCCGCCAGATCGCTGAAGCCGTCCAGACGATTCTGGAACCCCAGGGCGTTGCTGTTGTCATGGAAGCCACGCACATGTGCATGGTGATGCGGGGTGTCCAAAAGCCGGGTTCCTGGACAGTCACTAGCGCGATGGTTGGTGTGTTTCAGGAAGACCATCGAACCCGTGAAGAGTTCTTGAACTTGATTCGCCATCAGCCCTCCTGGTAGCGGAAAGCACCCGCTCAGTCAAATATCTGGCACGGTTATATGCCTGCTTCAAGTCCCTTTCCTCCTGCCAGGAGAGGGATTTTTGTTGGCAAAGTGAACCATTTGGCATTCGATACTGTCTCACAATCTGGAACGGTGCGATAGCTGGCTGTATTTCTTTATGTAATTTTTGTAGAGCTTTAGGTGCCGCTTTATGATGAAATCAATTCAACGAACGGCTTTGAATGTGGGCGATCGTGTCCGTCTCGTACGCGGATCAATGCGAGGTCATATGGCGACGATCGCGGCTGTGAACGATGGCGCTTATTTTCTAAAAGGAGATTGGACAAAGCAAACAGGCTTCGTGCTGGTAAAGTATGGACCAGTCGAGCCAGACTCTCTGGAAAAGCTTTAACTGTCTAGCCATGCTCAGAGATGTATGGAGTTCCATCCCTGAGTGCTGATTTGGATGCTAAGCGGCTAGACGGCTTACTCCACTGGTGTGAAGTACACCTGAAACAGTGCAACAAGGCTTGCGATCGCTGTACAAAAGCCTAAGAGAAACGAAACGCCGATAAAGAGAGCTGTCATTGTCCGCATGAAGTGAGTTTCTTCTAGAATCGCAGGTTGCAATTCCTTTTGGGAAAAGAATGCGTAAAAGCTTAATGAAGAGACCGTGAACCTCCCGAACCGTGTACGGTGTAAGAAAACAACCATTACACTCTGAACTATGGGCAGAAAAGCTAGCTTTTGGCTGTTGTGGCTTGGATTCGTCACCTACGCGTTTTTCCTGGCTCCCCCCGATCGCCCCGACACCCTAGAACTAATCAAGCACCTTTCAACGGGACAAATTGCAGGCATCAATCCGCTGGTTGTGGCACTGTTCAACATTATGGGTGTGCTACCTGTTATCTATAGCTGCGTATTGTTCATTGATGGCAGGATGCAGAAGATTCCAGCATGGTTGTTTGCAACGGCATCGTTTGCAGTGGGAGCGTTTGCCATCGTGCCGTACTTGGCGTTACGAGAGCCGAACACGTCCTTTGTTGGCAAGAAAACATGGTTGCTCAAGCTTTTGGATTCGCGCTGGCTGGGACTGGTGCTGGCGATCGCCACGCTGAGTCTACTGTTTTACGGCATTCGGCAGGGAGACTGGACTGACTTTGTGCAGCAGTGGCGATCGAGCCGTTTTATTCACGTGATGAGCCTGGATTTTTGCTTGCTCTCGCTGCTCTTTCCAGCGCTATTGCGGGATGATATGGCGCGACGAGGGCTGACTGACGATCGATTATTTTGGGTTATTGCGCTGCTGCCGTTGCTGGGTGCGATCGGCTATCTGGTTTTGCGTCCAGCGTTACCTGAGCAGACTGAGGGTAAAGTGCCACCTCAACCGAGCTACCCCACATCAGCGGACGCTGGTTAACCGATGACGATCAGTTAACCTCACGTCATCACTTCACCAGGTACTGCTGTAGATAATGCTCAAACTGCGCCTCTAGCTGCTCGATCGTCAGGGAACGTGTCCAGTATTCGGTGAGGGCGTGACCAAACGCCCAGGCGTTGCGATCGGGTGTCGTGGCATTGTTTAGCAACAGCGACCACAAACCCAGCAGGTCAAAATTACGCGCGTTTGGCAGATCGGCATTCAATAACGTGAACAGGTCGTATGCCATCTGGAGTTTGCCTAGCACCACTGGCAATTGCTCGACAGGAATTTGCTCTGCCAGAAGATATGCCAATGTCGGCGATCCGGTCGTGAGGGTCGAAATAAAGCGCAGCACGGGGCTTTTGAGCAATGCTGTCAGCCCCTGTGTGGTGGTCATTTGAAAGGTGTAATGGTTAATGATTTTGGCGGCGGCGATCGTGCGGGCATCTAAATCCCGCAGAAACCGAGCAAGGCGAAGCTGCTTAGCAGGCGCGATCGTTTGAATCAGTCCTACCGATAGCTGTTCTGCACCCCAGGCAGCTCGACCCGTCTGTACATCGCCTGTCACGATCGGTACCACTAGCTTGCAAAAATCACCCAACAACCCAGCGCGATACTCTGTGGCTTCCCGAATCGCAATTTCTTTGGGACGATCGCCCCATTCCCAGTCATAGGGTGGTGCCCACTCACGGATGGGGCGCAGGCGATCAACCTGAGTGACGACTGCGATCGTGGGCAAGTCTGACACATCTGACTTTGCGTCTTGGAGAAAATCCAGATCCATTTGCAGCGCTGGATCAAGAGCTGGCGTGACCAACAGAAGCAAATCCGCTTGTGCGATGTAGTTGAGCACTTGCTCTCGCAGGTCAGTCCGATTTGCCTGCTCGTAACCAGGTGTATCCCAAAGCGTGAGTGTTTCACCACCATCCGCCTGCCAATGATAATCCTGAATGCGATCGGTACTGGGAAGCACATCTACCTCAGCGCGGCGATCAACAAAGAGAGTATTGATCAAGCTGCTTTTTCCGGCTCCGGTTCGTCCCACCAGCAAAATGTTGATCGGCTTCTGCTCCAGCGCTTCGGCAGGTGCCGCTTGAGACAAGATCTCGCGTAAGGTTTGGGTTTTCGCTTTGGGCAATGAAAGATTAGCAGACGGCAGTTCCAACGTTGCTGGGGACATGCCACCGTAAAGAGCGATCGCCTGTTTACCTAGATTGGTCAAGGCGGCTTCTCGCAAAAGCTGACCCAGATTGACCAACAGCTCCTGCGTAGCACGATTGCTCGATCGCTGAGTTGCTGTTCTTGCTAATGCCGCCACCGGATTCAAAAGCCATTGTGCCCAGTTCCACGCTTGCAGGATCTTACGTGCCGATGGTTCCAACTTCTGGTAAATCTCATAAGCCTGATATGCTTGCCCGATCGTCACCTGATTAAGTGCTGGCGACAGCTTTTGCATCCATTGATCCATGTCTTCGACCGTGCCCCGCATGAGCGCATACGCCTGGGGCACATAGATTTGGAGCAGGGGACGCTGCACCTGCGGGTAGTAGGCGTGGGCAACCGCTTCCACAACCTGCTTACACCGTGCCCAAAACTCAGCCCAACCATCCCAAAGTGGTGGATCAGCACGTGCCTCTTCCAAAATCGTCTGGATGATTGTCTCAGCTTGTTGGAGGCTGCTGCCGATCGGTGTGGCTGCTGCTGCTGTAGCGTCTGCCGCTTCCAGTTCTTCTGTCACCTCAGCAACCACTGCTCGTACCTGTGCCAATGCTGGTTGCGTCCATTTCACCAACAGCCAGCGCCAGATGACAAACATCAGCACCACAACGCCCCAGATCCAGCTAATGCCCCACTGCTGAATCTGAAACCCTGCTGCAATAACGAGAAAGCTGATGATACTGGCGATCGGCAACCCTAATGCCATCCATTGCCATAGTTTTAAGCGCACCATTGCTACCTTTTGAGCGCGGTGTCTCTAGTTTAGGCAATTAGGGTAAGGAAGTGAGGAGTGAGGAGTGAGGAGTGAGGAGTGAGGAGTGAGGAGTGAGGAGTGAGGAGTGAGGAGTGAGGAGTGAGGAGTGAGGAGTGAGGAGTGAGTTTGAAGTTAGTTGTGTTCCTGTAACACCGTTCTCCCAGGCTTCCTCTGCCTCCTTTACTCTCTCTGCTCTCTGCCTCCTGCCTTCTGCCTTCTGCCCTCTGCCTCCTGCCCTCTGCCTCCTTTTCTAGACAGCCAGCCACAACTGACCATCACCGCTGACTATTTTGCAACTGAGCTTGAACTGCCGATTGCAGGAGGGACAGTGAGAGGGGTTGGATGGGCAAGTAGCCAGAAATAACTGCCAGCGCGGTAGTGATGGCGATCGCATGTAGCACAGCAGCGCTTTTGTTTAGTAGAGAACCAGACATGACGACTTCGGAACGTAGGGCACCTTAGTTATGTCATCCTTGCCCAGTTATAACCGTGATAAGAGAGACTCAAAAGCCGTAATTCGCATCACCACTTAATGGTGATCACTATCACAGGTAGAGTACAGGGCTGTAGGTTAGGTTGCATCGCCAGCAAAGAGCCGTAATGTCGTTAAGAGTGAGGGCAAATCGGGTGGGAGCGGCTGGCTTAAGTTGAGTTGCGCTGCGATCGCCTCCAGTGACTCTCCTGGCTGCAAGCGCTGGCTGAGAGCTGTGATTTCGTTCCAAGTGAGGTCGCTTTCGGCATAGGTTTTCGCGATCGCAATGGGCAAATCGACGTGCTTGTTACCTTCTGCCTGCGTCATCATATTGTGTCCAATCTCCAGTTGGCGATCAAAACAGTGATACCAGCACTGGGGCTGAAACTTAAGTGCAGACTGAAACAATTTCTGGTGTTCTTCACTATCAACAGCGCGATCGCTAGCGCTCGATACGATCAGCAGTGGTGCAGCAAGTTGGACTTTGGCGCGATCGAGGATGTCTTGACCCAGATCCAGGAACACCCGCAGCGCTGGCATATGAAACCCAGCATAGCCAAAACCCACTGCACCAGGTTCCGTTTTCCACTCAAAATAGACGTTCATGCGTTCGACGACCCAGTCTACTAGAGCATTGGTGCCGCTAAGGTAGGGTGCAAACAGCAAGCCACGATCAACCTGCTGTGGGTACTCAAGCGCTAACCAGGCAGCAAGGGTACTGCCACCTGATAAACCACCCAGCAATACGCGATCGCCGAGAGACTGAGCATTTTGCAGCCAGTTTTGCCCAAATTCCTGATAGATGTGTGGATTCTCTGGCAGCGGCGGTGGGTTGTCCTCATTCCAATCACCCGCCTGTCCGTGCCCTGGCATTAGAGGAATCAAGACGTTGTAGCCCGCTTTGAAGAACGCTTCGCCGATCGTATCGAACTGTGCTGGCGCGGCTGTAAATCCGTGGAAGAAAACAACAACTTTAGACGTTGGGTTTGGCTGTAGTAGAAACCGAGAACGGCAAGTGTCGTCGCGCAACCCCAACGCTTCTTCCCGTGCCCTCGTTTTTTTAATCAGCGCTTCGGTTACATCGTTATAAGCTGCCATGTCACTACACTCTTTTGCAACGGTCTGGTTTTGCCCAGCAGCTTTACTGTTTGCTCTACAGTCGTTTTAGCGTTAATCGAGCCTTTTTTCCAAGTGCATTGAGGCAGATTGGGATTGTTGCCGCCGATTAAGCACGTAAAGATAAAGATCTGCAAGTATTGACGATTTTATTCTAAAACTGTATGATTAGATACAGAAAAGTAAATCGTTCATCTTGCGTTCTGCACTGGAATTAAACCTCACGATTCGAGAAGAGTCTTCCAGAAACAGAAACCGGACGGAAGTAGGGAGTCATCCCGAAGGAACGCGCCTCGCAACACATCATCCAGGAGGCGAATATGAAACTCTCTTATCGTGGCATTAGTTACGACTTTAATCCTTCTTCTCTGCAAGCGCTTGGAGCAAAGCATCGTTTAGCTGAGGTTTCCAAAGCGAGAGCATTAGGCGCGATTCTTACATATCGTGGTGCCGTTTATGCGATCACACCATCCACTCAAGCTACTTCTGCTCAGGCAGCTCTAACTGCTGGCACCGTACTGACCTATCGTGGGCAGTCGTATGTCGGACAACCAACCGTGCAAGCTACGCCTGTTCAACCAGACTTGGCAGTGTCTGAACCAGTAGCTACAGTCCTTGCTAAGGCTCCTGTCTCGATTCAAGAGCAAGCGCGTACGCTAACGATGAATCATCATCGTGCCATGAAGAAGCGTCAGCAGGTAATGCTAGTACGATCGGCTGCTGAAGTTGGCGTGTCTTCAGCGACTATCAGTCACTGGGAACGCACTCAAGAAACGTTCAATCCAGCGTTTTAGATCGTGTGCGATCGTAGTCATGCTGCTCTGAGTAAGACAGCGCTCTCGGTAGCATGGCTTTGACTCCATCACCCAAGGGTGACGCGTCTCCGCTTATGACATCCCGACTCTCTTTCCTTTTTGAAATCCAATAAGTTACTTTCAAACGACTGCTACAACTTAAAATAAAGCAGTCCAATCAAAAGCAATACGTTACATTCATCGCTATTTGCTTGCACGATTTCTAGCGCCGACTTTCACAGGTTCCGCCAGTGCAGTGGCGATCGCTTTAAGACTATTAGGGTTAGAAACCATATCGCGATGTAACGGCACCCATACTTTAACGTTTCGACCAACGGGCACTTGCGAACTACTGGCGGGCACAATCATTGCGTCGAGCGGTGTCCAAATGGAGGTGAAGTTAACGCGATCGAGCGTCGCAATGTCCTGATTTAAGTCCTGTAAAAACGGGTGGTTGGGACGCATCTGCATACAGCCTAGACGTAGAGAACCATAGGCGACCCAGGTGCCGTTATGAGGCGATGAGAGGCTAACAAAGCGCTGCACCCGATCGAGTCCACTCAGTCGCTGAAGATAATACCGCCCCACAATGCCGCCCATGCTGAAACCAAGCAAATCAAACGGTGTGCCGGGTGCAAAGGCACGATCGGCATACTCTGCAACCTGCTGCGCCAACTGCTTGAGGCAGCCATCGCCATTGTTAGGCGTAAGGTTGAGATCATGCGTCTCCCAGCCCAAACTGTTGAGGTAGCGAGTCATCGGGCAAAAAATTGTGCCTGTATCCCAGATGCCGTGAAGGAGAAGGACGGGATGGTTTGGAGTCGGAGAATTCATCGTGCGGTGCATCAGTATGTCTTGAGTCTAGCCTCCAGCAGTGGGTAGCCGCGATCGCGATAGGACAGCCAGGTAAATGGTCTAGAGCTAGACAGTGGATAAATTGTAACCATCAAAAATTAATTAATAAATCGCAATATTAGCCCTTCTGTACTCATAAAACCGCGATAATTTGAAGCGGGTAGTGCGGCTTTATGAGTCAAAATTTTACCAACCGTTGCGCGAACATATCTGCGCAAAGACATCGGTACGTAGTTCAGGAGCAGTTGCAATGAGCAGTTTCGTCAATTTCCTCAAAAATTTATTGTCTGGTCTTTTTTCCGCGATCGGCGGTCTCTTTAGTTCTAAGAAAAAGCCGGATGCGATCGAGGGTAGTGCGCCCACGCCTCGCAAAGCTCGCAATTCTGGGTATTTTCTGGAGCTTGATGAAGCTAAGGGTGTTGGCAGTGTAGCCGCCCCTGGTAAGGCTGACACAGCGTCTCCCGCTAAACCAGCGCAGACATCTGCTAAGTCAGAGTCTAACAACGGGGCAACCGCCAAGCCTGCCGCTGTGAAAGAACCAAAGGCGACACCAAAGCCAGTAAGTGCAAACGCAGCCCTCAATCTGCCTCAGCCGACGGTCACAACGTTTGCACCGAAATATCTGGCTCCAACGGGCAACTCAAATGGTCGTCGTCGCCCCGGTGCTAATATGTCATCCTTTTTGGACATGGCACGTCAGGTGAAAACCTCATCTTGAGCGTTTCTATTTAAGTCCATCGACTGCGGCAACTGATTCTGCCATAAACGAACAAAAGCGCTGAGGACTTTACCTCTAGCGCTTTTGTTTATTCGTAATTCGATCGACGTTGAGTTGAAAGCGTTGCTCACCTGTCTGAGACACCTGTCATCGACCCGGCGATGCATGTTCTTGCGTTGTTAGAATTAAGACCTGATTGTGCAGGGTGTGTAAAGCCTGCGGCATGGCTTCGCTCAAGGCAACGCCGTAACGCACCCTGAGTGAGGCTTTAGTGCGTTACGCTACCACCAACAGCACCCTACGAGTTGTGTCAGATCCTGTACTGCCGGGTTAATAACAGGTGAAATGCCGTTAAAGTCTTGCTTTTGGAACAAGCTGTTTTCTCAGAAGCGTTGAGTTATGGTCTGCTTTGGTCAACAGCGTTCTCGTATGCTCTGCGATCGATCGATTCATGTTCATACGATTTCAGCACAACCCAGAGCGAGTGGATGATGCCGGGAACATAGCCCAGTACTGTCAAACCCACATTGATGAGAAAAGCGGGACCAAGTCCCAACGTCATAAACACGCCCAGAGGTGGGAGAAGAATTGCGGCAAGGATGCGTAGTAGTTTCATAGCTCTTTGTAGTCCTGCTCTTTAAACAGCCTTAATGTATGCATTGTCGTAGTATGGGTTGCAATCAGCCTCCCTCTCAAGAGCTAAAAAGCAGTCATGCTGGTGGCAGTTCTGAATCATTTGTGAGACGTGGGCAGATGGTTTAACGGTCAGTGGTTAGCGGTCAGCGATCAGAGAAAAGCTGTTAGCTGGTCGCTGACCCCTTCAAACCTCTTTCTACCGTTTCCGTAATGGCAAAGCCTCAACGTGTATCCAGCTTTCGGACGATTTTGTCTTGAGCCAATTTCGTCTGAAAGAGTAGACATTGACATACTACACGTGTAGTATATACAAAGTGAGTTTTTTCCAGAGCCATTCCATGATCAGCACACCCGTAGTGAACTTACAGAGCGCGATACAGCACCGACCCAGCAGTGGTTTGGCAGCGATCGTGGTGCTGCCTAAGTTCAGGGGCGAGTCGGCGCGATCGCTAGGCAATCTTTCAACCATTACAGGCAGAACGAACACCATTGCAAAAGGGCTTTTTTGGGAGCTGCTTTTGGATCGATTCATACAAAGCGGGTGGTGCAGGCACGATCATGCACCCACATAGGCAACCAGTCACTACTGACGCTGTTGACCCCCGCTCCTGAATATCAGAGGCGGGGGTTGTTTTTTTAGGAGGCAAACAGGATGTTAAAGCTGACCTATATCGAGGACGGGTTACATCTGGAGCGGATGACCGCTTCCCTGGATGTGCTGATCGCACAGCGAGTGCTGTTGGCATTGCGTGCTGGACAAAAACTCTATGTCGAACCCGGTAACGCTGCCTTTTTGCTGCCTGCCGATGCGCCTGGTCTGACCCATCTAGAACTGGCGTTGAAGCTCGATCGCAGCCAAAGCATTACCGTGACACCCGTTGATACCGCGTTTATAGAAGTGAGTCTGCAAGGGAGTTGGATTGCGGAAGATGCAGCTGCTCACGAAGGCATGTTCATCACCGCGTTCTCCGATCGTGCTGAGTTCTTTGTCTACAAGCTGTGGCAGATGACGCAGTTGCAAGTGTCATCATTCTTGTAAATGGTGCATCGTTCTTCCAAACACCGATTGATCCGTAGCTAACGCAAAACCGGGCTTCTAGATACAAGCTTGATACTCAAACAGCATCTTCTTGTAAAGAAACCCGGTTCTTGCTTCGGTTTGATTGAGTTTTAATAGGCTCGATCGAGGTTAGGTGCTTTGAGCAGTTCCAGATGAAGCGATGGGAGCAGTGCTGTTTCTGTTGATGCTTTTTGTGCCAATGAGGGAACCTGTTCTCGGAGACGAGCAGTTAGTTGCTGAGTTTTCGCATCATAGATTTGGGTCAATAGCTTAGGGTATAGCCCAATACCGATGATGGGTACCAACAGTGCCGAGATGATAAACACCTCGCGCGGTTCGGCATCAGCCAAAACCTCATGAGAAGTAAGCGTTTTATTCTCAGGACCGTAGAAGATCTCCCGCAGCATCGACAGCAGATAAATGGGTGTGAGGATCACGCCCACCGCTGCTAGCAAAACAACGAGAACCTTAAACGGTGGCGCATAGGCATCACTGGTGGCGAAGCCCACAAACACCATCAGCTCTGCCACAAAACCACTCATTCCCGGTAAAGCCAGCGATGCGAGGGAGCAAGCGGTGAACATGGAAAAAATCTTGGGCATCTTCTGACCGACACCGCCCATTTCGTCCAGCATCAGCGTATGGGTGCGATCGTAGGTTGCCCCCACCAGGAAGAACAAACTTGCACCAATTAAGCCATGAGACACCATTTGCAGTACAGCACCACTCAAGCCCAAATCGGTGAAAGAGGCAATCCCTAGCAGGACAAACCCCATATGTGAAATGGAGGAATAGGCAATCTTGCGCTTCAGATTGCGCTGGGCAAAGGAGGTTAGTGCCGCATAGATAATATTGACCACGCCTAAAATCACGAGTGCTGGTGCAACTGTGGCATGAGCCGCTGGTAGCATCTCCGCATTCATCCGAATCAAGGCATAGCCGCCCATTTTGAGTAGAATGCCTGCCAGGAGCATGTGTACAGGAGCGGTCGCTTCTCCGTGAGCATCGGGCAACCAGGTGTGCAGCGGGATGATCGGTAGCTTGACGGCATAGGCAATCAGAAAGCCCGCATAAAGCCAAAGCTGCAAGGTCAGAGGAAAGTCCTTTTGCATGAGCGATCGCATGTCAAACGTGACGGTATCACCGTAAAACGCCATCGCTAGAGCAGACAGCAGAATAAACAGCGATCCCCCAGCCGTATAGAGGATGAACTTCGTTGCGGCATACTGACGCTTTTTACCGCCCCAAATCGATAGCAACAAATAAATGGGGATCAGTTCTAACTCCCATGCCAGGAAGAACAGCAGCATGTCCTGCACAGCAAAAACAGCGATCTGTCCGCCATACATTGTCAGGAGTAAAAAGTAGAACAAGCGCGGCTTCAACGTTACGGGCCAGGCAGCCAGGGTTGCCAGGGTGGTGATGAAGCCCGTTAGTAGGATCAGCGGCATCGATAGACCATCAGCGCCAACCGACCAGTTCAGGTCAAGCTGAGGTACCCAGGAGTAGCTCTCAAAGAGCTGTATGTCTGAGCTAGAAAAGTCGTAGTAGCTGTAGAAGGCATATACCAGAAGCGCAAAGTCGATCAGCCCAATCACCAGAGCGTACCAGCGAATGGTCTTGCCATCCTTGTCAGGGATCAAGGGAATCAACAGCGCGGCTGCGATCGGAAACAGGATGCTAGTCGTTAGCCAGGGAAAATTAGCGGTAAGCATCAGTAACCAGTTGTTAGTTGTTAGTCTTTGGTGATTAGAAGTTTCTAAAGATGCGTGGGAAAGAACCTAAACACTAGATTGCCAGTACTCACGGAGAGTGATTCAAGCGATCGGGCGTGTACTGTTCAAAGCCAGCCGTCTAAAGTCTAAAGCAGTTGTCATTAGCTTTAAGCTGTCAGCTTCTAGAGGATTGTATCTGCCTCTAACAACTAACACCGAACAACTAACAACTTCTTAAGCTATGCCAGAAAAGATCACCAAACCTAGAACAGCAGCAAAGACAATGAGCGCGTAGAACTGAGCACGTCCATTCTCAAGGTACTTCAGTACTTCACCTGTGAAAAGAGTGACTAAACCTGCCAGGTTAACAACGCCGTCCACCACTTTAGAATCAACCTCTAAAATCTGCCTCGCCAAGCGACGGCTATTCAGCACAAAAACGCTGTAGTAGATATCGTCGATATACCATTTGTTTTTGGATAGCTGGTAAAGGGCAGGAATTTTAGCAGCGATCGCGGCTGGGTCGATCGTCTTCCGTGCGTACATCAAAATCGCTAGCGAAATACCTAGCAGCGAAATGCCCACCGAGCTACCTGCCATAACGAAAAACTCATTGAGGTTTTCGCCCCCTTCTGCTGCCAGTTCGACCGCTTCGCCTGGAGCATGAATAAAGGCTTCAAAGTAGTTCGCAAATGGTGTACCGACCAGACCGATCAGAATCGATGGCACTGCCAGAAGCATTAGAGGCAGCGTCATTGTAAAGGGCGACTCGTGCGGAAATTCGCTGTGATGTTCATGGTCATCATGCTTGTCTTGAGCATGCTCATGAGCAGTAAGGGTCAGTTCTTGAGGGTTCATGGCACCGGGACCGATCGACAGCCCTTGCGCTTGCAGTTGCTCTACTTTGATGGCTTGGCGCACCGTAGTATCGTTGCCGCGAAACCCACCCTCAAACGTAGAGATATACATGCGGAACATATAAAATGCCGTAATTCCCGCCGTCAAATAGCCGACACCCCACAGCACCGGGTTCGCTGCAAAGGCATTACCAAGAATTTCGTCCTTCGACCAGAAGCCTGCAAACGGTGGAATCCCCGAAATAGCGAGTGTGCCAATGAGAAAGGTAATGCCCGTAAACGGCATGTACTTTCGCAAACCGCCCATCAGCCGCATATCCTGAGCGTATGCTGGGTTGTGCCCAACGACGTGCTCCATCCCGTGAATGACCGAACCTGATCCCAGGAACAGCATTGCTTTGAAATAAGCGTGCGTCATCAGGTGAAACATGCCAGCGCTGTAGGAACCAACGCCCATTGCCATTACCATGTAGCCCAACTGCGACATCGTGGAATATGCCAAGCCCTTTTTAATGTCGTTTTGCGTAATGGCGATCGAGGCTCCTAAAAATGCCGTCAACGCGCCTGTGTAAGCAATTACATCCATCACAACTGGGATGTTTTCAAACACAGGAAACATCCGAGCGATGAGGAAAACCCCAGCCGCTACCATCGTCGCTGCATGGATCAGCGCTGAAATGGGAGTCGGACCTTCCATCGCATCGGGTAACCAGACATGAAGTGGAAACTGAGCCGACTTCGCTACAGGTCCCAGGAAAATCAGGATGGCAAAGAGGGCTGCGAGTCCACCGCTAATAGCACCTGTTGCCACCAAGTCTTGAAGCCGATCGCCGATCGTCTCAAAATCAAAGCTCTGCGTTGACCAATAAAGCCCTAAAATACCGAGCAGCAAGCCAAAGTCACCGACTCGGTTAGTCACGAACGCCTTCTGACACGCATCGGCAGCGCCTTGGCGATCGAACCAAAAGCCAATGAGCAAGTAGGAACACATTCCTACCAGCTCCCAAAAAATATAGACCTGTACCAGGTTTGGACTCAGCACCAGACCCAGCATCGACGCGCTGAAAAGGCTCAAATAGGCGTAGAACCTTACATAACTTGGGTCATGCGCCATGTAGCCATCAGTGTAGATCATGACCAGAAAAGCCACCGTCGTCACAATCACTAGCATGAGAGCGGTGAGATGGTCGATGGTATAGCCCATGCTGAGTCGAAAATCCCCCGCTGATGCCCACTCAATCATTTGAGTGTAGGGAGGATGTCCGTTGAGTTGGCTCCACAAAAGCGCCGCAGACACAACTAACGTCGTCCCCATCAGTGAGACGATAAAAATCGAGTTGACCTGCCGCAGCTTGTTCGTTGCTTTATTGAAGGAAATTAGCCCCAAACCGACAATCATTGCGCCAGCCAGTGGCAAGACTGGAATCAGCCAGGCGTACTGATAAATCGCTTCCATTGCTCATGCCTATGGTTAAAGTGCTTCGCTTGGTTGGGAAAACCGTTTACATTGTGACACACGCTTAACAGGAAACTGTCGTGTACAAACACAACATTCTGTTATTTCTACGGTTTAGCATTCCCAACACAGCGGCAAACCGCATCTACCAGCAAGGGTATGATTCGTTAAAGTTGCAGCCCAACCTTGTAGAAGTGCCTTTTCGGCTGACTGTTGGACTCTCTTAGCGCCATAGTGACGATCGGGTCTGAGGGTCGCTTTTTTGAAGACAAGCTCTGATACGCGATGAGGAATGCCCATCGAAAACTAGCCGCATCTCTCAGAGCCGCCGCACTCTAAGGTTTTCAAGCCTCTAGGTCTCGCTGCGATCGAATGGAATAGTTTCAGGTTGAACGCTTAATGGGTGCGGATTAACAAGCACTCTCTGCAACTCTGCCCAGAGATCGTCACGACGGTGAAACCCCTCTAGGCGATGCACGACCTTCCCCTCTTCAAACAGAAGGATAGTGGGCAAAGTAGTAATGCGGTAGCGGCTTGACAGCTTGAGATTCTCGTCGGCGTTGATCCCGATGAGCTTGAAGCGCTTACCCCATTCCGCCTGAAACCGCGTTAGCAGTGGCTCAATCATCTTGCAGGGACCACACCAGGGTGCCCCAAAATGCACGACGACAGGCGTAGGAGATTCCAAAACTTCTTCTACGAAGGTCTGTTCACCCATTGCAGGTTTGTGATTCCTCAAATGATTAGATGCTTAATCTTTATCTTGGGATCATCCTACCAGCCAACGCTGTTTGTTGCACGGATCAAAATTGGATGTGCCCACCAAAAAAGTAGAACAAAACCGACGACCCCTAAATAGGCAGGACGGAGAAATTCTTGCCAGTGAAGTGATTGACGACCCTCTACGATCGCCCTAAACGGAATCACCGACGTGCGCGCCTTAACAACTTCAAACGCTTCACCGTAGCGCGCCAACAGGCGACGATCGCCATGCCACACACCAAACAAATGGTGCAAGATTAGCCCGATCGAGGTTACGACCATAAATGATGTTCCTAGCCATAGCGTATGAGCCACGCACCAAATCACTTGCCCCACCATTTGTGGATGTCTCGTAATGCGGATGATCCCACTTTCGTAGAGGTGGACTTCAGGTTTTTGAATTGCCGCTACTTCTAAGAGGTTAAATGTGGCTGGATAAAGAAACAGAAAAGAGATCGCTGATAAGACCCAAACCGTTGTTTGCACACCCATCGTTCTCTGTACCTGCCAAAGTTGCTTGCCATCGTAACGGTGATTGAAAAAGTAAATAATTAGCACCACTGCGAGACTTAAACTCACTAGGGCAAATAAAACCCGATACAGCCGTGGACCTATCTGCTTCTCGCCCCACGGACGCAGCGCTGCTAGACCACTGTGAGCGATCGCAAAACTTAACAGCAACGCCGACATAATCCAGTGGCTCGGTGTCAACCAGTCGAAAGACATAAGCGGCAGTGAGGAAACAGGGATCAAACGCTAATCTAGCATCTCATCCGCTTTGCATTGCCCTACTCCACTTTCTTCCTATCGTCCCACTCAAAACAAAAGACCGACCTCTAGCTGGCGTAAATCGATCGTATAAAGGCTGCCCTCACCGTTTTTCCAGGTAGCGATGAGCAGACCATAGGGTTCAAGGACAGCGATCGCCGTAGGACTGGCTGGTCCTGCCAAGCGTCCGGCAGGCTGACCATGTCGGTCTAACAGAACGATCTGTCCATCTGCCGCCATCAAAACGTAGCCCCAAGAGGCTGATGCGATCAAGATCGGCACCATATCTACCCCAATGCGCAGCAGTTTGAGGGGCTTCAAATCAATCAGTAAGACTGAGTTAGTATGCCCTGGTTCTAGTGCCACCACGCGATACGGGGTTGTGGTTTCTACCACCTGACGCAAGGGTACAGGTAAGCTAAAGGCGCTAATAGGGTTCCCTCGACGGGTAAAAATTTCTAGCAGCACACCCGTAATGTGAGAATGGGTTCCTTTATCCACGATGTGAGAAAAAGCAACGATATAGCGTGAGTCTGCCATTGCCAAGTGAAACAGATGAGCCGTCAGACTGGGTGCATTGGCGGCATTACCGTTACGACTCCCAGGTTTAATCGACTGCATCCGCGACAAATTCCAGAAGCTCAAAACGCTGGTGACTTTGTCCGCCTCTATCACTGCCACTGCCATCCAACGCCCTTTTGTTTCAATGGTGGCGTGAAAGTCTTGATTAAATTCAGCCACCAGCTCAGGCACTGACTGCTGGGGTGGTGCAGTGTGGTTGGGCTGCTGTGGAACCGTTTGAGCCTGCGGAACCAGACCCTGCTGGAAAAGCTCGATCGGGATGCGGTAAATCGATCGCTGCGTGATGGCAAAGCAACCCTGCGGTCGTACCAGTAACTCTTTGACCGTTTTGGGTAACTGTACTGACACTGCGGTCGATCGCTCCTCACCTTCAAACGGCGCTGCCCCAGTAGCCAGCAACCCTCCCGGATAGGTTTGGCAACCAATGTAACGCCTGCAAAGCTGATAGACCTGCTCCTCTTCACCTCTTACTGTCGATTCAACTAGAGCCGCTGCGCCTGCCGCAGTCAACACATGCGTTCGAGGTGGTACTGGTGCTGTAACCAACTGTTGCACTTCAGCCGCTAGCGCTTCCTGTTTTACGTAGCGGCACAAACTGGCTGGTAAGACAAGAGACGATCGCAGCAGTCTTGAATCTGTCCATGCCTGCTCAAGTTCAGACCGCGACGCTTTTACCGCCGATCGCACTGCCGCAACCATTTGTGTCGCCGATTGAAACCGTCGCGCTGGCAGTTTTTGCAACGCCGTGTGCATCACCGCTTGCAGTGCAGCCGGAATGGTTGCCGGAATTTTGACAGCCTGATTGAGGTGCGCTGACATCATGGCGGCAGGCACACCAGAGAACGGTCGGAAACCTACCAGCAATTCAAACAACATAATCCCTACAGCGTAAAGATCCGATGTAACAGAATACTGACCATAAAACCGTTCTGGGGACATATAGGCGGGCGAACCCGTGTTACCGTCACGGTTGTCTGTACTTTCTTGGTGTACTCGGGCAATACCAAAGTCAGACACGCGAGCCGTCCAACCATCTGCCTGCAATGCCAGCAGAATGTTTTCTGGTTTGATGTCGCAATGAACAATGCCGCGACTGTGAGCATGGTCTAGCCCCAACAGCACATCAATGACCAGTTTTAGGCACTGAAGCGGATGCAACCGTATATCGTCTTCCATCAGACCGCGTAAGGTGCCGCCTTCGCAGTAATCCATCACGAGATAGCGTCCAGTTGGCGTGTGCTCCAACGCGTGACAGGTCACAATATTGGCATGTTGCAAACTCAGCAGAAAGCGTAGTTCACGCAAGAACTTATGAGTGGGGAACCGATGCTTATCAAGTTCTTTGAGTGCAACAAGACGACCCGTTTTGCGATGACTAGCACAGTAAACTCGTCCAAATTGTCCCTGACCAACGAGTCCTAACAGTCGATATTTTGAACGCTTTAACTCTTTTAAAAGGAGGTAAGACACATCACGAAAATAGTAATTAGCTGTTAGTCTTTAGTTGCTAGTTGTCGATCGCTCATAATCATTTGCGATCGTTCTAAACATACAGATACAAAGCCTATCTTATTTTCTCTAAGCACAATAGTTTTGATCAGATCAGTACATTTAGCGACAGTCGTTGCTAGCTGCTCTCGCTGTTAAACCACCATTTTAGAAGCTAACAACTGATAACCAAAAGCTTCACTTCTAGGCGCAAAGTTTTTGCATAATAGACTCGTGATCTAGATGGCTTTCAACCATGCTTTCAGCAGGCTGTAGGCGATTGGCTAAGCCCAACAAAAAGCAGTTATGATCTGCACCTAATGATTCGCAAGTCGTTTGGATGCAGTGCAATTCGCGCCCCGTTAACTGGCTAAAAAACGCACTCAAAACGCCAGCTTCTAGAAAACAGACAGGCGCATCACCTTGTGGAGCCTGACTGGCAAAGGGAGAGTTCGACGTTTTTATGATGAGAAAGCCATGCTGCTGATGTGACTGATCTAACTCGATCTTGCCCCAACCGTAAGCAACCCAGCAAGACTGTAAGCTGTTAAGAAATTCCAGCACCGACATATCTGCCAGCGCTGTACCGTAGTAGTCAGTCAATTCTTCACGAAAGCGCGTGTAAAAGTTTTTACCCCACCAGCGACCGCAATTAAACAACACCAGACGCGAAGCCTGTCCCGTTTCTTTGTGAAGACCCGCATAAATTGCCTGAATCAGAGTTTCGGGGAGTGCAAGCAAGCGATCGCCCCGACGATTCTCCAATAAGCCCATTTCCAAGTCACCCTTCACATAGGCATCGACTGCAAAGTAGTTACCAGGAACACGGTTGTTTGTTAATAAATCGGCGACAGAAATCATAGAGCAATACCAGGGGTTGAAATTGACTGGAAAGAGTTGCAGCGGCTGTGAATTTTAGACCGTAAACTCTGATTTAAGATCTCGGTTTCTAGTCTTGGGGCGAGAGCTTGACAATCAGTGACCAGCGGTTGCAAGCGTGGGAGTTTGCAGGATTGCGGTTTGCACTTTTGCAATGTAGGGACCGACCAAATTGATCTGCTGAGCCGTAAGCGCTTGTGTCAAACGTTGGTTGAGCAGGCGAAAAAGCGCTGTATCGATCGCGCGCGTATTGTAAATACTGAGCGTCGTTGTCAGCCAACTTAGCAGTCGTTCCTGCACAAAGGCTTCATCGTTTAGCAACATACCCATAGCGGAGTAACGCAGTAGCAAGAGAGCATTTTTAAGGCTGCGTTCTAAATTTTCGACCGTTTCCTGAGGCAGCACTGTTTCTAATTGGTCTGCTACCTGCTGCATGATTGCGAGTTCACGATCGCGCAGCGTCCGATAGGTATCGATACGTTCAGGCAGTGAGCTGACGTATTGATTGATCACGCCTAGCTCTTCGGACTTGAGATAACGATGTTCGGCTTCATCAAAGATCGTTTCGATTTGCGGGTGCATGGTGAGGAGGGGTGAGGGGATGAGGAGGTGAGGGAGAGGGGGAGTCAGGGAGAGGAGGAGTCAGGGAGAGGGGGAGTCAGGGAGAGGAGGAGTCAGGGAGAGGAGGGCAGCGGTATCAAGTTCTGCCTTCTGCCTCCTGCCTTCCGGCTTCTGCCTTCTGCCTTTAGAACAGTCCCGAAAAGCTGTCTAGAGTGAGGTCATCAGGTTTTGATGGCGGAGCAGGCTGTACAACTGTGGGAGCGGCGATCGCAATACCGTCCCAGTTAATCGCAGCGAAAAACTGACAGACGCTCATTTTGAGATTGAGAGGCGCGTTGCTGTGTTCGCTCAAGCTCAGTTTGTTTGCTTGCACAGCAGGCGTATGGTTTTCCCAATTAATGCCTGTGAAGAAGGTTCGTACAGAGTCTCGTTGCCACGCTTCAACAGCAGGAAGGGCTTTGGAACCATTCGTTTGGGGTAGAGTTAGCGCACTCATCGTAGTAAGTCTCCTGTACGTAAGCGCTTCTCGATATCTTTAGCGGTCGCCCCTTCGTTGAGCCAGAAGGACGCAGCATCAATTCGGTCTTGACCACCCAGGAGAAATTTGCAGTAGGTCTCGCCCATTGAGTAGCACTGAATTTCGATGCAGCTCAACTGCTTTTTCACCATTTCCGTAAAAAAGCCAGCGAACAGTCCGGCATAAAGGAAACAGACGGGCTTGCCCACGTCACCAAGGCTGCGGGCGATCGCAGAGTCAAACACGTTGATAAACATGAAGCCCTGCTTGCGATCGCCCATGTCTACTTCCCAGCGCCCCCAGCCTTGGGAGGTGAAGGGCCACCACCAGGTTTCAAGCAGAAACAAGAGGTTCGTTTGACGCAGATTGCGATCGAATTCTTTTTCAAACCACTTTTCAAAGAAGAACGCGTCTTTTTGTCCCCATTCGCAGCCGATCGTATACATCGTCGCGGCTGAGGCATCACCCACTTCTTCTTCTAAGCCTTCAACCAGACCAATGATGAAATCTTCGGTGGTCAGCACATTTCTGCTGCCGTTCCAATCGACGATCGTGCCCTTGTCCTGGTCAAATTGGAAAAAATCCCGAAACCCGTAATGGTTATGCTTTTTGGGGTTTCTCAACTTGACAGAGTTTTCTTGAGGCGTTGCAATCACCATAGTCTTTTCTCAGCGAAATTCAAGTAGTAGGAATAGTCACGCAAACGGCAAAGCTAGCGACCAGCGACAGTGCTGTAAAGCAAGAGCCAAAACTTTGTGAGCTTTAACCAGGGCAGTCAAGGAAGGGCAGCAACTGTCGAAGCCAACCGGGAGCTAGGAGAAGAGAGCAGCCGCCTTGAATCAGCTATTGTTAGTGCTTCTGGCTTAATGTTCCCTGGGCTGAGACGATCTAACCTGCCGTCATCGATTGGTTGAAAATCTTCACAAATAACCGTTGTCTGAAGGTTGCAAGAACGGTCTTACGTATGCTCGAAATGTTAGGGAAGCTCTACAATCCGCTGCTTAAACCTCTTTTCAAGGAAAAGTTGCCTGTAGCAAGCGATCGTTGATACAGTTTTTGGACTTGGCAATCACTGATTATAGAGATGTCCTAGAGTCAAATCACCATAACTAAGCCTCCCTTGGGGGGCTTTTTTGCTGAATGCCTGCATCAAACCTTCAGCGAACGTCACAAGGTTAAACAGTAAGGCATCAAGCCCGTGATCGCATTTAAGACAGCAGGTATGCTAAAAAACCTGACAAACGCTCAGAAATAGGGTAGATCTAGCAAGGGTATTTCAGGTTGGTTCACGCAACACTGCAAGCTGAGAGATCAACAGCTTGTAGCGCCGCAAGAGTTTGATTGCCTCACGAACACTAATCGCTGTCAATTCGTCTAAGCTCATTTGTCTAAAACCGTGTGTGGTAGGTGGGGTCGTGCAAAAAAGACAGAAGTTGATGATGAAAGCTTGGGTTAAAGCGCTAGCAAAGTACCCATTTGTACAGCAGCAGGTTTGCGATCGCACGGTGGTTTTGATCAGCAGCTTGACGCTGCTGCTGCCACTCTACAGTGGGTTCTTTAACCCAGCGTGGACGTATGCACCCAGTACAGAGGAGCCGACTGGCATGCCGACTGAGGTATTGCCAACGCAGTGTCAGCCACTGTGATCGACTCAAACTGGCGGGTTAACCCAGCTTGTGAGTGATGTCACTCAAACGGCAACGTGGATGGAACAACCAGCGGTCGGTATGAGTACGTTGCTTGGGCAGGTGGCACCGCAGATGCTGGCGTACTTGAATGCACCAGCCTTTCCAGAAATTAACCAACGCGCCCGGTTAGCCAGAGTGCCTGTGATGATGTATCACGACATCCTGCCGGAAAAACAGGTGTTTTTTGATGTCACTCCCGAAGAGTTTGAGCAGCGCCTCCAACTGATCAAGCAGAAAGGCTTAACACCTATCAGCATGGATCAGCTAGTCACACATCTACGGACAGGGCTGCCCTTACCTGCAAAGCCGATTCTGCTGACCTTTGACGATGGCTATAGCGGTCATTATGATTACGTCTATCCATTGCTAAAAAAATATAATTACCCCGCTCTCTTCGCCATTTACACTGCCAAAGTAAGCAAAAAACTAGGGCGATCGAGCCTAACCTGGGAGCAACTGCGGGAGATGGCAAAAGACCCATTGATCACGATCTCTTCCCATAGCGTGAGTCATAAAGTGATGGCAGGGCTAACCAAAAGTGAGCTTGCGATCGAAACCCAGGAGTCGAAGCGCATTCTGGAATTAGAGTTGGGTATGCCTGTGCGCTATTTCACCTATCCTGAAGGGAAGTTTGACGGTCAGGCAGTCGCGGCTGTGAAACAGGCAGGTTACGCTGCCGCACTGACAATGGACGACAACGATGAGCGATTAGCAGGGCAATCAGATAATCTGCTGACGATCGGGCGGATTGGGCAATCGCGCCTAACCGAAATGGTGGATGTTGCCTGGGGTGGTCCCAAACTGCCATCCTGGAACCAGACCTTTGACTTTACGTCTCCTGTCGCTCGCACCGATGCCTCGATTGACAATACGCCGTTTATTTTCATCTCAGGTGGTAGACCAACGACGATCCATGCCCGCACTCGCGATCAGGTACCGAAAATTTTGGAAGGAACAGGGGCGATCGCAGCCGTCGATGGTGGGTTTTTCTCCCTGGAGTTTTTAGACTCTAATGCGATGCTAGGTCCTGTTCTAAGTCAGTCCGAGGGCGAATTTATCCCTGGCAAGCGGGGCGAAATTCCTTTCCTTGCCAAGCGTCCGCTGGTGTTGATTAGTCCCAATGCCGTTAAGTTTGTGCCCTTTGATTACATCAAACACAATACTCTGAAAGGCATTCAGGCGGAAATGCCCGATGTTACAGATGCGTTTGTGGCGGCTGGCTGGCTTGTGGACAATGAGCAGCCTCAACCCATTGAGCGCTTTGGTCGCCTGTATAGCGTCAACGAACTACGGCACCGAGCTTTCTGGGGCATTAACCAGGCAGGGCAACCAAAAATTGGGGTTTCTCAGGAACCGATCGGCTCGGTTGATTTAGGAGCCGCGCTAGCCAAAGCAGGTTTTCGGGATGCGGTCATGCTTGACTCTGGTGCCAGCACATCCCTCGCCTACAAAGGCGCTTCATTGGTGGGTTATACACCTCGCCCCGTACCGCATGTTGTGGCGCTGGTGCCACCTGCGGACGAACTGAACGCACGTTGCGCGTTAGTATCCTCTCGTTAGGTTGAGCAAACTTCGCCACACGCTTCTGTAGATGCTTCTGTAGATGGTCTCATACAGTGGTTTTTGAGTTTCACCTCGACCTAAAGGGAGACTGGAGGTTTGTATGAGCGTGAAGTAGACCTCACTAGCATGACAACTCCCCACTTCGAGCCTGTATCTAGACCATCTAGCTGATGCAGAAGCCTTACAAGCTTATCTGGATCAACAACACGCTGAGAACCCAGACTTACGGGTTTATAAAGCTGAGGACGATGTAGCTGAAGCGATCGCAGACTACTTGGAGAGTAAAAGACAGCAAGAAGCCTCCTAAAACGGTCAATCTTTAGATCAAGGGTGGGCACTGCTGCTGGCTAACGTGCAGGGATGTCATGTCTATCTATGAAGTTACCCAACCCTGACCAAGCCGTTATCGACATGCAAAAGCTGACTAATTACTGCCTGAATCCAGAACATGCGGATGGACAACATAAAGCCTACGTTTTTCAAGCGGCATTAGGCATTCGGTTAGAAAACGCAATCGAGTTACGAGATGCTTTGTTACAAGCAGTTAAAAACGATGATGCTGTTCCAGGCAAATTGAATCAACATGGACAAAAATATGTCATTGATTTTTCTATGACTCGGTTTGAAAAGCTGGCAGTCGTTCGGAGTGCCTGGATCGTGCGCTATGACGAGAACTTTCCTCGGTTAGTAACTTGTTATATTTTATAAAGGAGGCTTAACAAATGAATTCACCAATGAAATTGTTGGATGTGATCGCACTGATTGAAGACTTGCCAGATCTAAGGCTGTATCGTGGGCAGGTTGGAACCATTGTCGAAGTGTACGAACCTGGCGTTTTTGAGGTTGAGTTCAGCGATACGCAAGGACGAACGTATGCGCTGGAAACATTAAAGCAGAAACAATTAATGGCGTTGTACCATCAACCGATCGCTGAAATCGTACCGCTCTAAAACGAATGAGTCAAATTTTACAAAATTTATTTAAGGCTTCCAATTTTTTAATCGACGCTGAATCCTACTTTAATAATCCTTGCGCCTCCAAAACTTGGTAGAGCTTTTCTCCTACATCACTACAGCTTTCTGGTGTGAACAGATGTGGTTCAAAGTTAGATGAGAACACACTCGATATAACTAGGGTTGCATCATGACTCGATTGAATTCGAGGAATTTGACTAGCTATTGATGCAATCTCACTATCAAATTCATCTGGAGGTGCGCCAGTTTTTAGAAGCCCATACGGATCCCATTCTTGTATGGTTGCACGGACTGTACCGAGCGCCAGGTCGTAATCGCGCTTTGTATTCACACGTTAAGATTCTTCATCAATTCTACTTGCTGAGCACCGAATAACTGGTTCACTCTTCACTCTTTGCTTCTAGTTCAGCCAACGCATAACGGGCGATCGCCAAACTTAAACGAGCCTGTTCAACCTCAGAAAGCGCGTCCCATTCAACAGAACGGACGCGATTGAGGGTCGCTTCAATGGGGGTGTCGTTGCCTCGCATAGCATGAGCAAGGGGACGTGCCAGGACGTATAAATCGTCTTCTGCCAGGTTGGGAAGTGCCTCTTGAACACACTGCACGAGCTGATCAGCGAGAGAGATGGAACTGGACAAAACGTGTTGGGCGCGGGTGGCGATCGCAGTCAATAACTGTTGGGGAACGCGGGTCGCAAAGCGCTGCATGAGGGATTCTTGGAGGGATGCCGTAGACCAAAGCTGATTCACCTGGGCAAAGAACACATTGGAACGGGTAGCGACTTCATCTACTTTCCAGTCATCCAGGGGTAACGCTTGCTCTAAGGCTGTAAAGAATGGTTCTGACTCAGGTGTCGCAGGGTTCCAGACGTAAGGAATCTTGGCATTCGGGTCTTCTGCAACCATAAACTTGTCTTCGGTAAGCGGTGCATCTCCCGTCCAGGAAGAACTTACACCTTCCGCATGAAGCAGTGCTGCCCACAGCGCTTGCTCAACATTAGCCTCTGAATTTGCTTGATTGTCGGAACACATTACTTTATTTTCCATAGCGAAACTCCTATCATGCACTGAAAAAATGACCTCGTTGGTGTGATCTACATGGGGATCGCTGTCCGTTCCGCAACTCGATCTAATTTACGTCATTTGGGTGAGAAATGTCTGCTCCAGAATGGACTTGAACGTCGGCACAGGGGCAGTTGAGGCTTCTGGCATTGAAGCCTTTAAACGGTAGAACTGCCTGGTGTGTCCAAAGCTGTGGTAAATTCCAGCGCCTCGTTTTGGGAACTGCCAAATTTTAATTGCGTACCCGGTGGCAAGGGTACTTCCTGACGATGGACTTTACGCCAGCTATTGGCTTCCACACCAGGCTCCAGCATCCAGGTGCCAAAGCGCGAAACGTCTTCGAGAAAGTAGGACGTTTCGGCATTACTACTGGGTTGCGACTGACGACAAAAAATGACGGCGTGTTTGCGCGAGACACCACCCTGATCTTCCTGTAGTACCAGATCGTTTTCGCCCCGATCGCGCCCGACTCGCATAAAGCCGTTCTGAATATGCCAAACTTTTGCAGTGACGAGCGATCGCAGGGCAGCATCGGGCTTGGGCTGTCCCAGGCGCGTAATGGGTCCTGGCATTGCGGTTAAGCCACCCTCAAGCGGCTGCAACAGTTCGCCATCAAATTCGGGATGCATATAGAGTACAGGCAGCGTCCATGCCTGTTGGTTGAAGCGATACAGCGTGAGCAGATGCTGACGGGCAACGGCAACTGCCTGATCGATTGGCACTCGTCCTGAGAGTGCTCTGGCAAACGCTTGAATAAAACTCAGCGCTTCTTCGTCAGTAATGGAATCACGCATTCCTAGAACGGCTGGCACGCCATGATGGATCAGCACCTCTGCGAGACTACTGCGCGGCATCGCCTGCGATCGCGAGACTGATGGTGTCACTGTGGAGTCTGCGATCGGTTCGTGATCGGGTTGGGCACCCCAGCAGGCATTAAAGACTGCTAGCTTCACTTGACAGCGAGTGAGCACTTGCGCCAGCTCAGTGCCATTCAAAGTCATACCAGGTCGCAAAAACAGCAGCCCACCGTCTGGAGCTGGAACACCGTGTCCCGCATAGAAAAACACGTTATAGGTATGCTTTTCAAGCTGACTGATCAAAGCGGCTGGCGTAGGTTGCACCAGCGTATCCACCTGACAGGGTGTAATTGTTGCGCCCCCAATACCACTGCTGCCAGACGTGGTTAGCAGGTGTGCCAGTACATGGGCTTCTTGCTCAAGCTGCAAGGTTTGTAGTGTTTCGGGATGAGCCGTACTTGCAGAGCCATGAGAAAAACCCGACGCTGGTTCAGAATCCTGACCCAACACCAGCAAAATCTTAAGAATGTTGTCCGATCGCAGCTCTGGCAACGGATGGACATCGCTGGTCGTGCGGCTAAACAACAGTTGCTGCTGAAGAGAAATGGGCTGTTTCCCCGCACCATCCTGCATAATTTCCCACGGCAACGCCACCAAGTTCGGATCACGCACTTCCAGCCGTAGCCGCAGCGGTTTCGATTGCCCCATCGCAATCCCCTGACTATGGTTGAGGCTACCCTGAATGGCACCATCAAAAAGCCACTGCCAGAGGCTCATTCCCAGGCTTTGCATCAACCGCCCCGACTGGCTGATGGGCGGAGTGGGAGCTGATGGCGGTGTCTCCAGTGGCAAGATGAGATTAGGAGGCAGGGCATCGACTTGTGAGACTTGCGGCACGTCCGGTAGGCTTCTGGTCGAAAACATCTCTTGCCAGCCGTCCCACAGATGCTTTAAGGACTCCGACCACAGACAGTCATGCAGAACATAACCCCCTGGATACGGAGCCTGTGTGACGTGAATCGCAAAGTGGTTGGCGGCGCGTAAAGGTGCGATCGCCAAATTCAAGCAGGGAATTTCAGACAAGGACATTCAAAGGGACGACCAGCCCATCACGACATCAGGATTGTTTTAAATAGTCTAGTCCGAGTTTGCCTCAGTTGATAGCAGGAGACGGGAGAAAGGATGAAAGCTAAAGGCTAAATTTCGAGTTTTGAGCTTCGAGTTTTGAATTACTTCTACCCTCTACCTCCCGCCTCCTACCCTCTGCCCTCTGCCTCCTGCCCTCTGCCTCCTGCCCTCTGCCTCCTGCCCTCTACCTCCTGCCTCCTGCCCTAATCCGTTGGCACTGGCTCAATCTGACTGGGACTAGTAATTGCCTTTTGCGGATGAAAATATGCCTCTAGTACTTGACGCACCATAGGGGCAGCGAAGGAACCACCACCACCACCGGAATTTTCGCCAAACGCAACGACGACGATTTCTGGTTTGGCAGTGGGCGCGAAGGCTCCAAACCAGGTGTGAGATTGCCGTCCGATATCTTCAGCGGTGCCGCTTTTGCCAGCGACAGGCGGCAGTGACGACACATCAAGCGCTGCACCCGTACCACCATCGACTACAGCACGAAGTCCTTCGCGGAGAATACGAATGGTGTCTGGCTTCAGGTTGAGGGATTCGCTCCAGTTTTGGGCAGCTTCGTTGTCTTTCAGCAGGTGTGGCTTGACCAAATAGCCGCCGCTGGCAGGTACGGCAAACATCACGGCAACCTGGAGAGGAGTTGCCTGGAGAAAGCCTTGTCCGATCGACATATTGACCGTATCGCCCAAAAACCAGCCTTCTTTGACTTCTTTGCGCTTCCATTCATCATCGGGCACGAGTCCGGGGCTTTCTTCTTCGCCCAGATCAATGCCTGTTTTGCGCCCAAAGCCGTAGCGTCGTGTCCACTGGATGAGGTTGCGATCGCCCACACCCATCCCAATCTGATAAAAGAAGGTGTCGCTACTCCACTGCAACGCGCCGACGAAGCCGAGCGGACCAAAACCAGCATGGTTCCAATCGCCAAATTCAATGCCGCCCACAGTCAGCGATGGGTAGGTGCCCAGTACCGTGTCTGGGCTGAACTTGCCTGTTTCTAAACCCGCTGTGGTGGTGACAATTTTGAACGTGCTGGCAGGTGGAAAGCCCTGCACAGCGCGGTTAACAAAGGGATGATCTTTCCTTTGCAGACGTTGCCACTGGGCATCGGTAATGCGGGTGGAAAATAAATTGGGGTCGAAGGTTGGACGGCTAACCATTGCAAGGACTGCGCCATTGGTGGGATCGATCGCCACGATCGCCCCTTTGCGATCGCCCAGTGCTGCCTCCGCTGCCTTCTGCAAATCCAGATCCAGTGTCAGTTGAACATCTTTGCCTGTTTGCGTAGGCTTTTTACCTAGCACTCGTACGACCTGCCCAGCGCCATCCACTTCAACTTGTTGCCCGCCCCATTCGCCGCGTAGCAGCGTTTCGTAGGTCGCCTCAATGCCCATTTGACCAATGACATCGCCCAGCCGATAGCCTTCACTTTTGCGCTTTTCAAGCTCACGATCGTCCATTTCGCCTGTGTAGCCAATCACATGAGCGGCTAGATCGCCGTTGGGATAATAGCGCACCGCCTCAGCATCCACCTGCACGCCTTCCATCTCGCCACCGTATTCTGCCAGCGCCGTCACCTGTGCTGGACTCACGCCCCGCGCAATGCGTACCAGAAATGGCGATGTATAACCTGCTTGCTCCAAACGATTTTTAATGTTCGCTTCCGGCACGTTGAGAATTTGAGACAAACGCTGTAGCGTGCTTGCCCATTCTGCCTTCTTACGCGCCAGGGGCCAAAGAAAGACCGAATGCGACAAACGGCTACCTGCCAGCATTTTGCCCTTGCGATCGACGATTTTGCCCCGCTCTGGTTGTCTTGGAATTAAGCGAATCCGATTATTTTCGGCTAGCTGACGATTGCGATCGCCCTCCACCAGCTGCAGGTAGGCAAGGCGGCTTCCAATGCCTGCCAGCAAGACCAACGAAATGCCCATCATGACCGCAATTGACTGGTAGCGTCGCCCCACAGTGCGGGATGTGGGCTGAGTCGTAATGGTGGACGGTTGAGTTAAAGTCATACAGACATCAGGGTTAGCGTTAACTGCAAACGGCTCGTCTGTTTGCGATAGTTGACGAGCATCAATGAGTCATTAAGCATTAAGTTGGGCAATCTAAAACAAGGCGCTGTTCCATCTGATGACCTCTTTGGATGCTGCAATGTAACGTTCACCAGTACCGTATCCTAAGTTAATTGGCTGTTAGAAAATTTTCTGGCATCGAACGTTGGGCGATCGTTTCAGGTTTAGAAGCGGTTATAAGGAGAAGCGTATGAAGTCAGCGCTAGTAAAATAAAACGATACGTACAATCCGTCACTTTATCAGAAGATGGACAAATCTCACTAAGTGTCGGCTTCAGAAAGCGTTTAGCGACACACTCAAACCCCTTCTTGCACCTCAATTGCACCTTGTGTACGGAATCAACCATAGGGAATTGCCACTATGTCTCAAACCATCACGCATAACCAGCGCTCTACGGCGACTGATACCGGGTTTGATGTTGAACTCCGTAAAGTTTTTAAGGTATTTAATGGTGAAACGGCTGTGCGAGGCGTTGACCTGGGCATTCGTCGAGGCGAATTTTTTAGCATTTTGGGTCCGTCTGGCTGCGGCAAGACCACAACCTTGCGAATGATTGCAGGGTTCGATTCTCTTTCCGCAGGAGAACTTTTGATCCAGGGTCAATTGATGACTCAGGTGCCGCCGTATCGCCGTCCGGTCAATACGGTCTTTCAAAGCTATGCGCTGTTCAACCATCTCACCGTGCGCGAAAACATTGCCTTTGGGCTGCGCATTAAGAAACGGAGTAAGGCAGAAATCATCGATCGCGTCCAGGAAGCGATGAAACTCGTCAAGATGGAAGCGTTTGCGACCCGCTTTCCGGCTCAGCTTTCTGGTGGGCAGCAGCAGCGGGTGGCGCTGGCACGCGCCCTTGTCAACCGTCCTGCCGTACTGCTGTTGGATGAGCCACTGGGTGCACTTGATCTGAAGCTGCGTAAAGAAATGCAGGTAGAACTGTCAAACCTGCACCAGGAGCTAGGATTAACGTTCATCATGGTGACGCATGATCAGGAAGAAGCGCTTAGTCTGTCCGATCGCATTGCCGTGATGAATCTCGGCAAAATCGAGCAAATTGATACACCTAACCGCATTTACGAGCAGCCGCAAACTGCCTTCGTGGCTGATTTCATTGGTGATACAAACCTGTTTCCGGCGAAAATTGAGGGCGCTCACCCCGCCATGCTTTGGATTACGACCACCAATGGGCTGAAGATGAAAGTCAGACCGCTTGAAACATCGACCCCGTTAACCTCTGGACAGGTTGTTGTCAGCGTGCGCCCCGAAAAAATTCACGTCACCCGTACCATTCCCACCGATGTGATTAATTGCTTTGAAGGGCGCTTGCGGCATGTGATGTACTTGGGTACCCACGTCCACTATGTGATTGACCTCGTTTCTGGCGATCGTCTCACCGTCATGCAACCCAACGCGATCGGCGAACTACCCGATGCCGATCTGCCGATCTACGTCCAATGGGCACCAGGCGATTGTCTGGCGATCCCAACGAATTGAGAGGCAGTTGTTGGTTGCTAGAAAGAGGCAGGAGGCAGGAGGCAGCATTAACCTAAGACCTAAAACTCAAAGTCTAAGACCTAAAACCTAAGACCTAAAACCTAAGACCTTCACCCCCCTGCTTCCCCATCCCCCTACCCCCTCACTCACTCACCCCCCTCACCCCTCTCCCCTTACCCATCGTGCCTCCCCCTCTCCCCTCACCCAACCTCACCAGAAACCGATCGCGGCGAGCATTTTTGCAGGCAGCGACTGGGGTCGTATCTGGGCTAACGCTTTCAAGCTGTGGCTGGACGCTGGCGGAAGTGCGCCCTTTGCAGCAGAGTGCTCGAACAGCCAATGAACTACGCATTTACACCTGGTCAAGTTATATCGACGATGCCTTGCTAGAAGGGTTTAGAGCACAGACGGGCGTAAAAGTGATTGCTGATACGTTTGACTCCAACGAAACCATGCTGGCGGCGTTTCAGGCAGGCAAAGGCGCGGCTTACAGCATCATTTATCCCTCAGATTACACGGTGGCAAAGATGATTGAACTCAAGCTGCTGCAACAGCTTGACCTGAGCCGTATTCAAGGTTTGGAGAATATTCTGCCAAGGTTCCAATCGTCCGTTCACGACCCAGGTAACCGTTACCATGTGCCCATTAGCTGGGGGACAACGGGCTTAATCTACAACAGCGCTAAGCTCAACCCGGCACCAACCGACTGGAGCTATTTATGGACACATCAGCAAACCCTGTCGCGTCGGATGACGTTGATTAACGATACGCGAGAGGTGATGGGCGCAACGCTGCGATCGCTCGGCTACTCTTATAACTCCAGCAATCCTCAAGAAATTAAACAGGCATACGAAAAACTGACGCTGTTGAAACCCGCGATCGCCTCGTTCACCACAGATGCATGGCGCGATCAACTCATTGCTGGCGATTTGCTCATTGCGATGGGCTACTCAGCCGATGCAATGGCAGTCACGCTTGCCAATCCCGCGTTGAAGTATGCGATTCCCAGCAGCGGCACCTCACTCTGGAGCGACACGATGGTCATTCCCAAAACTGCCCCCAACCCCGATGTCGCTTACGCCTGGATTAACTATGTTTTGCAACCGTCTGTTGCGGTTCAGATGACCGAGCGTCTCAACTTTGCGACTCCCAATCAATCGGCGCATGACCAGTTGCCTGCGCCACTGCGCGACAATGAAATCCTCTTTCCATCAGAAAACTTGTTAACCAAATGCGAGGGCATTGCACCGGTCAAAGAGGCAACTACGGAGCTTTATGAGAAATATTGGACACAGTTGAGTAGCAGTTAGGGATTGGTTTTTAGTCATTCGTTGTTAGTGGTTAGACAGAATGAGCAGTCAGCGGTCAGCGGTCAGCGGTCAGCGGTCAGCGGTCAGCGGTCAGCGGTCAGCGGTCAGCGGTCAGCGGTCAAGAGTCTCAGTAGTTAGTAGTCAGGAATGGCTTATCACCAACCACTGGTTCAACTCAAACTCTTTTTAGCTTTTAGCCTTTATCCCTTAGCCTTCACTCCTAACCCCATGTCCCAAGCATCCCCTTCTGCATCGTCTAACGCTCCGCCTAGCGATCGCACAGAATTGCCCAAATGGCTGGAGCCACTGCTGCTTCTGGGTCCGACAGGAGTTTGGCTAGGCTTGCTGCTGGTCATTCCTACCTTGCTGATTCTAGAGCTAAGTCTGGTGCCTGGAATTCGACCGGGACAGGTAGTAAATCCTTCAGGGTTGAGCAACTATGCACTAATCTTCCAGCCGATTTATTTGCAAGTGCTGGGGCGATCGCTGTTCTTTGCTCTGGGCACGACGATTATTTGCCTGCTGCTGGGGTTTCCGGTGGCGTACTGGATTGCCGTCATGGTGCCGAAGCGCTGGCAAAATCTACTGGTCGTCGGCTTTGTTTTACCCCTGTGGACATCCTCACTGCTGCGCTCCTATGCCTGGATCACCATTCTGCGACCAACGGGCGTACTCAATTCGTTGCTCAACGGTTTGGGTTTGCCATCGCTTGACATCCTCAACCGGAGTCCCGCCGTGCTGGTGGGCATGAGCTATAGCCTATTGCCTTATATGGTGCTAATTCTCTACGCCTCGTTAGAAAAGCTCGATCGCCAACTGCTAGAAGCGGCTGCCGATCTGGGCGCACCACCGTCACAAGTGTTTTGGCGAGTCACGGTGCCACAAACTTTACCGGGCATTACCGCTGGTGCGCTGCTGGTATTCATTACTGGGTTGGGCGACTTTATTGACCCAGAACTCTTAGGCGGTGCATCAAGTATGACGGCGGCTCGTCTGATCTACAATCAATTTCTCGGTGCTACTCAAAATTGGGGCTTTGGTTCAGCCCTCAGCAGTTTGTTGATTTTGGCAGTCAGCGTGGCGATCGCGCTTCTGTTGAAATACGGCGATCGTAGCGCGACCAATGTTTAAGGTGTAGTTAGACTCAATTCAAATCTAGTACCCCTCACTCCTCACCCCTCACTCCTTACCCCTCATGCCCAAAGCCAAAGCTCCTCTCTCCTGGCAGGCAGTCTTCTCACTGCTAATGTTTGGCTTTATGTACCTGCCCATTCTGGTACTGACGGTTTACAGCTTTAACCGATCGCCGTATAGCGCTGGCTGGCAAGGTTTTACGCTGGAGTGGTATGGCAAATTCTTCAACGACAGCCGCATTCTCTCAGCACTGGCAGATAGCCTGAGTGTGGCGTTTTTTGCAGTTGGTATTGCGGCAATTATTGGCACGCTGATGGCAGTGGGGTTAGCACGCTACAACTTTCCAGGCAGGAGTCTATATCGAGGCGTGTCTTACTTACCGCTGATTATTCCAGACATTGCGATCGCCGTTTCGACGCTAGTCTTTCTCGCAGCCGTCGCGATCCCGTTTAGTGGCGGCATGATTCAACTGAGCTTATGGACTGTTGTGGCGGCACACGTTGTCTTTTGCCTATCCTATGTTGCGTTGGTGGTTTCCACCCGTCTCACAAACCTGAACCCGCATCTAGAAGAAGCCGCACTGGATTTAGGTGCGACCCCAGGACAGGCGTTTGTGCAAGTGCTTTTACCAGAGTTGATGCCTGCGATCGTCTCTGGTTGCCTGTTGGCGTTTGTGCTCAGTATGGATGACTTTCTCATTGCCAGTTTTACGGCGGGTGGTGGCACCAACACGCTGCCGATGGAAATCTTCAGCCGCATTCGTACAGGGGTCAAACCGGACATCAACGCACTTAGCGTGGTGCTGATCCTGACATCCGGTCTGATTTTTTTTGCGGCGGAATTCGTCCGCTATCGTAGCGAACGAGAGCGGCTTGGTTAAGTACTGCCTACGAGAAAACTGACCTACTTAAAGCGTTGCTTGCGCTTGGCGATCGCTTTGCGCTTACGCTTTTCGATCGGGGTCTCAAACTGGCGCAGTCGTTTGATATCTGCGAAGATGCCTGCTTTAGACACCTGGCGCTTGAAGCGGCGCAAAGCCGACTCAATGCCCTCGTTCTCACCTAAAACTACCTGAGTCATGCAATCCTCTGAGCCTTAGCTCGATAAAAGACCCCAACGATATTCCGAGTAAAAGAGCCTCGCTGGAGCGAACGTATGATCTGGAAAATGTACGCTAATTGTCTGAGTAGCCGCCGCCTCTGCTGCTGGAATAGCCTCTGCTGCCCATGCCACCGCCAGAGGGTTTGCGGTCTTCGCGGGGACGCGCTTTGTTGACTTTGAGGTCGCGCCCCATCCATTCTGCACCATCTAGTGCCTCGATCGCGGCAGTCTCTTCAGCGTCGGTTGCCATCTCGACAAAACCAAAACCACGAGGACGACCGGTTTCGCGATCGGTGGGCAGTTGAACACGCTTGACCGTGCCATACTCTGCAAAAATGCTGCTGAGATCCTCTTGTGTAACGGCGTAGGAAAGGTTGCCTACATAGATTGACATGGAATATCTCCGGAGAGTAATTAAGTGTGGAGGTTTAAATCCGGAGAGAAGCCTGCTGAAACCAAGAACAAACACCGCAACCGAATCAAACTCTGGAACCTAGATTAACACAGGATCAAGATCTGCAACCGCTACTTACCATACTGTGAAGGAATCTCGCGTCCTTAGCGTAGGGAAATATCGACACTGCCTTGCTCATCCTTGACCTTCACTTGCGCCGATCGCGATTGTGCTTGGGCACCCGTTACTTTGCACTCAAACGTGTCTCCCGGTTGAGCCACACGAAGTCTACCGCCACAATTGGCTGTAACGTCGGGTCCACCTTTCTCGCGGATGCGACTCTGAATAAACTGCTCTAGCTTTGACAGGACGAGCAGGCTTTTGGTATTCCACTGAAACTGCCCGTCTGGATTAGTCAGCTCTACGCCGATCGCAAAGGATTGCCCCTCAGACATTGCCTGACAGTTAAAACGATTTCCCGCCTTGACATCAAACTGCGCGGGACAATCAACCGAATCCAGTGGCACTTTAGTCGTGGCTGTAAACGCCCTGCTTAAGCGGTTTTCCAGGTCTTTCGTTGCTTGCGACTTGCTGGTGGCTTCAGGGCTAGGGGTGAGCGTTGGTGTGATTGACGGGGTGGGTGAAGCGTTCCCATTGCCCGTTGTTTGCGGCTGATTGGTGCAGCTTGCTAGAAGAACGACTGCAGAAAGCACGACTGACAGATGCAGCCACTGCTGCCTGCTGCTAACGCGAAGGGATGTCGATCGCGATCCCGTTTCCAAACTGTAAGGCTGACTCATGACTACGCTCTCTGCTGCACTGCCTATCGTAGCGCTTTTTGATGAGCGGTCAGCGGTCAGCTATCAGCGGTCAGCGGTCAGCGGTCAGCGGTCAGCTATCAGCGGTCAGCTATCAGCTATCAGCTTTAAATCATGGGCTGGCTGCTGATGGCTAAGCACTTTATTCCGTGTAAGACAACACTTCTTGCTCAGCTTCAAAGATGTAGTCGTAGTCAAAAACCAGTGATTGGGAATGCCGGATAATCGAGAAGCCAAAATTGGTTGTGATTTCGGTGGTGAAGGTGGCGATCGCCAGCTCAACTAACTTTCTTTCACTAATGATAGGCTTTTGCACAAAATAGTCGCGTCGCGCAAAAAACAGCCGCTCATCTTTCGGTACGATAATGCGGTTGAGCTTGTGTGTGTGCTGAATGGGGCGAATGTAGGTATTGATGAATTCATCCTGATTGCGCTGTAGCCGATAAAGCTTTTCATGCTGAAACCAGCTCATCTGAAACATCATTTTGATGAGTTCAAAACCTAGAATATAGTTGAACACATTGTTGCGCTCTGTGTTACTCATCACCAGTCTCAGTGCCGATTCCAGGTAAAGATCAGGTTGACCTCGCACATCTTGAGCCGAGTGAATATAAAACTGTCGAATGTAGCGTCTGAGCGCGATCGGATTCAGCTCTGTGCCAACGTTAAATTCTTCTAAATAATGGCTGACTTTTTGTTTGGTATCGCGGTCTTCCAGGACTTTGGAAATTAAGCCATCGGCTGTATAGTCATCCAAAAAACTGGCTCGCATTTCAGGCGAGGCAGCACACATCAAATGACAAAGTGACAGCACAAAGCGACGCTGATTCCAGGGTAAACTTTCTGCCCACTGCTGCGCCTCCAAGGGCAGCATGGAAAGAATGCTCTCAGCGCTAGACAGTTCGGGCGGGCTTGCTTTCTTACCTTTGCGCTTGCTCATGCGTGACCGAAAAGGGTGTCGATCGGTCTCTCTAGTGTGCCCAAGCAAGGGCGTGATGAACAGGGACGGAAGGCGAATTTGAGGGGGTTGGGAGTGAACTGAAAGGCTAAAGGCTAAGGGCTAAAGGCTAAGGGCTAAAGGCTAAGGGTGTCGTCAGTGGTCAAATTAATTCAAAACCCAAAATTTTCATCCTTTATCCTTCATCTTTCATCCTTTATCCTTTATCCTTCATCCTTCTGCCAACAGTTCCAGGAGTTCTGCTTCCGATAGTTGAGCAATGCCCAACGTTTGCGCTTTTTCGAGTTTGGAACCTGCATCTTCTCCGACCACTAAATAGTCAGTGCGCTTGCTGACAGAATCGGTGACTTTACCGCCTGCTGCCTGGATTATGTCTTTTGCTTCGTCGCGTTTCAGTGTGGGCAGTGTGCCAGTGACAACGAACGTTTTGCCTGCGATCGCTGCCTTGGTTTGAACCGATGGTGTCGCGTCGCCAGCAAACTGTAGTCCAGCCGCTTGCAAGCGTTGAATGAGCTGCTGATTACTGGGGTTTTGAAACCAGTCGTAGACCGATTGGGCAATTTCGGTGCCAATGCCAAAGACCGTGGCGATCGTACTGACTTCTGCGCCTGCCAGTGCCTCCACAGTGAGAAAGCGCTGGGTCAAAATTTGGGCGTTGACGCTGCCTACATGACGGATGCCCAGACCATAGAGGACTCTTGACCAGGGCTGTTGTTTAGAATCAGCGATCGCCTGTATTAACTTCTCGGCAGACTTTTTGCCCATGCGTTCGAGGAGGAGTAAGCGATCGACGGTAATGTCGTACAAATCAGCGACCGACTGCACGAGTCCTGTGTCTACAAATTGCAACACGAGCTTTTCGCCCAAGCCGTTAATATCCATTGCCTGTCGGGATGCCCAATGAACCAGTGCGCCACGCAGAATCGCTGGACAGGACGCGTTGATACAGCGAGTGACGGCTTCGTCTACAGGTTTAACTAATAGTTGCCTGCATTCTGGGCAATGAGTTGGCATTTGGTAGGGTTCCGTGCCGTCCGGTCGCAAGTCATAGAGGACGCGCACCACTTCGGGAATGATTTCGCCTGCTTTACGCACGATGACGGTATCACCCGCACGGATATCGAGTTCAGCGATGCGATCGCTGTTATGCAAGGTTGCCCGCGCCACAGTGGTGCCTGCCAACTGCACGGGACGCATTTCTGCCAGTGGAGTTACGGCACCTGTACGCCCGACGTTGACGCTAATGCGCTCGACGATCGTGGGTGACTCTTCAGCAGGATATTTGAGCGCGATCGCCCAACGAGGAAATTTTTGCGTGAAACCCAACTGCTGTTGCAGCGCCAGCGAGTTGATTTTGACCACTACACCATCGGTCATATAGCGGAGTTGAGTACGCTCGATCGACCAGCGATCGCAATAGTCCTGCACAGCCTGTAAAGCGGAACATTGCTGCCGTTCGGGGTTGACGCGGAAACCCATTTGTTGGAGAAGTTCGAGACAGTCCCATTGGGAGTGGGGAGTCGGGAGTAGGGAGTGGGGAGTGGGGAGTGGGGGAGTATCGAGTGTCGAGTTTTGAATCGCTTCCTCTGTTCCCTCTGCTTTCCCTTCTGTCTCCTGCCTCCTGCCTCCTGCCTCCTGCCCTCTGCCTCCTGCCTCCTGCCCTCTGCCTCCTGCCTCCTGCCCTCCCCAATGCAACGTGTAGGCAAAAAAATCAAGTTTGCGACGGGCAACAATCTTGGCATCTAGTTGACGGAGTGTTCCAGCAGCAGCGTTGCGGGGGTTGGCAAAGAGCGCTTCTCCTGCCTGCTCTCGATCCTGGTTGATTTGCTCGAAGGATGATAGTGGTAGAAATGCCTCACCGCGTACTTCTACGAGTGGTGGTGGCTTGTCAAGATTGAGCCGTAGGGGGATCGATCGAATTGCCCTCACATTTTGCGTAATCTCTTCGCCAGCAATGCCATCGCCACGAGTTACACCCCGCACCAAAAGACCGTTCTCATAGGTCAGTGCCAGCGCATTACCATCAATCTTCAGTTCGCATACGTAGTCAAATGGTTCATCTGCTGACTGCTGACCGCTGACCGCTACTAGCTGTCGTTGCCAACGCTCCTGCCACTTCGTCAAATCCTCGTTGCTAAAGGCATTCTCCAGGCTGTAAAGCGGAATGTTGTGCTTGACGGAAATAAATTGACTGGCAGGTCGATCGCCCACGCGCTGAGTCGGGCTATCGGGCGTAATCAACGTTGAATAGTGGGTTTCTAGATCGACTAATTCCCGATAAAGCTGGTCGTAGACGGCATCTTCGATCGTGGGTGCATCCAGCACGTAATAGTCATAGCTGGCTTGCGAGAGCAGTTTCCGCAATTCCTTAACACGCTGTTCGACTTCAGAAGTGATTTCTAGGGCATCCATAACCAGCGATCGGAGAAAGTCAGACTTAGTGTAGCGTTGCAGCGGTGGGACTGGAATTGGATTTTAACCGCAGAGGCGCAGAGCACACAGAATTCTTTCTCCGCGCCTCTGCGTCTCTGCGGTAGTAGGGCGGTCAAAACTAAAATTTTCGGGTATGCTGCGAGGTAATGTGTACCCTCTAACTAGCCTGGGTTTGGCGATGAAAATTTGGCTTACCTGCTTTATTTTGCTCTTTGGCGCAGCGGAAGTGCTGCATTGGATCGAGCAGTTCTCGTTGCCGCTACCAATGCTTATTTTGGGTGGCGCGTTTCTGGCGATCGCATCCAACTATGACAAGCTGACCCATCTCCCGTTTCACCTGGACTACGAGAAACCAGACGCGTTTCAGGATGAGCGTGCAACCGCTCAAATCCCTGTAAAACCACAGACTCCGGTGCAGGACGATTTGCCTTTACAACGCGATCGTGCCAGGAGCCAAATTTCCTTCACCATTAACAAGCCTCACCAACCGGGAACTTAGCGCTCTACCGTCCCATTTTGCGTTTGAGTTCCTGTAGTTCTTCTTCGGCTTCCCAGCGTCTAAACTGATGCTCTAAGTCACCAACGCTGCTGGATGAGTTAGGAATCTGGTTCCAGCCAGCGCTGTTCCATTTTTGTTCAGTAGTGGAGGCAGCCGCACGAGTCGTCTGTGCCTGTGCCACTTTTGCCTGTACTTCTTTGCGTCGCTGCTGGATTTGTTGCTGTAACTGCTGGGTTTGCTTGAGGCGTTCTTTGAGAACTTCCATCTGCCCCCAGCGCTGGTTGCCTTTTCGCAAAAGGCTTGCTTCATGTTCCTGAGCTGGTTCTGCAAGGTCGAGCCGCCCTGATGCTTTGGCTTTCTCAATACGACCATGCCAAAGCTGAATTTCGCGGGCGATCGCCAGAATTTCATCCTGAAGCGCTTTTTCTTGTCGTCTCAGGTCGGTCATGAGCGTCAAGGTTTCTTCTTCCTGATCGCGCAGCTTCTCTTCGAGCACGAGCAGCTCTAGTTGCGGATTGTCGCGCAAAAATTCCTCGAGCCGCGTTTCGAGAAAGTTGCTGAAATCGTCAAACAGACCCATGTGTATGCTCCGCAGGCAGTTGTTAGTGGTTGGTTTTTAGTCGTTAGCGAGGAAGTCAAGAGGCGAAGGGCTAAAGGATGAAGCCTAAGAAATGAAGAGAGTACTGAGTTTTGAATTAGCTTCTGACTTCCAGCTTCTAACAACCAACCACTAAAAACTAACAACTCCTAGAAGTTCTGACCAATAAAAACCGATCGCACTTCACCATTGCGACGAACGACTGCCTGGTTGTTAGAGACTTCAACCAGGGTCCAGCCGCTGGTAGCAATGCTTTCGCCGATGCGATAGCGCTGGGTCACACCGTTGATTTCAATGAGAGCAGCAGAGCGATCGCCCAATTCCAGCACCCCAACCAGCGTTTTGGCAATACCCGGCACCGAAAGCGGGATGGGCGGACGCACAGCGGTAGGGGCATTAGCAGTAGGCAAAGGCGCAACCGACGGTCTGCTCGACTGTGCTTGCGGCACCTGATAGATCGGTACATACAGCCGTGATAAACCTGTGGCTGGGCGGGTCGCGCTGTTTGGTGTTGCACCTGTGGTAGGGGCAGTTTGAAGATTGGGGCTACCTGGCAGTTGCACGGTAGGTAGCGCTGGCACGCCATTACTTGCAGGAGGAGAGTTACCAGAGGGTTGCTGTTGGTCGATCGCTTTGAGTGCCTGCTGCAAGTAGGTGATAAATTGATTATCGGTTGCGGCTGTAGTGGGATTGCTTGCTGCGGTCTGTGGAGCGATCGCAGCGGGTGCAGTCGGTCGCTGCGCCTGTTGGCTCAACAGCCAGGTAGCCAGAACAGCCACCAGCGAAAGACCCCCCACGCCTAACAGCAGCCGATCATAAGAGCGCACAGACTCGCGCACAGTCTTGAGCAAGGGTTGGCGAGTCAGCGATCGCCCCATTGTCTGTTGTGCCAACAGTGCGTCATCTTCCCGCTCGTCTGTTGTGGGTGAATCAAGCTCCGATCGACGCATCAACGGTGATACTAGATCGACAAAACCACCAAACTTTGGCGCTTTTAAGGCGGGTGTCGGCGCGTCTAAAGGTACAGGCTCAGCAGGCAGCTTTGCACCGCCATCTAGCAGTCGCTCCACATCGCCAAACAAATCGTCCATTAAGCGATCGGCGTATGACTCAACCGGAAAGTTGCCCGCTTCTGTCACATCGGAGCTAAATGAGTCGGCTGAAAACAGTGGCGCAGCGGCTGGCTTGAGCAGCCCTTTACTGGCGCTGACATCCTGAGACATAGTTCGCCCATTAAGGAGTTTAAGACACGAGAGTAGTATAGAAGATGCAAACCATTTGGGAGCATCTAGATTTAAAGCGATTTCATCTGTAGCGCTCCTAAACGAATCGTGAGAAGCAATATGGCTATCAGCTTTTAGCAGTCAGCGGTCAGCCATCAGCTTTTCTCTGATCGCTCAATGCTTTAGTGCGGCTCACAACTGATTTGGGACTGCTGTATAAGCAGCGATCGCTGCATAGTTTGTAGAATGCCTCACCCTAGCAGCAGATCGGACAAAACGATCGCTTCTCTGCTAATTGTTCAAAAAACTACAGAAATCGTCCAACCACTATTTTTCTAGAATGCACCTTTCTCCAGAACGCACAGCGCTTCAAACTAACTATAGAAACCTTATAGCGGTTCCCATTAGAGTAGTACAAGGGCTGGGGTTTTAAGGCAGAAGGCAGGAGGCAGAAGGAAAGCCGACGTTCTCTTTAACTTCTGCCCTCTGCTCTCTGCCCTTTGCCCTCTGCCTCTTTGCAACTGTACTTCACTGGATTAGGAACCGCTACACCGTAACGTCTCTATAGAAAGCCAACCCCTCAAGTTGAGAGCATTACTGATCGGACGATCGTACAGCGCTATCAATTGCTGAGTTCTGTCAAAATCGCGGTGGCTTTATCGCAAATACTCTTTCGTCAGCTCATTTTTGTAAAATGTGGCAATGTCGTATTCAATGTTGTCTAACAGAATCGAAAAATTTGTCCGATCGTAATCACCCTCAAGAAAAGTTTCCAGAAACAGATCATCGTCTTGACCAATATATGCTTTCATAAAGAGAAAAACAGTATTCAAATCATTCACATATTCCAGAAGATGCATTCGGTTAATATTGGGTTCGACCGAGTAAATCGTACTGACCAAAACGCCTCTACCCAGCATTTGTCTAACGAAAAGGTTAGCCTTTCTGAGGTGGCGACCAAAAATGGTATCGTCATCCTCTTCGACATGATAGCCATTGAATTCTAGATGATTCCGATAGTAGGCGAGGGGATGAGCAACAGCATCACTAATACCGAGATCTTGCATGAGTTTTCAGCCTCATAAATGATTAAGTTGAGTTGAGAGACGTTCTGGCAGTCTCCCAGCTAGTTGAACCCTAGCGTTCCCCATAAAGACGATGGCGAATCAACGTTAAAGTGATTGAAGACCTTTGCCCTGACATTGATTCATGACGGATGCTGCCTCTACCTCTGAGTTTACAAATGGGTTGCCAGAACGCTTAGTGAAACACGCGGTACGCTATGCCGACCATCGATCGGTCGATCGCGCCTTGCTCACACCCATGATTCGTCATTACGTGGAGCTGAAAGATCAGTATCCTCACGCTCTATTGCTCTATCGCGTGGGCGATTTTTTCGAGACGTTTTTTCAAGATGCGATCGCCATTGCTCGTGAGCTAGAGCTGATTTTGACCGCGAAAGATGCAGGCAAAGAAGTCGGCAAAGTACCGCTGGCAGGCATTCCCCATCACGCGCTCGATCGCTACTGTGCGGTGCTGGTCGAGAAAGGCTTTGCGATCGCCGTTTGTGACCAGATGGAAGATGCTGCCGAAGCTCAGGGACAGCTTGTGCGGCGCGATATTACCCGCGTGATCACTCCCGGCACCATTCTCGAAGAAGGGATGCTCAATGCTCGTCGCAACAATTTTTTAGCCGCAGTTGTGATCGCGGGCAACCATTGGGGGCTGGCGTATGCCGATGTCTCTACTGGCGAATTTCTCACCACGCAGGCGCAAGAGCTAGAGCAGTTAACCCAGGAATTGATGCGCTTACAGCCATCTGAAGTATTGGTGCCTACCAACGCGCCCGATCTAGTCAGCCTGCTGCGACCAGGAGAAAAATCAGAGCATTTGCCGGATTGCCTGCCGCCCCAGTTTTGCTACACGCTACGATCGCATGCTCCCTTTGTCCTGTCAGAAGCCCGCTATCGCTTGCTGCAACGCTTTCGGGTGCGATCGCTCGAAGGCATGGGCTGTGAACACTTGCCACTGGCAGTCCGGGCAGCAGGCGGACTGTTGGAATATGTGGAAACCAGCACAGAGAGAGGCATAGGAAGGGATAAAGGCGAACGGATAAAGGCTAAAAAGCAGGAAGTGACGGATCAAGACGATCGTCAAGACTCTTCTCCTGCCTCTCCTCTCCCCTCTCTCCTCCATCCTGCCGCCCTTAAAACCTTTCCCCTACAGCCGCTCTGCACCTATACACTCACTGAGTATTTGGTGATTGACCACCAGACGCGGCGCAATCTAGAAATTACGCAAACGGCGCGGGATGGTACCTATCATGGGTCATTGCTGTGGGCACTTGACAAAACAGTGACGGCGATGGGCAGTCGGGCACTGCGACGCTGGCTCCTGCAACCATTGCTGAAGCTAGCACAGATTGACGATCGCCAGGAGACGATCGCCGAACTGGTTGAAAACGGCTCTCTGCGCCAAACGCTACAACGCCTGCTCAAGCAAATCTACGACCTGGAACGGTTGGCGGGTCGTGCTGGTTCAGGCACCGCGAATGCCCGCGATCTGGTCGCGCTGGCAGACTCTCTTGACAAACTACCCGATTTGGGGCGACTGGTGGAAGGAACGCGATCGCGCTACCTGCAAGACCTCCAGACCGTGCCGCCGATTTTAGAGCAGTTGGGTCAGCATCTCCACGCTCATCTGGTCGAAACGCCACCGCTGTACCTCACGGATGGCAACCTGATTCGCTCAGGAGTCAACGCCCAGTTAGATTCCCTGCGTGAGCAAGTCGATGCCGATCAAGACTGGATCAGGAACCTGGAAGTGGTCGAGCGCGATCGCACAGGCATTCCCACGCTCAAAGTGGGTTATAACAAAACCTTTGGTTACTACATCAGCATTTCTCGCGCCAAAGCGGGGCAGCAGGTGCCCGATGGCTACACCCGTAAGCAGACTCTCACTAGCGAAGAGCGCTACATCACTCAAGATCTCAAAGAGCGAGAAAATCGCATTCAATTGGCGCAAGACAGCTTGAACCATCTGGAATACGAAATTTTTGCCGCGTTGCGATCGCAGGTTGGTGAACAGGCAGAACTCATCCGTACGGTGGCACGATCGGTGGCGGCGATCGACGTCCTTTGCGGGTTGGCAGAAGTAGCGGTGTATCAGGGCTACTGCCGCCCTGAAATGCTTGCTAACCGTGCAATTCAAATCCTCGAAGGTCGTCATCCTGTGGTGGAGCAATCATTGCCAGCGGGTTTCTTTGTGCCCAATTCAACGGGATTAGGGGGGCAGGGGTCAAAGAGCGGAGGGCAGGAAACCGCAGAGACGCAGAGGCGCGGAGATTTAATTCAAAACTCAGAACTCGAAACTCAAAACTCTTCCCCATACCCCACACCCCACACCCCACACCCCACCCCCGATCTGATTGTTCTTACCGGACCCAACGCTAGCGGCAAAAGCTGTTATCTCCGTCAGGTGGGGTTGATTCAACTGATGGCTCAGGTGGGCAGCTTTGTTCCAGCGCAGACAACGACACTAGGCGTTTGCGATCGCATCTTCACCCGTGTCGGCGCAGTCGATGATCTGGCAACCGGGCAGTCCACTTTTATGGTGGAAATGAATGAAACGGCAAATATTTTGAATCACGCCACACCGAGATCGCTCGTCCTTTTGGATGAAATTGGACGCGGAACGGCAACATTTGATGGGCTGTCGATCGCCTGGGCAGTCGCCGAACATCTAGCAACGGAAATCGGCGCTCGCACAATTTTTGCGACCCACTATCACGAACTCAACGAGCTAGCGTCGATTCTACCGAATGTCGCTAACTATCAAGTTGTGGTCAAAGAATTGCTGGATCAAATTATCTTTTTGCACAAGGTACAGCCTGGTGGTGCCGATCGCTCCTACGGCATCGAAGCGGGACGGTTGGCAGGTTTACCCGCATCCGTGATTCAACGAGCGCGGCAGGTGATGGGGCAGATTGAGAAACATAGCAAAATTGCGATCGGCTTACGTAAAGGTGGTCGAACTAATCACTCTGCTCATGAAAAGAATGGCAAAGCGTATCAGGTTAGTCAACCGATCGAACAGTTAGATATTTTTGGTGAAGGGTAATCTGGCTGCTCAGATCCCCGACTTCTCAAAGAAGCCGGGGATCTTGCGTTCACGAGTAGGAGGAAAGTAACGCTTTTATTTTCTCTGCTTCGAGCGGCTTGAAGAAGAAAAAACCCTGTCCAAAATCGCAGCTTAGTGCCTTTAAATGACTGAGCTGAGTTTGAGTTTCAATGCCTTCCGCCACAACAGTCATGCCCATTTTGTGAGCAATGTTGATGATCAATGGAACCAGCCCTAAACTGTCTGAGCTTTCGCCCATTTGTTGAACGAAAGAGCGATCGATCTTGAGCGTATTCACCGGAAACGAATGTAGGTAACTGAGTGATGAATAGCCAGTGCCAAAATCATCAATACTGACCTGAATCTGTCGTTTTTGCAGCTCTTGCAAGATGCTTGCTGTCGTTTGTGCATTTTGCATAATGGCGCTTTCGGTAATTTCGAGCTTGAGCTGTTGAGGGTTGAGCTGCGTTTCAGCAAGGATCTGATCGATTTGCTTCACTAAATCAGCTTGTGCAAATTGACGTGCCGAAACATTAACGCTCATTGTGAGTGGCAAATCAGTTAGTTTCTCGTCTTGCCAGTGTCGCAATTGTTGACACGATTGATGTAGTACCCAATGCCCAATTTGTGTAATTAAACCTGTTTCTTCAGCAATAGGAATGAAAGTGGCTGGCGAAATTAACCCTTGCTGGGGATGAAGCCAGCGCACGAGTGCTTCAAAGCCAATAATGCTGCCCGTCGCGATCGCCATGATGGGCTGATAATGGACGATAAATTCATGTTGATGGATGGCTTTGCGTAAGTCGGTTTCGAGCTGTAATCGCTGTAGAGCAAGGTGGTGCAGCGAAGGGTCAAAAATTTGGTACGGCGGGTTGCCAGAGGCTTTAGCCCGATACATGGCAATATCTGCGTCGCGCAAGATGTGTTCAGGTTGACTATAGTCTGCGTTGCTGATCGCAATACCAATGCTAGCGGTAATAAAAATCTCGTGTCGGTCTAGCTGAAACGGTTTGGCAAAGGCATCCAGGCTCTGGTGAACCGTCTGCATGAGACTGTCTAAATCGTCAAATGCCAGCAGCACCGTAAACTCATCGCCGCCGAGACGTGCGAGAGTGGCATGAGATGGCAAGGTTGCTGTAAGACGACGGGCGATCGCCAGTAGAAGTTCATCGCCGACGAAGTGACCTAAAGAATCATTCACAACTTTGAAGCGATCGCAGTCCAGGAACAACACGGCAAAGCGTGCAGTGGCATCAGCCTGGCTGTCATCAAGCGCCTTTTTCGTGCGATCGATAAATAAGGCACGATTGGGTAAGCCTGTAAGCGCATCGTGGTGCGCCATTTCTAACAGTTGCGCCTGAAGCACTTTGCGCTCAAGCATTTCGCGGTAGAGTTCACGGTTCGCAACTTCAAGTTGGTGAGTCCGTTCTTTAACGCGCTCTTCTAATTGCGTATTGAACTGTTGTGTTCTGATTTCGGCTGCCCTGAGTGCCAGTTGGTTTTGCACGCGCAGTAGCACCTCTTCCAACTGAAACGGCTTACTAATGTAGTCCGCCCCACCCACCGTAAATGCCTTTGCTTTATCCAAGCCGTCAGTCAGAGCGCTCAAAAAAATCACTGGAATACTGGCAGTGTCTGACTTCGCTTTTAACGTCTCACAGAGCGTGTAGCCATCCATTTCGGGCATCATAATGTCGAGCAGAATCAAATCTGGCAGCACGACCTGAACGGCACTGAGCGCCATCTTGCCACTGAGCGCCTGCCGTACTTGGTATCCTTCTTTTGTCAACATGGATGAAAGGAGGCGCAGGTTGAGTGGCGTGTCATCAATCACAAGGATGTCTGCTTTAGTCATGTCCACTGTGCCTGTCGTTCATGGGAAGGGCTTAGCGTTTCTCTTAAGTGGTGTGGCTGGGTACATGGCGCGATCGCAGACGCAAGTACCACTGAGCACAGACGCTACCTGTCCATTCTGCCGCTGTATCTAGATTACCCCTTCGTTAAAGGATGACGCTGCCTTGAGCTAGTGTGCCCAAATGATCTCCAGGCACAGCAAAAGATAAGGTAGTTAGAATACTGCCCAAGCAATGCGGTTACTTGCTAAGGTCTGACGGAAAAACGCGAGTAACGGTTGCCAGTAGACGAAGGCACAAATCGTGTAAGGACGATCGCGCCCCCTGAACCCCTACACATTAAAGCGGAACAGCAAGACATCACCTTCCTGCACAATGTATTCCTTCCCTTCGCTGCGAACCAGCCCTTTTTCCTTAGCAGCGCTCATCGAGCCAGTAGTGGTGAGGTCTTTATAAGCAACCGTTTCAGCACGGATGAAACCACGCTCGAAATCTGTGTGAATGACCCCTGCGGCTTGAGGCGCAAACATCCCAGCATGAATCGTCCACGCGCGCGTTTCTTTGGGTCCGGTTGTGAAGTAGGTGCGGAGTCCGAGCAAGGCGTAAGTCGCACGAATGAGGGATTTCAATCCGCCTTCTTGCACACCCAGCGATTCGAGAAAGTCGGCGCGATCGGCTTCGGGAATGTCAACCAGCTCGGATTCTACCTGCGCGGAAATGATAACGACCTGAGCGTTGTCTGTGGCGGCGATCGCCTGCACTTCTTCAACCCAGGCGTTACCCGTTGCTAGATCGTCTTCGGAAACGTTAGTAGCATAGATAATGGGCTTGCGCGTCAGTAGCCCCAATGCTTTGATGGCAGCCTCTTCGTCTTCATTGAGGCTTACCTGACGGGCAGGTTTGCCTTCGTTGAGCACTGCTGTCAGCTTTTCTAGAGCATCCACTTCGACTTGCAGTTCTTTGTTGCCACGCGCTTGCTTGCGGGCGCGATCGATCCGCTTTTCAATTTGCCCCAGATCTGCCAATGCCAGCTCCAGGTTAATCACTTCAATATCGCGGGCAGGGTCTACAGAACCGGAGACGTGAATAATATCGTCATCGTCAAAGCAGCGCACAACATGCACGATCGCGTCCACTTCACGAATATTTGCCAAAAACTGGTTGCCTAGCCCTTCACCCTGGCTGGCTCCCTTCACCAAACCAGCGATATCCACAAACTCAACTCGTGTGGGCACAATTTCTGCCGAGCTTGAAATGGTTGCAAGCACACTCAGCCGTTCGTCGGGCACAGAGACCACACCCACATTCGGCTCGATCGTACAGAAGGGAAAGTTGGCAGCTTGCGCTTTTGCATTGGCAACCAGCGCGTTAAACAAAGTAGATTTTCCGACGTTGGGCAGTCCCACAATCCCGGCTCGCAGCATCGATTTTAGAGTTTAGTTAGGTGATTTTCGATCGAACAGTCTGCTGAACAAAACCAGCACTAACCACTATTGTAGGTTTTGGCTCGTTTTTTCCGATCGATTCGCCCAATCTAAAATCGTCAACCTTTATGCTCTACCCTCAAACGCCTAATTAAACAGGCTCTGGAATCGTTTGTGGAATGGTTCCAGGTACCGTTTGTGGAATGGTTCCAGGGACAGGCTCTGGCACTGGTCCAGGAATCGGTTCCGGTACGGGTCCAGGAATTGGCTCTGGCACTGGTCCGGGAATTGGTTCTGGCACAGGTACAGGATTAGGAACCGGTGGCTCAGGCATCGGCACTGGTATATCAGGTGTATAAATCATGTGGTTTTACTTGAGTGGTGGCACCTTTCTACCGTAGAAAGCGGTGGGAAAGATTACATCTTCCTAACTAGGCATCACCTTTGGTGGAGAGACTTCTGTACGTGTCGCCAATCAGTGCGATGGTAGGAAAACGTTCACACAACAGCAACCTGCTTCATGTCGCCAGATTCCGAGGCTTTTCTAACGCTTCAAGCCAATACACCCCTACTGGATGCACTGCAGGCGTGTGCTCTGCGGGTAAAGACGCCGTTTTACACACCAGGACATAAGCGTGGTCAGGGATCGCCCGATCGCCTAACCGCCGTGTTCGGCACACAAGTCTTTCGAGCCGATCTGCCAGAACTGCCAGAGCTAGATAATCTTTTTGCACCACAAGGGGTGATTCAAGCGGCTCAAGAGCTGGCAGCAGCAGCGTTTGGAGCCGATCGCACCTGGTTTCTGGCAAATGGCTCTACGGCTGGCGTAATCGCAGCCATCCTGGCGACCTGCAACCCTGGCGACAAAATCATTCTGCCTCGCAATGTGCATCAGTCAGTGATTTCAGGTCTTGTTCTTTCTGGTGCCGTGCCGATTTTTATCCAACCAGAGTACGATCCCGCCCTGGATCTTGCCTATAGCATCACGCCTGTTGCGGTTGCTGAAACGCTGACACAGCATCCGGATGCCAAAGCAGTCATGATGGTGTCTCCCACCTATTACGGCGTATGTGGAAATGTGGCAGCGATCGCCCATACTGCCCATCAGCACAACATCCCCTTGCTGGTGGATGAAGCGCACGGGGCACATTTTGCCTTTCATCCAGCCTTGCCGATCGCCGCACTGGCAGCCGGAGCCGATCTAGCGGTGCAGTCCACTCATAAAACCTTATCGGCGATGACACAGGCTGCCATGCTGCACACGAAGGGCGATCGCATTGATGGCAATCGCGTCAGCAAGGCACTCCAGTTGGTTCAATCTACCAGCCCTAGCTATCTGCTTTTAGCCTCTCTAGATGCGGCGCGGCATCAAATGGCAACTCAGGGCGAACAACTACTGGAACAGACACTAGAATTCGCGGACGAGGCACGATCGCGCCTCAACCAGATTCCTGGACTGTCAACGCTAGACCCTGAGCAGGCAGGTCAGACAGCAGGCTTTGCGGCACTCGATCGCACTCGCTTGACCGTTAAAGTGACGGGCTTAGGCTTGGACGGCTTTACGGCTGACGCAATCCTGAATGAACAGCTCGGTGTCACCGCTGAGCTACCGTCGTTTCAGTATCTGACGTTCATTATGAGCTTGGGAAACACAAAAGAGGATATCGAGAAATTGGTGCAAGCGTTCTGGGCATTGGCAGTAATGGCAGGAGGAACCGCAGAGACGCAGAGGCGCGGAGAGCCGTTTCGTCCTTCCTCTTATAGCCCTGTAGCAGCAAGCGACATCTGCCCTCCTTCACGCCTCACTCCTCGCGCTGCCTTTTTTGCTGAGACTGAAACACGGTCGATCGCACAAGCGATCAACCATATCAGCGCTGAGCTTGTCTGCCCCTATCCACCAGGAATCCCAGTTTTGATGCCAGGAGAAGTGGTTTCTGAAGCGGCGATCGCTTACTTGAAGGCTATTCTCACTCTCGGCGGTACCCTCAGCGGCTGCGCTGATCCCAGTCTTCAAACCCTGCGAGTGGTAAAACCACCGTTTGCTTTTAGCGGTTGAAGATCGATTTAACTGTAGTCGCAACAGCACTGGCTCCCGGCTGGGCGTTGGGATTGCGAGTGTACCACCACGCCCAGGCGATTAGTACTGCTTGCAATGGCAACCGTGCCCAATACAGTGCTGGATTTGAGGGCACGCCTTCTAAGTCGATTTGGTTAACTGCCATGTTGATATTGGCAGGAAACACTGCAACAAATAGCGCAATTAAGCCCCAAGCTGCCGCTACGCTAACCAGCGGAATCAGCAAGCCAATGCCGCCTAGAATCTCGAAGAAACCACTGATATAAACCAGTTCTAATGGATAGGGTAGCTGTGGTGGCACAATCTTCACAAACGGTGCAGGCTTGACAAAGTGAATGATCCCAACCGTGATAGTAGAGATTGCCAGAACCACCCGCAGAATCTCTTTGCGGTGGTGCGATCGATGCTGAGCTAAAGACATAAGGTAAAACTAAATCTAAGCAAACGTTAACAGTCAATACTGAATCCAGCCTCTGTCTGAGGTCAGCCTTTCGATGTTAAACGTTCCATCTGTTCAAACGTCCTAAAGCCGCAGCACTGACAATGCCCAATATCTCAACCGCTGCCAAGAACGCTCCTGTTTAGTCTGTGTCGTCGCTGAACCTTCAAAAAACGCCACCAGCGATCGTGCTGCTTTTTCCAGGCTAGCCGGATCATCAGGATAGTGGGCTTCTGCCGTTTCAACCAGCGCCTGCATTGTTTGCGCAGTTGGTTCAATGCCACACGCTTGCAGCACATCAAAAGCACGCTTGATTTGATCGGCATCAAACTTGGGCAATTCCATTCTTTTCACCGGATGAATCTGGTTCTTAATTGTGTTCATCGGATGTGACATCTCTAAAAGACATCACAAAGAAAGTCATTCATTCCTCAAACGATCAAACTTTTTCAGTGCAACGTAGTCTCGCCTTCATATATAAGCATTAACTGGTGATGCAGCGATAAAGAAAGGGTAGAAGCTATAGCTGTCGCCATAAAAGTTAGGACATTGGGATTCAAGGGCAGGGCTGGTTTATTGAAAAAAGGAAAAGAGCGTCGGGATGTTATGAACGAGATGGCGTAACCCTTGAGTGATGGAGTCAAAGCCATGCTGCCGAAAGCGATTGAGTGCCATCGTTCGCAACATGGTCGTAACGAGTGTCTGTACTGTCGGCGTACGCAAGATCGTCCTCAAAGGTCAATTTTTGGGTGGCGATCGTCATAGTGGCTCCTCAAAGGATGGCAATTTTAACCCAAAGACCGCAGCCGATCGCGGAACGCCATAACAGCATCAAATTGGTCGGTGGGGTTGACATAGCTCGCTAACAGTTGGGTATCCAGGTCAGGCAGCAATGCACTCCTGGTCATCGGCTCATAGCCAGTTGCGCGTAAATGGTGAATGACAAATTCTCCGTTTTGCCACTGCCAGACTTCGGTAACGCCTAAGCCCTGGTAGATTTCGAGCTTGTTGACAATGCCGCTGGTGATCACCACTTCAATGGCTAAGTCGGGAAACTCTTTCTTTTGCTCCAGACAGTAGCATTCATCGGGTTCTAAGCCTCGGAGCTTCATGGCTTTGCGAAAGGTGGCAGAACCGAGAGCATGAAAGCGTGTCCGGGTTTCTTGAAAGTAAGCCTCCAGCAACATGCCAATCACTTTTTTGAGTTCTTCATGCTCTGGAGAGGTGGTCATGATTTCTAGAGTGCCTTCCAGATAGTTCAGCCGCAGATTTGGAAAGTCGTCACCCAGGGCAGCCAGCATTGTTTCATACTGCTGCCAACTGACTCCCTCTAAAACCAGCCGTTGTTCGGCAGTAGGGATGGCTGGTTGGGGCAAAACTGGAGAACTCATGGGCACTTTGCTCCTTACAAGACCATATTCTTGATTGTAAAGCAGGCAATGAGTAGGTAAAACTACTGTGGCAGGAAGGGATTGATGATGCGGAGTTTGTTTTCGATCGGTTGGTTGTGCTGCATCTCTTCGGAATAGAGGATGGTGCAGTCACTTGCCAGGGCTGTAGAAATGATCAGACTATCCCAATAGGTGTAGCCATAGCGCGAAGCAATTTCTAATGCTTGAGTCACTTTTGGAGTGTCAATATCAAGCACTGCAAAACTAGCAATCAATCTAAATACGATTATAGGTCTCGACCGTGAGCCTTCACTCTGAGTTCAGAAAGGGCTTCCATCGAACGGTTATGCTTCTAGTCGGGCAGAGTTGGGCTATTGGATCGCCCACTCTTCTTAGCCTTCGTACCTTGGTTTTCCTACCGTCAATTCAACCTGCGGCGAGGAGCGATCGCCCCAGCGCACGAGTGATGGAAGAAACTGCCATGTTGAAGCTATCAGTCTAATGAGAAGGTTACTTATCTTCATCATAGAAAGCTTGTTGTACGGCTTCAGTTCTCAGTGAAGGGATAGCATAGGATTTTCTGTCAGCAGCGAGAGTCCAAGAGGCGAAATGAGTAAGAAGCGTCATGAGTCTTTCGATCCGGGTACCGATCGAAATGAGACAGCCATTTTTCTCGATCGCTTACTTCAGTGGCTCTGTGATTTGCAGTCCAAAGACATTGAGTGTTTTGAGGAAGAACCAGTTACTGAACTGGCTCAAGCTTTGGCAAAGAAACTCAATGGCGTTGTGTTTTGCGACTTCGATCGCCAATACCGCAACGCATACAGTTTGCACATCTTGCTTGATGAGAAAGGTAACATACCACCATTAAAGTCAAACGATGATCAGTTCACGTTGTTGAAGGTCAGTCAATTTGATGTGCGGGTCGATATCAGTCGCAAGGGTGGATTTTTCTGTCTACGTCCTTATGCAGTTTCGCCTCTTAGCGGTGCTTGGACTTGCATTCCTGCTCAAGAACGATCTAAGCCTTTGCTTATCGTCTGCGATCGAATCATCCGCTTTCTCACTGACAGGGAACTCATTCAAGTACCTGATGCTTTGCTCGATCGTCGCATTCACGGGCACAACGAGTTGGGCGGCGAGGTGACAGTGAAGACGCAGCTTTTTGGCGAGATTTGAGCCGTCAGTTGGGTTAAGCATTGTCAAACCTTCGCCCATTAACCATTGGAGTAATGCGAAACCCAACAGCACCCAATCAGGCGATCGCCCTTCGCCTTAAGTCATGTTCTACCATTCGTTGAAGATATGATCTGCTGCTAGAAACGCATACGCAGTCAATGTGAAGCTCTGTATTTGGATTCAATACTTCTGGAACAAATGCTACCCAAAGAAATTAAGCGCCAACTGAAGAGACTAAAAAGCCATGATCTTGAAGAGCAACAGGATGCTTTTTGGATCCTGATGTCTTCTGGTGACCCTCAGGCAATTTCAAAAACTCTAGAAACGATTGAAGAGCTAGGAGATTGGCCGTTTAGCGGTGATCCTGACAGCCTTGCTTCCAGTTGGTCAGTAAGACCAATATATGGAGTCACTCCCCCTTTAGCAGAGTATTTAGAGAAATCGCCGCTCTCTCAAGTCGGTCGAGACTGTGCTTACATCCTGGGCAACCTTTGCTATTTGGAAGGCGCTTCAAAAAATTATTCAGAGACAAGAATTGTGCCAAGCCTAGTGAGCGTGGCAGAATCCCTCTTACCCAATGGGTTATACGCCATTACTCCAATGTTATACGCTTTACGCGAATGCTCAAGAGTCAAATCGGTTGAAGGCGCTGAACACCTTGCACGCCAAGCACTGGAATTGTCTTTTCAGGAAGATGCCCTTAAAGAAGATAATCTCTTCGAGTTGACCATTGTGTCAATTCTAGAGATTCTGTACTCAAATAATCCTAAAACTCGTCTGTTTAAGGAACTGCGTGCCTTAGTGAAAGGACAACCTAGAGGAAAAGAACCCGCTAGAACAATTCGAGAATTTTTACGAAAGAAAGGGAAGGATGAGTGGTGGTGAAATACTGGGAAGTTGTGAATAGCGACCGACCCTCGCTATGTTTAAGGTTGAGCACTATCAAGCTCTTGTTACCAACCATTAAGTGAGGCAGAACCCAACATTACCCAATTGAGCGATCGCTCGATTGAGGCTGAGTGCGATCGCTACACTAGAGTTATCGTCCATCAAGTTGAACGTATGACTGAATCACAGACGATCGAAGCAGTGTATGAGAATGGCATCTTTCGCCCTATACACCCCGTTACTGGCTTAGTTGAGCATAGTAAGGTCACGCTGGCGATCGCGTACGAGGCTCAAGCTGTACATCCCTTAGCACAATTTGCAGGCATGCTCAGCAACGAAGAAGCCGAAGAACTCCAAACGATTGTTGCAGAAGAATTTGGCAAGGTGGATACAAGTGGCTGGTGAGATCGCCCTCGATACCTCCGTTGCTATTCGTTATCTCAACGGTGATGAAGTAGTCGTTCAGCGGGTGCTTGCCTTATCGAACGTGGTTTTGCCGCTTACCGTTGTGGGTGAATTGCTCTTTGGTGCTGCGAACTCTGCCCGTGCTGCCAACAACCTGACCCGTTACTTAGCCTTCATTGATGCCTGCTCGGTTGTACCCATGAGACAGGAAACCGCGATCGCGTATTACCAAGTGCGCTTTAACTTAAAGCAAAAAGGCAAACCGATTCCTGAAAATGATGTCTGGATCGCCGCGCAGTGCGTTGAAAACCAGTGGACGCTTGTAACCAATGATGCTCACTTTGGGAACGTGGATGGTTTAACGGTTGAAAACTGGTAGCACGATCGCCCCTCACCGTAAATTGGGTTGAGTCCTGTCAAGTCTCTGTTCACTCATTGCGCGATCGCTCGATTGAGGATGAGTGCGGTTCCCTAACGGACGGTAATTAACTTTATAACCCTTCCCATTCATCCCGACTGATGCCAGCTTGCTTCAGAATCTCGGCAAGCAAGTGTTTGCTAATGTCTTGTTGGTGCGGATTGGGCATTCTCACTCTGAGGCTGGCTTTGACCAGGTATTGATGTTTTCCGCCTGGGAATGGTTCGCTAAATCCAGCCGCTTTGAGATAGTAAATCAAGTCTGAGCGTTTGATTGGTCTAAAGGGAGGCATTACGCGACCTCAGATTCAAGCGCTTGAATGTTAAGGTCAATGCCTTCCAACACTGGAATTGGGTGATGAAGATAGATACCTAGCAGAATCCAACCTTCCAACGCTTCCGCCAACTCATCGCGACAGGCTTCCAACGTATCAGCGTTTGCCCACACACCCCGAAAGCTAGGGATCGAACCAAAAAAGCCTTCGTTATCTTCCAAAATTTCGTAGGTAGCCTTGCTCATTGCCAGCTTGATGTATTCAGCAAACATCAGGTTCTCCGTTCGGCATCGCGGCGAAATTGTTCCAGCACTTCGGGATAATTCTCCAGATCATCAAGGGACTTTAAGGGAGGAAACGTTACTCGATCGCCCTCAGCACTGATCTTATCCGTATATGCATAAAACGCTTCGTTATCGTCCCGGTTAGCTAGCACGTAGGCTCGTAGTTCGCTCTTACTCATTGCCTGAAAATTCGGTTTCATCGCTACTTGCTCCATGCGCCGTTTGGTTCAATTTCAATCTCAATTTCCTCCCCTGCCAGAATGAACACTTTTTGTGTACGCTCATCGATTCGTAGAAGATTAACTGGTGTGTACATCTTTGTGAACCAGTAACAAAGGACGAAGCTTTGAAAAACCTGCTCTGCTGTAGGAATAACTCAGTCTCCTCTACATATCCGCTTTTTTGAAGTTTAACATTCTAGCAGTCCTTGCGTTTGGAGATAAGAGTATCGCAAGTCACCGCGTTAGGGCTAACTTGTGGAATATTGGTGGAGAAAGTAACCAGACCAGAAAACCCTATGACGAACCCAGAAGCGTATCGCGTCGAGAAAGATTCGATGGGCGATCGGCAGATTCCCGACACCGCGTACTACGGCATTCAAACGCTACGGGCGATCGAGAACTTTCCCATTAGCGGTTTGAAACCGTTGGCAACCTATGTGGATGCCTGTGTGCTGATCAAAAAGGCAACCGCGATCGCCAATGGGGAACTTGATTGCATTACGCCCGAAATCAGTCAGGCGATCGTGCAGGCGGCGGATGAAGTGCTGAATGGGAAACTGCGGGATCAGTTTGTGGTGGATGTGTATCAGGCGGGTGCAGGCACGTCCCATCACATGAACGTGAACGAGGTATTGGCAAATCGGGCGCTGGAATTACTGGGCGACGTGAAGGGCAACTACAAGCGGCTCAATCCCAACGACCATGTGAACTATGGGCAATCCACCAATGATGTGATCCCAACTGCGATTCGGCTTGGTGGGCTGCTGGCGCTGGAGCGATCGCTGTATCCAGCCCTGGCAAGCGCGATCGCGGCACTGGAGGCAAAGGCGCAGGAGTTTCAGGATGTGATTCGATCGGGTAGAACGCATTTGCAAGATGCGGTGCCTGTGCGGTTAGGCGACAACTTTCGCGCCTGGGCACAGATTTTGAGCGAACATCTGCTTCGCATTGAAACTGCATCCAAGGATTTGATGATTCTGGGGTTGGGCGGAAGTGCGGCGGGTACAGGACTCAACACCCATCCTCAATATCGCTTTCGTGTGGCGGAGATTCTATCGGATTTGATTGATCAGCCCTTGCGACCTGCACCCCATCTGATGGCAGCAATGCAAAGTATGGCTCCGTTTGTGAATGTCTCCGGCTCGTTGCGTAACCTCGCGCAAGATTGCGTCAAAATCTCTCACGATTTGCGCTTGCTCGATTCGGGACCCAAAACGGGCTTTAAGGAAATTCAACTGCCGCCCGTCCAGCCCGGTTCATCCATCATGCCAGGAAAGTACAATCCCGTGATGGCAGAAATGACCTCGCAGGTGTGCTTTCAGGTGATGGGCTACGACACCGCGATCGCCTTTGCCGCGCAGGCAGGACAACTGGAACTCAACGTGATGATGCCCCTCATTGCCTACGACCTGATTCACAGCATTGAGATTCTCGGCAACACGATCGCCGCCCTCGCCGAGAAAGGAATCAAAGGGATTACCGCCAACCGCGATCGGTGTCTTGCTTATGCGGAAGGCAGTTTAGCGTTAGTAACCGCACTCAACACGCACATCGGTTATCTCAATGCCGCTGCCGTGGCAAAAGAATCGCTGGAGACGGGTAAATCGCTCCGCGAAATCGTGTTGGAGCGTCAATTAATGAGTGCCGAAACGTTAGCAGCAGTATTGAATTTAGAAGCAATGAGCCAACTGCCAGAGGCGTAAAAAAGCAATCGATCGCTGTTTGCAAGCGGTTGAACCGTTTAAATCGGTTCTTGTGTATTGGGATGCACAGTAAAAGCTTGTTTTTTGTAGATAATCAAGAACATTACGCGATGTGCAACTAATTCGCCCTCATCCCCACCCTTCTCCTCAGGGAGAAGGGCTTCCAGACCGTTCCGGTTCCCTCTCCCATCGGGAGAGGGCTAGGGTGAGGGCAGTTTTGGCAGGTATTTTAGGAAAGTCGCACATCGCGTGAACATTGCACTAAAAAATGTGTGCTATTGAGCCAACATGATGTCAGCTAATGCCGAAACCTTAATCGCTTCAGCATTGCTTGTCTTGCGCTTCAGCAGTTTGATTGACCAAAGGGCTTTGAGCAACTATGGAACCTGTACTGAATATATCAACACCGCTTGAGACCATTGCTCTACCGCAGCCCTCGATCGCCCTACGCAAACCAAAGTCATGGAGCTGGCTAAAAATCGAGTTGGCGATCTTCTTGATACTGGGCAGTATTGCAGGCGCATCCTGCTTGTGGCTTCTGAGTTTGCCACCCGTCACAAACTGTCAGCAAATTTCGCCCCTCACGCCGGATATCGATCGTCTGTCCTGCGCTCAACAAGCCGCTCAATCGGGCGAGCTACCCAAAGTGCTAGCAGGATTGAAGCTAGTCGAAGAATGGACTCCGGAGCATCCGCTCCACCAAGAAGCACAGCGCTGGATGGCAGACTGGTCTCAATCGGTGCTGACGGCTGCCCATCAAAAAATGAGTCAGAGTGATCTGAATGGTGCTCTGGCACTCGTCCGGCAAATCCCGCAATCGAGTGCCGTTTACAAGGAAGCACAGGAAAGCGTTGCGGGATGGCAAAAGCAGTGGCGGCAGAGTGCGGCAATTTACGCCAAGGCGCAACAAGCCATGCAAGCACAGCAGTGGAGTCAGGCATCAGAGCAGATCGCCTCACTGCGAGAAATGGATTACGAATATTGGCGATCGCAGCAAGCCAATGCTCTCACTGGAAAGCTTTTGCAGGAACAGAAGGCACGTAAGCTCTTTAGTCAGGCACAACAAGCCGCAACCGCTGGTAAGCCAGAGGCGCTCAGTGCTGCGATCGCCCTCGTGAGCCAGATGGGTGCAAGCACCTACGCACGGTCAGACGCTCAGTCGAAGCTGAACCAGTGGAGCGAAGCGCTCTTGACCTTTGGTGAACAGCAGTGGCAAGCGGGAAACCTGGATCGCACGATCGCCGCTGCCCGTAGTGCGTCTCTCAACCCAGAACTGACAGAGGAAGCCGATCGTCTGCTGTGGCTCAGCTATGCTCAACGGCTGAAAGCACTCAGCCTCTCAAATTGGCAAGCCACACCAGAACAGACGCTTAAGTTAGCAGGCGCAATGGCGTTAGCACAGCAGGTGCCGCCAGAGAGCCGCTTCTATCATCAAGCTCAGATTAGCCTTAAGCAAGCACAGGCACACTTGCAAGCGGTGACCCAGTTGCAGCTTGCCCAGTTCATCGCCAGTCCGGGGCAGCCGATCACCTACGAGCTGGCGATCGCCCAGGCAAACCACATTGCCCCTGACAGCCCTCGGCGACTGCAAGCACAAACCCTGTCTGCCCACTGGCACCGTGAGACACAGCGGTTAACCGATCGTCCTATCCTCGCTACCGCCCGCACCTTGGCAGCAGCGGGAACAATTCCTGCACTCCAGGCAGCGATCGCGCAGGCAACTCAAATTAAGCAAGGGCATGCCCTGTATGGCGAAGCACAAAGCTTAGCGTTTGTGTGGAAGCAGCAAATTGAAACCGTTGTAGACCAACCCATTCTGAACCAGGCAGAAGCACTCGCAAGAGAGAATCACTTGAGCGAAGCCATTCAGCTTGCCTCTAGCATTCGTCCTGGTCGTGTGCTTTACCTGCAAGCGCAAGAGGCGATCGACCCCTGGGACGCTCAAATTCGCAGCGCTGAAGCCCAACGTCAGGCACGTGAAGCCGTTCTCACGCCCAAAAAAGGTAAAACTAAAGACAGCGCCCCCCTTGTCAGACCCGACCTTCTTCCCTCTGATCCAACGTTTTCGGCAGCTAGTCCATTACCTGCTCTGACACCAGTTATAACCCCTGTCAAAACTTTCCCCAGAGCAACGGATGAGATTCGTCTGGCTCCCAGAGTCTCGCCAACACTGCAACCAGTCTCATCGCCGAGCGCGGTACTACCTCCTGCCAGCGTCTCTCCACCAGAAGCGATCGAGGTGCTGCCGCCTGCGACATCTTCGGCGAAAGGCGATGTGTTATTACCATCTGACACTCCTTTAAAGGCAGTTGAGCAAGCTCCATAGGCACAGTAGAAACCTGAGCTTAAATCAATCGCTTCGGTCAGGTATTGAAGCCTTTTTTGAATGTCAAACTAAAACAGGACTGACGCAAAGATCCCCGACTTCTATGCTGGAGTCAGCTTTATGGCTGAGTTTTAATTAGAAGTCGGGGATCTAGACACCTTGTGCGTCAGTCCTGTAAACGCTTCAAATTGTCGATCGCCGCAAAACTCAACGTTCAAAATGCTGAACTTTGGAGTGCGGTCAGTACAATGCTAGTTATGCTGTTTGTCGATCGCTACTGTCGATGAGCAGCTACCAGTCAAACCAACAGCCAAACTTGCTGAAGTTGGAAACCCAGATTACCCATTGTGGGTGAGTGCGTTGAATGGGGCGTATAAGGCAAACTCTTTATAAGAGGGCGTTTAGAACGACTGGGATGACAACCTCATGATGTTGACCGAAGCGATGGTATTGGCTGAAGTACTAGCAAACGATTGGCGATCGCGCTTAGAAATAGATATCCCAACCCATAGTGCCGCGACGCGTGAGAGCATCGTGCGCTGGCTCATTGGCGACAATACAGCCCGGTTTGACGACTTCACACCCACCGCACGGCAGATCGCTGAACAGGCAATGGACTACCGCTACCGGATTCTGCGCCAGCGCTATCTCGATTTTGGACCAGAGCGCGCCTATAAAAGCCTAATCCAGCGCTTGAGCAGTCTCTTCCTGATTCGTAACAAAATTCGGACGTGGATTGCGTTGTCTCGCGATCGACAGCGTACCGTTGTGGATGTCCTGCAAGAAGTCATTCAGGAACTACTGCAAACGGATAGCTACATGCAGCAGCAAATTCTTTGGATTTCCACCTGTACTCAAGATGCGCGTCTGCGAAACGCTTTGCTGCTGGCAAGCACCGAAGAATACTGCCTACGTCCCATTCGCAATCAACCGCTCCTGTCTTATCGCTTTGTGAACTACTTACGCCGTTCTCAACGAGGCGGCATGACCCAGGTTCCCGCACAAGAATTCATCCGCTTGGTGTCAGAAGAAATTTCGCCCGATGATTCTGAAGGCTCTGTCAGCCTGTTGGATTCTCAAGCGGTTTCCCAATATCAGGAGGCACAATCGGCAGAAGAACAACAGGAGCTACGCGCTGCCGTCTGCCAACGCTTTGAAGCATACCTCATGGATAAGCTTGGTCCGACTGCGGCTGAATGGCTGCGGCTCTATCTCCAGGGTCGATCGCAAGAAGCGATCGCCGAAACGCTGAACATGCCCATTCGGCAAGTGTATCGCCTCCGTGAAAAAATTAATTATCATGCTGTACGAGTCTTCGCCTCCAAAAACCAACAAGAGCTGGTTGTAGCCTGGTTAGGCAACGCATCAGAGCGCAACAGCTAGACTATAGGAACAGTACGGATAACTTCGACACTGAATGCAGCACGCTTGCTAGGCAGTCACGACGGTATACTCGCCATCATGCGACTGACAAGTGTACGCAAAAGTGACTAAGAAGTAGTCTTAAAGGTAAAGGTTTTACTTAAAAGCTGAGCTTGATTGTGAAGCAAGCAACAACGGTGGGTGTCAACTCACATTTTGCAATAAGCTAGATTTAGCATGTTGCTTCGCCAAACGCTATGAGACCTGTATGAAGCAGCGATCCTTGAAACAGGCAATCAGCACTGTCTTGTCTTGACCCAACGATGGGACGTTGCCAGGATGTTTGGTCACGAAAGCTGATTCAGTAGAATTCACGATTCTATGGTCAAGCAACCTTAGCCGCCATCATTCACTAACACTACAACTCAACGGAGCATGGCAATACGCTTGCCCACCTGAAAGATAGAGGCAATTTAGCTCGTAAACGGCAAAGATAGCAAAACGCAGGCTCAGTAGATCCTATGGTGTCTTCAGGCGACCCAATTAAAGCCCATACAGCGGACTCAGAGGACTTTGCAGTTCCAGCGAAGCCCAAGTCTGACTGGACAGATCAGCTCAATACGGAGCAGGTGTTTCGTCTCATTGACAGCATTCTTCCCTTCGAGGCATGTCTTTACCACCAATTGTTGCCACTCTCACTGGAGGGCAGCCGTCTGAAGCTAGGTATGGTCAATCTGGACGATGCAGCGGCTCTAGACTATGTGCGGCGCATTCTGGCATATATGAACTGCTCCCTCGCACCACAAACGCTGGCTACAGATGTTCATCATGCTGCACTATCGGCTTATCTGAGCTATACAGGCAGTCAGAAACAGCCACTCAGTCGCCCCACTACGGCACGCGCGATCGCCCAGCACACCGGGCAACGTCTGACCAAAGACATTGCCAAAAATGGTGCCTCAGATGCCGACATTGCCGCTGTCGATGTAGAACAACCCCAGCTAGCTCAGGATTCTCACCCGACTTTCCTGGTCGATAGCCCTGAAGATCTCAACTTTCAAGATCTGGACATCGCCACGCCAGCTCCACCGTCTGTATCAATAGAGGCGCGATCGACTCCCCAAGAGGAGCAGGTAGCCGAACAGCCGAACGATTTCAACCGACTGCGAGAAACGCTCATCCTCAAATCTGAGCCACTGTCTGCATCCAAGCCGCCTAAAATCCCTGCACCTGGCGATGCCCTGCCGATCTTACCCGTCGAACCAAAACATCTCTCAGAGCCGATTACAGCGTTGGCAACACTACCTCCCGCAGAGCTGTTGATCGAGCTGTTGGGGCGGCTACTCGTCGGTGGCATTGGGCGACTCTATTTTGAACGCCAACAGCAGTATGGACGCATCCTCTGGAGTCAGAATGGCGTGCTGCAATCGGTCTTAGAAGAGCTACCGCTGGATGTTATTCAAGGCGTAGTGAACGAACTGAAGTTGTTAACTCACCTACCCCTGGTGCCAGTCCAAAAGCCCAAACAGGTTGAAATCGAACGGCGCTATCAGAAACAGCGTCTTTTGCTACGTTTACGCGTGATGCCAGGAGCACATGGAGAAGAAGCAACCGTCCAGGTGCTACGAGGTGCCGCGCTGAAGTTTTACCAGCAGCAGCAGCTTGCCAGCCTCAGCCGTGATGCCCTCACAATCGCTCAAGAACTCCAGCACAAAGTCAATGAAATTCGCGTTCGCACCCGCTTCTACCCTTTGAGCAGCCCTGATCAACTCAGCATTCTGCCCGCTTTAGATCAAGTCATCAAAAGCGTAGAGCAGGATCTTGAGGCACTCAAGGCGTGGCAGTTAGCTGCGATCGAAGAGGAAGAGAACTGATAACGGTAGTGGGCGATCGTTACCTTAGGAGTTGTACAGAAATAACAGCATGGTCTGTAGCTGTCAGCCGTCAGCGAAAAGCTAGCTGACCCAAAAGTGTGCAGTTATTTTTTAGCAAGCTTTTAGTAACAACCAGCGTTAGCAGTCGCAGATGAAGTTTATTGCGGCGATCGCGCTTTAGTCGCTGTACTGGGAAACCGTTCCGTTTGCGCGTCCAGCTTACGGCGGTAGCTGTACTGACCGTAAACATTTACCAGATAGGGCATGGCATATGTGGCGATCACGGAGAGCCAGCGTTCGCGGTTCATTTCGCCCCGCAGCAGAGCTGGACCGTGATTGATCACAAAGAGCAGTGAACCGACAAAGACGGCTGTCTTCCAGCCTGTCGTCACAAACTCTGGATCAAACAGGCTCATGACGTAACCTTTAACCATCCGCATCAATCAATGCTCCAAACGTGATTAGACAAATTCGCCACGAGCCACTAGAATGACCCGACCGCCAACAGAAACTTGCATATTGGCTACCGTTTTTGTCGCTTTGAGTAGCAGGAGCGACGGTCTACCAATTTCATGTCCCTGTTCAACGCGAAGATCAATGGATGGTTTTCCTGCGTACAAGTATTGCACTAAGTAACCTGCTAAACAGCCATTAGCGCTACCAGTCGCAGGATCTTCAGGAATGCCTAATGAGTCAGCAAAGACGCGCACACTAAGATGATTTTCGGGATCATATGTCTCTGGGCAAAAGACCAGTATGTCCTTCGCCTGCGTCTTTTCAATGAGCGCAAAATAGCGATCTTTGTTAACCTTAATTCGCTTTAGTGCTTGATGGGTTTTGAGCGGCACAATGATAAATGGAACGCCCGTCGAAACGTCTTGAATAGGGAAGCGTAGATCGATATCGGTTGTATCAAGATTAAGCATGGGCGTGATCGCTTCTGCTGCAAATGTCTGACCAAAGATCGGTGATCGCTGCTGCATCCACAGCACATTTGCCAACCCATTTTCGTAGAAGATACTGACAGGAATTTGCCCAGCTTTAAGGTTAAGTACAATCGTTTCAACAGGCTGCTTGATGATTTCTTGCTGAAGTATAAAGGCAGTTCCCAATGTGGGATGTCCAGCAAACGGTAACTCTTGGTTTGGGGTGAAAATCCGCACATCATACCCACCCGATCGCAATTCAGAAGACAAAATAAACGTCGTTTCTGAATAATTCATTTCCTTTGCAATTTGCTGCATTTCTGCCGTAGACAGCGCCTCAGCATGAGTAAAGACCGCTAACTGATTGCCAGCATATTTCGTCTCGGCAAAGACATCGACGATATAGAAAGGTAATGATGGCATCGCTTTTTCTTGTGTCAATTTCTGTGCGTCGAACTCGCGTTAATTTAAACTCTCCAGTTCATGCTTCTTGTCAGCCACTTGGGATTTTCTCAATGGAGCCGAAGGAAGGTTAAGGTAACGGCTGATGATCAATTATTGCCTGACAAACTGCGATCGATACACGGCTTCTCCCCGCTCCATCGTTGAGGCTTCGCGTTCGGTGGGGATAGGGAGAGGATTGGAGTCTAGCCAACCATCGTGCATACAGCTAAAAGCGAGATGGGTGGCGAAACGATCGTGCATCTCCACGGCGACTTCTTCCACGTCAGATTGAATAAAGACCGTGCCACCGGGCGCTAGTGCCGCTGCCAGATCCTCAATCAATTCTGGCTGTACAACTCGTCGCTTTTGGTGTTTGCGCTTGAACCACGGATCGGGGAACTGGATCGTCACATACTGAAGCCGTCCCACAGGCAGCGATCGCAGCAAAGGGCGCAAGGAATTGTTGGCATTGCAGAACAAGTAGTGCAAATTGGTCAGGCACAACTCAGCTTTCCAGCCGTTTGCCTGCTCCACCAACGGTTCTCGAATTTCCAAGCCTAAGAAATTCCACACTGGCTGCACCTGCGCCATTTGCAGCAGAAAGCGACCCTTGCCGCAGCCAACGTCCAAATGGAGCGGTCGATCGAGGTCACTATAAAGACGGCTCCAGTCAGGCGGGCTGATCGGAGTCTGATATTTTTTACTCAGTGGGTTGACATGCTCACGCACACGGACGATAGACAAGTGAGAAACCTCTAGAAAAAGGATAAAGGCTAAAAGGAAGAAGAAAGGCTAAAGGATGAAGGCTAAAGGCTAAAAAGGGCTAAAAGAAAGAAGTAAAGGCTAAGGGATGTAGCTTGCTTCTGTAAAGCAGTAGGCTAAAGGCTTAAAAAAGATGAAGGTAGAGCTTTGGAGTTAATTCTGCCTCCTGCCTCCTGCCTCCTGCCTTCTGCCTCCTGCCTTCTGCCTTAGTTTTCAGCCATTCCCCTTCGCAAATCGCTTAGGATCGATCGCATGAGTCTTAATTTTCGCTTCGCCATCATTAGCGACTTGCACATCGCTGTACCGCATACCATTTGGGATCATCCTAGCCGTTTTCATTTAGTTGAAGTCAGCATTCCTGTCTTAGAAAACATTCTCGATCGCCTGAGCACTCTCAAGCTTGATTTCCTGCTACTACCTGGCGATCTGACCCAGCATGGCGAACCAGCAAATCATACCTGGCTGGCAGAACGGTTGGCACAATTGCCATATCCAGCCTATGTTGTTCCTGGCAATCACGATGTACCAACGTTGCAAGCGGATCATCACTCGATCGGGCTGACGGACTTTCCAAACTACTACCGCTCGTTCGGCTATGACAACCCTGACCAACTCTATTACACCTGCCCACTGCTGCCAGGAGTGCGGCTGATTGGGCTGAACTCTAATCAGTTTGATGCCCACGGTCAGCAATTGGGCTGTTTGGATGATGAGCAGTTGCTCTGGCTGCAACGAGTGCTGAAGGCATATCAAGAGGATTTGATCCTGGTCATGGTGCACCATAATGTTGTGGAACATTTGCCAGGGCAGTCACGCAACCCACTGGGGAGGCGTTATATGTTGGACAATGCGCCGACGTTGTTGCAAATGCTGCAAGCAGCAACGGTGCAGTTAGTGTTTACAGGGCACTTGCATGTGCAGGATATTGCTTGCTCTCAAGGTATTTACGACATTACAACTGGTTCGCTGGTGAGCTACCCGCATCCCTATCGTGTGCTGGAGTTGCAGACGGACGATCGCGGGCAGCGATCGCTCCACATTACCTCCGATCGCGTCGAGTCTGTACTCGGTTGGGAAACCTTGCAGCAAACCTCGCGTGACTTCATGAGTGAGCGATCCCAGCCGTTTATGCTCCAGCTTTTAATGCAGCCACCGCTAAAGTTGCCGCAGGCTGAAGCTGAAGCGCTGGCTCCCAGCCTGCGATACTTTTGGGCAGACCTCGCTAACGGTGACGCTATATTTGACTTTCCTCATTTTCCGCCCGCTGCCCGTCGATACTTTGAACGGTTTAGCGCGATCGATGCCAACGGTCAGCCACAACGCATTGATAATGCTGTGATCTTGCGCTTGTCGTAAACAGAATCAGATCGCAAAGTCAAACAGAGAAAACCGCACGTGAGTAGTGGAACCACCTTATTTTTGCTCCTTGTAGCGGCAGTGCTAGAAGCAGGCGGTGATGCCTTGGTGCGATCGGGCTTGCACAGTCCAATACTCCTGAAGCGCACTGCACTGATCTTGCTGGGTAGCATTGTCTTGCTAGCGTATGGTGTCGTTGTAAACCTGCCACCGTGGGATTTTGGACGGTTGCTAGGTGTCTATGTCACACTGTTTTTCTTAGTAGCCCAGCTCATCAACTGGCTTGGCTTTGGTCTCAAACCCACAGTGCCAATCCTGGTGGGAGGTGTTTTGATTCTGATGGGCGGCTTAGTAATTTCACTCTGGAGACCTTGATTGAGCGGTCAGCGATCAGCTATCAGCGGTTAGCTGTGGATGGTGCGATGCTACGTGACCTTGATTGAGCGGTCAGCGATCGGCTATCAGCGGTTAGCTGTGGATGGTGCGATGCTACGTGACCTTGATTGAGCGGTCAGCGATCAGCTATCGGCGGTTAGCTGTGGATGGTGCGATGCTACATGACCCAAGGGCAAAGGCTTAGGCGATTTCCAGAAAAAATTCTACCCTTCGACTTCGCTCAGGGTGCAAGCTAGCTGAGCGAAGTCGAAGCTAGTGGGTAGTTTCTTTGTCGGAAATCTCCTTAGGATCGTGAATGTAATCAAACCGAACGCTTGCGTAGGATGTGTTAGGCGCTAGCCGTAACGCATCGCTGCCAGAGTTTGATGCGTTACGCTGCGCTAACACATCCTACAGAATTCGATCTTATTTAATTCTCATTCCTTAAGACTTGTTAAGACGTAAGCTCATATTCTCTAGCGGGTGTCAGCCAGCCAAAGCCTGCACTGACCGCTGACCGCTAGTTGCTAAACTCACTGCTCATGGCTGACGCACAATACCAAAAACCGATGTAAACCCATGCAGAAACGTGCTGTTGCCGACGGGACCAATCTCGCCACTGCAAAAGAACCCACTTAGAGGCACGTCAGGAAAGTAGCGGCTGAAGAGTCGAGAATCGAAATTGGGTTCATCGTACAGACGTTCGCCCCGTCCGACGCAGGCAAACATGAGCGCACCGATCGCATCGGTTGGTTTTGTCTGCTGATACCGCTCAAGCAGCATTTCCAGGTCTTCGGCAGACGCTTGGGCATCGCGCAGGTGAAACTGAATGCGCTGACCGGGGCGAATGCGATCGCCAATTGCGATCGCGCCCACTCTGGGATCTACGCCCAACAATGATCGAATCAAAAAGTCTCCCTGCTCCAGCTCTTGCTTAAATTCATTCTGAGCGACACCGACAAAGAGGGCATTTTGCGCCAGCATTCGATCGTCCTCATCCAGCGTCTGAATGAGATCTTGCAGCACCTCCAGTGGCGTACGCTTTTGCGACACCCGTGAGCCACCACCAAGCGGCACGGGACTAGAATCTGCCTGCTCTTCCAACCCTAAGACAATGTTCCGTTCGCCGTCTGTTACCCAGTACGGTTGTCCGATCGGTCGGCAGCCCTGCGCCACAATCGTCTCCACGACAACATTGCCGCTCAACGCCAGACCCACCACGCCTTCGCGGTGTAAGCGATAGTCGCAAAATAAACCACTGCCATCATTGGCGGCGGCGCTGGCAATGCCACCCACTTTGGTCGACCCAGGATAGGCAAAATCCAGCCCCTGTAGCAGATCATTAATTTTAGAAAAGGACTGATCAGCCAGTAAAACAAACTGTGGTTGGTCGTCAATCGGCACACCGAGCAGTTCCACCCAGGCATCGGGCGCACTGTCTAAATCAGGCAACTGCTCAGCCGTAAGCTGGAACGATCGCACCGTTACACCCGGCAACGTCGCCAACGTGAGGGCGATCGCAGGCTCATCTTCAACTTCCTGGGGTTGACTGTCGCCCTTCGTTCCAACGACACCAGTGCCGCCGCAACCAATGATGGGAATGGCTGGCAATCGCTCCTGTAGCAGCGGCATCAAGCGAGAATATTCACTTGCAAAGGCAGCGGCAATGAAGACAAAGCCGATGTCAGGCGTACATAGTAGTGCGGCTTGTGCCTTTTGTACCACGTCATCAACGGCTGCCTCTAAGGAAGGGCGAGTGGATAGCGTGCTGACCCACTGAATTGAATTGGCGATGTCTCCTCCGGTCATTGGCTTTCCCCTTTAAGCAAAGGATGATCACCAGCGTAGCTGGAAATGTTTCAATCGTTCGCAGATTCTGAGCAATTATTAGAACAGCCTCAACAATTCTCAAGCTTCGCCAGGGCGTTCTACGGATCTGGTAGAGTAGTGTTAGCGTTACGATAAGTAAAGGTGGAATGCTGTCCGTCGTCCTCTTTCCATTGAGGTAGCGACAATCGTCAACGATTAGGCAACCTTCCACTGGAGTGCGATCGCTCTCTGCCTCACCCAAACAGAGATGACTAAAGCGATGGATGTAAGCGTACATCGATCGGGCGATCGGCAAAGTGCTGATGTTCGGGGAAGCAGCGGTAACTTACGAATCAGTAATGTACCAGCGCTTAACCCATACTCGATAAGAATGATTAGTAGCGAACAATCCATGAGCGATATTCAAGAAAAAATCCAAGATGAGTTGCAGCAAGCCCGTGCCGCTTGTGATGTCAATGGCAGCACCTCCCCTGAGTGTGCCGCAGCCTGGGATGCCGTCGAAGAACTGCAATCGGAGGCAGCTCACCAACGGCAAGCTAAACCCAAGAAAAACTCCCTCGAAGTCTACTGCGACGATAATCCTGAAGCGGCTGAATGTCGCATCTACGAAGACTAATGCCCGCTGACTGCAAGCACCAAACCGCAATCTCCTACAACTTTTGAGCCTGTAGGATGAACAGGTTGACGAGTAGCTTCAACGCCCACCGGGCATTTTAGCTACTCGTCAATTTTGATGTTTAATGTAGACAGAACTGACGCATTTTGACTAAAACCTCCGAGGATTGAGCGCAGTCAATGTCGGCGATGCTCAATCCTTGTTCAAGCTTCTGAGGTTTGCGGAAGTCCTAGTAGAAAGTTTGTTTCCTGTCAGCCCTATCGTTATGACGCTCCCTTCCTGGTTGCCATCGCTCGTCTGGACAGATTATCGACTGGCAATCCTGTTCACCGTTCTCATGCCGCTCATCTTGCTGGGCTGGACTCTGATCGCCAAAGCCGATGCGGTGCAGCGTCTGCTAATCATCTATTGGCGCGTTTCGAGCTTGCTGGCGATCGCCGTATATCTACTGATCGGAGCGCTGCCAGTTGGGTTTATTGCTGGCTGGATAGCGCGAATCTTGATTCCGGTTGCCCTCTGGTTCTGGGCAGATTTAAATGAAGAAATCACAGAACAGCCTCCTAGTCGGTTGAAACTCAGCTTCGTTTCTTGGCGCTGGGCAGTCTCACTTTATTGCGGTCTTGGCGCGATCGCCCAAGTTCCCATTTTGCGCTGTGCCCTCATGGGGACGGATGCCTTGCTGAAAGAGCCTCTTTGCCGTCTCTGGCTTGACCCACCCTGGGCGTTTAGAGAGGCATTTCACGCTACAACAAAACCCTTTTTCTTAGGCTTTTTAGCGCTGGTTGGTCTTGCTATCTATGTAGTGTATCTAGGCTATTTTGTGATGGTGCGTTTGGGTAGGCAGGGACGATCGGCAACAGGGCAGTAGACGCAATGGTTGACTCGGTAAACGCGCCCGGACAGCGCTTAGAACGCTACACCGAAAAGCGCCCTCAGGAGGTTCTACTCGTCACCGTTGATCTAGAGGGTGAACGCGATCAGGTAGCAATCTTCCGAGGCTTTTCTAGCTCACTGGTGCGATCGACTGCCTTTGATCCCGATTTGCCTGTATTGCCTGGTCACGCGGTCATTCAGTCCATCGATCGCTTACAAAGCCCTTATGATCCCAGCAGTCCTCGCTACATCCAGCAAGGGATCACCTGGGCAGCGATGCAACCACTGCTCGAAGCGCTGGATGTCTAGCTAACCCAGGGCTAAATGTCTCCCTCCAGACGCTGAACCGACGTTGATTGTTGCAGTGAGTAGACGCTTACTTTATTGGTGTGGTAACAATCGGATTTCTAAAGAAAATGTTATCCTCCACATTGAGTGTGTTGTGTGGGGTTATTTAATGTATGGTTCAATCTCCAGTGAAGGTGCAAGCGCCCGATAGTCTCGGTCTCGCACCGTTGCAGCAGTCGTCCACGCCTGAATTAGCACGATCGCCGCTTGCCCAATCACCGCCTATAACTGACATCAGCGCTAATCCAGCAATCGCTGGCTCTGGCTGGGGAGGACTGAACCTCCCAGAAAGTCGTTTATTTGGTACAGATGGCATTCGTGGGCGCGTTGGGGAACTGCTGACCGCTCCGCTGGCACTGCAAATTGGGTTTTGGGCGGGACATATCTTACGATCGCAGTCTACTAGCGCTGCGCCCGTGATCATTGGGCAAGACTCGCGCAACTCCGGCAATATGCTGACGATGGCGCTTTCAGCAGGTTTGAATGCGGCTGGTGTGGATGTTTGGAATCTGGGGCTATGTCCTACGCCTACTGTGGCTCATCTAACCAGTACGTCAGGCGCGATCGGGGGCGTGATGGTTTCTGCCAGCCACAATCCGCCAGAAGACAACGGCATCAAGTTTTTTGGCGCGAATGGCAGTAAGCTGTCGCTGGCATTGCAAGCACAAATCGAGTCCGCTTTGCGAGGCATGAGCACCGTAGGACTAAACGGCACTGGCTGTGGGCAGCATTACTACCGCCCAGAATTAATCAACGACTATCTCGCAGCCATTCAGCAACCGCTACAGGCAAAAGGTTTACCACTGCAAAGTCTGCGAGTCGTGTTGGATCTGGCTTGGGGAGCTGCTGCACAGTTAGCCCCACAAGCCTTCGAGTCACTTGGCGCAACGGTTATTTGTCTCCACGACCAACCGGATGGCGATCGCATCAACGTCAACTGTGGCTCGACGCACATGGCGGCATTGCAAGCTGCGGTTCAGGCGCATGATGCCGATCTGGGGTTTGCCTTTGATGGGGATGCCGATCGCGTGCTGGCAGTGGATGCGAACGGTCGTGTAGTGGATGGCGATTACATCCTTTACCTTTGGGGACAAGCCCTACGACAGGCACAGCAGCTACCGGGCGATACGATCGTCGCTACCGTCATGTCCAATTTAGGTTTTGAGCGTGCCTGGGAAAAGCAGGGCGGCAAGCTCATTCGCGCGGCTGTCGGCGATCAATATGTCCACGCTGAAATGTTGCAACATGGCTCTGTGTTGGGTGGCGAACAGTCGGGGCACATTCTCTGTAGCCACTACGGCGTGAGTGGTGATGGACTGTTGACCGCGCTCCATCTGGCTGCACTGGTTCAGCAATCGGGCGGCTCGTTGGCTGCACTGGTTGATCAAAGCTTTCAAACTTATCCGCAACGGTTACAAAACGTGCGGGTAGACGATCGCGATCGACGGCTCAATTGGCAAAACTGCGAACCACTCCAGCAGGCGATCGCGCAAGCAGAAGCCGCAATGGGCAACCAGGGACGGGTTCTCGTCCGCGCTTCTGGCACCGAACCGCTCATTCGCGTCATGGTCGAAGCTGCCACTGCCGATTTGGTAACTCACTGGACGGAGGCGATCGTGTCAGTAGTGCAGCAACACCTCGTCGTCGCATAGAGCCGATGCAGAAACCGGGTTTCTCTATGAGTCCATGCTGTCAAGCATCAGGTGACACCCAGAAGCCCGGTTTCTTTTAGATTAAATTTTCCATGCCTGTGATGGAACTCTCGCCGCGAATCCATCCTTTGGGCAATGTTTGCATGGCTGACGATCGCAATCAGAACGCGTATGCGGCTTCTCGCATTGTGCAACATTATGCGCAGTTAGGTATGCTACAGCCTGCCGAAAAGACTGTCCTTGATCGTCTTCACGATCGCTTACCCGGCATGAAAATGCTCGACATTGGGGTGGGTGGCGGACGGACAACAAAGCACTTTGCTGCGATCGTTGCAGACTATATCGGCATCGATTACTCGGCTGCGATGATTGCTGCCTGTCAAAAACGCTTCGCAGACTCTGCTCAAACAGCGCTATTTGAAGTCTGCGATGCGCGAGATCTAAGCCGCTTTCAAGACGATTCGTTTGATTTTATTTTGTTTAGCTTTAATGGTATTGACTATGTTTCTCACGTCGATCGGCTCAAGGTTTTTGCAGAAATTAATCGAGTGGGCAAACCTGGTGGCTATTTCTGCTTTTCAAGCCATAATCTTCAGGGGTTTGAACAAGCCTTTGCGGTGAGAAAGCAGCTTAGCATTAACCCGTTTAAGATGTACGTTAATTTGGTGATGGTAGCGTTGCTACGTTCCTTCAATCGCTCTATCACCTCTAAACAGTTGGCTGCTGCCGCACATATCGTGGTGAAGGATGAATCCCATCACTTTCGTTTGCGAACCTATTACGTCAGACCGCAAGAACAGCTCAATCAACTCAAAGCGAACTTTGGTACTGTTGAAGTCTATGGATGGCAAAGTGGCTTAAACATCACGGGTGAACGTGAGCTGATTGCTAATGTGGATTTGTGGCTTTACTATCTGTGCGTCATTGCTTGAGCAGGCAGGCGAGGGAGAGGTTGTTTGCAGCGTCTGGCGGTTAAAACTGCGACTACAGCACCGAGTTCGCCGACACGGACTACGGAAACGAAACGGTTTTGAAACCTGCGGAGGCAGTTTATAGCCCTTCGGTCATGGCTACGCTAGAGTTCGTCTAGCCGCGACTTAAGTTGCTAAGGCTATTTCGATCGCACACTGAGATTAATCAACACTGATGCGCATTCGCTCAGCGCCTGGGGCACTCTTACCCTTATACAGATGGCAGATGGGGTAGAAATGAGCCAAGCTAAAGGCGATCGATCGACTGAAGGCTGATTGCTAAAAACCTTTTATTAACAGTCGTTCATTACCAGTCGTTGTGGTTGCCCACCGTCAATGTGGAACTTTGTTAACGGCATCAAGAATTGCTCTATCACACAGACGTTCCTGATACCATGCAAAAACCTCGTGCATCGTACTCAATCCAAGTGGAGAAACCCCTATGGCGCTTGAACGGGATTGGGAATCAGAACAGGATCAAGCACGCTGCTTGGCGAAGCTACTTTGGGCAGTTGAGCAGTTAGGGGGTGATGCTGATCCCAGTCGGTTGGGCAAAACAGCCGAACTGGTGATTCAAACAATGACCGGACCGTGGCGCTTTTTTCACACGCCTGAGCATATTTTTGAGGTCGGCGAGTCAGGCGATGCGATCGAAGTATTAGCGGCATTGTTTCACGATCTGGTGTACGTCCAGGTCGATCAGGGTGTGAGCGTCAACATCAGTGGCTATATTTCGGCGTTTGTGAAGGAGATCACAGGGCAGTTGGTCATTCGCGATCGCACTGAGCTACCCGATGATCCCATGTTTGCAATGGTGGCGCAGTTATTTGGTTTTGCACCAGAAGAAGTGCTGAAGCCAGCGGCTGGGCAGAATGAATTTCTCAGCGCGGTCATTGCTGCCAAGTCTCTAGAACAATTGCTTGCAGCGGAGCAAATCGCCCAGATTGCTGCCTGTATTGAGGCAACCATTCCGTTTCGTAGCGATTCTGAGTCGGGCTTGAGTCCGAGCGATCGCCTCTACACGCGGTTGCAGCAAACCAACCTCACAATGGGCTTTGGCTGGCGAGACGAGGAAGTATGCCAGATTGTGCGGCGATCGGTGCGGCTGGCAAATCGGGATATCGAAAATTTTGCCTATCCCTCTGCGGCTGACTTTCTCGACAACACCTGGAACCTGCTGCCCGAAACGAATCACGATTTGACCAACGCTAACTCGTATACGGTCAGTGGTTACCGGGTTTCGCTGCAAAAGATGGAAGGCTTTATGTACTTCCTGAAGCCCGAACTGGTCTTTCAGCGGTTTCAATCGGAGCCGTCTGTAGAGGTTTATCAGCAGCTCATTGCACGTACGCAGCGCAATCTAGAGGTGGCTCGGCTCTATCTCGGCAGCAAACTACTGTCGATCGCCGTGATCGAGGCACTGTCGCAACGATTGGGACAGGATATTCCGCTGGCAACTATGATGGGCGAACTGTCATCGCATGGGCGATCGGTGGCACAACTAGAGAATTTTTTGCCCCAGCGATCAATGACCGTTGCCCCTGAGACCGACATTGAGGAAGACGTGCTGAGCCTGGTAGAAAAAGGACGCGGTCAATCGTCTTCCTACGACATCAAAAATTCACCCGTAGCGACGTATCTGATCAAATCGGTCGGGTTCTCAGAGTCTCGTCGCCTGTTAGTCCATGCCAAGTCATTTTTTAAGGGGACGCTGACGGCAGAAGCATTTTTGGCAACGTGCGATCGCGCTGTTGTGGATACCATCACCAACGGCATTCTAGAGGTCTTTGAAAGCCGCAAAGTTGCCATGCGCGGGCTTGCGTGCAGCAAGGAATGCTCCTGATTGCGCTCAAGACCGACGTATGATCTGGATGCAGACCTCCTTAATTGAATCACTGGTTATGATGAGCTTGCCGTTTGGAAGCCCGCGAATGCTTGGTTGGATGGCGATCGCTGTTACGTTTACAGCAATGCTTGGTGGTCAGCTTATAGTGCCCTCTGCGATCGCAGCCGATCTAGCTAAACCCGATCCAGCTAAACCCGATCTAGCTAAACCCGATCTAGCTAAACCTGCCAATCTTCGCGCCGTCAACATCTGGACGCGTGTTTTGGGAACCGCTAAACTGCCTGAGCCGTGGCGTATTGCGCCCTGCAACAGCAAAGCTCCTCTACTCTGTGTGTACCATCAGGGTGCATTCGTTGGCAACGTTGAGTTGGGGACGTATCTCATTAGCAGTCGAGCAGATTTAAGAAAAAAACTGACGGAGGCGGGCATTCCAGCCAAAGCATACGCCGATCCGAAGTATCGCAGCCAGGTTGAAACAGCGCTTAAAGCGTGGGTAGCAGATTACTACGCCGTCTTTAAAGACGATCGCAAGTCTGCATACGGCAACAAAATCACGTTCACCGCTCAACCGCCGACCCGTGCCACGATCGGCAAACTCACGGGACTGCGCTACGGCTTTGCAGGTGTCAAGCAGGACAGCAGCATTCATGAAAAGCGTGTGGGCTATGTGGCGTTTGATGGTGCCATGTTGTATATCATCACCACTGCGTCTGATGCCACGTCTGAAACAGGTAAGTTTAAGACGCTCGAAGACTTCCAGCGCTTTGAACCATCCTTAACTAAGCTGGTAACAGGCTTACAACTGCCGATCGCCAAACCAGCCCGTTGACTGCCCATTTAACCCTTGGCAAGACGGTGCAGCCAGATATAGTCAGACCCTTCGGGGCTGCACTTGCTTTGAATGAGGCTGTTGGAGTAAAAAAGATTTTGCCCAGAGCGATCGGTGAGATAACCAGAAGCCGTCCACTCGCCGTAAGGATCGTTGACGTAGAAACCGCTCTTGTTATACCCGCGAATCACCACAATGTGACCAAAGCTAGTGAAATAGCCGTGGACAATGCAAGGACGACCTTCGGCGATCGCCTTGCGAATGTCAGCCAGACTTCCCCGTAGCGTCAAATTATCCTGCATGCCGTAAGCTTTCGCCATTTTCGCCAGATCATCGGGTTCATGACGGCTCAATCCACTCCCATCCATGTAGCGGTACAGTTCGTCTTCAAACTGGACAGCACTGGTACGCTGCTTGATGCGGAAGTATGCCATCACCATTGAGAAACTGGTGACATTGCAGGCTCCAGTCGGATTGACCGCATTATCAAGCTGACTTTTGTAAGCAATACTGAGATTTTTACTTGCCGGAAGGGCACCGGGCGGTGGCGATGGGGCAGGCATCGGCTTGCTGTAAACCACTTTGCCCTGGCTATCGATGAGCTGCACATGATAGCCGTAGACAAACCAGGTGTTTCTGGGTGGGTCGCCTAAAAAAGCGCCCAGGAGTGCGACTTTGAGATGGTCATTTTCAACAAATTTCCAGGAGCTAAGCTCAAATACTTTATCCGCTGCAACCGTCACTTTATCTTTTGCAGGTAGTTTTGAGGAGTCGCCCGGTGATTGCTTAAATATGGTACTTTGAACGACTTTAAGTCTCATAAACAACGCCCCCTGAAGCGAAATGAAAGCATCGAACGATCAACACAAGCTACATCAGTGGTCATCTTACAGGCTACACGACAGGCTACACATTGATATACCTATCCACAGTGAGCCTTTCCACAAATCCATCTATATACGCCAGCCGAGTGCCACCTATAGCCATCTAACGGATAGCCATCTAACGGATAGCGATCGACCGCATAGCGATCGGTTCCTCTACAGCAGCTAAACTGTGTGCTGCCTCATCATACAGCCCCAGTAAAGGTAACGGCAAAATCGTCCCCGATCGTAGCTTTCAGCGCTCAGCTTTCGGCGTTCAGCGTTCAGCGTTCAGCTTTCAGCTTTCAGCGCTCAGCTTTCAGCTTCTGCCCTCTGCCTTCTGCCCTCTGCCTCCTCCCTTCTGTTCCCCAGAACGCTACATATAGCGTAAACTCACAATCGGACGCACTAAGATGGGTTGAGTTCGATTAAGATGAAGCTACAGCAAGCGGTGAAACCTATGACACGCGCAGGCATTGGGATTCGGACGGCAAATATGCGCTCCGAGCGTCTCACAGGACAAATTCATGTTTACGATGGAGCCGGGAAGGGAAAGTCTCAGGCAGCTCTCGGTGTTGTGCTACGTTCCATTGGTTTAGGCATTCACTCTGATCTACAAACCCGTGTGCTGCTGCTGCGCTTTCTCAAGGGTCCTGGGCGGACGTATGACGAAGATGGGGCGATCGAAGCCCTACAGCGTGGCTTTCCGCACCTGATCGATCAAGTGCGTACCGGAAGAGCTGAATTTTTTGGTTTAGACGACATTACCCGCTTTGATCAACTGGAAGCACAGCGCGGATGGGATGTTGCCAAGGGCGCGATCGCATCAGGTTTATACTCAGTCGTCGTACTCGATGAACTCAATCCTGTTCTAGATTTGGGCTTGCTGCCCGTAGATGAGGTCGTGAGCACGCTCAAGCGCAAACCCAATCACATGGAAATCATTGCGACCGGACGAGGTGCGCCACAACCGTTGCTGGACGTGGCTGACCTGCATTCAGAAATGCGACCCCATTACCATGCGGGTGCCAAAGAACAGGGCATTGCTGGCATTGAGATTTACACCGGGTCAGGTAAAGGGAAATCAACCAGTGCGCTGGGCAAGGCATTGCAGGCGATCGGCAAAGGCATCAGTCAAGACAAATCGCATCGCGTGTTGATTATGCAGTGGCTCAAGGGAGGCAGTGGCTATACCGAAGATGCCGCGATCGCCGCCCTCAATCAGAGCTACCCTAGCCTTGTCGATCACCAGCGCTGTGGACGCGATGCGATCGTGTGGCGGGGACAGCAGCAAGAACTCGATTACGTTGAAGCTGAGCGCGGGTGGGAAATTGCCAGAGCGGCGATCGCTTCTGGCTTATACAAAACCATCATTTTGGATGAACTCAACCCCACGGTGGATTTAGAACTCCTGCCAGAGGAGCCGATCGTCCAGGCGCTGCTTCGCAAACCGCGTGACACTGAGGTGATCATCACCGGACGCTGCAAAAACCCGCCTGCCTACTTCGACCTTGCCAGCATTCACTCTGAAATGATTTGCCACAAACACTACGCTGAGAAAGGCATCGATCTCAAACGCGGTGTCGATTTTTAGTTAGGGCTGACGCATAGGACAACTACTCTACTTGCCTCATCCGGTAGCCCAAACCATGCACCGTTTCAATTAAATCACCCGGCGTACCCGCAGCACGAAGCTTGTGCCGCAGCGTTCTGATGTGAGTCTTAACGGCTTCTTCGGTTGGGGATTCGTCAAGCGACCAGAGCCGATCGATAATGCCGGGTCTACTGAGCACACGTCGTCCATTGGTGACCAGCAGTTCCAACAGCGCATACTCCTTAGGCGTTAAAGACAAAGGTTGTTCACTGTAAGTCACATCGTAAGTGCTGGGATCGAGGCAGAGGCTGCCCCAATACAGCTTTGGTTTCATCGTCGCACTGCCGCGTCGTAGCAGTGCCCGAATTTGCGCCATCAATTCCTCAAGGTCGAAGGGCTTGACGATGTAGGCATCTGCTCCTGCGTCGAGTCCAACAATTTTATCTGAAACTGTATCGCGGGCAGTTAGCATCAGAACAGGAGTCGAGATGTTGTGGTCGCGCAACTTTTGACACAGTTCGATACCGCTTAGCTTTGGGAGCGTGAGATCAAGCACCACCAGGTCATACTCTAGCGTTTCCAGCCAATCCCACCCGATCGCACCATCTTGTGCAGTATCGACCGTATATTGGCGATTGGTGAGTGCCTCCGTCAGCAAATCGGCAATTTGAAGATCATCCTCAACCACTAAAATACGCATTAACGTTTCGTTTTCAGAATAAAAGTACAGTGATACAGGCGATCGTTCTCCCGACCAACGCTTGACGCTATTGCTTGTGAGCTTTGTAGCACTAGAGATAGGTGAGTCAATGGTGCAATCAAACTGGATGTAAGGATAACTCAGCAGGTCGCTTGACGCAGAGACCCCTAGCCAACCATTTTACAAACAATGAGTCCTGTTTTGCTTGGCAAATAAATTACAGTAAGCAATGAATGATCAACCTGTGCTTGAGGTGTTCTGGGCAATGGCTGTACGACTCAAAACTTATCGTTCTTAGTGCTTATGAAACGGTTATTGAAAAGCCTCAGAGCGTTTCTCAAACGGGCAGAACAATTCGTATGGCGAGTGAAAATGGCGCTCCGCTGGAAATGGATTCCAGTGGCATTTTGTTTGGCATTAATACTGGCGGCTACGATTAGTGCTGCCTCCTATCGGAACGCGAATCGATTAACGCACAATGCAACTCAGCTACATCGAAGTAACGAGGTGCTTCAAATTCTCTCCAGTGTATCGATCGCCCTTGCCAGTACAGAATTTAGACGAACAGACAATCTACTGCTTAGCAGTCTAAGCGAGTTAAAGGAATACGAAACAACTATTCAAGCCCTGATACCACAAGTAGCTAAGCTAGAGCGATCGCGTAATCATACTGCTCAAGAACAGGAATGGTTAAACACTCTAAGCTTTCTGCTTCGTCAACGAGAAGCGTCGTTTCAACAGTTAATTGAACAACGCCAGAGTAACCGACCAGATGCTGCTGTCCAGAAAGAACTGGTGGCTCAAGTAAGGCAAAATCAAAACGATATTCGTCAAATGATTGACGTTTTGCGAGTTGACGAGGAAGATTTTTTGAAGAGTCAGGCTGAGTATTTTCAGACTGGTTTTGAAAACAGAATGTTGCTTGAGCTAATTGGCACACTTTCGACATTCATACTGCTTCTAAGTATTTATGTCTTAGCCTGGTATCAAAAGAGGAAACGTCAACAGGCAGAAGCTCGGCAGTACTCTTTGGCACAGGTGACAACCCTTAGCGAACTCAAACTTCAGTTTTTCTCGATGGTTTCTCACGAGTTTCGGACTCCTCTCAGTCATATTCTCGGCTCAGCTCAGCTACTAGAAGAAACACTCAAGCCTCTGGTCGAGCCAGTCAAGCTGAAGAATCTGTATCGCATTCAAGCGTCTGCAAAGCTAATGACTCAGCTCTTGAATGACGTGCTCACGCTGGCACGGGCAGATGCAGGGAAGCTAGAGTACAACCCCAGTCAGGTAGAGATTCAAACGTTTTGCCTTAACCTGATCGAAGAGTTTGATCTGTCCGATGACTCTCAGCATGTCATCAAATTTTCACGACGGGGCGATCGCACTCATGCCTGGATGGATGAACGCTTGATCTACTCCGTTCTCAGCAACTTACTCTCTAATGCCATAAAGTATTCACCACCATCCAGCGTGGTCAATTTCACGCTCATTGCAGCAGCAGAGGCGATCACGTTTCAAGTTAAAGATGAAGGCATGGGGATGGACAAGGACGATCTAGCGGCACTGTACAACCCTTTTGTTCGGGGTAAGAATGCTCAAAAAGCGACAGGAACAGGGTTAGGGTTAGCCGTGGTGAAAAAATGCTTGGATTTACACCAGGGACACATTGCGGTTGAGAGCGGGGTTGGGATGGGAACCACTTTTACAGTCAGAGTGCCACAAAGCGACGATCGCTGAGGTGCAAACAGGGCAACGATCGCTGCCAGACGTTGTGGCTCAACGCTTCAGATCATAATCCCCCCGAAATCCCCCCGAAATCCTTTCCAATTTCTGCCGTTCAATGATGTAACTTTGTGTAAACTCAGGCGGGTGGCATGGGTCTGGTGCAGTTGCGTGCCAAACGTTTGCTGCCCGTCGGCAAACGCATCTCCAAGCTGATGCATCTATGTACAAAATCTGTGTACAAAAAATATGTACGAAAACCTCAAACTTTTCATTCTGCCTGTGCTTCAGCTAGAGCTTTCGCCCGACGGAGCGTTTCTGCTACCGCAAAAGTTTGTGGATGGCATGGTGAAGTACGTAGAACTCTGGTCTGGTTCGGTTAAGGCGTTAATGCAAGTGGCTCCGCCATCAGAAACCTATGCTGTTCTGGATCAAAAAGCCTTTCGTGCTGAAGATTTGCCGTTTGAAATTGAAGTGGTTTCGTATGACACACTCTCGGCAGAAGCGCTCAGTCAGGCAGCAGTGGTTTTAGCGTCGGCTGACTATCAACAAAACCACATTAGTCAACTGTGCCGCTCGGTGGGCGTTCCCTGTGTCTACGTCACTGAGTACAGCTTAAAGACTCGGAAACAGATTATTGCTGCTCAAACACGTAACCCGCTTTTACGCTGGTGGCGCAGCCGCTGGGAAACGAACCAAGAACGCGAACGGCAGCAGGCGATCGCCCTTGCTGAGGGTGTGCAGTGTAATGGTACACCCACCTATGCCGCCTATCGTGATATCAACCCAAACCCTTTGCTATTCTTTGATACGCGGACAACCGCCGACATAGTAGCCAGTGATCAAGAGGTAGAGCAGCGGTGCCAGACGCTAATCAACGAGAAAATGCCTCTGCGACTCGCGTTTTCAGGGCGCTTAGTGGCTGAAAAAGGGGCTGATCATCTCATTGATGTGGCGGCAGAACTCAAACGGCTAGGAGTGCCCTTTCAACTCTTTATCTGTGGTGATGGCAACCTTAAAAACTCAATGCAACGGCGGATTATCAGCGGTGGACTGAGCGATTGTGTCAAGCTGATGGGCGTGTTGGACTTTCAGCAAGAGCTTGTGCCCTTCATCAAGCACAACATTGACTTGTTTATCTGTTGCCATCGTCAGGGCGATCCATCCTGTACCTATTTGGAAACGCTGGCTTGTGGTGTACCGATTTTGGGTTACACCAATGAAGCCTTTGTTGGCGTTGAGCGTCAGTCTAAAACGGGATGGGTAGTGCCAATGAATCAACCGAAATTGCTGGCGCAACAAATTGCCAAACTGAATGTCGATCGCGCCGCACTCAAAGTCATGGCGTTGCGTTCTCTAGCGTTTGCTCGTTCGCATACGTTTGAACAGACCTTTGCTGACCGCATGACACACCTGATGCAGATTGCTCTAGCCAGCGCAGCCAGCCTTGCAGTCGGCATCCCAATTGGCATCCAGTTAGATTCTTCTGCCTGGGTTACGGCTCCGCTCAGTGTGCTTGAAGATCTCATACCGAAAACCGATCGCCAGTTTCGTCCAAAGCCGCCCTCACCCTGTTGAGTACGATCGCACCCCTAAACCAACCGTCAAGCAAAAGCAAGTCATAGCAGCCGCTTAATCATTGTTGTAGCTGAAGTGGTCTGCACCAAAAGGTTTTGTTGCCAGGAGCGATCGCGATTAGTCTATGCGATCGCTCTCGTTTAACCGTGCGGGCGATCGGTTCAACTGGCAACTTTCTCGCCTGTCTTGCGAGCGGGTCGCTTCCGCTGGCTCTTGCGCACACCGCCTGCCATTTCATATTCAGCGCTATCTTTGCCATACTCAAAGGCAACGCCCAGCAGCATTTTCTCCGACCATGCCATTAAGGTCTTTTCGGCTTCCAGCATCGCGGCACGGTCTGCATCCAACAGTGACAGCGTGGTGTTGTAGTCAGCAACTCGTCGGCGAGTGGTTTCAATCAACTCCGTGAATGCCTCAACGGTTAGCCCCTTGCCTAAATCCAGCGCTGGATTAATGGATTTTAAGCCTGCAATCCGACGCTCGGCTTTATCGACACTGGCTGAACTGCGCTTTAAACGTGCCATAGATGAACCTCATAAGGGTTAGGTGGATAACGTCCAGAGTGCCCACCAGCAAACCATAGCAAACATATTCATCGCTAGAAGAATTACGGATTTTTGACCGCTTGCAGCTCTACTGCCTCCGTGAATCTATTGATCGATCGCTTTTTAGTCGTTGGAACTGGCTAACGCATACCCAAAAGCAAGTGATACGTAACGAGATCCTTAAGTTGGAAATCAATCTAGTAGGCAATGCTCTGTCAAGTCAAAAGTGAAGCTTTGGGAGCGGGTGCGCCTCTTAGCATTCCTTCGGTGCTGAGATCCTCATCGATCGCCTCCCAGTGAATGCCGTAGCCACCACCGCATACTTCCCAGTTGGCTCGTTGCTCAGGCGTAGCGTTGAGCAGTCTTGGATACCAGACCAACGGCACTGTAATGATGCGCCCATCCATCAAATCAACGCTGATGGTTTCCTCTGTCAAGTGAACATCTTTAACTCTCTCGTCCGCTCGAATTGCCGAAATACCCATACCAAGCCTCCCATAAAAGCTCCTGGTTCTCTTGCACTAGAGTCCGCACTGTTCGTAGTTCTTTTGCACTGAAGCCAATACTGCTTGCCAAGCTAACGGCTTCTAACCAAAACTTAGCTGTTGAGCGATCGCGGTCAATGTGGACGTGGGGTGGTTCGTTTGGCTCGTGGCTGTAAAAGTAGAAGCGGTAGGAACCGACTCGCAAAACTGTAGGCATACCCAGAATTATACTCAAGCCTTTTACTCTAGCAGCAGCCTGTAGTCTCTGAAAATCGACGATCGCATACCCAACATCAAGAAATACAGACCTGAAACGAAAGAACGCAAACCTGAAAGCAAGAAACGCTAACTTAAATTAAGCAATACTTATACAAATTCAAGAAACGTAAGCCCAAAAGCAACAAATGCTTATCGAAGATCGAGAAATGGGTACACGTTCGGAGATTTTTAGGTTGCGATCGCTCGGTTTAGTTGTTGGAAGGGGCGATCGGGCTTGTAGCCATTAAAGGGGTTAGGACTTACGCAAACCTCGGAGGTTTTAACCAAGAATCAAGCATCGTGATCAACCTACTGGCTTAAACCTCGGAGGTTTTGGTCAACATGCGTAAGTCTTGAAAGTATGAAACTAGCTAAAATCCCGCTGCACCAAAAAACAATCTAAAATTTTTAGTCTTATTCCTTCGAAAGAGTTAATATGCAATCAAGCCCCAGTCTCATTATCTTCATCGGGATTTTAGACTGTGAGGCTTTAACCTAAGATAGGTTGCTATTTATGACTCTAGCTAAAGTTTTGCTAATTAGTGCTGTATCGGTTACCGTGCTGGCTAGCTCAAGGTCTGCTTACGCTCAAGATGCTAGGTATATCCAGATGTTAAACACGCAACTCCAAACGTCGGTATACGGTTATGGGAGCGCAACTAAACAGATGAATGACTCTTTGCGACGAAACGGTATGCCCAGTGCAGCAGCAGCAGGTAACCAAATGTTTTATCTTACTCAAGTCTTGGAAGCTTTGAATCAAATGGATCAAATAGCTATAAACGATCCACGTTACTGCCCATTAGCAAGACAGTATCAGAACTATGCAGTAAGAGGTGGGGTCATATCAGTTCCTACTGCTAGTCACGCTGGTGTTTCAGTTTACTGTGCTCGGTACGGTCGCTAAAGAAGTGATGTTTCAAGAAGATGTACTTCAAGGAGTCATAACAGTGCAGATAAATTTTATTTTTATTCTTGGAAATCAGGCTGTTAGGGAGATTGGAGAGAAAGCTACCGAGAATTTTTTCAACCGAAATCCTGGCTTTGTAATTGCTCTAGTCGTCTTAGCGGCTATTGTATATTTAGTAATTGCTTCAGCTAATGCTGGATCGGGAGGTTCTCTTGGATCAGGCAAAGTGAACGACTGGTTAATTGGTAAAGGCACTGAATGGCTTGATGCACCTAAGTGCTCTCGATGTTTATCAACACGAAATTTATATAAAACAAATTGCTGTAGTTCCAACATTTGTGGAAGCTGTATGAAAAATCGTGTTTCACAAGAAGGCTGGTTAATGTTTCAATCCTCATTCTTCACTTGTCCAAGTTGTGGTAGAAAAAGTAAGATTTAATTGTTGTCTTGGCAGTACGATCGCTGATCTTGTAGGTTGGGTTGAGAAACAGAAACCCAACAACTTCTTGTTTGCTCACCTCTGTTGCTTCAGCATAGATTACGCTGCCACTTTCCTGGTATGCCGAAACGGCTTTACCCATCCTCCAAAGAATTAAGGCTACCTACTTAATACATCTCTCAGTAGATCAATAAGCATTTGAACTAAAATTAAGGCATTAGTCTTTGTTGGAGCATTTTTACATGTCTTTGCAAGAGCTTAAGGAAAAAGCATACCAACTTTCTGTAAGCGATCGCCTTGCTCTCATTAGTGCTGTTATTCAATCACTGCAAAATCCACCACAGTTTGAGGACTGGCAGTATTTAGTGTCCCGTCCTCATGCTTGGCGTAAACAACTTTACGTTAAAGGTCATAAATTGCTTGCTTCGACTGTTTGGCAAGACATGGTAACGAATCAGTTGTCGCCAGAGCAAGCAGCCGAAAACTGGAATTTACCGTTGTTTGCTATTGATGAAGTAATTCAATACTGTGAGAGTCACCAAGAAATCTTGAAACTAGAGGCGGATGAAGAGCGCTATCGGTTAGAAGTAAAAGGAGTTTCGATTGAGTCTACGAATGTTGCTTGACGTAGCCATAGGGCTTCCCGAAGGGTAGATTCTCAAGCAAAGTATTTGGTTAATCTTCTTCAGGCAGCAGGGCACGATGTAGTTACAGTCAATGCAATAGATTTGATGAGTCGTCCAGACTCAGTTGTACTAGATTTCGCCAGACAAGATGAGCGAGTGCTACTCACACGCAACTGCGATGACTTTCAGGAACTGCATCAGCTTAACTCAATACATTCAGGAGTTTTGGCAGTTTACCAAGATTCTGATCCAGCTAAAAACATGAGTTATAAAGAGATTGTAAAAGCGATCGCAAATCTAGAATCAGCAGGATATGCACTTCAGAATCGGTTTGTTGTTCTCAATCAATGGAATTATTGATTTGTTAATACGATCGCTGATCTTGTAGGGTGGGTTGAGCAACGAAACTCAACAACTGCTTGGTTGCTCACCTCAGTTGCTTCAGAGATCGCTGATTTTGTCAGTGCGATCGTCACACCTTACGCACAGCAATCGATCGCGTTAGAGAAAAGCGCCCCTTTCTTATCAACGCCTTTGTACTGGTAACAGTACAATTCTGAAAGATTGTCAAACCCTCTCTGACTCGTTATCCTTCGATCAGAAAGGATTAACTAGGGGAACCTCAAATGGCAACCAATCTTTCTTTAGAGGAACGACTTGCAGCAGTAGAAGCAGCGATCTCTGAGTTGCAGAAGCAGATTGCGACTCCTCAACCGACGAATTGGCTCCAACAAATTACAGGCTCTTTTAAAGATGAACCTGCCTTTGAGGAGGTTCTTGCTTACGGACAAGCGATTCGACAAGGGGATGAGTCTTTCCTCGAAGCGCAAGACGAGCGATGAAATATTTGCTGGATACAGACCATCTAAGCATGCTTCAGCGTCAAGCAGGGAGGGATTTCAGCAACCTTTCGACGCGCATGGCTCATTACCCGTTATCAGATTTTGCTGTATCAACTGTGACTTTTCACGAACAGATGCTTGGCAGCCACGCTTACATTAATCGTGCTCGTAACCTGATTGACGTAGTGAAAGGATATGCGATGATGACGCGGCTCGTCACCGACTTTAAAGTGTTGCCCCTCATCTCATTCGATGCAAGTGCAGCTACGACATTTGATCAATTACAGTCACAGCGAATGCAACTAGCAAAGATGGATGCGCGGATCGCAGCAATTGCGCTATCTCGTGGATTGATTTTGTTAACCCGTAATCATCAAGACTTTGGTAAAGTATCAGGGTTATTGATCGAAGATTGGACGGTTTGAAGCACCAGTAGAAGTACGATCGCCGATCTCGTAGGGTGCGTTGCTTTGTAGCAAACGCACCATTTTATTGTGCAGTCTAAATGAACTCTTCTTTTAGTACGATCGCTGATCTTGTAGGTTGGGTTGAGAAACGAAACCCAACAACTGCTTGTTTGCTCACCTCCGTTGCTTCAGCAATTACCACCTTGATCACTCAGGGTAAAATGAAAGAGCAATGCTGCAACAAGGTCAGGTTCTATGACAATTCGACAACCCCGATATAGTAAAGAAGAATTTACCCAACGGGGCAATGCGCTCTATGAAGCCAAAATCCGGCTTCAGGTTGAGCAAAACTATCGGAACAAGATTGTGGCGATCGATATCGAGACAGGTGAATTTGAGATTGGCGATGATAGCTTGAGTGCAGCCGATCGGCTTTTCCAACGCCTTCCCGATGCTCAACCTTGGTGCGTTCGGATTGGCACTGGTCCGGTTCATCGTTTGGGCTTTCATGCTCCAGTAGAAGCACAATGATTTTTGGTTTTGTGCAGAATCGGGAGGCAATTGTGCAGCTTGCGATTATTGGTGATCAGCAAAAGCAGCAAGGGATTCGCGCCGTCATGGACACGGGCTTTACGGGAAGCTTGACGCTGCCGCCAACCATAATTGCGGCTCTAGCGTTGACTTGGTTTACACAGCAGGAAGGGTTTCTGGGTGATGGGAGTCGCAGAACCTTTGATGTCTATCGTGGAACAGTTATCTGGAACGGTCAGCTTCGGGCGATTGAGATCAATGCCTCTGATACGGCACCTTTAGTAGGAATGGCTTTACTGGAAGGGTTTGAACTCAGGATACAAGCCTATGAAGGTGGCAGTGTGGCAATTCTGCCGATCGCGTAGTACGATCGCCGATCTCGTAAGATTGGGCACGATGTTTCATGCTTGGTTAAACCCTCCGAGCTTGCGTAAGCCCTCTCTTTGTGAGATACGATCGAAACAAACCTTGAGAGGTTAGGAGATTTTGTAGAATGCATTGCTGCAAAGCAAACGCACCCTTATTGGGCATTCTCGATAAACTGCTACTCAACTACCGAAAACCTAGAATCGCAATAGGGTGAGCAGTGCCCGTCCGTTGGCTCGTAGAATACTATGAAAGAGTTAACAGTCTTAGTAGGATTCCCAACTATGCTGGCACATCGTATTGAAACAATTATTTCTCAGGATAAAACGCTGACCCTGGAAAATCTACCGTTTCATTCTGGCGAACAAGTTGAGGTCATTATTTTGTCTCGATCGCGAAGAGACTCTGGACAAAACCACTATCCTCTTCGTGGAACCACAATTCAGTACACTGATCCGACCGAACCTGTGGCGCAAGATGACTGGGAAGTTACACGATGATTGTACTCGATACTCACATTTGGCTCTGGTGGGTGCATGGAGATAGCAAGCTTACTCGTGAGTACTATGAGTACATTCAACAACAAGAATCACAGGGGTTAGGAATCAGTGCAATTTCTTGCTGGGAAGTCGCCAAATTAGTCGAATATGGTCGGTTGACCTTACCCAGTTCTGTAGATGAATGGTTAAACGAAGCTTTAAGTTATCCAGGTGTAAATTTTCTAGAGTTAACGCCGAAAATTTGCATAGAAGCAACTCAGCTACCAGGATCTTTTCATCGAGATCCTGCTGATCAAATCATCGTTGCAACAGCCAGAGTTCACAATTGCCCAATTGTAACAGTGGATAGGAAAATTCGAGAGTATTCATACGTCGATTCTCAGCCATAAAGTACGATCGCCAAGCTTGTAGGTTAGGTTGAGAAACGAAACAACTGCTTGGTTGCTCACCTTCATTGCTTCAGCGATCGCTAATCACATTGCTCAAGTACGATCGCCGATCTTGTAAAATGCATTGCCGCAAAGCAAACGTACCTAGATTTGCATTCAATCTCTACGATCGCACTGATGCAGGCATTTTTGAATAGGATGAGCGCTCGTGTTTTGTCTTTCAGTGAGACCGATCGCGGTTATTGCAGGGTTGCTGGTTTTGCTATCGTTATTAGTGGGCAATGCGATCGCTCATACGTCTTATTTGTGAAAAGACTTTCGAGCAAATCTCGATCGCCCTCCCGTAAACTAAACGTTTATACTGAGATTGCCCTCTAGTGGTGGCACTGCTTTCCTCTAAGGGTATTGATCATAGCAAAAAGACAAAAAGATGGAGGATAGAAATGTCACAGTCTTTTGTATTGGAATATTGGCATGATGAGGGCTGGCTTGTCGGTCGTCTTAGAGGCGTTCCTGGTGTATTTAGCCAGGGTCAAACGCTGGACGAACTAGAAGACAACATCCGCGATGCTTATCAACTCATGAATGCAGACGAAGAATCTGCTCCCGCAGACGCTAAGACTAAAGAATTAGTTCTTTAAGTATGAAGCGCCAGGAGTTTATTCGTGAATTGGAACGTGCAGGATGTGTATTACATCGTCACGGTGCAAAACATGATGTGTATCAAAATCTAGCCAATGGCAAGAAAGCTCCAGTGCCACGCCATACAGAGATCAAGAACAGCTTGTGTCGCCTAATTCGCAAACAGCTTGATTTACCAGAATCTAAGTAATGGTTGTCACGACAGACGATCGCGCTTAAATTTGCACTCAGTTTGTACGATCGCACTGATGCAGACATTTGAATAGGATGGGCGATCGCTCTTATCTTCAAGTGAGAGAGCGATCGTCCAGCTCATCATGGTTCAGCGTTAATACTATGAAACTCAAGCTGGCTACCAATTCTAGTGGCTTGCTATAATGCTTTCAGAACTTGAACCCACCTGAAATTCCCATGACATCCCAGCAGCTTGAAGAACGATCGCAACAGCTTGAAGCGCGGGTCGAAGCCTTGGAGGGAGAGTTAGCGCAAATGAAGCAACTGCTATCTGGGTTCCTTCAGAAAAAAGCGCCCTGGTGGTCAGAAGTTGCGGGTAGTTTTGAAACCGATCCGACCTTTGATGAAGCCGTTCGCCTCGGACAAGAATGGCGTAAGTCTGCTGAGTAGATCCTTGAAACTCCATAATGTACATTCTTGATACCGATCATCTCAGCCTTATTCAACGGAACGGACAAGAAGGAAAGCAAATCTTGTCACGTCTCGTAACGATTGAAGAGCTTGAAGTTGTGGTAACTGTGATTACCTACGAGGAGCAAGTCAGAGGGCGGCTAGCTGTTTTATCCAAGACAAAAACCCTGGATGAACAAGTTATTGCTTATCAAGGATTACAGAAACTTGCAGCGGACTATCAAACCATTGTCATTGCCCCTTTTCACCATACAGCCGCTCTAGAGCATCAACGCTTACGAAAAACGTATCCGCGTCTAGGAAATATGGATCTAAAGATTGCCGCGATCGCTCTCACCAATAACGCAACTCTGCTCACCCGCAATGTGTCAGATTTTAGGCAAATCGTAGAACTACGAATCGAAGATTGATCAGTAGTACAATTAAACGATCGCGCTTAGATTTACACTCAATCTGCACGATCGCACTGATGCAGACATTTGAATAGGATGGGCGATCGCAGCAGCCGTTGCTCAACCTTGCAATCGCTGATGCTTTGTCTCAGTTAGCTTTTGAAGCGTCTGAACACTGGCATAAGACGTACAGCCGTTTTTGCCAACGCAGCAGCGATAAGATGAGATTAGTGATCTATTGGGTTCGTTGGTTCGATGCTCTCCCTTTCTCCTACCCTCAAAGAACGTCTTTCTACGCCACTAAGGATTGGACACTTTGAGGTGAACAGTCGTGTGTTGCAGTCGCCCCTCTCAGGCGTAACCGATCTCGTGTTTCGACGGTTGGTGCGTCGTCATGCGCCAGAGTCGATGATGTATACCGAGATGGTGAACGCAACGGGGCTGCATTACGTGAAGGAACTGCCCATCATTATGGAGGTCGACCCTAACGAGCGCCCCATCAGCATTCAGTTGTTTGATTGCCGTCCTGACTTTCTGGCAGAAGCGGCGCAAATGGCGGTGGCAGAAGGAGCTGACACCGTGGATATTAACATGGGCTGTCCGGTGAACAAGATTACCAAAAATGGAGGTGGTTCTTCACTGTTGCGCGATCCAGAGACAGCAGAGGCGATCGTCCGTTCCGTTACCAAAGCCGTGGATGTGCCTGTCACCGTCAAAACTCGCATTGGCTGGACAGATCAGGAAATCACGATCTTGGATTTTGCCAAACGGATGGAAGATGCAGGCGCACAGATGATTACGGTGCATGGACGGACGCGATCGCAGGGCTACAACGGCAACGCCAAGTGGGAATGGATTGCGAAGGTGAAAGAGATCCTATCGATTCCCGTGATTGCCAATGGCGATATTTTCTCTGTAGAAGCGGCGGTGAATTGCCTGGAGCAAACCGGAGCCGATGGCGTGATGTGTTCGCGTGGGACGATGGGCTATCCGTTTTTGGTGGGTGAAGTCGATCAGTTTCTGAAGACTGGCATCTTGAAACCAACGCCAAGTGCTATCGATCGCCTCCAATGTGCGCGTGAGCATTTGTACATGCTGTGGGAATACAAGGGCGATCGCGGAGTGCGTCAGGCACGCAAACACATGACCTGGTATGCCAAAGGGTTTGCTGGAGCGGCTGATCTGCGGGGACAGTTGAGCACGATCGAGAACGTGCAGCAAGGCTTGGATCTCATTGATCGGGCGATCGGGCGACTTATGCAAGAGGTAGACGTGGAACAAGTGGAGTTGGCGATCGCTTAATCCAGCAGACTGGGGTCAATACCAAGCGCATTAAGTTGTTCAGGGGTAAGCGATTAGAGTTTTTCCACAAGCTGCTGTCGCTTTTGTCGCTCTTGTTCTGTATGCTGCCGTTCTCGTAACACTTCTTGCTGTTCCAGGTCTGCCCGTTCATCGCCCGTTAGCAAGAGCTGACCCCTCAGCATTCCACCAGCGGAGCCAGGGCAATTCGATATTCTGATAGCGTCCCTGCCAGATGCCGCGCTCAACGCCTAATGGTGCGATCGGATAGTGCCTGCGATCGTTCGGGTTCATTGGCTGATAACGACTGTTGCGCCGGACATGACTAACCATTCCAACATATGGAATCAGATGTGCTGAATGTTCTCTCCACTATCGCATTCACACCCCAGCGATGCGAATGCCTGAGTCCGTGAATACGTTACTGTGTGTGACTACCTTTCGTCATGGGCACTCTAAGCCAGATGTATGCAAGGTCATTTCAATGAGTAGCGGCATTTATCTAGTTCAGAACGACAATCAACTCGTTCAAATGAGGGAGTCGCCCTACGAGTCAGAGGATTTGCTGCAAGAATTGCTTGCTAAGTATCCAGATCTTCTGGCAGGCGAACAGATGAATAGCGTTGAGCCAAGACGCTGGCTCCTCATTTCTCGTGAGATGGGAGTTGATCGTTGGTCAATCGATCACTTATTTCTTGATCAAGATGGTATTCCAACTTTAGTGGAAGTTAAGCGTAGTAGTAATACTGAGATTCGGAGAGCAGTAGTTGGTCAGATGCTCGACTATGCAGCCAATAGTATTGTTTATTGGTCTGTTGAATCGCTCTGCACACAGTTTGAGAAAAACTGTCAAAGCCAAAAGATTGACCCAGCGCAAAAAATGGGTGAATTTCTGGGAGAAGATGGTGAGCCAGGACAGTTTTGGGAGAAAGTTGAAACCAACCTCAAAACAGGCAAAATCCGGATGGTTTTTGTAGCAGATAAAATCCCTGTAGAACTTCAAAGCATTGTTGAGTTCTTAAATGTACAGATGAGTCCAGCCGAGGTGTTAGCAGTTGAGATTAAGCAATACCTTGGTCAAGAACTTAGAACGCTTGTTCCTAGATTAATTGGTCAAACGATAGCGCGGGGGGGATCTTCTGTTTTGCGTGAAACTAAGCGATGGGATGAAGATTTATTCTTTACTGAACTGGAGATGAGCTGCAGTCTTGATGAGATTAAGACTGGTAGAGCGATACTTGCTTGGGCGCAACGTGAAGTTGGAAAAATCAAGTGGGGAACAGGTGCAAGATCTGGAACTCTGATTCCAAAGCTTCATCATAATGGTAAAGACCATTCAATCTTTAGATTGTGGACTGTTGGAGTGATTGAAACTTCCTATTCACAGATGAACTTGAGCAGAACTCAGGAACAGTTTCGTGGGCTTGGAGGCAACGTTACTGAGTACTCTGCAAATATCCACCTGTCCCAGTTAGCTGAGGAGGCTAGATTGACACAGTTTTTTGATGTTTGCAGTCAAATTATTCAGGATATTAGAGCTATGTAGAACTAGCTGTGAGTGGTTAGAGTAACTTAAGCAGCGTTCAGGCGAATCGATGATCAGCTACCAGTTTCCTGAAAACTTCCTTTGGGGAGCCGCCACCGCCTCCTATCAAATTGAAGGGGCGGTAAAAGAAGATGGGCGCAAGCCGAGCGTGTGGGATACCTTTAGCGCTAGACCGGGACGCACGTTGAATGGAGATACGGGTGCCGTCGCCTGCGATCACTACCACCGTTACGAGAGCGACATAAAGTTGATGGCAGCGTTGGGCATCAAACATTATCGCTTTAGCATTGCCTGGACGCGCATTCTGCCCGATGGACGGGGAGCTGTCAACGAAGCGGGTGTGGATTTCTATAGACGACTGGTGGACTGTTTGCGCGAGCATGATATTACCCCTCACGCCACTTTGTTTCATTGGGATAGTCCCCAGGCGCTGGAGGATCGCTACGGCTCCTGGCGCAGTCGGGAAATGGCGCAGGACTATGCGGATTACGTGACGGCAGTGGTGAGTCGGCTGGGCGATCGCATCACAAACTGGATGACGATCAACGAAATTTCGTGCTTTACCCATCTAGGCTATGCGGTGCATGCTGATCCGCCCCATGCTCCCGGTACGCGGGTCAAAACCAGCAAAGAGGTTTGGCAAACCTGTCATCACGCAATTTTGGCGCATGGTTTGGGCTGTCAGGCAATTCGAGCCGCCTCGCCTGTTCCATGTTCGATCGCCCTGGTGGATAATCCTGCCGTGACGGTGCCGATCGTCGAATCAACAGACCACATCACAGCGGCACAAAAAGCGTTTCCGACCTGTTGGGCAAACGGTGGCATTCTGTACCCAGTGCTGACGGGTGCTTACAGTCCAGCTTTGCTAGAGCAACTGGGACGCGATGCACCAGACATTCGGGCAGGCGATTTAGCAACGATCCATCAACCCCTGGATGCGTTGGGGCTAAATATCTACACAGGCACTTACGTAAAAGCAGCCGACAATCCTAGCGGTTACGAACTGCTTGACTTTCGTGACAGCTATCCTCGCCTCAACATGCCCTGGCTCTGGATGCTGCCAGAAGCGCTGTATTGGGGCGTACGCCACGTCAGTGAAACGTTAGGAAGACCCGATTTGCCCCTCTTCGTCACTGAAAATGGCTGTGCCGCGCAAGATACGGTGAACGCGCAGGGCGAAGTCATCGATTTAGAACGGATTGCCTATCTGCGACAGTATCTCAAAGCGGCTCATCGCGCCGTGGCAGAAGGCTATCCCTTACATGGCTATTTTGTTTGGAGCTTGCTGGACAACTTTGAATGGGCGTGGGGGTACGATCGCCGTTTCGGCATCACCTACATCGACTATGCTACGCAGCAACGCACCCCAAAAGCTAGCTTTCACTGGTACGCAGAGTGCATTCGGCAGAGACGGGTGGTTTGAGGGGAGGCAGGGGGGAGGCAGGGGAGGCAGGGGAGGCAGGGGAGGCAGGGGAGGCAGGGGAGGCAGGGGAGGCAGGGGAGGCAGGGGAGGCAGGGGAGGCAGGGGAGAATATAGAGATAAAAGTTATGCAAAGCTCTTTGACACAAAGCCTTTCAGATTCAACGACCGAAGGCGCTACTCAAAAATTCCCTTGCTCCTCCTGCCCCCTGCCCCTCCTCTGCAAACTCGGCTAAAACCCACTCGTGCTGGAAAACGGCTTCTAAACAGTTGGGTGAAACGGTAGCGCAATGGTGAACCGTGCACCCTGATTGGGGCTGGATTCTAACGTGACCGTTCCACCATGCAATTCTGCCAGTTTGCGTGTAATGACCAGTCCTAAGCCTGTTCCTTGATGGTTGCGGGCAAGTGAACTATCAATTTGGGAGAATGGCGAGAAGAGTTTTTGCTGATTGGCGGCATCAATGCCAATGCCCGTATCCCAGACTAGGAAGCGAATCATCTCTAGCGCGCGATCGCCGCATGGAGATAGTTGCTCTGGCAGTTCTGCTTCGATCGCATGGTTGACGCAGCGCGGTAATGGTTGTCGATACACCTTCAGCCCAATCGTGCCTTCCTGAGTAAATTTGATGGCATTAGCTAACAGGTTAAGCAACATTTGCTTGAGTCGCCTGGGATCAGCAACGACCCAGTCAACGCTCGAATCAAGGTCAACATCGATTTTGAGTCCCTGATTGAGCGCTCGTTCTCGAATGAGGCTCATCACGCCTTCGCAAACATCCGGTACGAAGATTGCCTGTCGGTCTAGCTCCAGGCGATCGGCTTCGAGACGTGACAGGTCTAAAATGTCGTTGATCAGGTCGAGCAAATGCTGTCCACTGTCGTGAATCCGCTCGACATAATCGTTTTGCTTCGGATTGAGTTCGCCAAAAAAGCCTTGCAAAAGGACGTTTGAGAACCCCAAAACGGCAGTTAGCGGCGTTCGCAATTCATGGCTAGTCGTTGCGATGAATTCTTGCTTGACACGGGTAGTTTCGGTCAACTGTTGGTTTTGCGTTTCTAAAAGCTGCCACTGTTGCTTCAGTTCTGTGACATCACGGCTGACCCCAATCACTCGCTGGACAGCACCTGACGGCGCTGTAATGGGTGTGTAGACCGTTTCAAAAACTCTGCTACCCTCAGCTAAAAGCAGTTCATGGTCAACAAAGACTTTTTCACCTGTGTCGAAGGCGCGCTGGATGGTTGCGTCGAGTCTTTCAGCCGCCTCGCCAAACAGTTCTTGATTTGTTTTGCCCACGATCGCCTCTGGAGCCAACTCCAGCATTGTGCTACCCGCAGGATTCATCGATAAACAGCGCAAGCTAGAGTCGTACTCGATAAACACATCCGTTAACGTTTCGAGAAACGAGCGAAAGTAATCACTGCTGACGCGCAGGTCATGCTGTTGAGCATGGAGTTCAGACTGACGTAGCGCGATCGCGCATTGGCTAGACACCTGTTCGATAAGCGCGATTTCGTTTGGTTCAAAGGTACGGGCTTGGCTACAGCAGACAGCAAGGATACCGAGCCATGCCTGATGATCTCTGATGGGTCTAAAAACATTGCCTTCAATGAAGAGCAATTGAGTGATGGCAGCCGTTGGCTCACCTGCTAACGCGAGTACGTGCTCATCGTGGCGCTGGTGTGAAGACAGGTTGCTGAAATGAGACGTGCGATCGATGTCTTGTTTTAAATCGGTTTGCTGTCGCTCGCAGCCGTCCGCTACAGCTAAGCTCTGTGGCGAGAATGATTGCCCTTGTAGGGACGGTAGGGGTGGCATGGCATCCCTGACGTATTCATGGCGGACAGTGAGACAATCTTTCTCAGCGTTCATCAGGCTAATGAAGCAGCGATCGGCGTTGAGTGCCTGGGTTAGTCCTTTCACCGCTGCTTGTAGTACCGGGTCGGCATCTAAATGCTGACGTAGAGTTTCGGTCAAATGATGCACCAGTTGCTCAAATTTGAGTGCTTGTACCCGCGATCGCGTCCGCTCACTTACCTGGTCTTCCAGTTCCCGAGCATACTGCTGCCTTTCCTGTTCTATTAAGCGGCGATCGGTGTTGTTCGTGATGAAGCTTAGAATCACCGCATCGCCTGTTTCTGGATCATCCACTAGAGAGAGTTTGACCTCAACCCAAACGATGTCACCATCACACCGTCGGTAGCGCTTTTGCAAAACTTGCTGGCGCTGCCCCTGATCCAGCATTTGCTGCACTACCCTGACCTCAGCCGCAAAATCTTCAGGGTGAGAAATGGCGCGATTGTCGAGACGGCGCAGTTGCGCTTCTGTATAGCCTATAAGTTTGCAGAATGCTGGATTGGCGTACGTAATACCGCCATCGAGACCAAGTTGGAGAATGCCAATTGGCGCTTGGTGGGCGAGGGCTTCAGAGAGGATGGTCTGACGTGGCACAGACTTATGGTGAAAAGGGCAATGAACTTTGCAGTTGAGCACACACGAGGCTAAGGCAAGGGACTAACTCCCTTGTTGCACAGTGCTCAAGAGCAGCCTCTCAGTACAAATGGCAGCAGCTATAAAATCGCCCCAAAAGCTAAGCACTGCGATCGCGCTCGTCACGATAGCAAACGCTGCCGCAGCAATTTGACTACTCACTAGTGTTCCCCTGAGAGTCGTTAGTTGACCACGTGCGCGTTTTGTAATGGGTTACCTAGCCGTGTAATCGGTTACTGAGCCGTCAGCCATCAGCTTTAAAGTCTGTGCTGACCGCTGACCGCTGACCGCTACCTGCTGAAAGCTAACCACACTCAAGCTAATAAGCAAGCGATCGGAAACATTACATACTCCAGGAAAAATAGCTTCCAGATGAACTGATAGTAACGGCTGATCGATGCTTGGCTTGTAAGGTCTACTTGAGTACTGCGTAACCACAGCAAGCCGAATGCTATGAGATGGGAGACCACTAGAAACAGATGATTGGTGCCAGGAAGTCCTGCTAGCCCCGCCAAAACCATACCCAAATAGCAGCTTGTAATGACCCAGAGCGCAAGGTGAAAGACCGTCCGTTGCCCCAACCGCAGTGTGAAGGTGGTGATGTTGTAGCGACGATCGCCCTCTATATCTGGAATATCTTTGAAGATGGCGATCGCAAAGGTAAAGACCAGTACAAAGAGTGTGAGTGCCCAAACGGCTGGCGGAATGGCTAATCTGCCCTGGAAGTGGAGAAAAAGCCCCAGATTGACGACGACTCCCCGCACTGTGAAAATACACAGCGATGCCCAGACGGGAAAGCGCTTGAGTCGAAGCGGCGGCAGGGAATACGCTGTACCAATCAGTAGACTGATGCCGATCGTTGCCAGCAAGAATGATCCCTGCAAAACTGCCATCGAGAGTGCCAGCAACCCTGCGATCGCGACGACTACAACGCCCTGCTGCTGAGAGAATTCCCCCGATGCCAGCGGCAAATGAGGCTTGTTGATGCGATCGATCCCCACATCTTCTAGCTGGTTCAACCCGACGATATAAACGTTGCCGCAGAGACACGCCAGCAGTGGCGGCAGAAGCGATGATAGGGCACCTGCGATCGACCATTCTCCGCGACCTGCCATCGCTATCAAATACAACCCCAACACACTCAAGCTAGTGCCGATAATGGTGTGTGGACGAGCAAACTTCCAGAACGCGTAGAGTCCCGGAGCATGGCGTTGAAGCAGCCCATTTTGCTTAAGCTGAGGGGAGGGAAAAGGGTTTTTTGAGACAATACGGCTCATGTGTACCTTTGAAACAAGAGACTCTAGACTCTGGACTTTAGACGTTTCGCCCCCTAAAGTCTAGTAGCTTGAGTGGGGCAACACTGGTATCAAGGAGCCAGATGGTTGGCTCAACCCATCTCACGCTTTCCTCCTCACGTTTGACGGCGACTCTGTACGGGTGGATAATTCCCATAACCAAACCCATGTGCATTCCCCAAGCTTCTTTTCTTCCGCCATGAAAAGTTCTATCCGCTCACTGCAAGCCCCCGACCTGGCTGAAGCTGACCACATTTTTCGGCTGGCATTTGGCACCTTTATCGGTCTGCCTGAACCCACTCAATTTGGTGGCGATGCCAGCTATATTGCAGCGCGGTGGAGGACGAACGCGATCGGTGCGTTTGCGGCTGAGACAGAGGGCAAATTGATTGGGTCAAATTTGGCAACGTCTTGGGGTAGTTTTGGTTTCTTTGGACCATTGAGTGTCCATCCTGATTGGTGGAATCAGGGCATTGCGAAACAGTTGGTTGCCGCTGTTGTGGAGCAATTTGAGCATTGGGGTACGCAGCAGGTTGGTTTATTCACTTTCCCCAACAGCCCCAAGCATCATGCTCTGTATCAAAAGTTTGGCTTCTATCCTCAATACCTGACTGCTGTCATGGCAAAGGCAGTTGCACCGATCGCGTTGCCGTCCTCAGCCTCGCGCTATTCCCAATTAAGCGAAGCAGACCAGTCTCAAGCATTGAGCGCCAGTCGTGCCCTCGCCAATACGATTTTTGCAGGCTTAGATCTATCCACCGAAATTGTGGCTGTTCAAGCGCAAAGCCTGGGCGATACGGTTTTGCTGTGGGACGACGACGAACTGGCTGGGTTTGCGCTGTGTCACTATGGCGCTGGCACAGAGGCGGGTAGCGATACCTGCTACGTGAAGTTTGGGGCGGTACGATCGCGCCCTCAAGCAGGAACCCAATTCGCGCAGCTACTCAGCTTGTGTGAAGCCCTGGCAGCGAGTCAAGGCATGACGCGGTTGCTTGCTGGCGTAAATACCAGCCGTCAAGAGGCATACTGCCGCATGATTGCCCTTGGCTTTCGCACTGAAATTACAGGCGTAGCGATGCAAAAACCGAACGAGCCTGGTTACAACCGCCCCGATGTGTTCGCGCTTGATGACTGGCGCTGAACAATTTTATTCTTGACTCCATTGCCTCTTAAAGCACGTCTCCAGGATCATCTCAGCCAAATTGCCCGCGATCGCGACCCGTATTTGGCGACAGCAGGTCATTTTTTTGTGCGTGAATACATCCGGGCACAGTTAGCGCAGTGGGGCACTGTTGACACCCATGCGTTTCAAGCGCAGGGCAAAGTATTTCAGAATTTGATTTTGAATTTGCCTGCTCGATCGGAGAGTGACAAGCCACGATTCTTTCTGGGAAAGTCTTCGCCAACGCCGAAACCACCGATTCTGATTGGTGCTCATTACGATGCTGTACCGGGTTCACCAGGAGCCGATGACAATGCCACTGGAGTCGCAGTGCTGCTAGAGATGGCGCGGCTGTTTACCAGCGAACCTGCACGCTACCCCATTCGCCTGGTGGCGTTTGACCTGGAAGAAACGAGCTACGATCGCGCAGGCAGCACCCATTATGCCAACTCGCTTCAGCAGGAGCCGTTACGCCTCATGCTGTCTCTAGAAATGCTGGGCTATTGCGACCAAACACCTGGTTCGCAGCAGTACCCAACCGGATTGCGATCGTTCTACCCCGATCGCGGCAATTTTATTGGCTTGATTGGCAACATCCGCACGATTCCCGATTTGCTCCGTCTCAACCATCATGTGCGGCACCACGTCCCCTGCGAATGGTTGCCTGCTGGCGCACGGGGACTCATCGTGCCTGAAACTCGTCGCAGCGACCATGCCGTCTTTTGGGATCGAGGCTATCGAGCGCTGATGGTGACAGACACCTCTTTTCTTCGCAACCCGCACTATCACAAACCGAGCGATCGGCTGGAAACGTTAGATCTCGATTTCTTGACGAAAGTGTGTTGCGGCTTGATGCACGGTCTTCAGCAGTTGTAATCATTTAGCCAACGTTTCGAGGCTAGAAAACTTGATGCAAAAGAGCCGCAAAGACTATCCTCGTTGTTAAAAACTGGTTAGTCTGAACTGCAATGAGAGCATACTAACGCCTCCATGTTTTGAGCGCTTCCGGATGCCAACGTTAGTTTAAAATCATCATTTGGAGGCTATTTATAGTATCCGCTTTTCGTGAGATTAGAACGTATTCAAGCAGCGATTCGTGAGGTAAACTGGGCAATTTCTCTAGAAGTGCTCTGTCAGTAAAGAGAGCCTGTGTATGACTTTGACGATCCTTGCAGCACAGATGTTTCCTAAACGTATTGTTGTTGAAATTCCGAGAAATTATTGACACCGTTTCTGCTTTTTAGAGTTATCGTGGAGAAACAGTGTTGGGGGAGAGGTCATGCGTAAACTTGTGTTCATCGGACTTGCTGGAGCGATCGCGTTGACCGTTGCCAGTTGCTCATCCGATTCGGGTGGTGATGTCGCTACTTCCCCATCGCCGATTGCGTCAGCCCCCGTTCAAAAACCTGCTACCAGCCAGCCGTTCGGTGCGAAAGCCGCAGCTCCGCTAGTGGCGCAAAAACCGCCTGCTGGTGATACGATCCCTGGCTTAATTCAATCAACCAACGGTGACGAACGGGCAAAGCAAGTACAGGCAAGCATTGATGGTCAGAAAGGGAAAGACCCGTTTGCAGGCTTGCCGCCAAAGCTGCAACAGCCCCGTACCGCTGTGAATCGCCAAAATGTGCCAACGGTCAGTCAACTGCCAGCGAACCCCAGAGTGAGTAACCCCCGACCAACCTCCTCCCGACCAACAACGACTGCTTTTAACCCCAGAACGCCTCTGCCTCCCCAGGGAAATTCAAGCGTTCCAGTCATCAAAACCCTGCCACCGCTGCCATCTGCGAATTTAGCAAATGCAGTCGAAGTGAGTGGTGTTGTAATGGTGGGTGGGGTTGCTCAGGCGATCGTCAGGGCACCGAACGAAGAAACCAGCCGCTACGTCCGGGTTGGACAACGCCTTTCTAATGGACAGGTGCTTGTCAAGCGCATTGAGATGAACTCTGGGTCTGACCCAACGGTCATTCTTGAAGAAAATGGTGTCGAAGTTTCGAGAGCCGTTGGTACAACGGTGGCAGCGAATAGACCTGCCTGACGGTTGTTAGCAAAAATTTGCAACGAGTAAAAGCCACTTCAATTCGATCAGCGCTAGAGTTAGAGCAATACTTTTAACGGTCGATTTGCATCCGGAGCTGTGCTCATGACACACGCTACCTTCAGCCAGCAGCCTTGGAGTTTCTTCGGTGTAGATCCGCTCAATCTGGTCTTTGCACCCAGCCAGCAGCCCAATCCTCAAGTAACGCAGGATGCCGATCTGCTCCGCTTGTTTAACTTTGTGCCGGGGCTGCAAGAACTGCTTATGCTACGGCAGGTTCATGCTCTGGAACACGCTACCGTGTGGGTCTTAAGTAGCCGGGTCAGACAGCGCCAGTTTGCGGCTATGGGTAGCCCGCCCGATAACGAACGGCTCGGCGGCATGTCTACCGATCGCGGCTTTTACCTCTACGGACAAGTAGATACGACAGTATTGCACCATGCCGTTCAGGTAGCGTTACAGCGGCTGACTGCTGGTGAATGGTATTTGGCAGTGCATCCTCGCTGTGGCACCAACGTGTCGGTGGGGCTGCTGCTCACCGCTGGCTTGGCTTTGGGTGCTGCTGCTTTGCTCCCGCGCGGACCGATCGAACAGTTTGTTGGGTTAGGTCTTGCCGCTGCCACTGCCGCCCATCTCACACCTGACTTTGGCAGCCTCGCTCAGCAATACATTACAACCGCTATTCCCTTCAATCTGGCAATCGATCGCCTCATCGCCAGCCAGGATGCCCTTGGTCGTCCCGCACATTTCGTGCAGGTACGTTGGCAAGAGGTGTGAGAAAGGCTAAAAGCTATGAGGAAGGCTAAAGGACTACGTATGAAGGCTAAAAGATTTACTTAACGCGATGTGCGACTTTCCTAAAATACCTGCCAAAACTGCCCTCACCCTAGCCCTCTCCCGATGGGAGAGGGAACCGGAACGGTCTGGAAGCCCTTCTCCCTAGGGAGAAGGGTGGGGATGAGGGCGAATTAGTTGCACATCGCGTTACTTATCCTTTATCCTTCAGCCTTTAGCCTTTCTTGCAGTCTGCTGGCGGTTCGCAAAATCTGTCCTGCCAGAATTGCTGCGCCAAAACCATTGTCGATGTTAACAACCCCAACTCCAGCAGCACAGGAATTCAACATCGTCAGCAGGGGGGCTAATCCATTGAAACTGGCTCCATAGCCAATGCTGGTTGGCACAGCGATGACAGGGCAGTCTGCCAGTCCAGCGACGACACTGGGCAATGCGCCTTCCATGCCAGCGACAACAATCAGTACATCGGCTTCAACGATCGCCCAGCGGTTTTCGAGCAGCCGATGGATGCCTGACACACCCACATCCCACAGGCGGTTGACCTTAAACCCACATAGCTCAGCGGTGACCGCCGCTTCTTCAGCAACAGGCAGATCGGCAGTGCCTGCGGAGAGGATGCTAATGGTGCCGGGATGGGGAGTGGGGAGTGGGGAGTGGGGAGTGGGGAGTGAGGATAAAGGAGTAGGAGGATCAGGCTGATTACCGCTGACGGCTGACGGCTCACCGCTGACGGCTGATGGCTGATCCCTCTTTAACGCACAAATTCTCGCTGTTGCGTAGTACTCCACATCCGGCACTTTTGCTTTTAGCTGGGTATAAACGTCTGGCTCAATGCGAGTTGCCATCACAACAGCGGCACGATCGCGCATGACCTCCATAATTTGGGCAATCTGGTCTGGGGTTTTACCCAAGCCCCAGATGAATTCAGGAAAGCCAGTGCGAATAGCGCGGTGATGGTCGATGCGAGCAAAATCTTCAACCGTTTCAAAATTCAGGTTTTTGAGTTTGTCGAAGGCAACGTCTGGAGTCAGTTCACCAGCGGCAACGGCGTGAAGGAGATGCTTGAGTTGGTCGGGTTGGGTCATTGGTAGAGAGGAGTGAGGGGAGAGGAGTGAGGAGATTGGGGAGAGGAGCAAGAGGAAAAGCGTTTCCTACTCCCTATTCCCCACTCCCTACTCCCTAATTTTAAGTTCTTGAATATTCCACAGCCCCCAACTGGGCAAACCCGTGTACTTCAGTCCTTCCACTCGATCGCGGACTGCCATCAAGGCGCGATCGTTGACGAGATGGATGACGGGAAGCTGTTCCTGGACGAGACGCTGAAATTCGGCGTAGATGGCTTTACGTTTCGCTTGGTCAAGTTCACGGGCACCAGTGATGAAGAGACGATCGATCGTCGTTTCCCAGTCGTTGGGTGCCCAACCTGGAAGCGGCGGTTGTCCGGGCTGTGGCTTCAGATTGAACGAGTGGGATGCCCCACTGCTCACCCACAAATTTGAGGCACCGTGGGGTTCGATGCCGCCCGTAAAGCCGATCATATGGGCATCCCAATCACGCGAATTGTTGACCTTTTCGATCAGCACGTTGAAGTTGATGGGTGTATAGTCAACCTGAATGCCGATTTTGCCCAGGTCTTGCTGCACTTGGGCACCGATCGCCACTCGCACAGGATTATTTGCGTTGGTAATCAGGCTGAACCGGACGCGATGATCAGCCGCATCAAACAGTTGTCCTTGAGCGCTGTACTTAAAGCCTGCCTGCTTCAATAAGGTCTTGGCTTTTTCAGGGTCATAGTCATACACTTTCAGACCATCGTTGAGAAAGTAAGGGCTTTGCACAGAAATGGGTGAATTTTGGATCACGCCTAAGCCCCGAAAAAGGTTGTTGTTGATGCGCTGGCGATCGATGCTGTACGCGACTGCCTGCCGAAACGCCAACGTATTGAACCAGCGCGATTTGATTGGATCGACAAGCGGTTTGCCATCTTTAGCCTTCGCCTTGTTCAGGTTGAACGTGAGATAGAGCGTTCCCGACCACGGTCCTCCATCCTGGATCGTAAAGTTGCCGCGTTTTTCTTCGCGCTTGAGCAGGGGCACATACTCCGATCGCAACGGTCGGACATCGCCGATGACATCCATATCGCCAGAACGAAACCGCAAAAGCTGCGTGTCCAGGTTTTCCACCACCTGCCAAATGATGCGATCGATGTAGGGCAGTTGCTTACCCTGAGCATCTTTACGCCAGTAGTAGGGATTGCGACGGAAAATCAGTCGTTGTCCAGCGATGTAACGCTCCATCACATAAGGACCATTCACCACAATCTTTGTAGGGTCGGTATCGGTGCCCCAGGTCGAGAGAAACGTGAGGTTGCCATCCGCTCCCTTGGTTTTCAGCGTTTCTGCCAGCGCGTGCTTGGGCAAAATCACAATGCCGTCGGGTCCCGCTGTCGCGTTGAGCAAAGGCGCAAAGGGTTCTGGCAAAATAAACTCGACGCGCAGGTCATCTAGCTTTCGCACGTCGGGATAGGCTTTGTTCACCCCAATTTGAATGCCTTCTTTAGCATCAGTGGGTACGTCTGGGTTCGCCACCACATCCCGATAGGTAAAGACGACATCATCAGCGGTGAGCGGTGCCCCATCAGACCATTTCAAACCAGGACGCAGCTTGAAAACCAATCGTTTATTGTCGTCTGAAAACTGCCAGGACTCTGCTAAGGCAGGTTCGATCGCTCCAGTAACGCCGTTTTCTTGAGTTAAGCATTCGTAAGTGAAAAGAAAAATGCTGGGAAAGGTGTTTTTGTTCGCAAAGTTAAAGGTGTTTGGGTCAGTGACGGTGCTGAGTACCAATTGGCTACCCTGTGCCGCTTGAGTGCGAAACTGGTTTGGCTGGCAGCCTGAAAGAGGAGCGGTAAGGATCAGCGTCAACCCCACGATGATGACGGGAGCCTTAACCAAAGCTCTCACTGAAACCCTGCTGCGCTTAAGCGTACGATCGCCCTTCGTTGAAATGAGATTACGGAGGGTCGCGATCGACAACCAGAACCAATAATGCAGAACCTTAAACAGAGAAGCGACAGAAATCATGCTGAGCTGACTGAAGGGGGAACTATTTCTCTACCAGTTTGCGTCTAAAACCTTTGCTTCGCGCATTGAATCGGTAAAACTCCACCAGCCAGTCTGTGATAGCCCAGTCTGTGCTAGCAAGTTTGTCAAAGGAGGTGATGGCTGCAAAAGGGTGCGGTTCATCTGGTCTGAACCTTGTGCATTAGCGGTCAGATTGCCCGTTACCCCGGTACTGAATCGCGCAGAATCGCCTGCAAGTCAGCGATCGCCCTCGTGTTCGTTTCCTGTTGGGCGGCTGTTCGATCTAAGGTTTGCTCAGTCTGCTGTTGACGTTGAGCCAGCAGCAGCAAAATTTCGTGAATCTGAGCAACCACTTGATCCTGCCGTTGCTGCCTCTGTTCTACGTCAGTCAAACGGTTTTCTAAGTCGCTGTCGCTCATGATGATTGCCCAGGTAATTTTAGGATTTTAGCGTACTGGATACCTGGGGAGGGCGTTTAGCATGAGAGTGATTCATCTCCAGCGGCAAGACCCAGTGCCCACAATCATAGGCTGTGTAGGCGATGATGGTGAAGTGAGAGCATGGACGATCGCCGACTGAAGCATGGCGTTGCTTTACATCAATCCATGATGGGACATAAATCTATTACGGGGAGGAGAATGATGGCAAGTCGTTTGCAGTGGAGTGTTTGGCTTGTTTCACTGGCTATTCTGGGCGCGTTGCCTGCCTTGAGTCAGTCCAATTTTGGCAACCTGACTTTAAGTGCTGGCAAATTGTCAGGTACTTTGACAGGCTCTACGGGTGGCTCTACGTCGTTGCCTGCGATCGTCAGTAATCGCGATCGCAACAACAACAGATGTCTTGGCTTTGGTGATCCGATGCCTGACCATGTGCTGGTCTTGCAGCAAAACGTTCCTAGCCTCAAGTTGCGCGTTAATAGTGGTGGTGGTGACACAACGCTAGTCGTTCAAGGAACACGCGATGTTCGCTGCGGTGACGATTCCAAACGTGGCAAAGATGCCAGCCTCACCGATACCGATTGGCAAGCGGGGACGTACAAGATTTGGGTAGGCACTGCAACACCGGGCGAACGGCGAGACTATACGCTGTATGTACGGCAGTAAGCATTAGGGCTTGCTAAAAAATAGACTGCACACTTTTGGATCAGCGATCAGCTATCAGCTTTTCGCTGATGGCTACAGACCATGCTGTTATTTCTGTACCACTCCTTAGCTCGACTTTATCCAATTAGGCAGCGTAGCACAATAGGCTGAAACAGCAGTCTAATAAGACTTTTGGTATTTTTACCATATCGGTTGTTGCGCTAGAGACTGGGAAAAGTCGAGCTTGCCAC